>JAESFK010000020.1_pt1 | contig 381803 bp, 388 predicted proteins | sample 9269391 | NCBI WGS metagenome assembly JAESFK01 (sample SAMN14506231, study PRJNA617097) | algae metagenome | isolation source: Drouetiella hepatica UHER 2000/2452 and co-occurring heterotrophs from... | place: Slovakia: Slovak Paradise National Park, Hrabusice, Kosice Region | collected...
GCGGCGGGATCAGACGCTACGCCCCATGCCAGGCTCCGCGTCTGCCCTCGCCGCTCAACCCGCCCGAGAGGGCCAATCCAACCGCCGGAACGAACTCAAGGCTGGATAAGAACTGGGGGCAACGTCAACATCACTGCGTGGCAGGGCCTCGACAACGGCTTAATCGACGCCCTTGTGCTGGACGGCGCCACGCGTCCGGATGTGTGTCCCCTCATTTCCGTCGTCGGAGTAACGCCCAACTACTACGATGCCCTACAGAAGAATTATAAGGATCGAATTACACACGAGATCCAATTAGGTGAATCCGGCGGTAGCGATGAGGCTATCTCGCTTCGGCAAAGTGGGGATCGCATCGCATTCGCAAGCAGATATTTGAATGCCACGCGAGCCGGGAAGAAAGCCCTCAGCGCTTGGGGCCAAACCATCCAGCATCATCGAGATGCGCCGCCGCCCAACCCTTGCCTGGTATGCCCCGAACGACAGGCCTGCCACGCCGTGTTTGGCGAGGTGGACGATATGGGCTTATTTCCCTTCTCACACACAGCACTTGATAGGCTTTTTCATGCATTGAAGACTGATGACAAAGGGCAGACTCATCGTACGCCGCGCGGGCTTTTACAAAACGTCTTGGGTCCAACTCTTCTCAATCCTTCGAACCTCGACGAGTCGCGGTATCCTGGACCGGACATCGAAACTGAAAAATTCGACGAACGCGCCGGCTTACTCAGCGGCCCGATGCGTGCCTTAGTGGAAGCAAATGAGACCGATCCGGAGAGGCGGGAACGACTCCGTCGCACGTTTGTCTACTGGGGAGATCCGAGCCGGCCTGAAACTACATCGGACGCGAACGGAATGTTGCGGCTTGCCGGTGTGCCACAGCCCTTATTCAGGTCCTTTCGGCTGCCTTGGTTAGGAGACGGCGGTATCGCTGCGCAACAAGGAGCAGCGACGGAACACGGGCCGCCTCCTGAAACAAGCGCAGCTATAGCGGAAGCAGAAGCGGAAACTTCCGTCAAACAGCCAACCGCCGCTCCTATCGCTTCGACCTCGCCGAGTGCAACGCCCGCGATCGCTCGAACAGCGCCGCAACCCGCACCAGCAACTTCGCGGTCGACCGCCTCCGTGACAGCTAAGACTAAGCTCCAACGCCTTCAGACCCACGTGGCTGAGGCGCGGAAGGGTAGCGCCACCATTAAAGAAGCGCAGCTCTGGAACGATGTTATATTCGAAATACTCAATTCTCTTGATCCGCGAGGCCTCGGTCTCGATCGCTGGATTTGGAACAGCATCTTCACCGCAAATAGAGTTCAGGTCGCGGGAACGGCCCAATTGCGGATCTATACGTTTGCCATTCCTCGAGAGAATTGGCTATACGATGGGCTTGAAGCATACTGCGCCCTTCGCACGGGCGGGGACTCGGAAATTATTCAGGAGTACAATCGCCGCCGCCTCGCCTTTATGATGGGCCGCCTTCGTAAATTGGCCGGCAGCCACGCGGCGCAGGCGCTGCCGATATCGTCGGATGGCGCTCGCTGGGATATCGCAGCGAGCGCAACGCAAGTGCTCCTCGTGCGAGCATGGCTTAAGGGCTCTGTGTCTCCAGATGCGCCAACCGCCGATCTTTGGCGGACCGTGCTTAGCGATGAAGACGGCGCAACGTCAGCGCCGCATTCGCGTACGGAACCGTGGCAGGAGGCTCTTCGTAGCACTGATCAGCAGCATGAGAAAATACGCGCAATGCTGCACGAAATGGTAAGCCTGCCACAGGGCAACTCGACTGAGTTTGGAGTTGCAGCGGCCGGATCTTCCGCTCGAGCCATAGTTCGACTGCAACGTCGCCTAAGCTTTCTGCCGATCGCTGATACGTCCGGAAGCCCCGGCATCTTGGATGATCGAGGCCTACGGGAGACGGCAGCAAAGGTGGGCGATTGTTTGAGGCGTCTGCCCAGTCTCGAATTGAAGCTGCTGCGCGACCGCGCTTCGGAGATGGACAGCCTACTCCGCGGCGAAGGACTTGCCGCGCGCTTGGCTAGATTGAACACCGCGGCGGGAATGGTATTCCCACTTCTACGGGAGCTTCCACCTGACCTCGAGCGACGTTGGCGCGAAATCTGGGAAAAGATGTCAAGAGACTTGGAGCGCCCCGACTATGTTTCGGCGCTACAACGTCTCATCCTAGCGGTCGAGGATTCTGAGACCGTTCCGAAACAACCGTCTGCCAACCTTGCATGGCTGATTTCGCAACCCGCCGGTGACCTTCGCACCGCGCTTGAGGCGTTGAAGTTCGGCGAGGAACTCTGCAAAGACCTTAACAATACCGCCGCGTCGTACTTACGTGCTGCCGGTGCAGGTAGTGCTCTAGCCAAGATCAACCAGGTAGGGAAAGCCCTAAACGCCGCTGTGGCTAAAGCCAAATTGGCGTGGAAGCAAACGCCATGACTGACCCGTTGGAAGAGCTAGAGAACACATCGCAGGTCCTGCCGGCTGCGGTCGCGGGCGTTCGTCTCGGAGACCGCGCCACCCAGCGTTTGCAGCGGTTTTCGGACGTCGGTCGACAAGAACTCCGTCTCAAGGCGTTTGTGGAGTTAGCAATTCTGCTCGACGGTCATTCCGATGCGCAAGTCAAGGAGCAGGTCGGTCGCGCTCTAGAGGCTGCCTTCGAAGTCTCCAAAGCAATGGAAGATGTTTGCGATGAAGAAACCCTAGAGGATGCTTGCGAAGAGTATCCAACCTTGATCCAGTCACTCGGTGTGCTCGAGGGCCAGTTGCGAACGCTTTGGACGTGGACAATTGATCAGCAATTCGCTCCGTTGGGATCAGTGGGTGCCCTGTTGAGCGCTTTTCCCGGCGCTCGCGATCTCGGACTCAAAATGGTTCAGGCTGCGGCTGACGCTCGGCAATCCAGCCAGGCCCCCCTCATCGACTTGTCACCAAAGGTGATGGGCCTCCAAAAAGTACGAGAGATGCTAATCGCCGAGCAGCAGACGGTGGCTGGCAATCCGAATGTAGCTGCGTTCCTACAAGCCTTGGCCGACAATCGGGCCACCCTCGATCTCCTCGAAACCGAGGTGCTTGAATGGCTTAAGAATCAGGGGGCACTGAAATCCTTGAAAGTAACGGCCGCTCAGTAGGCCAGGAATTTTTGAAGAAGCCGCCTACTCGTCGAGGCCTCGGCCATCGTTTCGGACATCAACTCGCTCGGCTGGTGAACACAAGCCCGGCACCCGTCGACGCAGAGGTGCGCGCCTAAGCGATAGATCTGATCCGCCAAGCGCGATGCGGCGCTCAGCGAGCCCTCTTGCGAGGCATCTTCTAGAGCTTCATAGGCCCTGAGGAGGCGGCCGGGCGCAGACGCAGGCTCGGCCACTGCCTCTGCAACTACAGCACTAGCATGTTCCCACGCGGTCGGTTGTCGGCGCATCTCCGCTGCAAGGCGCCGCTCGGCTTGGGCCGCCGCAATTGCCAGTTCGTATAGTTCGATCCGCTCTCCGCTTATGCGCTCCGCATCGAAGAAGATGCGGAGGAGGCTTGCGGGTAGCGGTTCGTCCGGTGCATGGCCAAGTTCGACCGCCCAGGCTGCAAGAGCCGCAGGGTCGTTCGGATTGATCCTACGCCATTCCGCATGACGGTCGGACTGGGCCAGGGCCGCGCGTAGGAGCGCGTCTTCTTCTGCGTTGGGGCAATGCCCGACAAAGTCTTTTACCCATTCCGTCGAGACCTGCACGATGCCATCCACAAAGGCACGCGTCGTCCCGTCGCCATAGGCGCCTCCCTCGCAGATCGTTATCACGTCGTCGGTCGATCCATCGAACTGCGCCGGTAGACGTACGTGCCCGATCACTTGCCGATCGTCGCCGCGCCCCAGGTGAACGAAGAGGTCCTTAAGGCGTGCTGTAAGCCCGTTCAGCAAACAGGTGCGCAGCCAGGCAGCAAACTTTGTAGGATCTTCCGCGGCACGCACTGCATCCTGGAATGCGGGCTGCAGGCGGCGGTCTGCCAGGGTGTCAGCTACCCGTGCCACCCGCGCCTGCGTCATAAGAGGATGTTGGGAAAGCCGCGTAGCCCGCACGTCTTCCAGCAGTCGGGCCAATCCGCCGCCATCCCAGAAACGGATCGCCTCAAGGAGTCGCGGGCGCAAGGTTGGATCGGCTGCTGCAGAGACGAAGAGGTCCGCCCCTCGTCGAGCTTCGAAGGCATTGATGCCAATAGCCTGGGCGGCGTCCTCCACCATGTAGCGAAGCATCTGGCCCGTATGCCAACGCCTCATGTCTTGGTTGGCCAACAGGAACTCAATCTCGGCCGCGATGAACGCGTCCAACTGCGCCGTGTTGATGCGGAACTGCGCTCCCTCGGTCTGCACGTGATAGCCGTGCAGCATTGGAGTTGCACCGGTTGGGTCGCTGAACCTTTGGCTGAAGACCGCTGGCTCCAAGGTACGGTCATGCATCTTTATCTCAGCGTCGGCCGCCCAGAACAACCTGGCCATGGCTAGGCCGGTCAGACGACCACCAAGGCTCTGCCCGACGAAACTATCGAGTCGAGCGAGCCAGCCACCGACGTGCGCCCGTATGGGGCGCGCCGACGTCGAATCGCACTTGATCAGCGGGAAGCCGCGCAGGCTAGAGCGGCTGTCGTGCTGCACCCGCCGGGGGTCGGCGGCCGGATCATTCGTCTTCACAACCGACAGGCCGTCCGGCGCGACCGCCCACGCGGAGGTCCAACCAGAGCCCTGCATTACGCCGAGCGATTCTAGACGCAGAGTCAAAGGTCGGATGACCCTGTCCTCAACTTCTGCAAGGTTCGGCCTCACCGACGCCGGCAAGTGGTTGACCAATTCCCCGGGCGCAAACGGCGTGGCCCGTTGGGCTGCCCCATAGTCAAGGGCGTCAAACCATGGCCCGAGGCCATGAGTCGGCGGTCGCCAATGTACTGTTCTCGAATCGTAGCGACGCGTGACGTTGCCGGGCGCAGCAGAGTATAGCGCCAAGCTGATGTCCTCTCGTCGCAGAGCATCAGGTCGATCCTCCGGCGTGATTACCTGCAGTTGCGGCAGGTTCACATTCTCGAAGAGGAAGTTGGGAATCCAACCAACAGCAATTCTGATGTCGGCGAGGCTCTCGAGGCGAGTACCAGGTCGAGCCTGCTCCAGAGCGCGAGTCCAGAGTTGTTCGAGGTTTGCAGCGCCGAACTCCAGCCACACATTCTCTCCGAACACCTCGCGCACCGTCCTTTCCGCCTCGGCGAGCGCCCCTGGAACCAGGTTTCCGCCGGCCGACAACGGAGACATCCCCGTAACGGCTGAAAAGCGCGCCGCACCGTCTAGGATGGCTGAGAGAACCTGACCGCGACGTACAAAATGGTTATTGGGATTTAGTGGTGTTTCAAATCCTATTGGATTGACCATCTCCGAGGGCCGTCTGAACCACCAACTGTCCCGCGCCGAGTAGAGCGACAGGGTCACGCCCGTGACGGGTCTGTCGTCCACGCCTCGGCCACCCCGGCCTTTCCGTTGGATGAAGCTTGCCAAATTCTGAGGCGCGTATTGTTGGTAGACGAGGTTGATGTCGGGGTCGTCGTACCCGACTTCCAGCGAGGATGTAGCGAAAACCACGTCGCTGCGACGGATCAGTTCCTCGACTCGCCCTGTTGTCCCCGACGTCACTGGCTGCGCGGCTACGGTGAGCGGCCAGTCTGGCCGTCGCAATCCAGAGGACCCAACTTGGCGGCCGTCGTTGGCGGCGAACCACCAGCATTCGCCGTCGCGGAAGACTTCGCAACCGTGCGGTTCTCGGCAGCACTCGGTGCGAGGCTGCCCTGTAACAGGATCGTCGGGATAGTAGCGCGTGCGGAAACTCGCCAAGCGCTTGATCTCCTCGGCGTCCTGGTAAACGGCGTGCAACCGGCGAATCTTGTCGATAGAGTCCAAGAACACCAGACCACGGTACCCGCCATGGCGGCCGGTTCGCCGGCGCATCCCGTGGGCCAGGCACATGAAGCTCTGCACCGTGGTAGAGGCGCCGCTTATGTCCTGCCCCCGCGATTCCGCCTCCGGCTGCACGAAGTAGTAATACTCTCGCCCTCTAGGGTTGGACTGACGCTCACCGGCGACAGTACCGGGAGTGATCGGTCGCACGTCCTCGCGGCCGATTAGCCGGCCCCATGCAGTCGCCGGGTCGCCGAGGGTGGCGCTCATGCCGATCGCCAGAACCTTCTCGCCGCTCGTATTGCGGGCGCTACGTGCCGCTAAGCGGCGAAACGCATACCCCACTTGCGCGCCGTGGACGTGGGAATAGAGGTGGATTTCATCGGCGAGGAGTGCGCGGGGCGGTGCCCATCCCTCTACGTCGCCAAAGAGCGAGCCATAGTGTGGCGCGTGCAGCCATTGGTGCAGGCTGTCCGTCGTCGGCAGGAAGAAGTTCGGAGGCGTCCGGGCCAGGCCCCTTTTGGTCCCGATCCAGCCGTCATATCTCCAGCTACAACTTGTGCAGCGGAGAGAGTCGGCGCCTTCCACGCCTTCTGCCTCATGGGCGAGGAGTTCGCGATTGCACGCGGGGCAACCGAAGAGCGGGAAGCTCCAAATACCATTTGCCTGCCGGCGCCACCCTGTCGCCTCGTCCGCCACCTGAAACGTCCGAGGCACCTGCGCGAACTGCAGCCCCATCGTCACCGTCGGCATGCCACTCTGCTGAGATAGCGCGGCGAGATAGCTGGCCATCCGCTGAGCCTGGTTGGCCGCCAGCCGAGTTCGCGGATAGGCGAGTACGGCTCGCACTCCGCGTACTGATCGCAGACGGTCCGCCGCCACCGCGGTGATTAGCGGCAAAACGGCGGCTTCGGTCTTCCCCGAGCCTGTATCGGCGGCGATCACGAAGCTTTGGGGGCCACTTCCTCCCCAAGCGCTCAGAAGGCCTTGCAGGCCGCGAGCCTGGAAGCCAGCGATGGCGGCGTTTGGCCCCCACATGCCCACCAAAGCGTTCCGCATTGCCTCAAGTACCTGTTGCTCTTCGCTAGGTAGTCCCGGCGAAATGGCCGCGAAAGCGTCGGCGAGAGGTTGGCCCCGATGCGGTTTGTCGCGATCTCGCACCTCAACCTTAAGGCTGCGAACAACATACGGCCGTCGTGCGGCGTCCCCTGCTGCGAAACGCTGCTTGGCGTAACGGATTTCTCGTGCCAATTCCGCCATCCGGCTACGGAGACGGCCCTCCTCGGCGAGCAGCACCCAGCCGTCGCTAGCGAGCCGCCCAATCGTGGCCGACACTTGGGTGCGATCACGCCTCATCTCGTCGGCGAGCGTTGCAGCCGATGTCCATGACTCGAAGACGCCGAAGTTGATCCGGCGCGCCTCCGCGTCCTCGAGCGCATTGAGAACCTCGAAGTCATCATCGCGGAGTTCGGGCGATGGATCATTGGACGCTGTGGGCGGCGCTTCTGTCGTCGCGGGAATGTCGACGGTCAGACCATGCTCTGAATCTTTGATCGTGACGACGCCATCCAGTGCCAGCGCCTGCAGGATCGGAAGCAGGATGTCGTGGCCTCGGGCGCTCATCCAAGCGAAGCGATCTCTTAGCCGCCAATAGAACGGCGCAAATGGACCGGACCGAGACTCCGTCACGACTTGAGCGATGCGCGCACGCACGCTCTCCGATGTCGCAGGATACACGGTTCGAACTGCGTCCAACGGACGTGCCACCCAGAAGCCGGCGCGCGGCTCACTGAGTGTGATTCGACCGGCATGATGTAGCGCGACAAGGTCTGGCAGCAGATCATCCCGGCGCGCCAACGCTTGGCCCAGAGCCCTCAGCCCAGTTCCATTGCGTCGATCCGCCAACGCGACTCTATGGACTGCCGCTAGCATAGCCAGTTGGGCGGCGGTGAGGTCTGGCATGGGCGGCTCGAAACGCTGCGGCGCATCGGCTAAGACGCCAGGCTCTTGGAAGCCTCGGGCTCGGATTTGAACTTTAACACCGCCGCCTTGGCCGTCGGGCAGAGTTCTCTCTCCTACGACAGCGCAGCCGAAAACAAACTCCCGCAGACGCTCGGCTTTGTCCATGAGGTCTTGGTCGCCCGGGACGGCATCCAAAAGCCGACGACTGATTAGGACGATGAGCTTGCGCCGAGCTCGGGTGATGGCGACATTCAATCGCTCGGAGCTGAAGATGAACTCCGCCTCAGCTAGTGCGAACTCTGCATCTGCGACCGCGTAGGTCAGGATGACGGCATCCCGCTCTTTTCCTTGGATCCTATCGACCGTGTCAACGAAAGCTCCCCGCCGGAGCGAAGGCGGCAGAAGGCTTCGGATCGCTGCATTCTGTGCTCGGTGCGGACTTACAATCGCCAGCCCATCTGTCCAGAAGGCGGCAGTGTCCAGGCGCGGCTCAAGTAGTTCGGCAAATCTCGCCGCCAATTGTGCCTCGAACGGATTGCTCGTGGCGGCCGGCGGCCCGTCATGCAGAAGCACGCACACCGGTAGATCGGGACCGATGACGGCCTGTTCCCAGTCCGCGAGACCGTCTTGCCAACCCGCTCGCAGCGCGAACACCTCATCGGGCACGGCGGACCGATATGCGCCGGGATAAAACGCTGCTTCTGGAAAGCGTGCGAGCGGAGCGTTCAGGCGGAAGGTTTCATCGAGCGGAAACTCTGGGGCACCAGCGGACGCCATGAAGCGATACAGCGACCCTCCGAGCGCGCGACCGCCTAGAGTAACCTCTCGTCCGGCGCGGATCGGCGGCAGCTGACGGTCATCTCCCGCCACCACCATGCGGCCTCCCGGCTTCAAACCCGCTAAGCCCAAGAGCCCATGACCAAGCACCATCTGGGAGGCCTCGTCGATACAGACGAGATCGAATAGTTCACCTGTCAGGCCATCGGCGTTCGGCGCGCGACCGTCAGCCAGCAAGCGATAAAGAGACCAGACCGAACCGCCGACGACTACGGCCGGCGCATTGAGAACAGCGAAGGCGTCGTCAAGACCATCGCCATAAAGACGGCTTTGCACTTCGACGCGGGGCGCCATGCCGGCGTCCGGCGGATTGCCGAAAAACCAAACCTCAGGACCGGCGGGCCACGCCTCATCTCGCCTTGTAGATACGGAATCGAGCAGATTACCGATGGCGTTGCGCGTGAACGCGCTAACGTAGACTCGGCACGGCAGTCCCGCCGCTATGCGGGCGTGCATATAGCCCAGGATCAACCAGGCGAGCAGATGGGTTTTGCCCGTTCCCGGCGGGCCTAACACTAAACCAGCCCGGGCGGTCGCCAGACCGCGCCAAGCGAGGTATTGTGCTGGGCGGAGCGGATACTGACCTGGTCTGGCGAGCGCCGGTTCAACGAAGTTCGAAAGGGCGTCCAGCCAAACCTGCGGATCATCGGCACTAGCCGCGAACCTCGCCGGCTCACGAAGGAAGCGGAGCAGTTCGGTCCGAACACTCATGCACGCGCCCGCGCCAGGTCGACCAAGAACTGAGCCGCGCGCGGACCATTGATGTCGCCAAAGGCTTGATCAAGGCACCAGACGCTCTGTGTAAGTGACCGATCGAACATCGTTCGAAACGTCGTTCCGACAAAATCGCTCTCCACCATGCTGACCCGGATCTGGTCTACGCGGTCCTCGAAGCCCATGCGAGGTGGCTCGAAGCGGCAGCCGATCGCTGGCCAGACGGTCGGATCCAAGCGTAAGTCTGGATCATCGTCAGTAAGGATAAGATTGAAGGCGCCTGGGGCGAGATCTGTTTCCCGACTCTCCGGCGGAACGCGGAAGATGATCTGCCGCCGTCCTCGTTCTACCCAGTGTCGAACTATGTTAAGTCCAGTTATGGCGCGGCCGGAGTCGCGGCGGCGCCGAGTCGGCTGCGCGAGCCCGATCAAAGCGTCCAGCAAACCAGCCCGACTCTCGAGTATTTCGCAGGCGAGTAGGAGGTCAAGATCCTCTGCGTTCAGCGGATCGAATGAGGCGTGGAGCCGGAACGGACGTTTCGCGAGACGTAATAGTGGTTGTGATGACGCCGCGCTTTGGGCAAAAAGCCACGCAATTACCTGCTGCAGTGCTCGGAGCCGCGCCGAGACGTCCGCAACCACTTGGTTCTGGCCAGGTGAGTTGGCACGACCCTCCCGCAGCCCTCGAATCACCTCGATCGAGAGCAAAGACGAGAACGGCCGCTCAAAGGCCTTCTCCGGCACATACGGATCGGCGATGGCCCCCACTGCTGCTAATGCGTGGCTGACCTGTCGAAGGTCGTACGATACCTGCGTTGGCAAGGCGTAAAGTTGCTCGATCACCGTGCGAACGGCTGTAGCCGGTAGGTGATGCGCACCTCGAAATTCCGGTTCCGGCACGACATCCTCGGGTGGGAAGAGTCGGACGAGGTGCAACAGCCCGCCCCTGATCCGCGGATCGTCGAGGTGACGGCCGACCGCCTCCTGCAGCCGGACGGCTTCGGAAGGTTCATAGAAGAAAATATGGGCGTGAATCTTGCCGCCCGCTTGGTTCGTGTCGTCGATATCGACCAGGTCCAAAACTAGTTGCCCGAGCACCATCTCAATGGCGGTGGCTTCGTCGGCGGCTGAGCCTGTCGGGGGCACCTGCGCCACCTCCCGCACAAGCATACCATCCCTGAAGTGGGCGTAACCAACAGCTGCCAAACGATCGTCCACCGGATCGTGATCGACGGACAGAAGCAGCACTGCGTCGGCCCGCGGCGGCATAAGATAAGTGTGAGCCTCCTCCGTCCGGCGTGGCTCTTGTGCGATGATCGCCTGAGCGCGGGTTGTAAACAAATCCGCCCGCCGACTCAGTGACCAGCCGATACCTGGCACGTTCGCCAGCCCCGCTGCACGCGCTAAGTCCCCCACCTTTCGCACACCGAGGCGGTGTAAGGAACGCTTTGCCTCGTGCGTGATCCCCGCCACCGCGGAGATATCGCGGGCGGCCGACGGCTTCGCGTCAGACACCGCCGCCATACAGTGCTCCAGGAATTTGCACTGCTCGCACTTGAAATAGAGATGGAAGAAGGTCTCGTCACGGCGTGGCGCGTTCTCGCCAGGCTCAACGGCGCGGCTGGCGATCTGCGGCAGCACGTTGCCGCAGAAATCATCCACGAGACGCAGATATGGCGCTAGCCCAAATTCCTCTGCGAGGTATTCGTCGCCGTCTGCAGTGCCGCGGTCCGGGATTCGCCAAACGTACCCCTTTGGCCCCACCTCCGCGGATAGTCCGAGATCCTGTAGCAATGCCTCTAGAACGCGGACATAGAAAGCAATCTGAGTCTTATGATAGGGCGTCGCTCGGCGCGTCGCCTTCACATCGATCACGGTGAAAAACGTCCGTTCGCCCACGATCTCGCGATGGATGAGATCTGGAAATACGCGCTTCAGGCTAACCCCTGTTCCCTCCAAAAGTCGAAAGGGTGCCCGCGGCCTCAAGTTTAACTGTGACGCGTAGGCCTGGCGAGAACTTCCGCGGAGGAAGCTAATGGCGTCGGCTTCAAGCAGCCCGAAGTCACCCGACGACGGACGCAGTACACCGGCTTCTGCATTCAGCCGGCGCAAAATTCGCTCTTCGTAATCGACGCCAAGCACCGCCCAGGATTGCTCACGTAGATCAACGGTGATGGGCAGTGTAGCTAGTTCTTGGTCCGTGAATAGTTCGTATCGAACCTTGCGCTCACAACGATACTGAAACCAGGCTTTCACTGTCGACGCGCTCAAGGCCAGAGCCATAGTCCGCGCCTCTTTCATATTATCGCAAGATTCTGACGCTCTCTAAGCTAGCGCATGAATTTGGTCGCGCGCCACCGAAAGCTCAAGCCTGCCCTGCGTTACCGTTGATCGGCTTCGGCTTCAGGTCTCGACGCAGTGTTTTGCGAGCACTCGAACTGGCCAACGCGAGGACAATGGCGGCAAAGGACCAGATCAGACCAAGTCGGCTTTGGACAAGATTTCGGAGGGCCAGGGCAGCACCAATGGCGACAACGCCTTCGGTGCGAGAATGCTAAGCATGGCGGGGATTCGGAACGCAAGCCGTGCCCAAGTTTCGGATTAGCCAGTTGGCTGGTGCTGCCTAGTATTCAGATTGCGCATTGGATTTCTCAAGTGCCGCTGAGCGGAACTTTTGATATCCGCTGGAGCGCAGTTCACAAGCGGGGCATCCACCGCAACCACGACCCCATTCGTTATTGTGCTCGATGTCGCCATTGTAGCAGGTCAACGTCCGGTCCCGGATCAGGTCGACCAGGGCGGCGCCGCCCAGCCTCTCGGCAAGTGACCAAGTCTGAGCTTTGTCTATCCACATCAATGGTGTCTCGAGGACGAAACGGCTCTGCATGCCCAAGTTGAGTGCAACTTGAAGTGCTTTGATCGTATCGTCCCGACAGTCGGGGTATCCCGAGAAGTCGGTTTCGCACACGCCTGTCACTACATGCTTCAGCCCTCGACGATAGGCCACTGCGGCGGCGAAGGTGAGGAAGACAATGTTTCGACCGGGTACAAATGTGTTCGGCAGGCCGGATGACATTGTGGCAATTTCAACCCCGCGTGTCAGTGCGGTGTCGCTAATGTCGCCGAGTACAGACAGATCTAGCACACGATCCTCGCCGAGTTTTGCGGCCCACGCCGGAAACGCCGCCGCGAGGCCGGCACGAAACTCACTGCGCGCATCTAGTTCGACACGATGCCGCTGACCGTAGTCGAAACCTATAGTCTCCACCCGTTCGAAGCGGTCGAGGGCCCAAACGAGACATGTCGCTGAGTCTTGGCCGCCGGAGAAAAGTACAAGCGCGCCATCGTCTGACATCACATGGTCTCCGTACCGTAGAAGCTGCAAGCCCCTGTATCGCTGTCGCGTCTAACGGTTACCCGCCAAAGGTTTGGACAGACCGGCGCGACTTTGCGCCAAATCCAGAACGATAAGTTCTCAATTGTGGTCGGCCCCAAATCGCTAATCTCGTCGAGGAAACGGTGGTCGAGGCCATCGCGAGCCTCTTCGAGCGCTTTGTCGAAGAGTGAGAGATCAATGATCATACCGGTTTGCGGGTCTGGACGCCCGCGGACAACCACTTCCGCACGATAGGAATGACCATGGATCCGGCGACTTGGCTCGACCTCCAGCGTTCGCTGAAGTGTGTGCGCCGCGTCGAAACGGAATTCCCTGCTGAGCTCGTACATTAGCGGATACCCATAAATTTGTGAGTCTGCAGCGACAGCCGCCAGCGGGGGCGTTGTAGGCAAAACGCGATCGCCGCGGCGGTGTTTGACTCGCGCTCAGCGTCATCGCGTGGCTGTAGAAGGAAGTGTTCGAAGGCCAGACCCTCGAAGGAAACCGGGTCAACTCCTGCTTGCGGGAAGACCAGTTTCAGTTCGTTTCCAGATGATTGGGCAAGCGGCGTGGCACCCTTAGGGCTTACGGTAATCCAATCGATCTCGGCGGGCGCCGCTAGCGATCCGTTGGTTTCGAGCGCGATCTCAAATCCACGCTCGTGAAGCGCGGAAACCAACTCCACTCCAACCTGCAAGAGGGGCTCGCCGCCAGTAAGAACAACGAACCGTTCGGTGTCGCCCCCTCGCCACATCTCATCGATCGCCGCCGTTAGCGAATGGCTATCAGCGAAGCGCCCGCCGCCATCACCATTGGTACCTACGAAGTCCGTGTCGCAAAAATTGCACGCCGCCGACGCCCGGTCGCTCTCCCGCCCACTCCAAAGATTACAACCAGAGAAGCGGCAGAACACAGCGGGGCGACCCGTATGGCGCCCCTCGCCCTGCAAAGAGTAGAACATCTCTTTGACTGCGTAGCTCATCGTCTCAAGCCGCCTTTTCGTTCTCAGCAAGTCGCCGTTTGAGCACCTGGACCAGGTGAAATGATAGCTGGCGAACATCGGACGGCACGTTCTGCAGCCCGTTCCAGCGTCGGCGCTCAGAACCGAACTCCCACTCGCCCGCGCTCCAAGCCGTCTTCCCCTTGAGCAATCGCAATCCAGTTGCAAATTCGTCGCGTGTGGATGCGCCGGTGACGCCGTTCAGAAAATCCATGACATAGCCTAGGGCGATGATGCCGGTGCCGTGGAGCAGCCGGGAGGACTTCGGCGTTTGCCCGACCCAATCCTCCGAGAAGACATGCTGAACCGCGTGATAGAACTCGCTCATCGTCGTGACCCCTTGCGCAAGCAGAAGCTGGTCCTCGCCTGCGTAGAGTCGGAGCGCACCATCACTAAGCGAATTTATAATGACCCGTTGAAGCACGGTGTCCCGGATCACGCCCTTTGGATTGGTTTGTTGTTTGATCAGCCCCTTTAGTGACGATCCTTTTCGATAATTCAGCGCCTCGGTGACCAGAGCAGCTTGTGATCGGCTCGACATGCGCGTTGGCAGATCGCCAACTTTAGGAAGTAGCTCATAGACAAGAGCTTTCGGCAGCGGACGCGTATTATTCACCAGAATGAACTGCTTTTGCAGTTCTTCCTCTGTCTCGCAAAGAAAACCCGAAACGAGCACCTCAAACTCGCGCCCACGAAGCTCGGAAAGCGCTGTAAACCGCTGCTGCCCATCAACGATCCAGCCCGGAGGACCATTGGAGGTATCAACAACCAATTGATGAAGGCGGCCGCATGGACTCACTGCCGGCTCCAATCGAGCGCCACCCATGAACGCGACAACGATCGCATTGGGGAGGATGGAGTTCGGCTTTTCTAGATAGTCGCGGATCTCGCGAATGTGGCCCGCTATCTGGGGTCTCTGAAACCCTTGAAGAACGCCACCATCGTCACGTCCTGCCCGCTCGATACGAGCAATGCGTGCAATGTCGGATGCCCTCGCGACGAAGGTGAAAACGGCCAACTTGTCGCTTTGAACCGGCGCGAGGGCATCGAACTGTATAAGGTGCTTCTTGCTCACACGGTTTCCTGTCGAAATTCGCTTAGATGGGTGTGGAAGACGTGGAGGTTGTGAATTCCTCGTCGCTTGTTGCGATTAGACGTCCGGAAAATAACGGCCTCGACGCCACTTTCCCGACAGACCCGGCAGTTGCACCGTTCCCAAGGTCGATCGCCAAGGGTCTGGGTGTAGGCTTTGCGTTGTCGGGCTGCGGCATCCGCCCGACGACTAGCGGAGGCCTCCTCGTTCCAATTCAAGACCGCCCAATAGTCCGTCACCGCATCGAGTGTTTGATCAAGTGTGGCGTCGCCGCTTGCATAGGCGCGAACGTGGTACAGCGCCGCGTCTTCAAGTCGCCTCGCATCCTCTTGGTTGAGGCTTCCTTCAAGCGCCTTGTGCTTTAGCTTGTTGTTCTGGGTGGCTTGGGGAATGCGAATGGCGGTGTAATAGGAGAGATCGCCGCTCGGCGTGCGGGCCCAATAGTTCTTTCGCGCGTCCTTAAATGCCCGCAACAAGGGTGAAGTCGTGTCAAAGCTGGTTACGCGGTACTTCTCGAGCACCGCCAACTCCTCGATCTTGCCAAAACCGAGCAGGTGCAGTCGCACGTGCTCCGGGAGGACGCCACGCAACGCCTCTAACACTCGACGGATCTGTTCGATCTTCAAGGGCACCGTGCCCCCGATCGCCAAGTAGTCGTATCCCATATTCGCTAGGTTGCGTGCCGCCTCTGCCATGCTCGCTGCGGACCAGCCTTGGATGACCCCCAACGGCGTGAACTCCGGCCCCAGCGCCCTTGAAGCCTTGCGGAACTCGCTCGCATTCTGAAGTGTGATCTCATATCGACCCCGCACGTCCTTGGGGACATCATGCAGAGTCCGGGTCACACCGACGTCGTCGAAATCGAAGATTAGATGGTCAGGAGAGCATCCGTGGGAAAAGCCGCCATCGGCGTAGAATTCTGCCGTGTCTTCGGCGCGATAAGGCGGCTCGTGGAGATTGCGGTAGGAGAAGGCACCACAGTCTCCTAACATCATGCTTTCGGGAAATCGTTCGAGCGGATAGCGCAGAAATCGACGCGCTCCTTCCCGGCGGAAACGCATCAACTGTGCTTCGGAATACTTTCCCGGGTGCCCAATATCCCCCACGATGCCGCGGGATACTAGGATTCCGTCATAGGGCGCTTGCTCTAGGAATTCGTGCGGGTACTCGTCGTCCCGGTGCACTGACCGGCCCCTGCCGTTGCGATCTTCAATGAAATCGTATTCGGGGTCGATTGTGTCGACGCTGTCTGCAAATAGAAACTTCATCATGCCACCTTGGCGAAGGCGTGCATGTGGTCGAGGCGGGCCAGGTGACCCGACAAGATTTTGATGTCGCGGCCGACATTCTGAATTTCGTTCCAGTCTCGCCGCAACTCGGTCCACCTGCCGCTGGTCCAGCGGCAGTATGGGGCTATGCGGAAAAGCGACTCGGTCGCGTGAGCCAGCAAGTCCGCACCTGGCGCGGCCCGCGACATGATGCGGTCCATCAAAAGGCTCATCGCCTCGATTCCGGCCGAGTGCATGAGGCGGCTTTCCGTAGCCGAACGACCCCACGCCTCCGGGAATACGAGGCGAACAGCACTCCAGTAGGCAACCAGCGCGCGATACATGGCGTCGATGTCGGCTGGAGATTCAGCCGTGGCCTTGTAGGGGGCCAGAGAGCCGAGAGCGCTATTGATGCTGTTTCTGATCGCCTTGACCAAAGCGGAATCTGTAACGACCGCATTAGAAGATTCTTCGGAGATTCGCTTGATGAGACCGCAGAATGGGGAATCGGGAGACGACTGGAGAAGATTGACCAATTCGCTCGGAATCTTCCGAGATGAAAGATCGCGCGGAAACGCGGTGTCGACTTCTGGAAGTAGTTCATTGATCAACCGAGGATCAAGAGGCTTGGCTTTATTGACCAAAATGAACTGCTCTCGGTGAACCGAAAGCTCCTCCGAAACAAACGCAACAACCGGAACCGGGAAGCTCTTGTTTTGAGCTTGCGACAAAGCGATCGAGCGTTGCTGGCCATCGACAATCCATGCTGCCTTAGGGCCGTCGTTCGGTAGCGGGATTCGTAGTGTCCCTGCTTCACAAACACGCACGTCGCCGCTCGGTCTCTCACCACGCGTCTGTGTAAAGCGCGCTCGCGGCGAGATCGCCAGAATAATGGCGTTCGGAAAGAGTACAGGCCCCTGGTCAAGAAATTCGGTGATCGCCTGGACGTGACTCTTGATCCCCTTGCGCTGAAACCCTTGCAAGGACCCTTCACCGTCGCGATGCACCCGGCTGATATCAGCGATCTTCAGCAAATCCGCACCAGCGACAAAGAAGGCGTAAACTGCTTTGTCTGCTTGCTCTGTCCGAACCGCCCGAACCGCAAGAGTAGGCTCGGTAGTTTTCCGGGGTCGCGTCATGCTGCCTCCATCTTTTGAAGGGCGATCTGATAGAGGCGACTAAACCTAGATTGTTCGCAGGCGATACCTTCTTCGTCTCGCAGCGCGCGCAAGATGCGGGCGACGCCGAATTGCGACTGCAGGCGGCCCGCAATCAGCTCAAGTAACTCTCCATCAGTTCGGCGCGGCCGGCGGGGCCTCTCGGGTGCCGTCACCTTGGCGAGCGCATCGGTAACTGCCGCATAATCGGCGTCACGATCTTGCCCACCCTCTCTCGCAACTAACCCCACAAAATGATGCAATGCCCGTTGGGAGAAGTCGGACCGTGTTCCCGGCAGGATCGCCTCTAGTCTTGCATCGTATGGTGCCAGCGCATGATGCAACGAAGGTGGTAAAACAGAGGCCAGGGAAGCACCAAAAATCCTCAGACGGGTTAAGACATGTGGGTCCAATGAATCCAGGCTTTCACCGACCATTTGGGCATAGGGCCGAGTTAGTGCGATCAGAATGCGCCCGGAACCTCTACTAGTCGCGTCGACCCAGCGATCCGATAGGGAAGATGATTGCAAGCCAGAGAACCAGGCTTCGGCGTCGAATTTACCCGTAACTCTCGACGCGATAGAGTCCGAATGTCCCGCCGATACGGTGAGTCCGTACAAGGGAACTTCTCGCTCCGCAGCAACCAGACCGAGACCCGCAGAAAGAATGTAAAGCTTGGCCGAAGCGATCTGTGCAGCACGGGCGGCCAATGAAAACCCGCGTCCCGCGTAAAGTGCGCCCGCGGCGGCATCTGACGGCAAGGTCTGGATCCTCTCGATCCACGCCGCTTGGACCGCATCCTGCGCGCCGATCGGTAGCGACGCGGGTGTTGATTCCACTGACGGGCGCGCTCGTTTTCGAAACGAACAGATGGTAACGACCACGTCGGTTCGTGTGGTCACGGTGGGCCGAGATGGGTGCTCAAGTCCGTTCATTTTACCAAATAACTGCGCGAAAAATGCGTTGGCGTTGGCTCGGTTCGTTTGACCGCAATTCTACATGTTGCGTGCCCATCGGCCTGACGTACAACCCACAGGCGACCGCGACCAAGATCTGCTATAGCTACACCGATTTCGCAGCGTTTGCAAACAGAAAGCCGAAAAAATGCCGCCCGCAATGCATGTCCCGGTTGAGTATGCCCTCAGTTGCTGAACTCATCTCACCGAGATGGAGAGGATAACTGGCTAACCGATCCAAGTTTCAATCCGGAGCACAGCACGGAAACTGGCTCGCCATTCGGTCAGTCAACGGGCGCGTCATCGCTTGGTTTTGACATTGCCTCCAACTTTTATCCAGCCGTTTCGGCGGGGGGTTGGCCCTCTCAAGCGGGTTGAGCGGCGGGGGCAGACGCGAACCATTCACGGGGCGTAGGGTCTGATCCCTCGGCGGGTGGAACCTGGCCGCGGAAGCCCATTGGTGTCTGCCATCAGAGCTTCGAGTGCGGGCTGTGGCGTTGTGGTTGAGTTGCCACCGCAGGAGCGCGGGATAGCCGAAGCCTTCTGGGGTGAGAGAGCCGAGGATCAACTTGCCGACCGCGCTATACTTGCAATTGCGGGCCCAGGCCTGGGAGGCGCGCCACACGGCTAAGGGGTGCTAGACTGGGTCGTGCGAGGCCTGAGGAATGGCCAACTGCGTGGCGTGCTGCGGCCGCCTGTCCGATAATCAGGAGGGCGTTCCCATGACGATGGGTGATGGCGCGGCCAATCACGAAAAGACGGAGCGCGCCCAATTCGAAGCGATTGGGAGGTTTGTTCAGGCATTCGAGGCGATGAATGAAGTTTGCCGCCGACTTCTAGCGCTAATTATCCCGACGGACCATTTATCGCAAGAAAAGCTGAACCTCGTTCTTCACCACAACGCCCTCACGGCTTGGCCTCTATTTGAACTGGCGCGCAATGTTGCGATCATGCACGCAGCCCAACGAGAGGCGGACGAAGAACAGTTAAGAGCCCTGACGTCGGTGTTTTCTCAGGCCTCGAGGGAGTTTCAAGAACTGGTGGACGCGAGGAATACACTGCTGCACGGAACCTGGCGCATTGGGTGGAGGAGTCCGATGGACGCGCCGACAGACAGGCTGTCCATGTACAAGTTCAAGCCTGTTCAAGGGGAGTTGCGACAGAGTGCTACAGCCCCGACCACGACCGGCGAACTATTAGCGCTGGTCAACGGATGCGAGGACCTGAGCCGAATGCTGGAACATTTGCTCGCCTGTTTGATTAATCCCGGTGGTCCGCGCGTATCCCAGAACTTCAAGAAGGTCGACGGCCGATGGTGCCGCGCCGTGGAAGGGCTCGTTTGATCCCGGCAAATCGGCAGCGGTGGACCGGGTCTATTCGTTCGAGGCATCCTCTTTCTAGGGTTGTGGCGCCCACGGGCTCGATAGCGGCACTTCCATACGCGCTTTTAGGTCCCAGCGGGCAGGAACTACGCGCGTGTTGTTCCTTCTTATTCTGACCACCCACCCTAGGGATGGTTTTCCGAGGCTTGTGGGCGGACCCCTTCCCCCTCAGCTGGGCACCCCTTCCCCGACGGCGGGGGATATGGTCTCCACGAATCTGGCGGTGACCACACGCGCCGAAAGCGCCGTTTTCGTCTAGCACCATCCGCCGGATGATCGCGCCGGCGTGAATTGTGCTTTGCGATGTATCCACGAGATGGCGCGAAGCCATAGGATACTTCTTGCCGGTGCTACACACGGGTGGTACACAAGCTCTTATCGGCATCGATGTAAGATATTGCAATCGTTGATGTTAATGGGATAGTTGGCACAATCCCTCCCTCTCCGCCAGTTTCTTTCGCAAGTTGCAGTCGGCTTCGCGCAGTTTGGCCTGACTCGCTTGATGCCCAACCGGTCGAACGAGCCTCTGTTGCGCTCTGAAGGCTTGATCGGTCCATGTGGCAGGGTAATTGAGCCGCTTCGGGCTGGCTCAAAGCGCAAGGCGCGACTTGCTCATGCGCAGGGTGACGATGGCGCCTTCCGGCAACCATTCGGACTGGATCGAGCCGCCGAGCTGTTGTGAAACGCTGCGTTCCACAAGCTTGCTTCCAAAGCCCGTCCGACTGGGTGCGGTGACAATCCTGGGGCCGCCGCGTTCAATCCACTTGAGCGTCAGGGCATCGCCTTCTTCGCCGCAGGAAAGGTCCAGTGACCCACCGTCCACCGAGAGCGCTCCATACTTGAGCGAGTTCGTTGCCAGCTCATGGAAGACGAGAGCAAGCGTCGTGGCCGACCGCTCGCCGACTCCCACCCTCGGGACGGCAATGCGAATCCGCCCCTCGAATGCCCCTTCTTCATCGTAGGGCTGCAGCAGAATCGCAAAAAGGTCGCCCAGCAATGCAGCCTCGCCCTGTTGTCCCGGGATTGGCCGGACGAGGTCATGGGCGCGCCCCAGCGCAATGAGACGCTGCGTAAGCTGACGGGCCATTTCCTCGGCGGTCTCGGCCGACCGCGACGTGAGGGTGGTCAGGCCGGACGCGATTGCAAGCAGGTTCTTCACGCGATGGCTCATCTCGCCGGCGAGCAGTTCGTTGCTCTCCTCCGCCTGCTTGCGATCCGTGACATCCAGGAATACGCCAAAGCTGACCGTTTCGGTCGCCGAGGCGACGTGGCCCTGACCACGCGCCGAAATCCAGCGCACGATATCGTCAACGATGATGCGGAAATCGATCTCGTATGAGCCACTGACGGCGCGGGTGGCATGAAACGCCTCCCGGACCCTGTTTCGGTCCGCCGGGTGTATGCGCGCGGACAAACTCTCGAAAGTCACCGATGTCCCGCCGTCGGAAATGCTCCAGAGACGTCGCGCAGCATTGTCCAGTTCGAGCGCGTCCGTCTCCACGTCCCACGACCACAAGGCGACGCCGGCCGCTTCGATCGCCAGTCGAAGGGCCTCGGTTGTCCAGATCGAAGGGGCGCGTGTCTCCGGCAGATTGGAACTCCATTGTCTGGACCGAACACGTCGACCACGGTGAAATCATCGACTGAGCATGGGCGAACCTCATCCGGGCCGCAACTGAACCTCAGCTGAGGCCTGGATCGTGAGCAGAGGCCCTCCCGGCGGCGCCAACGAAGGCGTTGACGCGCATGAGCCACGGTCACGGCAGCAGGTTGGGAGCGCCACCGGTATATCGCGATGTGATCGCCTGCATCCGCCCGGCGGCACTACACTTGCCCGGTCAGGACGCGCGCGCGGCGCGACGAGCGCGAGGCTTCGGCGCCGCCGCCAATGCGATGATGCGCGCCTCTTCTTCCTGCCGCTCCCTGAGAAGCCTCAGCTCGCGGAGCTTGTTCATGTTGGCGGTGCGCGCGGTGTTCGAATCCTCGATCTCCGACAGGATCCGGTCACGCGTCATCGACTGCTTCTGGACCTTGAGGAAGGCCGCATCGGCCTTCTGGTGCGACTGCGGTAGCTGGCTCATGGAGAGACCTCCGAAGGGTGGTGGCGGCCTGTGCCGCCCGAGCAGCAAAAAAGGCCAGGCGTGAGCCCGGCCTTCCCTATCATTTCGCCTCGTCGTCGATCCCAGTACATCCGTGGCAATCGGACAGAGGCGAAGTGCAATCAAGCGGCCTGGAGCTGCTCGGCCGCCATCTTGCCCGACTTGTTGTCGCGCACGACTTCGTAGCCGAGCTTCTGGCCCTCGACGATGTCGCGCATGCCGGCGCGTTCGACGGCGGAGATGTGGACGAAAACGTCGGCGCCGCCGTCATCCGGCTGAATGAAGCCGAAACCCTTGGTGGCGTTGAACCATTTCACTGTGCCGGTGGTCATGAAGAACCCTCCCTTTTGGCAAATACAAAGACCTCCGTGCGAAAGCACGGCGGGGTAGAGCGATTTTCGAAAGGGGGAAGTTCGTCAGAAGCGCGCCGAAGCGGCAATAAACAAAGTTCAGCCGAGCAAACATCGATAGCGTCTTATAGGCCTGTTCCAATCCTTTAGCAAGGAAAATCCTCGCCCCGGGTTCTGGGGCAGGGCGAATAACAGCAGACACGGCTGAATTCGCAGGATTCTACTCGTGATAACATCGCGCATCGTTTCGGCTTGTTGCGAGTATTTCAGGTCCCGGCCGGTCGTGAAGGATTCCGGTGACACGGGTGCGATCCGCGTGCTTCAGACAATGCCGAAACCGGAATCGTCAACCAGAACCTCAGCCGCCGACGGGCGGTGTCCTGTCGCCCTCGGCAAGCGCCCGCTGCATGAGCACGCAGTCGACCCAGCGGTCGAGCTTCCAGCCGATGGAGGGCAGGACGCCGACCACGGTGAAGCCCGCTGCGCGATGCAGGGCGATGGAGGCGTGGTTCCCGAGATTGCCGATGACCGCGACCATCTGGCGGTAGCCCTTGGTCGTGCAGTCGGCGATGAGACGATCCAGCAGCGCCTTGCCGATGCCTTTGCCCTGCGCTACCGGCGCGACATAGACCGAGTTCTCGCAGGCGAAGCGATAGCCGGGCCGGGTGCGGTAGGCGCTGGCATAGGCATAGCCGACGACGAAGCCGTCCAATTCAGCGACGAGATAGGGATAGCCGCCTGAGAGGATCGCGGCCTGGCGCTCCGCCATCTCGGCTTCGTCCGGCACCTCGTATTCGAACGAAGCAATGCCGTCCCGGACGTTCGGGCCGTAGATGGCGGTGATGGCTGGAATGTCGGCGCGGGTCGCGGGGCGAAGGCTCAGCGCGGAACCGGAATGCACGTTCAAGCCTGATAGATCAGGAGACGCGCACGAAGCGGCGGACGCGGGCGCGCGGCTTGGCGATGCGGCGGGTGACCGTGACGCCGCGGTTCGACACCTCGATGCGGCGGTCCTGCGTCGGCATGAAGAAGCGCGCCGTCTCGGAAGCGCCGTCGACCTGGACGAAATCGGCATCGTGCGCGCGCATGAACGACTTCACTGATCCGAAGGTCATGTCACGTCTCCGCCCGTCTGGAACCAAACTGAAAATGTTTGGAGCGGGAGAAGGGATTCGAACCCTCGACCCCAACCTTGGCAAGGTTGTGCTCTACCCCTGAGCTACTCCCGCATCCGGGTACCCGCGAGGACCGAAGCCGTCGCAGGAGGGCGTTCCTATGCCAAAGGATGCCGGTGATTGCAATGGGCGGGGCAAGATTTTTTGCCGCCTGCCGAAACCGCCGGTCTGCGGCCGGCTTTGACGCCGCGGGAAGAGGTTGGTTATCTGCGCATCCGCGGCGGCCCGGATGCCCCGCATCAGGCGCCAGGCCGCGCGGGGGAACGATGGGGTTCGGTTACGTCGCGCTGCCGGCCGTGGAGCGTTACCGGCTGGCCAATGCCACCGTTCCCGCCGTCCTGGCCGGGGGCGTGGCGCTGGAGGCGGATCGTGAGGGTTTGGCGCGGGCCGACATCGTCATCGCCGGCGGCCGCATCGAGGCAGTGACGCGTCCCGGCGAGACCGGTGTGCAGGTGCTCGATCTTGACGGTGGCATGGTCTTTCCCTGTTTCGTCGATGCCCATACCCATCTCGACAAGGGTCACATCTGGCCGCGCGCCGCCAATCCCGACGGCACCTTTCCCGGCGCGCTGGCGGCCGTTGGCGCCGACCGCGCCGCGCACTGGTCGGCGGACGACGTGCGCATGCGCATGACCTTCGCACTACAGGCGGCTTACGCGCACGGCACTGCGGCGATCCGCACCCATATCGATTCCGTCGCCGACCAAATCGATATCTCCTGGCCGCTCTTTGCCGAGATCAAAGAGGAATGGCGTGGCCGCGTCGACCTGCAGGGCTCCTCGCTTTGCGGCATCGATTTCGCCGTGGAGGCGGGCTATCTCGACCGCGTGGCCGCCGCGCTGAAGCGCCGTGGCGGAGGGCTCGGTTGCGTGACCTACATGTCGCCTAACCTGCCCGGCGGTCTTGAAGCGATCTTCCGCATAGCGCTCGACCACGGCCTGACGCTTGACTTCCATGTCGACGAGACCATGGACCCGGCCGCTCATTCGCTACGGCTGATCGCCGAGGCTGCGATCCGCTTCGGCTGGGAGAGACAGGGCAACGGACGTATCATCGTCGGCCATTGTTGCTCGGTCTCGGTCCAGCCGGACAACGAGGCGTCGGCGACGCTCGACAAGGTCGCGGAGGCCGGGCTGGCGGTCGTCTCCCTGCCCATGTGCAACATATACCTGCAGGACCGCCTGGGCGGCCGCACGCCGCGCCGGCGCGGCGTCACGCTGCTGCACGAGATGAAGGCACGGGGCATTCCGGTCATGGTCGCCTCCGACAATACCCGCGACCCCTTCTATGCCTATGGCGACCTCGACATGCTGGAGGTCTATCGCGAGGCGACGCGCATCCTGCATTTCGACCATCCGGTCGCCGACTGGCCATTGACCGTCACGGGAACGCCGGCGGCCATCTGCGGGTTTGAGGGCAGGGGCGCCATCCGCGTCGGTGGGCCGGCCGACCTCGTGCTGTTCCGCGGGCGCAGCTGGACCGAGCTTCTCTCGCGTCCGGAGGCCGACAGGGTGGTGGTCCGCTCCGGTCGCGCCATCGACACGACCCTGCCAGACTATCGCGACCTCGACCCACTCTGGAGCTGAGCCGATGCCGTCCGAGACCGACACGCCGGAGGCCCTGAGGCCGCGCTACGACATCGACGGGCTGAAGGCGAAGCTGGCGGGCATCAAGACCGAGGACAATCCCGCCCTCGTCAAGCAGAAGAGCCGCGACTTCTACTGGTACTCGCCGACGCTGAAGCGCCAGCTCGAGCACGTGGCCGGCGACATCATCGTCTCGCCGACCAGCGAGCAGGACGTGGTGCGCGTGCTGGCCGTCGCCTTCGAACTCGGCATCCCGGTGACGCCGCGCGGCACGGGCACCGGCAATTACGGCCAGGCCATGCCGCTCTCGGGGGGCATCGTCCTTGATCTCTCCGGCATGAACAAGGTGCTGGCCGTGCAGCCGGGCCGCTTCGTCGCCGAGGCCGGCGCAGTGATCGCCGAAATCGACAAGGTCGCGCGCCCGCAGGCGCAGGAAATCCGCATGCATCCCTCGACCTATGCGACGGCCTCGGTCGGCGGCTTCATCGCCGGCGGTTCCGGCGGCGTCGGCTCGATCACCTGGGGCGGGCTGCGCGACGCCGGCAACGTGATCCGGCTCAAGGTAGTCACCATGGAGGCGAGCCCGCGCGTGCTGGAGCTGACCGGCGACGACCTCGCCAAGGTCGCCCACGCCTATGGCACCAACGGCATCATCACCGAGGTCGAGATGCCGCTCGGGCCAGCCTATAGCTGGGTCGACCTGTTCCTCGGCTTCGACACGTTCGAGCGCGCGGCTGCCTTCGCCAATGCGCTGGGCGAACAGGACGGCATCGCGAAGAAGAACATCGCGGTGGTCGCCGTGCCCGCACCACAGACCTATTTCCTGCGCCACCAGAACTACATGCCGCCGGACAAGCATGTGGTCATCGCCGTCATCGCCGACTTCGCCATCGATGCGGCGCTGAACTTCGCCAAGCGTCAGGGAGCCGAGCTGCTACTGCGCTCCGACAAGCTCGACGAGGACGAGCGCCGGAAGATGCCGCCCGGTTTCGAACTGACCTGGAACCACACGACGCTCCGGGCGCTGCGGGTCGATCCGGCGATCACCTATCTGCAGGTGCTCTATCCGTTCCCCGATCAGGTCAAGCTCGCGAGCGCCATTCACGCGCGCTTCGGCGACGAGGTGATGGGCCATCTCGAATTCGTGCGTTTCGACGGCAAAGTAACCTGCTTCGGTCTGCCGCTGGTCCGCTTCACCACCGAGGAGCGGTTGGAGGAGATCATGAAGATCCACGAGGACATGGGCGCGCCGATCTTCAATCCGCACCGCTACACGCTGGAGGAAGGCGGCATGAAACAGACCGACGAGGTCCAGCTCGCCTTCAAGAAGGAGGCGGACCCCCGGGGGCTGCTCAATCCGGGCAAGATGATCGCCTGGGAAGACCCGGCTTACGACTACAGGTCGGGCAAGACCTTCCTGTTCAAGAGCCTCGCGGATGCGGGCGTGGCGTCGTGAGCCATCCGGATGGGGTCTCTCCAGTCGGGCGATGGTTCACGGGGAATGCGCCCTGATGCGCGTCCTCGTCCTCTATTGCCACCCGAACCCGGAAAGCTTCGGCGCTGCGCTGCACCGGACCGTCGTCGAATCCCTGGCGTCCGCCGGCCATCAGGTCGACGACTGCGACCTCTACGCCGAAGGGTTCGACGCTGTGTTGTCGCGGACGGAACGCCTCGGCTACCACGATTTGGCCATCAACACCCTGCCGGTCCAGGCTTATGTCGATCGCCTCCAGCGCGCCGAGGCGCTGGTCCTGGTTTTCCCGGTCTGGAACTTCGGCTTTCCCGCCCTGCTCAAGGGTTATCTCGACCGCGTCTTCCTGCCGGGCGTCTCCTTCGGCCTCGTGAAAGATGCGACGCAGGGCTTGCTGACCAACATCAGCAAGGTCGGCGTGGTCACCACCTATGGCGCGACCTGGCTGAAGGCGACGCTGCTCGGCAATCCGCCGCGCAAGTTCTGCACGCGCACGCTGCGCGCGGTGACCCGGTTCAGGGCTTCGGTCGAGTATCTCGCGCATTACGACATGAACCGCTCCACACCGGAGACGCGGGGCGCCTTCCTCGCGCGCGTGCGCAGCCGATACGTCCGGTTCTAGGATAAGGTTGGTGAGCCGGCTGACACCGTCACGCTCCTGTCACCTTTCGCGGAGAAACATGCGCCGGCTGCGCACCCGCGGCCGATGCGGGACGGCGCGACCGATTCCGCGCCTGGGGGGATTGGCATGACCCGCACGAAGGACGCCGCCAGCGCGGCCCGCGAGCCCTACCGCAAGACGATCGGCGCCCATGTCCAGCACGCCGCCCGCCTGCACCGGGCGCTGGTGGCGCGCAAGCTCACGATCCTCGGTCTTTACCCGGGTCAGGAACAGGTCCTGAAGATCCTTGCCGATGGCGGCGACATGACCATGGGTGACCTTGCAGCCGCGTTGCGCGTGCGCCCGCCGACCGCCTCGAAGACGGTCGGGCGGCTGGCCGCGCAGGGCCTCGTCGAGCGCAAGAATTCGGGATCGGGCGATGGCCGGCTCGTCCGTGTCGGGCTCACCGAGGCCGGACAGGAGAAGTCTGCTGCGCTTGATGATCTCTGGTTCGCGGCCGAGGACGAGATGCTGGCCGACCTTGACGGCAAGGACGTCAAGCGGCTGCGCAAGCTGCTGCGCCGGATCGAGAAGACCCTGCTGCCGCATGCAGCGGATGAACAGGCCGACGAGGACGATGAACTCGAAGAGGCCTGAGGCGCGTCCTCAGCCCTTCGGCGCCATGGCGCGATAGGCTTCGATCACCTGCGAGTCGTCCTGCTTGCCGAGCCCCATGCCGGAGGCGGCGAGGAAGAGCTGGTGGGCGGCGGCCGCAAGGAACAGCGGCGCCCGGGTTGAATGGCCCGCATCCAGCACGATGCCGAGATCCTTGACGAAGATGTCGACCGCCGAGGTGACCGGCGGATCGTCCATCAGCATGCGCGGGCCGCGGTTGTTGAGCATCCAGCTGCCGGCCGCGCTCGACCCGTAGATGTCCAGCAGCACCTGCGTGTCCAGCCCGGCTCGCTCGCCGAGCGCCAGCGCCTCGGCCGCGGCGGCGATATGCACGCCACAGAGCAGCTGGTTGATGGTCTTGACCATGGCGCCGTCGCCGGCCTTCTCCCCGACATGGTACAGCCGCGAGCCCATGGCCTTCAGGACCGGCTCGGCGGCGGCAAACACCGCCTTCGGCGCCGAGGCCATGATGGTCAGCGAACCGGCTTCCGCACCGACCACACCGCCGGAAACCGGCGCGTCGACGAAACGCCGCTGCGTCGCCTCGGCCTTCGCGCCGATGGCGGCGGCGCGGGCAGGCGGACAGGTGGCGCAGAGGATCACGATGGCGCCCGGGGCGAGCGCCTCCAGGGCGCCAGCCTCGAACAGCACCGCCTCGGCCTGATCGGCATTGACCACCATGAGGACGAGCGTATCGGCGCCGGCCGCGGCTTCCTTCGCGCTCGGAAACGGCGTGCCGCCATTCGCCTTCAGCCAGTCCAGCGCGGCCGGATTGACGTCGGTCCCGCGCACGTCATGACCGGCTCTGGCGAGGTTGGCCGCCATCGGCCGGCCCATGGCGCCGAGGCCGGCAAAGCAGATGGTTGCCATCGTGAACGATCCCTGCCCGCTATTCCTTCACCGCGCCGGTCATGGCCGAGACGTAGTGCTCGACGAAGAAGGCATAGAGGATCACCAGCGGCAAGGACCCAACCAGTGCACCGGCCATGAGCGAGCCCCAGCGGAACACGTCGCCGTCGACGAACTCGGAGATGATCGCCACCGGCACGGTCTTGTTGTGGTTCGAGGAGATGAAGGTCAGGGCGTAGACGAACTCGTTCCAGCACAGCGTGAAGGCGAAGATGAAAGCCGAGATCAACCCCGGCACCGCCAGCGGCAGCACGATCTTGGTCAGGATCTGCCAGCGGCTCGCGCCGTCCACCAGCGCGCATTCCTCCAGTTCGTAGGGAATGGTCTTGAAATAGCCCATCAGCAGCCAGGTGCAGAACGGGATTAGGATGGTCGGATAGGTCAGGATCAGCGCGAAGGGCGTGTCGAACAGGCCGTAGGCGTGGATGATTGTCGAGAGCGGGATGAACAGGATGGAGGGCGGCACGAGATAGGCGAGGAAGATCAGCCCGCCCACCGTCTGGGCGCCCTTGTAGCGCAGCCGGACGATGGCGTAGGCGGCGAGCACCGAGGCGAAGATGGACAGGAAGGTGGCGCAGACCGCCACCAGCATCGTGTTCCACAGCCAGGTCGGATAGTTCGAATCGAACAGCAGCTTGTGGACGTGGCGCAGCGTCGGCTCGGTCACCCAGAGCGGATTGCTGGTGTGCAGGTCGAGCAGCTGCGCGTCTGGTTTGATGGACGTGATGACCATCCAGTAGAACGGGAACAGCAGCACGATCATGATGATGGCGAGCGGCAGATAGACCGTCACCAGCTTGCGCGGCAGGTTCTCCAGATAGCTCATGCCCTCCGACGCATCGTCGCGGGCGGCGGTCGGGGCGGGGCGGGTTTCGGCGGTCGAAGCTGTCATTTCAGGTGTCCCGCTCAATCCGTGTTTTCGCCGGCCTGCCATTTGCGACGCTGCAGCCCGAACCAGGACAGCATGATGGTCGCCAGCAGGAAGGGGATCATGGCAGTGGCGATGGCGGCGCCCTCGCCGAGGCTGCCGCCGAGGATGCCGCGCTGGTAGGACAGCGTCGCCATCAGCTGCGTCGCGTTGACCGGCCCGCCGCGGGTCATCGCCCAGATCAGCTGGAAGTCGGTGAAGGTGAACAGCACCGAGAAGGTCATCACGACCGCGATGATCGGGGTCAGCAGCGGATAGGTGATGTGCCGGAAAATCTGCCACTTGGTGGCGCCGTCGAGCGTCGCCGCCTCGTAGAGCGAGGGCGAGACCGTCTGCAGGCCGGCCAGCAGCGTGATCGCGACGAACGGAATTCCGCGCCAGATATTGGCGAAGATCACCGCGCACTGGGCGAGGAGGGGGTCGCCGAGCCAGTTGATCACGCCGCCCTTCGGCAGCAGTCCGACTTGAACCAGCCCCCAGGTGATGACCGAGAACTGCGTGTCGAAGATCCACCAGAAGGCGACCGCCGACAGCACGGTCGGCACGATGAAGGGGATCAGCACGATCGACCGGATCAGCGCCTTGAAGGGCAGGTTCTCGTTGAGCAGCAGCGCCAGGTAGAGGCCGATGGCGAACTTGATGCCCGAGGCGATGAAGGTGAAGACCAGCGTGAAGATGAGGGCGCGGATGAAGTCGGTGTCGCCCGCCAGCCACTCGTAATTCTCGAGGCCGATGAACTGGCCGGCCCGCCCGATCTTGGCGTCGGTGAAGCTGATCCAGATGCCCTTGCCAAGCGGATAGAGCAGGAACAGCACGAGGAATGCGATGGCCGGCACCATGAACCAGAAGCCGAGCCAGTTGCGGTTGCGCTTCAGCTGGTCCCAGGCGGAGAACTCTCGCACCGGCGCCTTCTGGATCGGTTCGGCGACGGCGGCATCGGCCATGATCGGCTCCGGCAGGTGAAGGGGGAGGCAGCCCGGTCAGGCCGCCTCCCTTCGAGATCGACAGGCGGGACGCGGCGAGCCGCGTCCTCAGTCTCAGCGGTAGATGCGGCGCAGCTGGCGTTCGGCGAGGTTGATCGCGCCCTGCTCGGTTTCCTTGCCGGTGCAGAAGTTGGCGAACAGGTCGACGACGATGAAGTCGGCCATGGCGGTCGCCGCCTTCTCGTTCAGCGGCCCGCGCGCGCCGGCCACGAAGCTGCGCTTGGCGGCATCGCGGAACACGGTGTGCTTGGGGTCCGACGTCCAGACCGGATTGGTGTCATAGGCGTTCAGCATGTGGGTCAGGTAGCCGCCGGCCGCTTCCAGCCAGGGATTGAACTGCTCGGCTTCGAGGATGAACGCCATGAAGGCTTTGCAGGCGTTCGGGAAGCGCGTGTAGTTCATCGCCAGCATCGGCACGGCGAGCTGGATCTCCGCCGGCGTGCCGGTCGGTCCGACCGGCCAGTAGGCGTGATCCATGTCGGCGGCAATCTCGCGCTGCTTGGCGTCGGCGGAGATTTTCGCCGCACCGTAGATCGAGATGCCGTTGGCGGTCAGATGCAGTTCGCCGGATAGGAAGCCGCGGTTGTTGCTGGCATCGTTCCAGGCCGCGGTGCCCGGCATGAAGGTGTCGTAGAGCTGCTTGGCATAACGCAGCGCGGCCACCGTCTCCGGCGAGTTGATGGTGATCTTCTCGTTCTGGTCGACCTGGTAGGCGCCGAACGACCAGAGCAGCCAGTGGGCATAGGCATTGCCGTCGCCGGTGGCGCGGCCGAGCGGGAAGCCGGCCGGCGTGCCTTTGGCCTTCAGCGCCTTGCAGCATTCCAGGAAGCCGGCGGTATCCTTCGGAACCTCGGAGAAGCCGGCCGCCTTGAGCGACGAGATGCGGTAGTTGAGATAGCCGCCGTTGACGGCGACCGGGATCGAAATCCACTTGTTGCCAAGCTTGCCATAGGCTTCGGCCAGCGGCACCCAGCCGCCATATTTCTTGCCGAGATAGTCGGCGACATCGGTCACCTCGATGCACTTCTGCGGGAACAGATGCGGCAGCGAGTAGAGACCCCAGAAGATGTCCGGGCCGGCGCCGGTATTGGCCGCCACGGAGGCCTTCGGCTGAAGGTCGTCGAAGCTCTCGCTCGACAGGGTGACGCGGACGCCGGTCGCCTGGGTAAAGGCGGCCACCATCTTGTTGAACTGCGCGTCCTCGGCCTCGACGAAGCGGCGCCAGCGCAGCACGTTGAGCGCCGCGCCGGCCTCTGGCCGGAACGGCGAGGCCTGGGCCCAGGCCTTGGCCCATTCGGTGGCGCCCGAACCGGTGAGCGCGCCAGCAGCGGCGACACCCCCGACGAGCGAACGGCGTGTGATCTTGGTCATGGTCGTTGATCCTCCCGAGGATGCCGGAACCCGTCTCTCTCGCGGGCCTTGCCGGATGTGTGGGCGGGTTTTCCCCGCATCAGTTACGTGCTGCCGCCGCTCAGTGCGACGAGAGATTCTGGCCCGACTGGGCGTCGAAGAGATGGGTCACGCGCCGGTCTGTGCCGAGGCGGATGCGGTCGCCCGGCTTGAAGTCGTGGCGCTCGCGGAACATGACGATGACGTCCTGCCCGCCGAGCCTGGCGACGACCTGGATTTCCGAACCCGTCGGCTCCACCACGATGACCTCGGCCTCGGCCCCGGCCTCGTTGTCGAGCATGAAATGCTCGGGACGGATGCCGTAGATGGCCGGCTTGTCGGAGGAGGCCGCGGGTGCGGTGCCGAGCGGCAGGCGCTGGCCGCCCTCCAGGACGAAGTTCTGGCCATCGATCTTGCCGCGCAGGAAGTTCATGGCCGGTGAGCCGATGAAACCGGCGACGAACATGTTGACCGGGTTGTCGTAAAGGTCGAGCGGAGCGCCCATCTGCTCGACGATGCCGTCGTGCATGACGACGATCTTGTCGGCCATGGTCATGGCCTCGATCTGGTCGTGGGTGACATAGACGGTCGTGGTCTTCAGCCGCTGGTGCAGCTCCTTGATCTCGGTGCGCATGGCGACGCGGAGTTTCGCGTCGAGGTTGGACAAGGGCTCGTCGAACAGGAAGACCTGCGGATCGCGCACGATGGCGCGGCCCATGGCGACGCGCTGGCGCTGGCCGCCGGAGAGCTGGCGCGGAAACCGTTCCAGCAGCGGCCCGAGATTGAGGATCTCGGCGGCGCGCTTCACCTTGGTGTCGATCTCGCCCTGCGGGGCTTTCCTGAGCTTCAGCGAGAAGCCCATATTGTCGGCCACCGTCATATGCGGATAGAGCGCATAGTTCTGGAACACCATGGCGATGTCCCGTTCCTTCGGCGGCACGTTGTTGACTACGCGCGAGCCAATGGCGATCTCGCCGCCGGTAATGTTCTCGAGCCCGGCGATCATGCGCAGTAGGGTCGACTTGCCGCAGCCTGACGGACCGACCAGCACCACGAACTCGCCGTCCGCTATCGGCACGGACACGCCATGAATGATGGCGGTCGCGCCGAACGACTTGCGGACGTCGCGAATGTCCACTGATGCCATGCATATCCTCCCGAGGGCCCGCAGACCCGACACCCGCCAACGGCCCTTGACCCGGGCTCTGCGATCCGTTCCGGTGTGGCCGGACGCGGCAGGCGCTGCTTTGACGCGGCCAGTGTGACCACGCAAAAAAGTGAAATCAAGCCTCGTTCGGGCTTGCGGGGTAGAAATTTAATCGTTTGAAGTTTGACCCGCCCTGCCGCGCGCGGGCGGCACAGAACATCAGACGCGAGGGAGAGAGAAATGGTGAAGCCGGACCTGCTGATGACCGGGCCGATGATGGCCATGATCCAGGAGCAGCTCGCCCAGCGCTTCACGGTCCACAAGTTGTGGGAGGCCAGCGACAAGGAGGCCTTCCTGCGGCAGGTCGCGCCGAGTGTCGTCGCCTTCGCCTCCGGCAGCCACGTTCCCTGCGACCCCGCGCTGATGGGGCGCTTCCCCGGGCTCAAGATCGTGTCGAGCTTCGGCGTCGGCTACGACCATGTCGACGCGACCTGGGCCGGCCAGAACGGCATCGTGGTGACCAACACGCCGGACGTGCTGAACGAGGAAGTGGCCGACACCGCCCTCGGCCTTCTGCTCTGCACCATGCGCCAGTTCCCGCAAGTCGAGCGCTATCTGCGCGCCGGCAAATGGCTCGAGAAACCCTACCCGCTGACCACCACGCTGCGTGACCGCAAGGTCGGCATCCTCGGCCTGGGTCGGATCGGCAAGGCCATCGCCAAGCGCCTCGAAGCCTTCGGTCTGCCGGTGGTCTATCATGGCCGTTCCGAGCAGAAGGACGTGCCCTATCGCTTCTATGCCTCGCTCACCGAGATGGCGAAGGACGTCAACACGCTGATGATCGTGGCGCCGGGCGGCGCCTCGACCAACAAGATCGTCAACAAGGACGTCTTCGATGCGCTCGGCCCCGATGGCGTGGTCATCAATGTTGGCCGCGGCACGGTGATCGACGAGGCGGCGCTGGTCGAGGCGCTGAAGGCGAAGACCATCCTGTCGGCCGGCCTCGACGTCTTTGAGGACGAGCCGAAGGTGCCGGCCGAGCTGATCGCTATGGATCACGTTGTGCTGTTCCCGCATGTCGGCTCTGCCTCGGTCCACACCCGCAACGGCATGGCCCAACTCGTGGTCGACAATCTGGTCTCCTGGCTCGACGGCAAGGGACCGCTGACGCCGGTCGTCGAGACGCCCTGGCCGGCGAAGGGGTAAGGCCGTCAGGCCGCTGCCACCACCAGCGTTGCGCCATCGAGGCCGCGCACCTTCACGCGGGTGCCCGACGACAGATCGGGGCCGGTTACCGCCCAGACCGTGTCGGCGACGCGGATGCGCCCGCGGCCGGCCTGGATCGGCTCGTCGAGCACGAATTCCCGGCCGATCAGCGCCTCGGGGCGACGATTGAGGTCCGGTTTGTCGCTGACCGTGCCGTTGCTTGCCTTCATCACCTTGAACCAGCCGTAGAGGCTGATCAGCGAGAAGGCGGCGAAGACGGCGAGCTGGATCTGCCAGGCGGCGCTGACCATCAGGAAGATGACGCCGGTGAGCGCCGCAGCAAGGCCGAGCCAGATCAGGAAATAGCCGGGCACGAGGATTTCCGCAGCCATCAAGACGGCGGCGAGGGCGATCCAGGCCCAGGCGCCCCAGGCGGCGATGGTCGAGACGATCATGTCAGCCTCCCGCCGGGGGGACGCTGCCGCCTCTCGCGGGCGGCCGCGCGGGCGCGAGGGCGCCGTCCGGACCGAAGGCGGTCTTGGCGATCTCGCCGATGCCGGCGAGCGAGCCGAGGATCTGCGTCGCTTCGATGGGCAGGATCAGCGTCTTCTGGTTCGGCGACTTGGCGAGCGCCTCCAGCGCCTTCAGATATTTCTCGGCGACGAAGTAGTTGACCGACAGCGCGTTGCCGCCGGCAATGGCGGCCGACAGCATGTCGGTCGCCTTGGCTTCCGCCTGGGCCTGCCGCTCGCGGGCCTCGGCGTCACGGAAGGCGGCCTCCTTGCGGCCCTCGGCCTCGAGGATCTGCGACTGTTTCTCGCCCTCGGCGCGCAGGATCTCGGACTGGCGCTGGCCTTCCGCCTCCAGGATCACCGCGCGCTTCTCGCGTTCGGCCTTCATCTGCCGGCCCATGGCCGCGATCAGGTCGTGCGGCGGCGCAATGTCCTTGATCTCGATGCGGTTGACCTTGACGCCCCAGGGCGAGGCGGCATGGTCGACGACGCGCAGCAGGCTGTCATTGATCTGATCGCGGTTGGACAGCAGCGCGTCGAGGTCCATCGAGCCCATCACGGTGCGGATATTGGTCATGGCGAGGTTCATCAGCGACTGGTCGAGCCGGGTGATCTCGTAGGATGCGCGCGCCGAATCCAGCACCTGGAAGAACATCACGCCGTCCACCGTCACCTTGGCATTGTCCTTGGTGATGACCTCCTGGCTGGGGACGTCGAGCATCTGCTCCATGACGTTCACCTTGTGGCCGATGCGGTCGATGAACGGCACGATCAGCGACAGGCCGGGCGCCAGCGTACGGACGTAGCGGCCGAAGCGCTCCACCGTCCACTGGTAGCCCTGCGGCACTGTCTTGATGCCGGCGAACAGGAACAGGATGACGACGATCACGATGGCGAGCAGGGCGATGTCGCTGCCGACGAAGGGGAACATGAGGTCTCTCCAGTGAGACGGCGAGCCTAGTCCGGCGGCGGCCGGGGCTCAATGAGGCGCTTCACGCCGCCGGGCGATGCATCGGGAGGGCGCGATTCGGCAGCATCAGGTGATCAGGACGAGATTGCACGGCCATGACGCGCCGGGCCTGCGCATGTTTCCGCCCGGCGCTTTCTGCGAATGCTTCGCAGGTGCCTTGACAGACGGTGGAATGGAACACATTCTCTTGCAAATGAGTTGCAACAGCGAACTCGCGCCCTCGGAGCCCGGTCCCATGAGCCTGTCCCTTTCCCGTCGTGCCCTCCTGGGGACGGCCGCCCTGACGGCGCTGCCGTTCCCGGTCCTTGCCCAGGGCGCCCAGCGGCTGAACGTCGTGACGACGACGTCGATGCTCGCCGATGCGGTCAGGATGCTGGCCGGCGAGCAGGTGCGCGTCGAGGCGCTGATGGGCGAGGGCGTCGATCCGCACCTCTACCGCCCAACCCGCGCCGACATCGTGAAGATGACCCAGGCCGATCTGGTCATCGCCCACGGGCTCAGCCTTGAGGCGCAGTTTCGCGAGACCTTCACCCAGCTCGCGCGCCGCAGGCCGGCCGTGCTGGCTGCCGAGGCCATTCCGAAGGAGCAACTGCTGAAGGACGAGGCGGCAGCGGACAAGCCGGATCCGCATGTCTGGATGGACCCGAAACTCTGGGCTGTGGTGGTCCGTTCGGTGGCACTGGCGCTGGTCGGCGTGAACGTGCCCAATCGCCGCAAGGTTCAGCCGGAGCTCGAACCGGTGCTCGCCAAGGTCGAGGCGCTCGGTACCTATGCCGGCGAGGTTCTCTCCAGCGTGCCGCGCGAGCTGCGCGTGCTGGTGACCGCCCACGACGCCTTCAACTACATGGCGCGGGCCCACAATCTCGAAGTCCACGGCATCCAGGGCATCTCGACCGAGAGCGAGGCGGGCCTGAAGGCGATCGAGGCGACGGTCGACCTCGTCGTCAACCGGAAGATCCCGGCGGTGTTCGTCGAGAGCTCCGTCTCCGACCGCAACATCCGGGCGGTGATCGAGGGTGCGGCGCGCCGCGGCCATCGAGTCAGGATCGGCGCCGAGCTGTTCTCCGACGCCATGGGCAAGCCCGGCACCTATGAGGGCACCTATGTCGGCATGATCGACCACAACGTCACGTCGATTGCGCGGGCGCTCGGCGGCAATGCTCCCGAAAAGGGCATGTCGGGCCTGCTGACGCATACCGGCTGATGGAATGACCATGCTTGCCAGGACGCCCCCGGACCTGATGCGCGCCGAAGCTGCCGCAGCGGCGCGCGAGCGTCTCGTCGTCGAGAACCTGTCGGTCGCCTATCGCGGCGTGCCTGCGCTGATCGACGTGAGCTGGATCGCGCCGGCAACGGGGCTCACCGCCATCGTGGGACCGAACGGCGCAGGCAAGTCGACCCTGATCAAGGCGATCCTCGGCCTCGTTCCCTCGACGGGCCGCGTGACGGTCGGCGGCAAGCCGTTCGAGGAGGCGCGCGACGCGACGGCCTATGTGCCGCAGCGGGCCTCGGTCGACTGGGATTTTCCGGCCACCGCGCTCGACGTGGTGCTGCAAGGAATGGTGCGCGAGACCGGTTGGTTTCGCGCCTATGGCAAGGCCCGCCGCGACCGGGCGCTCTCCCTGCTCGATCGGGTGGGCCTTGCCGATCTCTCTGGCCGCCAGATCGGCCAGATGTCGGGCGGGCAGCAGCAGCGCGTGTTTCTTGCGCGCGGGCTCGCGCGCGATGCCCGCATCCTCTTCCTCGACGAGCCGCTGGCCGGCGTGGACGCGGCCTCCGAGAGCATCATCCTCGATGTTTTCGATGCGCTGGAGCGCGACGGCCGCCTGGTCATCTGCGTCCATCACGACCTTGGCACGGTGGCCGAGCGCTTCCGCGACGTGCTCGTGCTGAACAGGAAGGTCATCGCCGCCGGCCCGACGGGAGACGCCTTCACGCCGCAGGTGCTCGCGCGCGCCTATGGCGTGCCGCTGACGCTCTGATCCGATGGAGCGCTTCCTCACCGATCTCCTGCGCGTGCTCGCGTTCGACGCCGGCTTCAACACATCCGTCGTGATGCTCGGCTCGGCGGCGCTTGGCTGTGCGGCGGGCGCTGCCGGCACTTTCGCCATGCTGCGCGGCCGGACGCTCGTCTCGGACGCCGTCGCCCACGCGACCCTGCCTGGCATTGCCGCCGCCTTCATGGTTGCCGCCCTGCTCGGCCGGCAGCCGCGCGAGGCCGCCTGGCTGATGGGCGGCGCGAGCATTGCCGCCTTCGCCTCCCTCGCTGCCATCGAATGGCTCGGGCGCAAGCCGAAGGTCGGGCCCGACACGGCGACCGCCGCCGTGCTCGCCTGCGGCTTCGGCCTCGGCCTTGCGCTGATGTCGGTGGTGCAGACCCTCTCCATCGGCCGGCAGGCGGGCCTCGAACAGCTGTTGTTCGGTTCGGCCGCCGGCATGCTGCCGGGCGAGGCCTATGCCATGGCGGCCCTCGCCGTGCTGGTCCTCCTGGTCGTTGCGGCCGTGCTGAAGGAGTTGTCGGCGGTCGCCTTCGATCCCGATTTCGCCCTGACCGCCGGCCTGCCGGTCGCCCGGCTCGACGCGCTGGTGGCTCTGGTCTGCGCGATCGTCGTCGTCGCGGCCCTGCCGATCGCCGGCTTCGTGCTGGCCATCGCGCTGGTGGTGATCCCGCCGGCGGCGGCGCGCTTCTGGACCGACCGGGCCGGTGTCGTGGTCACCATCGCGGCCTGCATCGGCGCGGTGTCGGCGTTTTCGGGCGCGGCCCTGTCTGCGGTGGTCGCCGATACCCCGACGGGGCCGGCCATCGTGCTTGTTGCTGCCGTGATCTTCGTGGCGAGCCTGCTGTTCGGCCGCGCGCGCGGCCTCGTCGCGGGGCGCATCTGATGGCCGATTTCTGGACCGTCGATTTCGTGCCACTGCTGGCTGCGAGCCTCGCCGCGCTGTCCTGCGCGCTGGTCGGCAACCTGCTCGTCCTCACGCGCCGCGCCATGGCGGCCGACGCGCTCAGCCATTCGGTCGTGCCCGGCGTGGTCGTGGCGGTCGCGCTGACCGGCCTCACGGGCAGCGCCGTGGTGCTGGCGGGGGGCCTTGCCGCCGCCTTCGCGGCGAGCGGCCTCGTCGCCTTCCTGACGCGGGTCGGCCGGGTCGAGCCGGGCGCGGCGCTGGGCACCGTGTTCACGACCTTCTTCGCCTTCGGCATCCTGATGCTGGAATGGACCGGGCTCTCCCATACCGGCTTCGACATTCATCACGTCATTACCGGCTATCTCGAAGGACTGATCTGGGTGACGGGCGACGGGACTGAAAGCCTGACGGTCCTCCAGAAGCTCGCAACCCTGCCGCAGGTTGTCTCGGAGCTTGCGCTGGTCCTTGTTCTGGTCGCCGCCATCCTGTTCGCTTTCCGCAAGGAAATGGCGCTGGTCGCCTTCGATCCCGTCTTCGCCCGCGCCACGGGCCTGCCGGTCGGGCTCCTTGAAGCGGCACTGCTGACCGCAACCGCGCTCGCCAGCACGGCGGCGTTCAAGTCGGTAGGCGTGGTCCTGGCCGTGGCCATGATCGTTTGCCCGCCGGCCACGGCGCGCCTCTTGACCACGCGCCTGTCGCACCAGTTCGCGCTCTCGACGGCCATTGCGCTCGGTTGCGTGCTCGTCGGCTATCTGGCGGCAGTCGCCGGCCCCGGCCTGTTCGGTTCGCCACTGGCGCTGAACGCCGCCGGAACGATCGGCGCCACCGCCGGCCTGGCACTGGTCGTGACCGCGGCCCTGCGCGCCCGCGCCTGATCCCGCACAAATCCGCCGGCACCGCGGCGGCGTATCACCTTCCAAAGGTTCCAGATCGGGCGTATCACCCGCGCCGAAGATGGTCCGCGCGAGCCCGTGATGCGAGAAATGAAACTGCCCGCCGGCCATGTCCCGGTGAAATCCGGCAAGGTCGGCATCCTGCTGATGAATCTCGGAACACCCGACGGCACCGACTACTGGTCGATGCGGCGTTATCTCCGGGAATTCCTCTCCGACCGCCGGGTGATCGAGACACCGCGCGCGCTGTGGTGGCCGCTGCTCAACCTGATCATCCTGCAGACCCGGCCCCAGAAGAAGGGCAAGGATTACGCGACCATCTGGAACCGCGAAAAGGACGAGAGCTTTCTCAAGACGATCACGCGCAACCAGGCTGAGAAGCTCGCCGAGGCGATGAAGGCGGTGAGCGGCGACATCGTCGTCGACTGGGCCATGCGCTACGGCAATCCGGCGATCAAGCCGGCGGTGCAGCGCCTGCTCGATCAGGGATGCGACCGCATCCTCGCCTTCTCGCTCTATCCGCAATATGCGGCGGCGACTGTGGCGACCGCCAACGACCACCTGTTCCGCGCTCTGATGGAGATGCGCTGGCAGCCGACCATCCGCATCGCACCCCCCTACCAGGACGATCCCGTCTACGTCGACGCCATCGCGGCCCAGATCCGCGCGCATCTGGCGGGTCTCGACTATGACCCGGAGGTGATCCTCTGCTCGTTCCACGGCGTGCCGCAGGCCTATCTCGACCAGGGCGACCCTTATTACTGCCACTGCCACAAGACCTGGCGGCTGCTGCGCGCGAACCTCGGCATGAGCGAGGAGAAGCTGAAGATGAGCTTCCAGTCGCGCTTCGGGCCGGACGAATGGATCAAGCCCTATACCGACAAGACGGTGGAAGCGCTGGCGAAGAAGGGCGTGAAGTCGCTTGCCGTCATCGCGCCGGGCTTCTCGGCCGATTGCCTGGAGACGCTGGAGGAACTCGACGGCGAGAACCGCCACATCTTCGAGGGCAATGGCGGGGAGAAGTTCACCTACATTCCCTGCCTGAACGACAGCGAACTGGGCATGGGCGTAATCCAGGCGGTGGTTGAGCGGGAGCTGAAGGGCTGGGTGTGACGCGCCCCCCGCCCCGCCGGCAAGCCGGCCCATCAGCGAATGCAGATTGCCATGAAGACCTTCATTCTCGTCCACGTCCCGCGCGCGCTCCTCGGTTTCCTGTTTCTCGTCAGCGCCGTCGACGGCTTCTGGTTCATCTTCACCGGCAACCACCTGATCCATCCGCCGACTTCGGCGAAGGGACTCGCCTTCGAACATGCGCTGCAGGCCTCGGGGTTCTTCTGGCCGTTCCTGAAGACCATCAACCTCGTCGGCGCCTTGAGCCTGCTGCTCAACGTCTTTCCGGCCTTCGGCCTCGCGCTGATCGCGCCGGTCATGGCGACGATCGTGCTGTTCCACGCCGTCATCAACCCGCAGGGCCTGCCGGTGGCGGGTATCCTCGTCGTGCTCGGGCTGATGCTCGTCTGGGCCTGGCGCGACCGCTACGCCGCGCTGTTCCGCTGAGGACAGCCGGCCGGCTCACCCCACCGGCCGGGTATCCTCGATCACCTTGCCGTCGTTGGGCAGCGAGCCGGGCTTCACGATCTCGATCGCGCCCTTCAGCTTCATCACCGCCTGCAGCGTCTCGCCGACCTCCTGCGTGAAGCCGCCGGCGCGCGAGCGCGTCTCGGCCTTCAGCACCATGATGTCGGTCTCGCCGTTGCGCGACACGACGAGCCGCGCCTTGCCGATCTCGGGATGGCGTTTCAGCACCTCGGCCACCTGTTCCGGGCGGACGAACATGCCCTTGACCTTGGCGGTCTGGTCGGCGCGGCCCATCCAGCCGCGGATGCGCGTGTTGGTGCGCCCGCAGGGCGAGGGTTTCGCCATGACCGCGGTGAGGTCGCCGACCGCGAAGCGGATCAGCGGGTGGTGGGTGTCGAGGACGGTGATGACGACCTCGCCGACCTCGCCGGCCGGCACCGGGTCGCCGGTGCCGGGGCGCACCACTTCGAGGATGATGTCCTCGTTCAGCACCAGCCCCTCGTGCGCCTCGGTCTCGTAGGCGATGACGCCGCATTCGGCGATGGCATAGGTCTGGTAGGCATCGACGCCGCGGCTCGCGATCTCCTTCTGGAGCGTCGCCGGGAAGGCGGCGCCGCCGACCAGTGCCTTCTGCAGGGACGAGGCGTCGCGGCCCTTTTCCTTGGCGGCATCGAGCAGGATCTTCAGGAAGTCGGGCACGCCGCAATAGGCGTTGGGACGGTAGGCCTCGATCAGGTCGAGCTGGGCATCGGTATTGCCGGGGCCGGCCGGGATCACCGCGCAGCCGATCGAGCGGGCGCCGGAATCGAAGCACCAGGCGCCCGGGGTCAGGTGGTAGGAGAAGGTGTTGAGCACGATGTCGCCGCGCCTGAAGCCGGCGGCGGTCATGGCACGCGCGACGCGCCAGACGTCCTGGCCGATCGGCTCGGGCTCGAAGATCGGGCCCGGCGACATGAACAGCCGGCCGAAGGAGCCGGTCTTGCCCGGCATGAAGCCGCCGAACGGCAGGTTCGCCTTCTGCAGCGCCGGCAGGTCGGACTTGCGCTGCACCGGCAGCTCCGCCAGCGCCTCGCGCGTCGTGATGGCGCGCGGATCGATGCGGCCGAGATGGCGCTTCCACGCCGGCACCTTCATCACCGCCGCCAGTACCTGTGGCAGGCGTTTCATCAGGTCCTTCTCGCGCGCCTGCGGCTCGCGTGTTTCGCGCTTGTCGTGATGCCCAGCCATTTCTTGTGGTCTCCCTCTGACCCAATTATCCCGGCCGGCCCGCGAGAGTCCAAGCCCGTCTTAGGTCCGAACGAACACGGAGGCCGGTGGTATCACCTTCTCCCAACCCGACCATGACACCGCCGGTTGTGCCAGGGCGGGTCTCAGCCGGTCCAGCCGAGCCCCGCCAGTGCGGCGCGCATGTGGTCGGGCGGCGGCGCCTCCGCGCGGATCGGCGCGCGCCTGGCGTCGTAGGGCAAAGCAATGGCGCGCGCCATCAGGTGCAGGCCGGGGCCGCCGCGCCGGGGTGCCGAGCCATAGATCGTGTCGCCGAGGATGGGAAAGCCCGAGGCCTGGCAATGCAGGCGCAGCTGGTGCGTGCGGCCGGTCACGGGCTCCAGCGCCAGCCATGCACGCCCGTCGGCGCGGCCGAGCACGCGGAACCGCGTCAAAGCCGGCTGCCCCTTCGGATCGACCTTCATCCACCAGCCGCGCTTGGGGTCGCGTGGGCTTATCGCAAGGTCGATATCGCCCTCCTCCGCTTCGGGCCCACCCTCGACGATGGCCCAGTAGGTCTTGTCGACCGCGTTCGTCTTGAACAGTTGGCCGAGCCGCTCCAGCGCGCGGTGGTGGCGGCCGAGCACGAGGCAGCCGGCCGTGTCCTTGTCGAGCCGGTGCGCGAGTTCGGGATCGCGCGGCAGGCCGAAGCGCAGCACGGAGAGATGGTCGGACAGAGTCTCGCCGCCGCCCGGCCCCTTGTGGACCGGCAGGCCGGCCGGCTTGTTCAGGATCAGCACGCTGGCGTCGCGGTGGATGAGACGACCGATCAGCCCGAGCGGATCGGACGGGACGGGGTGCTGCGAGGGCTGGGACGACGGCATGGCGGGCGTTCTTGGACAGGGAACGCCCGTCTTCTACGCCATCGCTGCGTTGGCCGGAACCAACCTTACGCCGCCCTGGCAGTGGCCGCGCCGTTGACGATGTAGCCGTTGTGCTTCGTCAGGAAAGCCATCAGCTTCTCGGGGTAGGCTGGCGACACCGCCCTGACGACCGAAGGCCGGGTGGCGAGCGCCTTGCGCCAGGCGGCGACCTTCGGCAGTTCGTCAAGGATGCCGAGATCGGCAATGGTGTCGAACGTGTCGAAGTAGCGGAAAGCCGGCGCGAAGACCGCGTCGACGATGGAGAAGCGGGCGCCGGCGAAATAGGGCCCCTCGCCAAGGACGCCTTCCAGCCGGCCGAACTTCTCCTTCAGCAGCTTCGCCCTGGCCTCGAACACCACCTTGTCCGCGCTTGTCTCGATCACCCAGAGGTCGCCGAGGATCGACGAACCGAATTCCATCCAGGCGCGGTGGCGCGCCTTCGCCAGCGGATCGGCCGGATGAAGCGGGGCGCCGTGCGTCTCGTCGAGATATTCGGCGATGACCGAACTCTCGAACAGCACGTCGTCGCCGACCTTCAGTACCGGCACCTTGCCGAGCGGCGAGATGGCAAGGAACCAGTCGGGCTTGTTGGCCAGGTCGATATCAATGCGCTCGAAGGCGACGTCCTTCTCGGCGAGCACGATGGCCGCGCGCTGCACATAGGGGCAGAGCTCGAAGGAAATCAGGGTGAGAGGCTGGGCGGCGGCGGTCATGGCGGCGTCTCGCTCATCTGGATGCAGATGCATTTACATTCATGTACCTGCATCCAGATGTCAAGGTTGATGCATCTGCATGAATTGCTATGGTCGCGTCATGAACCGCAAGACCGCCGCTGCCGCGGGTGCCGATGCCGACGTGACTGCCTGGGCGGGGCTGATGCGTGCCCAGCGCGGTTTGTTGGCCGCCGTCGAGAGCGACCTGAAGGCGGCGCGTCTGCCGCCGCTCGGCTGGTACGACGTGCTGCTTGAACTCCGCCGGGCCGATGGCGGCCTCAGGCCCCTGGAGCTGGAGGAGCGCCTGCTCCTCGCCCAGCACAATGTCTCGCGCCTGATCGATCGGCTGGAGGTGGCGGGGCTCGCGGCGCGCTGCCCCTGTTCCACCGACGGGCGTGGCCAGATGGTCGTCGTGACGGAGGCCGGCCGGGACCTGCTGGCGCGCATGTGGCCGGTCTATCGCGCTGCGATCGGGCGCCATGTCGGTGCGCGGCTGAGCGAGGCCGAGGCAGACGCGCTGGCCAGCCTGCTCGCCAAACTGCGCTAGCCATCCCCACCCATCCGGCCTACATGCCGGTTGTCAAACCTGTCGCGCGACAAGCGTGACGCAGCCCGAACAGCCAACTGCGTGACCCCCTGCCCATGACCGACCAACCGAAGCCCGACGAGCAGAAGCGGCCCGGCTTCTTCAAGCGGCTGTTCGGACAGGATGAGCCGGGCCAGCAGCACGATGCCGTGCCGGCAGCGACTGCCGCCGCAACCGCCGAGCCGAAGAAGAAATGGTGGCAGCGCCTGAAGGAGGGGCTGTCGCGGACCTCTTCCAAGCTCGGCACCGGCGTCACCGACCTCTTCACCAAGCGCAAGCTGGACCACGCGACGCTCGACGAACTGGAGGATCTGCTGATCCAGGCCGATCTTGGCGTGGATACCGCGGCGAAGATTGCGGGGGCTCTTGGCGAGGGCCGGTTCGGCAAGGACATCACGCCCGAGGAAGTGCGGACCATCCTCTCGGACGAGATCGAGAAGGTGCTGGCACCGGTCGCAAGGCCGCTCGTGGTCGAGGGCGCGAAACCCTTCGTCATCATGGTGGTCGGCGTCAACGGCGCGGGCAAGACCACCACCATCGGCAAGCTGGCGCAGAAATTCCGCGCCGAGGGGCGTTCGGTGCTGCTGGCGGCCGGCGACACGTTCCGGGCGGCGGCCATCGAGCAGCTGAAGATCTGGGGCGAGCGCACGGGCTCGCCGGTGATTGCGCGGCCGCAGGGGTCGGATTCGGCGGGGCTGGCCTTCGATGCCGTGAAACAGGCGCAGGAGGAGGGACGGGATATCGTCATCCTCGACACGGCGGGCCGGCTGCAGAACAAGTCCGAGCTGATGGCGGAGCTGGAGAAGGTCGTGCGCGTCATGCGCAAGGTGGACGCCACCGCGCCGCACGCGGTGCTGCTCGTGCTCGACGCCACCACCGGGCAGAACGCGCTGAACCAGGTCGACGTCTTTGCCAAGACCGCCGGTGTCACCGGTCTCGTGATGACCAAGCTCGATGGCACCGCGCGGGGCGGCATCCTGGTCGCCGTCGCGGCCCGGAGCGGCCTGCCGGTCCACTTCATCGGCGTCGGCGAGGGTGTCGACGATCTCGAGCCCTTTACAGCGCGCGATTTCGCCCGGGCGATCGTCGGGCTGGAAGAAGGGTGAGGCAGGTTCGCCCTGCCCACATGAAGTGCGTCCTTCGAGGCTCGTTCGCTTCGCTCCCTCGCACCGCAGGATGAGCGAGGGTGTGAATTGCAAAGCAGCCGGGTCGAAGCGCTTCGGTCGAGCCTTATGGCCCACAGATGCCAGGCACAACCGTCCTCATCCTGAGGTGCGAGGGCTTCGGCCCGAGCCTCGAAGGATGCACTTCGCTGATGCAGCGGAGCTCCAGTCCACCTGACCGATGCGCCGGACTCAGCGGCAGCGGGGCTCGACCACCCGGCAATGGCGAATGCGCTGCCGCGGCGCGGGCGCTGCATGGGCATGGGGCGCCGGCTGGAAATAGTAGGTCTCGGGCGTCACGATGGGGCGGTAGATGACCGGCCGGTCATGGCCGAACCAGCCGAACCAGAAGGGCGTCGCCGCAGCCTGCGATACGGGGGTGAGCAGCGTCAGCAGAGCTGCTGCGGCCAGCGTGCGGGTCATCGGCGATACTCCGGTACAGGCTGCCATCATGCCCGATCATGGTGACCAATCCGTTGATGGCCGATCGTTTGCTGGCGATGTGACTTCGGCGGGCCTGACGCGGCCGCGCCAAATGCCCTAAGCTGCGGTCATGACAGGACGCGACCATCGATCAGAGGACGACAGGCGCCGGCAGGAGGAGGCGGAAGCCACCCTGCGCCGTGTCCATCAGGATTCCGCGCCGATCCTCGGTTCCGCCATGCAGCGCAGCGCCGATTTCTTCGCGGCGCGCGGCGAGAGCACCGACCCTGCCGAGATCTGGGGCAAGCGGGTGGGGCGCATTCTCTCGGTCGTGGTGGGCATCGGCTGCCTGATCTACCTCTATTTCACCTATGTCCGCTGAGCGCATGGCCTTCACCAGTGACGACCTTGCAGGCCTGAAGGCGCCCGATCTCGCCGCCTTCGAGGCCATCGCCCACACGGCCTATGAGGGTCTGCCCGAGGATTTCCGGGCGCTGTGCAAGGGCCTCGTCATCCGCATCGACGATTTTCCGACAGATGAGGTGCTGAAGGAGATGGAGGCCGAGACCGACTTCGATCTCCTCGGCCTGTTCCAGGGCGTCGGCATGCCGTTCCAGTCGGTGCAGCATTCGGGCGCCATGCCCAACATGATCTGGCTCTACCGCCGGCCGATCCTCGACTACTGGGCCGAGCACGAGGAGACGCTGGGCGCGGTCATCGCCCATGTCCTCGTCCATGAGATCGGCCACCATTTCGGCCTGTCGGATGCGGACATGGAGGCGATCGAGAAGCGGGGGGACTAGGGTCCGCGCACTGGAATCAGCTAGCGTCGGCTTTTCACCCGCCCTTCAGCGAGTTGAATGCGATGGCTGCCAAGACCTCCGCCAAGACGCAGGCAGCTGCCCAACCGGTCCTCCTTGCCGGCGGCAACCCCCAGATCGCCAAAGGCTATGGCGATGAGCCGGTGCAGGCCTATATCGCGGCCATGCCGGGCTGGAAGAGGGACGTCGGAGAGCGCCTCGACGCGCTCATCGCGCAAGCCGTGCCCGGTGTCCGTAAGGCCGTCAAATGGAACTCGCCGCTTTACGGGGTGGAGGAAGGGCGCTGGTTCCTCGGCATCCATTGCATAACGAAATATGTGAAGCTGGCTTTCTTTCAGGGCACCGACCTGCAGCCGATGCCGCCTGTCGCGTCGAAGCAGGCGCATGTGCGCTACTTCCACATCCACGAGGGCGACGTGCTGGACGACAAGCAGGTCGCAGACTGGGTGAGGCAGGCAAGCCGATTGCCCGGCGAGAAGTTATGACCCCCTTGAGAGATGCCCTATCGCGCCTCAGCTTCCAGGAGGCCCGCGAGCGATTCAGCCCTTCTTCTTGAACTGCCACCACTTCTTCTTCTCCTCCGGCATCTCGGTGCCGGGCGGCGGCGGGGCGACCACCTTGCCGAAGCTCTCGAAGAACTCGCCGGCGAGCTTCTTGGCCGTGGCGTCAATCAGCCGGGAGCCGAGCTGGGCGATCTTGCCGGAGATCTGGCTCTTCACGTCGTAGGAGAGGATGGTGACGGCCTCGCTCTCCTCGGCGAGCTTCACGGTGGCGCCGCCCTTGGCCATGCCGGCGACGCCGCCATTGCCCTCGCCGGAGATCGTGTAGCCGTTGGGCGGGTCGATGTCGGACAGCGTCACGCTGCCGGAGAAGCTCGCCTTCACCGGGCCGATCTTGAGCACGGCCTTGGCGGCGAAGCCGTTCTCGCCGACGCGGTCCATGCTCTGGCAGCCGGGAATGCACTGGCGCAGCACGTCGGGATCGTTGAGCGCCGCCCAGACGACCTCGCGCGGGGCCTCGATGCGCTGCGTGCCGGTCATGTCCATGGCGTTGCGTCCGAATGTGCAGGAAGGGGATGAAAGACTAGGGCTGCGCGGGCAGGGCTGTCGAGCCGGTCATTGCCCTGAGGGCGTCTCGCCGGCGGAGAGCTCGACGGCCTTCAACGCATCGGCGAGGCGTGCCTTGGCCGAGCCGGGCTTGAGCGGCTTCTGCTGGCTCTCATGCGGCGCCCAGCCCGACAGCGTGACGATCTGGAACGTCGCGCGGATGCGCCCGTCCGGATCGGCGAAGCGCCCCTGGTAGATCGCGGCCATGCGCAGCAGCGTCGCGCGCCTGAGTGGTCTGCGGATGCGGTCGGCCAGCGGATTGGTGGCGCCCATGGCGCGCAGGTCGCGCATCAGCGCGAAGACGTCCGGATAGCGCACGGTGAGGCGGTCGGAATCGGTGACCGGTAACGCAAATCCCGCCCGTTGCAGCAGCCCGCCGATGTCACGGACATCCGCGAAGGGCGCGACACGCGGCGAAAGTCCCCCATCTACCTCGGCCTCGGCCTCGGCGAAGCACTGCCTCAGCTCGGTCAGCGTGTCGCCGCCCAGCACGGCGGCGAGGAACAGGCCGTCGGGTTTGAGGGCACGACGCACCTGCACGAAAGTGCCGGGCAGGTCGTCGACGAGCTGCAGGGCAAGGGCCGAGACGACGAGGTCGAGGCTCCCGTCCGCGAAAGGCAGGATGTCCGGATGCGCAACGACGACGGGGGCGGCGCGGCGCCCGGCGAGGGCCGGAACCGTCTCGGTGCCGATCGTCATCGGCCGCCCGCGCACCGCCAGCGCCGCGCGGACGGCATCGGTCGGCGTGCCGAGGTCGAGGATGGCGCGGAAGTCGCGCTGGACCAGATCGAGCCGGTCAGCGAGGTCCTCGGCCACGTGCCGGACGAGGAAATCGGCGGGTTCGCCGCACGCCGCGCGCAGGCGCCTTAAGATCATCAGGTCGCGGTCGAAATGGCGCGGCGCGGTCATCGCCCGCATATGGCGGCTCCGCCCATGCGCGTCAAACGGAACGCCTTGCGGGGCGAAGCCGTTTCCCGCAATGGTCGTGGCAGACAGACCGGATGAGGTTTCATGCGCAAGGCAGGGCGCGTCGCCTGGGACGCCGTGGACCGGTTCCTCGCCAATGACGGCTGGGCGGTCGCCAGCCATATCGCCCTCAACGGGCTGATGTCGCTGTTCCCGTTCCTCATCGTGGTGACGGCGCTCGCCGGCCTGATGGGCTCGAAGGCCTATGCGGACGAGGTGACGCGCATCCTGCTGGAGGCCTGGCCTGAGGTGGTCGCGCAGCCGATTGCCAACGAGATCCACACCGTCCTGACGACCTTCCGCACCGACCTTCTCACGGTCGGCGTGTTCCTGGCGATCTATTTCGCTTCCAACGGCATCGAGGCGCTGCGCACGTCGCTCAACCGCGCCTACGAGGCGCGCGAGACGCGCTGGTGGTACATGTGCCGGCTGGAATCGATCGGCTATGTGATCGCCGGGGCCGTGGCGCTGCTGGTCGTCGCCTTCCTCGTCGTGCTCGGCCCGCTGATCTGGGCAACGGCGGTGCGCCTGGTGCCCTGGCTCGCGCCGTTCGGCTGGATCGTGCTGTTCATCCGCGTCACGGCAGCGTCCGTCGTCATCGTCATCGCGCTGACCGTCGTCCACCTGTTCCTGCCGGCCGGCCGGCGACGGCTCCAGGACGTGCTGCCCGGCATCGTCATCACGCTGGTGCTCTGGCTGATCGGCGGCACGCTGTTCGGCACCTATCTGGCGAGCTTCGCGCAGAACTACGTCAACACCTATGCCGGGTTGGCCTCGGTCATGGTGGCGCTGGTCTTCCTCTACTACACGGCCGCCATTTTCGTGCTCGGCGGCGAGCTCAACGCCGCGATCTGGCGGGAGCAGGGCAAGATCCTGTGAGAGATGGCGCCCTCGGCTGGCCCTGCCTGAGGCGGGTGGACCGCCGCGACCAGAGGCATGTGATCACACCGCAGCCTGCGCGTTGAGGGCGTCCGCGAGCGCCGTCGGGTAGGCATGGACGATCGAGACCCTTGTTCCGGGGTCCGAGTGTTCGACAAGAATTCTTGCGCCGAGATGGGTGGCCAGCGCCTGGACGATGCTGGTCCCAAGTCCCGGTTTCGGATCGCTGTCGCCCATTCCGACGCCATCGTCGCGCACCGACAGCGTCCAGTCCGCGCCCTGCGCGCTGTAGTCGACATTGATCGCGCCGGCACGCTCGCCGGGGAAAGCGTGTTTAAGGGCGTTGATCACGAGTTCCGTCACCAGCAGGCCGAGACTCACCGACGTGTCGGCATTGACCGCGGATTCGTCGGATCTGACCGACAGAACCAGACTTTCGGGATCATAGATCATGGACGCGCCGAGGCTGTCGCAGAGTTGCTTGAAATAGGGTCTCAGCGCGACGCGCTCGTCGCCAGTGATCGCGAGCTGTCGCTGGACGGCCGCGATGGACAGAACCCGGTGATGGGCGGCCTGGAGATGAACCCGCGTCTCCTCGGACTGTACCTTTCGCGCGCTCTGCATCAGCAGGCTGGCGATGATCTGCAGGCTGTTGGCGACCCGGTGCTGGATTTCCTGGACGAGAATGGCCTTCTGGCGGAGCAGGTCGTCTTTCTCCCGCAGAATCTCGATCGCCAGTGCCTCGCTGGCCCTGACATCGGTGACATCGGAGATCGTCAGCAGCAGCTTCAGCGTCTCCGGATCGCCGGAGCCGAGCCTGTGCGCGTTCATCACCAGTCGCCGCGTCGCGCCCGGCGCCACGGCAATGTCCATTTCGTAGGGGCCGATCTCCAGATCGCTTCCGACCGCGGCGACCAGCAGCGAGCGAAGCTTGGGCTGGGCCCATTCGCCATGGCCCAGTGCGAATATCTCGCGGCCTCGGACCGCGCGGGGCTCCAGCCGGAAGGCGTCGGTGAACGACGTGCTCGCGGCAATGACCGTCATGGTCCGGTCGAGCAGAAGCAGCGGCGTCTTCGACGCGGCGATGACCGCCAGAGCGAGATCGAGCGTCACGTCAGGCTGAGGCGAAAGGATAGGACCCATGTCAGGCCCTCCGGGCGTCGGAGGCTCGCAAAGCGAAAGCCATACCCGACAAATCGGGGAAGAGGCATGGCACCGGAATTGGTGCATGAGCCCCTGCCCGCCTGTATACCGTATCAGAGTTGATCAGGTTCTCTTGCAACATATCTTCATCGCCGCCGGTGGAACTTCGGAACCGGCGCGACGTTCCACGCCAATGACCAAAAATCCGACGTCCGACATTCCGCATCCCGACGGCAAGACCGTCCATACGATCGATCATACGCTGGCGGCGCGGGTAGCGGAGATGGACAAGCCAGCGGCCGATACCTCGCCGTCATCGGTCCCCGATCCGGCAGATCGGGACGCGATCATCGCACAGGGTGATGAGGCGCGGCTGGTGGCGGACGAGCATGTCGACGCCGCCCTGGCCGACGTTGCCGCCAGCGACGAGGCGAAGGACGAGCGCAAAGCGGCGCTGACCAGCCTGCCCGCCGACATCATGCCGAAGCCGGTCCCTTGATGCCGATGCCGGTGTCTAGGCCGTCCGGAGCGCCGTGATCGGGTCGAGCAGGCTCGCGCGCTTGGCCGGATACCAGCCGAAGAACACCCCGACGAGGCCGGAGAACAGCACGGCCCCGAGCACCGCCTGCGGCTCCACCAGCAGCGGCCAGCCGAAGCGCGCGGAGATGGCGAAGGCCGCGCCCAGCCCGGTCAGGATGCCGACAATGCCGCCGATGGCCGCGAGCGTGGTCGCCTCGATCAGGAACTGGCGCATCACGTCGCGCCGGCGGGCGCCAACGGCCAGCCTCAGCCCGATCTCGCGGGTGCGCTCGGTGACGCTCACCAGCATGATGTTCATGATGCCGATGCCGCCGACCGCGAGCGAGATGGCCGCGACCGCCGCCAATAGCAGCGACAGCGTCGTCGCCGCGCCCGCGGCCGTGTTGGCGATCTCGGTCAGGTTACGGATCTGGAAGTCGTCTTCCTGGCCCGGCTGCAGGCGATGGCGCTGGCGCAACAGCTGGCGCATGTCGTCCTCGGCCTGGGCCATGCTCTCGCCCTCGCGCACCTTGACGTGGATGACGCCGACGGAGCGGGCATTGGCGCGGTTGACGCCGACGAGGCGCTGACGGGCGGCGGCGAGCGGCACAAAATTGGTGTCGTCCTGATCCTGCCCGATCATCGACTGGCCCTTGGCCTCCATGACGCCGACGACGCGGAATGGCACGGCACGGATGCGCACCGTCTCGCCGATGGGGTCGACGCCCTCGCCGAACAGGTTGCGGGCGACAGTCTGGCCGAGGATGACGACCTGGCCGCCGCGCTGGATCTCTTCCGGCTCGAACAGGCGGCCGGAGGCGACATTCCATTCGCGCGCCTCGAACCAGCCGAGGTCGACGCCGACGACCTCGGTGAACCAGTTGTTGCCACCGGCGACGACCTGCGTGCGCGTGCGGCTGTTCGGGGCCGTGACCTGCACGGAGGGGATTTCCGTCTCGATGGCGCGGGCATCGTCCTCGGTGAGCGAGGAGGAGGCACCGAGGCCGAGCCTGACGCCGCCCTGGGTGATGTTGCCAGGTAGCACGATGAACAGGTTGGCGCCGAGCGATTTGACCTGGGCGAGTACCCGCTCGCGCGCGCCGCCGCCGATCGCCACCATGGCGATGACCGCCGCGACGCCGATTACCATGCCGAGCATGGTCAGCGCGGAGCGCAGCTTGTGCGCCCGGAGGGCCGACAATGCCTCGCGGAGGGCTTCGAGAAGGCTCATGGAGGCCATTCTAGCACCGGTGCTGCAGATTGGCGTGTGAAAGGTTGGTAACCGTCGGGTCGGCCGGCCGACGCCTGCCCATGCGTCGCCGCCGCTTCCCGTCACAGGGATGTTCGGCTAAGGGCTTACCGAAAAACCCCCGAGGAACGCCGAGAGATCCCATGGCCAAGTTCGTCCCGCCCGTCTCCCCGCTCGCGCCGAAGAAGGTGCCGACCCTGCCGCCCATCGACGGCGTGACGCTGGCAACCGCCGAGGCCGGCATCCGCTACAATGGCCGCACCGACGTGCTGGCGATCGGGCTTGTGAAGGGCACGACGGTGGCCGGCGTCTTCACCCGCTCCAAATGCCCCTCCGCGCCGGTCGACTGGTGCCGGGCCAACCTTGCCGGCGGCAAGGCGCGGGCATTGGTGGTCAATTCCGGCAATGCCAATGCCTTCACCGGCAAGAAGGGCCGCGATGCCGTGGCACTGACAGCGAAGATCGCGGCCAAGGCGGCGGGCTGCAAACAGGCCGAGGTGTTCCTCGCCTCGACCGGGGTCATCGGCGAGCCGCTCGACGCGACGAAGTACGAGGGCGTGCTCGACAAGACCTTCGCGGCCGGCCAATCCGGTGGCTGGATGGAGGCCGCCAAGGCGATCATGACCACCGACACCTTCCCGAAGGTTGCGACCGCCACCGCCCAGCTGGGCGAGGCCACCGTCACGATCAACGGCATGGCCAAGGGCGCCGGCATGATCGCGCCTGATATGGCGACCATGCTGTCCTTCGTCTTCACCGATGCACCGATCGCGGCGGAGGCTCTCCAGGCCCTGCTGGCGAAGAGCGTGAAGACCACCTTCAACACGGTGACCGTCGACAGCGACACGTCGACCTCCGACACGCTGATGCTGTTCGCCACCGGCACGGCAGCGGGTCGCGGCGCGCCGGTTATCGCGAAGGCTTCCGATCGTCGGCTCGCGGGCTTCAAGAAGGCCCTCGAGGCCGTGCTCGCCGACCTTGCCGAACAGGTCGCCCGCGACGGCGAGGGCGCGCGCAAGCTCGTCCATGTGGTCGTCAAGGGCGCCACCTCCAACGCCTCGGCGTTCAGGGTCGCCAAGTCGATCGCGGATTCGCCACTGGTGAAGACCGCCATCGCTGGCGAGGACGCCAACTGGGGCCGCGTCGTCATGGCGGTCGGCAAGGCGGGCGAACCGGCCGAGCGCGACCGGCTGTCGATCTCCTTCGGCGATATTCGCGTCGCCTTCGAAGGCGAGCGCGACCCCGCCTACGACGAGGCGGCAGTGGCCAAGGTCATGAAGAAGGACGTCATCCTGCTGACCGCCGATCTCGGGCTCGGCAAGGGCACGGCAAAGGTGATGACCTGCGATCTGACCAAGGACTATGTCGCCATCAACGGCGACTACCGTTCGTGACGCCAATCGTTACGCCACACGCGTACGTTGCGACCATCGCCTGCCATAAGCGTTAACTTCTGGCCGCTACAAGGAAGGTGCCATGACCGTGAAGCTCGTCTTCGTGGCGGCCTGCGCGCTGGTCGATCCGGACAACCGGATCCTCCTCGCCGAGCGCCCCGCCGGCAAGCCCCTCGCGGGTCTTTGGGAGTTTCCCGGCGGCAAGGTCGAGCCGGGTGAGAGGCCGGAGGAGACCCTGATCAGGGAGCTTCGCGAGGAGCTCGGGATCGCGGTCGAGGAGCCCTGCCTCGCGCCCCTGACCTTCGCCAGCCACGCCTACGAGACCTTCCAGCTGTTCATGCCGCTGTGGGTCTGCCGGAGGTGGGAGGGCAGCGTCCAGAGCCTCGAAGGTCAAAGGCTTGCCTGGGTGAAGCCCGGGCGGTTGAGGGACTACCCGATGCCGCCCGCCGACGAGCCCCTCATTCCTTTCCTCACCGAGCTGCTCGGCGAGGCCCGCGACTGACAGGAGAAGCCAGGATGGCTCGCAGCTTTCGTCGGATGAAGGTTCTGGCCCGGCAGTTCGGCGCCGAGCAGGGCGGCGCGACCGCCGTCGAATATTCCATGCTGGCGGCGGGCATCGCCGGCGCTGTCATGCTGACGATCTATGCGTTGGGCTCAAACGTTGAGACCAATCTCTACGGCAAGCTGGTCGGCAACTGGAAATAGGCTTTCGACACTCCGGAAACGAAAAAGGCCGGGACAAACCCGGCCTTTCGCATGTCTGGCGCCTTACGGCGGGTCAGACGAAATACTGGCCGCCATTGATGGTCAGCGTCGAGCCGGTGATGAAGCCGCCCTCGTCGGAGGCAAGGAACAGCACCGCGCGGGCGATCTCGTCAACCTCGCCGAGCCGGCCGACCGGGATCTGCGCGATGATCGATTCACGCACCTTCTCCGGCACGGCCATGACCATGTCGGTGGCGATGTAGCCAGGGCAGATGGCGTTGACGGTGATGCCGGTCTTGGCGCCTTCCTGCGCCAGCGCCTTGGTGAAGCCGAGATCGCCGGCCTTGGCGGCGGAATAGTTCGCCTGGCCCATCTGGCCTTTCTGGCCGTTGATCGAGGAAATGGTGATGACCCTGCCGAACTTGCGGTCGCGCATGCCGGTCCACAGCGGGTGCGTCATGTTGAAGACGCCGGAGAGGTTGGTGTCGATGACCTCCTTCCACTGGGCAGGCGTCATCCTGTGGAACATGGCGTCGCGGGTGATGCCGGCATTGTTGACGAGGACGTCGACCGGGCCGACCTCGGCCTCGACCTTGGCGATGCCCGCCGCGCAGGCCTCGTAGTCGGCGACCGACCACTTGAACACGGGAATGCCGGTCTCGGCCTTGAAGGCGGCGGCGGCCTCGTCATTGCCGGCATAGTTGGCGGCGACCTTGTAGCCGGCAGCCTTCAGCGCTTTGGAAATGGCCGCGCCGATGCCGCGCGAGCCTCCGGTGACCAATGCGACCCGTGACATGAAAGTCCTCCCTGTGATGGTCTCTGGATAGACGATTCGCCGGCCCCGTCATCATTTGTGCGACGGGCTGTCCCAGCGGATCGTTCAAGAAGTCCGGAAGGCGGCGGGGCCGCCTCCCGTGATCGCGCCCGCTCAGCGCTCGATGCACATGGCGACGCCCATGCCGCCGCCGATGCACAGTGTGGCGAGGCCCTTCTTGGCGTCGCGCTTCTGCATCTCGTGGATGAGGGTCACCAGCACGCGCGCGCCCGAGGCGCCGATCGGGTGGCCGATGGCGATGGCGCCGCCATTGACGTTCACCTTGTCGGTGTCCCAGCCCATGTCCTTGTTGACGGCGATGGCCTGGGCCGCAAAAGCCTCGTTGGCCTCGACGAGGTCAAGGTCCTTGGCCGACCAGCCGGCCTTTTCCAGGGCCTTGCGCGAGGCCGGGATCGGACCCGATCCCATGATCGCGGGATCGACGCCGGCGGTCGCCCAGGACCTGATGGTGGCAAGGGGCTTGAGGCCACGCTTCTCGGCTTCCGACCGCGACATCAGTACCAGCGCGGCGGCGCCGTCATTGATGCCCGAGGCGTTGCCAGCCGTCACCGTACCGTCCTTCTTAAAGGCCGGCTTCAGCTTGCCCATGGCCTCGGCGGTGGCGCCGTCGCGGATATACTCGTCCGTGTCCACGACGATGTCGCCCTTGCGGGTCGAGATGGTCACCGGGACGATCTCGTCCTTGAACTTGCCGGCCTTTTTGGCGGCCTCGGCCTTGTTCTGCGAAGCGGCGGCGAACTTGTCCTGCTCCTCCTTGGTGATCTGCCATTTCTCGGCGACGTTTTCCGCGGTGATGCCCATGTGATAGCCGTGGAAGGCGTCGATCAAGCCGTCCTTCAGCATGGAATCGACCATTTCCATCTGGCCCATCTTGGTGCCGTTGCGCAGATGCGCGACGTGCGGGGCTTGGCTCATGCTCTCCTGGCCGCCGGCAACGATGATCTTGGCGTCGCCATTGGCGATCTGCTGCATGCCGATGGCGACGGTGCGCAGGCCCGAGCCGCAGAGCTGGTTCAGTGCCCAGGCGGTCTTCTCAGGCGGAATGCCGGCCTTCATCGCCGCCTGGCGCGCCGGGTTCTGGCCCTCGCCGGCGGTCAGGATCTGGCCAAACACGACCTCGTCCACCTCGTCCGGCTTGACGTTGGCGCGGTCGAGCGCGGCCTTGATGGCGATGGCGCCGAGCTCGTGCGCCGGCAGACTCGCCAGGGCTCCGTTGAACGAGCCGACGGGGGTGCGGGCGGCACCGACGATGACGATGTCCTCGGACATGCGATCCTCCAGGCTGGATGGCCGCCGACGGGACGGGCGGCAAGGGTCCCGGTGACCATGTGTGCGGCACGGCAAGCCTGTCAACAGCGCCAAATTGCCAATGCCCAGGCCGATCGGGCCGGGGCTAGACCGGCGCTGCACAAAACCGTGGCAGCGCGTGCAAAAAAAACCTATCGTGACGAAATCATGGCGTTTGCGGGCGTGACAACTGCAGCATGAAGGCTTGGGGGAACGATGGCGAAGAACGATCCGGTCACCATCAAGAAATACGCGAACCGGCGTCTCTACAATACGGGGACCTCGACCTACGTGACCCTTGAGGACCTCGCGACCATGGTCAAGGCAGGCGAGGACTTCCTCGTCTACGACGCCAAGACCGGCGACGACATCACCCGGTCGGTTTTGACCCAGATCATCTTCGAGCAGGAGAACAAGGACGGGCAGAAGATGCTGCCTGTTTCGTTCCTGCGCCAGCTCATCCGCTTCTACGGCGACAGCATGCAGATGCTTGTGCCGCGCTATCTGGAACTGTCCATCGACACGCTCTCCAGAGAGCAGGACCGGCTTCGCCAGCAGCTCTCCACCACGCTCGGCATCAACCCGCTCACCGCGCCCTTCGAGCAGCATATCCGCCGCAACATGGAGCTGTTCGAGCGCGCCTTCTCGATGTTCACGCCTTTCGCCAAGCGTGAGGCTGGCGTCGCAGCCGAGGGCGGCGCCGTGATGGCCGCGGAAGAGCCGGCGCCGGCGACGGCGCCCGCCTCCGACAATGGCGAGATCGACGAATTGAAGAGCCAGCTCGCCGCGATGCAGAAGAAGCTGGAAGGCCTGTCGCGGAAATAGCCCTTCAGGCGCTGAGCGCGCGCGGCGTCACGGCCGCGAGCCAGGGGCGGTTCTCGCTCGCCGATCCCGTATGGTTGCCCTGCAGGTAGTCGCAGCCGAGCGCAGCAAGGTCGCACGCGACGTCCTCGGTCGGCACCCACTCCGCGACGGTCGCCAAGCCCATGTGCTGGGCAAGCCCGAGGAGCGTGCGGACGAAGTGCCGGTCGTCCTCGCTGCGGTGGAAGTTCTCGACGAAGGCGCCGTCGATCTTCACGCAGTCGACGCCGAGTTTGCGCAGGTTGCGGAACGAGGTGTAGCCGGCGCCGAAATCGTCGATGGCGACGCGGCAGCCGAGCCCCTTCACCTTGGCGACGAAGCGCCGGGTCTCGTCGGCATCGGCGATGGCGGAGGTCTCGGTGATCTCGACCGTCAGCCGGCTGGCGATGCCTGGACTGGCGCGCAGCTGCGCCTCCAGCGCCTTGATCCAGGCATGATCCATGGTGGTGGCCGGCGAGACGTTGACCGACAGCTTCAGCTGCGGAGCGGCGTTAAGCTCCGCGATGGCGAGTTCCAGCACGCGGGCATCGATGAGCCGGATGAGGCCGAGCTTCTCGGCCAGCGGCACGATGATGCTCGCCGGCAGGAGCGAGCCATCGGCCCGGCGGATGCGCACCAGGCATTCATAGGACGAGACGACGCGGTCCGGGCCCGCTGAGACGATCGGCTGGTAGGCGAGGGCTATGCGGCGATCGTTGAGGGCGGCGACGATCTCGTCGGTGATCCGGAGGTTCTCGCGGCGCTGCTGCTCGCGCTCGAGGTTCGGCGCATAGAGCTGGAAGGCACCGCGCCGGCGCGCCTTGATGCCATCAAGTGCTTCCTGCGCGCGGCCCATCATGGCCGCGAAGGAGGAGGCGTGGCGCGGCGCGATGACGCCGCCCATGGTGACGCTCACTGCGATCGGCCCGGCCTCGGTGAGGAAGACATCGTCGCGCACCACGGCGAGGATTCGGTCGGCGGCGATCGTCATGTCCTCCGGCTGGCAGTTGCGCATCAGCAGGCCGAACTTGTTGCCGGACAGGCGGCCGAGAAGGTCGCCCCCGCGCATGCGCGTGCGGATGCGTTTGCCCACCGCCGCGATGATCTCGTCCGCGATGTCGAAGCCGTAGGCCTCGTTGACATGGGCGAGATTGTCGATCGCCGCGATGACGAAGCCGATCGAGCCGCGCACCTTGTGGGCGTCGTCGAGAGCCTCCTCCAGCACCTCGCAGAAGCGGTGGCGCGAGAGCTGGCCGGTCAGCGGGTCGATCTCGCTCGCCTCGATCAGCCGACGCTGGGTCTCGTAGCGATCGGTGATGATGCGCACCGTGCCGTGCGCGTGCAGCGGCCGCCCGTCGGAGGAGGCGAACCAGCGGCCGGTATCCTCGATCCAGTGGACGATTCCCGGCTGCGGGGAGAGCGCATATTCGATCTCGTAGGGCACGCCGTCGCCGCGGTCGACATGCGGCGAGTTGACCACCGCCTCGTAGCGGCCTGCGGGCGATTCGGCGGTCAGCATCTGTGCGAAGGCACGTCCCGTCCCGAAGCGTGCGAGGTCCTCGACGCCGAACAGCGCCGCGGCGTTCGGGCTCCAGGTCAGGCGGTCCGCCGGCACGGCCCATTCATAGGTTGCGGCGCCGACGGAGGAGAGGATGGCGTCCGCTGCCGCGTCGGCGATAGCGGTCTGGACAGTGGTTCCGCTCGGGGGGGCTGCGCCGCTATCCACTGCTGTCATCCGTCCTGGTGAACGTCGTCATCTGGCCGCAAAACGGTGAAAGAAGCGTATCGTTACGGAACCTTGCCCGCGATCATCAGCGTTGAACGGGTAAGGAACGGCGTGACCGATGCTTGAGGCGGGCATTCCGTGCCATTGCGGGACAGAAATTGACCGGCCCGTAACTTGCCATTCTACCGGAAGGGGCCGATCCTTCGATCGCCCGGACGACCGGAGGCCACGATGGTGACCGTCAACGGAGCAGGCAGGGCATCACTGGTGCGCTGGAAGCGCCGGTTCGCCGACCACCTGGGAACTCGCCGGGCGCGTCCTGTCGCCTGGTCCGAGCTGCCGGCGGAAGCCGCCGTGACGCTGATCGAACCCATTGGTGGTGATCGGTCGCCGCGCCATGATCTCGGCCGGCGTCCACAGGCCGCCTTCGTCGCCCAGCTGATCGCTGCCCGCCTCGACGTGCCGCAGTCCCGCGTCAACCGACGCGCTGGCGCCGACGAGGCGGATGCGAGCTACCAGGCCTCGGACCCGGCGGCACGGCGCACCGGCCGCGGCGCCATCGTGCGGCGGGATATCTGAGCGCCGCTCAATAGCCGAGCGCGAGGCCGTCCTTGCGCGGGTCGGAACCGCCGACGAGCAAGCCCGACTTCTCGATCCGGATCATCTGGCCGCCGCCGATCGGCTTGGTCGTGACATCGACGCTATGGCCCATGGCGCGAACCTTCTCCATGGTAGCTGCGGGCCAGGTCGGCTCGATCGTCGTTTTCTCGCCATCGAAGAAGGCGCGCGGCGAGTCGATGGCGGCCTGCGGGTCCATACCGTAGTCGACCGTGTTGCAGACGACATGGGCATGGCCCGACGACTGGTAGCTGCCGCCCATCACGCCGAACGAGCAGGTCACCTCGCCGTTCTCCACCATCATCGCCGGAATGATCGTGTGCATCGGACGCTTGCCCGGGCCGATGCAGTTCGGATGGTTGTCGTCGAGATTGAAGCTGGAGCCGCGGCTCTGCAGCAGGATGCCGGTCTCCGGCGCGCAGATCTTCGTGCCGAAATGGTGGAAGATCGAGTTGATGAACGACACCGCCATGCGGTCGCGGTCGACGATAGTGCAGTAGATCGTGTTGGTGCCGGGCGGTGGCGGCACAAGGCGCGGCGTGCGCCTGCCCGGATCGATCATGCCGGCGAGCACCTTGGCGAAATCCTTCGACACCAGTTGATCGACCGTCGCCCGCATGTGGGCGGGATCGGCGATATGCGTGTCGCGCAGCGAATAGGCGATCCGCGCCGCCTCGATGCCGAGATGGAGACGCTCCGGCGAGGCCGGATCGAGGCTCTTCATGTCGAACTGTTCGAGGATGTTGAGAAGGATCAGCGCCGTGATGCCCTGTCCGTTCGGCGGCAGCTCGGCAATGCCGATGCCCTTGTAGTCGCCGACGACCGGCGTCTCGGCCGAGCCCTTGTGAGCGGCGAGGTCTTCCAGCGACAGGAGACCGCCCTTGGCCTTCATGGTCCTGACCATGTCCTCGGCGACGCGGCCCTCGTAGAAGCCCCTGGCGCCATGCTTCGCGATCTCTTCCAGGGTGCCGCCCAGAGCCTCGCTCTTCATCCGCTCGCCGGCGCGCGGTGCGCGGCCGTCGATCAGGTAATGGCGCACGGCGCCGGCATCCTTCGAGAGCTGTCCGACGTCGGTGGCCCAGTCGAAGGCGACTCGCGGGGTCACCGGCCAGCCCTCCTTCGCATAGCGGATCGCCGGCTGGAGCACGCGCCCGAGGCCGAAGCGGCCGTGGGCCTTCAGGATCTGCTCCCAGGCCTCGATCGCGCCCGGCACGGTGATCGCGTGGACGCTGTTGGGGTCGATGGCGGTGAGGCCCTCGGCGCGCAGCTTCGCGGCCGTGGCCGCCTTGGCGGCGCGGCCCGAGCCGTTATAGCCCCAGATCGGCTTGCCGGGCTTCGAGACGAGCGTGAAGCAATCGCCACCGATGCCGGTCATATGAGGCTCGACCACCGCCATGACGCCGACCGCTGCGATTGCCGCGTCCGCGGCAGTGCCGCCGGCCTTGAGCATCTCGATCGCGGCGGCGGTCGCCAGCGGGTGCGAGGTCGCAGCCATGGCTTCCGTGGCATAGACCGGCGACCGGCCGGGGCGGTGGAAGTCGCGCGTCTGGAACGTCACGGCAGCATCTCCTCCCGGCCCACATGCCGGACCCCGGCGTGGCGCGTCGCGCGCCGCGGCCGGATCATGACTTGTTTTATCGCTAACACAAACGGGCCGGACCGCGCCATCGCGTTCGGTTGAGGGCCTTTTGCATCGGCTGCACGGCTTGGGGCAAGATGGCGCGGCTGACGACCACCCATTCGGAGACATCATGCCCGCCCTGACCCTTGCCCAAGCCCGTACCGTTGGCGACGAAGCGCTGGCCTATGCGCGCGCCAAGAGCCTGAAGCCCCTCGGGGTCGTCGTCGTCGACGCGCGCGGTGCCGTGCGCCTGACGCTGGTGGAGGACGGCAATGCGCTGCTGCGCGCCGATATCGCCCATGGCAAGGCCTATGGCTGCGTGGCGGTGGGCGTCGGCGGGCGGACCCTGCAGAAAATGGCGCTGGAGCGGCCGCATTTCATCACGGCGCTCGGCGGCCTGACGCGCGACCGGCTGACGCCGGTGCCGGGCGGCGTGCTGATCCGCGACGCCTCAGGCGCGCTGGTCGGGGCGGTCGGCATCTCCGGCGATACCTCCGACAATGACGAGCTGGCGGCGATCGCGGGCATCGAGGCGGCTGGCCTCAAGGCCGATCCCGGCGCCTGAAACGGCGCTCCGGACAACAAAAAAGCCGGTCGCGAGACCGGCTTTCGCTTCTTCCGCCCCTGTGGACGTCAGTCGTTGGTGGTCGACTTCGGCTTCAGGATCTGCTTGCCGCGATACATGCCGGTCTTCAGGTCGACATGGTGCGGACGGCGCAGGTTGCCCGAGTCCTTGTCCTCGACATAGGTGGGGGCCTTGAGCGCATCGTGGGAGCGGCGCATGCCTTGGCGCGAGGGCGAGGTCTTTCTTCTCGGAACGGCCATGGAACTCTCTTCTGGCGTGGCCGGGGACGAAAGTCCGCACGGCGGCAAAATCTGTAAGACGCGGGCCTATACACGCTTTCGGCGCGGCGTTCCAGAGGCAATCACCACGTTTCTGCCGCCGCTGTCGTCACCCCTTCCAGGCGAACTGCAGCAGCAGCGTGCGCTGGAGGAATGAGAAATTGTTGTCGGAGACGATGGTGAGGATCGTCTCGCCCTCGGCGTTCCGGTGGGTCGCCAGCCCCTCCATGTTGTCGATCTGGCCGCTCATGTCGGCCGACATGACGATCGGTCCGTCGACCGTGGCGCCGGCCTTGACCGCCGCGAGGTCGATCCGGCGGATGCGGAAGGCGACGCCGCGCCAGGCGGAGAACCAGCGCTCCAGCAGCAGCATGTCGCCGTTGGGCAGGAAGGCGAGGTCGGTGACGTCGAAATCGTTGGTGCGCTTGACGAAGAATCCGCCGATGCCACGCTCGCGGGCGATCAGGAAGGCGCGGATGTCGCCAGCCGGGTTCAGGGCGCGCTCGGAGATCGCGCAGAGCGTCCCGGCGAGCGGCGAGGGCCTGGGCAGGATGCCGAGTGCCTCGATGCCGCGGTTCGACGGCAGGCGTGTGTCGCCCATCGGCACGGGAAAGGGCGTACCGCGCGCGGCAAGGCCTTCGCGGCCGAACGTGTCGAAGCGGAAGATGCGGTGGGTCCGCTCGACGCCGATCCACGCGGTGTCGCCCTCGATCCACAGCGCCTCGGTATCCCAGTTGCCGGTTGCGGCGAGCGGCCGCCCGTTCGGCCCGAGGATCGGCGCCATGCGCGCCTGTGAAAGCCCCGAGACCCTGGCGCCCTCCATGTCGAGGCGCGCGGTCAGCCACTGGCCCTTGTCGCTGATCGCGGTGAGGCGCTGCCCGGCCGCGTCCATGCGGATCGAGGAGAAGCCGCCGAAGGCGCGATGGTCCGATTGAAGCTCCAGCCCGCCGCGGAATTCGAGCTGGCCGAAGCGGGTCCGGGTCACATCCCCCGGCATGAAAGCGTTGATCGGGAAGGAACGAACGACGATGTCGGCCGCACCGGGCACGCCCGTCTGCGCCGAGGCCGCAACAGGCAGGACGCAGGCGCCCGCTGCCCCGCCGATCAGACCCAGCGCCCTGCGTCGGTCCATCAGGCGACCTTGCGGCGGCGCGCCGGCTGGGGCGCGGCGCGGCCGGGTTCCGGGCCGTTCTCGTCGAACAGCTCGGCGAGCTTCTCGGTCATGGCGCCACCGAGTTCCTCGGCGTCCACGATGGTCACTGCGCGGCGGTAGTAGCGCGTCACGTCGTGGCCGATGCCGATGGCGATGAGCTCCACCGGCGAGCGGGTCTCGATCTCCTCGATCACCCAGCGCAGGTGCCGTTCCAGATAGTTGCCGGGGTTCACCGACAGCGTGGAATCGTCCACCGGCGCGCCGTCCGAGATCATCATCAGGATCTTGCGCTGTTCGGACCGACCGAGCAGGCGTTTGTGCGCCCAGTCCAGCGCCTCGCCGTCGATATTCTCCTTCAGGAGGCCTTCGCGCATCATCAGGCCGAGATTCTTGCGCGCGCGTCGCCAGGGCGCGTCGGCCGACTTGTAGATGATGTGGCGGAGGTCGTTGAGGCGGCCCGGATTGGCCGGCTTGCCGTTCTGCAGCCAGAACTCGCGGGCCTGCCCGCCCTTCCAGGCGCGGGTGGTGAAGCCGAGGATCTCGACCTTCACGCCGCAGCGCTCCAGCGTGCGCGCGAGGATGTCGGCGCAGGTCGCCGCCACCGTGATCGGGCGGCCGCGCATGGAGCCGGAATTGTCGAGCAGCAGCGTCACCACGGTATCGCGGAACTTGGTGTCGCTCTCCTGCTTGAACGACAGCGCCGCCATCGGGTCCATGATCACGCGGGGCAGGCGGGCGGGATCGAGGATGCCCTCCTCGAGGTCGAAGTTCCACGAGCGGTTCTGCTGCGCCATCAGGCGGCGCTGCAGGCGGTTGGCGAGACGCGACACCACCGGGCCGAGATGGGAGAGCTGCTTGTCGAGGTAGGCGCGCAGCCGGTCCAGTTCCTCCGCGTCGCAGAGGTCCGGAGCGTCGATGATCTCGTCGAATTTCGGCGTGAAGGGCTTGTAGTCCGGGCCCTTGCGCTCGTTGCCCTGGCTCTTCGGCCGCCAGGGCTCGCTGGCGTCTTCGGAATCGCCGAGATCGTTCTCGTCGGGCAGTTCGGCGGTCTCGGCGTCGGAGGCCTCCTGAGCGCCATCGGGCGACTCGTCGGCCATCTCCTCGGCATCCTCCATCTGCATGCCTTCGGAGGATTCCTCGTCCTGGCTGTCGGGGCTCTCGCCGGATTCCGGGGTCTCCTGCTCCTGGCTGTCGGAATCGTCCTTGTTGTCCTCGTCGGAGCGGCCCTGTTCGTCGCCCATGTCGAGCGAGGTCAGGAGTTCGCGCACCGCCTTGCCGAAGGCGCGCTGGTTGTTCTCGAGGCCGACGAGGCTTTCGAGATTCTTGCCCGCCTTGGCCTCGATCGTCTCGCGCCAGAGATCGACGATCTTCGCGGCCTCGGCCGGCGCCTTCTGGCCGGTCAGCCGCTCGCGCACCATCAGCGCCAGGGCATCCTCGATCGGCGCATCCGCCTTGTCGGTGATTTCCTCGTATTTGCCCATGCGGTGGTAATGGTCTTCCAGCCGCGCGGTCAGGTTCTGCGCGACGCCGGCCATGCGGTTCGAGCCGATCGCCTCGATGCGGGCATTCTCCACCGCCTCGAACACGGCGCGCGCCTGCTGGCCGTCGGGCGCGTTGGCGCGATGGACCTTGGCATTGTGAACCGCGATGCGCAGCGCCATCGCGTCGCCGTGGCCGCGCACGATGGCGGCATCTCTTGCATTCAGCTTGCGGGGCGGTTCCGGCAGGCGCGCCTTGTCGCCGGCAAGGCCCGGCTTGTCGGCGGCATAGGTGACTTCGAGGTCGCGCCGGGCGATGGCGCGCATGCACGAGGCAACCGACCGCTTGAAGGGTTCGGTCGGGCTTTCCTTGGAATTCGGCTTGGCTTTGGAATTGGAGCTCACGCAAGGTCCTTTTTCAGCCAGATTCGGCGATGACCGGTCGGAAAATCGTCCAGTTCGCCGTAAACCTCGTAGCCCAGCCTCTGGTAGAAGCTATCGCCCTGGAAAGAGAATGTGTCCAGGTAGATGTGCTGCGCGCCGCGCTTCACCGCGATGGCCTCGGCCTTCGCGATCAGGTCGGTGCCGATGCCGGTGCCGCGCAGCGCCTCGTCGATCCACAGAAGCTCGACGAAGCACCAGTCCCACATTGTATAGCCGACGAGGCCGCCCCTGATGGCGCCGTCCTTGTCACGGACCGAGACGGCGAAGCGCTTCCACTTCGTCCGGCCCGCCTTCGCGGTGTTGTAGGCGACGAGCCCTTTCAGCACCACGCGGGCGGTGGCGGCAACGCGGGTTTCCTCGGCAATGGCGAAATCGGGCCGACTCATTGATTGTACCCGAGCGTGGCAGCCTGCGCGTATTCGCGAAGCGGCAATGGTATGTCGTGTCGCTCCAGGAAGCGCTCGATGATGCCTTTGGCTTCAGGCAGGTACCACACCATGTGATTCAAGCCATGAAGACCGCTTTCGACACAGGCGATACTCGGGCTATCAAGCGTCCGGGCGAGTACATTGAGAATGATCGGTCCGTCGTCCCGAACTCCGCCGACCGGATGGAAAGAGCCAATAGGGCTATTGTCCCAGAACATGTAGACGAAATTCGATAGCGGGGCGCCAAGCTCGGAAGAGCCGTGGCTGAGTATAGGCGTGCATCGCCTCTCAAGGCAGTCGCGATAAAGAATGGCAATCGAAGCGATGGCCTCGTGCCGTAGCTCGGGTTCGACGTTCTGGTCGACGAGATCAAATGCCATGTCAGAGAAGGCCTGATTGAACACGTAGTTCAGCCCTCTCCCAACTCGATCATCGGGGATGTCTGAGAGATCCATTCCGCTACGATGACACATGGTGCCGATCATTCGGCAGCGTTCGTCGGGAAGGTCGTCCAAACCTGGAGGATCTTCGATCTCAAGCAGCGCCGCATGGTCGATATCCGACGAGGGAATGCCCTCGAAAATGGACGACAGCCAAGCGAAATAGGCGTCGTTGCCTTTCCGAAAGCGCTGCTCCCATTCCTCTCGCCGCTGCCGCGAATCCTTCGCCGCAGCGATACTCTCGCGACGGCTCGTCATGGCGCCGGGTCGACCTCGATCGGCCGCGTTATGATGTCGTCCCAGGAATAGGGGCACGCAGCGGGAAACGCCTGGTCGTCGATGCCGGTCTCGATAGCGGCCCGGTCTCGGCCGTCCAGATAGCCGTCGGCAACAGCCTCGGCGACATGCGGCTTCAGGCCCGGATTCTTCTTCAGTACACGGCCTATGCGACGGCGCTGTTCGCGCACCGTCAAAGCCCAACTTTTGCTGCGAAGCTGGGGCTGGTGGTCCCATTTCAGGAGGTGCATCAGCAGCACCGCAAGCGCGCTTTCCAACTTGTCGTATTGTTCGTTGCCCACGTCGGCCAGTTCCTCGGCGATATTGGCCGCATCGATCTCGTCAACACGGCCGGCCTTGAGAAGCGCCACCTGCTCGAACACCCAGGTGTAGAGGTCGTCCTGATAGCGCGCGCGGGTCGTCGCTTCGGCGCCGGCCTTCTTCGGCTTGTCCTTGACGATATGACCCATCACGGCCTCCTTGGGGCCTTGGCTCAGCTCAGCGCCACGTTGACCGCGCTTTCCGGCAGTTCCTGCCCGAAGCAGCGCTGGTAGAACTCGGCCACCAGCGAGCGCTCCAGCTCATCGCACTTGTTCAGGAAGGTGAGGCGGAACGAGAAGCCGATATCCTTGAAGATGTCGGCGTTCTCGGCCCAGGTCAGCACGGTGCGGGGGCTCATGACGGTGGAGAGATCGCCGTTCATGAAAGCGTTGCGGGTCAGGTCCGCCACGCGCACCATCTTGTTCACCTGGTCGCGGCCCTCGGCCGTCTTGGCGAAGCTCTTGGCCTTGGCCAGGATGATGCCGACCTCGTTGTCGTGCGGCAGATAATTCAGCGTCGTGACGATGGACCAGCGGTCCATCTGCGCCTGGTTGATCTGCTGCGTGCCGTGATAGAGGCCGGTCGTGTCGCCGAGGCCGACCGTGTTGGCGGTGGCGAACAGGCGGAAGGCCGGGTGCGGCCGGATCACGCGGCTCTGGTCGAGCAAAGTGAGGCGGCCCGAACTCTCCAGCACGCGCTGGATGACGAACATCACGTCGGGACGCCCGGCGTCATACTCGTCGAAGCAGAGCGCGACATTGTGCTGGTAGGCCCAGGGCAGGATGCCGTCGCGGAACTCGGTGATCTGCTTGCCGTCCTTCAGCACGATCGCGTCCTTGCCGACGAGGTCGATGCGGCTGACGTGGCTGTCGAGGTTGACGCGGATGCAGGGCCAGTTGAGGCGGGCGGCAACCTGTTCGATATGGGTCGACTTGCCGGTGCCGTGATAGCCCGAGACCATCACACGGCGGTTGAAGGCAAAGCCGGCGAGAATGGCGAGCGTCGTCGCCTTGTCGAACAGGTAGTCGGTGTCGAGGTCCGGGACATGATCGCCCCCCTGCGAATAAGCAGGAACGGTCATGTCCGAATCAACGCCGAACACCTTGCGCACGGATAGGGTCGTATCCGGGACGCCGGACACTTTTTCAGCCTGCACTGTCACGAAAGAAACCTCCGATGCCGCGACGGGCGCGGCGAGCCTCGTCTTCAAGTGATCGGATCGACCTTACCAGATCGCGCCACGCGGCCGGAAGGGTGCCCTTCGCGGGAATGCCATTCGCTTTTCTGATGGGCAGGATCGACGCCGCGAACGGGCGAATTCAGCAGAAGCCGACCGATTTCAGATAGTTATAAGCCTGAATGATCTCGCGCAGCTTGTCCTCGCGGGAGCGGTCGCCGCCATTGGCGTCCGGATGCAGGCGCTTGGCGAGTTCCTTGAACCGCGCCTTGATCTCGGCGGCGGTGGCATGGATGTCGAGATTCAGCGTGTCCAGCGCCTTGCGCTCGGCATTGCGGATCATCCGCCCCTCGGGCTCGGGCTGTCGCTCGCCGGAGGCCCGCCAGCCGGCGCCCTCGAAAATGCCGAAGGGGTCGCGGGCGCTGCGCGGGTCGAAGCCCGCACCGGCCGCAGCCTGCGGCGCCTCGCGGCGGCCCTCCCTGTTCCAGGCGTTGACGCCCATGCCCCAGGTCGGGCGGTGGCCGGTAACCGCGTCCTTCTGGTAGGCGGCGACCGCAGCATCGTTCATGCCCGCGAAATAATTGTAGCCCGCATTGTACTCGCGGACATGGTCGAGGCAGAACCAGACGAACTGCCCCTCATGGTCGCGGCCGAGTGGCGCGCGATGGGTCGCCTCGCTTTGACAGCCCGTATGCGCGCAGACGCGCACGCCCGGACGGGCCCGCGCGCGGCGGTCGTCTTCGGGTTTCACGCGGATGCTGTCGAAATAGGGCGAGTCGATCTTCATGGGTTCCGGTTCGAATGGAGCCGCCGATTATGGGGACCGCGCGTTAACGGGACAAGACGGAACGTCCGGCGCGGAGCGGAAAGCCGCTAGTCGAGGCCGAGGCGCAAGGCGGCGGCGGCGGCGATGGGGCCGAGCACACCGGCGAACAGCGACAGCGCAACCAGCACGACAAAAGGCTGGCCGAAGGGCAGCGGTCCGACGATGCCCGCCGTGGTCGCCGCGACCCCGAAGATGAGTACGGGGATGGTCATGGGCAAGACCAGGACCGCCATCAGGAGCCCGCCGCGCCTGAGGCTGACCGCCAGCGCCGCGCCGACCGCGCCGATGAGACTCAGCGCCGGCGTGCCGACGAGAAGTGTCAGGGCGACCACGCCGAGCGCCTCGGGCGGGACGTTGACGAGGAGGCCGAGCACGGGAGCCGCGACGACGAGCGGCAGGCCGGTGGCGATCCAGTGGGCGGCCGCCTTGGCGAGCACGACCAGCGGCAGCGGCACCGGCGCCATCATCATCAGGTCGAGCGAGCCGTCCTCGGCATCGGCCTGAAACAGCCGGTCGAGACCGAGCAGGGTCGCGAGCAGCGCGCCGATCCACAGGACTGCCGGGCCGATCCGCGCGAGCAGATTCATGTCCGGCCCGACGCCGAAGGGAATGATGGTCACCACCGCGAGGAAGAAGACGATGCCGGTCATGGCGCCGCCGCCGACCCGGACGGCGAGGCGCAGGTCGCGCAGGAAGAGGGCCGCGAGCGGGCCGTTCACGGCGCGCTCCCGAGAGCCAGTTCCAGCGCCGGGACGCCGATCGGCATATGCGTCGCTACCATGAGCAGGCCACCACCCGCGACATGGTCGCCCATGACACCGGCGAGCGCCCGCTGGCTGGCTGCATCAAGGGCGGCGGTCGGCTCGTCGAGCAGCCAGAGCGGCCGCGGCACCGTCAGGAGCCGTGCCAGCGCGAGGCGCCTGCGTTGGCCGGCCGAGAGATAGCCGGCGGGAAGATCGACGAGATGGTCGAGCCCAAGGCGCGCCAGCGCCGCGCGATTATCGCCGTCGCCGCCGAGGAACTGCGTCCAGAAGGCGAGGTTCTCCGCCACCGTCAGCGACGGCTTGAAGGCGTCCTGATGGCCGCAATAGTGCGCCTGCTCGCCGATCGATGCTTCCGCGTCGCCGCCCTCCAGCGCGAGGGACCCGCTCTCGATGCCGACAAGACCCGCGATCAGGCGCAGCAGGCTCGACTTGCCGGAGCCGTTCGGGCCGGTGACCTGAACGGCCTCGCCGGCAGCCAGAGCGAAGGATAAGCCCTGGAACACGGTACGGCCGCCGCGCCGGCAGGTCAGGTCGGTGGCGACGAGGCGCAGCATGCTGGTCCCTAACAGTCTCCAGCTACTTACGCGACGAAAGGGTGATCTGCGAGGGTGCGATAGCGGGTTCTAACCATATGGCGAGTTGATTGGAATCCCTCTATAACGCGGCCAATCGGCCGCCGCGCCTTTCGCGTCAATCGACACCCTGCCCTGGGCGTAATGTCGGCCTCTTCGATTGAGGGGATCATCGCCACATGTCGCTCGACAGCTTCAAGTCCCGCAAGACGCTCAAAGTCGGGAACAAGGCTTACGTCTATTTCAGCCTGAAGGATGCCGAGAAGAACGGGCTGAAGGGCATTTCCGCCCTGCCGTTCTCCATGAAGGTGCTGCTCGAGAACCTGCTGCGCGCCGAGGACGGCCGCTCCGTCACCAAGAAGGACATCGAGGCGGTTGCCGCCTGGCTGAAGGATCGCGGCAAGGCCGGCAAGGAAATCGCCTTCCGCCCGGCGCGCGTGCTGATGCAGGATTTCACCGGTGTTCCCGCGGTCGTCGACCTTGCCGCCATGCGCGACGCCATGAAGTCGCTCGGCGGCGATCCCCAGAAGATCAACCCGCTGGTGCCGGTCGACCTCGTCATCGACCACTCGGTCATCGTCGACGAGTTCGGCAGCCCCAAGGCGTTCAAAAAGAACGTCGATCTTGAGTACCGGCGCAACGGCGAGCGCTACCGCTTCCTCAAGTGGGGCCAGCAGGCGTTCAAGAACTTCTCCGTCGTCCCGCCCGGGACCGGCATCTGCCATCAGGTCAATCTCGAATATCTGTCGCAGACGGTCTGGACCAAGAAGGAGAAGGTCAAGAAGACCGTGCGCGGCAAGACCGTGACCCAGACGGTCGACATCGCCTATCCCGACACGCTGGTCGGCACCGACAGCCACACCACCATGGTCAACGGTCTCGCGGTGCTCGGCTGGGGCGTCGGCGGCATCGAGGCCGAGGCCGCCATGCTCGGCCAGCCGCAGTCCATGCTGCTGCCCGAGGTGATCGGCTTCCGGCTGACCGGCCGTCTGAAGGAAGGCGTCACCGCCACCGACCTCGTGCTCACCGTCACGCAGATGCTGCGCAAGAAAGGCGTCGTCGGCAAGTTCGTCGAGTTCTTCGGCAACGGCCTCAACAACATGACGCTCGCCGACCGCGCGACCATCGCGAACATGGCGCCGGAATATGGCGCCACCTGCGGTTTCTTTCCCGTCGATGACGAGACGCTGAACTATCTCACCACCTCCGGCCGCAAGCCGGCGCGCATCGCGCTGGTAGAGAAATATTCGAAGGCTCAAGGGTTGTTCCGCACCAAGGCGACGGCCGATCCGGTCTTCACCGACACGCTCGAGCTGGAACTCGACTCGGTCGTGCCGTCCATGGCGGGACCGAAGCGCCCCGAGGGCCGCGTTGCGCTGGAAGCCGTCGGCGCCGGCTTCGCGAGCGCGATGGAGACCGACTACAAGAAGGCGGCCGAGATGAGCCGCCGCGTGAAGGTCGAGGGCCGTGACTTCACCCTTGGCCACGGCGACGTGGCGATCGCCGCCATCACCTCCTGCACCAACACGTCGAACCCGGCCGTGCTGTTCGCCGCCGGCCTGCTCGCCCGCAACGCCGTCGCCAAGGGCCTGAAGACCAAGCCCTGGGTGAAGACCTCGCTCGCGCCCGGTTCGCAGGTGGTTGGCGACTACCTGGCGAATTCGGGCCTGCAGAAGGATCTCGACAAGCTCGGCTTCAATCTCGTCGGCTTCGGCTGCACGACCTGCATCGGCAATTCCGGCCCGCTGCCGGCCGAGATCTCCAAGGCCATCAACGACCAGGGCCTGATCGCGGCGGCCGTGCTATCCGGCAACCGCAATTTTGAGGGCCGCGTGTCGCCCGACGTGCAGGCGAACTATCTTGCCTCGCCGCCACTGGTGGTCGCCTATGCGCTGGCCGGCTCGGTGCAGCTCGACCTGACCAAGGACCCGCTCGGCACCGACAAGAAGGGCCAGCCGGTCTATCTCCGCGACATCTGGCCCTCGTCGAAGGAGATCAACGAGTTCATCGCCAAGAACGTCACCAAGAAGCTGTTCAAGGAGAAATACGCGAACGTCTTCAAAGGCGATGCCAACTGGGCCAAGGTCAAGGTTCCGGCCGGTCAGACCTATGCCTGGGACGATGGTTCGACCTATGTGCAGAACCCGCCCTATTTCGTCGGCATGGACATGAAGCCGCAGGCCATCACCGACATCAAGGGTGCGCGCGTCCTGGCCCTGCTCGGCGACAAGATCACCACCGACCACATCTCGCCGGCCGGCTCGATCAAGGCCGCGAGCCCGGCGGGCAAATATCTCATCGACAACAAGGTGGATGTCGCCGACTTCAACCAGTACGGCACGCGCCGCGGCAATCATGAGGTCATGATGCGCGGCACCTTCGCCAATATCCGCATTCGCAACCACATGATGGGTCCAAACGGACGCGAGGGTGGTTACACGATCCACTATCCGTCCAAGGACGAGATGCCGATCTACGACGCGGCGATGAAGTACCGCGCCGACAAGGTGCCGCTGGTGATCTTCGCCGGTGTCGAATACGGCAACGGCTCGTCGCGTGACTGGGCTGCCAAGGGCACCAACCTGCTCGGCGTTCGCGCGGTGATCGCCCAGTCCTTCGAGCGCATCCATCGCTCGAACCTCGTCGGCATGGGCATCGTGCCGTTTACGCTGGACGAGGGCACCACCTGGGCCTCGCTCGGCCTGAAGGGCGACGAGACAGTCTCGATCAAGGGTCTCGAGACGGTCAAGCCGCGCCAGAAGATGGAGGCCGAGGTCACCTATGCCGACGGCAAGGTGAAGACCGTGCCGATCCTCTGCCGCATCGATACGCTGGACGAGATCGAGTACTTCAAGAACGGCGGCATCCTGCAATACGTGCTGCGCGACCTCGTCGCCTGATCACGGCCGCGGCGGCCTGGGCCGCCGCGAGCCTCGCCCATCACGGTCACTTGTGGCTTTCTCACCCAACCGTGAGTAGCCTCGGCGGTTCTGGCGAGACTAGAAGGGCCGCGAGGGTTAGCTTTCTTCAAAGGGCTGGCCATCTAGACTGAGGTCGGGGCGGAAACCGATGATGTTCGGCAAGGCATGTGGCGGGCTGCTTCTGGCGCTCGTCTCTCTGGGATCGGGGGCTGTCGCCGCCGATCGTCCGCGTGCCGTGCTCGAACTCTTCACCAGCCAGGGCTGCTCGTCCTGCCCGCCGGCCGATCGCTATGTCGCGGACATCGCCGATCGTCCCGACGTGATCGCGCTGACCTTTGCCGTCGATTACTGGGACTATCTGGGCTGGCGCGACACGCTGGCCAATCCGCTGCATGCCAAGCGGCAGAAGGCCTATGCCTATGTCCGCGGCGACCGGCAGATCTACACGCCGCAGATGATCGTCAACGGTATCGGCCATGCCATCGGCTCGGACCGGGCGGCGGTGGAGCGAACCGTCTCGCAGACCATGGGCAGCGTCGGCGTGCTCTCGGTCCCGGTGACCGTCTCGATTGCCGGCGACAGCGTCACCGTCACATTGCCCGAGCAGGCAAGCAGCTTCGTCGGTGCGGACAATCCGGCGACCGTGACGCTGCTCGGCGTGTCCTCGCGCCAGCCGGTAGAGATCAACCGTGGCGAGAACCGCGGTCAGACCGTCACCTATCGCAACGTCGTGCGCACCCATGCGAGCCTTGGCGAATGGACGGGGGCCGCCCGCACCATGACGGTGTCCAAGCGCGACCTCGTCGGTGCGGAATGCGAGCGGCTGGTGGTGCTGGTCCAGGCCGGCACCTATCGCCGGCCCGGCGCGATCCTCGGCGCCGCGATGGCGGAAGCGCGGCCAGGTCTCTAGCTGCTGGCAGCCTCTAGGCCTGCGCCAGCCAGACGATGTCCGGCGCCACGATGCCCGGCACGTCCTCTTCCTCGATGCGGCGGACAGCGGCGACCGAAACGAAGCCCTCGGCCTTCAGCGGGCAGACGCCCTGGCGCACCAGTTCCCGGCCGAGGCTCTTGCGCACGGTCCGCGCGGCCGTCTCGGCCGCATCGGCCTCGACGAACCGGGTGGCGGCAAATCCCGATCCGACGGCGAGAGCCGGTTCACCGCGCGCTTCACAACGATACCAGGGCATGGGTCCTGTCCAATTCCATTCCTTCTGCCCCTTCAATCACCACAGAGTTGAAAGAAGGTTGACAGATTTGCTTAACCATTGACGCGCATTGGTGCGTCTGGTGGGTGAGTGTCACGGGACGAGGTAACGGTTCGATGGCTGAACGCGCGCTGAAGGATTTCGCCTTGTTTCCGCCGCGCCGCATGGTGCTGCTTGGCGGTGGATCGTGGCTGATGCTGGCCGGCTGTTCCGCCCCGCCGGTCCAACCATCGCAGCCGAGCTTCTACCGCAACCTCGCGCAGGCGGGCGCGCGCGTGGACGCCGCCATGGCCGCGGAAATGATTTCCGGCTACCGCCGCAATAACGGGCGCGGCGCGGTGGCGGTCGATCCCCTGCTGATGCGCGTCGCGGAGGCGCAGGCCAATGCGATGAGCGGCGCCGACCAGGTGGGCGTGCGCTCCGGCCCACTCGACGCCCGGCTGACCGGCGTCGGCTTCCGCCACGGCGCGGCGGTCGAGAACAATTCGGCGGGCTACATGACGCTCGCCGAGGCCTTTTCCGGCTGGCGCGACTCGCCGCCCCATCGGGCCAATATGCTGAACCCGGCCGTCTCGCGCATCGGCATCGCCACCGGCTACCGGCCGGGCTCGCGTTACCGCGTGTTCTGGGCGCTGATCCTGGCGCAGCCGACAGGCGCGGCCTGATCAGGTCGGATCGCCCGAGGCGAGATACCAGTCGCGGATCTCGCGGCCCTGCATGAAGACGATCTCGGGCCGCGCGGCGAGCTCCGCCAGCAGCGCCTCCAGCACGGCGATCCGGTGCGGCACGCCCATGATGTAGGGGTGGATGGCGAAGGACAGCACCTTCGCCCCGCCGAGCGGCCCCTGGCTCCTTGCCTCGGCGATCAGGCGGTCGGCCTGCGCCAGGGTGCGGTCCATGAATTCGGCGGCGCGGTGGTGCTGGATCATGATCAGCGGAATGTCGTTGAGCTCGACCGAATAGGGCATGGTCAGCACCTCGCCCGTGGCCGTCTTCAGGCGGGTGGGGAGATCGTCCACCACCCAGTCGGCGATGTAGCCGATGCCGGCCGCGGCGAGATGGTCGGCGGTCTCCAGCGTCTCGGTGAGACCCGGCCCGAGCCAGCCGACGACCGGCTCGCCGGTGAAGGCGGACTGGGTCTCGACCGTCTGGCGGATCATCGCTGCCTGGTCCTCGATCCGATGCGTCGGCACCTGGTGCCAGCCGTGCCCCATGAATTCCCAGCCGGCGTCGCGGGCGGCGCCCGCAATGCGTGGATAATCGACCGCTACCGATCCGTTGATGGAGAGGGTCGGCCGGATGCCATGCTTCGCGAAGGCCTCTGCAAAGCGCCAGAAGCCGACGCGCATGCCGTATTCGTGCCAGGCCCAGTTGGCGATGTCAGGCTGCAGCGCCGCGCCGGTCGGCGCGACCAGCACCTGCCGCGGCATGGGGTTGTCGATCGGCCAGTTCTCGACATTCACCACCGGCCAGACGGCGACAAGCTTGCCGTCGGGCAACGCGATGCGCGGCCGGTCGATGGAGGCCGTGTAGGCGAGGCGCAGTTCAGGGCGCATGAAATGCACGTCCATAAAACGCGTGTCCCTGAGTCACGCGGCCTTCTTGCCGTGGTGGCTGTGGAGCTTGGCGCCCAGCACGCGGCGGATGTCGTTGAACTCCGGGCTCGCGACGTCGCGCGGGCGCTGGAGCAGCAGCGGATTGTCGCTCTCGATCCGTCCCGGCCCGGGCGTCATCACCACCACGCGGTCGGCCAGGAAGATCGCCTCCTCGATGGAGTGTGTGACGAACACGACGGTCAGCCCGGTGCGCTGCCAGATGTCGAGCAGCTCGTCCTGCAGGCGCTCGCGGGTCATGGCGTCGAGCGCGCCGAAGGGCTCGTCCATCAGCACGATCTCGGCGTCGTTGGCGAGCACACGGGCGATCGCCACGCGCTGTTTCATGCCGCCGGACAGCTGGTGCGGATAGGCATTGGCGAATTTGGTGAGGCCGACCAGCTCGATGAACTTGTCGACGGTCTCCTTGACCACCGGCTTGGGCAGGCCGCGCGAGACCGGGCCGAAGGCGATATTGTCGCGCACCGAGAGCCAGGGAAACAGCGCATAGTCCTGGAAGACCATGCCGCGAGTCGGGTCCGGCCCGGCGATCGGCGTACCCCACATCAGCGCCTCGCCGGTGGTCGGCTGCTCGAAGCCGGCGATGATCCTGAGCAGGGTCGACTTGCCGCAGCCCGATGCGCCGATCAGGCAGACGAATTCGCCCTTGCGGATCGTGATGTTGGCATCGTGCAGGGCATTGATCGTCTGGTCCTGCAGCTTGAAGACCTTGGAGACCTTGTTGATCTCGATGATCGGGGTCTTGGATTCAGCCATGGTGGGTCGGGCTCCAGGCGAGCAGGCGGTTGCCGATCATCACGACGATCCGGTCGGAGATGTAGCCGGCGATGCCGATGATGATCATGCCGCAGATGACGAGCTCGGTGCGCGACAGGGTGCGGCCGTCCATGATGACCGCACCGAGCCCCTGGGGGACGCCGGTCATCTCGCCGACCACGATGACGAACCAGGCGAGGCCGAGGCCGAGCCTGAGACCCGTGAAGATCGAGGGCAGGGCGGCCGGCAGCACCACCTTGTAGAACTGCGCATTGCCCTGGCAGCCCAGCATGGAGGCCGCCTCGAACAGCTTCGGGTCGACCGAGCGCACGCCGAAGATTGTGTTCAGGAGGATCGGGTAAAAGGCGCCGAGGCAGACCAGCGCGAAGGCCGAGCGCGGCCCGAGGCCGAACAGGATCATCGAGAGCGGCAGCCAGGCGGTGACCGGAATGGGTCGCATCACTTGCAGGAACGGGTCGAGCACCATGCGCGCGGTCGGGATACGGCCGATCATCAGGCCGAGCGGCAGGGCGAACATGGCCGCCAGCGCAAAGCCGCCATAGACGCGGGTCATGGACGCAAAGAGATGGGTCAGCATCGTTCCTGAAAAGGCGTCGTCGTAGATGCCGCCCCAGGCGAAGTCGATCATGTATTCGCCGACCTCATAGGGGGCCGGGATGAGGCGGGTCCAGCGCAGGGTGGTCGCCACCTGCCAGAAGGCCAGCAGCAGCGCCGGCACGATCAACGCGAGGGCCGTCGGCTTCAGCCGCTCCCAGGGCGTCTTGCCGGCGGGCCTGTCGATGATCACCGCCGCGGGCGGCGGCACGGTCTCAACCATCGCCATATTGCTGTTTCCTGGTCCCTTGAATGAAGGGCGCCGCCCGGCGCGATGCCGGCGGCGCCCCTGCAGCCGGCCGTATCAGGCCGAGGCGATCTCGTTGGAGAACTTCGGGTTGAGGAACTTGGCGAAGTCCGGCAGCGCGCGGATCTGGCGCAGTGACAGCATCTGGTCGGCATAAGTCCTGGCCTGCCGCTGCACCGTCTCGTCGAGCTTCCAGACATATTCGATGTTGTTGGCGCCGAGCGCCTGCTCGACCGCCGCGCGGTTGGCGCCGATGCGCTGGACCGTCGCCTCGGCGACGACCTGCTTGTTGGCGTTCATGAACTCGACCGCCTGCCGATGGACCTTCAGCATGGTGCGGATCAGGTCGGGGTTCTTCGTCACCGTCTCTTCGTGCGTGCCGAAGATCATGTTGAGGCCGCCCATGGCGGTGCCATAGGGATATTCGACCAGCTGGCCGACGCCGGATGTGATCGACAAGGCCGGGCCCGGCTCGGCGCCGACATAGGCATCGATGTCGCCGCGCGACAGCATGGCGTGCATCTCGCCGAAGGGCACGCGCACCGGGGTGACGTCGCGGATGGTGAGGCCCTCCATGCGCAGGCGCTCCATGATGAACACCTCCTGCGTCGAGCCCGGCCAGATGCCGATGCGCTTGCCCCTGAGGTCCTTTACCGAGCGGACATCGGAGCCCGCCTTGGAGATGACGCCCATGCCCTTGTTGGAGAGGGCGCCGATGACGACCACCGGTTCGCCGGCGGCGCCGCCGAGGATGGCGGCGGCGATGCCGAAGGTGCCGAAGTCGACCGATTTGGTGACCACCGCGTTCTTGCCGTCGGTCGGGGAATCGAAGGTGATGATCTCGATCTTGGTGCCGGCGGGGGCGAAGCGCTGGTAGAAGTGCGGCGGCATGGAGTGGATGAGGCGCAGCGCGCCCATCTTGATCACGAGTTCCTGGGCGCGCAGCACGCCGGGGGCCGAGAGGGTGCCGGCCGCAAGGCCCGCACCGATGAGGAAATGACGACGACGGATCATGGCGTGGCTCCTGTGGAAGGGGCGGGACGGGACTGTCCGGCCTGTCGCTGTTTGCGGCCGGACTGGCCCCGGCACTCGTTGTCCTGGTTCATGGTCATGCGGCCTTGCCCGCGAGGTGCGCGACATAGCCGCGCCACCCGCCGTGCACGGTGATCTCTTCGGCCCCGACGAGGCCCTGCGGCTCGACGAGGAAGCCTTTCGGTGCGGTGCCGTCGGCCAGCCGCAGCGTGCCGATGCCTAAGGGGCTCGGGATGGCGGCGACGAAGCGGCCGAAGCCCTCCGGGGCCAGCGCCCAGACTTCGCAGGCGATCGGCGCACCGGCGCCATCCTCGACACGGATGAGGCCGGGTCGCTTCGGCGGGCCGCCGGCCAGGGCGTAGAGCCGGTAGTCGGGCGTGGTCATGGCGGCGCGCCGGAAGCTCGCGCCTAGACCGGTCAGTTCGCCGTTCAGCGGCATGCCCGAAAGATGGGCCCCGACGACGACGATCTCGAGCAGGTCGCTCAACGGTTTCTCCATTATGCGGCGGCCGAGCGGGCGATGCCGCGCCGGTCAGAGGCGGGCATTTCGAAAGTGGCGCCGAGACGGGCAAGGGCGGCATCGCTACCACGGGGACCGATGAAGGTGATGCCGGCCGGCAGCCCGTCGTCGCGGAACGGCCCCGGCACGGCGAGCGCGGCGAGGTCGAGCAGATTGACGAAATTGGTGTAGGTGCCGAGCCTGCTGTTCGGGCCGATCGGGTCGGCGGCGAGCTCGGCCAGAGTCGGGAAGATCGGCGCAGTCGGCACGGCGAGGGCGTCGATGCGCGCCCATGTCGGCTCGGTGGCGCGGCGGAGTTCGGCGAGCCGGTAGAGACCTTCGAAGGCGTCGGTGGCGGAAAACCTGCCCGCATTGGCAACGATCGCGCGCGTCACCGGGTGGACGTGGTCGGCATGGGTGGCGAGGAAGGCGCGCATGGCGGCGTGGCGCTCGGCGACCCAGGGGCCGTCGTAGAGCAGCCTCGCCACGGTGAGGAAGGGTGTGAGGTCGATCTCCACGATCTCGTCGACCAGGCCGCGGAGCCGCGCGATGGCGGCGTGGTAGGCGGCCTCCATGCTGCGGTCACTGAAGAACAGCAGGCTCGCCGCATCCGGCACGCCGATGCGGTGCGGCAGGGTCGCGGTCGCCGGCTGGTCGTCCGCGACGGGCCGCGAAAAAGCATCTTCGGCGTCGACGCCGCGCATGACCGCATAGGCCACAAAGGCATCATCGACGGAACGGGCGAAGACCGAGATGCAGTCGAGCGTGCGGCAGGCCGGCACCATGCCGCGCGCCGACAGCGCGCCGACGGAGGGCTTCAGCCCGACAAGATCGTTGAGTGCGGCCGGGATGCGGCCAGAACCCGCCGTATCGGTGCCGAGCGCGAAGGCGACGATGCCCTGGGCGACTGCGACCGCCGAACCGGAACTGGAGCCGCCCGGCACGCGCGCGGGGTCGAAGGCGTTGCGCGGCACGGCGTGGGGCGTCCTGACGCCGACGAGACCGGTGGCGAACTGGTCGAGATTGGTCTTGCCGATGACCAGCGCGCCGGCGGCGGCAAGCTTTTCGACGGCGGCGGCGGAGCGGTCCGGCCGATAGGAGAAGGCCGGGCAGGCGGCGGTCGTCGGCATGCCGGCAACGTCGATATTGTCCTTCACCGCGCAGGGCACGCCCCAGAGCGGGTAGCGCGCCGGATCGAAGGGGGGCAGCCCCTTGGCGGCTGCCAGCACCTCGGCCTCGGAAGCGAGATGCAGGAAGATGCCGGGATCGTCCACGGCGCGGATGCGCGCATAGGCAGCCGTCACGACCTCGGCTGGCGGCATGCCGGCGGCGTAGGCGCGGTGCAGGCCGGCAATGGTGGGCGGGGCGTTCGACATGGGCATCCGTCGTCAGGTGACGCCTGTGCCTTCGCAACCGACGTGCCAAGCCGCCCAGATCGTTGCCGCCTCTCGCGCTACGCGCCTGCGTGGCGCGCCGCAAATATCTATCATATCAAGCTGTTGCGGAGGTGGCGCGCTCGGCGACGCGTGTCAGGCGCGGCGGCGTTTGGTTCAGAATGCGTCAAGGTATTGTATGCAACAAGGCGTTCGGCGCGACCAATGGCCTAAAAATTAGGCATACATCCTTAGGAAGAGGCGGAATCCGACGCCTTGGCCAGGACTTCCCAGGCTGCGGCTGACCGCGAAATGTGCGCGCGCATGGCGGCGCCCGCCTTCTCGCTGTCGCCGCGCTGGACCGCCTGGACGACGAGGCCATGCTCCTGCTGCGAGCGGGCCAGGCGGTCGCGGCCCTCGAACTGCGCCCGCCGGAACGGCGCCAGCCGCCGCCGGGTGGCCGAGGCGAGGTCGGCGAGATAGGCGTTGCCGGAGCCACGGTAGATCGCGACGTGGAACTCGATATTCGCGAGGCTGTACGCGTTGAGATCACCGTCGCGCACCAGCGAGGCCATGGCGCGGTGCAGATCGTCCAGGGCCAGGCGGCTGGCGCTGCTCATGCGTACAGCGCATTGGGCCGCGCAGAGCGATTCCAGCTCGCCCATCACCGCGAACATGTCCTGCAGCTGGGCATGGTCGGGCTTGGCGACCACCGCGCCGCGATGCGGGCGGATATCGACCAGCCCCGAGGACGAGAGCTGCCGGAGCGCCTCGCGCACGGGCGTGCGCGATACCGAATATTCCGTCGCGATCTGCACTTCGTCGAGCGGCGCGCCGGGGGCGAGGCGGCCCGACACGATGGCGTCGGCCAGCCGCGCCTGCAGCTCCTCGGAGCGCGTGGCGCGGGGCAGCGGCGCGGCCGGTTTCAGGGAGCGAGGGGTGCCGTCGGTCATGGCAGAGGTCAGGGCAGGAGCGAGGGCAGTGCGAGGCGCAGCGGGCCGATCTGCAGCCGCCCGTCGCTGGCGCGCAGGTTGAACAGACGTGCCGGCCTGCCGTCGATGTCGGTCGGGCGGCTCGCCATCGTCAGCGCACCAGTAGCGATCGGCCCGAGTGAGGGACGCAGTCCCGCGGCATCGATCGCAGCATCGATATTGGCGACGCGCAGTTCGAGGTCGCCATCCGGCTTGCCGTCGGGGGTCAGGCGGATCGTGCCCTTGGCCTGACCGAGTGCCGCGCCCTGCTGCACGCGCAGCAGCACGATGTCGAGCGCACCGCCGGCCGCCTGCCACTGCGGCAACGGCAGAACCTGCGGCCGGCTCGGCGTGCGCAGCAGCTTGCGCGCGACAGCCTGGAGTTCGGCGTCGACCGGCCCACCCGCCTGCTGGCCGAACAGCGCCTGCTTGACGCTGGTGACGATATCGACGCTGACCGGATCGGTGCGGTTTGGCCGGGTGTGGAATTCGGCCCGCTCGGCGCGGATGAGCGGTAGCCCGTCGCGCGTCACCGCGAGCTGTTCGATGACCGAGTTGGAATTGTCGTAGCCGGCGATGGCGAGCTGGGCCGAGGCCTGTGCGAGCCGCCAGGTCGCGGTGGTGACGGACGGATCGCTCTCGGCGACAATGATCATCGGGCCGGTCGCCTCGGCGACGACATGGCCGGGGCTCCAGATCTGCGAGACGACGTGCAGCCGCTCGAACCGGAAGGTGCGATAGGGCCGGGTCTCGTCGCGCAGTTCCACGACTGGCTTCAGGCAGTTGATCTCGAGCCGGAACGGGTAGCCGCCGCTCGTTCGGCTCTGGCATTCGATCACCCGGCCGTTGGCGGCCTCGGCGGCGAGCCAGCGCTGGATCAGGTCCTCGGCCCGGCTCGATCCCCAGTGCCAGACGGCGGTCCAGCCGGCGACCGCGACGCCGAGCGCGGCGATGGGGATGAGAACAGTCCTCAGACGCGGCATGGGAGGGGGTCCGTCGGCGAGCTTGCTTTGCGGGGGACGGCTCTATAGCAGAGCCGGCGCGCTTCGTCCCCACGGCTAGCATGTGTGATGGATCACGAGAACAGCGAACTCTGGGTCTTCGGCTACGGCTCGCTCATGTGGCGGCCCGGCTTCGACTATCTCGAGCGGGCGCAGGCGAAGCTCATCGGGTTGCACCGCTCGCTCTGCGTCTATTCCCACGTCCATCGCGGCACGCCGGAGCGGCCGGGCCTCGTGCTCGGGCTCGACCGGGGCGGCGCCTGCCGCGGCATCGCCTACCGGGTGGCCGCGGAGAAGCGGGAAGAGACGATCGACTACCTGCGCGCGCGTGAGCAGGTGACCTCGGTCTATCTGGAGGTCCATCGCCGCATCACGCTGGAGAAGCCGGGCGATCCGGTGGTGCAGGCGGTGACCTATGTGGTCGATCGCGGCCACACGCAATATGCGGGACGGCTGTCACCGGATCAGCAGTTGCACATCGTCCGGCAGGGGCACGGCCAGTCGGGCGCCAATCCCGACTATGTGAAGAACACCGTCAAGGCGATCGAGGATCAGGGCTTTCGCGATCCCGGCCTGCACTGGCTGGCGGCAAGGCTGTAGTCGCCGCCTGGGTCAGATCGCCTCGCCGCGCAGCAGGCGCGGAACCTCGCCGGCCATCCCCGCCGCCTGGCGGACGAAGAAGTCCTTCAGCCGCGGCATCCGGTCGACGAGGCCGAGCCCGAGGTCGCGGATCGCCCGCAGCGGCTCGGAGGAGTTCGAGAACAGCCGGTTGAGGCCATCGGTGGTTACGCCCATCAGCGCCGTGTCGAAACGCCGCCAGCGCTGGTAGCGGGCGAGCACGTCGGGCGCGCCGGGGTCGAGGCCGAGGCGCATGGCCTCGGCGATGCATTCGGCCAGCGCCGCGACATCGCGGAAGCCCATATTGATGCCCTGGCCGGCGATGGGGTGGATGACGTGGGCGGCGTCGCCGACGAGCGCCAGCCGATCCGCCACGAAGTCGCGCGCCACCTTCAGGCCGAGCGGATAGGCGGCCGGCTTGTCGACGACGTCGATGGTGCCGAGCCGATGGCCGAAGCGCGTCTCCAGCTCGTCAAGGAACAGCGGCTTCGGCATGGCACAAAGGCGGTTGGCGCGGCCGGACTCCTCGGTCCAGACGATCGAGGAGCGGTTGCCCTTGAGCGGCAGGATGGCGAAAGGCCCGGCGGGCAGGAAATGTTCCTCGGCACGGCCTTCATGGGCGTATTCGTGGGCGACGGTGCAAACGATGCCGGACTGGCCGTAGTCCCAGCTGACCGTGCGGATGCCGGCCGCCTCGCGCAGGCGCGAGCGGCCGCCGTCGCAGGCAACCAGCAGGCGCGCCTGGAGGGTACTGCCATCAGCGAGCGTCGCGGTGGTGTGTTCGGCTCCGGCATCGAAGCTCGCGACGCCGGTCGGCAGCAGAACGACGCCGAGTTCGTCCGCCTGCTGGCGCAGGGCGCGGAGGACGACGGCGTTCGGCGCCATCCATGCGAAAGGTTCGCCGGGCGCGACATCGCCGCCGAAGGTCAGAAACACGGGGCGCACCGGGTCCATGGTGTGGCTGTCGGTCACCACCATGTCGAGGATCGGCTGCGCCTCAGGTTCGATGCTCTCCCAGGCACCGAGCGCGCGGAACATGCGGCAGGCTGCGGCTGCAAAGGCGGCAGCGCGGCCGTCGTCGACCGGGGACTTGGCGAACGATGGATCGGCGACGACGACAGCGACATCCGCACCCAATGCGCTCTTCAGGGCGACGCCGAGCGACAGGCCTGCGAGCCCGCCGCCTGCGATCAGAACATCAGCTTTATCGACACGGGGGGATTTCGCAGCCGTCATGGCCGCAGGTCTAGCCGATTTCAGTCAAGCTCGCGAGATCGGGTTGAGCGCCGGGCAACCCTGGTGGTCACGTTCCTACTTTGCTCGACCGCTCTGGCCACGTCGCAGCGCGTCTCGCCAGGACTGGCACACCGAGCATCTTCCCCACTGCATCCGTGCGGGAACAGCAGTCAAACACATACTCCGCTGCGCGCGGCGGCGCGCAACGCCGTCAGGTACATGATCCGAATTCAGCTCCGGACCGCGAGATTGACCGCCTTCGGACCCTTGCCCCGCTTGTCGGGCTCAAGCTCGAACGACAGCTTCTGGCCTTCTGCGAGGCTTGCGAGCCCCGAACGCTGGACAGCCGAGATATGGACGAAAATGTCCTTGCCCCCATCGTCCGGCTTGATGAAGCCGTAGCCTTTTTCGGTATTGAAGAACTTGACGGTCCCCGTCATGGACATGCCGGTCAGCCTTTCCGAATGCACTGCCGGTTCCGCACGATTGCGGACCTGCTAGAGCTCCGGACCAGGAATATCCGCGATGCCCCGGGCCCTGGACGAGACCGGACCGCCGCCAGGTCCTTGCCGCCCGGACCTGAGAGCCACAAGAAGCGTAACCCGGAAAATCATGGATGCACAGCCCCCTTTCGTTGAATCAACGAAGGTTTCGCTGCGTCAACCAGGCTGTTGCACGCGACGGCAAAGAAGACGTCGCGCAAGGAACGTTCGATATACGCCAGGTGGTCACGTTCTCGTCGGTTGTGCAGATGGCGAGACGCTCGCCTCCGGACGTCCTCAGGCAGATCGTCTGGCCGACGCGCCAGTCCTGTCCGGAGGCCCGGCAGGTGCAGGGCGGCAGTTCGACCGGGGGGCCGGGCGTGAAAGGCTGGCGCTGGGAAAAGGCCGGCTGGCCCGGCGCGCCGGCCTGCTGGGCGGCAGCTTCGGCGGCGGCGAGAACGACGGCGGCGATGATGAGAGCCGGACGACGCATGGGCAAAGCCTAGCACCGCGCGACGCGGCCTCCAACAGCGAAGGTATCCGGGATGTCAGCAGGATCAGCGCGGCCGGCGGCCGGCGATCATGTAGTTGACGTCGGTATCGCGCGTCTCGGCCCAGCGGTCGCGCAGCAGGTCGTACCAGACGCCGGTCCGGTCGAAGGCGTCGACGCCGCCTGCCGCCATTGCGTCGTCGAGTTCAACCGGGGTGACGAAGCGGTTCCAGTCGTGGGTGCCGCGTGGCAGCCAGCGGAGCACATATTCCGCGCCGACAATGGCGAGGGCATAGCTCTTCATGGTCCGGTTGATCGTCGCCATGACGAGGAGGCCGCCGGGTTTCACGAGCCGGGAGCAGGCGGAGACGAACAGGTCGACATCGGCGACATGCTCGACCACCTCCATGGCGAGCACGATGTCGAAAGCCTCGCCTGCTTCGACGAGGGCTTCCGCCGTGGTGCAGCGATAGTCGATTGCGACGCCTGACCGGCCGGCATGGACCCTCGCCGTCTCGACGTTTGTCTCGGCTGGATCGATGCCGACGACCTCGCCGCCCATCCGCGCGAGCGGCTCGGACAGGAGCCCGCCGCCGCAGCCGATATCGAGCACGCGGAGGCCGGCGAGCGCTTTTGCCGCCTTCTCGTCCAGCCCGAATTCGGCGATGGCGAGCCGGCGGATATAGCCGAGCCGGACCGGATTGAACTTGTGCAGCACGGCCATCTTGCCGGTGGGGTTCCACCACTCGTCGGCAAGGCGCGCGAACTTCTCGACCTCGCCCGCATCGAGCGTCGAGGCGGCGGTGCGATTGGCTTCGCTGGCTGCTGCGGTCATGCCGGACCCCGTTTTGCGCGTCCGAACGAACAGGTCCGGATGCGTTGCCATACCCCTGATCGGCCGTTATGCATACGCGCCTTTTCGACCCTCGTGGGCGCAGACAGCGCCGGATAGCACCACCATGCCTCGCCTCGTGATGAAGTTCGGCGGAACCTCCGTCGCCAATGTCGACCGCATCAGGAATGTGGCACGGCATGTCAAACGCGAGGTGGAGGCCGGCTATCAGGTGGCGGTCGTGGTCTCGGCCATGTCCGGCAAGACCAACGAACTGGTCGGCTGGTGCAAGGAGGCCGCGCCCTTCTACGACCAGGCGGAATACGACACGGTGGTCGCCGCCGGCGAGCAGGTGACGTCCGGGCTGCTGGCGATCGTGCTCAATTCCATCGGCATCAAGGCGCGCTCCTGGCAGGGCTGGCAGATCCCGATCATCACCGACGAGGCCCATTCGGTCGCCCGCATCGCCGACATTCCCTCGGCCAATCTGGACGCTGCCTTCGCCGCAGGCGAGGTCGCCGTCATCTCTGGCTTCCAGGGCGTGACCCGCGAGACCGGCCGCATCGCGACGCTCGGCCGCGGCGGCTCGGACACCTCCGCGGTGGCGATCGCGGCGGCCATCCATGCCGAGCGCTGCGACATCTATACCGACGTCGACGGCGTCTACACGACCGACCCGCGCGTTGTTCCCAAGGCGAAGCGCCTCGACAAGGTCGGTTTCGAGGAGATGCTGGAAATGGCGTCCCTCGGCTCCAAGGTGCTGCAGGTCCGCTCGGTCGAGCTGTCGATGATCCATGGCGTCAGGACCTATGTCCGGTCGTCGTTCGACGACCCGGACAATCCGCAGCTTGGCACTCTCATCTGCGACGAGGAGGAAATCGTGGAAAAGCAGGTCGTCACCGGTATCGCCTTCTCCAAGGACGAGGCGCAGGTGAGCATCCGCTCCGTCGCCGACAAGCCGGGCGTCGCCGCGGCCATTTTTGGCCCGCTCGCGGAAGCCAACATCAATGTCGACATGATCGTGCAGAACGTCTCCTCGGACGGCGCGACCACCGACATCACCTTCACCTGCCCGGGCGCCGATCTCGAGCGCGCCCGCCGGGTGCTGATGGACGCCAAGCACACGGTCGGCTTCAAGGCGCTGGAAACCGCCTCGGACGTGGTGAAGGTCTCCTGTATCGGCGTCGGCATGCGCAGCCATGCGGGCGTCGCCGCCAAGGCGTTCCAGGCGCTGGCCGACAAGGGCATCAACATCCGGGCGATCACCACCTCGGAGATCAAGTTCTCGGTGCTGATCGACGCGGCCTATACCGAGCTTGCCGCCCGCACGCTGCATTCGCTTTACGGGCTCGACAAGGCGGCGTGAAGCCAAGCTTGAGGGTGGTGCCATGGTCGCTGTCCCAGTGCCGAACCTGAGGGTTCTCCTGTCGGCAGCGGTCACCGCCCTGTCTGCCCTTGGTCCCGCCGCGGCCCAGACATCGCCACTGATCATTCCCTTCACCGTGACCAAGCCCGCCGGCGATGGTCCGTTTCCGGCCGTCGTCCTGATGCATGACTGCTCCGGCCTCGGCCCCGGATCGTCCGGCGCGCCCTGGCGCTGGTCGTCCGAGCTGATGCGCCTCGGCTACGTGACGATCTGGCCGGACAGCTTTTCGACCCGCGGCTTTCCCCGCGGCGTCTGCACCGAACCGGGTCGCGCCGCTGTTGCCCCGCGCATCCGGGTCGCCGATGCCTATGCGGCGCTGGCCCATCTGCGCGGCCTGCCCTTCGTCGACGCTCGCCGGGTCGCTGTCATGGGCGGTTCGCATGGCGGCGCAACGACGCTGGCCTCGATCCTCGCCATTCCAATCAACAGCACGCGAGGCGCGCCAGGCTTTGCCGCGGCGATCGCACTCTATCCGTCCTGCGGCCCGCGCTACGGCGAGTGGGAGGTGGTGCGCGCCGCCGAACCGGGCAGCCCCATCACCGGCTATCGCGGCGTTTTCAAGCCGCTGGGGCCGACATTGATCCTGACCGGCGGGCTGGACGACTGGACCCCGGCCGAGCCGTGCCGCCATCTGGTGGAGGCCGCGCGGGCCGCTGGCCATCCCATGGAAATCAAGATCTATCCCGGCGCGCATCACTCGTTCGACAGCGTTGCGCCGGTCCGGCACGTCGCCGAGCGCATCAACTCCAACGCGGCTGGCGGTCGCGGTGCGACGACCGGCGGCAATGCCGCGGCCTGGGCCGACGCGCGAATCATGGTGCGCGACTTTCTCGCGAGGCACCTGCCGGCGGCGCCACGCTAGCCTCGCGGCTGGTCGCGCTTTTCTGCATCAGGGCAGCCGGTTCCGCCGTGGCGCGGCCCAGCCTTTGCAAACCGGCAGCGCGGACCTTAATGGTGGGGTTCGCGGCGTCCGTCCGCCGTTCCGGTGCAAGTCCCAGGGGCTGAGAGCCCAGATCGAGACCAGTCCGATGCGTCCCGCATTCGGCGGTCCGCGCCTTCTGCTTCGTCGCCTTCGCGAGGTGATGGCGGAGCAGATCTCGGCGCAGGAACGCCTCGACAAGATCGTCGTTCTCATCGCGGCCAACATGGTGGCCGAGGTCTGCTCGGTCTATGTGCTGCGCGTCGACGCGACGCTCGAACTCTATGCGACGCAGGGCCTCAACCGCGAGGCGGTCCACCTCACCGTCATGCGCGCGGGCGAGGGTCTGGTCGGTCTCGTCGCCCAGACGGCGGAATCGCTGAACCTCTCCGACGCCCAGGAACACCCGTCCTTCTCGTTCAAGCCGGAGACGGGGGAGGAGATCTTCCACTCCTTCCTCGGCGTGCCGGTCCTGCGCGGTGGCAATACGCTCGGCGTGCTCGTCGTCCAGAACCGGGCGCACCGCAAATACGAGGAAGACGAGGTCGAGGCGCTCCAGACGACCTCGATGGTGCTGGCCGAGATGATCGCCTCGGGCGAGCTCTCGGCGCTCGCCCTGCCCGGCCAGGAGCCGGCCGCCCGCCGGCCGCTGCATCTGCCCGGCGAGGGGCTCGCCGAGGGCGTCGGCCTCGGCCATGTCGTGCTGCACGAGCCGCGCATCAAGGTCACCAAGCTGATCGCCGACGATCCGAACCGCGAGATGCAGCGGCTGGAAGCGGCGATCGAGGCGCTCAGGGCCGAGATCGACGACATGCTCGACAGCGAGGACGTGGCGCGCGGCGGCGAGCACAAGGACATCCTTGAGGCCTACCGCATGTTCGCCCACGACCGCGGTTTCGTGCGGCGGCTGAAGGAGGCGATCGGCACCGGTATCACGGCGGAGGCGGCCGTCGAGCGTGTCCAGTCGGACAACCGCGCACGCATGATGCGCCAGACCGACCCCTATCTGCGCGAGCGGATGCACGACCTCGACGACCTGGCGAACCGCCTCATGCGCCAGCTCACCGGCGAGAAGCCGGCCGCCCGCGAGGACCTGCCGGACAACGCCATCGTGGTTGCCCGCCATATGGGCCCGGCGGCGCTGCTCGACTACGACCGCACGCGCCTGCGCGGCCTCGTGCTGGAAGAGGGCGGGGCGACCAGCCACGTCGCCATCGTCGCGCGGGCGCTCGGCATCCCGACGGTCGGGCAGGCCGAGAACGTCACCAGCCTCGCCGATCCGGGCGATGCCATCATCATCGACGGCGCCACCGGCGAGGTCCATCTGCGCCCGACCGGCGACGTCGAGAGCGCCTATGCCGAGAAGGTCCGCTTTCGCGCGCGCCGGCAGGCGCAATATGCCGCCATCCGCGACCGGGGCGCGATCACCAAGGACGGCGTCGAGGTCAAGCTGAACCTCAATGCCGGCCTGATGGTGGATCTGCCGTTCCTCGACGAGACCGGCGCCCACGGCATCGGCCTGTTCCGCACCGAGCTGCAGTTCATGGTGGCGAACGCCCTGCCGCGCACGGCCGAGCAGCTTGACCTCTACCGCAAGGTGCTGGATGCCGCTAACGGCCGTCCCGTCACCTTCCGCACGCTCGACATCGGCGGCGACAAGGTGCTGCCCTACATGGACGTGATCCAGGAGGAGAATCCGGCGCTCGGCTGGCGGGCGATCCGCCTCGGCCTCGACCGTCCGGGCCTGCTGCGCAGCCAGGTGCGCGCCATGCTGCGCGCCGGCGCCGGCCGCGAGGTCCGCATCATGTTCCCGATGATCGCCGCGGCGGAGGAATTCGACACGGCCAAGGCCATCGTCGAGCGCGAGCTGACCCATCTGCGCCGCCACGACCACCGCATGCCCGACCGGGTGCAGATCGGCGCCATGGTCGAGGTGCCGGCGCTCCTGTTCCAGCTCGACGAGTTGCTGCCGCGCGTCGACTTCCTGTCGGTCGGCTCCAACGACCTCGTCCAGTTCATGTTTGCGGTCGATCGCGGCAATACGCGCGTCGCTAACCGGTTCGATGTGTTGAGTCCGCCGATCCTCAGGGCCCTGCGCCTGCTGGCGCGCAAGGGCCAGGAATACGGCAAGCTGGTCACGCTGTGCGGCGAGCTTGCCTCGCGCCCGCTGGAGGCCATGGTGCTGGCCGGCCTAGGCTATCGTTCGCTGTCGCTGTCACCGGCGGCCGTCGGGCCGGTGAAGTCCATGCTGCTGGAACTCGATCTCGGCCGGCTCGGCGCCGTGCTCGACCCGCTCATCGACCAGCCGAAGGGCGGACCCTCGATCCGCGAGCGGCTGCGCGATTTCGCCGAGGCCGAAGGCATAACGCTCTGATGCTGCCTGCACCCAAGCTCGACGCGCTGGTCGACCGGCGCGCGCTCGTCGAAGCCGAGCTTGCCGCCGGCGTCGATGGCGAGCGCTATGTTGCGCTATCGCGCGAATTCTCCGAGCTGTCGCCGGTGGTCACGGCGATCGAGGCCTATCGGGCCGCGCTCGCCGAGCGCGCCGACATCGAGCAGATGCTCGCCGACGGGGCGACCGACCCGGACATGGCGGCGCTGGCCCGCGAGGAGAAGCCCGCCGTCGAGGAGCGGCTAGCGGGCCTCGAACGCGACCTTCGCCTGGCCCTCCTTCCGAAGGACGCGGCCGACGCCAAGAACGTCATCCTCGAGATTCGCGCCGGTACCGGCGGCGACGAGGCCTCGCTGTTTGCCGGCGACCTCTACCGCATGTACGAGCGCTACGCGGCGCTGCAGGGCTGGACCGTCGAGCTGATCTCGGCGAGCGAGGGCACGGTCGGCGGCTTCAAGGAAATCGTCGCCCAGCTGCGCGGCGCGGGCGCCTATGCGCGGCTGAAGTTCGAGAGCGGGGTCCACCGGGTCCAGCGCGTGCCGGCGACCGAGTCCGGTGGCCGCATCCACACCTCGGCGGCCACCGTTGCGGTCCTGCCGGAGGCCGAGGAGGTCGATATCGCGATCGACGATTCCGATCTCCGGATCGATGTCATGCGGGCGCAGGGCGCCGGTGGCCAGCACGTCAACAAGACCGAGTCCGCCGTCCGCATCACCCATATCCCCACCGGCACGGCCGTGCTGGTGCAGGACGAGCGCTCGCAGCACAAGAACAAGGCGCGGGCCATGGCGATCCTGCGGTCGCGCCTGTTCGACGAGGCGCGGCGCAAGGCCGATGCCGGCCGGGCTGCCGACCGCCGGCTGCAGGTCGGCTCGGGCGACCGGTCCGAGCGCATCCGCACCTACAATTTCCCGCAGGGGCGCGTGACCGACCACCGCATCGAATTGACGCTCTACAAGCTGCCCGAGATCGTGGCCGGCACGGCGCTCGGCGAGATCATCGACGCGCTGGTTGCCGACCATCAGGCGGGCCTGCTGGCGCTCGAGGGGGTGGCTTGATTGCCGCCGGGATCCCGCTACGCGAGGCCCGCCGGCGGCTCGCCGAGCTGCTGTCGAAAGCGGGGATCGCCGAGGCCGACCTCGACGCGCGGCTCCTTGTTCGCCACGCCAGCGGCTGCGATCCGGCGCATCCGGGCGCAGAGGCCGACCAGTTGCTCGACGCAGGAGCTGCCGAGGCTCTGGTGTTGCTGGCCAACCGCCGGCTGGCCCGCGAGCCGGTCGCGCGCATCCTCGGCATCCGCGAGTTCCACGGGCTTGCGCTTCAGCTGAACGCCGCCTGCCTCGTGCCGCGCGACGATACGGAGGCGGTGGTCGGGGCTGCGCTCCGGGAGTTGCCCCGCGAGCGCGCCAGCCATGTGCTCGACCTCGGCACCGGGCCCGGCACGATCCTGCTCGCGCTTGCCGCCGAGCGTCCACGCGCGACCGGCCTCGGCATCGACCTGTCGGAGGATGCCCTGTCCTCCGCGCGCGCCAATGCCGCAGCGCTCGGTCTCGGCGACCGCGTGCGGTTCCAGGCAGGCCGCTGGACCGCCGGGCTCGACGGCCCCTTCGACGTGATCGTCTCCAATCCGCCCTATATCCCGTCGGCCGATTGCGACGGGCTCGATAGGGAAGTCCGCGATTACGATCCGCGCCTTGCCCTCGACGGCGGCGTGGATGGGCTCGACGCCTACCGCGCCATCCTCGGCGATGTCGGGCGCCTGCTCGCGCCGGGCGGCACCGTGGTGCTTGAACTCGGCATCGGACAGGCCTATTCCGTGGCGGCGATCGCCCGGGCGGCCGGGCTCCGGCTTAAAGCCCTCGTGTCGGACCTTGCCGGCATCCCCCGGGCAATGGTTCTCATCGCCGCGGGCTGAAGCTCAGGGCCTCGCCACGCCGAAGACGAAGGCGCGGTACTCCGCCGAGTCGGTAAAGCCGACATCGAGGACGATCGCGACGACCACCGCGATGCTGGTGCCGGCCTCGTTGCGATAGACGTCCGTCACGCGCGCATGGGTGAAGCAGGTCTTCGGCGGCAGGACATAGTCGATCGTCGCGCTGCGCTCGCGGAACGCCTCCGGCTGGCGCGCCGCGGCCTCGCGGTCGTAGTCGGGAATCTCCGGCGTCAGCTTCACGGTCAGGGGATAGGTGACCGCGCTTTCGCGCTCGCGGCAGGCAAGGTCCGGGTCGGCTGGCGCAGGCAGGGCCGCCGTCACCGCGTATTTCATCGAGACGCCGGGATGGGCGCCGGTAATGTCCGGCCGCTCCATGATGCGGAGAGGGCCGGTCGTCTCCGAAATATCCGTGATGGCGAAGCCACCGAGCCGGCGGCCCGGATCGGTCAGGCGCAAGGCCGTCAGCGGGCGGCGCGTGGCCGTGCGCACCCACCGGCGGATCGCCTCGGTGGTGGCGGTCGCCTCGTCGTCGTCGCGGTAGCGGAAGCCGCGGATGCCGGTCCGGCGCGCATCGTCCTGCGCGCTGTCGAAAGTGAGTTGCGTGGCGCCGCGCGGAAAGCCGGCAGCTGAACGCTGCGTGTCCCGCTCGACCACATCGACAGCGAAGGCGCCCTTCTCGCTGACGCCATCGCCGCCCTCCTGCTCGAAGCCGAAGAAGCGCCCATCGGCGGAGAAGCCGAGAATGCGCAGCTCGGGGGCGGAGCCGAGTTCCCGTGTTGAAGCAGCGGGGGCGACAGCTAGCAGGGCGAAAGCCGCAAGGGCGGCACGGTGAAACGGGGTCATGGCGGGTCCGGCGAGGGTGGGTCAGTTGCCGGCTCTATGCGCCGGCGGCCTTTCGCTGGGATGTCTCTCGACTTGCCGCGTCATTTCCCGGGTTTCCCCGCGGTTCTGCGTCAGGGTCGCATCGCGGCTGCACCGCCGACCGCAATGACGGAATTGAGCCTGTCTGTGACGGCCGGCACAAAAATGAACAATTTGACAGAAATCAGCAGGAAACTTTGAACCATGTTCCCTTCTGCGGAAACCCACCGGGAGGCCGGATTGCGGCCTTGCCATAGGAGGGCCCCATGCATCCGCATCCCCGTGGACATGCCCATGCCAGCCTGAAGCGTCCGATCGCGGCCATTGTCGCTGCCGCACTTCTTTCCGCCTCGCTCCTGCCGCTTGCAACGTCCAGCGCGGTTCGCGCACAGACCCCGCCCGGCGGAACGCCGGGCGCGACGCCGGGCCAGGGTCCGCTCCAGGATATCCTCGACCGGACCCGCGAGCGCGACGCCCAACTGGACCGCCTCGATCGGGAGCGCCGGCAGGCCGAGGAGAACCGGCGGCGCAACAATCCGCCGCCGCCCCCACCCCCGCAGCCTGCGCCCATGCCGGCACCGACGCCGGCTGCGGAAAAGGGCATTGTCGATCGCATCTGGGATTTTTTCTTCGGCAACGAAGAGGAGGAAAATCGGGAGCGGCGCGAGGAGTTCAGGCGGCGGATCGAGGAAGCGCGCCGCCAGCGTGACGAGGAGCGGCGCAGGGCGGAGGAATCGCAGCCCCAGCGCTCGGCCGAAGCGGAGAAGGCGGTGCCGGCTCCCGTGACGCCGCCCAACGCGGCCCCCGCACCTTCAGTCGTGCCCCCCGTCGCGCCCCGCCGCGCCGAAGCGCCCGGCGCGTCCGGGCAGCGGACTGGCCTTCGCACCATGCAGCGCGAAACCGGCATGCGGCGCATCGCGGCATCCCGCGCCGCCCGCAGCCAGCGCGAACTGGTCGCGGTCCGCCACAGGCCAGTGCGAAGCCATCCGATAGCGCGTGCGACGATGAGCCGTGGCCGGCTGACGGCCGCCCAGCTCAACGCGATGGATGCGGCACGGCATGGACGGTCGACCTACGCAGCCGAGCACCAGCAGGCCATCGCGGGGGCCGTGCTGCAAACCGGCCTCGGCCTTGCGCTTGGCGGTGGCATGGGACGGATGGGCGGCCACTACGGCCGCATGGGTGGCCATCACGGCATGAGCCGGATGGGCATGGGTCGCACGGGAATGGGTGGCGGCCGCATGATGGGAATGGGCCGCATGGGCATGGGCGGCGGCATGGGCCGGATGGGACGCTTCTGAGCGACGATCCTCGCCCTGCGCCACGCGCAAACAAAAACCCCCGGCCGCGAGGCCGGGGGCTTGTTCGATGGCGATGACGTTCTGGTTCTACTCGTTGCGCGAACCGAGCAGCGACATGAGGAACTGGAACATGCCGACGAAGTCCATGTAGAGCTGAAGGGCGCCGAAAATGGCGGCCTTCTGGACGACGGAGCCGTCATTCGCGTAGGCGAGGCTGTAGATGTACTCGTTCTTGATGTTCTGCGTGTCGTAGGCGGTGAGGCCCGCGAAGATCAGAACGCCGACGACCGAGATGATCCACTGCAGCATGGTCGAGGCCTGGCCAGTGAAGGCGGCGATGCCGATGTTCACCAGCGAGGCGATGATCAGGCCGAACAGGCCCATCATCAGGAACGTGCCCATGCCGGACAGGTCACGCTTGGTCGTGTAGCCCCACAGCGACAGTGCGCCGAACGAGGCCGCCGTGATGAAGAACACGCGGGCGACCGACGAGTGGGCATAGACGAGCAGGATCGTCGTCATCGAGACGCCGACCAGCGCCGCATAGATCCAGAAGGTGATCTGGGCGGCCGGGGCGCTCAGGCGATCGGCCCGGAATGACAGCAGCAGCACCACGCCGAGCGGGGCGAGGATGACCACGAACTTGAACCAGCTCGCGAACAGGAAGGCGCCGAAGGGCGTCAGGAACTGGCCGCCGCCGATGGTGAGAGCCGCGCCGCGGGCACCGCGGGCGGCCAGGTTGGCATCGCCGGTGACCGACAGCATGTAGATGCCGAGAGCGGCGAGGCCGGTGATGGCGAGGCCGATCATCATGTAGTTGTAGACGCCGACCATATACGACCGCAGACCCTGGTCGATCTGGGCCTGCTGGACCGCCGTCGGCTGGCCATAGCCGTAACCGCCATAGGCCTGGGCGTTCGGATCATAGTGCGACATGGAAGAACCTCTGGCTTTCCCTCATCGGCGAGCCCACGCCTGAGGGCGCGGCTCTCCTCGCTAACGAATATGGCTGAGACCATGACGGAAACAAGACCCGAAGCCCGGCAAACCCAGCAATTCCGGGCTTACGCGTCCCTTTGTCGCAACCCGTTCGCAACGTTCCATGCCGCGAAACGAGCCCTGTCCCCGATCGGCAGGCGCCTCACATGTTGCGCAGAACCGGGGCCGGCTTCTCGCCGAGGGCGCGCCAGGTGCCGATGAGCCCGAAGCCGACGGTGAGAACGACCGCGAGCACCACGATGCCGAGGGCGGCGAGGGGCGCGAAGGCGAAGGGGATGCTCATCACCTGCGTCGTCACCACCCAGGCCGTGACCGACCCCGCCGCGAGCCCGAACAGGGCCGTGACCGTGCCGAGGATGGCATATTCGGTCGCATAGGTGCCGATCAGCATGGGCCGCGTGGCGCCCAGCGTCTTCAGGATCACCGCGTCATAGACGCGCGCCCGGTGACCGGCGGCGATCGCGCCGGCCAGCACCAGGATGGATGCGATCAGCGTTACCAGACTGGCGCCGCGGATACCGGCGGCGATCTGGGCGGCGAGCTGGCCGACCGCCTCGAGGGCATCCTTGACGCGCACCGTCGTCACGGCGGGGAAGGTGGCGGCTGCCCGCTGGAGCAGGGTGATCTCCTCGGCCGTCGTCTTCTGCACCGGGAAGGTGAGGGTGGCGAGGTGGGCGTGGGGCGCGCCGCGGAACGTGTTCGGCGTGAACACGACGATGAAGTTGATGCCGAGATTGTCCCACTGGATCTGGCGGAAATTGGCGATGTGGGCGGTGATGTTGCGGCCGAGCACGTTGACCGTCACCTCGTCGCCGACCTTCAGGCCGAAACCATTGCCCATGCGCTCGTCGAACGAGACCAGCGGCGGGCCGTTGTAGTCAGCCGGCCACCATTCGCCCGAGACGATCCGCGAGCCCTGCGGCACGACCGGCGAATAGGTGATGCCGCGGTCGCCGCGCAGCGCCCAGGCGATGTCGTCGCGGGCGCGGATGTCCTCGACCGCCCGCCCGCCCAGGCGCACGAAGCGGCCGCGCAGCATCGGCACGCGGTTGAGCTCCGCGCCCGCGGCTTCGCGCGCGATGAAGGCGTCGAACCGCTGGGCTTCGGAATTGGCGATGTCGACGAAGAAGAACGACGGCGCGCGGGCGGGCAGCGCCTGCTCGATCTGGCGGCGGAAGCTGGCATCGACCAGCGCGATGACCGCCAGCAGGGTGAGCCCGAGGCCGAGCGACAGCACAACCGCCGGGGTGAGCGCGCCGGGCCGGTGGAGATTGGCGAGGGCGAGCCGCAGGCCCGTGCGGCGCGGGCGCGGCAGGCGCGCGGCGAGCGTCATGATGCCCCAGGCGACAAGCCGCAGCGTCGCGAACACCGCCGCCGCCCCCGCCATGAAGCCCATGGCGAGACGCGGGTTGAACGAGGAGGCGACCGACAGGGCAACGAGCGCTGCCAGCGCGGCGGCGGCGAACAGCAGGTAGCGCCGGCGCGGCAGGCGACGCTCGCCGTCCACCGTGTCGCGGAACAAAGCGGAGACCGGCACGTCGTGGGCGCGACCCAGCGGCCAGAGCGCGAAGGCCAGCGCGACAAGGAGGCCGTAGGCGGCGGCCAGCGCTAGCTCGGACGGATGGACCGAGGCATCGACCGGCAGCGGCAGGATGGCGCCGAACAGGGCGACCACCAGTCCCGGCAGCAGGGCGCCGGCGACGAGGCCGATGGCGGTGCCGACCAGCGCCAGCGCGCCGATCTGGGTCAGCGTCGCCGCGAAGACCGTGCCGCCGGTCGCGCCGAGCGCCTTCAGGGTGGCGATGTCGTCGCGCTTGCGGTCGACGAGGCTCGCCACCGCATTGGCGACGCCGACGCCGCCGACCAGCAGGGCGGTCAGGCCGACGAGCGTGAGGAACTGCGAGAAACGCTGCACCTGCGTCGCAAGCTGGGGCGAGGCGTTCATGCGCGAGCGGATTTCGAACCCCGCCTCGGGAAAGCGGCGCGTCATGTCCGCGGTGGCGCGGCCCACGTCGGAGTCGGAGGCGAGGCGGTCGTCGAGCCGGAGCTGATACATCCAGCGGATCAGCGAGCCCGGCTGGATCAGGCCGGTGGCGCGGAAGGCCTCGAGGGAGAGGATCAGGCGGGGGCCGAAGCCGACGCCGGCGGCGAGGCGGTCGGGCTCCTGGCGGATGATGCCGGCAATGCGGACAGTGAGGTTGCCGAGGATCAGGCTGTCGCCGGCCTTGAGGTCGAGACGGGCGAGCAGGGCCGGTTCGACCAGCACGCCGTACTGGCCGTCGCGCAGCCCCAGCGCCTCGACCGCCGCGAGCGGCGGCTCGGTCTCCAGTGCGCCGACCAGCGGATAGTGGGCAGGCTCCACCGACTTGATCTCCACGAGGGCCGAGCGCGGCGCGCCGCCGGCAGGCTCGACCCGCGACATGGCGCGCGTGGTGGCCATGGTTGCGGTGGTGCCCTTCTCGCGCAGGGCCGTCACGACCGCCTGCGGCAGTTCCTGGTGGATCACCTGGAACGAGGCGTCGGCGCCGAGGATGACCCGGCCCTCGCGGGCAAGCCCGTCCACCAGCCCTCTGGCAAAGGATCCCACGCCCGCGATGGCGGTGACGCCGAGCGCGATGCAGGCGATGAAGATGCCGAAGCCGCGCAGGCCGCCGCGCAATTCGCGCAGGCCGAGGCGGAGAGCGACGGGCAAGCGCGCCGGGCGGCCGACGAAAGCGCTCAAGACACGCGCCCCGTGATGCGGATATCCTCGACGATGGTGCCGGAGCGCAGGCGCACCACGCGATCGCAGCGCTCGGCGAGCGCCCGGTCGTGGGTGACGAGGATCAGCGTCGCGCCGCGCTCGGCCTGTTTGGCGAACATCAGCTCGATGATCGAGCGACCGGTGGTTTCGTCGAGATTGCCGGTCGGCTCGTCGGCGAAGAGGATTTCGGGCCGCCCGGCGACGGCGCGGGCGAGCGCCGTGCGCTGCTGCTCGCCGCCGGACATCTGTGCGGGATAGTGGTCGAGCCGCGCGCCGAGGCCGACGGCCTCGAGTTCGGCGGCCGCCTTGGCGAAGGCGTCGCGGTCGCCGGCAAGCTCCAGCGGGACGGCGACATTCTCCAGCGCGGTCATGGTCGGGATCAGGTGGAAGGACTGGAACACGATGCCGGCGCGCCGGCCGCGAAAGCGGGCGAGGCCGTCCTCGTCGAGCCGGGTGATGTCGGTGCCGGCGACCGCGATGGTGCCGCTGTCGGGCCGTTCCAGCCCGGCCATGACCATCAGAAGGGTCGACTTGCCCGAGCCCGAGGGGCCGACCAGGCCGACGCTCTCGCCGCGCGCGATGGCGAGCGAGATGTCCTTGAGGATATGGACGCGGGAGGCACCGGAGCCGAGCGACAGGTCGACCTTGTCGAGGAGGACGGCGGACGGGCCTTCGGCCGGCAGGGCTTGGGTCTTGGGCGTCAGGGCATCCATCGCGGCGCTTCGGTCTTCTTCGGCATTGCAACATGGCAGGTTCGACCCTAGATGGCATCGGGTTGCCGGCTTGGGAAGGGAACCGACGTGCGACACTTCGTGATGGCCGTCCTCGCCCTGCTGGCGCTGGCGGCACCCGGCCCGGCCGATGCTCAGGGACAGCGGGAGATCAGGATCGTCGCGCTCGGCGACAGCCTGACCGCCGGCTACCAGCTCCTCCCGGCCGATGCCTTCCCGGCCAAGCTGCAGGCTGCCCTGCGCGCCCGTGGCCACGCTGTCACGGTCGACAATGCCGGGGTCTCCGGCGACACGTCGACCGGCGGTCTGGAACGGCTGGACTGGGCGGTGGGCGAGGGTATCGACGCCGTCATCCTCGAACTCGGTGCCAACGACGCCCTGCGTGGCCTCGACCCCGAGTTGACGCGCCGCAGCCTCGATGAAATCCTGGCGCGGCTGAAGGCGAAGGGCATTCCGGTGCTGGTCGCCGGCATGCTGGCCCCGCCCAATCTCGGCCATGCCTATGGCGAGGCCTTCGGGCGCATCTTTCCGGAGCTTGCCGCCAAGCACGGCGCGCTGCTCTATCCGTTCTTCCTCGATGGCGTGGCGGCGACGCAGGGCCTGAACCTTGCCGACGGCATGCATCCGAATGCCAAGGGCGTCGACATCATTGTCGAGCGGATCCTCCCCAGGGTCGAGGAGCTGATCGCCGCCGCGCGGGCGCGCCCGCGCGGTTGACGTAGCTGAACCGACCACGCCATTTCCGATCGTCAGGACCTTCCCATGCAGACCCGCCCCCTTGGCCGCAGCGGCGTTGATGTTGCCGCCGTCTGCCTCGGCACGATGACCTTCGGCGAGCAGAACACCGAAGCGGAAGGCCATCAGCAGATGGACTACGCCGTCTCGCGCGGCGTGACCTTCTTCGATACCGCGGAAATGTATTCCGTGCCGCCGCGGCGCGAGACCTACGGCTCGACCGAGCGGATCATCGGGTCCTGGCTCAGAGCGCGGGGCCGACGCGACGACATCTTTCTCGCCTCAAAGGCGGCGGGCGCCGGGCAAATGACCTGGCTCAGGCCCGACAAGGCGCCCACGCGCGCCACGCGCGCGCAGATGACGATGGCGCTGGAGCAGAGCCTGAAGCGGCTCGGCACCGACTATATCGACCTCTATCAGCTGCACTGGCCGGAACGGCCCGCCCCCTTCGGCGCCAATCCGACCCGGTTCGATGCCCCGCTCTGGCAGGCGCGGGCCGACGAGACGGCAATATCAGAGCAGCTCGACGCGCTGGACGGGTTCGTCAGAGACGGCAAGGTGCGCTTCATCGGCCTCTCCAACGAGAGCGCCTGGGGCACGATGTCGTTCCTGAAGGAGGCCGAGATGCGCGGCCTGGCGCGGGTCCAGACCGTGCAGAACGCCTATCACCTGATCAACCGAACTTACGAGACAGCGCTGGCCGAGGTCGCCATGCGCGAACAGGTGGGCCTGCTTGCCTATTCACCGCTCGCACAGGGCTTCCTGACCGGCAAATATCTCGACGGGGCGCGCCCTCCGGGAGCGCGCGTCACCCTGTTCGACCGCCAGCAACGCTATCAGAAACCGGGATCGGAGGAGGCGATCCGGGACTATGTCGCCATCGCCCGCGACTTCGGCCTCGATCCGGCCGTGCTCGCCATCGCCTTCGTAATGAGCCGGCCCTTCGTGACCTCGACCATCATCGGGGCGACCTCGATGAGCCAGCTCAAGACCGCCATCGACGGCGGCGAGACGGTGCTGACCGAGGAGATTCTCGGGCGCATCGACGCGGTCCATCAGTTGCGCGGTAACCCCGCTCCCTAGGCGGTCGGGGGACGTTCCACAGAATCCGCTTGGAATCCGGACCCGAACCGGCTAATTTGTCGTTATGGGATTCGATGCGGTCCGGGGTCATATCCGCGCATCGATCGTTTATACCGAACAGGTCTGGTGGGGCTGAGCACGTCGGAAACGCGGCGCATAAGGCGTAGCGATCCGACCCCGAAAGAGGACTAGGCGCGCGTGGCGCGCCAAAAAGGCCGGGCCCCATGCCCGCGTCCTTGAACCCGAGAGATCGTTGGATTTGCCGCCGAACCGGCGGGGCCGGGCCGATCGTGCCCATCACGGCTCCGCACGCGGCGGACGAGTGAGATGGACGCGCCGCGCAGATGCGGCCGCCGCTTGAGGAGGTCGATAAGGACCGACATGAGGAACGGCAACAACAACAAGCGTATGCGCGGCCGCAACAATCGCGGCGGCGGCAAGGGCCCGAATCCGCTGTCGCGGAGTTACGAGTCGAACGGGCCGGATGTGAAGATCAGGGGCACAGCCCAGCACATCGCCGAAAAATACCTTCAGTTGGCGCGTGACGCCCATTCGTCCGGCGACCCTGTCGCGGCGGAGAGCTATCTGCAGCACGCCGAGCACTATTTCCGCCTGATCGCCACGGCTCAGGAGGCCCAGCGCATCCAGAATCAGCCCCGCGTGGACGGCCAGCCGGCTCCGGAGGATGAATCCGACGAAGGCGACGACGACGACGATTTCTCCTCGCCCTTCGACAAGCGCTTCGAATCGCCGGTCGTCGCGCGTCCGGAGCCACCGCCGCCGCAGCAACAGCAGCCGCGCGGCGAGTTCGGCGGCGGCCAGCGCGACTTCCAGGGCGGCGGGCAGCGCGACTATCAGGGCCAGAACCGCGACTATCAGGGTGGCGGCCAGCGCGACTTCCAGAACCAGAACCGCGGCGACCGTTATCCGGACCGCCAGGACAGACCGGATCGTCAGGACCGGCCCCGGTATCAGGATAGGCCTGACCGGCAGGACCGCCCGCGCTTCCAGCCCGACCCGGTCGTGGGCGAACAGCCGGACCTCGCGGGCGCGCCGGCTGAGGGCGAGGCCGGCCGCGATGGCCAGCGTAATGACGGGCGGCCCTTCGAGAGCCGGCGCGAGCGCTTCGAGCGCCGCAGGGCGGAGCGTTTCGCCGAGCGGCAGTCACGCCGCGAGCAGGGACTTGGCGGCGAGGATGACGGCGACATGGGCGAGGCCCCGCGCGCCGGCGGCGACCGCCCGACCAGCGATCGGCCCGTCGGTGACAGGCCGGCCAGCCGGATGGAGGAGCCCGAGAGCCTCGGCCTGCCGTCCTTCATCACTGGCGGCGGCATCAGCCCGGCGCCGGTCCCGGTCGATGACGATACTCCGGCGCCCAAGGCGCGCCGGCGCAGGACGCCGCGGGTCGAGGACGACCAGGCGGTCGCCGACCCCGAAAAGACGCCGGCCGCCGAGTAAGCCGGCTCACCACAGGACAGGGATTTTGGGGCGCGTCCTGCCGGGCGCGCCCTTTTTCTCGTCCGCAGCATGGCTTCCATCGTTCCTGCGGCTTGCCCTCGCGCGCCGGGGCGCGCTAAAGCGCCGCGACACCAACCATCAGGGAAACGGCCATGGCCACGCACAAGCTCCTCATCCTGCCCGGCGATGGCATCGGCCCGGAGGTGATGGGCGAGGTCGAGAAGATCGTCGGCTGGTTCGGCAAGCAGGGCGTCGCGAGCTTCGAAACCGAGCGGGGCCTGGTCGGTGGCGCGGCCTTTGATGCCCACGGCGAATCCATCTCCAACGCCGACATGGCGCTGGCCCAGGCGGCCGATGCGGTGATGTTCGGCGCGGTCGGCGGCCCGAAATGGGCCAGCGTGCCCTATTCCAAGCGGCCGGAGGCGGGCCTGCTGCGCCTGCGCAAGGATCTCGGCCTGTTCGCCAATCTGCGGCCGGCCATCTGCTTCCCGGCGCTGGCCGCAGCCTCCTCGCTGAAGCCGGAGGTGGTCGAGGGCCTCGACATCCTGATCGTCCGCGAGCTCACCGGTGGCGTCTATTTCGGCGAGCCGAAGGAGATCGTCACGCTGGAGGACGGCCAGCAGCGCGCCATCGACACGCAGCTCTACACGACCTCGGAGATCGAGCGGATCACCCGCGTCGCCTTCGAACTCGCCAAGACCCGCCGCAACAAGGTCTCCTCGGCCGAGAAGCACAATGTCATGAAGTCGGGCGTGTTGTGGAAACAGGTGGTGACCCGCATCCACGCGCAGGAGTTCGCCGGCATGGAGCTGGAGCACGTTCTGGCGGACAATTGCGCCATGCAGCTGGTGCGCTGGCCGAAGCAGTACGACGTCATCGTCTGCGACAACCTGTTCGGCGATATCCTGTCGGATGTCGCGGCCATGCTGACGGGATCGCTGGGCATGCTGCCCTCCGCCTCGCTCGGCGCGGAAGACCCGGCGACGGGCAAGCGCAAGGCTCTTTACGAGCCGGTCCATGGCTCGGCGCCGGACATTGCCGGCAAGGGCGCGGCCAATCCGATCGCGACGATCTCGTCCTTCTCGATGGCGCTGCGCTATTCGTTCGGCCAGGTGGAAGCCGCCGCCATGCTCGACAAGGCGGTGACCAACGTGCTGGCGGCGGGCCTGAGGACCGCGGACATCAAATCCGATAACACCCGTGTCGTCGGCACGGCGGCGATGGGCGACGCGATCCTGACGGAGCTGCAGCGCCTCGCGGCCTAGGCGCGGAGATCAGGTCCGGAGGTCGATGTTGAGCCCGGGCTTGGCCATCTGCTTCGGTTGTTTGGACGTGCCGATCGTCGCCGTGAAGCCTTCCATGCGGGACAGGTGCTGGCGGGCCTCTGGCGACAGCGTCACGGTGACGCCGGCCACGCGTTGGCGCGGGCGGGTTTCCGTGCGGGTCGAGGCGGGTGCCTGGCCCGTGGCGCCGGTGCCGGCTGGGCCGATCGCGTTCGGGCTGATCTGACCGACGGACATGCTCGCCTCCTTGCGGTTCTGCGCGCACCTTGGGCTTTCATGGTTAACGATCGGTAAATCCGCCGTCCCGGAACGCTTTCGAGCGCAGTGGGTACCGGTTGGCGCTTACAAACGCGGAAGCACTCTTCGGTGGATCAGAGCCGGTTGGTGCGCAGCGCCGGCCGGCCGCCGCGCTCGGTGAAGCCGGTCGTCGGGGCGGCGGCGGGCACCACGGCGCAGCCGTCCTGGCGGCGCAACTCGGCGCGGGAGAAGATGGCGGCGACGGCCGGATCGCGCAGGCCCACGGCGAAGATGCGGTCGGCCAAGCAGGCGGCCTCGGCGCGACTGACGATTTCCGGCCCGCCATTGCAGGTCCAGGCGGCGATGCGCAGGCGGGCCTCGCTCCCGCTCAGCAGGAAGGCAAGGCAGGCCTTCGGCCCCTCGGCGGTGTCGATGGTCACGTCGGCGCTCGGCAGCGGGCCGAACTTGGTGTCGAGCGGTAGCGGGCTGGCACGGACGCGGGCGGCGATCTCGAGGTCCGCGAACAGCATCGTCAGCTCGGCTGCGGCGTCGCCGGTCCCGATCTCGCCACGGTCGACCACGACGGCGGCGTGGCGCCGGCCATCAGCGGCCTCGCCGAACTGGAAATGCTCGCGGGCGAGGCCGTCCGAGCGGCGCAGGACGGTCATCTTCTGGCCGAGCGGGCGCCAGCGCGGCGCATCGACGTCGAAGCCGGCATGGCGGGTGGCGACGGTGCGCCAGGTCGGCACGGGCGCGGGCGCGGTGGCCTCGGCCGAGTCCCGGAGATCGACGGATTGCGGATGGCCGGCCCGGGCGGCCAGCGACAACGCCGCGATCGGCAGGCCGACGATGACGCCGAAGACCACGGCGAGCGCGACCGTCTTCGCCGACAGTCGCTCGCGCAGCCGGATAGCGGCTCCCTGCCCCATGCCCATCAAAGGCTCCCCAACCCTTCAGGTGCCGATCATCGCGCGGCCGGCTCAGGGCGGCGTTGAGGGACATGGTTGACGCGGCGTGAACGCCGATCGTGGTGAATGGTTTGTCTTTGCCCGATCGTTGGGCGGCCAAGGCGTTGCAGCGCCGCAACATCGCCCAAGAACCCGCAGTCGGACTGGGAATGACTCGTTGACTCTGATTGCGGTTTTTCCTGTCGTGGCAACCGCGAAGAAACCGCTGCCGTCGATTCCTGTGGCCATCCGCCGGGATCGGGAAAGGCGGCGTGGGAGAGGGTCATGGGGATTGGAGTGATCCGGCGGCTGACAGCCGCCGTAGCGAGCGTGTGCGCGCTGGCAGGTATCTTGGCACCGGGCGAAGCCGCGGCGCGGGAGATCATCAGGCTGGTTCACGCCAATGCCCGGCTGACGCCGGCTGATGCGTCGCCGGGCACCATCATCATTCGCAATTCAGAACGCCGGCTCTATTTCGTGCAGGGCGACGGCACGGTTATCCGCTACCGCATAGCGGTCGGTCGGCCGTCCGAGCAGTGGCTCGGTGAAACTGTCGTCTCGGGCCGCCATGTGCGCCCGGCCTGGTCGCCGCCGGCCGTGGTGCGCCGCGCCAATCCCGCGCTGCCCAATGTCATTGCGGGGGGCGCGCCGAACAATCCGATGGGCGAGGGCGCCCTGACCCTCGCCGGCGGCGAATATGCCATTCACGGCACATCCAACAGCATGCGCCGCTCGATCGGCACGGCAGCCTCCTTCGGCTGCTTCCGCATGCTGAACGAGGATGTGGTCGACCTGATGAACCGGGTCGGCGTCGGCACGCGCGTGGTCGTCACGCGCTGATCTGATTGCCTTGAGGGGAGACTGCGAAAGCCCGGCCGCACGGCCGGGCTTTTCGTTTGTCAGGACCGGAGCTTGGCCAGCCAGCCGCGGGCAAGGCGGATGTCGACCTGGGTCAGGTTGTGGCCGGCCGGCAGGATCTCGTGCTCGACCCGGGCGCCGGCGGCTCCGAGCTGCGCAGCCAGGCGGCCGGCATTCTCCTGCGGGATGATCGGGTCCATGGCGCCGGTGAGGATCAGCACCGGCTTGCCGGCGAGAGCGGCCTGCGGCGGCGCGCCAAGCGGCACCATGGCGCGGATCAGCACTGCGCCGGCCAGCGCCTCCGGCCGCAGCATGAGGAGCGCCGCGGCGATGTTGGCGCCGTTCGAGAAGCCGACCGCGACAGGCGCGGCGAGGCCGTGCTGTTCGCGGGCCTCGGCGATGAAATCGGCGAGGTCGTTGGCGCGGCGGATCACGTCCGCCTCGTCAAACACGCCCTCCGCCAGCCGGCGGAAGAACCGCGGCATGCCGTTCTCCAGCACCTGGCCGCGCGGCGAGACAAGGGCTGCGCCGGGCGACAGCATCTGGCCGAGCGGCAGGAGATCGTTCTCGTCGCCGCCGGTGCCGTGCAGCAAGAGGAGCGGCGGCAGCGACGCATCGGTTGCGGCAACGTGGCGATGGGCGAAGGAGGGTGCGGTCTTGACGGCCATGGCGGCCTCCAGGTCTTGCGCGTGAGCGTGGCACACGAGGGACAGGCGGCTCCCCGCGGTGTCGCGGGGAACCTTGAGGCTCAGACAAGTGCCGGCAGGACGGCCTCGATGCGACTGCGCTGCGCTTCGTACTGCGCTGGCAGCTTCAGCGCCTCGCCGAGGCTCGCGACCGGTTCGTCGACGCCGAAGCCGGGATCGTCGGTGGCGATCTCGAACAGCACGCCGCCCGGCTCGCGGAAATAGACCGAGCGGAAATAGTTGCGGTCGCGCTGTTCGGTGACGCGCTGGCCGTGGGCTTTGGTCAGCTTCTTCACCATGGCCGCCTGCGCCGCGTCATCGGCGGCGCGGAAGGCGATGTGATGCACCGAGCCCGCGCCCTCGCGGCCACGCAGGAAGCCGCCGGCTGACCGGACATCGACGATGCCGCCGATCGCGGTATCGGCCGAACGATAGCGGACGGTCGTGCCTTCGCGCCCGGCCTCGGCCAGGCCGAAGACATCGGCGAGGATCGCGCCGGTGGCGCTGCCCTCCTCCACCATGAGGCTGACTCCGTGGAAGCCGCGGATGGCATGCTCGGCCGGAATGTCGCCGCTTGCCCAGCCGGCTTCGCCGGCGATGCCGGGCACGCAGACGAGCGCGAGCTTCATGCCGTCGGGATCGGTGAAGGGCAGGACTGTCTCGCCGAAGCGCTTTGTGATGGACTCGTGCGGCACGCCCCGCGCGATGAAGCGCTGCGTCCACCAGCCGAGCGAACCTTCCGGCACGCGCAGCAGGGTCTCCTGCGTCTGGCCGACGCCGAGCCGGCCGGGGGCGGCATGCTCCCAGGGGAAGAAGGTCAGGATCGTGCCGGGCTGGCCGGTCTCGTCGCCGTAATAGAGGTGATAGGTGCCGGGATCGTCGAAATTGACGGTCTTCTTGACCAGCCGCATGCCCAGCGTGCCGACGTAGAAATCGACATTGCGCCGGGCCGGGCCGGAAATGGCGGTGACGTGATGGATGCCGTTGCGGGTCATGGTCTGGTCTCCCGTCGAGGCGCCGGGGCCTCGTTTCATGGAGACAAGATAGGAGCGCCAGCGGGGCGCGCTATTGCGAAATCCTTGCGTCCGCGCAATCGGATTGTGCAAATCACGGATGGCGAGATTGCGTCACCGCGCAGTGTGGGCGGCTATTTTTTCGGAAAGACGTAGATGAAGGTCGCCATCTCGGTCTCGGGCGTCTTGTCGGGATCGCGCACATATTCCTCGACGAAGGCGTCTTCGGCGGTGATGCCCCGCTCGTCGAGGTGGTTGGTGATCTCGTCGTAGGTCTGTTCCATCGTGTCGTAGCCGCCGTGATGGACGAAGCGGATCGCCTGGCCGGCCGGGGTTTCGCCGGGTTTGGCGGGCGCGAGCCGCGCGGGGTCGCCGGTGACCTCGGCCACGGGCAGGATCGCCTCGTAGTCGACCTGGTCGTCGGAGGAAGACACGAAGCGGATCATCGGCGGGCCGGAGGCCTTCAGCCCATTGGCACTGGCGATCTGGGCCAGTTCGCCGATCGCCTTTCGGAATGTGCCGTAGAGGTCGTCCCATGTCGTTTTGCCGGACACGACGATGGCGGGGCGGGCCGCGAGCGTGACCTCGTCGCCGAACCCGGCGGCCTGGACCACCTCGTTGGAGGGGAGTGGCGGGCCGTCGGACTGGGGCGCGGGCGTCTGCGGGGTGGCCTGCGACGAAGGCGCCGGCGGATCCGGCAGCGGGGTCGCCGGGGGTGGCAGCGGAGCCGGCGCCTGCTGCGCCTCGGGAGCGGGGGCTGGCGCCTGGGCCGCTGCGGGGCCGACCGACAGCGCAGCTGCCATTGCTGCCCCGCGCAACGACGCCCCGATAAGAGCCCGCATGGCCCGCCAATCCTTCATGACCGCGCGCCGCCAGAGCGGCCGATTTTGATCGAAAGCACGATAACCTATATAGGGAGGACGCAACGTGTCCCTTTCATCACATTGACGTACCAACTCCGTCACCGAATCACGCCCGAGATGAGCCCGCTCAGCAATCACCCGTTCTGGAAGATGAACGGCGCCGGCAACGAGATCGTCGTGGTCGACCTGCGCCGGTCGAACCACGTGGTCACGGCGGCGGAAGCGCGCGCTATCGCGAGCGACGAGCGTTCGCGTTTCGACCAGATGATGGTGCTGCACCGGCCGCGCACACCGGGCACGGCCACCTATATCCGCATCTACAACACGGATGGCTCGGAGGCCGGCGCCTGCGGTAACGGCACGCGCTGCGTTGCCTGGGTGCTGACCGAGGAGACCGGCCGCGACCACCTCGTGGTCGAGACGGTTGCCGGCCTGCTCGATTGCCGGCGCACCGGCCCGACCGCGTTCTCGGTCGACATGGGCGAGCCGCGCTTCGGCTGGCAGGACATTCCGCTCGCCGAGGAGTTCCGCGACACCCGCGCCATCGAACTGCAGATCGGGCCGATCGATGCGCCGGTCCTGCATTCGCCCTCGGTCGTCTCCATGGGCAATCCGCACGCGGTGTTCTGGGTCGACGACCCCTATGCCTACGACCTGCCCAAGATCGGCCCGATGCTGGAGAACCATCCGATCTTCCCGGAGCGGGCCAATATCTCGCTTGCCGCCGTGAAGGCGCGCGACCACATCGTGCTGTGGGTCTGGGAGCGCGGCGTCGGCATAACCCGTGCCTGCGGCTCGGCGGCTTGTGCGGCGCTTGTTTCGGCGGCACGCACCAAGCGGACCGATCGCGCCGCGCGCGTGTCGCTGCCCGGCGGCGATCTCTTCATCGAATGGCGCGAGGACAATCACGTCATCATGACCGGCCCGACCGAGCTGGAACATGTCGGCGCCTTCGACCCGGCGCTCTTCGCCGCCGCCGCCTGACGCCATGTCGGTCGCGGTCGTCACATTCGGTTGCCGGCTGAACACCTCCGAGTCCGAGGTAATGCAGAAGCTTGCGGCCGAGGCTGGCCTGACCGATGCCATCGTCATCAACACCTGCGCGGTCACCGCCGAGGCGACCCGGCAGGCGCGCCAGACCATCCGCCGCATGAAGCGCGAGAATCCGGGCGCGCGCATCGTCGTCACCGGCTGCGCGGCCCAGACCGAGCCGGAGGTCTTCGCCGAGATGGCCGAGGTCGACCGGGTCATCGGCAATGACGAGAAGATGAAGGCCGAAGCCTGGGGCGAGACGCGCATGGCGCTGTCGCGCGGGCCGGATTTCGGCGTTGCCGCGTCCGAGAAAGTCGCGGTCAACGACATCATGGCCGTGCGCGAGCAGGCGCTGCATCTCGTCGACGGGCTCACCGGGCGCTCGCGGGCCTTCGTGCAGGTGCAGAACGGTTGCGACCATCGCTGTACCTTCTGCATCATCCCGTTCGGACGCGGCAATTCGCGCTCGGTGCCGATGGGCGAGGTCGTGGACCAGGTCCGCCGCCTCGCCGAGAACGGCTATCGCGAGGTGGTGCTGACCGGCGTCGATATCACGAGCTACGGACAGGGCCTGCCGGGCGAGCTGAAGCTGGGCGCGCTGGTGAAGGCCATCCTCCGGCATGTGCCGGAGCTGGAGCGCCTGCGCATCTCCTCCATCGACTCGGTGGAGGCGGACCACGACTTGCTTGACGTCATCGCCGGCGAGGCGCGGTTCATGCCGCACCTGCATCTGTCGCTGCAGGCCGGGGACGACATGGTGCTGAAGCGCATGAAGCGCCGGCACCTGCGCGCCGACGCCATTGCCTTCACGGAACAGGTGAAGCGGCTGCGGCCTGACATGGTGTTCGGCGCCGATATCATTGCCGGCTTCCCGACCGAGACGGACGAGATGTTTGCGCGCTCGCTCGACATCGTCGGCGAATGCGACCTCACCCACCTGCACGTCTTCCCGTTCTCGCCCCGTCCCGGTACGCCGGCGGCGCGCATGCCGCAGGTCGCCCGCGACGTCGTGAAGGAGCGGGCGAAGCGCCTGCGCGCGGAGGGCGAACAGGCGCTGCATCGGCATCTCGACGCCATGGTCGGCCGGAGCTTCCGCGTGCTGACCGAGACGGCCGGCATCGGCCGCACCGAGCATTTCACGCCGGTGCGCCTCAATGCGCCGATTGAACCCGGCGTGATCGTCGACCTGACGGTGACCGGCCACGACGGCCGCGAGGCCCTCGCGGCCTGATCGCCTTCAGCCGCCGGCGGCCTGCCGCACCAGCGGGCCGTAGCGCTCGGCGTCGCGGGCGACCTCCGTCTGGAAAGCCTCCGGCGTGGTGGTGACGAGGTTGACACCCTGCTGCTCGAAGCGCTGGCGGATGTCCGGGGCGGCGAGCGCCTCGCGGATGTCACGCGCGACCTGGTCGACGATCGGTTTCGGCACGCCCGCGGGAGCCAGAACGCCGAACCAGGCGTCGTAGGTGAAGTCGGCGAGCCCTGCCTCCTTGAAGGTCGGCACATTGGGGAGCTGCGGCATGCGTGCATCGCCGGTGACCGCCAGCGCGCGGAGGCGGCCGGCCTGGATCAGGTCGCCGCCGACATTGAAGAAGGTGAAGCAGAAGGCGGAATCGCCTCTGAGCACGCTGGTCTGGCTCTCGGGCATGCCGCGATAGGGCACGAGCTGCATGCGCGTACCGGTCGCCTGACGGAACACTTCCGCGGCGATGCCGGTGGAGCTGCCGAGGCCGGCGGAGGCGTAGTTGAGCTGGCCAGGCCGGGCCTTCGCTGCCTTGACGAGATCATCGACCGTGCGGATGTCGCCCTCGGCCGGGGCGATCATGATCGAGGGCATGAAGGCGACCTTGGCGACGGCGGCGAAGTCCGTGACAGGATCGAAGGTCGCGTCGCGGTTGACGGCGCGGATGACGACATGGCCGTTGGAGGTGAGCATCAGGGTCAGTCCGTCGGGCGTCGAGCGCGCGACGCCGCCGGTGCCGGCGATGCCCGGGCGGTTCTCAACGATGACCTGCTGGCCCCATTTCTCGCGCAGCTTCTCGGCCAGCGAGCGGGCGAGGATGTCGGTCATGCTGCCGGCCGAGAAGGGCACGATCAGGCGGACCATCTGGCCCGGCCAGGCCTGGGCGCGGGCGCCCGACGGGGCCAGCAGCGCGCCGGCTGAGGCCGCACCTACGATGAAGTTCCTGCGATCGAGGGGCATGGGGGGTTCCTCCGGATCATTGTTCTGTCTGTCGTGATGCGGGTCATGCGGCCGTTTCAGGCGGTCGGTGTCAGTCAGTCTTCTTGGGCAGCGCCATGGCGAGCAGGACGACGACCGTGCGGTTGGTCTCGTTCCTGAGCGCGCGGGTTTCGTTGGGCCCGACGCGGCAGCTGTCCCACTGGCCAAGCACGGCGGTCTCGCCGCCGGCCTCGATGGTCAGGTCGCCCTCGAGCACGACGTAGAACTTCTCCTCCGGCGAGGCGGAAGGGTCGATGCGCCCGCCGGGCAGGAGCTGGGAGACGCCGAGCCAGGCGTCATCGGAGGGGCCGGCCTCACGGCCCTGCATGCGCAACATGCGCATGTCGTGGTGGCCGGGCGACTGGTAGGGCTTCAGGTCGGCGAAACGGTTGACATGCATCGGTTCACCCGTTGGGCAGGAAGACGACCCGGTCGCGCGAGGCGCCGAGCACGGCGATATAGGCCTCGCGTGCCCTGTCGAGCGGATAGATGGCGCGTGGCTCGATCGGGAAGGGCCTGAGCGCGCCGGATGCAAAGCCGGCTACGAGGTCGCGCAGAACTTCCGCCGTGGCGATCGACGAGAGCGCCAGCGTGTCGATGCCGACATAGGTGTGGCGGCCGCGATAGAAGGCGAAGATGTCGAAGGCGACAGGCTGCTTGACCGACGCGATGAAGATCTGCCGGCCGGTGGTGGCGAGGCATTGCGTACCGGCCTCGTAATAAGGCTCGCCCACCGTGTTGAACACGATGTCGGCGCCGCGGCCACCGGTCAACTCCCTGACGCGCGCGACCACGTCCTCGGACGCCGAATTGACGACGGCCACCCTGCCGCTGGCGTGGCCGGCATAGGCCTCGTCCTTGCGCACGACGCCGATAACACCGGCGCCGGCCCATGTCGCGATCTGCGCGGCGGCCTGCCCGACCTTGCCGTTGAGGCCGAGGATCAGCACCGTCTCGCCGGCTTTCGGCATACCTACCCGACGGAAACCTTCCTGCGCGGTGACAAAGGGAACGCCGATGCCGGCGGCTTCGGCCAGGGTAATGTTAGCCGGCTTTTCGACCAGCGCCGCAGCCTCCACCACGAGATGCGAGGCATGCGTACCGTCGCGCCGGATGCCAAGGTCGCCGGACGAGCCGAAGACCTCCTGGCCGACAAGATGGGCCGGGCCCTCAATGACGATGCCGGCGAAGTCGCGTCCGGGCGTCCGGGGAAACACCGCGTAGGGCATCATGCCGATGGCGGCCTTGGCGTCGGACGGATTGACCGCCGCGGCGCGTATCTCGACGAGCACGTCGTCGGGGCCGCGGCGGGTCAGCGACACCGGTTCGATCGCGGGCGCGACCTCCTCGATGGTCTCTGCCTTGGCGGCGAGCCGCAGCGCCCGCATGGCGGCGGTGGCGCCCTCAGTCCGGATCTCGGTGACAACCGTCATCGCGGCTTCCCTCACGTGGCCCGGGAGGGCAGGTGAAATATCTCGCGCGCCTCCGCCGTGGTGGCGACCTGGGCGCCGAGTTCCTCGACGATGCGGCGGGCCTTCTCTACCATGGCGGCGTTGGAGGGAGCGAGCACGCCGCGCTCCAGCATGACGGCGTCTTCGAGGCCCGTGCGCGCATGGCCGCCGGCCAGCACCGACTGCGCCACCATCGGGAAGGACGAGCGCCCCGTGCCGATCACCGTGAACTCGGTATCCGCCGGCAGCATGTTGCGCGCGAAGATCACCGTCTCCGGGCTCGGCTGGAAACCGTATTTCACACCCATCACGAAGGAGGCGATGGACGGCCCGGAGATCGACCCGTCCGTCAGCATGTCGTGCATCAGTGCGATGTCGCCGGAATCGAATAGCTCGATCTCCGGCTTCACGCCGGCCTCGCGGATCACCTTCGCCATGCGGCGGGCATTGCCGGGGGTGTTGATGACCACCTGCGCGCCCGAGTTCATCGTGTTGAGGTCGAGCGTGCAGATCTCCGGCTTCAGCACGGCGATGTGCTCGACGCGCTTCTCGGGCGCCACCAGCGTCGTGCCGGGGGCTGCGATCTTCGGATCGTCCTCGGAGGGCACGAAGCGCCCGCCCGGGCCGGTGGTGATGTTGAGGATCAGCTTCGGGTTCTTCGCGCGGATGCGCGCCACCACGTCGCGGTAGTAGTCGAGCTCCATCGACGGCCGGCCGGTGCCCGGCTCGCGTACGTGGATGTGGGTCACGGCGGCGCCCGCCTCCGCCGCGCCGAGACAGGCATCAGCGATCTCCTCAGGCGTGATCGGCAGGTGCGGCGTCTGGTCGGGCGTGGTCAGGTTGCCGGTCACCGCGCAGGTGATCACCACCTTGTTCCGCAGGGGCCTCATCGCGGGGTTCCTTCCGCAGGATCGTCAGTGTCGATGCGGCCCAAAGGCCAAAGCTCAGAGCGCTCGGCCGCCATCCAGCAGGATGATCGAGCCGGTCGAATAGGTGAGATGGGTGGCGCAGGCGACGATGGCCCGCGCGCAGTCGTCGACGGTCGCGACGCGCTTCAGCGGGATGGTCGGCGCGAGCTTGGCGAGCTGTTCCGGTCCGCGGCCGGGCACGAAATCGGTGTCGACCGCGCCGGGCGAGACGCTCATGGCGCGGACGCCCGGCGCAAGGGTCCGGGCCAATGCCTTGGTCAGCGTGTCCATGCCGGCCTTGGCGGCGGCATAAGCGATGTTGGAGCCCTGACCCGTGAGGGCGGCGAGCGAGGAGACGTTGACGACCAGCCCGTCGCCGCTCGCCTCCAGCAGGGGGCGGAACACGCGCACCGCGGCGAACTGGCCGCGCCAGTTGACGCGGAACATCTCGTCGATGAAGTCGTCGCTCAGCGCGTCGAAATCATTGGCCGCGACCGGTTTCGTGTAGCCGGCCGCGTTGACCAGGATGTCGCAGCGGCCGAGCCGCTTCTCCACCTCGGCGGCCAGGGCCGCGAGCGTCGCGCTGTCTTCCACCGTGGCGGAAGCGGCGAAATGGCCGGAGCCCGGCAGGCCAGCGATGGCCGCCTCGCCCGCGGCCTTGCCCGAGCGATAGGTGACGACGATTGTCGCGCCCTCTTCGGCGAACAGGCGCGCGCTGGCCGCGCCGATGCCGCCGGAGCCGCCGAGGATGACGGCGACCTTGCCGGATAGCGTTCCCTTGGTCATCGCCTGCCCTGTCTCACTTGATCGGCGGATGGGGGAGCACGGCGTCGCCGAGCTCCATCACGAAGGTGGTGTCGAGCGTGTAGCCGTCGCCGTCCCTGGCGAAATCGCCGACCAGCGAGCGCGTCACGCCGAACACCACGTCGCTTTCCAGATGCTGGTCGTCGTCGACGAAGACCTGGGTGATCAGCGTCTTGAAGCCGGGCTTGTAGATGAGGAAATGCAGGTGCGCCGGTCGGAACGGGTGGCGGTTCTGCGCCGCCAGCATGCGGCCGACGACGCCGTGGGTCGGCACTGGATACCCGGCGGGCTTCACCGAGGCGAAGGCGAACCGCCCATCGGCGCCGGTCATGAACTTGCCGCGCAGGTTCATGTCGGCCTGGCTCTCGTCCTGGTTCTCGTACATGCCGACGGGGGAAGCCTGCCAGACATCGACCTCGGCGCCGGCGATCGGTCGCCCTTCGCCATCGCGCACGAGACAGGCGGCGGCGAGCGCCGGTCCCGGCGTCGGCGAGCGGAGGATGGAGCCGCCATTTTCGGTGCGCGGCGAGTTCATCCGCCAGAACGGACCGAGCAGGGCGGCGGCCGTCTCGGTATTGCCGGCATTGCCATTGTTGAGCAGGCAGACGAGGGTCGAGAGCCCGACGGCGTCTGACGCAAGCACCGCCTCGTTGTGCGTATCGTTGGTCAGCTGGCCGAGGCCGACGACCGCCTCGATCGCCTTCTCCCATTCGGGCTCGGTCAGGCGCACCTCGCGCGCGAAGGCGTGCAGGTGGCGCACCAGCGCGTCCATGATCGCCCTGAGGCGCGGATCGGCCGTGTTCGCCATGGCCGCCAGCACCGCATCGGTCACCTGTTCCTGGCGCTCGATGATCATTGTTTCACTCCCTGAGGCATAGCTATTGCAATCGATTGCAGAGGTCAAGGCGAAGGCCGGCCCGATTCGCTGCCCCGCGGCACCGCAGGAACCCTCGCCGGAGTGCTGCGTTGAACCGGCATCAACATTTCAGGAGGGTACAATGGGTCTCGGACGTGGCGCACTCTTGTGGCTGCTCGGCATTCCCCTGCCGATCATCATCCTGCTGGCGATCTTCTGGAGCTGACGCGTATGCCAGCCTGACCATATTGCGAGAATGACGAGAAACCCCGGACCTGGTCCGGGGTTTTCTCATGTGCCGATCCTCGATCGACGCCAGGCCTTCATGCGCCCCCGGACAGAGGAGCCCCCATGAGCAAGCTGTTCCAGCACTTTGCGAATACGATCGCGCATGCGACCGGCCGCCCGGCGACCTTCGCGGCCTGCATCGCGCTGGTGGCGCTCTGGGCGCTGAGCGGCCCCTTCCTCGGCTTCTCGGACACCTGGCAGCTCCTGATCAACACCACGACGACCGTGCTGACCTTCCTTCAGGTGTTCCTGATCCAGGCCACCCAGAACCGCGACACGCTTGCCGTCCACGCCAAGCTCGACGAACTGCTGCGCGCCGGTCCTTCGGAGAACCACTATGTCGGGATCGAGAAGCTCACCGAGGAGGAGCTGGAGAAGGTCCGGCGCGCATGCGAGGAGCGGGCACGCAAAGAGGCCGGACCCTCGTCGGATCCGGCCTCGTGAATGCGTTCGTTGAAGCTAATGCGTCCGGTGAAGCGGCGGATGCCGACCCCGTGGGCTATGCCCGTCGGATCAGGCCAGCGACCACCGAGACGACGAACAGGACGATCGCGACCCAGAACAGCATCTGCGCGCCGCCCATGGCGGTGCCGGCGACGCCGCCGAAGCCGAGGAACGCCGCTACCAGCGCGACGACGAGGAAGATGATGGGCCAGTGAAGCAGGGTACCCATGACAGTCTCCTGACGATCTTGTGTCTCGATTGAGGGCTGCCAGTCGGGTTGCCCTCGACATCGCAATGTCGGCTCAGCAACGTCCGGCGAGGTTTTCCGGTTCCCCTGGGCAACCAGTGGCTTCCGGCCCGCGACAATTTCGAGCACGGGACGGAACCGGATCGCCGCGACGGCGTTGCTGACGCGTCTGCGCCTTTGGCGCAGACTGAAGCGGTTTGGCGCCACGCCGCGGAGGACCCGATCATCTTGACCTGCTTCGCCAAGCCGGGATTTTGTCGTTTCCCATGAATGATGGTCTGACACAGCCCGACACCGGGACGGGCGATGGCTATCGCCAGCGCCTGCACTCGCTAAGGACGCGGCTCCTGTTCCTGATCGCGGGCGTTGCGTTGCCACTGCTGGCGCTCGCCATCGGCGCGGTCTGGCAGGCGCATCTGAGCGAGCGCACGCGCGTCGAGGCGCGCCTTGCCGATGTCGCGCGATCGATCGCGGCCAGCATCGACAACGAGGTTCACGGCTCAGGCATCTATCTGCGGGTTGTCGCAGCGTCCCCTTCGCTCGCCAGCGGCGACTGGCAGGGGGTCTACCAGCAGGCGCGCCAATCGGCGCCCGCGGGCTCGCATGTCGCGATCTACGACCAGCAGGGACGGCGCATCCTCGATTCCATCTTTCCCCTGCCGGCATCGTTGGCACCGGTCTCCGAGCCGGCAGCCGCCAGCCTGGTGCGCGCCGCCCTCACTGGGAATCGCCTCGCCGTGTCGAACCTGATCACGGGCCCGACTGGAACATTGCCGGTCGTCGTGACCGGCGTGCCGGCGGCAACCCGCAGCGGGCAACGCGTGGTGATCGCGCTGGTCGTTCCGGCCTCCGAACTGGCCGGCGCCCTGACCGATCAGGGTATGCCGGCCGACTGGATCTCGGCCGTCATCGATCCCAATGACATCGTAGTCGCCCGTTCTCGCGACGCGGTGCGCTTCGTCGGCACGCGGGTGACCGAGCCGATCCGGCTCGGCATGCGCGACCGGCCGCGCGGGCTGGTGCGAACCTCGACGGTGGACAACATCCCGGCTGTGCTCGCTTTTGCGCGCGCGCCAGACAGCGGCTACGCATCGGTGATCGCGATCCCGGAAGCGGTGTTCGGTTCCGCGCTGATCGCGACCATCGGCCCGGTGGCCGCCATCGGCGTCAGCCTGATCGCCGCGGCCATGGGCATCGCCATGCTGGCCTCCGCCCGCATCCTCTCGGCGGTCAGGCGCGACTACGCGGTGGCGGAAACGCGGCGTGAGCGCGACGCCGAATCCCTGCGCGAGATGGATGCCGAGCTCAGGGCCTCGGAACGCCGCTTCCAGACCATCGCCGATGCGGTGCCGCAGCTCATCTGGTCAGCGGAGCCGGATGGCCGGCACGACTATTTCAACGACCGCTGGCATGCCTTCACCGGCATGGCGCCGGGCATGGTTTCTGCGACCTCGTGGAGCGACTACGCCCATCCCGAGGAGCAGAAGCGGGCCGTCTCGCTCTGGCGGCAGTCGCTTATGGTCGCGGAGCCGTTCGAGCTCGAGTGCCGCCTGCAGGCTGGCGACGGCAGCTTCCGCTGGTTCATGGTGCGCGCGGTGCCGGTCCGGAACCGGGCGGGCGGCATCGAGCGCTGGTTCGGCACGGGTACCGACATCCACGATCGCAAGCTCGCCGAGAGCGCGCTGGTCTCGGCGCAGGCGCAGCTCGAGGCGCGCGTCCTGGAGCTTGAATCCCTCTATCAGTATGCACCGGTCGGGCTTGCCGTTATCGACAGGTCGATGCGCTTCCTGCGGGTCAATACGGCGCTTGCCGCGATGGACGGACACCCGGTCGTCGTGCATGGCGGCCGGACGGTTGCGGAGATGGTGCCGCAGCTCGCCGAGGCGCTGGCGCCGGTGCTGGAGAAAGTGCTGGCCGGCGAGACAGTCACCCGCCTCGAACTCATCGGTGACGTTGCGGGCGAGACAGGCGGCCGGCGCGTCTGGCAGGCGGCGTTCTATCCGGTTCGCCAGGATGCCGGCGAAGTCTCCGCGATCGGCGCGATCCTTGACGACGTCACGGCCGAGCATGACGCCGAGGCCGCGCTCGCGGAGGAGAAGTCGCGCCTCGAGCGGCTGATGATCTCGGCGCCCAATCTCATCTACATCACCGATGTCGCGCGCCGCCGCAACGCCTTTATGAACCCTCAGATTTTCGACACGCTCGGCTATGGGCCGGCGGAGCTGTCAGGCAAGTCCATCAAGGCGCTGAACGAGCTGGTCCATCCCGAGGACCGGAAGATCCTGACCGACCTCAGTCTGGAAGTTCGGCGCGTGGCGGACGGCGAGATCCGCGAGGCCGAGTACCGCATCCGCCACACCGACGGCGAGTACCGCTGGTTCCTGATCCGCGAGACGCCGTTCGACCGCGGGCCGGACGGCAGGGTCACGCAGGTGCTGGGTACCGGTCTCGACGTCACGGCGCGCAAGGACGCCGACGAGCATCAGCAGGTGCTGATCCGCGAACTGCATCACCGGGTGAAGAACATTCTCGCCACCGTCCAGGCCATCGCCTCGGCGACCGGCCGCTCGGCCAAGACCTTCGCGGAATTCCGCGATGACTTCTCGGACCGGCTGGTGTCGCTCGGACGCACGCACTCGCTGCTGACGCGCGAAGCCTGGGTCGGCGCCGAGCTGCACGATATCCTGAAGAGCGAGCTCGAACTCTATCTCGACGACAGCGGACGGATCACCATCGAGGGGCCGGCGGTCGCGATCCCGCGCGACATGGTGGTCTCGGTGGGCATGGCCGTGCACGAGCTGACGACCAATGCGGTCAAGTACGGGTCCTTGTCGGTAGCCGGCGGCCGCGTTCATGTCGCGATCGAGACCGACGGCGCGCCGATTGAACCCAAGCTTACCATCGTCTGGACCGAGAGCGGCGGCCCGACGGTCCAGACGCCGACGCGCCGCGGCTTCGGCTCGCTCCTGCTCAACCGCCTTCTCTCGTCGCAACTGGGCGGGCAGCTCGCCATCGACTACCGGCCGGAGGGCATCGTCGCCCGGGTCGAGATCGTGCTGCGCGCGAGCGCGCGCGTCTGAGCCACGAGGGAACCGTTGCGCCTCCCGGCGGTTCTTGTGCCGCCGATTGCGACACCGGGAGGCGGCAGGCCATGCGCAACGATCTCTTGTGGTTCCTGCCGCGCGGCGAGCCCATGCTGACGCCCGAGCCGGCCGAAGACAAGCTGGACCTGTTCGATATCGGCGACCACGATCCGGTCCTGCGCTATTCCGTGCTCGGCATCTTCCTGATCCTTGCGACCGCCGCGCTGGCCATCGCCCGGCCGGTCGCGCTGCCGGTGACGGCGGGCATCGTGTTCGGCATCGTGCTTGGACCGCTGACCGACCGCCTCATCCGCAAGGGCGTGCCGGCCGGGGCTGCCGCGGGTATCGTCGTCATCGTCGCCGGACTGGCGCTGATCACCGTGTTCGGCATGCTGGCCGCGCCGGTCGCTATGGGCATCGACCAGTTGCCAAGCATCGTCGCGACGCTCCGTGCCAAGCTCGACGGCCTGTTCGACATCGTCCAGCGCCTGCAAGGGGCGGGCGCGTCCGGCGCGCCATCGGTGGAGGTGTCCTCCGGCAACCAGTTCAGCCCGTTGCTCAACATTGCGCTGACCTCGACCAGCGCGGCCGGGAGCGCCCTGATCTTCGCCGCGACCGTCTATTTCTACCTTGCCGGGCGGCGCACGCTGAAGGCGCGGCTCCTGCGCATGTGCCTTGGCCGCGGCGCGCGCCAGGCGGCCGATACGTTCTTCCAGGAGACCGAGAGCCGGATCGCCACCTATTTCGGCGTGGTCACGGTGATCAATCTCGTGGTCGGCGTCTTCGTGACAGCGCTCGCCTGGGCGGCCGGCTTTCCCTATCCGCCGTTCTGGGGCGCGATGGCCTTCGTGCTCAACTATCTCGCCTTTGTCGGCCCCTTCATCGGGCTGCTGCTGATCATCGGTGCCGGCCTGACGGCGGATGCGAGTCTCCTGCAGGCGACATGGCCGGCAGCGGTCTACCTCGTCATGCACACGATTGAGGGCAACATCGTCACGCCCAGCCTGATCGGGCGGCGGCTGACCATGTCGCCGTTCCTCGTGTTCCTGTCCTTCGTGTTCTGGCTTTGGCTCTGGGGTCCGGTCGGGGCCATCCTGTCGACGCCGCTGCTGCTGATCGGTCTGGTGATGTTCGAGGGCCTGTCGCGCTATCGTGCGTTGGCCGCGGATGAGCCGCCCGCACCGGCGGAGACGGCCGGAACAGAAGACACCGAGGCGCGTTCAATGCTGCGGAGCGGTACGACGCCGCAAGCACCCGTCGCCGCGATCAGGTAAGTTGAGGAGAGACAGATGGCCCGCGCCAGAATGAACGATGACACCCCCTTCGACACCGCTCGCGCCGCCGCCAACGATGTGGCCGAGCGCGCCGCTGCCGCCGGCGAGAAGATCGCGCGCGGTGCTGCCGAGGCTGGCCGCACCGTGGCCGACGAGGCCGGCGAAGCCGCGGCCAACGTCCAGGAGAAGCTGAAGGCGGTCGGGGTCGACACCGACGTCATGATGAACGCCGCCAGGGACCAGGCCGGCGAACTGCAGAAGCTCATCGCGGACGAACTGAAGACCCGGCCCCTGCGGGCGCTCGGCTTTGCGGCGGCGGCCGGCCTCATCGTCGGTTACCTGTCGACGCGGTGATCGTGATGTGGCGGGCCCTCTCGTTGCTGGCGGCCACGGAACTCGGTGGCGCGGTCCGGCGCAATGTCGTGATCTTCATGATCTACGGCCTTGCGCTGATCGTGTTCGCTGCCGCGTGCGGCTTCCTGATCTCGGTGGCGCATGCGCTGCTGGCGGTGGCCTATGGACCCATTGGCGCGAGCCTGATCATTGCCGCGGTACTGCTGATCGTCGCGCTGGGCCTGATGTTCGTCGGCTTTTACATGCGCCATCGCGTCCGGCGGCGAAGCGCGGTCGCGACCGCGGCGCTGGTCGCGGCGCCCGTTGTTGCGCCAGCCGCGATCAGGGCACTGGCCTCGAACGCCACCGTCGGCGCGGGCCTGGTGGCAGGCGCCGTCGCACTTGGGGCGATCGTCGGCCGCCAGATGGGCCGCAGCGGCTGAGCCGCCCGTCTGATCCCTTCCATCGACTGCTTTTGCCAAGGACCGATGATGCGCGTGCTGATCTGCGAGGATGATGGGCTGCTGGCGAGCGAACTGGGTATCATTGCCGGCGAGGCCGGCTGCGAGGTCACCGGCATCGCCGCAACCGCCGACGAGGCATTGCGGAAAGCGGCCGAAACCCGGCCGGATGTCGCCATTGTCGACCTCCATCTCGGCGACGGGCGGTCCGGTGCGGATCTGGCCGCGGCACTGGCCGACCAGCGCATCCGGATCATGGTCGTCTCCGGCGACACCAGCGTCGATCCGGTTCTTGCGCGCATCGACCACGTCTTTCTGGCAAAGCCCGTGAACCTCAACATGCTGCGCGCCCTGCTAACCGATCACGCCTCAGCCCTGCGCGAATATCGGTCGGCGGCGGCCTGATCGCGGGGAACGGGCGTCCCGGCGAGGCGTTGATCCTGCGTCCCCCCATTTCGACAGGAGGCTTTGCAATGCCCACTCCCACCGGCCATACCCGCGCCATTCCCGCTTCGCGCGTCACCGGCACGAATGTCTATAACCCGCAGGGCGAGAAGATCGGTCACGTCGAGGACGTCGTGCTCGACAAGATGTCCGACAAGGTGATGTTCGCCGTGCTCGGCTTTGGCGGCTTCCTCGGCATCGGCGAGCGTTTCCACGCCATGCCCTGGTCGATGCTCGACTATGATCCAGAGCGCGAGGGCTACATCGTGGCGCTGTCGCGCGACACGCTTGAGAAGGCACCGTCCTACGCGCTCAACGACCTCACCAAGAACGATGGCGCAGGCCAGTCGACCTCGCTCGACTATTATTCCAAGTTCACCGCCCACTGACGCGCGTGACCGTCATGAAATCCGCGGATGACCTGCCGGTCCTCCGCGGGTTTTTGCTATCGGCAAGTCGAGGAATGATGTTCTGGATCCGGCAGCGCCAACAAAGTACGGGGACCGGCCAAAGCCGGTCCCCGTTCATCCGGGATGAGGGAATATCAGTTGCCGGCCTGCGGCGCGGTCAGGGCGGCGGTGCGGGCCGTTCCCACGCGATCGGCCTGATCGCGGAACGGCTCGAAGGCACGATGGGCATAGTCGAGATCGGCACGGCTCGGCGTCGCCGAGAGCGCCGGCGCGCCAGCGATCGGGCCAAGGGATCGCGCGGGCATCAGCTCGGCGGCCGCCAATGTCATCGCACCGGCGATGCCGCCGGCAAGACCGAGCATCGCGAGCCGGGAAAACGGGGCGGGAGTCTTGGACCTGCGCATGAACTCCTCCTCGGTGAACGGGGTCGACTGCATGGCTGAACAACGCGCGGATCGCCCAGGAGTTCAATTGTCCCGTGTCGTGGCGCTTTTTTTTGCCGCATCGTTGCTCGGTATCGCGGCCGACCCGGCGGAAGCACGCAGCCGCCGCGCCCGGATGCCCAGCTTTGCGGCGCCCGTGCCCGAGCCGCGCCCTGTCGAGCCGGCGCCGCCCGGAGCGCCGGAGACATTGCCGCCTGCGGCCCCGCCGGAGGCATCAGGACCCGGCAACGCGTCCCCGGACTGCGCTGCGCGGCTCGCCGCGATGGGCGTGACTTTCACCCGACCGAACCGGCCGGCTGCAGCCGATGCGCGATGCACAATCGAGGACGGCGTCCAGCTCGACCAGATGCGGGACGGCGGCGTCACCCTGCGCTGGCCGGATCGGCCGATCCTGGCCTGCGAGATGGCTGAACGGTTCGCCGGCTTCACCCGTGACGCCGTCAGGCCGATGGCGCGCAGCATGATGGGAGCGGAGCTTGTCGCCCTCGGCACCGGCAACGGCTTCGAGTGCCGCCCGCGCAACCGCCAGGCCGGAGCGAAGCTCAGCGCCCATGGCCAGGGCCTTGCCGTCGACATCGCCTGGTTCGAACTGGAGGGCCGCCGGCAAGTGTCCGTCGAGACGCCCGTTTCCGATGCCGAGCGCCGGTTCCTCGCCGCGGTTCGCAAGGCCGCCTGCGGCTGGTTCACGACGGTGCTCGGCCCCGGGTCCGACGCGGCCCACGCGAACCATCTCCATTTCGACGCGGAGCGGCGCGGGCGCGATGGCCAGTCGCGGCTCTGCCAGTAGCGGCCAATAAGAAAAACCCCGCGCTCCGGAGAGCGCGGGGTCCAAGGACGAGCGGATTGTGGAGGGGGGCTCTTTAAGTCCGCTCGCCCATGAAGGTCGGCATGTCCTGCAACTGCTGCTTGGTGCGCATGACGACGCCGAAGATGGTGCCATCCGACTGGCGCATCAGTTTCACTTCGCGCAGTTCGAGGGCGACCTTCTTTTCGCCGATGCCGAGGAAGCCGCCGACGCCGATTACGGCATGGGTGATGCGGCCATCGGCGCCGATGATGAGGTCGTCGATCTTGCCGATCGAGTCGTGCTGGCCACGCATCGCGCGCCACTGCTCGTCGCTTGTCGGGGTCGGCGCAATGGCGCCGGTGCGCGCGGTCGAGGCAGTGGTCGACGGGTCGGGTCGCGCGGCGCCCGAGGCGGTGGTCGCCGGATCAGCCGGACGCGGCGTCGAGGCAGTGGTGGACGGGTCGGGTCGCGCGGCGGCTGCATTGTCCGGCTTCGGCGCATAGATGGAGATGCCGATCAGCTTGTTGACCGAGAACTCGTTGGCCGAGAGGTGGACGGCAGGAGCAGCCGTGCGGGCGGCAGGCGCCGGGGTCTGCATCTGGGTGGGGGCCGGAGCCGGCGCCGTCGGCGCGGGCGTCGGGGTCTGCGCGAACGCGCCAGTGGCCAGCAAGGCCGCGACCGAGGTGGTGGCGAGGAAGGTGCGGAACATAGTGGTCTCCCGTTCTTTCTGTCGTGAGGGGACCGCCGACGTGGCACCGCGAACCTGCGCTGCGGGCCTGTTGCCGGGGCTGGTCAATGAACGGATCGCAGGGACGATTGTTCCTGCCCGAATTGCTTCGGCTGGGTCCCGGAAGGCCAAAAATCCCACGCACGGCAGGGAACCCGCGGAGGCGCGGCGCGTTTTTTTGCGCGGGCTTGTCAGAGCACAAGGACGGAGGCCCGGCGAGAGATCCCGACATGACCGAATCGCCCCCCGAGACCGCGTCCGCCAGCAGGCGCTCCCGGACGAAGGAGTTCTTCCGCGTGGCCCTCGGCTTCTGGACCGGACGGTCCCGGCGCCGGGCCTGGCTGCTCACCATCGCCGTGCTGGCCTTCGCCTTCGCGCAGATCGCCGCGCAGGTCGGCATCAACAGCTGGAACCGGCTGTTCTTCGATGCACTCGAGAAGAAGGACCTGCAGGCGGTCGTCACAGCGATCGGCCTCTTGCCAGTCCTTATCGGGGCGGCGGCGCTCACCATGTCCGGCCTCGTGGTGCTGCGCATGCTCTTGCAGGTGCGCTGGCGCGAATGGCTGACCAACCGCCTTGCCGGGTGGTGGATCGCCGACCAGCGCTACTACCGGCTGGGATTCCTGGAGACCGAGCACACCGCGCCGGAATTCCGCATCGCCGAGGACGTGCGCATCGCCACCGAGCCGATGGTGGAATTCGCCATCGGCCTGATCGCGGCCTTCACTACGGCCGTCACCTTCGCGGCGATCCTGTGGACAGTTGCCGGTTCCATCACGTTCCAGATCGGCGGGCAGACTATCTTCATCCCGGCCTATATGGCGGTCGCCGCCGTCGTCTATGCGAGCACCGCCTCGCTCGCGGCCTATTTCGTCGGGCGGGCGCTGGTCGGCAAGGTCGCAGCGAAGAACGAGACCGAGGCGCTGTTCCGCGCCGAGATGACGCGGCTGCGCGAGAACGCCGAGAGCATCGCGCTGATCAAAGGCGATGCGGACGAGCGCCAGTCCGTCCGCGATACCTACCAGAACGTTGTCAAGGCCTGGCTCGCTGTCGTGAGGCGGCAGGGCTTCCTCGCGCTGGTGCTGAATACCAACGGCGCCCTGTTCCCGATCGTACCGCTGCTGCTGATCGCCCCCAAGTTCCTGTCGGGTGAATTGTCGCTCGGCGCGGTGATGCAGGTCGCCGCGGCGTTCAGCGCCGTGCAGGCCGCGCTGGTCTGGTTCGTCGACAATTTCGTCCGGCTGTCCGAGTGGTACGCCTCGCTTGTGCGCGTCGACGAGTTTACCGAGACGCTGCAGGAAATCGACATCGGCACGATCATGGAGGACGACCAGCAGATCGCGCTGGGCGTCAGCGAGGACGACCACATTCACATCAAAGATCTGTCGCTCGCCCACCGCAACGGCCGGGTGGTCATCGACGGCGCCTCCATCAGCATCGCCCCCGGCGAGAAGGTGCTGATCTCCGGCGAGAGCGGCACCGGCAAGAGCACGCTGATCCGGGCGCTCGCGGGCCTCTGGCCCTGGGGCTCGGGCTCCATCACCTTCCCGAAAGACGTCAAATACGCCTTCGTGCCGCAGAAGCCTTATGTGCCGAAGGGCACGTTGCGCGACACGCTGCTCTATCCCGAGGTCGGTGCCGACGTGCCGAAGGAGACGATCGTCCAGGCAATGGAACGCTGCGGCCTCGGCTACATGGTCAAGCGCCTTGACGAGGACGATGATTGGGACCGGGTGCTCTCGGGCGGCGAGCGCCAGCGCATCGCCTTCTGTCGCCTGGTCATCCAGAAGCCTCCCATCATCATCATGGACGAGGCGACGGCAGCGCTCGACGAGGGCAGCCAGGCGAGCCTGCTCGGCCTGTTCGCGGAAGATCTCGCGGCATCGACCCTGATCAGCGTCGGCCATCGGGCGGGCCTGGAGGAGTATCACGAGCGCAAGATCGTGCTGATGCGCCGGCCGGCCGGCGCCCAGATCAAGTCCGAGCCGATCCGCAAGTCGCTCTGGAAGATGTTGCGCGGCCGGGAACCGTCGTTCGACGCGCGGTAGTCGGTTACAAGCCGACGGGAACTCCGCCCAGCATCGCGGGTTGTCAGGACATATCGCTTCCCTTCCCGCGATATGGACCTCTCCAACTCGAAGCCGCCGCTGGCGGCTTCATTTTTGTTGCAGACCTCCAGCGCGGGTTAAGCTCGTCCTGTCCGCGGCTACCAGCGAGCCAACCATGGATCTCTTCGTCCGCCATGTGACCACCTACAGCTATTCGGTGCCGGTCAGCTTCGGGCCGCACCGGCTGATGATCCGGCCGCGCGACAGCTTCGACATCCGCATCCTCGACACGCAGATCGAGATCACGCCGCGCGCCAGCCTGCAGTGGATGCACGATGTCTATGGCAACCCGATCGCGATAGCGACCTTCCACGAGATGAGCGACCGGCTGGAGGTCACCAGCGGACTGGTGCTCAGGCGCTATGCCTCGGCCTTCCCGAGTGGCCGCGATCTGTCCAAGGCGCCGTTCGCGCCGCACTACTCGGACGGCGAGCGGATCGTGCTGCAGCCGTTCATGGCACCCGCTACCGATGACGAGGGTGGCGCGCTGGTGACATGGCTCGGCGAGGTTCTGGCGGAGCCCGAGGGCGGGACCGATCCGCTGGCGCGCGCCTCGCACGCCATCCATTCCGGCTTCGGCTATTCCGTGCGGTTCGAGGAAGGCACCCAGTCGCCCGGTCAGACGATCGTGTCCAGGTCCGGCTCGTGCCGTGACCTCGCCTGGCTGTTCATCGAGGCGGTGCGCCGGCTCGGCTACGCGGCTCGCTTCGTCACCGGCTACCTGCACAACCAGGGCAGTGACGACCCCGCCAATCGCGCCGCCGTCGGCCTGCCCCATGCCTGGGCCGAGGTCTTCGTGCCGGGCGACGGGTGGGTCGAGTTCGACCCGACCAATGCGCTGGTCGCCGATCCGCACCTGATCCGCGTCGCGGTGGCGCGCGTGCCGGGCGAGGCCTCGCCGGTCGCGGGCAGCTTCACCGGGCCGTTCGGGGCACAGCTGGGGCTGGCGGTCGGCGTCGACATCTCGCGCACGGTGAGCCACGCCAACGTCGCCTGACTTGTGGCAGCCGCCGCTCAGACCGGCACCCGCCACTGGCCGAGCGAGCGACCGCCGGCGGGATGCAGGGGCGTCGCCTCGAGCTGGCGCAGCAGGCCGTGGGTAATGCGGGTGTCGGCAGCGCCTGGCACCACGGCATCGGTCTCCAGCGTCAAAATCATGCTCGCCGCGCCGTCCTGCCACAGTTTCACGTCGAGATGGGCGGAGGGCCGCACCCGCTGTACCGAACCCGCCACCTCGACGGCCAGCAGGCCGAGCGGGATGGCCCGGTCGATCACCAATGCGACACCGTCGGGCGCTGTCGTCGACACCCAGGTCTGGCCCGCCCGCATGAGGCCGCCGAGCATGATCGCGACCTCTTCGAGCAGCGGCTTGAGCTCGACCGGCCGCATCTCGCCCTGCGCCAGCGCATGCCGGTAGGCGATGGACAGCACCTGCACCTTGGCCTCGACTTCCGCGAGCACGCCGCGATGGGCCTCGCCATGCTCGCGCCGGGCAAGGCCGAGATAGCTCTGCACGACCTGCAGGCTGTTCTTCACCCGATGATGCAGTTCGCGCACCAGGTAGCGGTTGGCGCCGACCGTGGCGTTGAGCTTTTCCAGTCGGTCGTTCTGCTCGGCCATCAGCCGGTTGAAGGCCTCGGAAACGCGGAGAATGTCCTCGGGCATCGCCGGATCGACGGGCGCCTGCTTTGGCGTGTGCGAGGCACTCGCGACCGCGGCCGCCTCGATGCCGCGGATCCAGCGGATGATGTTGGAATCGATGGCGAGTGAATAGGCGGCGAAGAGCACGGCAAGGGTGACCAGCGGCGTCAGCAGCAGGGCGATGAACTGCAGGAAGGCGGCCCGCTCGGCGCTGGCATCGAAGCGGGCGAGAACGACGAGGTCCGGTTCGGCGACGACCTGCGAGGCGAAGATCGCGCGGGTTCCGTCGCGGCTGAGGTCGTCCCAGCGGGCAACGCCCTGTCCGATCACCTCGGTGCGCGGCAGCCACGAGGCGTCGTCCTCGCGGGCGCCGCGCGCGATGACGATCCGGCCCGGCAACTGGACCAGGCCGACAATCACGCCCGGCATGATGGTGCCGAGGTCGAAGCTGCGGTCGAGGATCGCGGCGTCGATCAGCAGGATCGCCTCGAACGGGGGCGCGGTGGCGGAGCCCTCCTGGCGGGCGTGGACGCCGAGAAAACGCTTGCCGTCGAGGACGATCTGGCCGTAGCGCGCCTCGGCAAGATCCTGCCCGATCCAGGTGGCGGTGCGCGGGCGCTGCTGGAACGCCGTCAGGACCGCGCTGAGCGTGGCGGGGCCGATGTCGATGGTGCGCGCCGCCCGGCAGAACGGCCGCTCGCCCACTCGTATGGCGAGGAACTCGTATCCGGCGGCACTCGTGACGATCCGCCGGGCGAGGGAATCGCAGCCCTCGCCGTTCGCCGGCACGGCCGCAACGGTTGTCAGCAGGGCGCGCAGCGTCTCGCGGTACCAGATGCGCGTGCGAACCGCGAAATTGCCGATCGTCTGCACCTCGGTCGATTCGATCGAGGCCAGCACCGAGCGATAGGTCATCGTCGCGGTGACCGCGGCGACGACGGCAATCGGCAGCACGACCAGCACCATCAGAGCCAGCAGACGAGCACGGACGGTGCGGAATGCCATGACTTGCATTGATTCAGGTGCGCGCGAGGTCCGCTGGTGAGGAGTGGATCACAGCCGAACTGTTGCGGTCCGGCCCGATATCGTTGACGCTGGAAATGCCGAGGAGATCGGCGAGCCGCGCCCGTGCCCGGTTGACGCGGCTCTTGATCGTGCCGACCGCCACGCCGCAGATTTCGGCCGCCTCCTCGTAGGACAGGCCGCTGGCACCGACGAGGATCAGCACCTCGCGGTGCTCCTCGGACAGCTTGGCCAGCGCTACACGGAAATCGGCCAGGTCCATCGCGCTTTCCTGCTCGCCCGAGACGGCGAGCCGCTGGGCGTAGGTGCCGTCGCTGTCCTGCACCTCGCGCCCGCGCTTGCGATAGAGCGAGTAGTAGGTGTTGCGCAGGATGGTGAAGAGCCAGGCGCGCAGGCTGGTGCCCGGCTGGAACTTGTCGGCATTGCTCCAGGCCTTGAGCATGGTTTCCTGGACGAGGTCGTCGGCCTGCTGCACCGAGCCGCAGAGCGAGACGCCGAAGGCGCGCAGGTTGGACAGTTCGGCGATCAACCCTTCGCGGAAATCGTCACTGATCATTGCGACGCTCTTTCGCCTCGAGCTCGGCCAGCAGGACGAGCAGCCGGTCGGGGATGGGTGCGCTGATCAGGTCGTCGTAATGCGCTTTCAGAGATTTCCCGATGGCATCCTGGATGCGCGGATCGAGCTCGATGTCCTGGCCGTCATCATCGCGCTGGCGATCCTCGTGCTCAGTGGGAATGCCACCCATTGGGCTCTCCATATGCTGCGCCGGGGCGCTGTTGATCCAACCCAGAACGTCGTGCGTCAAAGATGGTTCCACGGAATCGGAAAAATAAAAAGCTTGCCAGGACAAGGGGTTCCGGGCGCCATTATAGGGTTCGGACAGGAGACAACGACAATGACGATCGCTGCGGATATCGCCCCGCACCTTCCCTACCTGCGCCGCTTCGCGCGCGCCCTCGGCGGCAGCCAGGCGAGCGGCGATTCCTATGTCGTCGCCACGCTCGAGGCGCTGGTCGCCGATCCCTCATGCTTTCCGCGCGACGTGCCGGCGCGCATCGGTCTCTACCGCATCTTCCTGAAGCTGTGGTCGTCGATGCCGGTCAACATGGCGCAGATCTCGCGCATGCCGCTGCGCGCCGGGCCGGTGGAGCGCAATCTCGACGCGCTGACGCCCCGCCCGCGCCAAGCCTTCCTCCTGCGCACCGTCGAAGGCTTCAGCCTGGATGACGTCGCCCGCATCCTCGATGTCGACACCGCCGCGGCGCAGGAACTCATCGGCCAGGCCGGTCGGGAGATCGCCGAGCAGGTCGCCACCGACGTGCTGATCATCGAGGACGAGCCGATCATCGCGCTCGACATCGAGACGCTGGTCAAGGAGCTTGGCCATTCGGTGACCGGCATCGCACGCACCCACAAGGAGGCCATCGCGCTCGTTGCCCAGCGCCGGCCCGGCCTCGTGCTCGCCGACATCCAGCTGGCCGACGGTTCGTCAGGCCTCGATGCGGTCGCGGAGATCCTGCAGACGATCGACCTGCCGGTGATCTTCATCACCGCCTATCCCGAGCGCCTGCTGACCGGCGCGCGCCCGGAACCCGCCTTCCTCATCACCAAGCCGTTCCAGCCCGACGCGGTGAAGGCCGCGATCAGCCAGGCGCTGTTCTTTGGCCGCCATCCCGCGCGCCAGGTGGCGTAAGGGCCGGCGGGATGCCCCGAACGATCTCAGTGCAGCGCAGTTCAAACGATTCAAATTCGCATCGTCCGCGGGAACCGTTCCGCGGTCTTTGTGTTGGATACCTCGATAAGGGGCTTGCGCCGTTCAGCGCAAGCCGGGTCGGAGCGAGCCTCCATGGCGTCATGGGCGGTTTCAACCATGGCCACGGTCCTGATCGGGACGGCGCTGTTTGGCGGGTTTCTCGTCGTCACGCCGGCCATTCTCGATGTGGCAATGGTCACTCTCGCGGCGAGCGGATCGCATATGGTGATGGGCCTTCTGGAGAGTTCGGACTGAGCGGTCGAAGGACCGGTTCGGGCACTTCGGCCACCTCGTCGCCGATCGATTGCTGGCGCCAGCACGGGCCGCGTCCGATCGGACACGGGCCGTTAAGCCTCGGCCAGTAGGATGAGCTGTCCCGCCGCGACAGGGTCGCGGCAAGGGCAAATGAAGAGCGCGGCGAGGGCGCGCGGGTGTCGGGTGATCGAGGACCATGTCCAGGCAGCGCATACTCATTGTCGAGGATGACCCGTTCATCGCCATGGATATCGAGGCGGCGGTGATCGACGATCTCGGCGACCAGACGGAGGTCGTTCTGGCCGACAGCCTGTGCACCGCGCAGCCGCTGGCCGATGGTCTGGTCGATGTCGCCTTGCTCGACGTCGACGTCATTGGTGGCAAGACCTTCGAGATCGCGCTGGCGCTGCACCGCCGCGGGACACCGTTTGCCTTCGTCTCCGGCTCGCTGCCGGCCGACCTGCCGCTCGAACTGCTTGGCGCCGCCTTCGTGCGCAAGCCGTTCCATTCCCGCGATATCCTGAGCTTCGTGAAGTCGGCGCTGCGGCCCTCGATCAACGACAATCTCGACCAGCCGGCGACTGACAGCCACCCCGCCTGATTGACGGGCGCGCCGGCATACCGGACCATTGGCCAGGGCCACGAACCCCGACAGGTGCCGCATGGCGATCCCACGATCGAGCCTTTTCCTCGCCTGCGTGCTTGGTCTCGCCGCGACGGGTTTTGCGGCCGCGCAGCCGGCCTCGCCCGAGGCGGGCCGGGCCTGGAGCCAGATCGAGCAGGTGCTGACCTCGCCGCGCTGCATCAACTGCCATCCCGTCACCGACCGCCCGACGCAGACCGACGCCATGCGCCCGCACCAGATGAGCGTGACGCGCGGGCCGACCGACCACGGCGCGCCCGGCCTGCACTGTTCGGCTTGCCACCAGGAGCGCAACAATGCCGCCAGCGGCGTGCCCGGCGCGCCGCACTGGGGCCTCGCCCCACGCTCCATGGGCTGGGTGGGGCTGTCGTCCGGCGACCTCTGCCGCCGGCTGAAAGACCCCGCCGCCAACGGCAACCGCTCGGTCGCCGACCTCGTCAAGCACATGACCGAGGACGCGCTGGTGCTCTGGGCCTGGCAGCCCGGCCGCAACGGCCGCGGCGAGGAGCGCAAGCCGCCGCCGATCACGGTGGCGCAGCTGGGCGAGGCGCTGGGGCAGTGGGCCGCGGCGGGAGCGCCCTGCCCGGAGTGAGATGCGTTGGGAATGGTGCCCCTAGCCGGCACCAAATATCGTGTCTATCTTGTTGATATTGAATACGAATGTTTTTTTGATCGTCGTAAATACTAACGCCCGCACCAACGAGAGGCTTCTAGTCCCTGCCGACGCGGGAAGGAACCCCACCACAGAAGAAGGGCCACCCGCAGGCGGCCCAATATTCCCGCAGAGTAGGCACGAGAGATCAGTAACGCGCGACGACCGCCGGCGACCCAGTCGAGAAGAGGTAGTTCACGCCCAGCCTGACGGTGTGAACCTGTACATTTCTAATGGGTTCTTTCGGATGCAGGCGCTCGCAGGTTAGTTGCAGACCTCAACAGGGCGATACGCCCAACGACCGCTAATTTCGTCCCAAATGCGCCGCCGCACCATTCGGCATCGGCCCGGCTGCTCATATACAGTCGGAGGTGCTACAGTCCGTTGTTCCGAGCGCGGGAGCTCTCGCGAAAAGTCCCGTGATTGGGCTTGGGCCGGAGCTGCGGCAGCCGCCAGCGCCGCCAAGATCACACACGCCACGAGAATTTTCTGCATTGTGGCCCCCTTCAGCGCAACGACAGCAAATTGCTGTCACCCAGTGAGTTTCCACAATCCTAAACTGTTTGCAATGGAAGCGGTAAAATGGTGCGCAGCTCTTCGTATGGCGGCCACTGACGCCGGGTTGCTTTAGTCGGGGAAGCCGAACCACTGCACGCCGGCGGGGGACAACGGGCCGGTGTGGCGTTCCTATTGCAGCAACCTGCGGCGCGAGCAGTCCGCTAACTGCTAGGATAGAGCCTGAGATTGTTCTTAGTCTGCCCCATGCATGGCGGCTCCCGCGATCGGGATTTGAGATGCTTTGGAGCCGCCGATACAGACGCGGCCCCGATATCGGGTGCCACGACGGGAGCCGGGAGTTACTGCCCGCGGCTGGCCAGCACCGCACGACATGCCGCAGTCAGCTTCTGCCGATTTTGTTGGAGGCATGCCGTTCTGACGTTATCACCTTGGTCCATGAGTGGCCCGCAGAACCGTGAAAGATCGCGCGCACACGCCCTCTGCTCCGCAGGTGTCCCCTCCCGACTCCGGTCATAAGCGTTGCTTGGTGCGGCGAAAGCGGTGAGTGCTGTAATTGCCAATGCGATCCGGATCATCGAAATCTCCCCCCCCCCCGTGACCGCCTTCTGCATGAGCGTCAGGCGGACCACGATCAGGATCATGGGGCGGAGCTGCGGTCAAGCCGCGTCCGCAGGCAACCGTTGCACGCGGATCGTCCCAACGGGGGATGACTTCTCTCCCAATGACTTCCTGACCTCCGCATCCTCTCCGCCAGCATCTGGGCAATTCGAGAAAGCTCTTCCGAGCGACGGGCCTCGTAAAATCAGGCATTCGGGCGTTCGCTGAAATGGCAAATGGACCTTGGGCATCTCCGGTACGCGCGTATTGGTCGCGTATCGGCCCCATCGCCTAAGGCTTCCGAAAATTCGGCCTATCGCGCTCTATTTTAGAGATGGCCCCAACGCCAGCAGCGGCCACTAGTTTGCGGGTCGGCGGGCCATCGCCTGAAACCGACCTGTTCTTTGCAGAGAGGCGTTCGGTCGAGGTCGCGGGCATCAGACATAAGGCGGCGCGCACAGGCGGGCTCGCTACGGCGCTTCTTGATGAGCGCGCTTCGCCCGCCATCTCGCAAGGGGCGGGAGAGGCATTCTGCAATAGATAATAGTAGCTGGGCAGAGCGTCATTCCGGGAGGTGGCTCGAAACCCGGTAAACGCTTGGCGCCACAACGGATTATCAAGCTAACTCCCTCGATGGTTTTGAGGCGCTTCTGTCCGCTGTGGCGGACTTCAGTGTCCCCAATTCCGGACAGTGGCGTCCGCTCCTGCGGACTTTAAGTCCGGTCAGCGGGACAGTGGACCGGCTTCCCAGCATCGCGCCGGGCCTTCAGCAACGGCCGCCAGCCGACAAATTCTCTCGTCGCGGGCATCTCGGTTTCCGGGTCTGGATGCATGGTGAGGCGATAGGTGGTCGCGTCCCGCTTGCCCAGCCGGCTACGTTGCAACGGCACAAGCCATCCCCTGTCCTCCAACTGTTCCAGCGCGGTGGCAGCGGCCGACTTCCCGCATTCCAGCGCATCGGCAAGCCGTCGCACCGACCATCGGGCGTATGGGTTCGAGGGTCGATAGTGGCCCACGATGACGACAAGCGCCTTACTCGCCAGCGGGCTCAGGCTTCGCCAAGCGGGCAGGGAGAGCCATTCGAAATAGATCCGCGCATGGGGCGCGTCTGATGCCTTGGTGGCGCGAGCCATCGTTTTCCGCCGTTTGTTTATTGGGATCGGCAGCCGTGGGCTTCAGGAATCCACCCACGGCTTTTCTCGCTGTGGGCTACCTAGTCAGCGGGCGGAAGCAGATTGAGCCTCCGCGCCTCTGCCAGCGCTTTGGCGACGGCATCGTGTAATCGGGGCAGGTGACGCACGCCGATGGTGAGCCCGCCCTTGCCGGGCATCCAAGCCGTTGCGGTCGGATACCAGGCCCTCAGGTTCACGACGGCATTGCCCTGATACTCGTCGAGATGGATGCGCATCATCTCGCGTCCGTTCCGGGGCCACTCAGCAATCAAAACCGGGAGTGTGTTTGCGCTCATGCCGTCACCTTGGCGCCGAACCGGCGCTTCTGATATCCAGTCATGGTCTGATTTCCCTAGAGGGGGTTGAGGGCACCGCCCGGCCGATGTGCAACCATCGAGCCGGGCATCTTTTTGGGTGCGAGCATCAAGCCGCCTTGGTCGGCACGATGGTCGGAAGGCTTTCCAGCCATGCCGTCAAATCGTCGCGATGGATCAGCGTGCGGCGACCCAGCTTCCGCGCCTTCAATTCGCCTGCGGAGATGGCGCTGTAGAGGGTGGTGCGACCGCACCCGGCGAGACGCGCAGCCTCGTGCGGCGAAAGACCCAGCGGGCCGGAGGTATGTGAAAAAACCGTTTCGGACTGGGGCATCGTGTGCCTCCGGCCGGGACTGCCCCGGCAGGCACCACGCGAGTCGCTCGGTGGTAGGCGCACACTGGGAGTCTAAGCGTGAGCCGGGGAGTGCAACTATTCCGGCAAATTCTTGCACCGTTGCTGTGCGTCTTCCAGCGCCGCAGCCAGATCGCCGGGAAAGTGTATGTGTGCGTCGCGCCAGAGGTCTTTCGCCATCCGCTTCACGCGCTCATTCGAATTCTCGTCTAGCCACTGGTTGCCCGCATCCCTCGCCCCCTCGACAATGGCATTCAGGCCTCGAAAATTGCCGGTGCTGCGGCGCATCTCGAAGGCCTTCACGGCTAGGCTCAATTCCCAGCGGTCTCGGGTAAGCACGGCCCTGTCACGCTTCGTTCGCGGCTCCTCCATCATCATTATCCGATAGTGCTTTGGAGGATTGCCCCGACCAATGGGCTGTCGCCGCAATTCAATCTGGTAATCAACATAAGCGGTTCGAATCTGGCCGATCCACCAAAGCCGCCGCCATTCATACTCCGCCTGATAATCCTCCAGCAGCTGGGATATGGCGGCCTCCAGATCGGGGCTTCTCTGGAAGAGTCGCACGCCAGCTTTGATACCTTGAATCAACGCGTGGTCGTTCATCATTTGAAGTGCGGCGACGTGCGCAAAATCGCGGATAGCAATCGCAGATGCGCGCCCCTTCAACTGGTCGAAGACAGTCCAGCCTGCGCGCATCGACCAACCCGCCCAATCGGTCAGATCACCTTTTGGATCGATGCCAATGTTCGGCACAGCATCGGGCATTGCGTAGCGTCCTCAACGTCCTTGTCGAGCGAGTCGCTGCCGCGTCAATTCAAACCGGATCGGCAGGTTTCGATGGTTGCGGGTTGAGTTCAAAATCCACTCCACCAAAGCGCGCCAGCACGAGCCGCTTCTCGTCATCTGGGAGAGCCAGGAATGCGCGATAGAGTAGATCATTCTCCCTGCGCTGCCGTGCGCTGTCCGCAAGGACGCCCGAAGCCAATATGCATCCTTCCGTATCTTGACGAGACCATGCCACGATTCGCTGCTATCGGGTTCGCGGACGATGACAATCCAGCGTCCGACACCCTGCCCCGCATTTCGACTTCCTCGCGGGATGGGATGAAAATCGGGCAGGTCTGGCCGGTGAAGGGGAGCACGATTGCAGGGGTCATGGCGCGGGCCTCGAATTAGTCAGAGGAATGACCTTGGCGCCGGTCCGCAGAGTGTCGAGATGGTCGGCCCACCACGCCATCATTTGAACCCGCTCATTCCAGTGCTGACCGCGCGCATAGGCCCTGCGCACCGCGTCCTCGTCCTGATGCGCCAAAGCCCGCTCGATGGCGTCAGGCGTCCATTTGCCGGACTCGTTCAGCAGGCTGGATGCCGACGCCCGGAAGCCGTGCGCTGTCATCTCGTCAGGCGAGTAGCCCAGCCTGCGCAGGGCGGCATTCAGCGTGTTCTCGGAAATTGGCCGGACAGCCACCCGCGTTCCGGGAAATACCAACCGGCCGTGGCCGGTGATTGGACGCAGCGCACGGAGAATACCAACAGCCTGCGGGGGCAAGGGCACACGATGCTCTTTGCGCATTTTTGTGCGCGAAGCTGGGATGATCCAAAGCGCACCATCGACGTCGAATTCCGACCATTCAGCCAGCCGCAATTCGCCCGGACGAGGAAACAGGAGGGGCATCAGCTGCAACGCGGCTTTAGTCGATGACTGGCCGTCGTAACCGTCGATGGCGCGCAACAGCCCGCCCAGTGCCGCTGGATTGGTAATGGCGGCGCGGTGTTTGACAATTGGGGCCGTCAAGGCACCGCGAAGCGAGTAGGTCGGATCGGCAACGGCGCGAGCCGTGGCGATGGCATAGCGGAACACCTCCCCGATAATTCCGCGCAGTCGCCCGGCTGTTTCAAGGCGTCCCCGCGCCTCGACCCGTCTCAGCACCGCCAGCACCTCTGGTGCGGTCACTTCGGCAATGGGGCGTGTGCCGATGAGGGGATAGGCGAAGGACAGCGCCCATCGCTTCTTCTTGATGGTATCGGCCGTGCGACCTTCGCGCAGCTTCTTCTCCATCAATTCCTCTGCGACGGCTTCGAACGTCACCGCGCTGCGATTGGCGGCAGCAATCCGGTCCAGTCGCCTTTGCGCGCTCGGATCGACGCCATCGCGAAGCATTTTGCGAGCCTCATCCGTGCGCTCCCGCGCTTCTTTCAACGGAACCTCCGGGTAGGCCCCGAAGCTCAGCAGCTTCTGTTTACCGGCGAACCGATAGGCCATTCGCCACAAGCGCGACCCGTTCGGATTGACCAGCAGGAACAGGCCCTTTCCGTCAGATAGCTTGGCAGGCTTGGCGGCAGGTTTGAGGCTTCGAAGCGCAACGTCGGAGAGGGGCACTGTTGGTATCTCCGGGAACCCGAAATGGTCCATACCCACAGAGTTACCAGCAAATCCGTTGGTAGCAAGCGAACACCAGCGAACCGCGCCGACCGCACATTGTGGTCGATCAGGCTTATTGTCTGATTAAATTCAAAGGGTTGTGGCTTTTCGCGAGCGTCGGCGAACGCTCAGGTGGTGCCCCTAGCCGGGATCGAACCAGCACTCCTTGCGGAACTCGATTTTGAGTCGAGCGCGTCTACCAATTCCGCCATAGGGGCAACGGGCGCGATCTATAGCCAAGCACCCTCGCCGGTCAACACGTCGCCGGAGTTGACATAGCCGCCGCACGGGCGTTTCTCAGGCGCCATGAACGACAAGCCCGTCTTCACCACCGCGGTGGCGGTCGAGGCGCCTTCGGCTGCCGTCGGGCCGCCGAAGAAGGTGCTGACCGAGGCCGCGAAGCGCGCTTTGGCGGAGGCCGCCGAGCGGCGCGCCGCGCTTGACGCCAAGGCGAAGGAACTTGCGGCGCAGGCCGAACTGCACGGCCGCGGTGGGGCCGATCCCGTGCGCTACGACGACTGGGAGATCGGCGGCATCGCCGTCGACTTCTAAACCCCTCACGCCTTGTTCTTGCGCTCGCGCAGCTCGGCGAAGATCTCGGCCGCCGGCTTGCCCGCCATGCCGAGCGTCGCGGCAATGTCGGCATCGTCAGCACGCAGGAAGGGGTTGGTCGCCTTCTCCTGCCCGATGCTGGTGGGCAGAGTCGGCTGGCCGGCCTCGCGCAGCCGCGCCACCTCCTCCGCGCGCGCCTTGAGCGCGGCATTGCCGGGATCGACGGTCAGCGCGAACTTCGCGTTGGACGCGGTATATTCGTGGCCGCAGAATACCCGGGTGTCGTCGGGCAGGGCGCGCAGCACCTGCAGCGCCTGCCACATCTGCGCCGGCGTGCCCTCGAACAGGCGCCCGCAGCCCAGCGAGAACAGCGTGTCGCCGGAGGCGAGCAGCTTGTCGGCGGCGAAGTGGTAGTTGATGTGGCCGACCGTGTGGCCGGGCGTGTCGATAACGTCGGCGACCAGCGAACCGAACCGTGCCGTGCCGCCGGGGGCGACCTGCTCGTCGACCAGCGGGATGCGGTGCGCGTCCGCGCCATTGGCGATGACATGGGCGCCGGTCACCGCTTTCACCTCGGCGATGCCCTGGACGTGGTCCGGATGGTGGTGCGTGACGAGGATGTGGCTGATCGTCCAGCCCTTCTCCTTCGCCGCCGCGAGCACGGGCGCCGCCTCCGGCACGTCCACCGCCGCCGTCTTGCCGGTCGCGGGGTCGTGGATCAGCAGGCCGAAATTGTCGCTGAGGCACATGAACTGGTGGGTCTGGGCGGTCACGGCATTCTCCCGGCATTCATCAGGCGGCGTTTATCACATTGCCTGCCGCCCCCCGGCAATCCATTCTCCGCACCATCGCCCAGACCCGACGCGAGCCGCAGCCGCCCTTGTCCGACGTCATCGACCTCCGCGCCTTCTATTCCTCGCAGCTCGGCACGGTGGCGCGCCGGATGGTCAGCCGCGCCATCCGCACGCACTGGTCGTCGGGGCGCGGCATGACCACGGTCGGCCTTGGCTATTGCACGCCCTATCTCGGCCTGTTCCGCGACGAGGCCGACCGGTCGCTCGCCTTCATGCCGGCCCAGCAGGGCGTCATTCACTGGCCGACCGCCCGGCCGTGCCGCTCGGCGCTGGTCGAGGACCACATGCTGCCGCTGGCCGATGCGGCGGTGGACCGCCTGCTCATCGTCCATGCGCTGGAAGTCTCCAACGACGTCTCCGCGCTGCTGCGCGAGGCCTGGCGGGTGCTGGCCGCCGGCGGCCGGGTGCTGGCGGTGGTGCCGAACCGCCGGGGCCTGTGGGCGCAGCGCGATACGACCCCGTTCGGGCAAGGGCGGCCCTATTCGTCGCGCCAGCTGACCGAACTGATGCGCCAGTCGGCGTTTACGCCGGTGGCCTGGAGCCAGGCGCTGTGGGTGCCGCCCCTGAGGAAATCGCTGGTGCTCGGTTCGGCCATCGCCTGGGAACGCATGGGCTCGGCGCTCTCCATGCCGTTTGCCGGGGTGCATCTGGTGGAGGCGACCAAGCAGGTCTATCGACCGGCGGCTGTCAGGCGCGAGGAGAGGGTGCGCATCTTCCGCCCGGTGCTGCAGCCGACACCGGCCACGCGCGAGCAGATCTAGCGCCCCGGCAGTTTCGACTTCAGCACGAACAGCAGTTCGGCGATCTCCTCCTCGGACAGGAGCGAGACGCGGCGGGCAAGCAGGTTGGCGAGTTCGGTCGCCTGCGGCGACAGACCCGACGTGTCGATGACGATGCGCGGATGCGAGATTTCCGCGAGCTTGGCCAGTTCCTCGGCATCGTCCCAGATGATGCCGAAATAGGCGATGATCCGCTGGACGAGATACCAGCTGGGACGGCCGCGCTTGCCGTGCTCCAGCGCCGAGAGATAGGCGGCCGAGACGCCGATGGTCTCGGCCATGGCGGTGAGGGTTGCGCCCTTCGCCTCGCGCAAGCTCCGCACGCGGGCGCCGAAGGGGGTCATTTCCGCTTCGCTTCGACGATGGCGAGGGCGGCGAGATAAGCCTCCTCGATACCGAGTTCCGTCGTGTCGAGCGTGACGGCGTCGGCGGCGACCGCGAGCGGGGCGTCGGCGCGGCCGGAATCGCGGGCGTCGCGCTTCACGATGTCCGCGAGAACGTCTCCGTAGCCGGCTTCCGTGTCAGCGATCTCGCCGCGCCCGGCGAGTTCACGGAAGCGCCGCCGCGCCCGCTCCACGGGGCTTGCCGTGACGAACAGCTTGGCGTCGGCGTCCGGGGCGATGACAGTGCCGATATCGCGGCCGTCCAGCACCGCGCCGCCGCTCTGGCCGGCGAAGGTGCGCTGGAGGTCGAGCAGCGCCTTGCGCACCGGGCCGTGTGCGGCGACGACGGAGGCCGCTTCGCCGGTATCGCGGGTGCGCAGCCGCTCCGGATCGAGATCAGTAAGGTCCAGGTTCTCGGCGATCGTCGCGGCGATCTCGACATTGTCGAGCGGGAAGCCGCGGTCGCACATGATGCGCCCGACGCCCCGGTAGAGCAGGCCGGTGTCGAGATGCGGCAGGCCGTAGTGGGCCGCGATGCGCCGCGCCAGCGTGCCCTTGCCGGAGGCGGCCGGACCGTCGATCGCGATGATCACGAGAAATCCGCCCCGAGGCCGCGCATCAGGCCGGTGAAGTCGGGGAACGAGGTCGCGATGAAGGCGGTGTCGTCGACGGTCATCGGCTGGGCCGTGGCAAGGCCCATGACGAGGAAGCTCATGGCGATGCGATGGTCCATGTGCGTCTCGACCGTGCCGCCGCCGGGTGCCTTGCCGTTGCCCGCGACGATCAGGTCGTCGCCCTCGATCACATGGTCGACGCCTGCCGCGGCAAGGCCGGCCGCCACCGCCGCGAGGCGATCCGATTCCTTCACCCTGAGCTCATGCAGGCCGCGCATGCGCGTCGGTCCCGCGGCGAAGGCCGCTGCAACGGCGAGGACCGGGTATTCGTCGATCATCGAGGGCGCCCGATGCGCCGGCACGTCCACGCCTGTCAGTTTCGAGCCGCGCACGCGCAGGTCGGCGATGTCCTCGCCCGATTCGACGCGCGGGTTGAGCACCTCGATCTCGGCGCCCATCTCGACCAGCGTGGTGAAAAGGCCGGTGCGCAGCGGGTTCATCATGACGCTGGTGATGGTCACGTCCGAGCCGGGCACGATGACGGCGGCGACCATGGGGAAGGCGGCGGAGGAAGGGTCGGCCGGCACCACGACGGGCGCCGGCTTCAGTTCCGGCTGGCCGACGAGATCGATGCGGCGACCATGCTCGCCATGGGTCGTCACCGTCACCTCGGCCCCGAAATGGGTCAGCATCCGCTCGGTATGGTCGCGCGTCGCCTCCTTCTCGATCACCGTCGTGACGCCCGGCGCATTCAGGCCGGCGAGCAGAACCGCCGATTTCACCTGCGCCGAGGCGACCGGCGATTCATAGACGACCGGCACCGCGTCCTTCGGCCCTTGCGTGGTGATCGGCAGCCGGCCGCCCTCGCCCTGGGAGACGACGGTCAGGCCGAACAGCTCCAGCGGGTCGAGCGCGCGCCGCATCGGGCGCTTCCTCAGCGAGGCATCGCCATCGAAGGTCGCCCGGATCGGGTGGGCGCCGACCACGCCCATCATCAGCCGGCAACCGGTGCCGGAATTGCCGAAATCGAGCGGCTCCGACGGCTCGACGAGGCCGCCGACGCCGACGCCGTGGACGGTCCAGGCGCCGGGGCCGGTCTGTTCGACGCGGGCGCCGAGCGCCCGGCAGACCTTGGCCGTGTTGATCACGTCTTCGCCCTCGAGCAGGCCGGTGATGCGGGTCTCGCCGACGGTCAGAAGCCCGAACATCAGCGCGCGGTGCGAGATGGACTTGTCGCCGGGGACCTTGACCGTGCCGGCGAGGGAGGCGCCGCGGCGGGCGGTCAGCGGCGTCCTGGATGTCGATGTGCTCACGGCGGCTCGCCTGGGTCTCATGGAAAGTTCTCGGGAAGCGCTCTATCACGCGCCGGAAGCCTCTTGACAAGCGGGGTCTGTGCGTCCAACTGACCGCCTTCCAAGCACAGTCCTGACTGATCGAAGGAGTCCGCGCGTGGCGAGACCCGAACTCGGCGTGAAGCGCATCTGCCCCACGACCGGCAAGAAATTCTACGACCTGAACCGCGACCCGATCGTTTCGCCCTATACCGGCGAGGTGCTTCAGCGCGCCATATTCGAGCCCGCCCGCCGCGGCGGATCGGCCGCCGCCAAGGCAGTGCCGAAGCCCGACGAGGAAGAGGCCGAGCTCGAGCCCCAGGACGCCGAACTGGTCAGCCTCGAAGAGGCGGACGAGGAAGAGGCGTCTCCGGCCAAGGCCGCGACCCTGGATGACGATGTGGATGTCGAAGTCGAGGATGCCGCCGACGATGACGACACGTTCCTCGAGCAAGACGAGGACGAGGACGGTGGCGACGTCTCGGATCTGATCGGCGACGCCGCCGACGATGACGACGAGCAGTAGCGCGCGGGGCCGGAGCGGATAAGGCCGTTCCGGCGCCTCCTGCGGGCGGCCCCTTGCGGAAATCTGCGGTGGGGCGTATGTGAGGCGCGACGTTTTCATACACCCTCATCGATAGCGATCGTGAGAGTGGGTTCCTCCGGGGGCCCGCTCTTTTTGCTTCGCAGGACCTTGAGGCAGTTTCGGAGCGCCGATTGACTGCGGAAGAACCGCGCCTGACCGAGGACCCGCGTCTCATCGTCGAGACCGGCGTTGCCGCGCGCGTCGCCGCCATCGTCGAGCCGGTGCTCGAGGGGCTTGGCTTCCGGCTTGTCCGCGTCCGGGTCTCCGGTTCGCAGGCCGGCGGTTCGACCCTGCAGATCATGGTCGAGAGGCCGGACGGCACCTTCAGCATCGACGATTGCGAGGCTGCCAGCCGGGCGGTCTCGCCGGTGCTGGACGTGGAGGATCCGATCGCCGCCGCGTATAATCTCGAACTGTCCTCGCCGGGCATCGACCGCCCGCTGGTCCGCGCCGGTGATTTCGATCGCTGGGCCGGCTACGAGGCGCGTGTCGAGATGGCCGTGGCGCAGGACGGCCGCAAGCGGTTCCGCGGCTTCGTCCTCGGCGCGCAGGGGCTGAACGCCCGGTTGAAGCGCACCGATACCAAGGCGGACGAGCCGACCGAGGTGCTGCTGCCGATCGAGGAGATCGGCGATGCGCGCCTCGTGCTCACCGACGACCTCATTCGCGAAGCGCTGCGCCGGGGCAAGGCCGCCGGCAGCGCCATGGACGACGAGGACGAGGATTTCGGCGAGGACGGCGAGGGTGCCGGCGACGAGGGCGCGGCAGATGACGTCGTGATCGTCAGGCCGGCGACGCCCCGCCCGGTCCGGCAGGATTTCGCTCCGAAGAAGATGAAGACCCAATCGCGCCCTGGCCGGAATGCCGGCGGAGGGCCGGGCCCGAAGCCGAAAGGCCCGGGCCGTTTCGCCAAACCAAAACCGACCCGCTGAAGGGGAGATAACGATGGCCGTCTCGGCTAACCGCCTGGAACTGCTGCAGATCGCGGATGCGGTCGCGCGCGAGAAGCAGATCGACCGTCAGATCGTGCTCGAGGCGATGGAGGACGCGATCCAGAAGGCCGCGCGCTCGCGCTACGGTCAGGAGACCGAGGTCCGCGCCGAGATCAATCCGAAGTCCGGCGAGATCCGGCTGTCGCGTCTCCTGCAGGTCGTCGACGAGATCGAGAACGTCGCGATCCAGATCGCTACCGAGGAGGCGCGCCGCAAGAATCCGGCCGCCCAGCCCGGCGACTGGATCGCCGAAACCCTGCCGCCCTTCGATTTCGGCCGCATCGCCGCCCAGTCGGCCAAGCAGGTCATCGTGCAGAAGGTGCGCGAGGCCGAGCGCGACCGCCAGTTCGACGAGTACAAGGACCGCGTCGGCGAGATCGTCTCCGGCCTCGTCAAGCGCGTCGAATACGGCAACGTGGTGGTCGATCTCGGCCGCGGCGAGGCCATCGTCCGCCGCGACGAGCTGATCCCGCGCGAGATGTTCCGCAACGGCGATCGTGTCCGCGCCTACCTCTTCGACGTGCGCCGCGAGCAGCGTGGGCCGCAGATCTTCCTGTCGCGCACCCATCCGCAGTTCATGGCCAAGCTGTTCGGCCAGGAAGTGCCGGAAATTTATGATGGTATCGTCGAGATCAAGGCGGTCGCCCGCGATCCCGGCTCGCGCGCCAAGATCGCCGTCGTTTCGCGCGATTCGTCGATCGATCCGGTCGGCGCCTGCGTCGGCATGCGCGGCTCGCGCGTGCAGGCGGTGGTCGCCGAGCTGCAGGGCGAGAAGGTCGACATCATCCCGTGGAACCCTGATATCGCGACCTTCGTGGTCAATGCCCTGGCGCCTGCCGAGGTCGCCAAAGTGGTGCTCGACGAGGACCGCGAGCGCATCGAGGTCGTGGTGCCCGATCCGCAGCTGTCGCTCGCCATCGGCCGTCGCGGCCAGAACGTGCGCCTCGCCTCGCAGCTGACCGGCTGGGACATCGATATCCTGACCGAAGCCGAGGAGAGCGAGCGCCGGCAGGCCGAGTTCGAGGTGCGCACGAAGCTGTTCATGGGCGCGCTTGATGTCGACGAGGTCGTCGGCCAGCTGCTGACGTCCGAGGGTTTCCGCACGGTCGAGGAGGTCGCCTATGTCGAGCTTTCCGACCTCGCCTCGATCGAGGGCTTCGACGAGGAAACCGCGCAGGAACTGCAGCGCCGCGCGCAGGACTATCTTGCCCGCATCGAGGCCGAGCACGACGCCAAGCGCAAGGAACTCGGCGTCGCCGACGACCTGCGTGCGGTCGATGGACTCTCCACCGCCATGATGGTCAAGCTCGGCGAGAACGACGTGAAGTCGCTCGAGGACTTCGCCGGCTGCGTGCCGGACGACCTGGTCGGCTGGTCGGAGCGCAAGGACGGCCAGACCACCAAGCATGCGGGCTTCCTCGACGGGTTCGACCTGTCCAAGGAGGAGGCCGAGGCCATGATCATGCAGGCCCGCGTCAAGGCCGGCTGGATCGAGGCGCCTGCCGAGGCGGCGCCGGAAGAGCAACACGAGGAGGCCGGGGCCTGAGCTCCGGACATGGAACGGGATGACGATCGCGGGCGAGGATGCGCTTGAGCTGACACTGGACGGCGGCCCCCTGACGGGTCGCGCCGGCGCCGAGCGCACGTGCATCGTCAACCGCGCGGCGGGTTCGCCGGAGGCGCTGACGCGCTTCGTTGTCGGGCCGGACGGAACGGTTGTCCCCGACCTCAAGGCGAGGCTGCCGGGGCGGGGCGCCTGGGTCACCGCCAGCCGCGCCGCCGTGGCCGAGGCGGTTCGCCGCAAGCTGTTCGCCCGCGCCTTCAAGCGCGAGGTTCAGGTGCCCGGCGACCTGCCGGACCTTGTCGAACGGCTTCTGGAGGCCCAGATGACGGCGTCGCTGTCGCTCGCCAACAAGGCCGGCGTCGTGATTGCCGGCTTCGCCAAGGTCGAGGCGGCGATCGCCCGGGACGATATCGCGGGGCTGATTCATGCCTCGGACGGGGGCGATGACGGCGTGCGGAAGCTCGGCCAGAGCCTGCGCCGCCGATTCGACGAGGCCGCTGTCAAAGTGCCGCGGGTGACGCTGTTCACCTCGCTGCAATTGGATTTGGCATTGGGGCGCATGAATGTGATACATGCAGCGCTGCTCGCCGGCGGGCCGAGCATCAATTTTCTCGCGCGCTGCACGGCCCTCGAGGTTTTTCGCACTGGCGACGTGGCCGGTCGACGACCCCCGGCTCCCGTCAACGAGCCGAAGCACTGAATTCCCAAGGACCAGCCGTTAGGCGCAGGACCAGACCGTATGACCGATGAGAAGACCCCCGGCGACAAGACCCTCAGCCTGACGGGCAAGACCCTCAGTCTGAAGAAGCCCGCCGGACCCGAGCACAGCATGGTTCGCCAGAGCTTCAGCCACGGCCGCACCAAGACGGTGGTGGTGGAGAAGGTCTCGGCGAAGCCGCGCTCTTTCGCGCCGCAGCGCGCAGCGGCTCCAGCCGCCGCGTCGCCGGCTGCGGAGAAGCCGCGTGTCGCAGCGCCCGCCCCGGCTCCGGCCGCTGCGTCGGCTGCGCCGAAGGCGCCCGCCTCGGGGATGATCCTGCGCACCCTCTCCGAGGAAGAGCGCGACGCGCGCGATCGTGTGCTCGCGGAGTCGCGCACCCGCGAGGCGGAAGAGCGCAAGGTCGCGGAGGTGGAGACCCGCCGCCGCGCCGAGGACGACGCGCGCCGCTCCGCGGAACGCTCCGAGCAGGATCGCCGCCAGCGCGAAGAGGACGAGCGCCATCGTCGCGACGAGGACGCCCGCCGCCGTTCGGAGTGGGAAGCCCGCCGCCGCTTCGGTGACGACAATCGTCCGCGCAGCCTCGATGATATCGGCCGCGCGCCGCGTGAGGCCGCGCCGGCCGAGGCCGCGCCCGCGGAAGCGCGCCAGCCCGTCGGCGGCCAAGGCCAGCCGCGCGAGGCCCGTTCCTTCGGCGATCGTCCGCCGCGTCCAGCCGGCGACCGTCCCTTTGGCGATCGTCCGCCGCGTCCAGCCGGCGACCGTCCCTTCGGTGATCGTCCGCCGCGTCCGGCCGGCGACCGCCCGTTCGGTGACCGTCCGCCGCGTCCCGCCGGCGACCGCCCGTTCGGCGACCGTCCGCCGCGTCCGCCGGGGGATCGTCCGTTCGGCGATCGTCCGCCTCGTGAAGGTGGCTATGCCGGCGCGTCGCGCGACGGCCGCCCGCCCCGCCTCGACGGCCCGCGTCCGCCGCGCCAGTTCGGCGCAGCCGCAACGGCGGCGAGCGCCATTCCGACCCGCCCCGAGGGCGCCGGTCCGATGCGGTCCGGCCCGCCGTCGGCCGGCAGGCCGCGCGGGGCCATGGACGACGATGACGGTCCGCGCGGCGTTCGCCGCGGCCCCGGTGGCAAGGTCGTCACTCCGGCCGTGCGGCCTGAGCGCCCGGCCGCCGACGCGCCCAGCCGCACCCGCCTGACGCTGACCAACGCGCTTGAGGATTCGTCCGACCGCATGCGGTCGGAGGCTTCGTTCCGCCGGCGCGTGCAGCGCATGACCGGCCGCCGCCAGACGGAGCAGAAGGAGAAGATCCTGCGCGAGGTGACGATCCCCGAGACCATCACCATCGCCGATCTCGCCAACCGCATGTCGGAGCGCGCCGTCGACATCATCCGCATGCTCATGAAGCAGGGCGCGATGCACAAGATCACCGACGTGATCGATGCCGACACCGCCCAGCTGATCGCCGAGGAGCTTGGCCACACGGTCCGCCGCGTCGCCGAATCCGATGTCGAGGAAGGCCTGTTCGACTCGCCCGATCCCGAGGAGATGCTGGAGTTCCGTGCGCCGGTCGTCACCATCATGGGCCACGTCGACCACGGCAAGACCTCGCTGCTCGATGCGCTGCGCAAGACCAACGTGGTCTCCGGCGAGGCCGGCGGCATCACCCAGCATATCGGCGCCTACCAGGTGCTGACGCCGCTCGGCGGCCTCGTCACCTTCATCGACACGCCCGGCCACGCCGCGTTCACCGCCATGCGCGCCCGCGGCGCCAAGGTGACGGACATCGTCGTGCTGGTGGTGGCGGCGAACGATTCGGTCATGCCGCAGACGGTCGAGGCGATCAATCACGCCAAGGCCGCCAAGGTTCCGCTGATCGTGGCGATCAACAAGATCGACCTGCCCGATGCGCGCCCCGAGAAGGTCAAGACCGACCTCCTGCAGTACGAGGTTCAGGTCGAAAGCCTCGGCGGCGACGTGATCGAGGTCGAGCTGTCGGCCAAGACCGGCCAGAACCTCGACAAGCTGCTGGAGCTGATCCAGTTGCAGGCCGAACTGCTTGACCTGAAGGCCAACCCCTTCCGTCTGGCAGAAGGCACCGTGATCGAGGCCAAGCTCGACCGCGGCCGCGGGCCGGTGGCGACCGTGCTGATCCAGCGCGGCACTGTCCATCCGGGCGATATCGTCGTCGCGGGTTCTGAATGGGGCCGCGTTCGCGCCCTGATCAACGACAAGGGCGGCAACATCGACGGTGCCGGGCCCTCCGTTCCAGTGGAGGTTCTGGGCTTCAACGGCACGCCCGAGGCCGGCGACCGCGTCGCGGTGGTCGAGAACGAGGCCCGCGCCCGCGAGATCACCGATTACCGCCTGAACCTGAAGCGCGAGAAAACGGCTGCCCGTACCGGCGCCGGCCGCTCCTCGCTCGCCGATATGATGACCCAGCTGAAGGCTGGCGCGGGCAAGAAGGAATTCCCGCTGATCATCAAGGGCGACGTGCAGGGCTCGGTCGAGGCCATCGTCGGCGCGCTCGCCAAGGTCGGCAACGACGAGGTGGCCGCACGTGTCATCCTGTCGGGTGTCGGCGGCATCACCGAGAGCGATGTCGGCCTTGCCCAGACGGCGGGCTCCGTCATCATCGGCTTCAACACCCGTGCGCACAAGGAAGCACGGGCCGCGGCCGACCAGGCGGGTATCGAGATCCGCTACTACAACATCATTTACGACCTGGTGGACGACATCAAAGCCGCCATGTCAGGCCTGCTCGCGCCCGAACTGCGCGAGACCATGCTGGGCAATGCCGAGATCCTGGAGGTGTTCAACATCACCAAGGTCGGCAAGGTGGCCGGCTGCCGCGTTACCGACGGCCGCGTGGAGCGCGGCGCCAATGTGCGCCTCATCCGCGACAGCGTCGTGGTCCACGAGGGCAAGCTGTCGACGCTCAAGCGCTTCAAGGACGAGGTCAAGGAAGTTCAGGTCAGCCAGGAATGCGGCATGGCCTTCGAGAGCTACCAGGACATGCGCGCCGGCGACATCATCGAGTGCTACCGGGTCGAGGAGATCAAGCGCTCGCTGTGAGGCGCGTGATCTGCGATGCCTGTCGATACAAGGGCGGCCTTCGGGCCGCCCTTTGCTTTGGCGATCTGGCTTTCCCCAAGGAAAAAGGCGCGGGTGCCGGAGCACCCGCGCCTGTGATGGCTCCCGAGGCGTCGATCAGGGCGATCAGACGACCTTGAGGCTGATCTCGCCGAGGCCATCGACCGCCGCGACCATGGTCTGGCCTGGTGTCACCGCGCCGACGCCGTCCGGCGTGCCGGAGAAGATCACGTCGCCGGGGCAGACCTCGAAATAGGTCGACAGGAAGGAGATCTGCTCGGCCACCGACCAGATCATGTCGGCGAGATCGGCCTTCTGCTTCACGACGCCGTCGACGGTCAGCGAGATCGGGCCCTTCGCCTTGTGGCCGACCAGGCTCACCGGATAGAGCGGCCCGACGGGGCCGGACAGGTCGGACGACTTGCCCAACTCCCACGGGCGCTTCAGCGCCTTGGCCTCGTCCTGCAGGTCGCGGCGGGTCATGTCGAGACCGACCGCATAGCCGAACACGCAGTCGAGCGCCTTCTCGACCGGAATGTCCTTGCCGCCCCCGGAGAGCGCCACCACCATTTCCAGCTCGAAGTGATAGTTGGCGGTCTTCGGCGGGTAGGGATGGTCGATGGTCGTGCCGTTCGGCGCCGGCTGGAGCGCATCGGCGGCCTTGTTGAAGAAGAACGGCGGCTCGCGGGTCGGATCGCCGCCCATTTCGCGGGCGTGGGCGGCATAGTTGCGCCCGACGCAATAGACGCGCCGCACGGGGAACAGCTTGTCTGTGCCGACGACGGGCAGGGCAGGGCGGGCGGCGGGCTCGAAGACAAAGGACAAGGGGCAAGGCTCCGGTGCGACAGGACGCGCGGCGAGATGGCTGCCTGCGCGGTGGTCATGAGGACGCGCGCAAGCTAAACTCGCGGGATGAATTGTCCATGGCTACGGGGCTCATGACGCATACCGAAAAGAGACACCTGCCGCCGCTCGTCAAACTCGCGCTGGAGATGGGGCCGCTCGTCATCTTCTTCCTGACCAACTCCTATGGCGACCGCTGGTTCGGCGTGGACGCGACGCAGCGCCTGTTCCTCGCCACCGGCATCTTCATCGTCGCCGTGCTGGTGTCGCTGGTCGTCACCTGGACGCTGGTGCGCAAGTTGCCGGTCATGCCGCTCGTCTCGGCGGTGGTGGTGACCATCTTCGGCGGGCTGACGCTGGTGCTGCACGACGAGCTGTTCATCAAGCTCAAACCCACCATCGTGAACACGCTGTTCGGCGCGGTGCTGGTCTGGGCGGCCTGGACCGGCCGCAACGTGCTGAAGCTGGTGCTCGATTCCGTCTTCGACATGACCGACGAGGGCTGGCGGCAGCTGACCTGGCGATGGGCCTTCTTCTTCTTCGTGCTGGCGGCGCTCAACGAGATCGTCTGGCGCACCCAGACCACCGACTTCTGGGTCGCCTTCAAGGTCTGGGGCATCATGCCGCTGACCATGGCCTTCGCACTCGCCCAGATGCCGCTGATCATGCGGCACGATGCCAGCGCCGAGAGCGGCAAGACTTCATGAGCGACCAACCCTCTTGACCCGACGCCTGTTCCATCTCGCCATCGCCGCCCTCGTGGCGGCGAGCCTCGTTCTGGCGGTTTGGCCGCAGCTCGATCTGGCCGCGACGCGCTGGTTCTGGCGCGAGGGCGAGGGCTTCTGGCTGACCTCGAACGGCGGGGCGGCCCTGCTCAGGCGGGTCAGCATGTGGCCGACGATCGCCATCGGCATCGCCGCCCTGGTCTCGCTGCTCCAGCACGTCCTCGCGCCCGCGACGCGGCAGTTCATGACGGCGCGGGCGGCTATATTCCTGACCCTGACGATCGCGGCCGCCCCCGTCATCCTCGTCAACGGCATCCTGAAGGAGCACTGGGAGCGGGGCCGTCCCGTCCACGTGACGGAGTTCGGCGGTCCCGGCACGTTCACGCCGTGGTGGCGGCCGGGGGATGGCGCGACCTGCCGGACCAATTGCTCGTTCATATCCGGCGAATCCTCGGGCGCGGCCTGGCTGGTCGCCCCCGCCCTTCTTGCGCCTCCGGCGGTCCGGCCCGCCGCGCTGGCCGCCGTGGCGGTCTATACGGCTGTCGTCTCGGCCCTGAGGATCGCCTTCGGCGGGCATTTCCTGTCCGACACCCTGATCGCCATCCTCCTGACCCTCGTCATCGTCGCGGCGGCCTATCACGGGCTCTACCGGCGCGTGGGTGCGCCGGACGAGGCCGCGCTCGCCGCCCGGCTCGCCCGCATCGGCGCGCCCTTGCGCCGGCTGGTCGGCCGGAAAAGCTGACTAAGCCGCCGTTCGCTTGCCTCTTGGCCACGGCTTCTTTAAGTCGGCGGCTCGGTATCCTTAAGTCCCGCTGGATCAGACCCATGGCCGCGCAGAAGTCCGTCAAGAAAGTCGTCCTCGCCTATTCCGGCGGCCTCGACACCTCGATCATCCTGAAGTGGCTGCAGACCACCTATGGCTGCGAGGTCGTCACCTTCACCGCCGATCTCGGCCAGGGCGAGGAACTGGGACCGGCGCGCGACAAGGCGCTGCTGCTCGGCATCAAGCCCGAGAACATCTTCATGGACGACCTGCGCGAGACCTTCGTGAAGGACTACGTGTTCCCGATGTTCCGCGCCAACGCGATGTACGAGGGCCTCTATCTCCTCGGCACCTCCATCGCCCGCCCGCTGATCGCCAAGCGCCAGATCGAGATTGCCGAACAGGTCGGTGCCGATGCCGTCTCCCACGGCGCCACCGGCAAGGGCAATGATCAGGTCCGCTTCGAGCTGACCTATTACGCGCTGAAGCCCGATGTCACGATCATCGCGCCCTGGCGCGAATGGGACCTGTCGAGCCGCACCAGGCTGATCGAGTTCGCCGAGCAGCACCAGATCCCGATCGCCAAGAACAAGCGCAACGAGGCGCCCTTCTCGGTCGATGCCAACCTGCTGCATGCCTCCTCCGAGGGCATGGTGCTGGAGGACCCCGCGCAGGAAGTGCCGGACTATGTCTATTCGCGCACCGACGGCCCGGAAGCGGCTCCCGACAAGCCGACCTACATCACCATCGACTTCAAGGAAGGCGATGCGGTCGGCATCGACGGCAAGGCCCTGTCGCCGGCCACGATCCTCACGACGCTCAACGACCTCGGCAAGGTCAACGGCATCGGCCGCCTCGACCTCGTCGAGAACCGCTTTGTCGGCATGAAGTCGCGCGGCATGTACGAGACCCCCGGCGGCACGATCCTCTACTTCGCCCACCGCGCCATCGAGAGCATCACGCTCGACCGCGGCGCGGCGCATCTGAAGGACGAGCTCATGCCGAAATATGCCGAGCTCATCTACAACGGCTTCTGGTTCTCGCCGGAGCGCGAAATGCTGCAGGCGCTCATCGACAGGAGCCAGCAATATGTCTCCGGCACCGTCCGCCTCAAGCTCTACAAGGGCAACGTCATCGTTGTCGGCCGCGAGAGCCCCTTCTCGCTCTACGACAAGGAACTGGTGACCTTCGAGGAGGGCGCGGTGGCCTATGATCACCGCGATGCCGAGGGCTTCATCAAGCTGAACGCGCTGCGTCTCCGGACGCTCGCCCAGCGCGCGAAGAAGCTGGGGCTGTAGGATTTTGTGAAGTGACGGATCGTATCATTCTCAGGCTAGTGTACTATTCGCATTCGAGAGGACTGGTCAGTGACAGATGCCCTGAAGACCCTCATCGACGTGGCCAAGGGCTACAAGATGGAGGCCTCCGAGAAGGAGGCTCAGAGGCGTAGCTTTGCCTACGGGAACACGCACTTCGAAAATCCTCTGATCACCCGAGCGATGGTTGATGAGCAGGCCGAGCAGCTCAAGAAACTGGCCGAGAGCAAACGATGACCGGAGAAGGCGACGGTCATGATCTTCGGCGACATAGCGTTGCCGAAGAAGCAGAGATCGTCGCTGATCCGCATCTGCGTGCCGAGCTCGAGGCGCGCAATGGCCTCAGGCAACTCGATCTGGGCATCCGCATTGTCGAGGATGCGCTGGCGAAGGGACAAGGTTTCAAGTTTCGCCCCTCCATGATTCAAGCACTCCATCGGGAGGCTCTGGCCGGGTTGAGTTCATTCGCGGGCAACTGGCGGCCAGCGGGCGTTGGAATCGAAGGTAGCCGCCACGAGCCCATCGGCGGCCACCTAGTGGCCGAGGCCATCGAAGAGATGTGCGACTACATCAACGACAAATGGCCTGAGCGCACAGCAATTCACCTTGCTTCCTACGTGATGTGGCGGCTCAACTGGATTCACCCATTTAGTGACGGCAACGGCAGAACATCACGCATCTCTTCCTATGTTGTTCTATCAATCAAACTGGGCTTCGTATTGCCTGGCGCATACACGATTCCCGATCAGATAGTTGAGAATCGCGTGCCTTATTTCGCGGCGCTGGAGGCTGCCGATGCCGCTTGGAAAGTCGGTGTCGTCAACGTGGGAGCTATGGAAGTGCTCATGGAGCAACTTCTTGCAAGGCAGCTCACAAAGCTCTTGGATTCTGCGAGTGGAAAGAGCCGGATTTAACGATTATTGGCTGACAGCCTTGCTTAGCGGGCCTGCAGTGTGGTCGTGCGGCCGTCCGGGGTGCCGACGAAGCCGTTGAAGCGGTTGGCCGGGCGGCACAGGCGATGGCCGCGGCAATTGTCCTGCGCCGTGCCGTACTCGGCCTGCTGCGCGATCGGCTGGGCGGCCAGATGGGCGGAGGCGGCGAGCGGCGAGGCGAAAACCGAGGAAGCGATGCCGGCGACGGTGGACAAAGCTGCGGCTGCAAACATCGTGAGAGCCGACTTTCGAATGTCGAGTTTCGCAAACATGGTCGCCTCCCCGGTTTCGCCCCTGCAGCGGCGTGCTGCGGAGTGATCATTGGTCGCGACGAGGAGCGAAAAGGTTCAGGGCTGGTGGAGCCTCCCGATGGATGGCATCGACGGGGGCCGGAAACGGCAACGCCCGGAGAGGTTTCCTCCCGCCGGGCGCAGTTGTCGAACATAGCGAAAGCCTACCGGACCAGCGTAACGCTGTCAAGGCGTATTTTCACATCATGCGATAATGATCCCAGCGACGTGCTGGCGCCTGGCGGCAACCCCCCGCCGATCGCCATGGCGCAACAAGGCTATCCCAGCTTCTTCAGCCAGCGGCGTGCCTGGGCCCGCACGTTCTTCGGCGCGGTTCCGCCGTAGCTGACGCGGCTGGCAACCGATTTTGCCACGGACAGCACCGAAAACACATCGCTGGTGATCCGCTTGTCGACCGATTGCATGTCGGCGAGCGACAGCTTGTGCAGCGGGACGCCCTTCTCCGAGGCGACGCCCACGGCCTTCGCCGCGATGTGGTGGCTTTCGCGGAACGGGATGCCGAGCGCGCGGACGCACCAGTCGGCAAGGTCGGTGGCCGTCGAATAGCCCTGGCCCGCGGCCTTCCTCATGTTGCCCGCTTCGGCCTTCATGTCGCGGATCATGCCGGCCGTGGCCGCGATCGCGAGGGACAGCGAGGTCAGCGCGTCCATGGTCGGCTCTTTGTCCTCCTGCATGTCCTTCTGGTAGGTCAGCGGCAGGCCCTTCAGCACCACGACGATGGCGGTGAAGGCGCCGAGGATGCGGCCGACCTTGGCGCGCACCAGTTCGGCGGCGTCCGGGTTGCGCTTCTGCGGCATGATCGAGGAGCCGGTCGAGAAGGCGTCCGACAGCTTCACGAAGGCGAAGGGCGAGGAGCACCAGATGACGATCTCCTCGGCGAGGCGCGACAGATGCACCGCCGTGATCGTCGCTGCTGCCAGCACCTCCATGACGAAGTCGCGGTCGGCGACCGAATCCAGCGAATTGGCGGTTGGCCGGTCGAAGCCGAGCGCCCTGGCGGTCATGTGCCGGTCGATCGGGAAGGACGTGCCGCAAAGGGCGGCGGCGCCCAGCGGGCTCTCGTTGAGGCGGCGGCGGGCATCGGCGAGGCGGCCGCGGTCGCGCCCGGTCATCTCGACATAGGCCATGAGGTGATGGCCGAAGGTGGTCGGCTGGGCCACCTGCAGGTGCGTGAAGCCGGGCATGACGGTGCCGGCCTCGGCCAGCGCCTTCTCGGCCAGCGCCTGCTGCAGGTCCTTCAATTGGGCGTCGAGCCCGTCGGCGGCATCGCGCACCCAAAGCTTGAAGTCGGTCGCCACCTGGTCGTTGCGGGAACGGGCCGTATGCAGCCGCCCGGCCGGCGCGCCGACGATCTCGGCGAGCCGGGCCTCCACGTTCATGTGGATGTCCTCGAGGTTGCGCCTGAACACGAAAGTACCGCCCTCGATCTCGGCCAGAACCGTGTCGAGACCCCTGGCAATCGCGGCTTCGTCATCGCGGCTCACGATGCCTTGTTCGGCCAGCATGGCCACATGGGCTTTCGAGCCGGCGATGTCCTGCCTATAGAGACGCTTGTCGAAATCGATCGAGACGTTGATGTCTTCCATCACGGCCGCCGGGCCGGAGGCGTAGCGCCCGCCCCACATGGTGTTGCCGGCGGTGTTGGCCTTGGTCATCATCTCGTCCCTTGCGGAGTGGAGTGAAGGTCTTGTCCCGTTCCAGAGCGATCGTCCTCGCGGCCGGCCTGGTCGGGCTGTTGGGGGGCGTTGCGGCCTTCTACTGGACGGGGGGCCTTGCAGGCAATGCGGGGGTTGCCGCCTGTATGGGCGCGCGCCCGGCGACCACAGCCATGGCGCCGCTTGCGCGCGGCGAGGTTGCGGCCTTCAAGGTCAACGACAGGCCGGCGCTCGCCACCAACCTGTCCTTCAAGGCCCCCGACGGCCGCACGCTGACCCTCGCCGATTTCCGTGGCCGGGCCGTGCTGCTCAACCTCTGGGCCACCTGGTGCGCGCCCTGCCGCCACGAGATGCCGGCCCTCGACAAGCTGCAGGAGCAGATGGGCGGGCCGACATTCGAGGTGGTCGCGGTCAACATCGATACCCGCCATCCCGAGCGCGCAGACAACTGGCTGCGCGAGACCGGCATCCGGCACATGGCGAACTATGCGGATCGCTCGGCGAAGATCTTCCAGGACCTGAAGGTCGCCGGCCGCGCCTTCGGCATGCCGACGACCCTGCTCATCGACGCCAATGGCTGCGAGCTCGGCTTCATTGCCGGCCCGGCCGAATGGGCCAGCGACGACGCGCTGAAGCTGATCCGCGCCGCGCTCGGCACCTGATTTCCAGGAAGACTCTGCCATGACCGACATCGCCGTCCGCCGCGCCGAACTCTTCGCGCTGTTCGACCACCTCGGCATCGCAACGACCACGCACGAGCACGAAGCCGTGTTCACGGTTGCCGAAAGCCGGCACGTCAAGGACAGCATCCCCGGCGGCCACACCAAGAACCTGTTCCTGAAGGACAAGAAGGGCCGGCTGTTCCTGGTCGTCGCACTGGGCGAGGCGGTCATCGACCTGAAAAGGCTGCACGAGGTGATCGGTGCGTCCGGGCGCCTGTCCTTCGGCTCGGGGGAGCTTCTGGAAGAGGTCTGGGGCGTCCAGCCAGGCTCGGTGACACCTTTCGGCGCCATTGCCGACAGGGAGAGCCGCGTCACCGTCGTGCTCGACCAAGCGATGCTGGCGCACCCAATCCTCAACTATCACCCGCTGGAAAACACTGCGACGACCAGCATTTCGCGCGGAGATCTCGTGTCTTTCCTGAAGGCGGCCGGTCACGAGCCGCTGATTCTGGCGGTCAGCATCTGATCCCGGAGTGGCAACAGGGCGCGCGGGGCTGCGCTGAACAGGTCAGGTGACGTGCCACGCAATGGCCCCATTTCAGCCCCCGTGACGTCAAGACCCGGGGTGAGCCTGACCCCGTTGACTCGTTGCCTGATCGACGGCGTTCCGGATTCTTCAGCCCCCCAGCCCCCCGGGGTGTCGTCCGGTCAGGTCGAGCGTCACCGGCTCCGTCCGGTGGCGAAACGTTCGGTCATCCCCTCCGACACGAACGTGCGGGCTGGCGCTGTTGCGCCGGCCCGCTTTTTTTTGCCCATTCTGGTGTCGCGCAATCCCGGCGCGGGGCCGGACTTAAGGACTGGAGCGACCGCCATGCCCGACAAGCTGAGTGCCGCGCGGCGGCGGGAAGCGCTGGCTTCCCTGCACGGCTGGGTCGAGGTCGAGGGCCGCGATGCCATCACCCGGCGCTTTGCGTTCAAGAACTTCTCCGAGGCCTTCGGCTTCATGGCCCGCGCGGCGCTGATCGCCGAGAAGCTCGACCATCATCCCGAATGGACCAATGTCTACAGCAAGGTCGAGGTGACACTGTCGACCCATGATGCGGGCGGGCTGACGGAGAAGGACGTGAAGCTCGCAAGAGCCATGGACGAGATCGCCGGCATCTGAGCCGGTCCACTGTCGCGGTCAGCGGTCGCAGGTCCAGGTCAGGACCGGCAGGCGCGTCGCCCGTTCGGGCAGGAAGCCGCGCGCCTGCCGCGTCGGCACCTCGACCTCGACGAGACGGGTCTCGCCCAGTTCCACCACCTGTTTCAGCACCACCTTCTCGCCCGGCTCGAGCCGGACGATGGACTGGCCGCCGAGTGGCGCGTCGAGGAGATTTGCGCCGCCCGCGGCCACTTCCAGTTCGAAAGTCCGGCACACCGAGGCCACCGGTGGTTCCGGCGCCGGGGGCGCCGCGACGGTGATCGGCACGGTGCGCACCATGCGAGGCGATTCGGGACCGGCGGCCGGCGGCGGCGCCGAGGCCGTGCTGCCGCCCGACGGAAACTGGAATGTCGTCAGGCCGGCGACCCCGAGGGCGGCGAGAGCGGCTGCCACCAGCGCCACCAGGAACCAGCGCAGGCGCTTGGGCGAATTGTTCGGCACCTTGACCGAGCCGCCACCGCGGACGGTCTCCAGTTCCTTCTCCAGCGCCAAAAGCGAGGCGAGATGGGCGATCTGCGCGTCGAGCTGGTCATACCACCCGTCGAAATCGTCCGGGGCCGGGTCGCTCGCTCGGTAGGAGCGGTCGATGCCGTCGAGTGTCGTCCGCAGATCGATATGCGCGCCGGTCGGCGGCGCGCCGATATCGGTGCCGTATTTGGTGATGGCGATGGCGAGATCGTTCTCGATCCGCGCGATGAGATCGCGCAGCGCGGTGCGCGTCTCGTTGTTGACCTGAGTCGCCAGCCGCCGAAGCTCGAAAGGCGGATTGGCGGTCTGCTTGAGATCGGCGGCCGCCCGCTTCAATGCCTCCTCGATGGTTCCGGCGGGCCGCGCAAGCCCACCCATCCGCCCGCCATAGGCGTCGAGGACGTGAAAACGGTATCGATAGGCCGAGACGAGCGGGGCGACGTCCACGAAGATCCAGTCCGAGTTTCAGGCCGTGGGAGCAAACGTCGATCCGGCCGGATCGTTCACTGGCTCCCGCTGCTTTTCTTTCGCATGTCTTCGCGCGAACCGGAATCCACTTCGCTTGAGAATGCTATCTTTGCCGCCGCATGCTGTTGCCGGAAAACCGCATTCCACTTTTCCGCAGCATGCTTCAGCGCGGTGCCATGCGGATGGCGCCGTCCAGACGAATGGCGAAACCGTTCAGCATGTCGTTGTCGATGATGTGCTCGACCATCTTGGCATATTCGTCCGGCTTTCCGAGCCGGGACGGGAATGGCACCTGTGCTGCCAGCGATTGGCGGGCTTCGGGCGAAAGCGTGTCGAAAAGTGGCGTGTGGAACAGGCCGGGCATGATGGTCATCACGCGGATGCCCTCGCGCGCGAGATCGCGCGCGATCGGCAGCGTCATCCCCACGACGCCGCCCTTCGAGGCGGAATAGGCGACCTGGCCGACCTGGCCGTCCTCGGCCGCAACCGAGGCGGTCGAAACGATGACGCCGCGGCCGCCATCCGGCGTGATGGGGGCGAGCGAGGCCATGCCGGCCGCTGACTTGGCGATCATCTGGAACGAGCCGACGAGATTGACCTGGATGACCTTGTTGAAGCTCGCGAGATCGTGCGCGACGATGGCGCCGGTCTCCCTGTCGCGGCTGATGGTCTTCTTCGGCGGGCCGATGCCGGCGCAGTTGACCAGGATGCGCTCGATGCCGTGCAGACCGCGCGCCTTGGCAAGACCGGCGTCGACGGAAGCTTCGTCCGCGACATTGACGACGCAAGCGACGCCGCCGATCTCGGCCGCGACCATCTCGCCGCGCTCGCCGTTCATGTCGAAGATCGCGACCTTGACGCCATGAGAGGCGAGCCGGCGGGCCGTCGCCTCGCCGAGGCCCGATGCGCCGCCGGTGACGATGGCTGCCGTGTCCTTGCCGATCTGCATTGTCGTTTCCTCCCGGAGCGCCGGTGCTGTTCAAGCGGCCTCGGTCTGCCGCAGGGTTCGAGGCTGTTTAGGCGATGGCGCGATGGGACGCAAAACGGCCGAAGGACGGAACCCTCAAGGCCGGCGGCGCGGCAGAGGCATGCGCGGCACGCTGACCGGCAGGTGCCGCTGGGCGCCGAACAGGCCGACATCCGGCATCTTGAACAGCCAGACGAGGGCGGCGCCGGCGATGAGCCCGCCGACATGCGCCCACCAGGCGGTGTCGCCGCCCTGGGCCGTGACGAGGTGGAAGACCTGCAGCACCACCCAGGCGCCGAGCGCCAGCCAGACGGGAATCGTGATCGGGATGATGTTGAAGGCGAGGCCGAACACGCGCACGCGCGGGAACAGGAGCAGATAGGCGGCGAGCACGCCCGAAATCGCCCCCGACGCGCCGACCAGCGGCGCCTGCGAGCCGGTGTTCAGGATGAGGTGCAGCGCGCCTCCGAGCAGGCCGCAGAGCAGGTAGAAGATCAGGAAGCGCACATGGCCCATGGCGTCCTCGACATTGTCGGCAAAGACCCAAAGGAACAGCATGTTGCCGATCAGGTGCATCCAGCCGGCATGCATGAACATGTAGGTAAGCCAGGTCGCCTGCGCCGGCACCAGTACCAGATTCGGCGCGAGCGATGCCTTGTCGGTGATGACCGCCGGGATGAGCCCGAGGCCGAGCGCGTTCATGTTGGCGCTCTGCGTCGACACGAACCCGGTGGTGAGCAAGAAGATCGCGACGTTCAGCCCGATCAGGGCGAAGGTCACATAGGGCGTGTCGATGCGCCGGTGCGGATTCTGGTCGGCGAGAGGGAGGAACATGGTGGCAAGCTACCGTGGGCGTCGATCGGATGTCACCGGGCAAGTGCGGCGCAGGGCGGTTCCGCACTTGATTCCATCATATAAGAAATTTAATCCTGTATCCGGGAGCGCGCCGGGCTTGACCGAGAGCGGCGCGCCATGGCGCTGTGCCATTCCCTGCCCAAGGATCACGACATGACCGCCGACAAGTCTCCCCGTCTCCAACCGCGCACGCTTGCCGCCCAGGCGCTCGGCTGGGAGGAGCACGAGACCCATGCGGTCGTCACCCCGATCCATGTCGCGACGACCTTCATCCGCGACCCCGACAACCAGTATCGCAACGGCTTCATCTATGGCCGCCCGGACAACCAGACGGTGCGCCAGTGCGAGGCGGTGCTGACGGCGCTGGAGGAGGGGGCGGAATCGCTGCTGCTTGGCTCCGGAATGTCGGCGGCGACCGCCGTGGTGATGGCCTTGCCGGCGGGCGCGCATATCGTCGCGCCGACCGTCATGTACTGGGCGCTGCGCAACTGGCTGATGAACGACGCCGCGGCTTATGGCTACAGGACCACCTTCGTCGACACGACAGACCTTGCCGCGGTGAAGGCGGCGATTGAGCCGGGCAAGACCAGGCTCGTCTGGCTGGAGACCCCGTCGAACCCGCTCTGGACCGTCTCGGACATCGCCGCGATCTCCGAGATCGCCCATGCCGCCGGTGCGATCTGCGCGGTCGATTCCACCGTCGCGACGCCGGTCTTCACCCGGCCGCTGACGCTGGGCGCCGACATCGTCATGCATGCGGCGACCAAATATCTCAACGGCCATTCGGATGTCGTCGCCGGCGCGCTGGTGACGCGCGAGCCGAACGAGTTCTGGGCCAAGGTGCGCCGCGTCCGCTCCATGCACGGCCAGATCCTCGGGCCCTTCGAGGCCTTCCTGCTGATGCGCGGGATGCGCACGCTTCACGTGCGCGCGGAGGCGCAGGCGCGCGCGGCGCTGCAGCTCGCCGAAAAGCTCAAGGCCCATCCGATGGTGGCCGACGTGCTCTATCCCGGACTTGCGCACCACCCGCAGCATGCGCTGGCCGCGCGCCAGATGACGGGCGGCTTCGGTGGCATGCTGTCGATCCGGGTCAAGGCCGGCGAGCAGGCGGCGGTCTCGACCGCCGCGCGCGTGGAACTCTGGAAGCGCGCGACCTCGCTCGGCGGCGTCGAGAGCCTGATCGAGCACCGTGCGTCCATCGAGGGCGCGGGCTCGCCCTGCCCGACCGACCTGCTGCGCCTGTCTGTCGGACTCGAAGCTGTCGACGACCTCTATGCCGACATGGACCGGGCGCTCAGGGCCGCGAACGCTTAAGGCCGCGTCAGGGCCGTGCGACCCAGCCGCCGGGATGGAAGGCGCGCAGCGCGCGGAAGCCGACCCAGACCATGACGGCGAGCAGGATCACCTGCGCGATGGCGAAGGGCGGTTCGCTCTGCGTCGGCGCGAGGCGATTGAGGACGCCGATCTTGTTGAAGCCCTGCACGATCAGCACGAAGACCAGCAGATAGAGGCTGGCGACCAGCCCCGCCGCATAGACTGCCCGCCAGGGCCCGGCGAAGTGGAAGACGTACTGTGCCAGCAGCGTGACCGCGAGGACCACCAGCGCGACGGCCCCGACGATATGCGAGGGCAGGAGCTGGTGGAACGGGAACAGGAAGCCGGTCGCGCTGGCAATGACGGCGGTGGCCAGGAAGATCTCGGTCCAAAGCGCGGGCAATGATCCTGCCAGCATCCGCGCGACGACGAAGATGCCGGCGACGATGGCAACGAAGCGGATGATCGTGTGAAAGCCGACGAGCGTGGTCGGATTGAACATCGAATGCCCCCAATCGGCGCCGCGCGATGGCTTCGGTGCCGGGCAAAGCGAAGCACGGTTCATGCCGGCCGGATAGGACGGACGAGCCTGGATTTGCATCACCACGCCTGAGAAATCCCGGGAACTGGCGGACACAAGCGTCATGGCCGGGGTTCGCCCGGCCATCCACGACTTGAACACCGAACGGGCAGGCAAAGTCGTGGATACCCGGCCCAAGGCCGGGCATAACGCGCAGGGGTCGCGACGCCTCCGCCCCGCCTCAGTTCCCGCCGTCGAGCAGGCGCCTTGCGATCACCTGCGCCTGGATCTCGGCCGCGCCCTCGAAAATGTTCAGGATACGGGCGTCGCAGAGCACGCGGCTGACCGGATATTCCAGCGCGAAGCCATTGCCGCCGTGGATCTGCAGGGCGTTGTCGGCGGCCGCCCAGGCGACGCGCGCGCCGAGCAGCTTGGCCATGCCTGCCTCGAGGTCGCAGCGCCGGTCGAGATCCTTCTGCCGCGCCGAGAAATAGGTCAGTTGGCGCGCGATCATCACCTCGACCGCCATCATGGCGATCTTGTCGGCGACGCGCGGGAAGGCGATCAGCGGCTTGCCGAACTGGACGCGCTCCTGCGCATAGCGGAGCCCCAGGTCCATGGCCGCCTGCGCCACGCCGACGGCACGCGCGGCGGTCTGGATGCGGGCCGCCTCGAAGGTCTGCATCAATTGCTTGAAGCCCTGACCCTCGACCCCGCCGAGCAGGTTCTCCGCCTTCACTTCGAAGCCGTCGAAGGAAATCTCGTACTCCTTCATGCCGCGATAGCCGAGCACGTGGATCTCGCCGCCGGACATGCCCTCGGCCGGGAAGGGGCTCTCGTCCGAGCCGCGCGGCTTCTCGGCGAGCAGCATGGAGAGGCCCTTGTAGCCGGGCTCGTCCGGATTGGTGCGCACCAGCAGCGTCATCACGTCGGCGCGGACGGGATGGGTGATCCAGGTCTTGTTGCCGGAGACCTTGTAAAAATCTCCTTCGCGCACGGCGCGGGTCTTGAGCGAGGCAAGGTCCGAGCCCGTGTTCGGCTCGGTGAAGACGGCGGTCGGCAGGATTTCGCCCGAGGCAATCTTCGGCAGCCAATAGTCCTTCTGGGCGTCCGTGCCGCCGGCGAGGATCAGTTCGGAAGCGATTTCGGAGCGGGTGCCGAGCGAGCCGACGCCGATATAGCCGCGCGACAGCTCCTCGGAGACGACGCACATCGATTCCTTGCCAAGGCCCATGCCGCCGAAATGCTCGGGCAAAGTCAGGCCGAACACGCCGAGCTCGGACAGCTTGGCGATGACGTCGAGCGGAATGTACTCGTTCTTCAGGTGCCATTCGTGCGCGAAGGGGATCACCTCGGCGAGCGAGAACTTGCGCATCTCGTCGCGGATGGCCTCCAGCGTCTCGTCGAGCGCCGGCTCGCCGAAATGGCCGGAGGATTCCTGCTGCTGGACGAGAGTGGCGAGGCGGGCGCGGTTGGTGGCCGTGTTGCCGGTGGCGATCAGCGTGTCGCACGCACCGGCGAAGCGCCTCGCGATGTCACCGACCGAGAGGCCGAGGTCCGAGGGCCGGACGACCTCGCCCTGGCTCATCGGGATGCCACCGAGGATCTGGGCAAGGTATTCGCCGAGGCCGACCCGAATGATCAGATCCTCGATCTCGCCGAACTTGCCCTGGGCCGTGAGCCGCTCGGCATAGGAGGCGAGCTGGCGCACGCTTTCCACGTAAGTCGCAAGCCAGGAGAGGCCGTGGGTCGCCCGCTGCTCGCGCTCCAGCGCGGCGTTGGAGATGCGGCCGCCCTCGGTGACAAGTCCGCGGACCGAGGTGATGGCCTCGGCAAGGATCGCGTCGGCGGCGACGACGGCGCCCTGCGCGAGGTCGGGCAGGCCGTCCGGCTGGTGCTTGGCGGCGAGTGCGGTGCTGGCTGCCGACATGGACATGGCGTTCTCCGGCGAGACTTCTTGATGCTGCACCGCAAAATACCCGAGATCGCCTCGCTCGCAATCCGGCGAAAGACTAGGGAGCGGGCGCCTTCGTCAGCGCAGCAGCGCCAGTGCCGTGGTCGCGACCAGCACGATGGCGAAGGCGACGTTGACGATCCGGGACAGCCGGGCGTCGCGCAGGATGCGCGTGAGGCCGGCTCCCGCGAACAGCCAGGCGAGGTGAATCGTGATGATCATCGCGGCGAGGACGGCGACCTTGATGGCGGTGTCGGCCCCGGCCGAGCACGGCAGAACCGTCGTGCCCGTGAAAACCGCGGCGATGGCGAGATAGGCCTTGGGGTTGGCGATGCCAAGCAGGAAGCCGCCGGAGAAATAGGGGGTGGGGGTGGCACCGCCGGCTACCGCGAGCGGTGGCGCCGTGGCGATCTGCCAGGCGAGATAGACGATGTAGGCGGCTGATCCGACGGTCAGCATGTGCGGCGCATAGGGCACTGACAGGATCAGCGTGACGGCGCCCGCCGCGACGGCGAGCAGGACCGCCGTCGTTCCCGCAATCAGCCCCGCGAGGAACGGCATCGACCGGCGCCAGCCGAAGGCGGCTCCGGCCGCCGTCGCGCTGATGGTCGCAGGCCCGGGACTGCCCATCACGATCATCGCGGCGATCACGAGGCCGGCGAGGGCGCGGAGGGTCGGCAGAAGGGACGTGTCGAGGTCGGTCATGGCGTCCGGCTGGAGCGTGAGCCCCGACGCTAGCGCTGCCCCTGGGCAGGTCTTGAACGATCGTGCCGGACAGAGCCTCAGCGAACCCGCGTCGCCAGCCACACGCCGATGGCCGTCACCGCCATGCCGACCAGCTGGACGGTCGTGAGCGTCTCGCCGAAGGCGACGAAGGCCATCAGCGCCGAGACCGCGGGCACGAGGTAGATATAGGCGGTCGCGCGCGACACCTCGCCGCGCCGGATCAGGTAGAGGAACAGGAAGATGCCGCCGACCGACAGGGCGAGCACCGACCAGGCCATGGTCAGGACCAGCGTCTGGTTCCACTCGGCCTCCGGCTTGCCGAAGAAGAAGACGAGCGGCGCCATGGCGATGGCCGCGGCGATGTATTGCCATGCCGTGGTCGTCCGCATGTCACCGCCGGAGACGAAGCGCTTCTGGTAGAAGGTGCCGAGGGTCACCGCGATCATGCCGCCGAAATTGACCGCGAGCGGGATGGAAATGGCCCGGAAGGCGGCCGGATCGACCCCGACGAGCTTCGGCAGCAGCACGAGGACGATGCCGAGGAAGCCGAGCGCGACACCGATCGCCTGCCGGATCGTGATGCGCTCGCCGAGCAGGGCGGGCGCCAGCAGGGCGGTCATCACCGGTTGCAGCCCGGCCATGATGCCGGAGACGCCGGCCGGCACGCCGTTCTTCACCGCCCACCAGACGCCGGCGAGATAGATGGCGTGCAGCAGCACGCCCGACATCATGGCATGGCCTATGGCGCGACGGTCCCTCGGCCAGGGCGCACCCATGGCGAGGGCGATGAGCGCGATGACCATCGCGGCGAGCGAGAAACGCAGGAACAGGAACCAGAGCGGGTCGGCATGGCGCGCGGAAAAGCCGGCGACGACCCAGCCCGTCGACCAGGCGAGCACGAAAAGAAAGGGAGCGCCCTGGGCGAGCATGGAACGGCTTCTGGTCGAGCGCCGCGACGCTCTGATCGGCGAGGCGGGGAACCTAGATGCGCGCCGGCGAAAACTCAACGCAATGCCCGCAATGCTGCTGCGCGCAGGTCAATGCTATGAAAAACCACAGAAAATGACCGTGCAACCTGATGTCCATAGGCGTTTCTTAACCATTCGCACGCATCATCCGCGCACCGGAATCCATGGGAACTCCCGACATGCTCGCTCGAATGCCCGCCCTGTCGATTCGCCTGCGTATTGCCCTCCTCGCCCTGGTGCCGATCGCCGGCGTGCTCGCGGCCGGGGCCGCGGCCTGGTACGGCCAGCGCGCGGCGGCCGAGGCCTTCGTCTCCTACGAGGCCTATGCGGGCCTTGCGACCGATGCCACCCGTGTCCGGGCCAGCGTCCGCGAACTGCGCTTCTCGGCGATCGATTTCGCCGAACGCTACAATCCTGAGGCCGAGAAGCAGTTCGCGCAGGCGCGCGTCGAGGCGATGATGGCGCTGCGCCAGATCCGTTCGAAGCCCCAGGCCGCGGCCTTCGCCAGCGATCTCGACAAGGCCATCAGCCAGCTCAGCGACGCCCAGCAGGTGTTCGGGTTCGCGACCGCGACGATCGGCGAACTCGGCATGTCCGAGACCACCGGGCTCACCGGCAAGATGAACGAGTCGGTCCAGCAGCTGGAGGTTCTTGCCCGCCGCGTCGCGCAGAATTTTGACGATGGCGCCGGCATCCTCGAGCAGGTGCTGCAGATGCGCCGCCACGAGAAGGATTTCATCATTCGCGGCGAGGAGACGGATCTCGACCTGTTCCGGCAGGCACGCACCAAGTTCATCAACGAGGTCTCGCGGTCGGTGATCGCACCGGCGATGAAGACCGAGCTCCTGAAGGCCGGCGAGAACTACTGGCCGGCTCTCGACGCCTATGTGGAGGGCACCCGCTCCGTTCTCAGCACGGTCGAGCAGCTCGACCGCCTGCTCCTCGGCCTCGACCAGACGACCAATGTGCTGGTCTCCGCCGCCGATGACGGCCGTAACCGCGCCAACGAGGCCCGCGTTTCCGCTGAAGCCGCCACCCTGCAACTCGTCATCGGCATCATCGTCTCGGTGATCATACTCTGCGGAATCGTCGCCCTGGTCCTCGGCCGCTCGATGACCCGCCAGATCGGCGGCATCACCGCCTCCATGCGCGAGCTCGCCGCCGGCGACACTTTGATCGAGGTGCCCTCGACCGACGCCAAGGACGAACTCGGCGAGATGGCCCGTGCGGTCCTGGTGTTCCGCGACAATGCCATCGAGCGCGAGCGGCTCGCCGCCGAGCAGATCGCCGAGGTCGAGGCGCGCAACCGCCGCTCCGCCGCGGTCGACCAGCTCATCCGCGGCTTCGAGGATGCGGCGGGCAAGTCGCTGCAGGCGCTGCGTGGCGCCTCGGGCGAACTCGATGGCGCGTCCGACCAGCTCGACACCTCGTCGGGCGCCGTGACCAGCGAGGCGACCGGCGCCACCGACGCGATGGAGCAGGCCGCCGCCTCGGTCGCTTCCGCCGCCGCTGCTGCCGAGGAGCTGTCGGCCTCGATCGCCGAGATCGCCGGCCAGGCGTCGAAATCCACCGAAGTTGCCGGCACGGCCGTCGCCGAGGCCGAGCGCACCGCCCAGACCATGGGCTCGCTGGCCCAGGCAGCGACGCGCATCGGCGAGGTCGTCAACCTGATCCAGGCGATCGCCGGCCAGACCAATCTCCTCGCCCTCAACGCCACCATCGAGGCGGCGCGTGCGGGCGAGGCCGGCAAGGGCTTCGCGGTCGTCGCTTCGGAGGTGAAGAACCTCGCCGCCCAGACCGCCAAGGCAACGGAAGAGATCGCCTCGCAGATCGGCGCGATCCAGGAGGCCTCGGGCGATGCGGTGGACGCCATCGACAAGGTCTCGACGGTGATCGGCGAGATGCTGCAGATCGCGGCGTCGGTCGCCGCCGCGGTCGAGGAGCAGAACGCGGCGGTCTCGACCATCGCGGAAGCGGTCAACCGCGCCTCCGACGAGACGCGCGGCGGCGCCGAGGCGATGAGCCGGGTGGGCGGCACCGCCCAGTCAGCGCGCGAGACGGCATCCGATGTCCGCTCGCTCTCGGGCCGGCTCGGCGAGGAGGCCCAGGCCCTCGACCACGAAATCCGCTCGTTCCTCGACGGCGTGCGCGCCGCCTGAGCCGGATCGCATGACGTCAACGAAAAGGGCGGCCGCGTGGCCGCCCTTTCTGCTTCTCCGGCGTGGTGCCAGGCGTCAGCGTGCCGCGACGACCATGATCTCGACGGTGAACTGCGGGGCGGCGAGCTTGGCCTCGACGGTCGCGCGGGCGGGCGTGTGGCCCGGCGCGACCCAGCCGTCCCAGACGGAGTTCATCTCGGCGAAAGTCGCTATGTCGGAGAGCCAGATATTCGCCGAGACGAGGTTGAGCTTGGACGTCCCGCATTCGGCGAGCAGGCCATCGATGGTCTCGAGGATCTCGGCCGTCTGCTCCTTGACCGATTTGCCGGCTGCCTTATGGGCCACCTGGCCGGCCAGATAGACGGTGTTGCCGTGGATGACGGCGCCGCTCATGCGCGGTCCGATCTGCTTGCGCTCGATGGCCATGGTTGTCTCTCCCTGAAGGCTGCCTGATCGCAGGGCCCGTTACCTAGCCTGCCCGTGCGGCGCGGCCAAGCGATGCTGCCGCGAAGGCGCCATGCAGAGCGGAACGGCTTGCGCGCCGGCGGGTTCAGACGCGATGATCGCGCCGAATCCGGATCGCTTCATGCTCGACCGCCTGCTGTCTCTGATCACCGACCTCGCCGACGAGCCGCGCGAGCCGTTCGACGAGAGCGACTACCGCGTTGCGGCCGCCGCCCTGCTCGTCCACGTGATGAGCGCCGACGGCGTCGCGGCGCCCGTCGAGCGGGAACGGCTCGAAACCGTGCTGTCGGCCGGCTTCGACCTGTCGGCCGCCGACACCCGCCGGCTGGTCGCCTTCGCGACCGATGCCGAGGCCTCGGAGGACAACTGGACCTCGTTCGCCCAGACGCTGGCGAGCCGCCTCGACGAGGACGGCCGCCGCCGGGTGGTCGAGATGATGTGGGCGGTCGTGCTGGCCGACGGCCGCGCGCATGAGCTGGAAGAAGCGGTGGTCGACCGGGCGGCGGAACTGCTCGGCGTCGAGCCGCCGGCGCGCTAGGCCCATTCCGCGGCGATCTCGGCTTCCAGATCCAGAGTCGAGCGCAGGCCGACATCGTCGTAGTGCGTCGTCAGGAACGCTTTCGCGGCCTTCCTGCCGGCATCGCGCAGCTTGACGAGAAAATCGTAGTCGGTGACCACCTTGGAGCCGGCCGATAACCCCTCGATGGCATCGCTCAACGCGATGCGGTGGACGTTGACATGACGGTACTGGCCGGGGCCGCGCCCGCGCGGCAGCTTGCCGTCGTTGACGAGGCGGCCGACGAAGGCCGCGGCGCGCAGCTCGCCCTGGAGCGAGGAATTGAAGGTGATCTCGTTGATCCGGTTCAGGATCTCGCGGGAGGAGGTCGGCGTGCCCTCGCGACGGATCGGGTTGATCTGCACCAGCAGCACGTCCTCGGTCTCGGTCGACCGGTAGAGCGGGAACAAGGCGGGGTTGCCCATATAGCCGCCGTCCCAGTAGGGCGTGCCGTCGATCTCCACCGCCTTGAACAGCATGGGCAGGCAGGCCGAGGCCATCACCGCCCGGCAGGTGATGCGGTCGCGGCGGAACACAGTGAGCTTGCCGGTATGGACATTGGTGGCGGTGATGAAGACCTTGAGCGGCTCGTAGGCGGCCAGCCGCTCGAAGTCGACGAACTGGCGGATCAGGTCCTCCAGCGGATTGATGTCGAAGGGATTGAGGTCGTAGGGCGAGAAGTAGCGCTGGACCGAATTGACCCAGCTCTCCATGAATGAGCCCTCGTAGGGCATGACCGAGAACAGCCGGTCGAGCGCGCGCCGCTGCACCGTCGTCATGCTGCCGTCGAGCGAGGCCGCCTTCCAGAACCGCGACAGCCGCTCGCGGGCGGCCTTCGGGCCACCCTCTGCGAGCCCGTCGGCCAGCAGCACGGCGTTGACCGCGCCAGCCGAGGCGCCGGTGATGCCCTCGACCGCGAGCCGGCCGTCACGCAGGATCTCGTCCAGCACACCCCAGGTGAAGGCACCGTGCGCGCCGCCGCCCTGAAGGGCCAGGTTGATGCGCTTGGGCTTTGCCTTCGGCGCGGCGCCGGTCACGCCGCGGTCCAGCCGCCGTCGATGATGTTGTTGGCGCCGGTGATGTTCTTCGCCGCGTCCGAGCAAAGGTAAAGCGCCAGCGCCGCCACCTCCTCGGTCTGCACGAACTGCTTGGTCGGCTGTGCCGCCAGCAGCACGTCGTTCATGACCTGCTCCTTGGTCATGTTGCGGGCCTTCATCGTGTCGGGGATCTGCTTCTCCACCAGCGGCGTCCAGACATAGCCCGGCGAGATGCAGTTGGCGGTGATGCTGAAGGTCGCAAGCTCCAGCGCGATGGTCTTGGTGAAGCCGAGCAGCCCGTGCTTGGCCGAGACATAGGCCGACTTGAACGGCGAGGCGACCAGCGAATGGGCCGAGGCGATGTTGACGATGCGGCCGTGCTTGCGGGCCTTCATGCCGGGCACCACGGCTTTGGTCAGGTGGAACGAGGCGGTCAGGTTGATCGCGATGATGGCGTTCCACTTGTCCTCGGGGAAATCCTCCACCGGCGAGACGAACTGGATGCCGGCATTGGAGACGGCGATGTCGACCTTGCCCAAACCGGCTTCCGCCGCCTTGACCATGGCGGCGATCTCCTCCGGCTTCATCATGTTGGCGGGGGAGAACAGGATCTTGCGGCCGGTATCGGCGGCAAGCTTCGCGCGGATTGCCTCGAGCTCGGCGGGTTCGCCAAGGCCGTTCAGCATGACGTCGGCGCCGGCCTTCGCCAGGGCGGTGGCAATGGCGAGGCCGATGCCGCTGGTCGATCCGGTGACGATCGCGCTCTTTCCTGCAAGGCTCATGATTTGGCTCTCCTCGTGACGCCGGGTGGGAGCACGCCTCGGCGGGCTCGGCGATCGCTTCCGAAGGATCACTTGGCGCGCCTCGTCTTGCATTGCAACATCGGCAGAAATGCGGGGGTTGCGGGGTCTCGTGGTTGCTCACGGGGAAATGACATGACACGGGCTTTGCCCTAGGTTGATCTTCTCATTTGCCGCGGTTGAGGGCCTTGATGAACCAGTCGCCGGGAAGCCTGGAGGAGGTCCGCGGCTTCTATGCAAAGAGGATGGCGGCTGCCAGCGGCTCCTCCGATCCGCGGCTGGAACGCATTTTCGACCTGGTCCCGCGGGAGGCCTTCGTTCCGCGCGGTCCCTGGCAGGTCATGGTCGGGGACCGATATGTCGAGACCCCGAGCGCCGACCCTCGCTACCTCTACCAGAACATGTTGGTCGCACTTGATGCCGAGAAGCGCATCAACAATGGCGAGCCTTTCCTTCATGCGGCCTGGATCGGCGCGGTGGCGCCGCAGCCGGGCGAAATCGTTACCCACATCGGAGCCGGGACCGGCTATTACTCGGCGATCCTGTCCATGCTGGTGCGAGCCGGTGGGCATGTGACCGCCTTCGAGATCGAGCCGAGGCTCGCCGAGGCCGCGCGCCACAACCTCGAGCCCTTCGACAATGTTTCGGTGGTCGCGGGGGACGCTGTTTTGCCGCCGCTGCCCGCCTCGGACCTGATCTATGTGAATGCCGGCGTCGCCGCCCCCCCCTTGCCATGGCTTGAGGCCCTGCGCCCCGAAGGCAGGCTGATCTTTCCGTGGCGACCGTCGAAAAAGGTGGGGATCGCCGTCCTCGTGACGCGCAGGAGTTCCGGCTTCGAGCTTCGTCCCCTGATGCCGTCCTGGTTCATCCCCTGCGTGGGGGCATCGGAGGTGGCGGGCCCGCAGTCCTTCCGCCCCGCCGCCGCATGGCAGTCCCGGTCCATCCGGATGGCGGCGGAACAGGCGGCCGACGAGACAGCGACGGCCGTCTATCCCGATCTCTGGTTTTCGACCGCCCCGCTCCCCATCTGAGAATGCGATTTCATTATCCCTCGGCCAATACGGACCACCCCTCGCTTTGGCGCGCAGCACCGGCCCGTGCTAGAAGCCGGAACCGAGGATTGAGACAAGCGTCAGCCCATGTTGAAGTCCCGCCCTATCCACGACCACGCCTGCGAGCACGGCCACCCGCCGGCGGCCGATGCGCTGAAGGTCGCGGAGGCGCGCTGCGCGGAGAAGCGGCTGAAGCTGACCCCCATTCGCCGGGAGGTGCTGGAGCATCTGGCCGCCTCGCCGGCCCCGATCGGCGCCTATGATCTGATCGAGAAGATGCACCGGGCGAGCGGCCGCCGTCCCGCGCCGATCAGCGTCTATCGCGTGCTGGACTTCCTTTTGGAGGCCGGGCTCGCCCACCGGATCGAGAGCCGCAATGCCTATGTCGCCTGCGCGCACCGGCACGAGGCGTCCGATCTCGTCGTGTTCATGATCTGCGACGCCTGCGGCTGCGTGACCGAGGCTTCCGGCGCGCCGGTCCAGCGCGACCTCTCGACGATCGCGAAAGGGGCGGGGTTCCGGCCGGCGACGCAGGTGGTCGAGATGTTCGGCCGCTGCAGCCATTGCGGCGAGCCGGCGAAGGCTTGAACCCCGGCCAGCGCGCCGCCAGGGATCACGCCGCCTTCAGCGCCTCCACGAAGGATTCGACTTCCTCCTGCAGCGTGCCGGCATGGGCCGAGAGGTCCGTGGCCAGACCCATCAGCTCGCTGGCCGAGCGGCCGGTCGTCTCGGCGGCGTGACCGACGCCGGTGATCGTGCCGGTAACGCCGGTGGCGGCGCTTGCCGCCCGCTGGCAGTTGTCGGCGATCTCGTTGGTCGCCGAGCCCTGTTCGTCGACGGCGGTTGCCACCGCCGAGGTGATCGCCTTGATCATGTCGATGGTCGCCGCGATGGCGGTGATCGACCGGACCGTCTCGGCGGTCGCGGCCTGGATCTCGCTGACCTTCGAGGCGATGTCCTCGGTCGCCTTGCCGGTCTGCGAGGCGAGGTTCTTCACCTCGGACGCGACGATGGCGAAGCCGCGACCCGCCTCGCCGGCGCGCGCCGCCTCGATGGTGGCGTTGAGCGCCAGCAGGTTGGTCTGGTCGGCGATGGCCTTGATGAGATTGATGACATCGCCGATCCGGTCGGCCGCGCCGGCAAGGTTGCGGATCTGCTCTTCCGTGCGCTTGGCATCGACGACCGCGGTTTCGGCGCTCTCGGTCGAGCGGACGACCTGCGCGTTGATCTCGCGTACCGAGGCGGCGAGTTCCTCGGTCGAAGCGGCGACCGTCTGGACGTTCATCGAGGCGCTTTCGGCGGCGCCGGCCACCTCGCCGGCCTGGCGCGAGGTTTCCTCGGCAGTCGTCGACAGGTCGCGCGCGGCTATTTCGACCCGGCTCGACGAAGCCGAGAACTCGGCGGCAAGGCTGCTCATCTTGGCGACGAACGCCTCGGCGACGGCGTTGCGGCGGGCGAGCCGCTCGGCCTCGGCCGCACGTTCGGCATCCTGCGCCGCGCGGGCCTCTTCGGCGGCGATCATCTTGTCGCGGAACACGACCATGGCGCCGGCCATGGCGCCGACCTCGTCGGAGCGCTCGCGCCCCGGGATTTCGGTGTCGAGCTCACCCTCGGACAGCTTCTGCATGGCGCCGGTCATGCCGGCGATCGGCGTGACGATCATGCGGCCGAGCAGCATGGCGATGGCGAGGCCGGCGAGCAGTGACAGGCCGGCCGCGGCCATCAGCATCGTCGAGAGAAGCGATGCCTGGTCGCCGGCATTGTGGGTATCGGTGTTGAGAAGCGCGATCTGGGCGTCGATCAGGCCGCCGGAGCGCTTGCCGTTGGCGTCGGCGGCGCCTTCCAGGGCAGCCATGATCTTTTCGGTGAGCGGGGCGACCTCCGAGCGCATCAGGGCGAGCGGCGCGTTCCAGCCGCCGTCACTGCGCAATTCGACCACGTCGGTCGCGCCGAAGCGGATCGCCGAGATGGCCGCGCGCACCTTGTCCAGGGCGGTGTTCTGCTCGGTGTTGAGCGTGCCGCCGAAGATTGACATGTCGCCGAGGCGTTCCTGCGCCCGCGCCCAGGCCTGCTCGAACTGGGTCTTGTCGCGCGGGTTGCCGGTGTGGACGAAGCTGCCGAGGTCGCGGACGGCGGAGAGGGTGCGCGCCTGCAGCGCGACGAGGATGGTCATCACCTGTTCGGAAGCCTCGGCGCCCTTGTCGATCTCGCGGGAGACGAGGGTGGTCAGCGCCTGCTCCAGCGGGGCGAGGCGCGGCACGATGTCGTTCTCGTAGGCGCTCAGCGCCGGGAACTGCTCGGACGTGCCGACCAGGTTCAGGACACGGCGCTGGGCCGCCTTCATCTCGTCGAACACCGGACGCGCCTGGTTCCAGCGGGTCCGCTCCTGGTCGGAAAAATTCGCCGCGAAACGGTCCATGGCGTCGCGGCTCTCGGCGATCTGCGTCCAGGCCTGCTCCCAGAAGAAGAAATTCTGGTCGCGCGGGTCGATGAGCTGCTCGTTGACGATGATCCGCGCCTGGTTGACGGCCGCGACCAGCCGCGCGCCGAGGAGCGCCGTGGGCGCCCGGACCTCGGCAACGTTCTGGACGCTTGCGGCGATATCCCGCGACTTCCAGACGGAAATGGCGGCGCTCGCCGCGGAGATGGCGATGAGGGCGGCGAAGCCCGCGACCAGTTTACCGCGCAGATTGAGTGCCAGCACAGGCGTTCCCCATTGTTCTTGTCGCGGGAAGGACACCAGACCATGGTCAATATTCGGTTAAGCGGGTGTATCGCGGACCTTCCGTTGGGCAATCGCGCGGGCGCGGCTCTGGTATCGGGCACGCGCAGGGGTTATGTCCGGGCGCGAAGCGGAGACGGCAAGCGATGATCCAGGGTTTTGGCGTGAAGCCCCGCCACCGGACGGTCGGCGTCAGGGTCGGCCGGGGCGCTGCGGCCGTGCAGGTCGGCGGCGGCGCGCCGATCGTCGTGCAGTCGATGACCAACACCGATACCGCCGATATCGACGCCACGGTGCGTCAGGTGGCAGCGCTTGCCCGCGCCGGCTCGGAGCTGGTCCGCATCACGGTGGACCGCGACGAAAGCGCCGCCGCCGTGCCGCATATCCGCGAGAAGCTGATGCGGATGGGCGTCGGCGTGCCGCTGGTCGGCGACTTCCACTATATCGGCCACACGCTGCTGACCGACCACCCGGCCTGCGCCGAGGCTCTCGACAAGTACCGCATCAATCCCGGCAATGTCGGCTTCAAGGCGAAGCGCGACCGGCAGTTCGCCATGATCGTCGAAAAGGCGATCGAGCACGGCAAGACGGTCCGCATCGGCGCCAACTGGGGCTCGCTCGACCAGGAACTGCTCACCCACCTGATGGACGAGAACGCCAAGGCGCCAGACCCGCTCGACGCCCGCGCGGTCATGCACGAGGCCATGGTGCAATCCTGCGTGCTGTCGGCTGACCGCGCCGTGGAGATCGGCCTGCCCAAGGACCGGATCGTCCTGTCGGCCAAGGTCTCGGCGGTGCAGGACCTGATCGCGGTCTATCGGATGCTGGCTGTCCGCTCGGACTACGCGCTGCATCTCGGCCTGACCGAGGCGGGCATGGGCTCGAAGGGCATCGTCGCCTCGTCGGCGGCGCTCGGCGTCGTGCTGCAGGAGGGCATCGGCGACACGATCCGCGTGTCGCTGACCCCCGAGCCGAACGGCGACCGCACGGTCGAGGTCAAGGTCGCGCAGGAGATCCTGCAGACCATGGGCATCCGCACCTTCGTGCCGCTGGTGGCGGCCTGCCCGGGCTGCGGGCGCACCACCTCGACGCTGTTCCAGGAACTGGCGCAGGACATCCAGGGCTTCATCCACACCTCCATGCCGGAGTGGAAGACCCGTTATCCCGGCGTCGAAGCGCTGAACGTCGCGGTGATGGGCTGCATCGTGAACGGGCCGGGTGAGAGCAAGCATGCCGATATCGGCATCTCGCTGCCCGGCACCGGCGAGAACCCGGCTGCTCCGGTCTTCGTTGACGGCCAGAAGGTCGCGACCCTGCGTGGGCCGACGGTCGCAGCCGACTTCAAGGCCATGGTCATCGACTACATCGACAAGCGCTACGGCATGGGCAAGCCCGCGACGGTGCCTTCGCAGGCGGCGGAATAGACCATGCCCAGCGTCGTCGTCACCGGCGTCTCCACCGGCATCGGCGAGGCGATCGCCGCCGATCTCGCCCGGCGCGGCTGGCGCGTCTTCGGCACGGTGCGCCGCATGGACGATGCCGAGCGGCTCGACAACGAACTGGGCGAGAACTTCACGCCACTGATTGCCGACGTGACCGACGTGGAGAGCCTGTCGCGCGCGGCCGCCACCGTCGCCGAGGCGCTGGACGGCTCTGATCTCGACGGCCTCGTCTGCAATGCCGGCATCTCCATTCCCGGGCCGATCCTCCACCAGCCGCTGGAGGAACTGGACCGCCAGTGGAAGGTCAATGTGCTGGGCCAGGTCGCGACCGTGCAGGCCTTCGGCGCTCTGCTTGGCGCGCGCGAAGGCTTTGCCGGCAAGCCCGGCCGCATCGTCATGATGTCCTCGGTCTCCGGCCGCCTCGCCTGGCCGATGGTCGGTGGCTATGCGGCCTCGAAACATGCGCTGGAGGCGCTCAGCCATTCGCTGCGGCGCGAACTGATGCCCTTCGGGGTCGACGTGGTCATCATCGGGCCGGGCCCGGTCGCGACGCCGATCTGGGAGAAGTCGGCGGCGGGCGTCGATAAATCGCGCTATCAGCCGACCTTCTACGGCCCGCTGATCGACAGGTTCGAGGCGGAGGTGCTGGCGCGGGCCAAGCACGCGCTGCCGCCGCAGGCCGTGGCCGACGTGGTCCATACGGCATTGACCATCGCGAAGCCGAAGGTCCGTTACGCCATCACGCCATCGCCGCTGATGAACTGGCTTCTGCCGCTGATGCTGCCGGCCCGCTGGCTGGACCGGATCGCGGCGAAGCGGCTGGGGTTGTTGCGGAAGGGATAGCGCGCTGCATCGGGCAAGTGCGTCCTTCGAGGCTCGCTTACTTCGCTCGCTCGCACCTCAGGATGAGGGCTGTTGGTGCATGGCATCAGCAGGACGAAGCCCACTGCGCCTGATCTAGCCGGGGTGCAGTCCACAACTCTCCTCATCCTGAGGTGCGAGGGCGACAAGCCCGAGCCTCGAAGGACGCACTTGCGTCGTGCAGGGAGCCGAACCAGCGGGGGATGAGCCCGCCGGCCGGAAATCATCTGAACAGCAGCGACGACAGTTTCCGCCGCCCGGCCAACGTCGCCTCGTCCATCGGGCCCCATGCCTCGAAGAACTGCACGAGCTGCCGGCGTGCGCCGTCCTCGTCCCAGGTGCGGTCACGCTTGAAGATTTCGAGCAGGTGGTCGGTCGCCTCCTCGCGCAGGTTCTTGGCGTTGAGCGCGACGGCAAGGTCGAAGCGGGCGCGATGGTCCGCCGGGTTGGCGGCGACCTGCTGCTCCAGATCGGTGATCGGGCCGAGATCGGCGGTCTTCTCGGCCAGTTCGAGTGCCGCACGGGCAGCGGCGACCGCCGGGTCGCCCTGCTTGTTCGCCGGCACTTCGGCGAGCAGGCCCTTCGCCTGTTCCAGGTCGCCGGTGGCGACCGCGCAGCGGGCGAGGCCGGCGAGCGCTGCGAGGTTGTCGGGTTCGGCGTCCAGCACCTGCGCATAGACCTGCGCGGCGCCGGCGACATCACCCTCGGCGAAAGCGGCATCGGCGGCGGCCACGATCTCGGCCATGTCGGCGCCGGCCTTGCCGCCGGTGAGCTTCTCGATGAAGGCCTTCACCTGGCCTTCCGGCAGGGCGCCCATGAAGCCGTCGATGCCCTGGCCCTTGTCGAAGGCGATGACCGCCGGGATCGACTGGATTTGCAACTGCTCTGCGATCTGCGGGTACGCCTCGATGTTCATCTTGACCAGCTTCACCTTGCCCTTGAACGACTGGACGACCTTCTCCAGCACGGGGGTGAGCTGCTTGCAGGGGCCGCACCAGGGCGCCCAGAAGTCGACGAGAACCGGCTGCTTCTTCGATTCCTCGAGCACGTCCTTCACGAAATCGCGGGTCGTGGTGTCCTTGATCAGGTCGCCGGTCACGGCGGGAGCGTCCGCGGCTGCTGCCGGCACGGGCGCCGGAGCCGGCTGCGCCGCCATGCCGCCGAAGCTGCCGCCATAGCCTCCGCCGAAGGATGCACCGAATTTCGCGCCGCCGCTGCCGCTCATGAAAGTCTCCTCTGGCGGGTGGTCATCGGATGGCCCTCCGCTTCGATCGATTTTGTCGCTGCATAGATGGCCGCTCGGGCTCAAAATGCAACGGTGAAATGCCGTTGCGGCGCAGTACCTCCGCCGCCATCCCCCGGAAGGCGGGGCTGGTCTTGCCTTGACTTGGGGGGCCTCAGCTTTAGCGTTCCGGCCCAATGGAAAAGGCCGCTGTGCGACGGCCGGGAGGACCTCAAGGTGACCAGAAGCGGACCGCTGGCCGGCGTGACCATCGTTGAGTTCCAGGGCCTCGGCCCCGGTCCGTTCTGCGCCATGATGCTGGCCGATCTCGGCGCCGAGGTCATCCGGATTGACCGCGCCGGGCCCGCCAGCTCCATCGCCGGCGATGTGCTGGGGCGCGGCCGCCGGTCGATCGCCGTCGACCTGAAGAAGCCGGGCGCGACCGATCTCATCCTGAAGATCCTCGGCAAGGCCGACGGCCTCATCGAGGGGTTCCGGCCGGGGGTTATGGAACGGCTCGGCCTTGGCCCCGACATCTGCCTGAAGGCCAATCCGAAGCTGATCTACGGCCGCATGACCGGCTGGGGGCAGGAGGGGCCGCTCGCCCCGACGCCGGGCCACGACATCAACTATCTCGCCCTCTCGGGCATGCTCTGGCCGCTCGGCCCCGCCGATCGCCCGCCCGTGCCGCCGCTCAATCTTGCGGCCGATTTCGGCGGCGGCGGCATGATGCTGGCGCTGGGCATGGTCGCGGCCCTCTACAGCGCGAAATCGACCGGCAGGGGCCAGGTGGTCGATGCCGCCATGGTCGATGGCGCGGCGGTGCTCGGCTCGATGATCTTCGGCATGATCAATTCCGGCAGCTGGAAGGTGAAGCGCGCAGCCAACATGCTCGACGGCGGCGCGCCCTTCTACGGCGTCTACGACACCGCCGACGGCAAGTATGTCGCCATCGGCTCGCTGGAGCCGCAATTCTACGCGGCACTGCTCAAGGGGCTTGATCTCACCGACCCGCGCTTCGCGAAGCAGTGGGACAAGGCCATGTGGCCTGACCTGCGTTCGGCCATCGCGTCAGCCTTCATGTCGAAGAGCCGCGACGAATGGTCGGCGCTGCTCGATACCTCGGACGTCTGCTTCGCGCCGGTCCTTGATCCGGTCGAGGCGGCAAGCCATCCGCACAATATCGCGCGCGGCACCTTCGGCATGACGGCACAGGGGCCGATGCCGAAGCCCGCCCCGCGGTTTTCCCAGACCCCGACCGAACTCGCCCCGGCCTCCGCCGGGCCGGGGGCGGACTCAGAAGCGATCCTGCGCAGTGCCGGCTTCACCCAGAACGATATCGATGCGGCGCTGGCCACCGGCCTCGTCGCCGGGAGGACCTGACGGATGTCCACGACCTACGACGTGAACGAAGGCATCGCGACCCTCACGCTCAACCGCCCCGAGCGGCTCAACGCCTTCAACGACGAACTGGTGCGCGGCGCGCTGAAGGCGGTCGAGGCGGCACGGATCGACCCGGACGTGAAGGCGCTGATCCTGACCGGCAACGGCCGCGGCTTCTGCGCCGGCGCCGACCTTGCCGGCGGCCTTGCGCCCTCGGGCGAGGGCGTCAATGCCGCGATGCGCGACCTCTACAACCCGCTGATCATGGCGCTCGACGGTTTCCCGAAGCCCACCATCGCGGCGATCAACGGGGTCGCGGCGGGCGCCGGCGTCGGCCTCGCGCTGGTCTGCGACATCGCGGTGGCGGCCCGCTCGGCCTCCTTCGTGCTGACCTTCGGACCGCAGCTCGGCCTGGTTCCGGACCTCGGGGTGACCTGGTTCCTGCCGCGCGCGATCGGGCGCGCGCGATCGCGGGCCCTCGCGCTTCTGGGCGACAAGCTGCCTGCCGAGCGTGCGGCCGAATGGGGCCTCGTCTGGTCCTGCGTCGACGACGAGGCCTGCCTGCCGACCGCCCGTGCGCTTGCCGTGCGGCTCGGCCGGGGATCGGCGGAGGCCTTTTTCGAGATCCGCCGTCTCATGGACAAGGCCGAGACCAACGACCTGTCCGCGCAGCTCGATGCCGAGCGGGAGACGCAGGTCGGGCTGATCGTCCGCCCCACCTTCATGGAGGGCGTGCAGAACTTCCTCGCCAAGAAGGCGGGATGACGGCGCGGTCAGGGCAGGCAAGCCGGATCGCGTCTGGCTGCCGCTGCCGCCTGCCCTAAGATCGGTCCAGTGCCCGACCGGCGCCCTCAAGAGTGCCGGCGGGGAGGACCATCGAGGACAGGGCCGCCATGACCGACACATTTGCCGACATCATCGAGCGCGCGCGGCCGATCATCGCCTCCGCGCCGGTCTCCGACGCGCTGGATGCCCATGGCTTCCACAAGCAGATCCTGCCGCCCGGCATCCGGCCGGTCGACGATGGCACCGTCTTGTTCGGCCCGGCGCGTACCGGCTCCTACCAGCCGATCTCCGGCCGGGTCGAGACCATCTACGACCTCGAGATCGCGCTGGTGGACGACCTGAAGCCGGGCGAGGTCTGCGTCATGGCGACCGGCGGCAACACGGTCATCGGCCCCTGGGGCGAGTTGCTCTCCACCCGCGCGCGCCACCTGAACGCTGCCGGCTTCCTCACCGACGGCGCCGCGCGCGACGTCGTTGCCATCCGCGCCATGGGCTTTCCGGTCTTCACCGGCGCGCTGTCGCCGGCCGACACCCAGTATCGCGGCATGATGACCGAGAAGGACACCACGATCCGCATCGGCGAGACGGCCATCGCGCCCGGCGACATCATCGTCGGCGATGTCGACGGCGTGGTGGTGATCCCGCGCGACCATGCGCTGCCGGTGCTGGCCACCGCGATGTCCAAGATATCAGGAGAGCGCCATATGCGCGCCGATCTCGAGGCGGGCATGAGCCTCGCCGACGCCTTCCGGAAACACGGGCTGTTGTGAGGGTCAGGCGACCGGGCTGAGCGGCGGCGCCTCGGCGTGACCGGACGACAGGTCGCCGTCGGCCGCCATGGCGTCGCTCCACTGGAGCTTCCGATAGTTGAATCCGCGCTGGATCGTCGGCTTCACGATGGCGAAATAGGGCGAGATGTCGAAATCGCGCGGCGCGTAGAGCGAGTGGTGGCGGATATGCAGGATCTCGCGCCGGGCGCTTCGGCCGCGCACGCGCTGCTCGCCGTCCTGCGCCACCTTCTCGACCTTCGGCAGGATCGGGTAGCGGACGGATTCGAAGGCCTGCGCGATCAGCGTCGAGCAGATGGCGCGTGTCGGGTCACCCGAACCGAAGGCGATCATCCGCCGCCGCCAGCGCACCGGGATCGGCATGGGGATGAGGAAGCGCAGCATGTCGAGGATGTTCTTGAGGTCGTAGTCGATGCCGACCCGCGCCACCATGAACCGGCTGACCTTCTCCTGGTCATCGGGCGTGAGGTTCACCGGGCGGCAGATGCGGGTGTGGAAATCGCGGTATTTCGACAGCGGTGCGCTGATGACGCCTTCGCCGAGATAGGCTTCGACCAGCACGTGCTGCTCACCATCGGGCTCGTATGCGCCATCGATCGGGCCGACATACATCGCCGCGTGGGACCAGGTCGACTGGGTCAGGTACTTGATGATGGCGGAGATGCGGGTGTCGCCCTCGACCAGCAGGATATCGCCGGGCTTCAGCGCCGAACGCAAAGCATTCGGATCGCTCGGCGTCGTCGGCTCATAGCCGGGCGAGCGTTTGTCGAGGAATCCGGCGAGGCGCCTTCCCAGCGCCTCGAGCAAGCGATCTCCCATGATGTCCCTCCCCAGGGACCCCCGTTTCCTGGAGGTCAAGTCTCTGTCGCCTTCGGTTGACAAGGGGTTCACGTTTCGACGCCTCATAGCCACGACGATGCCGTTTGCGTGTGCTAGGCGTCACGAATGGGCGGGATTCGCTGAGGACGATGAACGGAACATTGATGACCCGGCGGAAGCTCCTTGCCGCTTCGACGCTGGCCGCCGGCGGCGCGCTGACGCCCGGCGAGGGGCGGGCGCAACCAGCCCGCAGCCTGCCTTCCGAGGCCGATGTGATCGTCATTGGCGCGGGCGCGGCCGGCATATCGGCTGCCCGCAAGCTCGTGGCCGCCGGCCGCTCCGTCATCGTGCTGGAGGCCAAGGACCGGGTCGGCGGGCGCTGCGTCACCGATTCGATCACATTCGGCACGCCGATGGACCTTGGCGCGCACTGGATCCACGCTCCGGCCGATAATCCGGTCGTTCCGCTGGCGCGCGCGGCCGGGTTCGACCTCTACGACGATCGTGAGCGCCAGCGGCTGCTGATCAAGGGCCGCAATCCCCGCGAGGGCGAGTGGGAGGCCTTCGCGTCCGCGCTCGCGCGCACGCAGAGGGCCATCCTCGAAGCCGGCGAGGCCGGGCGCGAGGTGGCCTTGTCGGAGGTCTTGCCGAACGACCTGCGCGACTGGCGGCCGACCATCGACTTCCTGAAAGGCGCCTGGGATTCGGGCAAGGAGACCAGCGAAATCTCCTGTGTCGACTTCTACAACGCGATCGAGACGCGCGACCAGTTCTGCCGGCAGGGCTATGGCGCGATCCTCGCCAAACTCGCCGAGGGCCTGCCAATCCGGCTTTCGACGGCGGTGACGCGGGTCGACTGGTCCGGCCGCGGCGTGAGCGTCGAGACGCCGGCGGGCACGCTGAAGGCCCGGGCAGTGATCGTCACGGTCTCCACGGCGGTGCTTGGCTCCGGCACGATCCGCTTTCATCCGGCGATCCCGAAGCGCCAGCTGGACGCGGTCCAGGCGCTCGGCTGTGGCGCCTATGAGCACCTGATCGTCCATCTGCCGGACAATCCGATGGAGGCGAAGCCCGACCAGCCTCTGGTGGTCAAGGCGGATACGGCCGCGACCGCCAAGCCGCTGGCGCGCATCGGCGGCTCCGACTGGTGGTATCTCGATATTGGCGGGCGCTTCGCCCGCGAGCTCGCGGGCGCGGGGCCGACCGCGATGAAATCCTTCGCGTCCGAGTTCATCGGCAACGAGCTCGGCCCCCATGCCCGCCGCGCCATGGGCGAGGTCCATGTCACGTCCTGGACCACCGACCCGTTCATCCGCGGGGCCTGGTCCGTGGCCGGTCCCGGCGCGACGTCGCAACGTTTGCGCCTTGCCGAGCCCGTGGGCCAGCGCGTGCTGTTCGCCGGCGAGGCGACCGACGAGGGCCTCTGGGGCACGGTAGGCGGCGCCTGGGCTTCGGGCGAACGGGCGGCCGATCAGGCCAATCGCTGGATTGCGCCGCCGCCGTCCCGCAGGCGCTGAACCGGCGGGCACACGGGCCCCAGCGGCTCGATCTTAGCGCCTCATTAACGTTAACGGATTATGACCGGAGGGATTGGACACGCCCGCTCCGGAGTTCGCCATGCCGCGTCCCGCCCTCCTGCCCATGGCCGTCATCGTCGCCGCGGCGCTGGCGGCTGGCGGCTGCACGATGACGGCCCGCCGCGGCGGCGACGTCACCGGCTCTGTCTCCCAGCCCCGCTACACCGAGCAGCAGGCGCGCGGCGAGCTCGAAAGCCTTGGCACCCGATATCGGGCGAGCCCGACCGATGTCGGCAATGCCGTCCGCTATGGCCGTGCATTGCGCGCGACGGGGCAGGCCGTGCAGGCGGTAGCAGTGCTGGAGCGTGTCGCCATCCAGAACCCGCGCGACATGGCGTTGCTCGGCGAATATGGCCGCGCCCTTGCCGATGTCGGCCGTCATGACCAGGCGCTGGAAGTGCTGAGCCGCGCCCACCGGCCCGACCAGCCGGACTGGCGGATCGTCAACGTGCAGGCCTCCATCTACGACCAGATGGGCCGGCCGCAGGAGGCGCAGCGGCTCTACAATGACGCGCTGAAAATCGCCCCCGGCCAGCCGATGGTGCTGACCAATCTCGGCCTATCCCATGCGCTTGCCCGCCAGCTGCCGGAGGCCGAGCGGGTGCTTCGCCAGGCGGCGGGCCATCCGCAGGCCGATCAGCGCGTGCGCCAGAACCTGGCCCTCGTCGTCGGCCTGCAGGGCCGTTTCCAGGAGGCCGAGGAGCTGGCCCGACGCGACCTGCCGCCGGCGGAGGCCGAGCAGAACGTCGCCTATCTCAGGTCGATGATGAACCAGCAGAACGCATGGTCGCAAATCCGGCAGGGTGAGCGCCGCCCCGCGGGAGCGGCGGCCCGCCCGGCTGCGGCAGCACAGCCGGCCGCCCCAGCACAATCGGCCGCGCCAGCACAATCGGCCGCGCCTGCGACGCCGCGCGGCTGAGCCTGACGATCCCGCAAACGAAAGCGCCCGGCACGAGGCCGGGCGTTCGTCATTTTCGGCAGGAGCCGCGGATCACTCCGCCGCGAGCTGGACTGTCGGGGCTGCCGCTTTCACGTCGGCATCCACATAGGGCTCAAACTTCGCGAAATTGTCCTGGAACATCGCAACCAGCTTGCGCGCGGTCTGGTCGAACTCGGCTTTGTCGCGCCAGGTCTTGATCGGATAGAGCATGTGGGGCGGCACGCCCGGCACGGAAGTCGGTACCGCGAAGCCGAAATAGGGATCGCGGCGGAAGTCGGCGCGATTGAGCGAACCGTCGAGCGCCGAGCGCAGCAGCAGGCGGGTGATCGAGATCGGCATCCGGCGGCCGACGCCGTGCTTGCCGCCGGTCCAGCCGGTATTGACCAGCCAGCAGTCGACATGGTGGCGGGCGATCAGCTCGCGCAGCAGGTTGCCGTATTCGGACGGGTGGCGCGGCATGAAGGGCGCGCCGAAGCAGGTGGAGAAAGTCGGCTGCGGCTCCGTCACGCCCTTCTCGGTGCCGGCGACCTTGGCGGTGAAGCCCGAGAGGAAGTGATACATTGCCTCGGCCGGTGTCAGCTTGGCGATCGGCGGCATGACGCCATAGGCATCGGCCGTCAGCATCACGATGTTCTTCGGGTGGCCGGCGCGGCCGGTCTCCGAGGCATTGGCGATGAAGTGCAGGGGATAGGCGACGCGGGTGTTCTCGGTCTTCGAGCCGTCGTCGAAGTCCGGAATGCGGGTGATCGGATCGATCACCACGTTCTCCATCACCGAGCCGAAGCGCTCGGTCGTGGCGTAAATCTCGGGCTCGGCCTCGCGGGAGAGCTTGATCGCCTTGGCGTAGCAGCCGCCCTCGAAGTTGAAGACGCCGTCCTTGCCCCAGCCGTGCTCGTCGTCGCCGATGAGGGTACGCGAGGCATCCGCTGAAAGCGTCGTCTTGCCGGTGCCGGACAGGCCGAAGAACACGGCGACGTCGCCATTCGGGCCGACATTGGCCGAGCAGTGCATCGGCATGACCTTCTGCGGCGGCAGCAGGAAGTTGAGCATCGTGAAGACGCTCTTCTTCATCTCGCCGGCATAGGAGGTGCCGCCGATCAGCACGATCTTGCGGGTGAAGTCGCAGGCGATCACCGTCTCGGTGCGCACGCCGTATTTCTTGGGGTCGGCCTTGAACGAGGGCAGGTCGACGATGGTCATGTCCTGCACGAAGGAGGCAAGCTCCTCGCGGGTCGGACGGATCAGCAGGTTGCGGATGAACAGGTTGTGCCAGGCATATTCGGTGAAGACCCGCGTCTTGATGCGGGTCGCGGGATCTGCGCCGCCATGCAGGTCCTGCACGAAGAGCTCGCGGCCTTTCGCGTGCTCCAGCATGTCGGCCATCAGAAGGTCGAAGGCCTCGGGCGTGATCGCGCCATTGTTGTCCCACCACACCGTCGCCTCGGTGGTGGCGTCGCGGACGACGAACTTGTCCTTCGGCGAGCGGCCGGTGTGCTGGCCGGTTTCGGCGACCAGCGGGCCGCCGGCGGAGAGCTTCGCTTCGCCCCTGGCGATCGCCTCTTCGACGAGCTTGGGCTCCAGATAGTTCCAGTGGACGGCCTTGAGGCCGGAGAAACCGAAGGCCTCGGCCCCATGCGCCTTGTTCCAGATACCAGTCTCGACCAAGGAAATCCTCCCCTTCGGGTGTTCATATCGACGCTGTTCGCGCGCCGCATGCCCAGATGCGCTGGCGCCGGGACGGGGGCCGCGGCGGAGGCGATCCCCCTAATCCAAAGGCGCCTTGCCGGCAAGTCCGACCCTAGGCCAAGAGGCAAGAGCCGCGCCAGACTTTTGCGGCAGGGTGAACGATGGCGGCGCTTTGGCCTTGCCTTCCGGACGACGGGCGGCCAAGACGCGCTCCATGACGCAAGGAGCCCCGCGCAAGCCCGCGACCCTGCGCAGCGGCGCCGACCTCGCCGCGGCGGGTCTCGTCGCGCCTGAGCGAGCGGTTGGCATCGACGCCGTCGGCCGGCGCTACGCAACGGCGATCACGCCGCTCGTTGCGGCCCTCGTCCGGCCCGGCTCGGCGCCGGATCCGATCGCCGCGCAGTTCGTGCCGGACATCCGCGAGCTGGATATTCAGCCGGAGGAGCGGGCCGATCCCATCGGCGACGACATCCATTCGCCGCTGCCGGGCCTCGTCCATCGCTATCCGGACCGGGTCCTGCTCAAGGTCGTCCACGTCTGCCCGGTCTATTGCCGATTCTGCTTCCGTCGCGAGATGGTCGGGCCGCAGGGTCGGGGCGGTCTGGACGACGCGCAACTGGCCGCCGCCATTGCCTATATCGCGGCTGATCCCGGCATCTTCGAGGTGATCCTGACCGGCGGCGATCCCTTCGTGCTCTCGGCGCGGCGGGCGCGGGCGGTGACGCAGGCGCTCGCCACCATCCCGCATGTCAAGGTCATTCGCTGGCACACCCGCGTGCCGGTGGTCGATCCGGCGCGGGTGACGCCCGCTTTCGTCCGCGCCATCCGCGCGCCCGGCAAGGCTGTTTATGTCGCGGTCCATGCCAACCACGCCCGCGAGTTCACGCTTGAGGCCGAGGCCGCGCTGGCGCGGCTCGCCGATTCAGGGCTCTCGCTCGTCAGTCAGTCGGTGCTGTTGAGGGGCGTCAACGACGACGCAGACAGCCTCGCAGACCTGATGCGCGCCTTTCTCGCCAATCGCGTGAAGCCCTATTACCTGCACCACCCCGACATGGCGCCGGGCACCAGCCATTTCCGCCTGTCGATTGCCGAGGGCCAGGCCATCATGCGCCAGCTGCGCGGCCGGCTTTCGGGCCTTGCCCAACCAACCTACGTACTGGACATCCCCGGCGGCGAGGGCAAGGTGCCTGTCGGTCCCGACTATGTCGGTGCAGGCGAAGTCACGGATTTCCGCGGAGGGCGCCACGCCTATCCGCCAGCCGGGAACTGACCATGGACGTGAAGGACTCGAACGGCGCCATCCTGAAGGACGGCGACAGCGTCACGCTGGTCAAGGATCTGAAGGTGAAGGGCACCTCGGTGACGCTGAAGCGCGGCACGCGGGTGAAGTCGATCCGGCTGACCGACGACCCCGCCGAGGTCGAATGCAGCGTCGACAAGGTCAAGGGCCTGGTGCTGCGGACCGAGTTCCTGAAGAAGGCATGAGCCTCAGGCCTTCGGCTCTGGCCGGTGCCGGCCCCCCGGCCCCTGGCCGCGGCGATAGACCATCACGGTGCGCTTGAAGGTGATCACCACGTCGCCGTTCTGGGTATAGCCCTTGGTCCTGACCGTCAGGATGCCGACCTCCGGTCGTGAACCGGAATCGCGCTTCTCCAGCGCCTCGGTCTCCGAATAGATCGTGTCGCCCTCGTAGACCGGGCTCGGCAGGCGCACCTCGTCCCAGCCGAGATTGGCGAAGACGTTCTGGCTGATGTCGGTGACCGACTGTCCCGTGACCAGCGCGATGGTGAAACAGGAATTGACCAGCGGCTTGCCGAAGCCGGTGTGAGCCGCGTAGTTCGCGTCGAAATGGGGATGGGCGGTGTTCTGGGTCAGCAGCGTGAACCAGATATTGTCCGACTGCGTGACAGTGCGCCCGAGCGGGTGCTTGTAGACATCGCCGATCTCGAAATCCTCGAAGAAGCGGCCCTGCCATCCCGGTTTCACGGTCATCGTTTGGCTCCCAAGCATCAGCATCGTCATGCCCGGCCTTGGTGCCGGGTATCCATGACTTCCCTTTGCTTCAATAAAGACGTGGATGGCCGGGACAAGCCCGGCCATGACGGGGAGGCTTGCGCCTACTCTGTGATGGCGACAGCCTTCTCGACCACGATCTCCTGCGGCGTGAGCCGGCAGCGATAAGCAAGCATTTCGACGCCCCGCGAGCGCGCCCGGTCGAAGGCGCGGCCATAGGCCGGGTCGATGTCGCGGGCGAGCGCGAAGCGGTCGGCGCCGCCGTACTGGATCAGGAACACCATCACGGCGCGGTGGCCGGCCTCGACCATGTCGCCGAGCTCGTCGAGATGCCTGGCCCCGCGCGCCGTCACCGAATCCGGAAACTCGGCAAGGCCGGGCTGGCGCATCAGGTGAACGTTCTTCACCTCGACATAGCAGGGCGGGCGGTTGTCTTCTTTTTTGCCTGACGCATTTTGCACGCTGCTCGCGCGCTGCTCTTCACGCGAACCGGTCCCCGCTTCGCTCGAAAATGCTGCGCGGCCGGTGAGCAGCATGTCGACCCGGCTCGCCTTGCCATAGGCGACCTCGCGGCGGAGCGTCCCGTAACCGGCAAGCTCGGCGATGGTCCCGGCCCGGATCGCCTCCTCGACGAGGCCGTTGGGATGGCCGGTATTGATGCCGACCATTTCCGGTCCGCGGCCAAAATCGATCTCCGCCAGCTCCCAGGACAGCGGTAGCTTGCGCGTCGCGACCGTCGACCGCGACAGCCAGACGCGGTTGCCGGGGGCGCTCAGTCCCAGCATCGAGCCGGGATTGGCGCAGTGGACGGTGACCGATTCGCCGGTGTCGAGCAGCATGTCGGCGAGGAAGCGCTTGTAGCGCTTCACCAGGCGGCCGGGGATCAGCGGGGTGGAAAACTGCATCGCGATACCGGCCGGTCCGTCCGATCGTGTCGTTGCCGCAACATTCGCCCCGGAACGGAGCGTGGGGCTAAGATTTCGTTTACCTTGCGCCCAGCACCATGAGCGAATTGGCCGTCATCCGGCGCATCGAGGGGGGAATCGCGCAATGGTCACAGGAAAGGTCTTCATCTTCATGTTCCTGTTCTTCAACGACGGGCAATACGTCCATACGGTCGATCCGATGCCGACCGTCCAGGCCTGCGAGGTCGAAGAGCGCCGTCGGGTCGAGAAGTTCAAGGTGGACGACAGCCTGCGATCGGTCACCATCTCCTGCTTCAACGTGGCGGAGCCGGGCGAGCCGGCATGAGGCTAACCCGGCGCCGCTTCGGCGCGTGCGGTCCAGCCTCAAGCCACCTTGCCCCCGAGTTCGTCCTCGACGTGGGCGCGGACGATGTCTTCGAAACTCGTCTCGGCCCTGAAGCCGAGTTCCGCCGCGCGCTTGGCGTTGAACCGCTCCGACCAGCCTGAGACGATCCGGACGATCAGCTCGTCCGGCTCGCGGCGCACCAGTTTCAGCGCCTTCTCGCCGCCGATCTTGCGCAGCGCCTCGAGCTGCTCGCCCACCGTCGCCACCACGCCGGGCATGGAGATGTTGCGCCGCCAGCCGAGTTGGGCCGTGTCCATGGTGGCGGCATGGACGAGGAAGCCGACCGCGGAGCGAGGGCTGGCATGGGTATGCACGACGTTGTCGCCGACCGGCAGCACCGCCTCCAGGCCCGCCAGCGGCTCGCGAATGATGTTGGAGAAGAAGCCCGAGGCCGCCTTGTTCGGCTTGCCGGGTCGCACGCAGATGGTCGGCAGGCGAATGCCGACGCCGTCGAAGAAGCCCTTGCGCGAATAGTCGGAGAGCAGCAGTTCGCCGATCGACTTCTGCGTGCCGTAGCTGGTCAGCGGCGTGTGGAAGAACTCGTCCTCGATGAATTCGTGGAACGGCGCGCCATAGACGGCGATGGACGAGGTGAAGACCACGCGCGGGTGATAGGGCGTCTTGACGCCCTCCTGCCGGATCGCCTCGTAGATCTGCCGCGTGCCGTCGAGATTGATGCGATAGCCCTTGTCGAAATCGACCTCGGCCTCGCCGGAGACGATGGCGGCAAGGTGGAAGATCATCTCCGGGCGGCCGGCGACCATCGGGCCAGCGGTGTTCGCCTGAGAAATATCGACGGCCCAGCTCGTCACCTTGCCGGCAAAGCCGGCCGGTTTGTCGGGGGCGATCACATCGACGAGCGACAGTTCGGTGACCGGCTTGCCGCCGAGCGTGCCATCCTTGACGAGCTTCTCGGTCAGCTTGCGGCCGACCATGCCGGCGGCGCCGATGATCAGGATATGCATGGGTGTGTCCTCATTGATGTTTTCAAACGATTTGAGGTGAAGCTAGCGCGGCTGACCGCGGCGGGGAATGGGGCGCAAGCGAAGGGGCGCAATGCGTGGCCGAGAGGCGCAGCTCGATTTCATGATTTCAGCCCCTCGCTTGCGGCGGAAGGCAGGGGTGGGGGAAGTTTAGAACGCGAGACAATCGTGGCCTCCTACCACCCTCCGTCCAATTGACCTTCTCGTCGCCTCGCGCGATGGATCGGGCGAAGGGCCGTGACCAGAGCCCGTCGTTCCGGAGGAACCATGGCCCGCGTGTTTGACGGCGAGTGGGACTACATCGTCTGCGGCGCCGGCACGGCCGGCTGCCTGATGGCGAACCGTCTCTCGGCCGACCGCCGCAACCGCGTGCTGCTGCTGGAGGCCGGCACCAAGGACGACTGGATCTGGTTCCACATCCCGGTCGGCTATCTGTTCGCCATCAACAATCCGCGCGCGGACTGGATGTTCAAGACGGAGGCGGAGCCCGGTCTCAACGGCCGGGCGCTGATCTATCCGCGCGGCAAGGTGATCGGCGGCTCGTCGGCCATCAACGCCATGATCTCCATGCGCGGGCAGAGCGCCGACTACGACCACTGGCGGCAGCTCGGCCTTGCCGGCTGGGGCTGGGATGACGTCAGGCCGGTCTTTCGCAAGATCGAGGACCATTTCCTCGGCGACAGCGAGCATCATGGGGCGGGCGGCGAATGGCGCGTGGAAGCCCCGCGCGTACGCTGGGATCTGCTCGACAAGGTGCGCGAGGCGGCCGTCGAGATGGGCATCCCGGCGCTTGACGATTTCAATACCGGCGACAACGAGGGCGTCGCGGCCTTCCACGTCAACCAGAAGAAGGGTCTGCGCTGGTCCTCCGCGCGCGGCTTCCTGAAGCCCGTCATTGATGAGCGCGGCAATCTCGAACTCAATTCCGGCGTGCTGATCGAAAAGCTTATCGTCGAGGACGGCCGCGTCAGCGGCGTGCAGTACCGGCAGGGCGGGGAGAGCGTCATCGTCCGCTGCCGGGGCGAGGTTGTGCTGACCTCCGGCTCGATCGGTTCGGTCGCGATCCTCGAACGTTCAGGGATCGGGGATGGCGCGGTGCTGTCGCGCCACGGCATTCCCGTGGTGAAGGAGAAGCCGGGGGTTGGCGCCAACCTGCAGGACCACCTGCAGATCCGCGCCATCTACAAGGTCTCCGGTATCCGCACGCTGAACGAGACCTACCACAACCTGTTCCGGCGCGGCCTGATGGGGCTCGAATATCTGCTGCGCCGCACCGGCCCCCTGACCATGGCGCCGAGTCAGCTCGGCATCTTCACGCGCTCCGACCCGCACCAGGAGCGCGCCAATATCCAGTTCCACGTGCAGCCGCTGTCGCTCGACAAGTTCGGCGACCCGCTGCACCGGTTCCCGGCCGTGACGGTGGCGCCCTGCAACCTGCGCCCCACATCGCGCGGCTCCATTCATGTCCGCTCGGCCGATGCGGCGGATGCGCCGATCATTGCGCCCAACTACCTTGCGACCGAGGAGGACCGGCAGGTGGCGGCGGATTCGCTGAGGGTCACCCGCCGCCTGATGAGCCAGCCGGCGCTCGCGCCCTACCGCCCGGAGGAGTATCTGCCCGGTCCAGTCATCGGCGATGACGCCGAAAGTCTCGCGAAAGCGGCCGGCGACATCGGCACGACCATCTTCCATCCCGTCGGGACGGCCAGGATGGGCCTTGCCTCCGATCCCATGGCCGTGGTCGACGAACGGCTCAAGTTCATCGGGCTCGATGGCCTGAGGATCGCCGACGCCTCGGTCATGCCAACCATCACTTCCGGTAACACCAACACGCCGACGCTGATGATCGCCGAGAAGGGCGCACGGATGATCCTGGAGGACGCGAAGCGCTGAGTTGAGCGTCAGGCGGAGGCTGGCGAGGAGAGGATCGCCTCGACAACCTCCTGAACCTCCAGCGCCTCAGCCAGCGTCGCAAGGTGGAACGGCTCGCCGCGCACCATGGCCGCGACGCCTTCGATCTGGCGTTTCAGCACGAGCGGGCGCGCCTTCTCGTTGGGCAGAGCGTCGGGATCGCGCTGCCAGGAGCCGTCCGGCATGCGCCGTTCGGCGACCGACCAGTCGCATAACCTGACAGCACCGGCATCGCCCTCGATCATCCAGATGTTGTGGTCGTCCTTGGCCGTCGCGCCGACGCTTCCAGACAGTGTCACCGGCTTATCGCCCGCCAGGAGCGTCGCGGTGATGCGGCGCTCCGAGTGGCCGGCCTCCGGATAGTCGGCCGTCGCCCTGAGGCCCGACAACGGCCCGCCGAGACGCCGCGTGAGGAACAGGAAATGCGACACGACCTCGCGGGTGAAGCCGCCCTGCGCGGTCGCGTCGAGCCAGCCTGCGGCATCCGCCTGCCACGAGCGGGGCCAGGTCGCGAAGGCGACCTCGATGGTGATCCGTGGCGACGCGCCGACCACGCCCTCGGCAATCCAGCGCTGGAGCGCGGCAACGGCGGGCGACGAGGCGAAAGGAAAGTTCACCGCGCCGCGCCCGCCGGCCTCTGTGACGAAGGCGCGGGCGTCGGCGACGTCCACGGCCAGCGGCTTCTCGCAGAACACGGCCTTCCCCTCCGCCAGCGCGGCCCGGCCATGGCCGAGATGGGAGGCGGGGGGCGAGGCGATGTAGAGGCAGTCGCTCGCCGCGATCACCGCCGCGGCATCGGCGAGGCGCGGCACGCCCGGGAAGGCCGCCGCGATCCGCGCCATGGCGTCCGGGGAGGGGTCCCAGATGCCGCCGATACGGATGAAGGCGCCGGCCTGGGCGAGGGCGGCGCCGAGCAGGCGCTCACCCATGATCCCGGCGCCGACGATGCCGAGCGCGATGCGGGTGTCTGCCATGGCTGCGCCGATCAGGCCGGCATGGCGGTTTCGACGAGCTTGGCCCAGTAGCTGGTGCCCGCGAGGATCGCGTTGTCGTCGAAATTATAGGCCGGGTGGTGGCAGGCCGCCGTGTCGCCGTTGCCCACGAAGATGTAGCAGCCCGGCCGCTTGTTGAGCATGTAGGAGAAATCCTCAGCGCCCATCAGCGGCGGGGTGTCGGCATCGACCTTGTCGTCGCCCGCCACGGCCCGCGCGACCTTCACCGCGAAGTCGGTCTGGTCGGCATGGTTGAAGGTGACGGGATAGCCGCGCTGGTAGTCGATCCTGCCGACGCAACCCATGCCCTTCGCAACGTTCTCGACGAGTTCCTTCATGCGGGCTTCGACGAGATCCTGCACCTCCGGCTTGAAGGTGCGCACCGTGCCGAGCATGCGCAGCGTCTGCGGGATGACGTTGAAGGCTTCGCCCGCCTTGACCGAAGTGATCGAAACCACCGCACTCTCGATCGGGTCGACGTTGCGGGCAACGACCGTCTGCATGGCGAGGCCGATGGCAAAGCCGGCCTGCACCGGATCGATGCAGAGGTGCGGCATGGCGCCGTGGCCGCCCTTGCCCTCGATGTCGATGATGAAACGGTCGGCGGCCGCCATGGACGGGCCCTTGCGCACCGCGAAATGGCCAACCGGAATGCCCGGCATGTTGTGCATGCCATAGACCTCCTGGATGCCCCAGCGCTCCATCAGGCCGTCCTTGACCATGGCGTCGCCGCCACCGCCGCCCTCTTCCGCCGGCTGGAAGATGATGATGGCCGTGCCGTCGAAATTGCGCGTCTCGGCGAGATATTTGGCCGCGCCCAGCAGCATGGCGGTGTGGCCGTCATGGCCGCAGGCGTGCATCTTGCCGGGGACCTTCGAGGTATAGGCGACGCCGGTCGCCTCCTCGATCGGCAGCGCGTCCATGTCGGCGCGCAGGCCGATGACCTTGCCGGAGCCAGCCTTGCGTCCCTTGATCACGGCGACGACGCCGGTCTGGCCGATGCCGGGCACCACCTCGTCGCAGCCGAATTCCTTGAGCTTCTGCTCGACGATGCCGGCGGTGCGATGGACGTCGTAGAGCAGTTCCGGATTCTCGTGGAAGTCGCGCCGCCAGGCGGTGATCTCGTCGTGAAGGTCGGCGACGCGGTTGATGATGGGCATGGGAGGCTCCGAAAGCACGATGCGAAGGCCGGAAGCTAGCCGGTCACGAGCGATGAGGCGAGGGGGCCGGCGAGATCGCTGGAATGCCGCAACCTCAGGCCTGAAATGACCTCATCCGCCCGGATTGACCGGCCGGTTCGCCGTCCAGTCGAAGGTGCCGGCATCGCGCTCGCCCACCGCCTGTTTCCAGCCCACCGCCTCCGCCCGGGTCTTGAAGTTGATGCCCTCGGGCGAATGGCGGGTGATGCCGTCGAAAATGGTGGCAAACATCTGGGTCTGCTTCAGGCCCATGGCCTCGATCGCCTGGTTGACCACCAGCTTCTGCATCATCAACTGGTTGACCGGCACGGTGGCCATCCGCTCGGCCAGCGTCTCCACCTCCCGGTCGAGGTCGGCGGCCGGCACGGCCTTCAGGACCAGCCCCAGTTTCTCGGCTTCCCGGCCGTCGATCTTGTCGCCGGTGAACAGCATCCGCTTGGCCTTCTCCGGCCCCAGCCGGTAGACCCACATGGCCGTCGTCGGGCAGCCCCAGACGCGCACGGGCATGTAGCCGATGCGGGCCTCCTCGGCCATGACGATGATGTCCGAGCACATGGCGATGTCGGAACCGCCGGCGACCGCGAAGCCGTGGACCTTGCAGATCACCGGCCGGTAGGAACGCCACAGCGACATGAAGCACTCGGTGTTCCGCATCATGAAGGCGTAGTCCTTCATGGGGTCCCAGGGCATGTCCTGCGTCGCCTGACCGTTGCCGTTGCCCTCGGCGTAATAGGTCAGGTCGTAGCCGGCGCAGAAGGCATCGCCCTTGCCAGAGAGCACGATGACGTGGACGCCGGGATCGGCATTGGCGCGCGCCACGCAATCGGCGAGCGCTTGCGGTACCTCGTCGTCGATGGCGTTCATCACCTCGGGCCGGTTGAGGGTGATGCGACCGATCCGGCCGTCCTTCTCGTAGAGCACCTTCGCCATAGCATCCTCCCGCGCGGCAGCGGTCACGCCGCGTCCGTCGCCGGATGCTAGCGAGCGATCGAGGGGCGCGGGAAGTCAGCCTTGCGGCGGCCTCAGGCCGGCATACGGCTTTCCACCAGCTTGGCCCAGTAGCTCATGCCGAGCGGGATGATCTCGTCGTTGAAGTCATAGGCGGGGTGGTGGACGTTCGCGGTGTCGCCCTGGCCGATCATGATGAAGGCGCCGGGACGCGCCTCCAGCATGTAGGAGAAATCCTCGCCGCCCATGATCGAGGTCATGTTCCGGTTCACCGCTGAATCGCCCACGACCGCGGCGGCGGCATCGGCCGCATAGGGCGTGTGCTCCTCGTGGTTCACGGTGACCGGCACGACATGCTCGTAGTGGAGCGTCGCGGTGGCGCCGAACACCGCGGCGGTCTTCTCGACCACCTCGCGCAGGCGCTCCTCGACGAAGCTGCGCACGCCGGCCTCGAGGGTCCGCACCGTGCCGCGCAGTTCGGCGGTCTGCGGGATGACGTTGTTGGCAAAGCCCGCATTGAAGGCACAGATCGAGACGACCGCGTTCTTCAACGGGTCGATGTTGCGCGACACGATCGACTGCGCGGCGACGACGATATGCGAGGCGACGAGGACCGTGTCGATGGAGAGATGGGGCTTGGCCGCATGGCCGCCCTTGCCCTCCACTTCGATGCGGAAATTGTCGACCGCCGCGAGCAGCGGGCCGGGGCGCAGCGCGAACTGCCCGACGGGCAGGCCCGGCGCATTGTGCATGCCATAGACCTCTTGGATGCCGAAGCGCTCCATCAGCCCGTCCTTGACCATGGCCTCACCGCCCTTCTCGCCCTCTTCCGCCGGCTGGAAGATGACTGCCACCGTGCCGTCGAAATTGCGCGTCTCGGCGAGGTACTTGGCCGCGCCCAGCAGCATGGCGGTGTGGCCGTCATGGCCGCAGGCGTGCATCTTGCCGGGCACTTTCGAGGCGTGCGCCACGCCGGTGATCTCGGTCAGCGGCAGGGCGTCCATGTCGGCGCGCAGGCCCACGACCTTGCCGGAGCCGCTGCGCTGCCCCCGGATGATGCCGACGACGCCGGTGCGGCCGATGCCGGGCACCACCTCGTCGCAGCCGAACTCGCGCAGCTTGTCCGCCACGATGCCCGCCGTGCGATGCACGTCGAACTGCAGCTCGGGATATTCGTGGATGTCGCGCCGCCAGGCGGTGACTTCCTCGTGGAGGGCGGAGATGCGGTTGACGATGGGCATGGGAGGCTCCGGAACGGGGATCACGCAGTGAGGCGGGTTTCGACGAGCCTGGCCCAATAGCTCATGCCGATCGGGATGATCTCGTCGTTGAAGTCGTAGGCGGGGTGGTGGACGCCGAAATCGCCGCCCTGGCCGATGCCGGCCATGCAGCCGGGCCGCTCCTCCAGCATGAAGGAGAAATCCTCCGCGCCCATGGTCGGCGGCTTGTCGCGGCGCACATTGTCCTCGCCGACAACGGCGGAAGCGGCCGCGGCGGCGTGGTCGGCCTCTGCGGCGTGGTTCACCACCATCGGGCAGCCGTGGATGTAGGTGAAGGTGGCCGTCGCCCCGAAAGTCTCGGCGGTGCGCTCCACGATCTCGCGCAGCCGGGTCTCGATCAGTGCCTGCGTCGCCTTTGTGAGGGTCCGGACGGTGCCGCGCAGCTCGGCGGTCTGCGGGATGACGTTGTTGGCAAAGCCGGCATTGAAGGCGCAGACCGAGACGACCGCGCTATCCAGCGGGTCGATCTCGCGCGCGGCGACCGTCTGAATGGCAATGACGATCTGCGCCGCCACCAGCACGGTATCGACCGACAGGTGGGGCTTGGCCGCATGGCCGCCCTTGCCCTCGACGAGGATGTGGATGCGGTCGGCGGCAGCGCTTGTCGGGCCGGCGCGCACCGAGAGGGTGCCGGCCGGATCCATGCCGTTGTGCAGGCCGTAGATTTCCTGGATGCCGAAGCGCTCCATCAGGCCGTCGGCGACCATCTCGCGCGCGCCCCCGCCGCCCTCTTCCGCCGGCTGGAAGACGAGCGCCACCGTGCCGTCAAAGTTGCGGGTTTCGGCGAGATATTTGCCGGCTCCCAGCAGCATGGCCATGTGGCCGTCATGACCGCAGGCGTGCATCTTGCCGGGGTTGAGGGAAGCCCAGGGCTTGCCGGTGATCTCGGCGAGCGGCAGCGCGTCCATGTCGGATCTGAGGCCGATCACGCGGCCGGTTGCAGTCCGGCCGCGGATCAGCCCGACCACGCCGCAGCGGCCGATCCCCGTCACCACCTCGTCGCAGCCGAATTCCCGGAGCTTCGCGGCGACGATGGCCGAGGTGCGCGGCAGGTCGAACAGCAGTTCGGGATGCTGGTGGAAGTCGTGACGCCACGCTGTCGCCTCGTGGGCGATGTCGGCGATGCGGTTGCTGGTCGGCATGGCGCCCCGAAGCGGGTTCTAGGGAAGAGCGCCCTCCCGGTCATCCGGAAGGGCGCGCAGATGGCGGGGCTCAGGCGGGCAGGCGGCTCTCGACGAGCTTGGCCCAGTAGCTCATGCCGATCGGGATGATCTCGTCGTTGAAGTCGTAGGCAGGGTGATGGACGTTCGGGCCGTCGCCCTGGCCGATGAAGATGAAGGCGCCGGGGCGCGCCTCCAGCATGAACGAGAAGTCCTCGCCGCCCATGACCGGCACGGTGTCTCGGATGATCCCGGCCTCGCCGACGACGGCAGCTGCCGCATCGCCCGCGAAGATCGCGTTCTCGGCGTGGTTCTTCGTGACCGGATAGTCGCGGTGGTAGGAGAGCTTGGCCTTGCCGCCGAACACGGCGGCCGTGCCCTCGACGATGGCGTGAAGGCGGGCTTCCACGAAGTCGCGCATCTCGGGCGTCAGCGTGCGAACCGTGCCCTGCAGCACCGCGGTCTGCGGGATGACGTTGTCAGTGAAGCCGGCATTGAAGGCGCAGATCGAGACGACCGCGTTCTGCAGCGGGTCGACATTGCGCGAGACGATCGACTGGACGTTCACGATGATCTGCGAGGCGATCAGGATGGTGTCGACGGAGAGGTGTGGCTTGGCCGCATGGCCGCCCTTGCCCTCGACCTCGATCTGGATGCGGTCGGCGGCTGCCATCAGCGGGCCCGGCCGCAGCGCGAACTGGCCGACCGGCAGGCCGGGCGCATTGTGCATGCCGTAGACCTCCTGGATGCCGAAACGGTCCATCATGCCGTCATTGACCATTTCCCGGCCGCCGCCGCCGCCCTCTTCGGCCGGCTGGAAGATGACCGCGACGGAGCCGTCGAAATTGCGGGTCTCCGCGAGGTATTTGGCCGCGCCCAGCAGCATGGCGGTGTGGCCGTCATGGCCGCAGGCGTGCATCTTGCCGGGCACCTTCGAGGCATGGGCCAGGCCGGTGATCTCGGTGAGCGGCAGCGCGTCCATGTCGGCGCGCAGGCCAATCACCTTGCCGGAGCCGGTGTTCCGGCCCTTGATGAGGCCGACCACGCCGGTCTTGCCGATGCCGGTGACGATCTCGTCGCAGCCGAATTCCTTCAGCCGGTCGGCGACGATGCCGGCGGTGCGATGCACGTCGAACTGCAGCTCGGGATATTCGTGGATATCGCGCCGCCAGGCGGTGACCTCGTCGTGAAGGGCCGAGATGCGGTTGACGATAGGCATGGAGACCTCCGGAAATCGAAGCGGCCACAAAACCGGAGCCCGGCGGCGCGGTCAATCGACCTGCCATGCGGTCTCGTGCTCTTGACGCGCATGGCTCGGCTCGGGCTCCCTCGGCCCATGACACAGCCCGCCATGAACCTGACCAGCATCGAACTGCTCGAACGCCTCGTCGCCTTCCCGACGGTTTCGGACGCCACCAACCTCGACTGTATCGCCTTCATCGGCGACTACCTCGCGTCTCACGGCGTGCCTTACGAGGTCGTGCCGCAGGAGGACGGGCGCAATGCCAACATCTTCGCGACCATCGGCCCGAAGGTCGATGGTGGCGTCATGCTCTCGGGCCATCTCGACGTGGTGCCGGTGGAAGGTCAGCCCTGGACCACCGACCCGTTCAGGCTGACGCCGAAGGGCGACCGCCTCTACGGACGCGGCTCCTGCGACATGAAGGGGTTCGACGCCTGCGTGCTGGCCGCCGTGCCGGCCATGGTCAGGGCGGGCCTCAAGCGCCCCATCCACATCTCGCTGTCAGCGGACGAGGAAATCCGCATGGACGGCGCGCGCGCCATGGCTGCGAAGTTTGGGCAGGGCTGGCCGAAGCCGGCCGTCTGCTTCGTCGGCGAGCCGAGCCGGATGAAGGTCGTGACCGGCCACAAGGGCTATCTGCGGGTCGACACCCATGTCCGTGGCCACGAGGTCCATTCCTCGAACCGCTATGTCGGCGTCTCCGCCATCTTCGTCGCGGCGCGCCTCGTCACCTGGCTGGAGGAGCGCGACCTCCGGAACAAGGCCGAGGCCGAGAAGAACGGCGGCGTGCCCTATTTCGAGCCCGGCTGGACCATGCTCCATGTCGGCCAGCTCAACGGTGGCACGGCGCACAACATCACCGCCCTCGACTGTCGCTTCGTCACCGGCATCCGCCTGGTGCCCGGCGATGACGGGTTCGCCTATGTGCGCGAATACGAGAATTACGTGCGCGCCGAGATCGAGCCGGCCATGAAGGCGGTGCATCAGGACGCGGGCGTGTTCATCACCCACCGGGTCGGCGGGCCGCCGCTCGGCCGCGAGGAGGACGGCGAGGCCGAGCGCCTCGCGCGCCGCCTCACCGGCGACAACGGCATCCAGGTCGTCGCCTATGGCGCCGAGGCCGGCATCTTCCAGCAGACGGGCCTCTCCACCGTCATCTGCGGTCCCGGCGACATTGCGCAGGCGCACCAGCCCGACGAATGGGTCGAGGTTTCGGAACTCGCGAAATGCGATGCCTTCCTCGCCGGGCTGATCCGGGAATGCGCGGCCTGAGCGGCGGATCGCCCGCCGCCCGGCCGGTCCATCCGATCCTTATCGCTGGCGAGCGACGATCCGGGCCTGGATGCTGTCGTAAACGCCCTGCGGGATGATGTTCTTGCGGGTCAGCTCGTCCTTGCCGCGATAGGGGCGGCCGCGAATGATCGCGGTGGCGCGTGCCTCGCCGATGCCCGGCAGCGTCCTGAGTTCTGCCTCGGTGGCCGAGTTGATGTCGATGAGCGCCGCTGCCGGTGCGGGCGATGCAGGAGCGGCGGCGGGCGGGGTCGCGGGGCGTGTTGCCGGCTGTGTCGCGGGCTGGGCCATGGCGCCGGCGGCGGCAAGGCTGAGGGCGGCTGCGGCGAGAAGGGTCTTCAGCATGGACGGCTCCCTGATGCTTCGGTCATTGACAGCCTCGATTCGGGCGGTTTCGTGCCGGGCCATAGGGTTGCAGCACCGGATGGCGGCAAGCTCAAGACAGGATTGATACGCGCCTGTCGCGATCGGGGGCGGAAAGCCGAAATCCGTGACGGCCGTCACAGTCGCAGGACCGCTACCCTGTCATGGTGCCTGTGTCGCGCAACGAGGCCCACCCGACGCCCCCGACGGGAACGGACCTCATCGATGCGACGGTCGGCCGGGAGAGCAGGACTGGGTCCCCTGTCTCTCCCGGCCGCCGCACGTTCAGGTGCTCGTTTGGCGTCAGGCAATCATGCGGCGGATTGACGCATGTTCTGTCAATTGTCTCATAAAAGCGAACGTTCATTCATTTTTGCATTGCAACATTAGCGGGCCGGGTCTATGGAGCCACCCCGGATACAGAGCGATCATGCCCCGCATCGACGACATCCAGCGTACGGACAAGAAAGCGGCGATCCTCGACGCAGCCGAGCGCTGCTTCGTGCGCTCCGGCTTCCATGGGGCCTCGATGAGCGAGATCTGCGCCGAAGCCGGCATGAGCCCGGGCAACCTCTACCGCTACTTCCCCTCCAAGGAAGCGATGATCGAGGGCCTCTGCGAGCGCGATCTGGCCGGAGCCGAAACGGGATTTGCGGCGCTCGCCACCGCGCCGGACGTCTGGGAAGCGTTCCGGGCGCTGGTCCATTTCCACATGGTCGAGGAGCCGCGCGAGAGCTGCGCGATCTGGATCGAGACCATGTCGGAGGTGACGCGCAATCCGCAGATCGCGGCTTTGCGGGTGAAGACCGACCAGTTCATCTACGACAAGCTGCGCTTCGCGCTGGAAATGGCGCGCGAGCGCGGCCAGACCGCGCCGCAGGCCGATCTCGAACGCGCGACGCAGTTCCTCATCACCTTCGGCGACGGGCTCATGCTGCGCCGCGCGCGCGACCCCGACTTCGATCCGGCCCCCCATGTCGACATCATGTTCGAGATCCTGCGCGGGCTGCTGCTGACACCGCCCGCGCCGTCCAACGATAACGTCACCTGAAGTGCCATGACCCGTTCCTTCGCCCCCGCCTTTGCCCTCATCGCGCTCGTTGCCACGGCCTCCGTGGCGCTGGCGCAGACCCGCGCGCCGTCCGTCACCGTCGCCACCGCCATGCGCGGCGACCTGCGCGAAACGGTCATCGCCACCGGCTCCTTCGTCGCCCGCGAAGAGATTCTGGTCGCGCCCGAGATCGACGGCCTGTCGATCATCGAGATCCTGGCCGAGGAGGGCGACCGGGTCGCCGCCGGTCAGGTGCTCGCCCGCCTCAACCGCCAGATGCTCGACGTCCAGCTCGCACAGAATGTTGCGCAGATTTCCCGCGCCGAGGCGGCCATCGCCCAGGCGCGCGCCTCGATCTCCGAGGCAACCGCCGCCAGGGCGCTGGCCGACCAGCAGCTCCAGCGCACGCGCCAGCTCCAGCAGACGGGCTCTGCCACCAACGACGTGCTCGACCAGCGCATCTCGGCCTCCCGCACCTCGGCGGCGCGGCTGGAATCCGCGACCAATTTGCTGGCGCTCGCCGAAGCCGACCTCGCGCTGACGCGCGCCCAGCGCGGCGACATCGAACTCAGGATTTCCCGCACCGAGATCAAGGCAGGCACGGGCGGTACGGTCTCGCGGCGCACGGCGCGGCTCGGCGCCATGGCCATGGCTGCCGGCGACCCGCTGTTCCGCGTCATCGCCAATTCCGAGATCGAGCTGGAGGGCGACGTCGCCGAGACGACGCTCGCCCGCATGCGGGCCGACCAACCGGCCGCCATCGATGCCGCCGGTTACGACAAGCCGCTGACCGGCGCCGTGCGCCTGGTCGCGCCCGAGGTCAACCGCACCAACCGGCTCGGCCGCGTCAGGATCAGCGTGCGCGGCGACGAACGGCCGCCGCTCGGCGCCTTCGGCCGCGCGACCGTCGAGGTGGCCCGCTCGCAGGGCATCCTCGTGCCGCTGTCGGCGGTGATGTTCGGCCGTGCCAGCACGGTGCAGGTGGTCAAGGACGGCATCGTCGAGACGCGTACCGTGACAACGGGCCTGCGCGCCGAGGGCAGGATCGAGATACGCGAGGGCCTGAAGGAGGGCGAGCAGGTGGTGGCTGTCTCCGGCAGCTTCGTGCGCCACGGCGACCGCGTGACGCCGACCGAAGTCGCGTCCAGGTAAGAGCAGGCAGGGAAAGAAGACAGACCCATGTCGTTCAACGTCTCAGCCTATTCGATCCGCCAGCCGGTGCCGTCCATCGTACTGTTCGTGGTGCTCTGCTTCCTCGGCTGGATGAGCTACACGAACCTGCCGATCACGCGCTTCCCGAACATCGACGTGCCGCTGATCCAGGTGACGGTCACGCAGGCCGGCGCCGCGCCGGCCGAGCTCGAGACCCAGATATCCAAGAAGGTCGAGGACGCGGTCGCCAACATCACCGGCGTCAAGAATGTCATCTCGAACCTGACCGACGGCCGCTCGGCGACCATCGTCGAGTTCCGCCTCGAGGTGAACACCGACCGCGCGCTGAACGACGTGAAGGACGCGATCGCCAAGATCCGCGCCGACCTGCCGCGCAACATCGACGAGCCGATCATCGAGCGGCTGGACGTCGAGAACCAGCCGATCATGACGGTGGCGGTGGCGGCGCCCGCCATGACGCTCGAACAGCTGTCCTGGTTCGTCGACGACACCGTCAAGCGCGAGTTGCAGGGCCTGCGCGGCATCGGCCGCATCAGCCGCAACGGCGGCGTGCTGCGCGAGATCCGCGTGGCGCTGGATGCCAACCGCCTGATGGCTCTCGGCGTCACCGCTGGCGACGTCAATCGCCAGCTGCGCGCCACCAATGTCGACCTTGCCGGCGGCCAGGGTGATGTCGGCGGCCAGCAGCAGTCGATCCGCACGCTCGCGGGCGCGCAGACGGTGGAGGAGCTTGCCGGCACCAAGATCGTGCTGCCGGGCGGACGCGAGGTGCGCCTCTCCGACCTCGGCACCATCACCGATCTCTACGAAGAGCCGAAGAGCTTCACGCGCCTCAACGGCGAGACGCCGACGGTCGCCTTCCAGGTGTTCCGCTCCAAGGGCGCCTCGGACGTGCGCGTGGCCGCGCTCGCCCGCGCCCGCATCGAGGAGATGAAGAAGGCCTTCCCGAACATCTCGTTCAGCGAGATCGACAATTCGGTCAACTACACCGCCGGCAACCACAAGTCGGCGATGAAGATGCTGCTGGAAGGCGCCGGCCTCACCGTCATCGTGGTTTTCCTGTTCCTGCGCGACCTGCGCGCCACCATCATCTCGGCGGTGGCCTTGCCGCTGTCCATCGTCCCGACCTTCTGGGTCATGGAGATGATGGGCTTCTCGATGAATCTCGTTTCGCTGCTGGCGGTGATCCTGGTCACCGGCATCCTTGTCGACGATGCGATCGTCGAGATCGAGAACATCGTCAGACATATGAAGATGGGCAAATCACCGTACCGCGCCTCGATGGAGGCGGCGGACGAGATCGGCCTCGCAGTCATCGCCATCTCGCTGACCATCGTCGCCGTGTTCGCGCCAGTCTCGTTCATGGGCGGCATAGCCGGCCAGTACTTCAAGCAGTTCGGCCTGGTGGTCGCCATCGCGGTGCTGTTCTCGCTGCTCGTCGCACGGCTCATCACGCCCATGCTCGCGGCCTACTTCCTGAGGCCCCACGCGCATGTCGAGCCGAAGGACGGCCTCGTCATGCGCGCCTATCTGGCGTTTCTCTCGGGCACGGTCCGCTTCCGCTACCTGACGTTGCTGGCCGGCATCGGCGTCTTTGCGCTGTCGATCTGGGCGATCAGGTTCCTGCCGACCGGCTTCATCCCATTCCCCGACGAGGCGCGCTTCGTCGTCTCCATGGAACTGCCGCCGGGCTCCACCCTGGATGACACGCGGGCGCGCTCGGACGAACTGGCGAAGGTCATCCGAACGGAAATCCCCGAGGTCGAATCCGTCCTCGTGATCGGCGGCTCCAATCCGGTGGGCACGCTGGAGGTCCGGCGCGCCACGGTGATCGTCCGGCTGAGCCACAAGGAGAAGCGCCAGCGCACGCAGCGGCAGATCCAGGAAGCGACCTCGCCCCTGTTCAACCGGATCCCCGACATCCGCGCCTGGTACGTCAACGACCGCGGCGAGCGGGAGCTGTCGATCATCGTGCGCGGCAACGATGCCGAGAACCTGTCGAAGGCGGTCGCGAACCTCGAAGCCGAGATGCGCCAGGTTCCAGGCTTCGTGAACGTCGCCGCGACCGCCGGTCTCGAGCGCCCGGAAATCCGCGTCGTGCCGAAGCCGGACGAGGCGGCGCGCTACGGCGTCACCACCGATCAGATCTCCGAGGCCGTGCGCGTTGCCACCATCGGCGACGTTGCGGCCAATCTTGCCAAGTTCAACGCCGGCGACCGGCTCGTGCCGATCCGCGTGCAGCTCGACACGGCGACGCGTGCCGAGCTCGACGTGCTCTCGGCGCTGACGGTGACGACCGCCTCCGGCCAGCAGGTGCCGCTGACCGCCGTCGCCGATATCTCGTTCGGCCAGGGACCCTCGTCGATCGAGCGGTTCAATCGCGTGCGGCGCGTCAATATCGGCACCGACCTGACCGGCGGGCTGGAGATCGGCCCGGCGCTGGACAGCGTTTTCGCGCTGCCTGCCGCCAGAAATCTTCCCGCCGGCGTATCGTTCCAGCGCGGTGGCGACGCCGAGATCATGGAGGAAGTGTTCCAGGGTTTCGCGATCGCCATGGGCACAGGCCTGCTGATGGTGCTCGGCGTGCTGGTGCTGCTGTTCCACTCGGTGTTCCAGCCGCTGACGATTCTGATGTCGCTACCGCTCTCGCTCGGCGGCGTCATCATCGCGCTGCTGCTGACCGGTAACGCCGTTTCCATGCCGGTGGTCATCGGCATCCTGATGCTGATGGGCATTGTCACCAAGAACGCCATCATGCTGGTCGACTTCGCGGTCGAGAAGACGCGCGAGGGCATGCCCCGCAGGGAGGCGATCCTCGATGCTGGCCGCAAGCGCGCGAGGCCCATCATCATGACCACGCTCGCCATGGGCGTCGGCATGATCCCGCCGGCGCTCGGCTCGGGCGACGGCGGCGAGTTCCGCGCGCCGATGGCGATCGCGGTGATCGGCGGCCTGCTGGTCTCCACCGTGCTCAGCCTGATCTTCGTGCCGTCCTTCTACACGGTCATGGACGATGTCGGCCAGTTCTTCGGCTGGATCTTCGGCCGTTTCGTCGGTCCGACCGACGAGCCCGGCGACGAGGCTCCGGCGCATGGCCAACGCGGCCATCCGCCGCTGCTCCTGCCGGCTGACGCGCCACACGGTGCCGAGCCGCAGGGGCCGATCAGGGTCGCTGCCGAATAGGAATCCATCTCCCCGGTCCCAAAGCCGGGGGAGTGGTGGAGCCCGGTGCCGGTGGGTCCGCCCCCGCCAGCGCCGGGCTCCTTTCAGGATCGATCAGCGCCGGCCGGGTGGCGGAGGCGGCGCAGCGACCTGCGACCATTGCCGATTGTCGCCGCAGCGGATGGCGATGGGCGGGCCGCCTTCGCCAGTTCCCACTATCGCGCCGATCGAATAGAGCATGCCGCCATAAAGGCAGTAGCTGCTCGCGACATCCGCCGCCGGAATCGAGAACGGCGCGGGTGTCGGCGCGCCCTGCGCGAGCGCGCCCGGAGCGAGGCTTCCGAGAAACAGTCCGGTCAGGACCGCGAGTTTGAATCGCATAGCGCCACCTCTCGTTGGGGAAGGGGCATCATCTGTGCATGGCGACAGGTGCGTTTCAAGGCGCGCATTTCCCCTGTCGCTGACGATGGGCTCGCCCCCGCCAGCGCCGGGCTCCTTCGTTTCCGGCAGGCTGACACGCTGCTGCTGCGCTCCTAAAGTGACGGCGATCATTTCGACATCGGGACGAGCCACCCTTGGCATCTGCACCCATCATCGGCCTGCGTATCGACTTCGCCCCCGGCGCGCGCCTCGGACCGGGCAAGGCGGACCTGCTCGACGGCATCCGCGAGACCGGCTCCATCGCCGCCGCCGGGCGGCGCATGGGCATGAGCTACAAGCGCGCCTGGCTGCTGGTGGAGACGATGAACGCCATGTTCGTCGAGCCCCTGGTGATCTCCTCGAAGGGCGGCAAGGCCGGCGGCGGCGCGGAGCTGACCGAGGCCGGGCGCACTGTACTCGCCTGCTACCGGACCATGGAGGAGAAGCTCAGGGCGTCCGGCGCGCGCGAGGCCGCGACACTGGCACGGCTGTTCCGCCCGGCGGGCGATTGACAGAGGCCGGTGTCCGAAGCGATATGTTCCGTCGGAAATATCGCTGGAGCTTGCCATGTCCCTCCTGGCCCTGTGTCGCCGCGCCGTCCTCGCCGCCGGTCTCCTGCCGGGTCTCGCGCCCGCCGCGCTGGCGCAGGCGCCGCAGATCGCGGTGGCCGCCAGCGTCAAGCCCGCGATGGACGAACTGGCCGTCGCCTTCAAACAGACGAGCGGCATGGATGTCTCGGTGGTCTATGGCGCCTCCGGCAATTTCACCCGTCAGATCCGGCAGGGCGCACCGTTCCAGCTCTTCCTCTCCGCTGACGAGGGCTTCATCTTTCAGCTGGCCGATGCCGGCCTCGCCGCCGATCGCGGCGACGTCTATGCCGAGGGTCGCCTGGCGCTGTTCGTGCCGAACGGATCGGTGCTGAAGGCGGACGCGGCGCTCGCCGACCTGCGCGCGGCTATCGCCGACGGGCGCGTGACGCGCTTCGCCATCGCGAACCCGGAGCACGCCCCCTATGGGCGCGCTGCCGAACAGGTGTTGCAGGGGCAGGGCCTGTGGGAGCCGCTGCAGGGCAGGCTCGCCATCGGCGAGGACATTGCTCAGGCCGTGCGGTTCGCCTCGTCGGGCTCGGCGCAGGGCGGCCTCGTCGCCTATTCGCTGGTCCTGACGCCGCAGGTGCGCAGCCTTGGCAGCTTCGCCCTGGTGCCCGCCGACTGGCATCTGCCACTGCGCCAGCGCATGGCGCTGCTGAACAATGCCGGGCCGGTGGCGCGCGCGTTCTACGCCTACCTGCGCAGCCCGGCCGCCCGCGTGATCTTCCGCAAGCACGGGTTCGTGATCGCCGGCGAAGCCTCCTGAACGGCATGGACTGGGTTGCCCTCTCCCTTTCCCTGAAGCTGGGCGCCGCGACGGTCCTCATCCTGATGCCGCTGGGCTTCGTTGTGGCGCGGCGGCTCGCCTTTCATCCCTTCCGCGGGCAGGGCCTCGTCGAGGCGCTGATCGCGCTGCCGCTCGTTCTGCCGCCGACCGTGCTCGGCTACTATCTCCTCGTCGGGCTCGGTGCCGCCTCGCCGATCGGCCAGGTCTGGCAGGCGCTGTTCGGCCGGCAGCTCGTCTTTCACTTCGAGGCCCTGCTCGTCGCCTCGGTCATCGCCAACCTGCCCTTCGCCATCCAGCCGATGGTGCAGGCCTTCCGCGCCATCCCCCCAGAGGTGCGCGAGGCGGCCGCTGTCTCGGGAATGGCGCCGCTGACGGTCCTTCGCCGCATCGACCTGCCGCTTGCCTGGCCGGGCATCGCGACCGGCCTCGTCCTGACCTTCGCCCATACGCTGGGCGAGTTCGGCGTCGTGCTGATGGTCGGCGGTTCGCTGCCCGGCGAGACGCGAACGCTGTCGATCGCCATCTACGACCGGGTGCAGGCCTTCGACGATGCCGGCGCTCATGCCATGTCCGCTGTGCTGATGGTAGTCTCCGTCGCCGCGCTGTTGCTGAGCTCGCGCCTCTCGCGCCGGATCGTCCGCCGCCATGGATGAGGACAGCCTTCAGGTCGAGCTGGCGCAGGCCGGGCCGATCCCGCTGGCAGTGACGCTCACGTGCGCTGCCGGTGAAATGCTGGCACTGGTCGGTCCCTCGGGCAGCGGCAAAACCACGGCACTGCGCGCGATCGCAGGTCTCTACCGGCCGGCAACGGGACTGGTTCGCTGCGGCGGCGAGACCTGGCTCGACACGGCCGCCGGCATCGCCGTGCCGCCGCATCTGCGACGCGTCGGCCTCGTCTTCCAGCACTATGCGCTGTTTCCGCACATGACCGCGCTCGCCAATGTCGTCGCGGCCATGGGGCACCGGGCCGCGGACGAACGGCAGGAGGAGGCGCGCCGCCTGCTCGACCTCGTCCACTTGGACGGGCTGGGGCACCGCTACCCGGCCGAACTCTCGGGCGGCCAGCAGCAGCGCGTGGCGCTTGCCCGCGCGCTGGCGCGCGAGCCGCGCGTGCTCCTCCTCGACGAGCCCTTCTCGGCGGTGGACCGGCGCGTGCGGCGCGAACTCCATGGCGAACTCGCCGCGATCCGGGCGGCGATCCGCGTGCCCATCGTGCTGGTGACCCACGACCTCAACGAAGCGGCCGGCCTCGCCGATCGCCTGGCGGTGATCGACCTTGGCGAGATCCTGCAGGTGGGGCCGCCGCGCGACGTCATCGCCAACCCGGCCAGCGCGCGGGTGGCGGAAGCGCTCGATCTCGACGAGGGTCAGTCGCCGACGCTCTAGAGAAACAGCGCGCCGGCCCCCTCCACTTCCTCCACCACGAAGCGATAGGCCTCGTCGATGCGCGCGATGCGTCGCGTGTCGACATGGGCGACGAGGTGATAGGTGCGGCGGATCGAGAGTTGCGGCAGCACGCGCTGGAGGCCCGGCACGTCGCGCGCGGCGTAGTCATGGAGGACGCCGATGCCGGCGCCGGCCTTCACCGCCTCCATCTGGGCAAGGACGCTGGCGCATTCGAGCCGGCGCTGCCCGGCGTCGAAGGCCGGCGGGTAATAGGTCAGCGCCTCCGAATAGTGCAGCTCCTGCACCGAGGTGACCATCAGGTGGCGACGAAGGTCTTCGGGGCTGTCCGGCATGCCTTGCCGCTTCAGATAGGCGCGGTCGGCATAGAGGCCGAGACCGTAGTCGGTGAGCTTGCGCACGGTGAGGCGGCCGTCGGGCGGGGGGTCGATGACGATGGCAAGGTCAGCGTCGCGCTTGGACAGCGACATGGTCCGCTGCAGGGGCACCAGCTGGATGGTGAGATCCGGGTGCCGCTCAGCCAGCCGGCCGAGGCGGGAGGCGAGGAACAGCGCGCCGAAGCCTTCCGGCGCGCCGATGCGGATGGTGCCGGAGATCACCCGGTCGACCTGCGAGACATCGGCCTGGGCGTCCAGCCAGGCGGTCTCCATGGCTTCGGCGGCGGCGACGAATTTCTCGCCCGCCACCGTCAGACTCACGCCTGCCGTGGAGCGCGCGAAGAGCTGCGTGCCCAGCGATGCCTCCAGCAGCGAGATGCGCCGCGCGACGGTGGCATGGTCGAGCGACAGCGCCCGTGCGGCGGCGAGGAACTGCCCGGTGCGCGCCACCGCGAGAAAGACCCGGACATGATCCCAGTTTGGCGTCATGCCAGCATCTTACGCCAGAAATCGCACAACGCATGCGCCAACTTGGTGGTTGGTTGCCGCACGGCTTCGCTCTAGGTGTGGCTCCATCCAGAGGAGGAGCTCCCATGCGCAACTATGGTCATTTCATTGGCGGCAAGCACGTTCCCGGCAAGTCGGGCCGCACCGCCGACGTGTTCCAGCCGCTCGATGGATCGGTCTTCGCCAAGGTTGCGCTGGCCTCGACAGCGGAAGTCCGCGAAGCCGTCGAGAACGCCAAGGCCGCGCAGCCCGCCTGGGCCGCGACCAACCCGCAGCGCCGCGCCCGCGTGCTGATGAAGTTCCTCGAGCTCTGCGCCCGCGACAACGAGAAGATGGCCGAGCTGCTGGCCCGCGAGCACGGCAAGACGATCCCAGACGCGAAGGGCGACATCCAGCGCGGCCTCGAAGTGGTCGAGTTCGCCATTGGCGCGCCGCAGATGATGAAGGGCGAATATACCGAGGGCGCCGGGCCCGGCATCGACATCTATTCCATGCGCCAGCCGCTCGGCGTCTGCGCCGGCATCACGCCGTTCAACTTCCCGGCCATGATCCCGCTGTGGAAGGCTGGCCCCGCCATCGCCGCCGGCAACGCCTTCGTGCTCAAGCCCTCCGAGCGCGATCCGGGCGTGCCGCTCATGCTCGCCGAGCTGTTCCTTGAGGCCGGCCTGCCGCCGGGCATCTTCAATGTCGTCAACGGCGACAAGGAAGCGGTGGACGCGGTCCTCGACGATCCCGACATCAAGGCGGTCGGCTTCGTCGGCTCGACCTCGATCGCCGAATACGTCTATTCGCGCGGCTGCGCGAACGGCAAGCGCGTGCAGTGCTTCGGCGGCGCCAAGAACCACATGATCATCATGCCCGACGCCGACATGGACCAGGCGGCGGACGCGCTCATCGGCGCCGGCTACGGCTCGGCCGGCGAGCGCTGCATGGCCATCTCGGTGGCGGTGCCGGTCGGCGAGGAAGCAGCCAACCAGCTGATGGAGCGGCTCATCCCGCGCGTCGAGAGCCTCAAGATCGGTCCCTCGACCTCCGCTGATGCCGATTTCGGCCCGCTTGTCACCGCCCAGGCGCTGGAGCGCGTGAAGGGCTATGTCGATATCGGCGTGAAGGAAGGCGCCAACCTCGTCGTCGACGGCCGCGGCTTCAAGATGCAGGGCTACGAGAACGGCTTCTACATGGGCGGCTGCCTGTTCGACAACGTCACCAAGGACATGCGGATCTACAAGGAAGAGATCTTCGGACCCGTGCTGTCGGTCGTCCGCGCCAAGACCTATGGCGAGGCGCTGTCGCTCGCCAACGACCACGAATATGGCAATGGCGTCGCGATCTACACGCGCGACGGCGACGCGGCCCGCGACTTCGCGGCCAAGGTCGAGGTCGGCATGGTTGGCGTCAACGTGCCGATCCCGGTGCCGCTGGCCTATTACACGTTCGGCGGCTGGAAGCGCTCGTCCTTCGGCGACCTCAACCAGCACGGTCCGGACGCCTTCCGGTTCTACACGAAGACCAAGACGGTCACGTCGCGCTGGCCCTCGGGCATCAAGGACGGCGCGAGCTTCGTCATCCCGACCATGGGGTGAGGCCTTCGCGTCTGACGGTTTCCACCGCGGATCGAATCTGGAACGGCGCGGTCGAAAGGCTGCGCCTTCTCCTGTTTGAACACTCTTGACACACTCTCTGAGAGGGTTCACTAAAGTGAACACTGTATTCGGGGGTGGTTATGGGCAAGTACGCGCCGATTGCTGACTTTCTAGTCGATCAGTCTGCTGATCGAGTTCGTCTGAATTTCGAGGCGCTCGAACGGCTGCTCGGCGCTCCGCTGCCGAAAAGTGCTGACGAGTATCAGGCATGGTGGGCCAATGATGCCAGCCATAGCCAGGCGAAGGCTTGGCTAGAGGCAGGATGGCAGACGGAAAACCTCAACCTGGTCGGCCGGACGGTAGAGTTTGTCCGAGTGGGAGGGAGGTCTGGACGCGATTCTACGGGCGGGCGGCACGGAGATCCCTGGGGCGCGCTGGCGGGAACCGTGACGGTTCACGATACGGCGGCGCTGCTGATGCCGACGGATGAGGTTTGGGACGCCGAGGCCAGTGCCTGATGGGCCGTAGGCTGCTTCTCGACACATGCGCCGTCATCTGGCTGTTCAACGGCTCGAAGATGAACGACGCCTCCCGCCAGGCGATCTCTGAGGCAGCGACGGCGAACACCCTGTTCGTCTCGCCGTTCTCCGGCTGGGAAGTAGCAACGCTGGTTCGCAAGGGCCGGATCGCCTTGACGATGTCGCCGCTGAGATGGTTCCAGCACGTGGCAGAGCATGCTGGCGTGACTCTGGCGCCGCTCGACCACGAAACGCTGATCGACTCATGCGCTTTGCCGGCAGAGCCTCCCGGTGATCCTGCGGACAGGATCATGATAGCGACTGCGCGGCGCCTGCGACTGGCGATCGTGACGCGCGACCGGCCGATCCTCGACTATGCCCGACAGGGGCATGTCGCTGCGCTGGAGTGCTAGCGCCATTCGTGCGCAGCGCCGAAGTGAAGCCTCAAGACGGCAGGACTGCCCGTCGCCAGCCGAGGGTGACGAAGCGCCTTCGATCGCCCACCAATAGCGCGTCGTCACAGTGAGAGACCTTCCCATGCGCATCGCCGTCGGCGGCTTCATGCACGAGACCAACACCTTCGTCCCGGAGCCGACGCCCTGGGCGATGTTCAATCAGGAAGGCGCCTGGCCGGGCTTCACCCGCGGCCCGGAGGTACTGACGAAGTTCCGTCCGTTCAACATCGCGGTGGCCGGTTTCATGGGTGTCGCCGAGAAGGCCGGGCACCAGATGGTGCCGCTGTCCTGGTCCTTCGCGCAGCCCTCGGGTCGGGTCGAGGACGCCGTGTTCGAACGCGCCGCCTCCTACCTCCTCGCCGACATCGCCGATGTCGCGCCGGACGCGGTCTTCCTCGAACTGCACGGCGCCATGACCACCGAGACGATCGAGGATGCCGAGGGCGAGTTGCTCGCCCGCGTGCGCCGCCTCGTCGGGCCCGACCTGCCGGTGGTCGTCTCGCTCGACCTGCACGCCAACGTCACCCAGACGATGGTCGACAATGCCAGCTTCCTATCGGCCTATCGCACCTATCCGCATATCGACTGGCTGCAGACCGGCCAGCGCGTCGCCGAATGGTTCGACCGGGTCGTGTCGTGGGGGCCGCCGCCGGCCCGGGCGTTCCGGCAGATCCCCTTCCTGATCCCGATCGCCTCGGGCTGCTCGATGATCGAACCGATGAAGGGGCTCTATGCCCTGCTCGGCGAGATCGAGGCCGAGACCGGCGTGCATCTGTCGCTCTGCCCGGGCTTTCCCTCCGCCGACATTTTCGACATGGGCGCGACCGTCATCGGCTACGGTGCGTCGCAGGATCAGGTCGACGCGGCGGTCGGCCGCCTGACCGAGGCGGTGATCCGCTCGGAGGCGGCCTTCCTCGAACATCTCGCCAAACCTCAGGATGAGGCCGTGGCGCTCGCCTTCTCGCGGGCCGCGCTGGTGTCGAAGCCGGTGATCATCGCCGATACCCAGGACAATCCCGGCGCGGGTGGCTCCTCGATCACCACCGGCTTCCTGAAGGCCATGATCGGCCGCGGCGCGCAGAACACGCTGATGGCGCTCTACCACGAGCCGGCGATTGCGTTGGCCGCGCGGGAGGCCGGCGTCGGCGCGACCATCGAGGTCACTTTCTCGGCGCACGGCAAGGGACCGGGTGAAGTACCGCTGACGACCAGCGCCGAGGTGATCGCCGTCTCGGACGGCCGCTTCACCGGTACCGGGCCGATGGTCGGCGGCCAGCCGATCAATATGGGCCCTTCGGCCTGGCTCAGGATCGGCGGTATCGACCTCGTCGCCGGTACGGTACGCCAGCAGCCCCATTGCGTCGCGGTCTGCACCCATCTCGGCATCGACATCAGCGGCTACAAGGTGATCGTGCTGAAGAGCTCGGTTCACTTCCGCGGCGACTGGCAGCCCTATGCGGATTCGGTCGTGGTCGGGGCCTCGCCCGGCGCGGCGCTCGACGATACCGGCGTCATCCCGTTCGAGCATCTGAGGCCGAACGTGCGCAGAAGGCCGATGTCGAACCAGTAAGTACGGACGAAAGACTAGCCCGGTCCGCTACCCTGCATCGCTGAAGTGCGTCCTTCGAGGCTCGCTGCGCTCGCACCTCAGGATGAGGAGGGCCTAGAATTGCCCTGTGGTCGCAAGAGAGCAGCACGGTCGCGCTTCATTCGACCCTGCTGCCCGTCACAATCCTCCTCATCCTGAGGTGCGAGCCATAGCGAGATGCGAATGCGTCTCGCGTTCGCTCGATGCTATGGCGAGCCTCGAAGGACGCACTTGCCGGGTGCAATAGGCGATTTTCGGCGGGCGAAGCCCCACCTGCCGAATATCCTCACCCCACCGGCGTCGAGACCGCGACGTTGAGCGCGCGCAGGATCGGCAGCACCACGTCGATGGCGGGGGTTGGCACCTCGTAGTCGCGGGCGAAAGCCTGCACCTGGCCGACGATGGCCTCGACCTCCATGGGGCGGCCGGCCTCGGCATCCTGCAGCATGGAGGGCCGCCCGCCCGGCCGGCCGGGGCGTGCCGGCACGGCCGTCGCCGGGTCGATCTTGCCCGACAGGTCCCAGCCCATCTCCTTCGCCACCGCCATGACCTCCAGCACCATGGCGGTGCCAAGCTCGGTGATGCCCGGCGCCTCGTGCCAGCGGCCGAGCGTCAGGCGCGATAGTGCGGCCAGCGGATTGGCCGCGATGTTGAGGGTCAGTTTCGCCCACATGTCGCCGCGGATGTCCTCCGAGATCGGGGCGTTCAGCCCGGACTTCTGGAACAGGTCGGCCGCCTCCTCGGCGCGCGGCGAGACACCGCCGCCCGGCTCGCCGATGACCCACTTGTTGGCGGCAGCATGGGTCACCACGCCCGGCCGGTTGATCTGGTTGGCGGAATGGACGACGCCGCCCAGCACGCATTCCGGTCCGAGGTCGCGCCACAGCGTGCCGTTGGGGTCGAGGAGCGGCAGCGAGCCCTCGTCGTTGACGCCGGCATTCCACCACCACGGAATGCCATTGGTGAAGAACAGCGCCGACGCGTCCGGCGCCAGCATGGCCTTCAGCGGCGCGGCGATGGCGGGCAGCGAATGGGCCTTCAGCGTGACGACCACGAGGTCCTGTTTCGGCAGGGTCGCGGGATCGTCGGTCGCTGCCGCCGGCTTGCCGCCGATCGTCCGGCCCTCCGTCTCCAGCATCAGGCCGTTGGCGCGGATCGCCTCCAGATGAGCGCCGCGGGCAATGACGGAAACCTCGGCATGGCCGCCGGCAATGAGGCGCGCCGCGGCATGGCCGCCGACCGCACCCGCTCCATAGACACAGACCTTCATGGGCTCGGTTCCGATCAGATGACGTTGAGTTCGAGGACGGGTTCGTTCCGCAGAATGCGGTCGAAGCCGAAGACGGAGAGGTCGAGGCTGCGATAGCCACCATGGACGATCAGTTCGGCGGTGGCGCGGCCGGCGGCCGGCGCCTGCTGCAGGCCGTGGCCCGAGAAGCCGTTGATGAAGAAAAGGTTGGCGATCTCGGGGTGGGGGCCGAGGATGGCGTTGTGGTCGAGCGTGTTGAAGTCGTAGTGCCCGGCCCAGGCGCGCATCTGGCGGAGCTGTTCCAGGGCCGGAACACGGGTCGCAAAGGCGGGCCAGACATGGTTCTCGAACTCGTCGTGAGCCGGCTCGAAATCGCCGTAAGCGGCGGGGTCGGGGTCGGTCTCGCCCGGTCCCCAGCCGCCAATCACGAGATCGCGCTCGGGGCGCATCCAGACGCCGGAGGGATCGACGATCAGCGGCATGGAGGGGAAGGTCTCGGGACACTTCACCACGAAGACGGTCCGCTTGCGCGGTTCCACCGGCAGCGGCACGCCGATATCCTGCGCCAGCCGGCCGGCCCAGGCGCCGGCGGCCAGCACCAGCGTGCCGCAGGACCGGGCCGCGCCGTCCTTCAGTGTCGCGCCGGTGACGCGACCGTTCTCGCGGGTGAGGCTTGCCACCTCGCCCTTCTCGTAGATCGCGCCGGCATCGCGCGCCGCCTTGCGGAACAGGTCGAGCAGCATGGCCGCGTCGAACCAGCCCTCGCCGGTGCGGCCCCAGGCGCCGAGCGACAGGTCTTCCGTTGATATCCACGGAAAGCGCGCCTTCAGCTCGTCCGGGCCGAGCAGCAGGATGTCGGCGCCCTCGGCGGTCTGGGTGCGCCAGTTGGCTTCCAGCACGCCGCGGCCGGCTTCTGACGCAAGGATGAGGTAGCCGCCCTCGCGGAAGCCGATGTCGGAATCGGGCCCGAAACGGTCCTTCAGGGACCGGATCACCTCGATGCCGAAGCGGCTCATGCGGATGTTTTCAGGCGTCGAGAACTGCTGGCGGATCGAGGCCGCCGACAGGGTGGTCGAGGCCTCGGCATAGGTCGGGTCGCGCTCGACGACCCGCACCGTGCCCTTGAAACCCAGTTCTTTCTTGAGGAAATAGGCGGTGCAGGAACCCATGATCCCGCCGCCGACGATCAGCACGTCCGCGTGTGTCACGCTTGTTCTCGTTGGTTTCGAACTCGTTCGGACGGACGATGGCATGCATGCTGCATTGCAGCTAGCCTCGCCGGCACATAGCCCACCTCCGGATGCTCCCGATGTCCTCCAGCCCTCAGTCCAGCCGTCCCCGTCGCTCCGTCCTCTATATGCCCGGCTCCAACGCCCGGGCGCTCGACAAGGCGCGCACGCTGGCCGCCGACGTGGTGATCCTCGACCTCGAGGATGCCGTTGCTCCCGACGCCAAGGAGGTCGCGCGCGCGCAGGTGGCAGCGGCCGTGACCCAGGGCGGTTTTGGCCACCGCGAGGTGGTCGTGCGGATCAACGGGCTGGAGACGGCCTGGGGCAGGGACGACCTCGCGGCGCTGGCGCCTACCGGGGCGGATGTCATCCTGATCCCCAAGGTCAATGACGGGCCGGACCTCGTCGCCTCGGGCAGGGCGATCGCCGCTGCGGGGGCGCCGGAGAAGACGGCCGTCTGGGCCATGATGGAGACACCGCTCGCCATGCTGAATGCCGGCGCCATCGCGGCGGCGGCGAAGGACCGTTCGACCCGCCTCACCGGCTTCGTCATGGGCACCAACGACCTTGCCAAGGAGACCGGCGCGCGCATCGTGCCGGGCCGGGCGCCGATGAACGCCTGGTTGATGACCTCGCTCGCGGCCGCGCGCGCGCACGGCCTGTGCATCCTCGACGGCGTCTGGAACGAGATCGCCGACGAGGCCGGCTTCGCGCGCGAGTGCGCGGAGGCGCGTGACATGGGCTTTGACGGCAAGACCCTGATCCACCCCTCGCAGATCGCGCCCTGCAACGCCTCCTTCTCGCCGGGCGAGAAGGAGGTCGCCTGGGCGCGCACGATCATCGCCGCCTTCGACCTCGCGGAGAACGCTGCCAAGGGTGCGATCCAGATCGAGGGACGCATGGTGGAGCGTCTCCATGCCGACATGGCGCGCAAGCTGGTCGCCATCGCCGACGCCATCGCGGCGCGCGAGACGGCCGCCTGAGCCTGCCTGCCGCCCGGTCCCGGCCCTGACCTTGGGTCCGGTTGCCCTGCCTCCCGATTTTGTGAGACAGGGTGTTTCCGACAAGGGAAACGCCGTGACTTTGGCCGCCGACATCGATTGCAAGCAGATCCGCGAGGCGCTCGGGGCCCGCTCGGTCGTGCTCGTCGGGCTGATGGGCGCGGGCAAATCCTCCATCGGCCGGCGCCTTGGCCAGAAGCTCGGGCTGACTTTCATCGACGCGGATGTCGAGATCGAGAAGGCGGCTGGCATGACCATTCCGGAAATCTTCGAGAAGCACGGCGAGCCCTATTTCCGCTCCGGCGAGGTGCGCGTGGTGGCACGCCTGCTCGACAGCGGGCCGCAGGTTCTGGCGACCGGCGGCGGCGCTTACATGAACGGGGAAACCCGCGCGCGGATCAGGGCGCAGGGCATCTCGGTCTGGTTGAAGGCCGATATCGACGTGCTGCTGAAGCGGGTGCGCCGGCGCGCCGACCGGCCGTTGCTCAAGGCCGACGACCCCGAGCAGGTTCTGCGCCGCCTGATGGACCAGCGCTATCCTGTCTATGCCGAAGCCGACCTCACCGTCGTCTCGCGCGAGGCCTCGCACGAGGACATCGTCGACGAGGTGATCGGCCAGCTTGCCGGACATCTCGTCTGCCCGCCGCCCGATCAGGGGCTGGCCAACACGGATTCCGCCACGTCATGACCGCTTCCGCCACCGAGGTCGATGCCGTCACCCGCGTGCCGGTGGCACTGGCCGAGCGTTCCTACGAGATCCTGATCGGCGCGGGCCTCATCGCCAATGCCGGGGCGACCATCGCCGCGCGCTTTCCCGGTCGCGCCGTCGCCATCGTCACCGACGAGACGGTGGGCCCGCTGCACGCGCCTGCGCTTGAGGCGGGCCTGTCGGCGGCCGGCATCCGCCACCACCGCATCACCGTTCCGGCGGGCGAGGCGACCAAGCGCTTCGCCATGCTGGAACAGGTGGTCGACCAGATCCTCGGCCACCGGCTGGAGCGCGGCGACATCGTGCTGGCGCTCGGCGGCGGCGTGGTCGGCGACCTCGCCGGCTTCGCGGCGGCGATCGTCCGGCGCGGCATGGGCTTCGTGCAGATGCCGACGAGCCTGCTGGCGCAGGTCGATTCTTCGGTCGGCGGCAAGACCGGCATCAATTCCCGCCATGGCAAGAACCTGATCGGCGCCTTCTACCAGCCCGGCCTCGTGCTCGCCGACACCGACGCGCTCGACACGCTGTCGACCCGCGAGTTCCGCGCCGGCTATGCCGAGGTCGCCAAATACGGGCTGATCGACGATCCCGGCTTCTTCTCCTGGCTGGAAGCCCACTGGCGCGGCGTGTTCCAGGGCGGCCGCGACCGCGTCCACGCCATCGCCACCTCCTGCCGGGCCAAGGCGGCCGTGGTCGCGCGCGACGAGACCGAGACCGGTGACCGGGCGCTGCTCAATCTCGGCCACACCTTCGGCCATGCGCTGGAGGCGGTTACCGGCTATGACGGCGCCCGGCTCGTCCATGGCGAGGGTGTCGCCATCGGCATGTGCCAGGCCTTCCGCTTCTCGGTGAAGCTCGGTCTCTGCGCGCCGGTCGAGGCGGTGCGCATGGCCAGGCACCTGGAGCAGGTCGGCTTGCCGACCGAGGTCGCGGCCGTTCCCGGCGGCGTCGGCGATGTCGACCGCCTGATGAACGCCATCGTCCAGGACAAGAAGGTGGCGCGCGGCCGCCTGACCTTCATCCTCGCGCGCGGTATCGGCGAGAGCTTCATCGCGAAGGACGTCGATCCGCAGGCGGTGCGCGACTTCCTCGGCGAGGAACTGGCGCGGACATGACGGATCATGCGGTGCGCGGGGAGATCATCGTCCGGCGGGCGACAGAGGCCGATGCGCCGGCCATGGCCGAACTCCTGAACGCGATCATCGCGAAGGGCGGCACGACTGCGCACCGCAGGCCGTTCAGCACGGAACGGATGGTCGGTCACTACGTGGCGGCCGAGCGCGGCATCCACTGCGCCGTGGCGGATGCCGGTGGCGCGATCCTCGGCTTCCAGGCGCTTGACTGGCCTTCTCCTGGCTGGACCGGCGCCAATCCGCTCGCGGTGGATTGGGCGACCATCGCCACCTTCGTGGCGATCGGCGCGCAGGGCAGGGGCGTCGGCCAATTGCTGTTCGCCGCGACACTCGCCGCAGCCCGTCGCGCCGGCGTCAGGGCGATCGATGCCACGATCCGGCGGGAGAATGCGGGCGGGCTCGCCTATTATGGCGGCCTCGGTTTCAGGGACTACCGGTCCGACGAGACCGTGATCGCCAGGAAGTTCGAGCTGTGAGCCATGAGCCATGTCTCTTTGGCGCGCGACGTGGCGTGGCGCCGTCATCGGACCAAGGCTAGGTTTTGGGCCACCCGCCGTGGCAGTGTGAGCCGATTCCACGGCTGAGGATCCGATGGTCGTTCCTGCAATGCCGCTCTGGCTCGCCTTGGCCCTGATCGCCTTCGGCCTCGTCCTGGCCGGCGCGAGTTCGGCGGCGCGAACCGCCATCGCCGCCGCGCCGCGCGCCCGGATGGCCAATCTCGAGGCAAATGGCGACGCGCGCGCGGGCCTCGTCATCCGCTACCTCGACAACCGCGAACGGCTGGTCGGTGCGCTGGTGATCGGCCGCACCGCGCTGCTCGTCGCGGTCACGGTGCTGGCGGCGAGCCTCTGCATCGCCGCCTACGGGACGATCGGCCTCCTCTACGCGGCGTTCGGCATGCTCTGCCTGATCGTGGTCTTCGCCGAGATCCTGCCACGGACTATTGCCGTGCTGCGCCCGGAACAGACCGCGCTGGTCCTCGCCCGTCCGACGGCCGCCGCCATGGCCGTGCTCGACCCGGTCGCAGCTGCCATCGAGGCGGCGGTGCGCGGGCTGTTGCACCTCTCCGGTGTCACGGCAGGCGCGCCAGCCAGTGCCGCGTCAGGCACGGAGGAACTGCGCGGCGCCGTGGACCTGATGCACAAGGAGGGGTCGTTCGAAAAGCTCGACCGCGACATGGTCGGCGGCATCCTCGACCTCAAGGATCTCGCGGTCTCGGACGTCATGGTCCACCGGACCAAGATGGTGACGATCGATGTGGGCGAGGCCCCGGACAAGGTCGTGCGCGACGTGCTGGCCGCGCCCTATACGCGCATTCCGCTGTGGCGCGACACGCCGGAGAACATCATCGGCGTGCTGCACGGCAAGGATCTCCTGCGCGCGCTGGCCGCGGCCGGCGGCGACGTCTCGACGATCGACGCGGCGAGCCTTGCCCTGCCGGCCTGGTTCGTGCCGGATTCGACCAGCCTGCAGGACCAGCTCAAGGCCTTCCTCAGGCGCAAGACCCATTTCGCGCTGGTCGTCGACGAGTACGGCGACATGATGGGCCTGGTGACGCTCGAAGACATCATCGAGGAGATTGTCGGCGACATCAAAGACGAGCACGACGTGCAGGTCACCGGCGTCCGGCCGCAGACCGACGGCACGGTGAATGTCGACGGCTCGGTGCCGGTGCGCGACCTCAACCGCGCGATGGACTGGCGCCTTCCCGACGAGGAGGCGACCACCATTGCCGGCCTCGTCATCCACGAGGCACGCTCGATCCCCGAGGCGGGGCAGAGCTTCACCTTCCATGGCTTCCGGTTCCAGGTGCTGCGCCGCCAGCGCAACCGCATCACGGCGCTGAAGATCACCCCGCTGGAGCGGTTGACCTGAACCGGCATGGCGCCTGCGACACAACCGCCATTGTGCTGCCAAGGTTCGCGGACTATCTCGTCGATTAACCCAGGGTAAGGTGTTCCCGGGCGATAATCGTCATTCGACCGGGTTCCAATCGCCGCCCATGCCGCGCATCGTCCTCGACGGCCACTATTTCGCGACGCCGTGGACCGGCACGGCCTACTATGCGTTCGGGCTCATGCAGGCGCTCGCCGCCGATGCCAGGATGCGCCGCCTGTCCGTGTCGATCGGCATGCGGACGGAAGACCTGTCGCAATGGCTGGCCAGCCAGGGGGAGCGGGGCAGTCCGCCGGAGGGGGCAAACGTCCTGCCGCCGCTACACCGTCTGATCCACCGCATACCCGGGCTGCGCGGTGTCGCGCGACGCGCGCGATCGCTGCTGCATCGGGTGCCGGCGGCGCGCCTGAAATGCGATCTTTTCCACGCCCTCAATTTCGTGCCGATCACGGCCGTCGACGCGCCGCTGCTGCCCGTGTTGCACGACATGTCCTGTTTCACGCGGGCGCATGACCATCCGGCCGAACGCGTCGCCTTCTTCGAACGCGAACTGCCCAAGGTGCTCGCCGCGCCCGCCGTCCAGACCGTCTCGCAATTCTCGAAAGACGAGATCGTCAGGCTGCTCGGCCTGCCGCGGGACCGCGTCCACGTCGTCCGCGCAGGTGCCGATCCGCAATGCCTCGCCGCGCCGCTCGCCGATTCCGCGAACCTCGCGGATCGCGCGCCGCTCGGCCTCGACAGCGGCGGCTATGTCACCTCCATCTCCACGCTGGAGCCACGCAAGAACCTGCGCACCCTGGTCGCCGCGCAGCTTCTGCTGCCGCCGGCAGTCGCCCGGTGCCAGCCGCTGGTCATCGCCGGCGCGAACGGTTGGGGCGACCTGCGCTGGCCGACTGGGCTCGATGCCGCCATCGCGGACGGTCGCATCGTCATGGCCGGCTACCAGGACCGCGCGACCATCATCGAACTCATGCGCCACGCCCGGGCGCTGACCTATCCGTCCCTCTACGAAGGATTCGGCTTGCCGGTGCTGGAGGCCATCGCCTGCGGAACCGAGGTGCTGGTGACCGAGGGCACCGCCTGCATCGAGGCCGGCGGCGGCGCCGCGCGAGCCCTGCCGGGCCTCGACGAGGATGGCTGGGCGGAGGCGCTGCGGGCGCTCGCAGGCGAGCCGATCACGCTCGCGCGGCGGGCGGCGCTTCGGAACGTTGCGCTGGCCCAGCCAGACTGGGCGCTTGCCGCCGGGCAGACCTATGCGCTCTATGCGCTTCTCACGGGGAGCGAGGCGGCCGTGGACGCAGAGGCGGCTTGATCGGCCGGCGCACTCCGCCGTCCGGATTGGTCCGATCCACGCCGTCATCTTGCAGAAGGAGCCGCAGCCATGATCATCGATGCCTGGGGCCAGCACCCGACCTTGAGAATGCTGAACGAGGACATGCTGGCCTCGCTGCGGCGCTGGACCGGCGATGCCCTGCCGACCACCGAACTGCCGGTGGCGGCGACGTTGGCATCCATGGATGCCGCCGGTGTCGACCGCATGCTGATCAGCGCCTGGAGCGCGCCCTATCGCACGCTCATCTCCAACGACGAGGTGGCCGAGTTCTGCCGCCAGTCGGGCGGACGCCTGATCGGTGTCGGCTCGGTCGACATCTCCAAACCGATGAAGGCGGTCGCCGAGGTCCGGCGCTGCGTCGAAGATCTCGGCTTCAAGGCGATCCGCGTGCTGCCCTGGCTCTGGGAGGCGCCGCCGACCGACCGGCGCTACTATCCGGTCTATGTCGCCTGCTGCGAGACGGGCGTGCCGTTCTGCACGCAGATCGGCCATGCCGGTCCGCTCATGCCCTCGGAGGTCGGGCGTCCGATCTATCTCGACCAGGTGGCCATCGACTTCCCCGAGCTCGTCATCGTCGGCGGCCATATCGGCTATCCCTGGACCGAGGAGGCGATCGCCGTCGCCACCAAGCACCGCAACGTCTATATCGACACCTCGGCCTATACGATCCGCCGCTACCCGCGCGAGATCGTCGCCTATCTGAAGGCGCACGGACGGCGGAAAGTCCTGTTCGGCTCCAACTATCCGATGATCCAGCCGGCGAAGGCGCTGGAGGGGCTCGACGGGCTCGAACTGGACGAGGAGACCAAGCAGCTGTTCCTCTTCGGCAATGCGGCGCGCGTCTACAAGCTGTAGGGTGCTGGCATGACAGGATCCCCGCCGCCGTTCATCGCGCTGATCGCGCACGACCAGAAGAAGCCGGACATGGTCGCCTGGGCACGCCAGCACCGCGCCGTGCTGACGGGCCGCCCGCTGGTGGCGACCGGCACGACCGGCTCGCTCCTGAAGGCCGACATGCCCGAGCTGGACATCCGCCTCATGAAGAGCGGGCCGCTCGGCGGCGACCAGCAGATCGGCGCGCTGATTGTCGAGGACCGGATCGGGCTGCTCGTCTTCCTCGTCGATCCGCTGTCGCCGCATCCCCATGACGTCGACGTCAAGGCGCTGACCCGGCTCGCGGTGGTCTACAACGTGCCGATGGCCTGCAATTTGGCGACGGCAGATCGCCTCATCACGAGCGTCTGAGTTTCACCCGCCCGTCGTCACGCGCGTTTCCCTTTGGGATTGTACCGCTTGTAGCGGACCTCTTTCCCACGGTGGTCGGCGGCGAGGCCGACCTCGGCCAGCACGCCGAACACAACAACTCTAGATCTCGCGAGCTTTTCCAAGTCTGCCGCCACCGCCAGGCACTCGTCGGGATGCGGGAACTCCCCCTCCATGTTTTCGGGATATCGTAGTTCGTGGTCGTGATTCAGATCGACCAGCCAACGGATTAGGTGATCGAGATTGTCGATCGTCGGAAACTTGCGAGCGCAACAGGCAGCATAGGCCTTCGCGTGATCATGGCCGAGATTGGTTATCTCGAGATAGGTCGCTCCATCGCTTAGGAGGTACGACTTCAGCAACAGCTCGACAGCATGTGAAAGGGCATAGAATTGCGGGTAGACGACCTTGTTCTCACCATGCTGGTTGAGGAGCTCGAACGCCCGTAGGAATTGGCTCCCTCTATCGCAGAATTCCTTCGCGAGAACGTCCTGCGGGACATCAACTTGGACTATCGGCTTGTCAGTCATGCCATGACCACGCCTCTTGAACAGCGCCGTCTCCGACGGGGTTACCTCGTGCTGGGATCGATCACTCCCCCGGCGCGCGTGCCTCGATGGCGAGGGCATGGACGCGGCCCTTGAGCTCGGCATCGAGCACCTGATTGATCATCCGGTGGCGGTCCACGCGCGAGCGACCGGCGAAGGCCCCGGAGACGACTTTCACACGGAAATGGGTCTCGCCGCCCTCCCGCCAGCCGCCATGGCCCTGGTGGTGGTGGCTCTCGTCGATCACGTCGAGCGCGGTCGGCGCGAAGGCCTCGGTCAGCTTGTCGGTGATGGCGGCGTGGACGGTCATGGTCTCTGGCGATCCTGGCTCGGCGGAGCCAACCATATCGGCGAGCCGGGCGCCGATCGCAAGCCGGCTGCCTCTTTCACCGCCTTGCGGGGGGTGCCGCGCCTCTGTTACATCGCGGCCGACAGGACGATCCGGGGGAAACCCATGCAGAAATTCACGACGCTGACCGGGGTTGCCGCGCCGATGCGCACGATCAATGTCGATACCGACATGATCATCCCCAAGCAGTACCTGAAGACGATCAAGCGGACCGGGCTTGGCGCCGGCCTCTTCTCGGAGATGCGCTTCAGGGACGACGGCTCGGAGAACCCCGACTTCGTCCTCAACAAGCCGGCCTACCGCAATGCGCAGGTCCTGGTCGCGGGCGACAATTTCGGCTGCGGGTCGTCGCGCGAGCACGCACCCTGGGCGCTGCTCGATTTCGGCATCCGCTGCGTGATCTCCACGTCGTTCGCCGACATTTTCTACAACAACTGCTTCAAGAACGGCGTCCTGCCGATCACGGTCACGTCGGAGGAGCTGGAGAAGCTGTTCGAGGACGCCGACCGGGGCTCGAACGCGACGCTGACCATCGACCTCGCGGCGCAGGAAATCCGCGGCCCCGACGGCGGCACGATCAAGTTCGACCTCGACCCGTTCCGCAAGCATTGCCTGATGAACGGCCTCGACGATATCGGCCTCACCATGGTGAAGGCCAAGTCTATCGACGCCTTCGAGGCGACCGCCGGCGCCGCCCGGCCCTGGATGTAAGACCTTTGGGAAACCGCGCCATGGAACGCCGCCTGATCTCCACGGGATCCCCGTTCGAAAAGGCGGCAGGCTATTCGCGGGCCGTCGTGCAGGGCGGCTTCGTCTTCGTCGCCGGCACCACCGGCTACGACTACACGACCATGACCCTGCCGCCGACCGTCGAGGGGCAGGCGCGCAACTGCCTGAAGACCATCGCGGCGACGCTGCGCGAGGCCGGCACGTCCATGGCCGAGGTGGTGCGCGCGACCTACTACATCACGGAGGCGGCAGACGCCGACAAGGTGTTCCCGATCTTTGGCGAGATGTTCGGCGACATTCGCCCGGCCGCCACGCTGCTGGTGGTCGCGGGGCTGCTGAAGCCCGAAATGAAGATCGAGATCGAGGTCACCGCCGCCATGCCGGCAACTGCCGCGCCTGACGCGCTGTTCTCCTGATCAGGCCATGAACAAACCGACCCAGCCGAACCTTGCGGATCTGCGCGCCGAGATCGACCGGATCGACCAGGCCATGCACGGCCTGCTCATGGAGCGCGGCCAGATCATCGAGACGCTGATCGAGGTGAAGAAGACCGCCGAGACCGGCTCGGCCTTCCGCCCGGCGCGCGAGGCGGACGTCGTCCGCAGCCTCGTCGAGCGCCACAAGGGCATCCTGCCCGTCGAGTTGATCGTGCAGATCTGGCGGCAGATCATCTCGACCTTCACCTATGTGCAGGCGCCGCATTCGGTCCATGTCGTGATGGGACCGGAGCAGGAAAATGCCCGCGAACTCGCCCGCTTCCATTTCGGCTTCGGCGTGCCGCTGGTGAAACATTCCAGCCCCGGCTCCGTCATCGCCGCCATCGGCCGCGACCGCGGCGATCTCGGCCTGATCGGCCTCGGCCCCGCGAAAGAGCCCTGGTGGGAGAAGCTGGCGCTGCCCGACCAGCCGATCGCCATGGCGACCGCGCCGGCCATCGCCCGCGCCGCCAGCCCGCGCCCGCCGCAGGCGCTCGTCATCGGCCACCCTTCCATCGACACGGCCGGTCTCGACACCCGGCTCGTGGCGCTGAGCCTGCCGACCGCGCCGGCGGTCCATGTCGATGCGGTGCTTGCCAGCGCCGATGCCGGCGGGCGGCACCACATTCTCGCCTGGGGGCCGCGCGAGGCCTCCGAGGAGGAGATCGCCCGCGACGCGGCCTCCGGGCTTCCGGTTGAAGCGGCCCGCACGGTCGGCTACACCGCAAGGCCTGTCGCGGCCTGATCTATTCCAGCGCCCGCCTTTTCCTCGCCGGTGTCACCATGAGCTCCGAAGTCCTGCGTCCCGTTCCCCGTCCCGGCGTCATGGCCATCGATGCCTATGTCCCCGGCAAGTCGGGCGCCCCGGGCGTCGCCAAGGTCTACAAGCTCTCGTCCAACGAGACGCCGCTCGGCCCGAGCCCGAAGGCGAAGGCCGCCTATGCCGATATCGCGGGCAAGCTGGAGCTCTATCCGGAAGGCTCGTCCGCCGCCCTGCGCGAGGCCATCGGCAGGCTCTACGGCCTCGATGCCGACCGCATCCTCTGCGGCTCGGGCTCGGACGAACTGTTGTCGCTGCTGACCAACGCCTATCTCGGACCGGGCGACGAGGGCGTGTTCACCGAACACGGCTTCCTCGTCTACAAGATCGCGATCCTGGCTGCCGGCGGTACGCCCGTCGTGGTGCCCGAGACGAACCTGACCGCCGATGTCGACGCGATCCTCAAGGCGGTGACGTCGCGGACGAAGATCGTCTATCTCGCCAACCCCAATAATCCCACCGGCACCTACATTCCCTTCGACGAGGTCAAGCGGCTGCATGCCGGCCTGCCGAAGTCGGTGCTGCTCGTGCTGGACGCGGCTTACGCCGAATATGTCCGGCGCAACGACTACGAGAGCGGTCTCGAACTGGTGGCGTCCAACGAGAACGTCGTGATGACGCGCACCTTCTCGAAGATCTACGGGCTTGCCGCGCTGCGCATCGGCTGGATGGTCGGCCCGGCCCACCTGATCGACGCGGTCAACCGCATTCGCGGGCCGTTCAACGTCAATGCCGCGGCGATCGCGGCGGGCGCGGCCGCCATCGAGGACCAGGCCTTCATGCGCGAAGCCGTGGACTTCAACGAGACCTGGCTGCCCTGGCTCTCCGCCGAGATCGGCAAGCTCGGCCTGAAGGTGACACCCTCGGTCGGCAATTTCCTGCTGATCCACTTCCCCGGGGATGCCGGCAAGACCGCCAACGATGCCGACGCCTTCCTCGTCTCGAAGGGCCTCGTGCTGCGCAAGGTCGCGGCCTATGGCCTGCCGGACGCGCTGCGTCTCACCGTCGGCACCGAGGAGGCCAACCGCCACCTTGTCGCCTCGCTCGCCGAGTTCATGAAGCGGTGAGCACCGAGGCCCACTTCGACAAGGTCGCGCTGATCGGCATCGGGCTGATCGGCTCGTCCATCGCGCGCGCGCTGAAGCAGCTTTCGGTCGCGGGTCATGTGGTCGCCGCCGACCGCTCCGAGGCGGTGGTGCGGCGCGTGCAGGAACTCGGCATCGCCGACGAGGCGACCACCGATCTCGGTGCCGCCGTTGTCGATGCCGACCTCGTCATCGCCTGCGTGCCGGTCGGTGCCATGGGCGTGGTCGCCGAGGCCATCGGCCCCCATCTGAAGCCCGGCGCCATCGTCTCCGATGTCGGCTCCACCAAGGGCTCGATCGTCGCGCAGATGGCGCCGCATATGCCCGCGGGCGTTCAGCTCATCCCAGCCCACCCGGTGGCCGGCACGGAACATTCCGGGCCGGATTCAGGCTTTCCCGAGCTGTTCCACGGCCGCTGGTGCATCATCACGCCGACGGACGGGGCCGATCCCTTAGCCGTCGCAAAGGTCGAGGCCTTCTGGCAGGCGCTGGGCTCCAAGACGGAAGTCATGGCGCCCGACCACCACGATCTCGTCCTCGCCATCACCAGCCACGTCCCCCACCTCATCGCCTACAATATCGTCGGCACCGCCTCGGACCTCGAACAGGTCACCGAGGGCGAGGTGATCAAGTTCTCGGCCGGCGGCTTCCGCGACTTCACGCGCATCGCGGCCTCCGATCCGACCATGTGGCGCGACGTCTTCCTCCACAACAAGGAGGCGGTGCTGGAGGTGCTGGGCCGGTTCACGGAGGACCTCATCGCGCTCCAGCGCAACATCCGCTGGGGACAGGGCGACCAGCTGTTCGACCTGTTCACGCGCACGCGCGCCATCCGCCGCTCGATCATCGACCAACGGCAGGATACGGCGGACCCGGATTTCGGCCGCGGCCGGAAATAGGCTGGCCGCCCGATGACCGCCCAGTTGCTGACCGCCGACCAGATCATCGCGCTGCTCGACCTGAAGCCCCATCCGGAGGGCGGGCATTTCCGCGAGACCTTCCGGGATGGCGCGGGCGTCGGCGGGCGGGCCGCGTCCACAGCGATCTACTTCCTGCTGACGCGTGGCGAGCGCTCGCACTGGCACAGGGTCGATGCCACGGAGGTCTGGCACTGGCACGCCGGTGCGCCGCTGATCCTCTCCATCGCGCCGACCGATAGGGGGCCGGTCACCGACCACATCCTCGGCACGGACCTTGCCGCCGGCGAGCGCCCGCAAGGGGTGGTGCCGCCGCATCACTGGCAGGCGGCGACAAGCCTTGGCGACTGGACACTGGTCGGCTGTACGGTCGCACCGGGCTTCGACTTCGCCGGTTTCACGCTGGCCGCACCCGGCTGGCGGCCGGGCTCCTGACCGCTTCGAGTTTCCGATGACCGATTCCACTGCCAGCGACATCAGCCTCGTTCGTGACCTTGAGGAACGACTGTTCAACGCCTGGCCGGCGCTCCAGACGGTGCATGTCGACGGCTGGCTGCTGCGCATGGCCGGCGGCCACACCAAGCGCTCGAACGCGGCAAGCCAGCTGCATCCCTCGACGTTGCCGGCTGAAGACCTGATCCGCACCGTGAAGACGACCTACCGCCGCGCCGGCATCGAGCCGATGGTGCGTGTCACGCCGTTGTCGACGCCCGGCACCGACGCGGCGCTGGAGGCGGCCGGCTGGACCTTCTACGACCCGACCATGGTCATGACCGCCTCGCTGAAGGACCGGGTGAAGCTCGAAGGCGCCGGTACGGCGAGCATCGTCATGGCCGAGGAGCCGTCTCAGGCCTGGATCGAAGGCGCGGCGGCGGCCTATGAACTGGCCGACTGGCAGCGCGACATGCTGGCCGCCATCGTCTCCAACATCCGCGTCGAGGCGGCCTTCGCCACGGTCTATGTCGAGCGCGAACCGCTCGGCTATGGCATCGCGGTGGCCGAGCGCGGCTATGTCGGCCTCTACGACCTTGCAGTATCGCCCGCCGCGCGCGGCAGCGGCGTCGGTGCGCGCATGGTCACGTCGCTCTTGCACTGGGGTCGCTCGAAAGGTGCGGGCACGGCCTATCTGCAGGTGCGCGAGGCCAATGCGAAGGCGCAGGCGCTCTACAGTCGGCTGGGGTTTTCCGAGGTCTATCGCTACTGGTGCCGGCGCCCGCCGGCGGCGTGAGCGCCTATCGCGCGATGAGATCCTTCGCCGCGACCACCGAGCCCGCGACGATTAGGGCGACGGATACCGCGAGCACGAGGCTCGGCTGCGCGAAGCCGAAGGCGACCAGCGCCAGCGTCGACAGGACCGGCGCAGCGTAGCTCGCTGCCCCCAGCACCTGGATGTCGCCGCGTTTCATGCCGTTGTCCCAGAGGTAGAAGGCAGCGCCCACCGGACCCAGTCCGAGGGCGACCACCGCCGCCCACTGGATCGCGCCCGAGGGCCAGACCGTCGTCTCGAGCGCCAGATGGCACACAAGCGCGAGGACCGCAGTGGCGAGGCAGAAGCCGGCAACCGCCTCCGTTGGCGCGTTCGGCAACAGACGCGCCGTCACCGAATAGGTCGACCAGACGAGCGCGCAGCCGAGCGCGGCCGCATAGCCGGCCAGGTGGGCGGCGGCGAACCCCCCGCCGAGGCCCCCGCGCCCGCCGATCAGCAGCATCGTGCCGGCGAGGCCGAGCAGCGCGCCGATGACGTGATGGCGCTTCAGGCTCTCGCCCGGCAGCAGCGCCGAGAAGACCACGATCAGCAGCGGCCAGAGATAGTTGAGGAGATTGGCTTCCGCCGCCGGGGCATAGCGCAGCGCGGTGAAATAGAGCGCGTGATAGCCGAACAGGCCGGCAATGCCGTGTGCCCACACGAGCGGCGGCTGAGCGAGCAGCTTCAGGCCACCCGGCCGTGCGGCGACCACGGCGAGGCCGATGCCGCCGCCGATGGCGAAGGTCATGGCGGTCAGTTGGAACGGGGGTATCAGGCCCGAAGCGGCCGTGAATAGCGCGAGCAGGCCCCAGAGGCCGATGGCCCCGAAGCCGAGTAGCGTCGCAGAACGGGACGCGGTCCCGGAGGAGGACATCATGGACGGCCCGTAGCGGCGGGCGGCGACGTGGTGTCACCGGATCGGGCACGCACGGCGCGGGCAACCCGCGCCGGTGGGATCAGCGGCGGCGCTGCGGGCCGCCGGGACGGGCGCCGCCCGGACGCGGACCTGGGGGCGGGGCATCGCCCTTGTGGCGGAAGACGAGCCGGCCCTTGTCGAGGTCGTAGGGCGTCATCTCCACCGTGACGCGGTCGCCGACCAGCGTCTTGATGCGGTTCTTCTTCATCTTGCCGGCCGTGTAGACGACGACCATGTGGCCGTTGTCGAGCTCGACGCGGAAACGCGCGTCGGGCATGACCTCGGTCACCTTGCCTTCGAAATTGAGGACGTCTTCCTTCGCCATATGTTTGGCTTCTCCGTCGGTGCACCGGACAGCCGGCGCAGAAAACCCCGGCTCGAGGCGGGGTGCCGCCAAATGCCAGGGTTCGCCTCATACAGAATTTGTCGACGCGGGACCACCCTCTTGCCGCCGGTACATCCGCGGTCGGCTGAATGAGGTGATCTCGCGTCTCGGGCTGAATCGCTGCATGCGATGGCGGCCTGCCGAAAGGGGCGGCCCGCCTGTCGCATGAAGAACCGGCCTCGCGCCACTAACGCGATGGGTCGGCATGGGTTCCGGAGGGGGGGATGGAACGGTGCCGGCCCGAAACGTCTCGGGCGCCGGGCCTCTTCAGCCTTGGAGCCTAGATGGGGACGGCTCCCCTGATTGCAAGGGCCGGCCTCAATGGGCGAGCGCCGGCCGCAGGGAAGCGACTACGCGCGCTGCGACCTGCAGCGCCGGCGTGCGCCCCGCAGCGATCTGCATGAGCCGGCGCGAGGCGAAGCCGTTATGGCCGCCGCGCCGGGCGCTGCGCTCGGCGAGAATGCGCTCGGCCTTGCCGAGATCGCCGCTGCGCATCAGGCTCTCGATATACATCTGCTCGAACAGGTCGCGCTGGGCGGCGCTGCCGCCGATCCAGGCCATCTGGGGCCGGGCGCGGCCAAGCCTTGCGGCGGCTTCGCCGTAGCGGCCCTGCTGGAAGGCCAGGAGGCCCTCCACGGCGGCGGCGCCGGCCGCGGCCGCAACGCGGGCATCGTGCGAACCGCCGTTCGCGGCATCGGCGGCCAGCGTCATCGCAAGGGCCTCGGCGTCCATCGTTCGCCCGGCGCCGAGCAGGGCGGTCGCGTAGTGCAGGTCGGCGAAGACCAGGCGGCGGTCGTGGACCCGGCGGGCGGCGATCTCGGCCAGTTCCTCCCAGCGATCGCCCACCTCGATGCCTTCGAGGTCGAGGCGCGCCAGCAGCGAGGCGCCGTTGGCGAGGTCGCGGTAGTCGTCGGTGCGCGCGGCGCGGATCTCGGCGTCGTAGAGGGCAAGAACCGCGTCGAAGCGGCGTTGCTCGATGAGGAACAGCGCCAGGTGCCAGTACATGTGGAACGAGAAGTTGCTGCAGTGTTTCCAGGTCTGGCGGGTGGCGTCGAGCCAGGCTGCACCCTCGCGCGAGCGGCCGGTCATTTCCAAGCAATGGGCGACCGCGTGACGGCCCCAGGCGTCGCGGGGCGCGAGCTCGATCGCGCGCCGGCCGGTCGCCTCTGCGAGGTCCGTCTCGCCGCTCTCCTCCAGCGCGAAGGCGAGGCAGCCGAGGACGAAGCCATGGTGGGGCGTGCCCGCAAAGGCCGGGGAGCGCCGGCGCAGCGTCGCCAGCATGCCCGGCACGTCGCCGCTCATGAAGCGGATCTGGTGCGACAGTTTCAGCGCGAGAGCGTCCTGCGGCATGGTCTCGAGCCGGCGTTCCAGCTGTGCCGCGCCCGCCAGAGGATTGCCGTCGAGCCAGGAGCGCAAGGCCGCGCGATAGGCGTCCGCGGGATCGTCGGGGGCAGCGAGGCGATCGGCGCTCGCAAGGGACGCATGGGCGTCGCCCAGCAGTTCCGGCCTGGCGAGAAGCAGCAGCATCAGGCCCTTCACCGCATGGGCGACGGGCTGGTCGGGGTCGGCGGCCAGCGCCGCACCAAGCCGGGCCGGCGCGGCCGCGTCGTGGGCCAGGACCGCCTCGACGAACCGGTCCCAGACGGCGGGCTCCTGTCCGGGAAGGCACGAGACGGACGGACCGGCTGATGTCGGGGGCATGACGGGCTCGCAGGGGCGTTGATGGCGTCTGCAAGGGGTTTCGGGACAACCGGCGGAGCGGTTACACCCGGTGCCTCACGTTGTCGTGAGAAGCCCTGCCTCAGGATCCGAACAGGCCGCGCGCAATGATCGCGAGGCCGCCGATGGCGATTACCGCCTCCAGCATCAGCGTGTGGAGGCGCACCGGCAGCCGGTCGAGGATCATCTTGGCGACGAAGCCGCCCGGCAGGGTGGCGAGGCCCACCAGAAGCGCGAAGACGAGCAGCGGGGCGGGCAGGGCGTCGTTCCAGCCGAAGGTCGCGGCCTTGGCAAGCCCGATGACGATGGAGATGGCGGCGTCCGTCGCCACCACCGCCTGTCCGGTCAAGCCCGATGCCATCAGGAAGGAGACGAGGATCACGCCCGCCCCGGTCGAGGCGCCGGTGACGAAGCCATAGGTGCCGCCAGCGGGGATGAGCTGCCAGCCCTGCAGGCGGAAGCCGGTGCGCGCGAGCCAGCGGCGCAGGGGCACGAGCGCGACCAGTACCGCGCCGATCAGGATGGCAGCGCCCCGCGAATCGAGCCGCGTGAAGCCGTAGGCCGAGAGAAGCACCAGCGGGATCGCCGCCGGCAGCATCAAGGCGACCTTCCGCCAGTCGACGCTCTCGCGCATGGCGGCGAACCGGCCGAAATTGGTGAACAGCGAGGCGATGGCGATGACCGGCACGACATTCTCCGCGCCGATGATCGGCACGAGCACCAGCGGCAGCAGCAGCCCGGTGCCATAGCCGGCCATGCCGCCGACCACGGCCGCGCCGAAGGCGGAACCGGCGACGATCGCCGCTTGCAGGAGGCTGACATCGGCGAGCGCAAAAGCCATGTCGGGCGGGGGATAATCCGTGGGCAGGCGGTTCGGCGTGGACGGCGAGGGCGGGGGCGTTCTAGGCTCGGTCCCTGTTCCCGTCCATCGCCAGCCGTGATTCGCCGCCATGCGCGAGAGCGCTGTTTCGCCATCTCAAAGCCCCGTCGAGACCCTCACCGGCACCATCGAACGGGTGACGTTCCACTCGCCCGCGACCGGCTTCGCGGTGCTGAAGGTGCGCGTGCGCGGCCGGCCGCAGCCGGTCGCCATCGTCGGCACGGCGTCGACGGTCGCAGCCGGCGAGATGATGACGGCAGAGGGTTCGTGGATCAACGACCGCACCCACGGCCTGCAGTTCAAGGCGAGCCGCCTTGTCACCGCGCCGCCGGCCTCGAAGGACGGCATCGAGCGTTACCTCGCCTCCGGCGCCATCAAGGGCATCGGCATCGCCACCGCCCACAAGATCGTCCAGGCCTTCGGCAAGCGTACCTTCGAGGTGCTCGACAACGAGCCGCATCGGCTGAAGGAACTGCCCGGCCTCACAGACGCGCGGATCAGGCGGATCACCGAGAGCTGGGCCGAGGACCGCATCGTCCGCGACCTCGGCGTGTTTCTGCAGGAGCATGGGCTCGGCCCCGGCCAGGCGGCGCGGGTGTTCCGCGCGCTCGGGCCGGACTCGATCGGCCTGATCCGCCAGGATCCCTATCGCCTCGCCCGCGACGTGCGCGGCATCGGCTTCCTCACCGCCGACGGGGTGGCGACCTCGCTCGGCCTCGCGCGCGACGCGCCCGAGCGCATGCGCGCGGGGCTCACCTTCGCGCTCCAGCAGGCCCGCGACGACGGCCATACCGGCCTGCCGCGCCAGCAGGCGATCGAGCTTGCCGCCCGGCTGCTCGACGCCGACGAGAACCCCATCGCGGAAGCTGCCGAGGCGGAGGTTGCCGCGCGCAACGTCGTGGCCGACACGATCGGCGGCGAGCCGCATCTGTTCCTGAAGGATCTGCACCGCGCCGAGACGATCATCGGCGAGCGGCTGCGCGACCTCTCGACGGGCAAGCCGCCCTGGGGCGCCATCGACCTCGACCATGAGGTGCCGCGCGTCGAGGCGCGCACGGGCAAGCTGCTGGCGCCGTCGCAGCGCGAGGCGCTGACGACCATCCTCGCCGCCAAGGTCTCGGTCATCACCGGCGGGCCCGGTGTCGGCAAGACGACGCTGCTCGACACCGTGCTGAAGGTGCTGGCGCGGCATGATGTGAATGTCGTGCTCGCCGCCCCGACCGGTCGCGCGGCCAAGCGCATGGCCGAGCAGACGGGGCTCGAGGCGAAGACCATCCACCGCCTGCTCGAGATCGACCCCGAATTCGGCGCCTTCTCGCGGGGCCGCGACAACCTGATCGACTGCGACCTGCTGGTGGTCGACGAGACCTCGATGGTCGACGTGCCGCTCATGCTCGCCCTCGTCGAGGCCCTGCCGGCCGATGCCGCGCTGCTGCTCGTCGGGGACGTCGACCAGTTGCCCTCGGTCGGCCCGGGGCAGGTGCTTGCCGACATCATCAATTCCGGGCTCGTGCCGGTGGCGCGGCTGACCGAGGTGTTCCGGCAGGCCGAGGCGAGCCGCATCATCGCGAGCGCCCACCGCATCAACCACGGCGAGATGCCCGAGCCGCCGGTGCCGGGCGAGGCCAGCGATTTCTACTTCGTCGAGATGAACTCGCCGGAGGACGGGCTCGCCAAGATCATCGAGATCGTCAAGGAGCGCATACCCCGCCGCTTCGGCTTCGATCCCGTTCGCGACGTGCAGGTGCTCTCGCCGATGAACAAGGGGCTGCTGGGCGCGCGCAACCTCAACATCGAGCTGCAGAAGGTGCTCAACCCGCCGGCGGGCCGCTCGATCGAGCGCTACGGCTGGACCTATGCGGCCGGCGACCGGGTCATGCAGACCGCCAACGACTATGACCGCGATGTGTTCAACGGCGATCTCGGTTCGGTGCTCAGGATCAACGAGGAGGAGGGCGAACTCGTCGCGCTCTTCGACGGGCGGCAGGTGGTCTATCCCTTCGCGGAGCTGGAAAACCTCGTGCCGGCCTATGCGACCACGATCCACAAGAGCCAGGGCTCGGAATATCCGGCCGTGGTCATTCCGGTGACGACGCAGCACTACCCGATGCTGGCGCGCAACCTGATCTACACGGCGGTTACGCGCGGCCGCTCCTTCGTGGTGCTGGTCGGGGAACCGAGGGCGCTTAGGATCGCGGTGGATGGCGGGCGGGCGCGGGTGCGGGTCACCAAGCTGCGGGAGTGGTTGCAGGGGTAGGGCTGCATCGGTGAAATGCGTCCTTCGAGGCTCGGGCTTTGCCCTCGCACCTCAGGATGAGGGAGGTTGAGACCGGCATCCAGGGCGGCAAGGCGATGCGCGTCGCACTTCATGACAGCCGGCGTGCAGTCCCCCCTCCTCATCCTGAGGTGCGAGCGAAGCGGGCCTCGAAGGACGCACTTCGCCGGTGCCGCGAGCGCGCTTCAGAACAGCGGCTTCAGCGCCAGATGCGCGCCGAGCAGCAGCAGCCCAACGAGGAAGCACGTCCGGAACGTCGCGGCGCTGATGCGCGAGCGGATCACCTGGCCGACCCACATGCCGGCCAGCGCCGGCAGCAGCATCCAGGCCGAGAACACCGCCGTGCCGAGCTGCAGCGTTCCCTCGCTCGCCAGACCCAGGCCGAGCGCGATGGTGGCGACAAGGAAGGTGATGCCGAGCGCCTGGACGAGGTCGTCCTTCTCGAAGCCGAGCGCCTGCAGATAGGGAACCGAGGGCATGACGAAGATGCCGGTGCCGGCAGAGACGACGCCTGTCGCGAGGCCAACGATGGGCGACAGCCAGGGTTCGGCGGCGGCCGGGACCTTCGGGCGGATCGAGGACAAGGCCAGCCCGGCATAGATCATCAGCACCACGCCGAGCGCGACCGCCGCGTGGCCGGCCGACGACCCCGTGATGATGCCGGTGCCGGCGAAGGTGCCGACCGCGATGCCGGCGAGCAGCGTGCCGAGCCGCTTCGTCAGGGCCCGGAGGTTCGGACCGAAGGCGATCTGCCAGATGTTGGTCAGCAGCGAGGGCACCAGCATCCAGGAGGCTGCCTGCGCCGGTGTGACGATCAGGCTGAGCAGGCCGACCGCGATGGTCGGCAGGCCGAGCCCGATGACGCCCTTGACCAGGCCGGCGAGGACGAAGACGGCGGAAGCGACGGCGAGGATGAACATGATGGCTCCGGGCGTGTCATGAGCGGCGAAACGGGACGGCCGTCAATCTCGCCGTAGGACTGCGCCGACGCTTCGGCCGTGGCCGAACCATTGTTGCGGGCCGGGCTCTAGGGTGCTCCCATGAGACCGGGAGACAGGCCATGAGAGAAGGTCCATCCATTGCCGAGGTCGCTTCGCTGATCGGCGACCCCGCGCGCGCCAACATGCTGGGCGCGCTGATGTCCGGCCGGGCGCTGACGGCGGGCGAGCTTGCCAACGAGGCCGGGATCACCGCGCAGACCGCCAGCGGCCATCTCGGCAAGCTGCGCGAGGCCGGCCTGCTGATCGTCGAGGCGCAGGGGCGCCATCGCTATTTCCGCCTGTCGGGCAGCGATGTCGCGCAGGTGCTCGAAGGCCTCATGGGCATTGCCGCGCGCACCGGCAACCTGCGCACCCGCACCGGCCCGCGCGACCCCGACATGCGCCGCTCGCGCGTCTGCTACGACCACATGGCGGGCGAGTGGGCGGTGCGCCTGTTCGAGGGCTTCATCGCGACGGGGCGCCTGGCGCCTGCCGACGGCGCCGTGTCGCTGACGCTGGCGGGCCGTGCCTTCTTCGTTGCGGAGGGCGTCGATGTCGCGGCGCTGGAGCAAAGCCGCCGGCCGCTCTGCCGCTCCTGCCTCGACTGGAGCGAGCGGCGGCCGCATCTCGGCGGCTCGCTCGGCAAGGCGGTGCTGGACCTTGCGCTGCAGCGGGGCTGGGCACGGCGGGCGCCGACCGGCCGCACGCTCGCCATCACGCCGCCCGGCCATCTCGCCTTCCAGGCCTGGCTGCGCGAGGACGAGGCGGTCCGCCGCCGCGCCTGAGCGATACACTCGGATACCGAAAGAGGGCGGTCCCGCCATGATCGCAACCTGAATCCCGCCGCAAAGCCGGGATGATCTTCGCCCGTCGATGTCGGGTTGGAATGGGTTCGATGATGGATGATCTGCTGCGCAGGGTCGCCAGACGGGGAAAGCAGTTCACGGCGCAGGTTGCCATGTCGATCATTGCCGCGGCCTGCGCGGCGGTGATCGTGCCGCGCATCCTGCCGTTGTTCGGGCAGGGTCAGCCCGAGCAGGCAGTCCGCACTTTGCCGGCGCCGCGTCTGGCCACGCCGGCGGTCGATCTCGAAATGCTGTTCGCGCGCGAACAGCCGCGTCCGCCGGAAGCTTTCGAAAGCGCCTTCGTCGAGAAACAGACATCGGTTCTGCCGGTGGTCGCCAGCGTCGTGCAGCGGCCCGCCGCGGCCCAGCCGCAGGCGCGCACCGCCGAGCGCCGCCGCCCGCTGGTTCCCGTGCCGGAGCCGCGGCCGCAGGCGCCGCTGGAGCTCGTGGCGATGGCAAGCCCGCCAGCCGCGCCCACCGCTGCGGACCAGCCGAAACTGTTCGGCTGGTCCTTGCCCCGGATGCCGCTGGAAGACCGGATCACCGGCACGATCTCCTCGGCCCGCAGCACGGTGGCCCGGCTGTTCAACTGACGGCAACGGGCGGGTCAGGCTTTGCGGCTCTCCAGCCTGGCCTTGCCCGCGGGCTCGGCCCTGGCCGGTTCCGGCGCGTCGCCTTCCGGTTCCTTGTCCGGCGGCGTCTGAACCTTCTGCACCGGCGGCGCGATGATGATGCCGCGCTGGCGGAAGCGCATCAGGATCGCAAGCTGCAGGTCGGAACGCACGGTGAGCGAATAGTCGACATTGGTGACCACGCCGCGCAGCTCGAATTCGAGGCCGAGGTCGCCGAAGCGCATGAGGAAGACGCGCGGCGGCGGGTCCTGGACGATATAGCGGTTGTCGCAGGCTGCGGCGATCATCTGGTCGCGCACTTCCTCCGGGTCCGAATCGTAGGCGACGCGGACCGGGATCGCCACGCGGCCGAGCGTGTTGGAGTGCGTCCAGTTCTTGACCACGCCGGAGATCAGCTCGGCGTTGGGCAGGATGACGGTGGCGCGCTCGAAGGTCTCGATCTCGGTCGAGCGCACCGAGATCTTGCGGACATAGCCTTCCTCGCCCTTCACCACGATGGAATCGCCCACCCGGATCGGCCGCTCGGCGAGCAGGATCAGGCCCGACACGAAGTTGGAGACGATGGACTGGAGGCCGAAGCCGATGCCGACCGACAGCGCGCCGGCAATGATGGCGACATTGGAGAGGTCGAGGCCGAGCTGACGAAGGGCGAGGCCCGCGACCATGGCGAAGCCGGCATAGCCGAGGATGGTGGCGATCGAGTTCTGCAGGCCGGCATCGATCCCGGTGCGCGGCAGGACCTGTTCGCGGATCCATTTCAGGACGGCGCGCAGGAGTAGGAACCCGACGGCGAGCACGGCGCTCGATCCGACGAGGGACAGGACGAGGTTGCGCAGGTCGCCGAAGCGCAGGCCGAAGAAGGCGTCCTCCAGCGAGGCACCGGCCCCGCCGAACCCCCAGGGTCCGAACACCGCCATGGCCGAGGCGATCAGCACGATGACGTGCAGCATGCCGCCGAGCAGCGTGCCGATCAGGTCGAGCCGTTCCGGTCTGATGCCGATGGCGACCGACAGCGAACGGCCGCGCAGCGTGGAGGGGCCGAACCATTCGGCGATCACAGCGTCGATCAGGGCGAGCAGCATGACCGTCGCCGCGGCGATGAGGACAGCCGCCGCGATGCGGCTCGCGACGAAAGCGGCGAGCGCGACGTAGCCGGCCATGAGCGCCACGACGATGACGGCGAGGCCGAGCCAGAGGGCCGGCCTGGTCCAGCCCCAGGCCTGCGGCTCGGAGGCGTCGGATGCCACCTCATCGCCGTCCCGCGGCCGTTCCATGGTCCGGCGCAGGAACCACAGGATCACCGCCCCGATGCCGATGGCGGTCAGGCTGGTGATGAAGGCGGTGACCGAAACGGGGGCGACGATCACCCGCGTGAAGGCCAGCAGGACCAGTCCGCTCGCGACCACCCAGGCGGCTGCGCGCGTGGCCAAGAACACCGCCTCGGCATAGGCGTCGGGCAGGCGGATCAGGCGGTAGGCCGGCGCGCCGGGGGCAAGCGCGCCCTGCATGATGCCGCGGGTCAGCGAGACGATGAAGATGGCGATGATCACCGCGGCGGGGACGAGCGGTTCGGCGCGCGGCAGGACGAGGTCAAAGTTCTCGGCAATCAGCAGGCCGACCCCGACGAGGATCGGCAGGACCAGGGCGCGCTCGCCGGCGACCCGGAAGGAGGCGAGCACGCGCGCCAGCTTGGAGGCGGGCTCGTCGGCCGGGCTGCCGTAGAGCCCGCGACGGCGCAGCCAGCGGTAGATGGCGGTGAGCGCGAAGGCTGCGAGGAGGCCAACGAGCGCCGCCGCGGCCAGCCGCCCGAGCCCGACGACCGCGGTCAGGTGGTCCCACCAGTCGGTGAGGAGGTAGTTCGCCGAGCGCATGAAGCGCGGCAGGGCGTCGATCAGGTGGGTCCAGAAGCGCGGATCGACGATCGGCACCGAGCGCTCGAAGAGCTGGGCGGTGAAGAGCTGGCGGCGGCGGTCGGTGATGCGCTCGGCGAGCTGGTCGACGCGCACCTGCTGGACCTTGATCGCGCGCACGCGCGCATCCAGCTCGCCGACCGCCCTGGTCTGCTCGTCGCGCTGCTGGCGGGCCTCGGGCGCTTCGGCGGGCGCGTTGTCGGCCGGCTTCGGCCCGAGCTGGTTCAGCCGGTCGCGGGCCTCGGCGAGGCGCGGTTCGACCTGGCCCTGCGCCGTGCCGAGCGCCTCGCGGATGGGGTCGAGCCGCGATCGGAGGTCGGCGAGTTCCTGTTCGGACAGGCGGCGTTCCAGCATGACCTCGACCTGGTCGAGCGCCGTCTTCGCGGTATCGGCCGCGTCGCGCGCGGGCGCGGCTGCCGGTGGCGGCGCAGGGGCAGCCGTCTGCGCGAAAGCGAGTGGCAGCGCGCCGAAAGTCAGTGCGCAGAACAGGAGAGTGCTGAGGAAGGCCTGTCGGAGGCGCGGGAGCATGGCGTGTCCGGTGGATTGACGAATCGTCCGCCGCACCATGGCACAGCAAGGCCGGTCATCCGAGGGCCGGCGCGCGGGCGGCTATTCGCGGGGAAGGACCGGGGCGTAGGGATTGTAGGAGGTCGCCGGCGGCGGCAGCGCCGTCTCGGCATCCTGAACACTCTGGCGATTGATCGCGTCGAGCACCGCACGCAGCGCGTCGCGGTCGCGGGTGATGTCGCGCAGCGGGGCCGCCGCGCCGGAGCGGCGGATCAGGGCCTGCGGATCGGGCAGGATGAACGGGTCGTCCCACGCACCCTGGACGATGAAGGGCAGCTCGAAGTTGGGCTCGGGCACGCCGGCTGCCGTCGTCCGGCGCTTCAGCGTCGCGACGCCGCGCATGTCGAGCTCGCGGGTCGGCAGCCGCGCCACACCTTCGGCATTGATGCGCACCACCTGGCCGTCGATCAGGAGATCGGTCGTCGTCGCGACGCCACCCGCAATTCTGACGGTGGCAGCGATGCGGTCGTAGGGCGTGCGGCCGGACCTCGCATCGGCGCCGGTCGTCGCCAGCGGCCGGCGCTCGAGCCGGCGCAGCACAGCCTCGGCGTTGAAGCCGTGGAAGGCGCCCTCAATGGCGGTCAGCGTGACCTGGCCGTTGGCCGTGCGGGCGAGGTCCGCCATGCTGGTGCCATGCGCCTCGATGGCCATCTGGACGTTGGCGGTGCCGTCCAGCCGGCGGAACCCGAACCATTCGCCGAGGCCGAGGCCGAGCTGGGCGCGCTGCACATTCAGCGACGAGCGCACCTCCATTTCATCGCCGCGGGGCGCCACGACGAGCGCGCCGGACAACGTGCCGCCATAGGCCTGCGCCTCGCCGAGCGTGACAGTCAGGCGGCCGCCGCGCGCGACCACCGAGGCCGCCGACCGGCCGAGGCGCGCCTGGCCGACGATCAGTTCGCTTGCCGACAGGCGCAGGTCGAGATCCGTGGAGGCGATCGCCGACAGGTCGATCGGGCGGCGGTTCCAGCCCTGGCCGCTCTCGGCCATCAGCCGGAGATCGCGGAAATAGGAGGTCGCCACCACCCGGCCCGCATCCAGCGTGCCCTGAACCTGCGGGCGGGCGCCCTCGAAGCTGATCGTCAGCGCGCCGTCGGCGACATTGCCGTCGAGCTCGGTATTGACCTTGGTGAAGGCCAGCGAATTCGGCAGCAGCTGCACGTCGCCCTTGAGCGAGAAGGCGCCGAATGAGGGGCCGACGCCGGGGTTCTGGCCGATCCAGCGCAGGAACTGGCGCAGCGAGGCGGTCTCGATGGTCATCGACCCGGCGGCGGTCAGCGTGTCGCCATTGGTGACAGTGCCCTCGAAGGCCGTCCGCAGCGGCGCCGACGCGACGCGCATCTTGACGCCCGTCGGTTCGGCGGTGAACAGCGCTGCCGGACGGGCGATGACGGCATTGACCTCCACGGTCTCGCCATTGACGACAAGGCTGCCGGAGACATTGGCCTGGCGGTTCTGGCCGGGCCAGGAGACGGCGAAGTCGATGGCGCCGAGCTGGAGCCGCATGGCGGCCTTCTCGTCGTCGATGACAGCCTCGCCGTCGACGATGCGCAGATCGGGCACGCTGCCGGCCGGCGCGCGGGATGCCTCGCGCAGGCGGTTGAAGGCCTTGTCCCAGTTGGAGGCGCCATCGCGTGCGACCCTGACCGCGATGCGCGGCCGGACCAGCGTATATTCCGAGATGGACACCGTGCCGGTCAGCAGCGGCAGCAGGCGCAGCGAGCCGACCACGGCGTCGGCGGTCGCCTGCGGCTCGGCGGCATCAGGCTCGGCGAGCCGCACGCCTTCCAGGCGAACGGAGAGCTGCGGCAGCACGGAGACGGAGACCCGGCCGGTGATGGTCGCCGGCACGCCCAGCCGGCGGAACAGCTCGGCGGCGACGTCGCGGCGCACCGTCTCGGTGGGCAGCAGCACCGGCACGAGCGCAATCATCGCGCCGAGCGCCACGATGAGGGCGCCCGCGGCGATCAAGACCCGCTTGAGGGATGAGGCAAGGCTCACGTGGCGCGATCCTGCAGGGCCCGGGCTCCGAACGGCAACGGGCGGCGACTATAGCGATGCTAACGTTGCAGGGAAGATGGAGAGTGGGCGTGGCAAATCCATGGCCGCCGGCGGGCCATTCGCGGCATGAAAAAGGGGAGGCCGCGGTGGCCTCCCCTGTTGATCGGGCGATAGGGTCTGGCGGCGATCAGGCGCCGGCCGCGGCCAGCAGGTTGCGGGCGACGGTGAAATTCGCTTCCGTGTTGGCGCGGATCTCGTCGACGGTGACGCCGTCGGCGAGTTCCAGCAGCGTCATGCCGGAGCCGCCCTTCTTGTCGATGGCGAAGACGCCGAGGTCGGTGATCACGATGTCGACCACGCCGGCGCCGGTCAGCGGCAGGTTGCAGCGCTTCAGCAGCTTCGGGCCGTCCTTGGCCGAGTGCTCCATCACCACGACGACCTTCTTGACGCCGGCCACGAGGTCCATGGCGCCGCCCATGCCCTTTACCATCTTGCCGGGGATCATCCAGTTGGCGAGATCGCCGTTCTCGGCCACCTGCATGGCGCCGAGGATGGACAGGTCGATGTGGCCGCCGCGGATCATCGCGAAACTGTCGGACGACGAGAAATAGCTGGTCGTCGGCAGTTCGGTGATGGTCTGCTTGCCGGCATTGATCAGGTCGGCATCCTCCTCGCCCTCGAAGGGGAAGGGGCCCATGCCGAGCATGCCGTTCTCCGACTGGAGCTGCACGCTCATGCCGGCGGGGATGTGGTTCGACACCAGCGTCGGGATGCCGATGCCGAGGTTCACGTAGTAGCCGTCGCGCAGTTCCTTGGCGGCGCGGGCGGCCATCTGGTCACGGGTCCAGGCCATGGTCGTGTCTCCTTTCAGGCCGCCTTGGGGCGGGTGGTACGCTGCTCGATGCGCTTCACGGCATTCGGCACATGGACGATGCGCTTCACATAGATGCCGGGCGTGTGGATGTCGTCGCCGTCGATCTCGCCGATCTCGACGACATTCTCGGCCTGGACGATGGTCATGCGCGAGGCGGTCGCCATCATCGGGTTGAAGTTGCGGGCGGTCTTGCGGAAGACGAGGTTGCCCTCCTTGTCGGCCTTCCAGGCATGGACCAGCGAGATGTCGGCGAACAGGCCGCGCTCCATCACATATTGCTCGCCGTCGAACTCGCGGACTTCCTTGCCCTCGGCGATCACCGTGCCGACGCCGGTCCTGGTGAAGAAGGCGGGGATGCCCGCGCCGCCTGCGCGGATGCGCTCGGCGAGCGTGCCCTGCGGGTTGAACTCGAGCTGCAGCTCGCCGGACAGGAACTGCTGGGCGAACAGCTTGTTCTCGCCGACATAGGACGAGATCATCTTGGCGATCTGCTTGGTCTCCAGCAGGATGCCGAGGCCGGCGCCGTCGACGCCGGCATTGTTCGAGATGACGGTCAGGTTCTTCGCGCCCGAATCCCTGACGGCCTCGATCAGCACGTCCGGGATGCCGCAGAGGCCGAAGCCGCCGGACATCAGGGTCATGCCGTCCTTGATCTGGCCCGCCAGAGCCTCCCTGGCGGAGGAAAAGACCTTTGAACTCATCTCGAAATCGCCTCGTGCGGGGCCGCTCCGGCCCAGGGTGAATGCCTGCTGCATCGGCAAGGAACTGACCGGCGGACAATGGGGGATTTTCCGCGGTGCATCAAGATGAACCGCTCGTCAGGTTTGCGCGGCACCATCCGCCGAAATGCAGAGGCGGTCAGTAGCCGAGCACGCGCGGCAGCCAGAGCGCGATGTCGGGCACGGCAACCACCATGGCCAGCGCCACGAACATGGCGATGATCATCCAGAACACCCAGGGAATGGTGTCTTCCATCGGCACCTGCGCGATCCGGCAGGAGACCATCAGGTTGACCGCGAGCGGCGGGGTGAACTGGCCGATCGCGATCTTCATGGTCAGGATCACGCCGAACCAGACGAGGTCCCAGCCGAACGAATTGGCGATGGGGATGAGCACCGGCAGCAGGATCAGGAAGGTCGAGACGCCGTCGAGGAACATGCCGATGATGATCAGCGCGATCATCAGGAGCGCGATGGTGCCGTATTCGCCGAGGCCGAGGCCGACGATCCATCTGGCGATCGGCTCGACGATGCCGAGCGTCGAGGTCGACCAGGCGAAGACCGAGGCGAGCGCCACGACGATGAGGATGACGGCGGACAGCTCGCCCGCCTCCACCAGCATCTCGTAGACGTCGCGCAGCGTCAGCGTGCGATAGACGACGAAGCCGACGAACAGGCCGTAGGCGACCGCCATGACCGCGGCTTCCGTCGGGGTGAAGGCGCCGATGCGCATGCCGCCGAGGATGACGACCGGGGCCATCAGGCCCCAGATCGCTTCCTTGAACGTGCCCCAGACCGTCAGCTCATCGCCGTCGCGCCGCGATTGGCCGCCGAAATTCTTGATCCAGGAGATGATCAGGATCGGCACGATGATGGCGATGCCGGCGAGGATGCCCGGGAACATGCCGGCGGCGAAGATGGCCGGCACGGAGACGCCCGGCACCATCACCGCGTAGATGATGAAGGCGATGGAGGGCGGGATGAGGATGTCCGTGGCCGCCGCCGCCCCCACCGTCGAGGCGATGAAGGCTCTGGGATAGCCGTCCTTGATCATCGAGCGGGTGACGACCTGCCCGACCGCGGCGGAAGTCGCCGGTCCCGAACCCGAAATGCCGCCGATCACCATGGCGACCAGCACCGAGACGGTCGCGAGTGCGCCGCGGCCGGCGCCGACCAGGGCGGTGGCGAAACGCACCAGGCGCAGCGCGACGCCGGTGCGATCGAAGACCGAGCCGACCAGCACGAACATGGGAATGGCGATGAGCGGATATTTGGCGATGCCGGCATAGACGTTGGTCGGCACGGCCAGCATGCTCTGGCTTGCCAGCCAGATCGCCAGCGTGCCGGCGAGGCCAAGTGCGACGCCGATGGGCACCGCCGCCAGCAGCATGACGATGAAGGCGCCGAACAGGATGAAGCCGGTCATGCCTGTTCACCCCGCGCGAAGCGGATGATCCGGCCGATGGCCCTCCCGATGACGGCGATGGAGAGCAGCGGCAGCATGCCCGTATACATCCATTGGGGATGGCCGAGGCCGGGCGACATGACCTCGTAGCGGTACTCGTCCCAGGTCAGGCTCGCACCATAGACGAGCAGGATGCCGAAACAGACGATGACCAGCACCATCGCCCCGATCTCGAGGCGCGCCCGCCCTACGGGGCCACGGGTATCGGCGAAATAGCCGATGCGGATGTGCCGGCCCGCCGCGACCGCGAGCGAAGAACCGAGCAGCGTCACCACCACCATCAGCACCACCGAATATTCCTCGGTGAAGGCGAAGGAGACATTGGTCAGGTAGCGCACCACCACGTTGCCGAAGGTGATCAGCGCCATGCCGGCCATGGCGGCGGCAATGAGCACTTCCTCGATCCTGAGAGGCACGCGCGTCGTCGGGTTCGGCTGCGGAGCCGTCGGATCGAGTTCGGCTGACAAGGCGGGAGACTTTCGGGAGAGGAGCAGCGGTGACCGGGCCTCGATGGTCCGGCCACCCCATGCGGCGCTTGACGGAAGGCGTCAGCTTGCGGCGCTGGCCGCAGCCTCCGCCTTCTTGACGAGGTCGGCGCCGATCTGCGCCGCCCACTTGTCGAAGACCGGCCGCGTCGCGCGGGCGAAAACGCGCTTCTCCTCGGCCGAAAGCGTCACGGTGGCAACGCCGCGCCTGGCCAGCTCCTCGAGCGAGGACTTGTCGTTGGCATCGAGGACGCCGAGACCCTTGCGGGTCGCGCTGATCTGGCCCTTCGCCGCCTCGCGCGCGCTCTCGCGGATGATCTCCTGGTCGGCCGGCGCGAAAGTCTGCCAGACGCTCTTGGCGACATGGAACAGGCCCGCATCGGCGCAGTAGTTCCAGATCGTCATGTGCTTCTGGGCGAGCGCGTCCATCTTGAGGCCGAGGAACAGGTTGACCGGGTTCTCCTGTCCGTCGACCGCGCCCGTCGACAGCGCCGGCTGCAGGTCGGCGAAGGACATCTGCACCGGGTTGGCACCGAGGCCATTATAGATGTCGGAGAAGATGGCGCCGGCGGCGAAGCGGATCTTCAGGCCACGCAGGTCCTCCGGCTTCTGGATCGGCCGCTTGGAGTTGGACAGTTCGCGGAAGCCGTTCTCGCCCCAGGCGAGCGGCACCACGTCGCGCGTCTCCATCACCTTGAACAAGGCCTGCCCGACCTCGCCATTGACGATGGCGTCGAAGGCCCGGTGGTTGGGCATCAGGAAGGGCAGCGAGAACAGGTTCATCTCGCGCACCTGCGGCGAGATGTTGATGGTCGAGGACACCGTGAAGTCGATGACGCCCTGGCGCATTGCGACCAGTTCGCGGGTCTGGTCGCCGCCGACCAGCTGCGAGCCCGGATAGACCTTCACGTTGATGCGGCCATTGGTGCGGCTCGTCACCATCTCGGCCCATTGGAAGGCGCCTTCCGACAGCGCGATCGGCCGGTTGCCGACCACCGAGAGCTTGTATTCGGACCTGAGCGTCTGGGCCTTCGACACCCACGGCGCCAGGACCACCGCGCCCATGCCGGCGACCGCCGTGCGGCGCGTCACGCGAAACCCGTTGTTGCGCTCCGACATGGTGCGCCTCCTTACCTTGTTGCGTTTCCCAGGAACCCTTGTGCGGTCCGGGCATCTGGCGGCCCGGTTGGTAGTGGGATGATGGGACGGGGACAGCGGCGCTGGCAAGGGCCGGCGGTGCGATGGCGGACATGCGATGAAGGAGGGAAAGGCAGGCGGCAGATAGGCCGCTATCGACAAGAACCAGCAGCCAACGACCGTCATCGCCGATCTCGTTCACCCTCCCCTGGATGGGGAGGGTCGGCTCGCAAACCGAGCCGGGGTGGGGTGATGCTTCCGTCGGCGGATGTGCGTCAGGGTCTGATCGGGATTGCGCCCTTCGAAGATCGCCGCGTGGATCGTGTCGATCACAGACGACGTCTCCCGCAGGACCTGTGCACTCCAGAAGCGCAGGACGCGAAAGCCCTGTCTCTCCAGGTAACGGGTGCGGCGCACATCGTAGTCCTGCTGGGCCGGTAGCCCGTGCTGCGATCCATCGACCTCAATGATCAGCCTCGTGGCGAGGCAGGCGAAGTCCGCAATAAAGGGACCAACGATCACCTGCCGGCGGAAATGCGTGCCCTCCAGTGCGATCGCCTTGAGAGCCCGCCAAAGAACGCGTTCCGCGTCGGTCATCGCAGCACGCATCGCTGCGGCGCGCTGCTTCTTGAAACCCGAAAGACCAGGCGGTGGCATTCCGCGTCACCCGTGTCGAGCACCCCACCCCGGCCGGCTTGCCGCCGGCCGACCCTCCCCATGCAGGGGAGGGTGAGGATCGTGCCTCATTCCCGGGACGCGTCAAAACCGGCTTTGGCTCGATCCGTTCGAGCTGTTGGTTGCCGGAACAGGATGACTCGGATCGCCACCGGTGCTTCCATGGCGCTCATCAAGAGGCATGGGTGGAGAGGTTCGCATGGAGCGCAGGATCGTCGCCATCACCGGCGGAGCGTCGGGGATCGGGCTGGCCGCCGCGCGCGCCGCGGTGGCGAAGGGCTGGCACGTGGCGGTCTGCGACCGTGACATCCGCGCGCTGGCGGCCGCCGAGACGGCGCTCGGCGCCAAGGGCACCTATTCCGCCGTCGACGTGACGGACGAGGCCGCCGTCGAGGCCTGGATCGCCGAGGCGGCGGGTCGGGGGAGGCTGATCGGCGCGGTCACCTCGGCCGGGATCGGCGCCGACGTTCCGGCGCTGGAGACGAGCGTCGAGCTGTTCCAGCGCATCCATGCCGTCAACGTCACGGGCACCTTCATCACGGCGCGCGCCGCCGCGCGCGTCATGGCCGACGCCGGCGGTGGCTCGATCGTCGCCATCGCCTCGGTCTCGGGCGTTCGCGGATCGAAGGGGCGCGTCGCCTACGGCTCGTCGAAGGCGGCCGTGATCAACATGGCGCAGGGCCTGGCGGTCGACCTCGCCCAGCGGGGCGTCCGCGTCAACGCGGTCTGTCCCGGCCCGGTGGACACGCCGCTGGTCGCGGCAATCCACGATGCGGCGACGCGCGAGCATTGGATCCGCCACCTGCCGATGCGCCGCTACGGCACGGTCGACGAGATTGCCTCGCTGGTCGCCTTCCTCCTCGATGAGACGCAGTCGAGCTACGTCACGGGGCAGGCGATCGCGGCCGATGGCGGCTTTGCCGGGGCGGGTCTCACCGCGCTCGACGGCTAGTTGCCCGAAATCGCGCCAGTTCGCGTGTCGAGCCATCGTCCAATCGGCCGATCAGGCGGCTTTCACGCGGAATCGCATTGACCTGACCATACCCATGGGTAGGTTGCGCCGAGGATCGGACCCCACGGGGACCGGCCAGAGGAATGTCCAGGCAACGAAGACGGCACCAAGCCGCGCGGAGCCTTCCAGGGAGGAACTGGCGTTGTCGCCATCGCATCCGGCCGCGCCCGTGCGGCCGCCCGCCGCAGCTCTCGACGTTGACGGTCTCTCGCTGCAGTTCGGCGGCGTGAAGGCGCTTGACGGCGTGTCGCTGAATGTCGCCGCCGGCTCCGTCACCGCGCTGATCGGCCCGAACGGCGCCGGCAAGACCTCCGCCTTCAACGCCATATCCGGCTTCTACAAGCCGAAGAGCGGCACCGTGAAACTCGACGGCGAGGACATCACGCATGTGCCGGCGCGCGACCGCGCCAAGCTCGGCCTTGCCCGCACCTTCCAGAACATCGCGCTGTTCCGCGGCATGACCGTGCTCGACAACATCAAGCTCGGCCGCCACGCGCATCTCAACACCAATGTCTTCGACGCCTTCCTCTACTGGGGCCGCGCGCGGCGCGAGGAGATGGAACTGCGCGCCGAGATCGAGCGCGACGTCATCGACTTCCTCGAGCTCGACCATATCCGCAACGTGCCGGTGGCGATCCTGCCCTACGGCCTGCAGAAGAAGGTGGAGCTGGCCCGTGCGCTCGCCATGCGCCCGCGCATCCTCATGCTCGACGAGCCGGTCGCCGGCATGAACCGCGAGGAGACCGAGGACATGGCGCGCGCCATCCTCGACGTGCGCGACGAGTGGGGCGTCACGGTGCTGCTGGTCGAGCACGACATGGGCATGGTCATGGACATTTCCGACCATGTCTGCGTGCTCAATTTCGGCCGGCGTATCGCGTCGGGATCACCCGCCGAGGTGCGCGCCAACCCGGATGTCATCAAGGCCTACCTCGGATCGTCCGGCGATCCGCGCAAGGCGGCCATCGAGGAGGTCGCCTGATGGCCGTCGAATTCGTCGATGTCGTGGAGACGAGCCTTGCCGGTATCGGCACCGGCGCCCTGATGGCGCTGACCGGCGTCGCCTTCGTCATCATCTACAAGGCGACCAAGGTCATCAATCTGGCCATCGGCGAAATGCTGATGATCGGCGCCTTCGTGTTCTACGGCTTCTCGGCGGGACTTTCGCTGCCGATCTGGGCCTCGGTGCCGCTGACGCTGGTGGTGGCCGCTGTCATCGGCGGCGTCATCGAGCGGACCATGATCCGCCCGCTCCTGAAGGACAATCCGGTCTCGGTCTTCATGGTGACGATCGGCCTGACCTCGATCCTGATCGGCGTGGTCGAGCTGGTCTGGACCGCCGAGCCGCGCCGCTTGCCCGAGTTCCTGCCCTCGCAGCCGATCATCATCGGCGACGCCTTCATCGGCTCGAAGACCTTCTATTCCTTCCTGATCGCGGCGGCGGTCATCGCCGTGCTGATCACGGTGTTCCACTTCTGGCGCGGCGGCATTGCGCTGCGCGCCACCGCCACCGATCGCGCGGCCGCCTCCTCTGTCGGCATCAACGTGCCCGGCGTGTTCTCGTTCTCGTGGATGCTGGCCGCCGTGGTCGCGGCGCTTGCCGGCATCCTTGTCGGCTCGGTCGGCGGCATCTCCTCCGCCATGGGCCTGTTCGGCCTCTCGGTCTTCGTGGTGGTGATCGTTGGCGGCCTCGACTCGATCGCCGGCGCGCTGATCGCCGGCCTGTTCATCGGCTGGCTCGAGGCCATGGTCGGCCGCTTCCTCGGCGGCGAGTTCAAGCTGCTCGCCACCTTCTCGATCCTGCTCGTCGTGCTGGTCGTCAGGCCCTACGGCCTGTTCGGCACGCACGAGATCGAGAGGCTCTGACATGCGCGTCGCAACGGCCAAAGAGACCTACGCGGCCGACGAGGGCCTGTTCAAGACCGACACCCAGCGCGCCTGGTTCGGCCTGCTCGCGCTCGCCCTGCTCGTCTATCCCTTCGGCGCCTCCAACTACTGGATGTTCCTCGCCGTGCTCGTGATGATCAATGTCATCTCGACCACCGGTCTCAACGTGCTGACCGGCTATACCGGCCAGGTCAGTCTCGGCCATGCCGCTTTCATGGCGGTCGGCGCCTATACGGTCGCCTTCTTCGATGGCCGCTTCGGCACGCCGGTACTGCTCAACCTTGTCCTTGCCGGGACAGTAGCCGCGGGCATCGGCTATTTCGTCGGCCTGCCGTCGCTGCGCATCAAGGGGCTCTACCTCGCCATCGCGACGCTGGCGGCCTCGGTCATCCTCGGCTTCGTCTTCCTCAACTGGACGCCGGTCACCGGCGGCCTGCGCGGCCTCAACGTGCCGACCGCACGCATCTTCGGCATCGAACTGGCGACGCCCGACCGGCTCTACTGGCTGGTCATGCCGATCTGCGTGATCATGGTGCTGGCCGCCAAGAACCTGTTCCGCACGCGCGTCGGGCGCGCCTTCATCGCCATCCGCGACCGCGACATCTCCGCGGAGATCATCGGCATCTCGCTGTTCAAGTACAAGCTGATGAGCTTCGCCATCTCGTCCTTCTACGCGGGCGTGGCGGGTGGGCTGTGGGCCTATCTGTTCCGTGTCGTGACGCCGGAGAGCTTCCCGGCGCTCGCCTCGATCTTCTTCCTCGCCGCAGTGATCGTCGGCGGGGCCGGCACGATCGTCGGCGGCATTTTCGGCGCGATCTTCATGACCCTCGTGCCGGAATATCTGAAACTGGCGGCCGCCGCCGTGGTGCCGTGGTTCCCGGACGCCTCGATCTATCTCGCGCCGGTCCGCAACATCATCTTCGGCGCGCTGATCGTCGGCTTCCTGATCTTCGAACCCATGGGCCTTGCCGAGGTCTGGCGGCGCATCCGCCGCTTCTTCGCGCTCTGGCCATTCCGCACCTGAGACGCCACACCGCCGGCAAGGCGGGATCATCACCCCAGAGGAGACATTCATGACCCAACTGTCCCGCCGTGCATTCAATGCCCTCGGTCTCGGCGCCGCCCTCGTCTCGACCGGTTCGGGCCGCGCCTTCGCCCAGGCTCCCGAACTCGTCATCGGCGCCGCCAACCCGATGTCCGGTGTCTTCGCCTTCGCAGGTGTGGAGGGCTTCGAGGGTGGTCGCGACCATTTCGAGTTCGTCAACAAGAATGGCGGCGTCGCCGGCCGGCGCATTCGCTACGTGAACGAGGATTCCGGCTATCGCGTCGACAATGCCGTGGCAATCTTCACGCGCATCACCTCGCAACACCAGGTGCCGATCTTCTTCGGCGACTCCACCGGCTTCCAGAAGGCGATCAATCCGGAGCTGAACCGCCGCGGCACCACCGTTATGGCCGGCGCGTCGTTCTCCACCGAGATCGACAATCCGCAGGCCTTCCCGAACCAGTGGATGCCGGGCCCGAACTACACCGACCAGATGCGCGTCGTGCTGCGCTACATCTCGGGCCAGAAGCGTGGCGCCTCGGTGGTCATCGTCCATTCCGACACCGAGTTCGGCCGTGACCCGATCGCCGGTGCCGAGGAGGAGATCAAGCGGCTTGGCCTGAACCTCGTCGAAAAGGTCGTTACCCAGCCGGGCTCGGTCGACGTCTCGGGCGACGTGCTGAAGATCCGTCGGCGCAATCCGGATTTCGTGATCTTCCACGGCTACGTGCTGCAGCCGATCCCGGAGTTCATGGCGCAGGCCCGTCAGGCCGGCATGACCTCCAAGTTCATGGGCACGTTCTATTCCACCGACAGCATCATGATGAGCCGCGCTGGCGCCGCCGCCGACGGCTATATGGGCGTCTCCTGCTACAACTTCGATCCGGCGGCCAGCGGCCCCCAGATCGCGGCCATCAAGGAGATGAACCCGGGCAAGGCGCGCACCCACGCCTACTACCAGGGCTGGACCAACGCCATGGTTGCCGTCGAGGTTCTGCGCCGCACGCTGACCGCCAACCAGGAGCTCAACGCCGTCAACCTGATGAAGTCGGCGCGCTCGATCCAGAATTTCGATTCCGGCGGTATCTTCGGCGGCCAGGTGTCGCTGACGCGCAACTCCTTCCCGGTCGGGCGCATCTACCAGTTCTCCGCCGCCGACAAGGCGTTGAAGCCCGCCTCCGACTGGATCACCATCTCGGCGACGAGCTGACTTGACCGGCGGCCCCGCTCCGGCGGGGCCGCCGCTTTCCCATCTGGTGAACAGACCCATGGCAGAGACGGCCGACACCATCCTCGAGGTCAACAATATCGAGGTGGTCTACAACAAGGCGATCCAGGCGCTGCGGGGCTTGTCCCTCGCCGTGCCGAAGGGAAAGATCGTCGCGCTGCTCGGCTCCAACGGCGCCGGCAAGTCGACCGTGCTGAAGGCGGTTTCCGCGTTGCTGCCGATGGAGAACGGCCAGGTCACCGAAGGGCGCATCATCTTCGACGGCCAGACCGTCGAGCAGACGACGCCCCACAAGCTGGTGCGCTCGGGCCTGTTCCACGTCATGGAGGGCCGGCGCATCTTCGGCGACCTCACCGTCGAGGAGAACCTGACCTCGGCGACCTATGCGCTGACCGGCCGCGGCGACGCGAAGCCCGACTTCGATGTCGTCTATCGCTACTTCCCGCGCCTTGCCGAGCGCCGTAAGTCCATTGCCGGCTACCTGTCGGGCGGCGAGCAGCAGATGCTGGCCATCGGCCGGGCGCTGGTGGCCAAGCCCCGCGTGATCCTGCTGGACGAGCCCTCGCTCGGCCTCGCGCCGCTGCTGGTCGAGGAAATCTTCGGCATCATCGCGCGGATCAACAGGGAGGAGGGCGTCTCGATGCTGCTGGTCGAGCAGAACGCCTCCGTCGCGCTCTCCATCGCCCATTACGGCTACATCATGGAAACCGGCCGCATCGTCATCGACGGGCCGACCGAGAAACTGGTCGCCGACCGTGACGTGCAGGAATTCTATCTCGGGCTCTCCCACAAAAGCTATCGCGACATCAAGCACTACAAGCGGCGCAAGAGGTGGCTGTCATGACCGCGAGTGCGATGACACTGGACATGCCGCGCGAGGCGGCCTCGGCCGCCGCCGATCCGGCCGCGGCCCTGCCGGCGCTGACCGTCGTCGAGATGCTGAAGAAGCACGCTGCCGAACGCGGCACCGAGGTCGCCATCCGGCAGAAGCGCTTCGGCATCTGGCAGCCGACGACCTTCGCCGAATACTGGCAGCGCGCCTGCCATGTCGGCCTCGGCTTCCGTGCGCTCGGGCTTAACCCCAGGGCGCATATCGGCGTCATCTCGGAGAACCGCATCGAATGGGTGCTGTCGCAGATCGGCGCCGGCATCGTCGGGGCCGTGACCGTCGGCGTCTATCCGACCAGCCCGTCCAACGAGGTCGCCTATGTGGTCGACCATGCCGACTGCGCCATCGTCGTCTGCGAGGACCAGGAACAGATCGACAAGGTGGTGGAGGCGCGCGCCGACCTGCCCAAGGTGAAGAAGGTCATCGCGCTGGAGAACCGCGGCCTTGCCGGCTACGAGCCCGGCTTCGTCATGACCTTCGAGGAGGTCGAGGCGCTCGGCCGCGCCGAGTACGACGCCAATCCCGGCCTCGTCGATGCGCTGATGAAGGACCACTCGCTCTCCGACATCGCGCTGCTGATCTACACCTCGGGTTCCACCGGCAAGCCGAAAGGCGCGATGCTGTCGTTCCGCAACATCCGCGCCGGCGCGAACGGGCTGCTCGACCGCTACGGCATCGGCGAGGGCTGGTCGACGCTATCCTACCTGCCGCTCTGCCATGTCGCCGAGCAGGCGACGACCGTGTTCGGCCCGCTCTATTCGGGTAGCCAGGTCAATTTCGGCGAGAGCCTGCGGACCGTTCAGGAGGACCTGCGCGAGGTCGCCCCGTCGAGTTTCCTCGGCGTGCCGCGCATCTGGGAGAAGATGCATTCCGGCATCCGCGTGAAGATGTACGAGGCACGGCCGCTACAGAAATGGCTCTATGCCACCGCCTTCGCGCTGTGCGAGCCCTTTGCCGACAAGCCGCGCTCGCAATGGTCGCTGATCGAGAAGGCCAAGCACGGCCTTGCCTATGTCGCCGTGTTCCGCGCGCTCAACAACGCGATCGGCCTCACCCGCTGCCGCGTCGCCTTCACCGGCGCCGCGCCGATCTCGCCGGAGGTGATCCGCTTCTTCCGGGTGATCGGCGTGCCGCTGGTGGAGATCTACGGCATGACCGAGACCTCCGGCGGCATCCTTGGCCAGACGCCTGAGGACGTGGTGGTCGGCACGGTCGGGATTCCGATGAAGGGCACGCAGGTGCAGCTCGCCGAGGACGGCGAGATCATGGCGCGCGGCGCGGCCATTTTCGAGGGCTACTACAAGAACGAGGAAGCGACGAAGGCGACCATCGTCGACGGCTGGCTGCGCACCGGCGACGTCGCCGAGCAGTTGGGCGGCCACATCAAGATCGTCGACCGCAAGAAGGACATCATGATCACCGCCGGCGGCAAGAACCTGTCGCCGACCGAGATCGAGCACGCGGTCAAGGCCAGCCCCTTCATCAAGGAATGCATCGTCTTCGGCGACCGCCAGAAATATGTCGCGGCCCTCATCCAGGTCGACATGGACACGGTCGGCAAGTGGGCGGAGATGAAGGGCATCGCCTTCACCAATTACAAGAACCTCGTGCAGGCGCCGGCGGTGGTCGAACTGGTACGCGCCGAGGTCGACAAGGCCAACGAGACCCTCGCGCAGGTCTCGCATATCCGCCGCTTCGAGATCCTCGACAAGGAGCTCGACCACGACGACGGCGAGGTGACCGCTACGATGAAGGTCCGCCGCAAGGCGATCGAGGCGAAATATGCCGAGGCGATCAGGCGGCTTTACGCGTGAGGCGTTGATCCCGGGCTAGCCGCGCTCTGCATCGGCCGAGTGCGTCCTTCGTCGGAGCTTCTTCACCTCTCCCCGACGGGGAGAGGTCGGTCCATAGCGAGATGCGAACGCATCTCGCGTTCGCTCGATGCTATGGCCGGGAGAGGGGGCAAGACCTCTGCGGTGAGAACGCTCCCCCTCACCCGATCCTCGCTCTGCTCGGATCGACCTCTCCCCGCCGGGGAGAGGTGAGCTACGGAGCCGCAGCCGCTCACGCCACTTCTTCGACCGCTTCCTCCAGCGCCCGTGCGGCGTCCTGCGGCGACTGCCTGGTGTCGGACAGAACCCGCCCGTCGCGGAAGCGCACCACCCGGCTCGCGAAGGTCGCGACATCCGCCTCGTGGGTGACCACCAGCACGGTCATGCCCTGGCGGTTGAGGTCCTGGAACAGCGCCATGATCTCCAGCGATGTCCGGCTGTCGAGCGCGCCGGTCGGCTCGTCCGCCAGCAGCACCTTCGGCTCGTTGACCAGCGCGCGCGCGATGGCGACGCGCTGCTGCTGGCCGCCGGAGAGCTGCGTCGGCAGGTGATGGACGCGCTCGGCGAGGCCGACATTGGCGAGCGATTCCTCGGCACGCCGGCGCCGCTCGCGGCGCGCCAGCCCGGCATAGACCATGGGCAGCTCGACATTGGCGAGCGCGTCCTGGCGGTCGAGCAGGTTGAACTGCTGGAAGACGAAGCCGATCTTGCGGTTGCGCACCTCGGCAAGCTCGTCCGCCGACATGGACGAGACCTCCTCGCCGTCGAGCACGTAGCGGCCGGCGGTGGGCCTGTCGAGGCAGCCGACGAGGTTCATGAAGGTCGACTTGCCCGAGCCGGACGGCCCCATGACCGCGACGAACTCGCCGCGCGCGACATTCACCGAGACGCCCGCCAGCGCCGTTACCACCTGGTCGCCGAGCGTGTAGTGGCGTGCGAGGTCGACGGTCTCGATGAGGGGCCTGTCGGTCACGGTCAGAACATCCGGAAGCCGCGCTGCGGTGCCGCTGCTCCCGTGCCCGGCGCGCCGCCGCCGATGATCAGATCGCGCCCCGGCTCGACGTCGCCCGACAGCAGCTCGGTCATCGCGCCGTCGGTCGCGCCGAGGCGCAGCGGCACGGCCTGCGGCTTGCCGTCCTCGCCGGCCACGAAGATCCGGCCCGGCTGGCCGCCGGTGCCGCCGCGCGTGCCGCCGTCGAAGCGGGCGCGGATGTCGGCAAAGGTCTGGCGCTGGCTGGCGTTCAGCACGGCCTCGATGCGCTTGCCCATCTCTGCGCGGATCTGGCGCACCCGCTCCAGCCGCTGGTTGCGGTCGAGGGAGGGGTCGATGAGGGTGCGGAACTGCGGCCGCGTCTCGGCGACGATGGCGTCGATCTGGGCGCTCTGGTTGGCGTCGAGGCCAAGTTCGGTCTTCAGGCTCTCGACGAACTCGTTCATCTGCCGGCCGCCGCCGCCCTGTTGCTGGCCGCCGCCACCGCCCATGCCGCCGCGGCCGCCGATCGGCGGGGGACCGAAGGGGTTGGCCGCCTGCGGGGCCTGCGGCGTGGCATCGGCCGGGGCAGCGCCCGCCGGGCGCCAGCGCAGCGCCGCGTTCGGCACGCGCACGACGTTCTCGCGCCGGTCCGAGATGATACGGAGCGTCGCGGTCATGCCCGGCAGGAGCTCCATGCGCGGGTTCTGGAAGGAGATGACCGCCGTGTAGATGACGACGTTCTGGATGGTCTGCGAGCCGAGCCGCACCAGCTTCACCTCGCCGCGGAACTCGCGGTTCGGATAGGCATTGACCGAGAAGGTCACGGGCTGACCGGTGCGTACGCGCCCGACATCGGCCTCGTCGACATTGGCGTAGATCTCCATGGAGCGGAGATCCTGCGCCACCAAAAACAGGGTCGGCGTCTGCAGCGAGGCGGCGACCGTCTGGCCGAGCTCGACCTGCCGCTGCACGACGGTACCGACCACGGGCGAGCGTATCTCGGTATTGGCGAGATCGACCTCGATCTGCCGCACCACCGCCTCGCGCTGCATGATCTGCGCCTCGATGGCGCCGAGCTGGGCCTGCGTCACCTTCAGCGCGGCTTCAATCGACAGCTTGGCGGCCGCTGCCGAAGCGATCTGGGCCCGGGCTGAATCACGCGCCGCGCGCTGCGAGGCAACCGTGGTGCGTGCCGTGTCGATGGTCGACTGGGCGACGATGCCGCGCGTGCCGAGGTCGATCTGGCGGGCCAGGATGCGTTCGGCGTCGGCGAGCAGCGCCTCGACCTGCACCAGCTTGGCCTCGGTATCGACGCGCGTGGCGTCGGCGCGGGCGATGTCGGCGCGGCCCTGCTCGATCTGGGCGGCCTGGACGTTGCGCTGGGCACGGACATTGGCAAGATCGGCGCGGGCGCCGTCGAGCCGCGCCTTGACCTGCGTCGGATCGAGCCGCGCCAGCACCTGCCCGGCCTCGACCTGGGTATTGAAGTCGGCGAGGATTTCAAGGACCTGACCGGATACCTGCGAGCCGACGACGACGGTCGAGATCGGGTTGATCGCGCCAGTGGCGTTGACCGAGGCCACGACGTCGCCGCGGTCGACCTTGGCCAGGCGCCAGGCCGGCTGGTCGGCGACCGCAAAGGTGCCCGGCCCGGCGAACCACCAGACGCCGCCGCCGAGCGCGGCGAGGATCAGGACGAGAAGCGGCCAGCGGCGCATGTCAGCAAGAACCCTCCATGGCCGGTGAATTTACCACAGCGGCGAAGGGTGATCACGTGACAGTTTGGAAAGGATCGGAAGTGCCTAGCCTACCGCTTTGTGCAATGCCGCAGCGACGATAGCGGCATCGTTGCCGCCGAGCCGACCTATTGCCCGCCGGATGAGAGCGGTCTCGAGAGTGAAGACCTTGAAGCGGACCACTGACGGGTGGACGAGGCCGGTGGGATCGATCTCGCCCAGAACGATGTCGCTGGACCAGCGGCTTCGTCTGGCACTGGTGATCATCGCGAGAATGGCGTGTCCGTCCCTTTCGTGGAACTCGGGCCTGGACAGGATCAGTGCAGGGCGCAGCTTTCGGACGGGAAGATCGACGAAAGGAAACGGGACGACGACGACATCAAACTGCCTGTAGGTGGGCATAGGCCGTCTCGTCCTCGGCATCATCCCATTCAGACAAAGTCGCGGCGAGTGCCTGAAGGTGCGCGGGCTCGTCCGCGGGCATGATTGAGATCATCTCTCCCCGGCGGGCCTGCATGTCGGCCCAGAACGGAAAGGTCTCGGGTGCCGGCTTCAGCCCCTGTGTCGGTCGACCGTCCTGCCCGTCGCGCATTTTCAGCCAGCGCGTCCGGCGGCCGTCGACAACGAGGTCGATACGCGAATCCTGCTTGAGGGCGTTGAGCCTCGCCCGAAACGCGGCGTCCCCCTCGATGTGTTTGATCCACAGGGCATTGTCCCGAATGACCATCGTCGCCATGGCAGCCTCCATGTGACGGACAATGAATGCCCGCGGCCCGTTCGTCAACCACCCCGGGGGGTGGGGCCCAGAATGACTTTGACGGCGCTGCGGTGTTGCAATCGTTATTGATGCTAATCATTATTCCAGGTCACGATCTGTGAAGGCTTGAGGATTGTCCATGCCGGCCATCAGCCTGCTTCCGGTCTTCTCCATCGCGGCGGATGTCGCGCCCGCCGTCGAGGTCGGCCCGACGCCGCTCGGCGAGCGCCGCCTCATCCCCATCCTCGGCGGCCGGGTCACCGGTCCCCGTCTCTCCGGTGTCGTCCTGCCGGGCGGGACCGACTACCAGTCGATCCGCGACGAGGGGCTTGCCGACATCCATGCCCGCTATGTGATCGAGACGGATTCGGGCGCACGCGTCTATGTCGAGAACACCGGCATCCGGCGCGGACCGCCCGAGTTCATCGCGAAGCTGAAGCGGGGCGAGCCGGTCGATCCCGCGCTGATCTATTTCCGCACCGTGCCGCGCTTCGAGACCGGCGCCAGCGAGTTCCAGTGGCTGATGCGCTCGATCTTCGTCTGTGCGGGCACACGGCGCCCGAATGAGGTCCTGCTCGACATCTACGAGGTCGTCTGACGACCCCAATGCCAAACGGGCGAATGGCCGCCCGCTCCAACCAAGAAAACCGCAGGGAGAGAACGATGGAAGGCTTCAGGCTTGGCTTCGCGGCGGCGATGGCGGCCGCGGCGCTTATCGGCGCGGCGATGACCTCCGATGCCGCGCACGCGCAGGCGCAGCGGCCGATCACGCTGGTGGTCGGCTTCGCGGGCGGCACCGCGCCCGACACGCTCGCGCGCATCCTCGCGGAGGCGATGCAGCGCACCGGCAATGTCAGCGTGGTGGTGGAGAACGTGCCCGGCGCGGGCGGACAGGTGGCCTCCGCGCGCGCGGCGCGCGCTGCCCCCGACGGCACGACCGTCCTGCTTGGCGAGGTCGGCTCGGTGGCGATCGCGCCCTTCGCCTTCGCGACCCTGCCCTATGATCCCGCGCGCGACTTCACCTATGTCAGCGAGGTCGCCCGCACCAATTTCGCCTTCGTCGTGCCGGCGCAGGGCGGGCCGGCCAGCATCGCCGCCTTCATCGAGGGTGCGAAGCGGGCCGACCGTACCTTGCTCGGCACGTTCGGGGTCACCAGCCCCGGCCATATCGCGGCGGAGCTGTTCGGCCAGAGCGCCGGGTTCAAGGTCGAACCGGTCCACTACCGCGCGGTCGCCGACGGCATCGGCGACATCGCGCGCGGCCAGACGGCCGGCGCCTTCCTGTCGATCCCGCTGGCTGCTGCGCAGGCGCGCGCGGGCGGCGTGCGCGCGCTCGTCCAGACGGGCGCGACGCGCACCGACATGCTGCCCGATGTTCCGACCGTCGCCGAGGCGAACGTGCCGGCGCTCGGGATCTCGTCCTGGTTCGTGCTGATGGTTCCGGTCGCGACCCCGCCGGCCGCCGTCGAGCAGATCAACCGGGCGACGGTCGCGGCCCTGCGCGACCCGGCGGCGCTGGAGCGGCTGCGCGGCGCAGGCTTCGAGGCGGTCGGATCGAGCCCCGACGAGGTCAGGACCATGGTGGCCCGCGAGCGCGACCGCTGGAAGCCGGTCATCGAGCGCGCCGGCATCCGCATCGCCAACTGACGGCAGTTGGGGGCCGCCGCGCCTCGGCGGCGCGCGCTGCCGTCACTCGATCTTGGCGCCCGAGGTCCTGACGATCTCGGCCCAGACCTTGAGGTCGGCGTCGAGCTTCGCTGCCAGCTCGGCCGGCGTCGACGTCACGATGTCGGCGCCTTGAAGGGCGAACTTCGCCTTCATCTCGGGCGCGGCGAGCGCCCGGTGCGTCGCCGCCACCAGCCGGTCGATCACCGGCTGGGGGGTGCCGGCAACGCCGTAGAGCGCGATCCACAGTTCCGCGTCGAAGCCCGGCACCGTCTCGGCAATGGTCGGCACGTCCGGAATCTTGTCGTTGCGCTTCAGCGTCGAGACGCCCAGCGCCCGCACCGTGCCGGCCTGGATCTGGCTGATCGCCGCCGGCAGGTTGGCGAAGGTGATCGGCACATGGCCGGCGATGACGTCGGAGAGCGCCGGCGCGATGCCGCGATAGGGAATGTGCTTCAGGTCGATGCCGGCGCGCGACTTCAGCATCTCGCCGACGAGGTGGTTCAGCGTGCCGTTGCCGGCCGAGGCATAGTGGTAGAAGCCGGGCTTCTCCTTAGCCATGCGGATCAGGTCCGCCATGGTCTTCGCCTCGAAGGCGGGGTTGACGACCAGCACGTTGGGCACCGTGCCGAGCATGGAGATTGGCGCGAAGTCCTTCACCGGGTCGAAGCCCGTGCGGGCATACAGCGCCGGGTTGATCGCCTGGCTCGCCGAGATCGTCACCAGCAGCGTGTAGCCGTCGGGCGTCGAGCGCGCGGCTGCCTGCGAGCCGAGATTGCCGCCGGCGCCGGCCTTGTTCTCGATGACGAAGCGCTGGCCCATCACCTCCGAGAGCTTCTCGGCGACGATGCGGCCGATGATGTCGTTCGCCCCGCCAGCCGCCTGCGGCACGATGACGGTGACCGGGCGGGCCGGATAGTCGGCCTGCGCGCGGGCGATGCCGGGGACGGCGGAGGCGAGAAGGGCGAGGGCGGTTCGGCGGGTGAAGAGCATGAGAGGTTCCGGAGAAAGGGTAAGATCGATGGTCGGAAGTGGTAATGAGAGAGGCGAGGATGGAATAGCTGTTCGTCTAGATCAATATCCAACGACGTTCAGCAACCACCCGTTCTCTTTGGCCTCCTCAGTATTGCGCCTTCTCCAAACATTTCTGCATCAGCCATCATAGCGGCTAACTGATCAGAATCAGTCACCCTATCAAGATTTTTCATCACTAAATCATCAATTTTGTTATTCTGCGCTTCAGAAATATTTCGATAGCTTGCTGACAGTTGGGCGGCCTTGTCCTTAAATAGGCCGATCAAACTGTGTGGAACCGTAAAATGGCCCGGCTTCAGTAATCCATTTTTCACATGAATCTTTGTTCCTTCCCACTTATCAGGCCCTTTTTGAATCAACCCAAAAATAGTGAAGCGACCAAGCTTGGCGTAACTCATCAAAGTCCGACCAGAGCCCACGATATCCATCTCGACCGCACCCATTAGGTAGCGATTGATATTGTTTGGAAGGTCAGAAATGCTTGTTTCCTCAATGAGGTCATGGATCATCAAATGCTGTTCAAACTGAGCCGGGTGTGGTGCTCGATCAAGGAGGAACGCGCGCCATGTGGCTTCTGCCTGCCGCGCGAGATTCTCTTGATCGTCAGTATAGACTGACTTCGGATTAAGTCCCTTACAATGCTTAAGAACTCTCCAAGAAATTGATACGCAAAATCTGAGTAACCAGTCATTGTACCGGATCTCAGTTTTTCCGCTTAGCCAAGGCCGGAATAACCTATTCGCGAAATCTACCTCGTGATGACTAAAGCGCTGCTCGCAATTTTCGCACAGCCAAGGCTTTTTTAAGCCATCTTGCACGCGGCGATTCATCATATCTGTGCGCCGGATATGGCCTGTGATCGAGCGCTCCTTAAGCCAGCGATACACAAAGGCTGGCAAGACATGGCTCTCGCGTAAAGGCGCGACTTCCTGGCACAGTGCGCATTGAGACGTGAGCGGCATAGTCAAGTATTACCGCCGTAAGACGATTCGCAGAAGAATGCGCCTGTTGGATGCTGCGGAGAAGGAAGGGGCCTATCGCGACTATGTCGCCGATCTCCGCCAGATCGGCGCGATGGCCGGGTGCCTTACCGCAGCGGCGTGACGGCGGCCGGCAAGCCCGGCTTATGCAGCTTCCGGCGATGCAAGACGCGTTTGCACGCGTGCAGGTTTCACAATCCCAGTGAAAGCCAATATGGCGTCGGTGCAGCCGTAGCGGCCGCCTGCGCTTGCCGCGCTGCTTGTCCTCAAGGGAGCCCGCATGACCCGTCCCCTGGAACTTGGCCTCGACACGTTCGGCGACGTCACCGGCGGCCCGGACGGCCAGCTGTTGCCCCATGCCGAAGTGATCCGGCAGGTGGTCGAGCAGGGCGTGCTGGCCGACGAACTCGGCATCGACTTCATCGGGCTCGGCGAGCATCACCGCGCGGATTTCGCGATCTCGTCGCCGGAGGTGGCGCTGGCCGCCATCGCCGCGCGCACGCGCCGCATCCGGCTGGGCTCCGCGGTGACCGTGCTCTCGTCCGACGACCCGATCCGGGTGTTCCAGCGCTTTTCAACGCTCGATGCCGTCTCGAACGGCCGGGCCGAGGTGATCCTCGGCCGCGGCTCGTTCACCGAGTCCTTCCCGCTGTTCGGCTTCGACCTGTCGCAATACGAGGTGCTGTTCTCGGAGAAGCTCGACCTGTTCGCGCATTTGCTCGCCAACGAGCCGGTGACCTGGGAGGGCACGACCCGCCCGCCGCTGGCCAACCAGCGTGTCTTCCCGCCCATCGAGGCGGGCCGGCTGAAGACCTGGATCGGCGTCGGCGGCAGCCCGGAATCGGTGGTGCGCGCTGCGCGCTACCACCTGCCGCTGATGCTGGCGATCATCGGCGGCGAGCCCGCCCGCTTCCGCCCCTATGTCGATCTCTACCACCGCGCGCTCGGCCAGCTGGAGCTGGCGGCGCAGCCGGTCGGGGTGCATTCGCCCGGCTATGTCGGTGAAACCGATCAGTCGGCGCGCGAGGACTTCTTCGCCGACTACAAGCGGATGCGCGATCGGATCGGCGCCGAGCGCGGCTGGCCGCCCATGCAGCGCGCCGAATTCGACCGCGAGATCGACCACGGCTCGCTCTATGTCGGTGCGCCTGAGACCGTGGCGCGCAAGATCGCCGCGACGATCAAGGCGCTGGGCGCCAGCCGGTTCCAGCTGAAATACAGCGCCGGGCCGCTGCCGCACGCGAAGCTGATGAACTGCATCCAGCTCTATGGCGAAAAGGTCGTGCCGATGGTCAGGGAGATGGTGGGGTGACGCTCGACGACCGCGCGAAACGGACCATTGCGCGCATCGTTCGTGTGAACCATGCCGGCGAGTACGGCGCCATTCGCATCTACGGCGCGCAGATCGCCGTCTCTCGGCGCCTGTTCCCCGGCATGGTGCTCCCGCTTGCCGAGATGCGCGGTCATGAAGAGCGCCATTGCTCACTGTTCGAAGCGGCGATGCCGGCGCGCGATTCGCGCCCGTGCCGTGTGATGAGCCTGTGGGGATGGGGTGGTTCGCTGCTCGGCCTCGTCACCGCCTTGATGGGCCAGCGCGCGATCTGGCTTTGCACGGCGGCGGTCGAAGAAGCTGTCCACCGGCACCTTGATGATCAGCTTCATTTCCTGCGGGCCCGCGACGCCGGATTAAGCGCGATCATCCTCGACATTCGCGAAGAGGAACTCGCGCATCTGCACGACGCGCAGGCCCATCTCGACGTCATGAGCCGGCCGGAACGGGTTTTCCATCGCATCATTGGCGGTGTGACCGACCTTCTGATCTGGCTGTCGACCTGGGGCGATTCAACGCGGATGGCGAACGATCTTGCGGGGTTCAAGAAGACGAGCGATGCGGAGACGAGAGTCCCTGCAGATCCCTGATATCGTCCGCCTCCCGCCATCCCGTGTCAGCAGCCCGGCAGCAGGCGCCTTCCGTTCGTCACGGCCCCGTCCCATATTGCCGCCATGCCGAAATCCCCCAAGCCGCCCGTCGGCAAGCCCGCACGCGCGCCGAAATCCAAGGCCTCCAAGCCCGAGCTGCAGCCGCTCGGCCCGGCGCTGGCCGACCTGCTCAACCCCGCCATCAACCGCGGCACGGCCGGGCTCGGCTCCGGCACCGGCCAGACCGGCTTCGGCGAGGCCCCTCAGGCTGCCTTCAAGGCCGAGGCGAGCCTGGCCGACAAGGCGCTGGCGCACCGGCTCGGCATCGGGGTTGAGGATGCCGAGAAACTTTCAGCTTCGCTCGACATCGAGGCCGAGATCGGCGCCTCCGGCGTTACCGCCACGGTCAAGGCGCTGGAGCGGCTGATCCAGGAGGGCCGTCCCGAGGTCAACGGCCAGGTCTGGGCGCCGCACAAGCCGGCGCGCCCCGAAAAATGGGAGGGCGGCAAGGCGTTCCAGATCGTCTCGGAGTTCGAGCCGGCCGGCGACCAGCCGCAGGCCATCGCCGAACTGGTCACCGGCATCCGCCAGGGCGAGCGCGACCAGGTGCTGCTCGGCGTCACCGGCTCCGGCAAGACCTTCACCGCCGCGCAGATCATCCAGGCGACCCAGCGCCCGGCCATCGTGCTGGCGCCCAACAAGACGCTGGCCGCCCAGCTCTACGGCGAGTTCCGCAGCTTCTTCCCGAACAATGCCGTGGAGTATTTCGTCTCCTACTACGACTACTACCAGCCAGAGGCCTATGTGCCGCGGTCGGACACCTATATCGAGAAGGAATCCTCCATCAACGAGCAGATCGACCGCATGCGCCACTCGGCGACGCGCGCCCTGCTCGAACGCGACGATGTCATCATCGTCGCCTCGGTCTCCTGCATCTACGGCATCGGCTCGGTGGAGACCTATACCGCCATGACCTTCGGCGTGAAGGTCGGCGAGAAGCTCGACCAGCGCCAGCTGATCGCCGACCTCATCGCGCTCCAGTACAAGCGCACGCAGATGGATTTCTCGCGCGGCACGTTCCGTGTGAGGGGCGACACGATCGAGCTGTTCCCCGCCCACCTCGAGGACCGCGCCTGGCGCATCTCGCTGTTCGGCGACGAGGTCGAGGCCATCGCCGAATTCGACCCGCTCACCGGGCAGAAGAACGCCGACCTGTCCTTCGTGAAGGTCTATGCCAATTCCCACTACGTCACGCCGCGCCCGACCCTCGTCCAGGCCATTTCCGGCATCAAGGAAGAGCTGAACTGGCGGCTGGAGGAGCTGAACAAGGCCGGCCGTCTGCTCGAATCCCAGCGGCTGGAGCAGCGCACGCGCTTCGACCTCGAGATGATGGAGGCCACCGGCTCCTGCGCCGGCATCGAGAACTATTCGCGCTGGCTGACGGGCCGCCGCCCCGGTGAGCCGCCGCCGACCCTGTTCGAATATGTGCCGGACAATGCCCTGGTCTTCGTCGACGAGAGCCACGTCACCATCCCGCAGGTCGGCGCCATGTATCGCGGCGACTTCCGGCGCAAGGCGACGCTGGCCGAATACGGCTTCCGCCTGCCCTCCTGCATGGACAACCGCCCGCTCCGCTTCGAGGAATGGGAGGCCATGCGGCCGCAGACCGTCCATGTCTCGGCCACCCCCGGCGGCTGGGAGCTGAACCAGACCGGCGGCACCTTCTCCGAACAGGTCATCCGCCCGACCGGCCTGATCGACCCGCCCTGCTTCATCCGCCCGGCGCGCACGCAGGTCGACGACCTCATCGGCGAGGTGAAGGCCACGGCGAAAGCCGGCTATCGCTCGCTCGTCACCGTGCTGACCAAGCGCATGGCCGAGGACCTCACCGAATATCTGCACGAGCAGGGCGTGCGCGTGCGCTACATGCATTCCGACATCGACACGATCGAGCGCATCGAGATCCTGCGCGACCTCCGCCTCGGCGCCTTCGACGTGCTGATCGGCATCAACCTGCTGCGCGAGGGCCTCGACATTCCCGAATGCGCGCTGGTCGCCATCCTCGACGCCGACAAGGAGGGTTTTCTCCGCAGCGAGACGTCCCTGATCCAGACCATCGGCCGCGCCGCCCGCAACGTCGACGGCCGCGTGCTGCTCTATGCCGACCAGATCACCGGCTCGATGGAGCGGGCGCTGGCCGAGACCAACCGCCGCCGCGAGAAGCAGACGGCCTATAACGAGGCGAACGGCATCACGCCGCAGACCATCAAGCGGCAGATCGCCCAGATCCTCGACTCGGTCTACGAGAAGGACCACGTCACGGTGGATGCCGGCCTCGCGAAGCAGGGCGCGGCGGTGGGCCACAATCTCCAGGCCGTCATCGGCGATCTCGAGAAGCGGATGCGCGAGGCGGCCGCCGACCTGCGCTTCGAGGAGGCCGCGCGCCTGCGCGACGAGCTCAAGCGCCTGCGCGAGACCGAACTCGCCGTGCTGGACGACCCCATGGCTCGCCAGCAGACGGTGGAGGACCGCACCGGCGGCTTCCGCGGCGCGAAGAAATATGGACGGTCGGCGAACCTGCCGCCGTCACGGGCGGCCAAGCCCGGGCTGGACGCGATGGGGCCGGGCACGGACCGGGAAGTGCCGGTGGGTGGCGAGGCGAGACGGAAGGGTGGAGGTAAGCCGGGGCGGCGATAAGCTACCAGCTTGCAGTACCGTTAAAGCGATTGCGGATCGATTGGGCTAGTTGTCGATCTGTGACATTACCAAGATGTCGAAAGAAGTCCTTCACTAAAACAACTGTATTTTTGGATAGACATACGTTTCCCCGCGCGTCTTCATTCCAATTGAATCGCTTCATTGCAAAACCATGCGCAAAGCTATGCCGTACCGATAATATTTCGTCGAGAAATGCCTTAACTTGCGTAGAATTCAATGATTTCGCCGGCCACAGCCAGTCCGATATCGGATCATATCCCGTGCAAACTAGAATTATCTCTCGGGAATTGTCGTAATTTAGTGTATTTACGCGAGAGACTATTCTCTTCGCCATCACCTTAGATATGGATATAGACTGTATCAAATTATGATCTGTCGTTCTCATTAAGTTATCATTAAATTCTGCCGCTATCGACTTTACGAATGTTTCCCAGCAGGATACCAGCGCGGCTAGATTAGCATGCAAAAAAATCTGCTTTTGCTTACTGGAAACGCGACGCAAATCTATCTGGGACAGCAGCATCGCTTGCCCAATCTGCCCTTCAAAATTGGACAAAGAATTGGACGACATCGCACTTAGAGACGATCAACGAATTCGGATAGTGCTTTTCGGTATTTATCGAGTGGAGCTTTATTGATTTGAATCCGCTCATGGCCGAGCTCCCGAGGGCCGGCTCTAAGCTTGTGAACTGGCGTCCCCGTTAGTGATGAAACAATGCAGGCGCTATGATAGTCGGGGACTTCTACAAAATCTTTGCTTGGTATAACTGACGGGGTCGCAAAAGAGTTACGGTGCTTTCTATGTATATCATCAATAGTATCTTTCACCCTTTTGCTAGCAACACGAAAGGCCATGCTGGGCCGCCCCTCGTACATTGTCACTCTATTGCTAACAAAGGTGTGGAGCTTTGGGATACTGATACCTTCATCGCGTGCCTTGCGTGCAAAGCTTATTCTGGCATAGGCCGCGAGAGTGGGGTCTCCTATACCATACAAAAGCGCCAGAACGTTCTCGATTGCCCGCCTGGAGCTGTCATCCGCCGTAAACGGTATTACAAGGTTGTCAGACGCCGAAATTGCCATCTGTGTATAGACCGCAAAGCTTGGATTGCAGTCTATAATAAATATCGAATCTCTGTTCCCGCTGCGCGCCCTGAGTGCTGATACCAGATCCCGAACCCATGACATTACCTGTTTCCAAGCATCCAAAGGAACGGAGAGTTGCGACGACTGACGCATCGCCTCAGCAAGGACCTCAAGAAGGTAATCTCCTGCGATTAAATACAGATTGTTCGGAATATTCTTATTGAAGTCGACAGGCTTTACAATATACTTGTCAACGTCGGGAATCATGACAAACGGGGAGCTGAGGCGCGCTTCAATATAGCCGCCAATTGTCTTTCTAGGCTTTGAGCCAATCAATGAGTTTATCTTCTCTGATAGCCCATCAGATCCAATCAATATTTCGGAAACATTACCCTGCGGGCACAAATCGATAACATATGTATCCGAATCTGGATGTCTATGCGCGTACTCGGATGCGGCGATGAACGACAGATAGCTTTTGCCGACGCCGCCTTTGTTATTCCAGAATGCGTAAGAGGTCATGGTTCTAACCGGGAGAATTGGGAGTGGTTGCAATTGTGAACTCCGCACACCCGAAAGTTCAATAGAATTCTGTGCGCCTTGCCTGCGGTTGGTGGTTTCCGCGGCTTATACTGGTCGGCGCAATGGATTGGGTGCAGGGCGCTGGCCTCCGCGCTGCGATCCTTCTCCCCTCGTGGGAGAAGGTGGCGCCGTGAGGCGCCGGATGAGGGGGGCAGCGCGAGCCATCCCCCTCACCCGCCTGCTGACGCAGGCACCCTCTCCCACGAGGGGAGAGGGTTGCCGATGGATCGCGCGAGGACCGGCACCCAGGAACGTCGTCCCCGCATCGGCGGCAACGTCGCGCAACATGGCCGCAGCATGTTCACGGTCGCCTGAACCTATTCATCTCCCCCCGCGACCCAAGGGTCCCTGACCCACCGGAACCCCACCATGTCTCGCCCGCTCCTCGCCTCTCTCCTCGCCGCCCTGGCGCTCGCTGCCATGGCCCCCGCCGCCTCCGCCCAGACGCCCGGCGCCGCCGCCGAGCTCGCGGGACGCTGGACCTCCGACACGCGTGACGAGCGCGGCATGGAGATCCGCACCGAGGGCGCGCGCATCGCGGCGGTGCGGCGGTGGCGCACCGACGGCACGATCTGCACCCAGACCCTGTCCGGGACCTTCGATCCTGCCCGCCGCAGCGCCTCGCTCGACCAGCGCAGCGAGTGCGAGAACGGCGCCAACGGCCCCGGCCCGGCCTGCGCCCTGCGCGTCACCGCAAGCGACCGCGTCGTCCTGACCTGCCCCGAATTCAACCCGCGCACCTTCCGCCGCGTCGCCCGCTGAGGCGGGCCCCTCCGCGCGCGCCGCCGCCCGCCTCTCCCCGGCGGGGAGAGGCCGAGCCGAGGCGTCAGCCGAGGATCGGGTGAGGGGGAGAGTGTCTACCGGAGATGTCTTTCCCCCTCACCCGACCTTCGGTCGACCTCTCCCCGCCGGGGAGAGGTGGGGGTTGCGCCCGGCCATGACGCGGAAGGCTGGGCGCAACGCGCCGGAAGGAATCCCGGATGGGGATAGATTTCTTTTCCTTAAGCCATTCGACGCAAGCCAAGACTCTGATCCGTAACGCCTTCTCGGCCTGCTGACAGAATCCGGCGCGCCAATTTATCCCCATCTCCCGATCCTCCTTCATCCTTGCACCACCTTCTGCCCTGTCGAGGCATCGTCCGGTGGTGTGGACGATGGGGCGGAGGGGCGGTTCCCCGTCGTGAAGGCCTTACCAGCCGAAACGCCGGGGCGTCGCCGGGACATCCGCCCCTTCGGGCCCATGGGCGCCACTGCGCCGGGGGTGACCGTTGCGCGAGGAGCATCGCCAGGCGGGCGAGAGGAACTGGTGGGATGGGCAACCATTTCGCCGGACGGGACCGGGGCGATAAGCCCCATGTCCCGCAACGGCCGCGGTTTCCAACGGGGGCGGTAATCCCCCGGAACCCGCGGCCGGAGAGGCGAGGCCAGGCTCTTACCGGCCACCCCGTCTCCTGTCCTCCGCCCCGGAAGCGCGGACCCGGATGACGACAAATGCCGCGGTGAAGCGCCGTGAGGCGCGCCGGCTCGCGTCTGTCGCCCCAAGGTTCCCATAAAGGCGGGAGCCCCACCGGAGGGAGGCAGACGCGAGCCGGCGGGCTTCGGCGATCCGAAGTCCGGTTCCGCGGGGCAACTCGCGGGGCCAGGAGGCGGCGTTCCGCCTCCGCGCCTGACGGCGCTTCACCCCTCGTGCCTTCGACAAGGAAGGAGCGGGGACCGACAAGCTCAAACCCCGGCCTTTCAGGCGCGGGATCGGGAGGGCATGCCGGAATGAATGACGAAGCGTGGAGCAGGTCGGAATGAATCGCGAAGCGCGCGGCTTGCGGCGATTTCCCCCCCCCGCGTGCGGTGGGGAGGGGTCAGGGGTGGGGGTATTTCGAACGTCCCGCCGAGCCATGCCGTGTCCCGGTCGGTTCTCGTCCTCGGGCGACCTGCAGGCGTGACCACCCCCCACCCTGTCCCTCCCCACCACGCGGCTGTGCCGCGCGGGGGGAGGGGAAAGAGGCGGCACCATTACCCTTCGCGAGGAGCGGAGGGACAGGCCGACCATCCCTTCTTCCCAACCTCACGGAGTTCCGCATGACCCAGCCCGACCCGTCGCATTCGCCGACTCCGGCCGAGCGCCGTGCCATCCGCCGCCATATCGCCAGCGCCGCGGGCGCCCATCTGCTGTGCCGGCGCGGGGCCTGCCGACGCGCCTGCGCCTGCCGCCAGACCGACACCTGCCTGAGCACCTATAACGGCGATCCCGGCGGAGCGCCGGCGGATCAGGAGCTGATGGCGTTCCAGTTCAGCTATTTCCTCAAGCTCGTCGACCACTGGCGGCGGCTGCCCCGCCGCCCGCCGGCAGGCAAGGGCCGCCCGGCCCGTGGGGAAACCAGGACGTCCCGCGGGCAGCGGCCGCGCCGCCTCACTCCACCCTCTGCCGCCCGATCAACGCGAAGTCGAGATTGCTGAGCGAGAGCTGAAAGTTCTGCCCCGCCGCGTTGCGCGCGCGGCAGGACCAGCGGCCGCTCACCAGCGAGACATTCGTGCAGGGCGCGAAGCCCTCGGCTTTCAGGACCAGCGCGATCATGCGCCGCTCCTCGTAGGTCGGCTGGCGGACGAAGGGGTCGTCGGCGCGGGCGGCGCCGGCGGCCATCGTCACGACAAGCAGGGCGAGGGCGGGCAGGACTTTGGCAGGCAGGATTGGGGCGCGCATGGTCAGGTGCCGTCATGGCGGGTGGCGGGAGCCAGTTCGCTCTCGCGCGCCACGCGCTCGAAATTCTCGGTTGGGCACTTGATCCTGTACTGGGTGTCGCCGCTGTCGGAGGGGCGCAGGGCGACGACGACGAAGGCCTCGGCGGGCATGGCGCGCGAGCCGTAGCGGATCAGCAGCCGGACCGAGGCGCCGACCGCGAACCGGGGTCCGCGGCCCGGCGTGCCCGCCTGTGTGCCGACCGTCGCCGAGGTGGTCCAGGCATGGTCGCAGGCCGCGCAGCGCCAGTCGTGCTCGGCGCCGAGCGGCGAGCGGTGGCGCGAGCTCACCGGCGCGATGGGGCGGCGGGTGCCGCAGGCCGGGCAGCCGTTCTTGCGGTCGAGCGCCTTGGCGGGCGTCGGCTGGAACAGCGCGTCGGCGGCGTGGGTGGCCTTGTGCTGGACGGATGCGAGACGGGGGGTGGCGGAAGCGGGCATGGGTCGGTCCTTTCGCGCCGGGCGGCGCCTGAGCGGCTCGGCCGCCTCGGAGCCCGGATGGGCAGGGGGACCGATGGAAAGCGATGACGGCAACGGGCAGGCAGGCCGCGCGGGATCGCCCGGCCGAAGCATGTGCTTCGGCTCGCCCGTGCCGTCTTGCACGGGGCTCGAGTCTTGCGCGGACTTAAATCTGGCGAACGGGTTCCTGCAGCACGCAGGACGATGCGCGGGTGAGCGGCAGGAGAATGGCGAGCGGGCGGAGGCCCGGTCCTCGTGTCGCGAAGTATGCGCTTCGGCCGGTCTTTCTCCTAACGAATAATCCCGCGAGGCTGCGCTCGAACCTTGTTGCGCTGCGGCATGACGGAGATGTCCTTGCGTCTGACCCAGCCCGGCCATGACGCAGGGAGCATTCGTGCGAAACAGACATAAAGAAATCTTTATGTCTTTATTGCCTCGGCCCCGCAGCCATGCTAGATCGCCCGCCGACAGGCCGGATATCCCTTCGGCCGCGCGTTATCCCGAGGACACCATGGCGCTCGACCAGGGCAAAGACTACATCGTCAAGGACATTTCGCTCGCTCCCTTCGGCCGCAAGGAGATCGACCTCGCCGAGACCGAAATGCCGGGTCTCATGTCGATCCGCGCCGAATACGGCCCGTCGCAGCCGCTGAAGGGTGCGCGCATCGCCGGCTCGCTGCACATGACCATCCAGACCGCGGTGCTGATCGAGACCCTGAAGGCTCTCGGCGCCGACATCCGCTGGGTGTCCTGCAACATCTTCTCGACCCAGGACCATGCCGCCGCGGCCATCGCCGCCGCGGGCATCCCGGTCTTCGCCTACAAGGGCGAGAGCCTCGACGAGTACTGGGACTACACCGCCAAGCTGTTCGACTGGCACGGTGCAAAGAACGGGGAAACCCTGACGCCCAACATGATCCTAGACGATGGCGGCGATGCCACCATGCTCGTCCACTACGGCCTGAAGGCCGAGCAGGGCGACACCGGCTTCCTCGACAAGGCCTCGTCCGAGGAAGAGATCATCTTCTTCGCGCTGATCAAGAAGCTGCTGGCAGAAAAGCCGAAGGGCTGGTTCGCCGAGGTCGCCAAGGCGATCAAGGGCGTCTCCGAGGAGACCACCACGGGCGTCCACCGCCTCTACAAGCTGGCCGAGGAAGGCAAGCTGCTGTTCCCCGCGATCAACGTCAACGACAGCGTGACCAAGTCGAAGTTCGACAACCTCTACGGCTGCCGTGAATCGCTGGTCGACGCCATCCGCCGCGGCACCGACGTGATGCTGGCCGGCAAGGTCGCCTTCGTCGCCGGCTTCGGCGATGTCGGCAAGGGCTCGGCGGCGTCGCTCCGCCAGGCCGGTGCCCGCGTCATCGTCTCCGAGATCGACCCGATCTGCGCCCTGCAGGCGTCGATGGAGGGCTACGAGGTGGCGACCATCGAGGACGCCTTCTCCCGCGCCGACATCTATGTCACGGCGACCGGCAACAAGGACATCATCACCGTCGACCACATGCGGCAGATGAAGGACCGGGCCATCGTCTGCAACATCGGCCACTTCGACAACGAGATCCAGGTCGCGGGTCTCAAGAACTTCAAGTGGGTCAACATCAAGCCGCAGGTGGACGAGATCGAGTTCCCGGCCGGCAACCGCATCATCCTGCTGTCGGAAGGCCGCCTGGTGAACCTCGGCAACGCCATGGGCCATCCGAGCTTCGTCATGTCGTCGTCGTTCTCGAACCAGACGCTGGCGCAGATCGAGCTCTGGGCGAACCCCGGCAAGTACGAGAAGAAGGTCTATACCCTGCCGAAGCTCCTCGACGAGAAGGTCGCGGCGCTCCATCTCGACAAGCTCGGCGTGAAGCTGACCAAGATGAGCAAGGAGCAGGCGGACTATATCGGCGTGCCCGAGAAGGGCCCGTTCAAGCCGGACCATTACCGCTACTGATCGCAAGGGTTCGCTTTGCGATTGAGGAAAGGCCCGGCGATCAGCCGGGCCTTTTTCGTTTCGGAAGGCCTGCATCAGCCAAGTGCGTCCTTCGAGGCTCGCTTCACTCGCACCTCAGGATGAGGAATGTCGTGTGCTGCATCGGCGCGGATGACGCTCAACGGGCGGGCTTCGTTCTCCACGGATGCCAATCACAACGTTCCTCATCCTGAGGTGCGAGGGCTGCAAGCCCGAGCCTCGAAGGACGCACTTGCCCGCTGCAGCCCAATGGTCATTCTAGAAGAGCCGCCATGCCCCTGACGCTCTCCACCCTCACCGCCGGCCTCATCGCGCCGCTGGTCGGCACAGCCAGCACGATCGCGCTGGTGATCGCGGCGGCGCAGGCGGTCGGCGCGACGCCCGGCCAGACGATCTCGTGGCTGGCGGCGATCTCGCTTGCCAAGGCGATCGGCGGCATCGCGCTCACCTGGCACTACCGCATTCCCATCGTGCTGGCCTGGTCCACGCCGGGCGCCGCGCTGATCGGCGCGTCCTCGGGAATCGCCTTCCCGGAGGCGGTCGGCGCCTTCGTGCTCGCCGCGGTCCTGATCATCCTCACCGGCCTCATCAAGCCGCTGGGCGACTGGGTGGCGAAGCTGCCGGCCTCGCTCGCCTCGGCCATGCTGGCGGGCATCCTCGTGAAGTTCGTCATGGACGTGGCGCTGGCGGTGCCGGTCGCACCCTGGCTGGTGCTGCCGCTGGTGGCGATCTTCCTCGTCATGCGCCTCGCCCATCCGGCCAGCGCCATGCTGGTCGTGGTGGTGGCGGGGGTGGCGCTGACCTACGCGCTGGGACTGGCCGGGCCCTTGCCGACCGATCTCGGGCTTGCCCGGCTCGAGTGGACGACGCCGGCCTTCACGCCGTCCGTGCTGATCGGTCTCGGCCTGCCGCTCTACCTCGTCACCATGGCGGGGCAGAACCTGCCCGGCATCGCCGTGCTCAGGGCGTCGGGCTACGACCCCCAGGTCGGTCCGATCATCGCCACGACGGGCGCCGTGTCGCTGGCCTCCGCGCCGTTCGGAGCGCATCCGTCCAATCTTGCGGCGATCACCGCCGCCATCGCGGCCGGGCCGGATTCCCACCCCGATCCGGCGAAGCGCTGGCCGGCGGGTATCATCTACGGGCTCACCTTCATCGTCATCGCCGCCTTCGCCGGTCCCTTTGTCGCGCTGTTCGCGGCCATGCCGAAAGCCCTCGTCGCGACGGTGGCGGGCCTTGCCCTGGCCGGCGCGTTGATGGGCTCGCTTAGCGTTGCCATGGGCGATGAACGCACGCGGTTCCCGGCGCTGCTGACCTTCGCGGTGGCGGCTTCGGGCGTGTCGATCCTCGGCATCGGCGCGGCCTTCTGGGGCCTTGGCATCGGCCTCGTCGCGCTGGGCGTCGAAAAGGCATGGCAGGCCCTGCGAAAGGGCTGAGAGGCGTCACGAGGCAGTGAACATCGCCCCGGCTCTCCTTGACCTTCCGGGGCCCTTGCCTACCTTGGGTCGACCTCCCGATTCCTCCAACCCACGCTGGAGACCTGCCATGGGCGCCGTTGCCGCCACCACCGATGCCACCTTCGACGCCGACGTCATCAAGTCGGACGCGCCTGTTGTCGTCGATTTCTGGGCCCCCTGGTGCGGCCCCTGCCGCATGATCGCACCGGCCCTCGACGCCATCTCGGCCGAGATGGGCGACAAGGTGAAGATCGTGAAGGTCAATGTCGACGAGAACCCCAAGATCGCGTCGAACTACGGCATCATGTCCATCCCGACGCTGATGATCTTCAAGGGCGGCCAGCTGGTCGACCGCAAGACGGGCGCTTCGCCGCAGGCGGCGCTCAAGCAGTGGATTTCCGGCCACGCCTGACCGGCATACAGCTTTTCACTGACGGACAAGCCGCCGGTAACGGCGGCTTTTTCGTGAGTGTGCGGGATATCCCGGCTTTGCGCAGCCCGGGGACGCGCATAGCCTGCGGCGATGGAAGCCGAGCTGGAGCCCGCCGTCCCGCCAATACCGCTGCGCCGGCGCGCCGCCAGCGCCGGCTTTGCCGTCCTCGACTGGCTGCTGCCGCCGCTGTGCCTGGCCTGCCGCAACCCGGTTGGCGATCATGGCGCGCTCTGCCCGGCCTGCTGGAGCCGCGTCGCCTTCATCTCGGCGCCTGTCTGCGACCGTCTCGGCACGCCGCTGCCCTTCGATCTCGGGCCGGGCGCGCTGTCGCCTGCCGCCATCGCCAGCCCGCCGGTCTTCGATCGTGCCCGCGCCGCGTTCCGGTTCGACGATGTCGGCCGGGCGCTGATCCATGCGCTGAAATATGGCGACCGGCTGGAAATCGCCGGAGCTCTGGCCGGCTGGATGGCGCGATCGGGCCGCGACGTGCTCGCCGAGGCGGATGCCTTCATTCCCGTGCCGCTGCACTGGACGCGCCTTGTCGGCCGGCGCTTCAACCAGGCGGCGGAGCTGACGAGCCACCTTGCCGTCCTGACGGGCATCGCGAACGAACCGCTGGTGCTGAAGCGGGTGCGCCGCACGGCCCATCAGGTCGGCCTCACCCGGGCCCAGCGGGCGGAGAACGTCACGGGCGCCTTCCGTGTCGCGGAGGACAGGAAGGGCTGGGCGCGGGACAAGCGGCTCATCCTCGTCGACGATGTCCTGACGACGGGAGCGACCATCGAGGCCTGCGCGCGCGTGCTGCGCAGGGCAGGGGCCGCGCGCATCGACGTGCTGACCGCGGCGAGGGTTGTGGACGGCCCCTTCGCGGTCCATATCTGACCGTCAGAACCGAAACTACCGGACGTCGCGATGCCTGAAATCGTCATCTACACCAAGGACTACTGCCCCTACTGCCATGCCGCGAAGGACCTGCTGACCGCCAAGGGCGCGGCCTTCACCGAGATCGACCTCATGAAGCATCCGGAGCGTCGCGCCGAGATGATCGACAAGGCCGGCGGGCGCTCGAGCGTGCCACAGATCTTCATCGGCGGACGGCACGTCGGCGGCTCCGACGACATTCATGCGCTGGACGACGCCGGCAAGCTCGACGCGCTTCTGGCGGCCTGAGAAACGGAACGGGGAATGAGCGGAACCTTTACCGCCGCCTGCGTGCAGATGCGCGCGGACGTGGACGTGAAGGCGAGCACGGACCAGGCGATCAGCCTGATCCGGGAGGCGGCGCGCTCCGGCGCGACCTATGTCCAGACGCCGGAGATGACCAACATCCTCCAGCCCGACCGGCCGAAATTCTTCGAGGCGATCCGCTCGGAGGCCGACGACTTCTCCATCCCGCTGTTCCAGGCCGAGGCCATGACGCTCGGCATCTGGCTGCATGTCGGTTCGCTCGCCATCCGCATCGGCGAGAAACAGGCGGCGAACCGCGGCTATGTGATCTCGCCTGACGGCGAGGTGGTCGCGGCCTACGACAAGATCCACATGTTCGACGTGACGCTGCCGAGCGGCCAGACCTACCGGGAATCGGCGGCCTATGCGGCGGGCGATGCGGCTGTCGTCGCCGACCTGCCGTGGACGCGGCTCGGCGTCACCATCTGCTACGACCTGCGTTTCCCCCATCTCTACCGCGCGCTGGCCGAGCAGGGGGCCGGCGTGCTGGCGATCCCGTCCTCGTTCACGGTGCCGACGGGCGAGGCACACTGGCACGTGCTGATGCGCGCCCGCGCCATCGAGAACGGCGCCTTCGTCATCGCGGCCGCGCAGGGCGGCAAACATGCCTGCGGCCGCGAGACCTATGGCCACAGTCTCATCATCGATCCCTGGGGCGCCCTCCTCGCCGAGGCCGCCCACGACGAACCCGCGGTCATCCTCGCCGAGATCGACACCGCCAAGATCGAGGAGACGCGCGGCCGCATTCCCTCGCTTGCCAATGGCCGGGTCTTCAGCCTGCCCGACACGTTCAGCGTTCCCGCGTCATGATCAGATACGCCCTCCACTGTGAGAAGGCCCACGAGTTCGAGAGCTGGTTTCCCTCGGCCGCCAGCTACGACGATCAGCGCAAGCGGCGGCTCGTCACCTGCCCGGCCTGCGGCTCGCACAGGATCGACAAGGCGTTGATGACGCCGCAGGTGGCGCGCAAGGACCGCGCGCGCGGGGCTCCCGCCGCCGTGCCTGTGTCGGCTCCCGATGCTCCCGCGCCGGTCGCGATGGTCTCGCCGGCCGAGCAGGAGCTGCGCGCCAAGATCCGGGAGCTGCGCGAGCACCTGACGAAGAATTCCGACCATGTCGGCGACAAGTTCGCGGAGGAGGCGCGCAAGATCCATTACGGCGAGACCGAGCACCGCTCGATCTTCGGCTCGGCGACGCCCGATGAGGCGCAGGAGTTGCACGAGGAGGGCATCGAATTCCATCCCCTGCCCGTGCTGCCCGACGACCGGAACTAGGTGTGCGCGCCACGCGGTTGGCAGGTGAGCCGGAGCGGGCCAGCTTCCCCTGGTGACATCCCTCGGCGCGACAGTCCGTATTCAGCGCGCGGTACGGCACCATACGGTCCCGGCCGGGATGCGGCGGACGAACAAGAGACCGCACGCTGGCATCAGATCGACAAGGAGATGTCATGGCGATCGCCAAAAACACCATCTGCGTCTGGTTCGACAGGGATGCCGAGGCGGCAGCCCGCTTCTACGCCGAGACCTTTCCCGACAGCGCGGTGGCGGCCGTCCACCGCGCTCCCGCTGACTACCCCTCGGGCAAGAAGGGTGACGTGTTGACGGTCGACTTCACAGTCGCCGGCGTTGCCTGCATGGGCCTCAATGGGGGCCCTATGTTCGGGCAGACAGAAGCCTTTTCGTTCCAGATCGCTACCGACGATCAGGAGGAGACCGATCGCTACTGGAATGCCATCGTCGGCAATGGCGGCCAGGAGAGCGCGTGCGGCTGGTGCAAGGACAGGTGGGGGCTCTCCTGGCAGATCACGCCGCGCGTCCTGACCGAAGCAATGGCGGCTGGCGGCGATGAAGCGAAGCGCGCGTTCGAGGCGATGATGAACATGACGAAGATCGACGTCGCTGCGATCGAGGCGGCGCGGCGCGGTTGACGTCATGGCGCACAACCGGCTTCTCGTTGCCGCTTGGGACTGCTAGGCGAGGCGGATGCAGGAGCCCGCCGCATGTATCGCCCGATCCTTCTTGTCACCGCGCTGATGGTCTCGCCGGTGATGGCCGCCGAGCCCGTCACGGTCCGCATCAGCAACGACAGCGTTCCCACGCTCTGCGCGGAGGAGGACAATGTCGACCTGCGCTTGCACGCGCCGGCGGTGCGGCGCTTCCGTGTCGAGGCGGTGCATCCCGCTGTGATCGGCTCCATCGTGCGCGATTCCACCGCACCGGACTTCACCGACTGCACGATCACCGACAAGGCGGATTTCCGCTTCACGCCGCGGCGCGTCGTCATGCACGAGGACGCCCGCCTGCGCGTCGTCGGTATCACCTTCGACAAATTCTGGCGGCCCGAGCGCGTGCCGGTGACGGTCGGCGTGCGGCGCGAGGTGGGCTTCCACCTCCTGCAGTTGTTCTGGAAGGAGCGCGGCTCGCCGCCTTACGAGTTCCTCGTGCTCTATCCCGTCGACGGCTATTGGCGCATCAAACCGCGCCCGCCGGCACATCTCCGCGACATCGCCTATGGCACCTCGGTCCTGCTTGGACCCATCGAGATCATGCAGCGGCCGGTGGTCAATCTGGACGCCATCAACTTCGATCCGGCCACGCTGACCTTCGGCCTCGCCTTCCGGGCCGGCGGCGTTGCGACCGTGAAGGTCGAGAGCGTCGACCGCGCGCGCGTCGTGCTCGACGTGGCCTTCGACCGCGTGGTGAGCGGACGTCCGTTCGCCGGCCTGCGCTCCATGTACGTGACCGAGACCAATGCCGACGGCGCGCGCGTCGAATGGCGCCAGCGCGGCGCCAACCGCTGGCGCGAGAGCCCGGTGATGGATTTTCCCGGCGGCGAGGGCATCGAGATGCGCCTTGGCCGCAACCAGCCGAGCCGGCACAACACCTCGTCGCCCGACCACCGGTTCCTTGGCTTTTCGGAATAGGGCGTAGAGGCTCGCCGCTGCGCTCGGTCTTGCTATAGTCGGCCATGCCCCGCGCCAGACGGGGCCGGGAGGACAATCCATGAAGGCCATCGTCATCGAAGGCTTCGGCGACCCCGCTGCGACCATCCAGCTGAAGGATCTCCCCGACCTGCCGCCGCCCGGGCCGGGCGAGGTGACGGTCGAGATGCTGGTGCTCAACATCAACCCGTCCGACCTCCTGCAGATCCAGGGGCTCTACGGCGTGTCGAAGCCGCCGCTGCCCTTCATTCCCGGCGGCGAGGCGGTCGGCCGCGTCGCGGCGGTCGGCGAGGGCGTGAAGCATCTTGCCACCGGCGACATCGTCTCCCCGATGATCCTCAACTGCTGGGTCGAGCGGGTGAACATCAAGGCCTCGCTCGCGATGAAGCTGCCGGCCGGCATCGACCTCAACCAGGCCGCCATGCTGAAAGGCAATCCGGCGACCGCCGTGGCGCTGCTCAACGACCAGGTGGCGCTGAAACCGGGCGACTGGCTGATGCAGAACGCCGGCAACTCGGCGGTCGGCACGTTCCTCGTGAAGCTCGCAGCCCAGCGCGGCATCAACACGCTCAACGTCGTCAGGCGCGAGAGCGCCGTGGAGGGCGTCAAGGCGGCCGGCGGCACGGCCGTCATGGCCGATGCGCTCGATGATCCCCGCGCCTTCCGCAAGCGCGTGCGCGAGGCAACCGGCGGGGCCGACGTGAAGCTCGCGATCGATGCGATCGGCGGGGCGGCCACCGGCGTGATGGCCAATGCGCTCGCCGACGGCGGCACCATCGTCAACTACGGGCTCCTGTCGGGCGAACAGTGCCGCATCGACGCCCAGCACCTGATCTTCCGGAAGATCACCCTCAAGGGCTTCTGGCTGATCCACTGGTTCCAGGAGGCCGGCCGCGAGCGGCTGGCCGAGACCTACGCCACCATCGCCAAGGGCATGTCCGACGGCACGCTGACGACGCCGGTCGCCGAGCTCATTCCGATGGAAGAGGCGAAGCGCGCCATGGCGGCGGCCGGCGAGGGCGGCCGCGCCGGCAAGGTGCTGATGGCGACGAAGGCCTTCAGCGGCGACACGGACCACGGGTAAGCCCGGCCCCAAACGCAGACGGGGCCCGAAGGCCCCGTCCAAAAATGCTTCTGGCGATGACCGATCAGGCCGCGCCGTTGCCCTTCTCGGCGCGCTCGGCGATGCGGGCAGACTTGCCGCGGCGATCGCGCAGGTAATAGAGCTTGGCGCGGCGCACGCGGCCGCGGCGCACGACCTTCACCGAGTCGATGACGGGCGAATAGATTGGGAAGACGCGCTCGACGCCCTCGCCATAGGAGATCTTGCGGACGGTGAAGCTTTCCATCAGGCCGCCGCCCGAGCGGGCGATGCAGACGCCCTCGTAGGCCTGAACGCGCGAGCGCTCGCCTTCGCGGACCTTCACGTTGACGATGATGGTGTCGCCGGGCTGGAAGTCCGGGATCTTCCTGTCGCCGAGGACGCGGGCGGCCTCTTCGGCCTCGATGGTCTGGATGAGGTTCATGGCTTTCGATCCTTATCGGCCCTTGCCATGCGGCAGGGCATCTTGTTGGTCTTGGTTCTGGGGACGGATGCCTTGGCACCCGAGCGACCGTCGGCGGAGCGTTGAACAACCCCTTTGCCAGCGGACGCGGCTCCATACTGGAAAGCGCGCGGCTTGTCACCCCCTCTGGCGCTGCGAACGCAACGGCCGCCTGACCTTTCACGAAAGGGAGAGCGGTGCGATGGGCCATTGCCGGAGCGGGCACGCGCGACAATAGTCCATCTCCAAGAGAGCGCGGAGCCACGGAAGTCCCGAAGGCATCAGCGCCGGTCCAAGGGGGAGGTTCGCATGATGGTTTCCGGCATCATCCGGGGCGCGGCCAGGATTCGACACATGGTCCTGGGGCTCGCCCTCCTCGTTTCGCCAGCCATCGCCCAGACGCCGAACTATCCGGCGCCGCGCGAGGGCGTGTGGGTGGCGCGCGATTTCCGCTTCCACACCGGCGAGGTCATGCCGGAGCTGCGCATCGCTTACCGGACGGTGGGCGAGCCGACCGGCGAACCCGTCATCGTCCTGCACGGCACGTCGGGTTCGTCCGCCAGCATGCTGACGCCGGCCTTCGCGGGCCAACTCTTCGGCGAAGGCCAGCCGCTGGACGCCAAGAAGCATTTCATCATCATTCCGGACTCGATCGGCCACGGCCGCACGTCCAAGCCCTCGGACGGCATGCGGGCCTCTTTCCCCCGCTACAATTACGAGGACATGGTCGCCGCCCAGCACCGCCTCGTCACCGAGGGGCTCGGCATTCGCCGCGCCCGCCTCATCATCGGCAATTCCATGGGCGGCATGCATGCCTGGATCTGGGGCGTGCGGCATCCGGACTTCGCCGACGCGCTCGCGCCGATGGCCTCGCAGCCGACCGAGATGGCGAGCCGCAACTGGATGATGCGACGCCTGATCATCGACTCGATCAGGAACGACCCGGCCTGGAACAACGGCAACTACACGGCCCAGCCGGAGGCCTTCCGCGTGGCGAACGTCTTCTTCGGGGTCGCGACCATCGGCGGCACGCTGGCCTACCAGCAGATGGCGCCGACGCGCGAGGCCGCCGACAAGCTGCTCGACGCGCGGCTGGCGGCGCCGATGACCGCGGATGCCAATGACTTCCTCTACGCCTGGGATTCCTCGCGCGACTACAATCCCGCGCCCGGGCTCGATCGCATCAAGGCCGCCCTGCTCGCGATCAACGCGGCCGACGACGAGCGCAATCCGCCCGAGACCGGCATCATGGAGCGAGAGTTGAAGCGCATCCCCAATGCCCGCCTGCTGCTGATCCCGGCGAGTGTGGAGACGCGCGGCCATGGCACGACGGGCATGGCCCGGTTCTATGCGCGCGAGCTTGGCGAGTTCCTCGCGCGGGTGCCGCGCCGGGCGATGTGAGGGCTATTTCTTCTTCGCGGGCGGCGGTGTGTAACGCGCCCAAAGGTCCGGCCGCCGTTCGCGGGTGAGGCGCTCGGCCTCGGCGCGCCGCCACTTGGCGACCTTGGCGTGGTCGCCGGACACGAGAATGTCGGGGATGGTCAGTCCCTCGAAGACCTGCGGCCGCGTGTAGTGCGGATATTCGAGCAGGCCCGCCTCGAAGCTCTCCTCTGTGCCTGACTGGTCATGTCCCATGACGCCGGGCAGCAGGCGCACGACCGCGTCGATCAGCACCATGGCGGCGAGTTCGCCGCCCGAGAGCACGTAGTCGCCGATGGAGACCTCCTCCAGCGCGCGCGCTGCGATGATGCGCTCGTCGACGCCCTCGAACCGGCCACAGAGAATGACCACGCCGGGGCCGTCAGCGAGTTCGCGGATGCGTTCCTGCGTCAAGGGACGCCCGCGCGGCGACATGTAAAGGCGGGGGCGGTCGTCGCCCTCCGGTGAGACGTGGTCGATGGCGCGGGCGAGCACGTCCGGCTTCATGACCATGCCGGGCCCGCCGCCGGCCGGTGTGTCGTCGACGGCGCGGTGGCGGCCGGTGGCGAAGTCGCGGATGAGATGGGTGTCGAGCGACCAGGCCTCGCCCATGGCGCGGCCGGCCAGCGAGGCGCCGAGCGGACCCGGAAACATCTCGGGAAAGAGGGTCAGCACCGACGCGCGGAACATCAGTCGCGATCCCACATCAGTCACGATCCTCCGGCCCGCGGGGGGTATCCTCGAGCAACCCGTCGGGCGGATCGACCACCAGCCGCCCGCCCTTGATATCCACGGTCGGCACGATGGCCTTGGTGAAGGGGATCATGACCGCCCGCTTGGCGGTGCGCGCCACGTCGAGCACATCGCCGGCACCGAAGTCGAAGACTGCGGTGACCGTGCCGATGACCTCGCCGGTGGCGGTCTCGACCTTCAGGCCGATCAGGTCGGCATGCAGGAACTCGTCCTCGGCTTCGTCGGCGAGCGGAATGCGCTCGCGCGGCACGAAGAGCTGGAGGTTGGTCACCGCCTCGGCATCGTCGCGGGTGCGGAATTCGGCGATGCGCGCGACCAGCACCTCGCCCGCCGGGCGAAGGGACTGGATCGTGAAGGAGCGGCCGTCGCGGGAGGCGAGCGGGGAGTAGTCGGCGATGGCCGCCGGGTCCTGTGTGAAGGACTTCACGCGCACCTCGCCCCTGACGCCATGCGGCGCCCCGAATTTCGCAACGAGAACGAGATCGGAGGGCATGGTTCTCCTCAAAGGGCGAGGCGGGCTGTCGCCTCAGCTCTCCCCGGCGGGGAGAGGTCGACCAGCGCCGCAGGCGATGGTCGGGAGAGGGGGCAAAACGCCCCCTCAGATGCTACCCCTCTCCCAGCACCTTGCGGTGCCGACCTCCCCCGCCGGGGGGAGGTGAAGGGCAGTGAAGCCCTGCCTCAGCCCTCGGCCGGAGCCTCGGCGCCCTTCGCGGCCTTGGCGGCCTTCGAGGCGGCGCGCTCGCCGGCTTTCTTGCCGGGTACGGCCTTCTCCGGATTGCTGGAAGCGGTGCGCTTCAGCACGCCCTCGGCGTCGAGGAAGCGGGCGACGCGGTCCGACGGGGTCGCGCCCTTGGCGATCCACGCCTTGGCGGCCTCGACGTCGACCTCGTAGCGCTTCTGGTCCTTGGCGAGCATCGGGTTGTAGATGCCGATCTTCTCGATGAAGCGGCCGTCGCGCGGCGAGCGCGAGTCGGCGACGACGATCTGGTAGAAGGGGCGCTTCTTGGTGCCGCGGCGGGCGAGGCGGATCTTGAGCGACATGGGATACTCCTGGGGTCGTTGATCAGTTCAAGGTGATGCGGGTGGCAATGGACTGGTCGGCCCAAAGCGGGCCGATATCGTCGGATGGGCGGATCTCGATGATGGGGTGGAATGTATCGCTCGGCATTGGCGTCGACAGCGACATGGTCCGGCCGCCGCTGAATCGCAGCTTGAGCGCACGGTCGAAACGGATGACTTGGGTGAATGTCCCGTGCTCGTCGACGGCGTCGTCATGGATTTGCGTGAACGAGACGATCTCCACCGATTCGATGTCGCCCCACCCGGTCAGATAGACATACGAATGCGGGTGAAGCAGCCGGTGACCGGTGGCTTCATCCGCTGTGACCGGGAAGCATTTGGGGTCACCGGTTCTGAACGCCTTAGGTATGGCGAAGGCGTTCGGACAGTCAGGTTCGTCAGCCACGACCCGTGGTTCGATCTCGATCCATTCCGGCGGCCAAACCTTGGTCGAATCCAGGTCGAAAGCGACGACCTTCGACTGCAGTACCGGCGAATCAATGGTTGCCGCTAGATTTCTGCAGTGCAGTACTTCGGCTTTGCGGCCTATCAACTGGCGCAGGGCAGCGATATCGCCCTCGGCGATCCGGTAGTCGCGGACGATGGTGCGCGGGGCTTCGGTCATTTCTTCTTGCCGAAGGGAAAGCCGGGAAGTCCGGGCAGCTTGGCGCCGCCGAGGCCGCCAAGACCCGGGAAGCCGGGAGGCAGGCCACCGGGGGGCAGCCCCGGCATCTTGTCGGGAAGTCCTCCCGGCAATCCGCCGGGAAGCTTCTTCTGCATCTCGGCGATCATCTCTGGCGTCGGCTGCGGCATGCCGCCTCCGCCGCCGAGGCCGAACATGTTGGCAAGGCCCGCCATGGGGCCGCGCTTGGCCCCTGCGCCGCCCATGGACTTCATCATGTCGGCCATGCCGCGGTGCATCTTCAAGAGCTTGTTGATGTCCTCGGGATTGGTGCCCGAGCCGCGCGCGATGCGGCGACGGCGCTTGCCGTCGATTTCCTTGGGGTTGCGGCGCTCCCACGGCGTCATCGAATGGATGATCGCGCGCTGGCGCTTGAACGTCCGGTCGTCGGCGCCGGGCAGCTTGCCCTGCAGGCCTTTCATGCCGGGCAGCATGCCCATCAGGCTCTGCATGCCGCCAAGCTTCATCATCTGGTCGAGCTGATCGCCGAGGTCGTCCAAGTTGAACTGGCCCGACTGCATGCGCTTGGCGATCGCCATGCCCTTCTCGGCATCGATCGTCTCGGCGGCCTTCTCGACGAGCGAAACAATGTCGCCCATGCCGAGGATGCGGTTGGCGATGCGGGCGGGGTGGAATTCCTCCAGCCCGTCCATCTTCTCGGACGTGCCGAGCAGCTTGATCGGCTTGCCGGTGACCGCGCGCATGGAAAGCGCGGCGCCGCCGCGGCCATCGCCGTCGACGCGGGTCAGCACCACGCCGGTGACATTGACGCGGCCAGTGAAGGAGCGCGCGACATTGACCGCGTCCTGGCCGGTCAGGCTGTCGACCACCAGCAGGGTCTCGTGCGGGTTCGCCGCCTTCTCGACCTCGGCCACCTCGATCATGAGGGCCTCGTCGACATGGGTTCGGCCGGCGGTGTCGAGGATCACCACGTCGTATCCGCCGAGCCGGCCGGCCTCGACCGCGCGCCGGGCGATCTGCACTGGCGACTGGCCGCTGACGATCGGCAGGGTGTCGACGCCGATTTGCTTGCCGAGGATGGCGAGCTGCTCCATCGCGGCAGGACGCCGCGTATCGAGCGAGGCCATCAGCACTTTCTTCTTCTGGCGTCCGAAGAGGCGCTTGGCGAGCTTGGCGGTGGTGGTCGTCTTGCCCGAGCCCTGCAGGCCGACCATCATGATCGGCACCGGCGGCACGGCCTGGAGGTCGATGGCGACGCCGTCCGTGCCGAGCGTGTCGACAAGCGTGTCGTGGACGATCTTCACGACCATCTGGCCGGGTGTCACCGACTTGATGACCTCGGCGCCGACCGCGCGGTCGCGGACCTTGTCGGTGAAGGAGCGCACGACCTCGAGCGCCACGTCGGCCTCGAGCAAGGCGCGGCGCACCTCGCGCATCGCCTCCTGGACGTCGGCCTCGCTCAGCGCGCCGCGGCCCTTGAGGCGGTCGAGGATGCCGGACAGTCGTGTCGACAGGCCTTCGAACATGCTGGCTCCAACAGGGTCATTTCCGGGGAGCCCCGAAAATGGTCTCGGACACCTGGAACCGCAACGCATTTCGCGCCCGAGGGCGCATGCTGCGCTGTCGGGCGGGAGCCTCCGGGGTCGGGCCCCGGTGGGCGGAGGCAGGTCTCGGATGAACGAGAGTGGGGTGCGGATAGGCCGAAAGGGGTGGGAAGTCAAGAAATGGGCTGGAAGGCGCCGGCCGGCGCGATCTAGTTTTGCTTCTCAATGCGGATGAAGCGTCGCTCCGAGTCCCACTTCAGGTCCGCGCGGCACTTCTTGGCCTCGACGGCCCCGCAATTTGCCCTAACGCCTTCTTCGTATTCAGCTATCGTCATGCCGTCGCGGTAGCATTGGAAGCGAACGAAGCTCTTGCCGCTCTTGGGGTTGCGGGGGGCCAGCAGTCTGATGACCGCTGTACCATTGTCGCTCGCTCGTGAGCCCGGCGATTTCGAGGAGGCCATCCGGTCCGCATTCTCTGGTTCAACCAGTACCGGGTGTCCAAGGAGTCTCCTCATCAAGGTAAAATCGATGGTCAAACGAGCCGCAGGGTGACGGGCGGGAATGAAGTCAATTTCTATTTTGGATAGGTAAGCTTGGGCCTTCCCTCCGCATGCGACCACGTGGGTCGGTTGCAGCGCCTGAATTGCTGCTTGAGTATAGGCCCCAAAGCACTCGGTCAGCATGCCGTCCGGGTAATAATCGCCTTCTGTGGCGCACCAAGCGATATTAAGAAGCCCAATATCATCTAAATCGCAACCTAGCGCGTTGAAATATGAAATGAATCTACCTTTACTCCATTCTGGAATGTACTTCTTTTGACGTGCGAGAAGCGTGGGTAGTTCCAGAACTCCGGTGCGGTAGTCATAGAGGTCGCGACGCATTTCCTGATCGGAAATGCTCCCTCGGCCTGCGCCGGGATTTATCAGTACGAATAATAATCGCTTGTGGCGCGTCCAATATCTGGCGCCGACATACCGAGGTTGCGCAATGTCAATGAATGGACGTTGGACATAACCTGTCTTGAAGCAGCGATCGCATTGAACTGCAGAAGCGCAAATGTTGCTAAACAGATTGAAGTTCGGTGCGGCTGTCTCTGAGCGCTCCGGCACGTTCAGTGTTCCTGCTTCAGAGATGCCCTGAAGCGCAGCATATGTCTCGATTGCATTTGATTGCAATGATTTCGGCGAAACCGAGTGCTGATCTGGTGTGTTGGGCTGTAGGCAACGCGCTGAGCCCAATGAGGGCAGCCCCTCTCCGAATCGTCCTATCCTGCCGGCGCCTTCTCGTCGGAACCCGCGCCTTGGAAACCTCGCTCTACCTCCCCGTGAAAGCCTTCCTCGAAGGGCTCGGCCTCGAAGTGAAGGGCGAGGTCATGGGTTGCGACTTGGTGGCGCTGATCGAGGGCGAGCCCGTCGCCGTGGTGATCGGAGAACTCAAGCTCTCGTTCACGCTGGAACTGGTGCTGCAGGCGGTCGACCGCTCGGCGGCGGCCGACGAGGTCTGGCTGGCGGTGAAGGCCTCCGCCCAGGGGCGCGGCCGCGAGCACGATTCCCGCGTCAGGAAGCTCTGCCGGCTCTGCGGCTTTGGCCTCCTTTCAGTGCTGCCGGTGGGCGGAGTCGAGGTGCTGGTGGAGCCTGTCCCGTGGAAGCCGCGCCATGACGGCAAGCGGCGCTCGCGGATCGTCGCCGAACATCGTCGCCGCAAGGGCGACCCGGCTGCCGGTGGCTCGACCCGCCGCCCGATCATGACCGCCTATCGCCAGCGGACGCTCGCTATGGCGCAGGCCCTGGCGGCAGGGCCGCTGCGCCCGCGCGACCTCCGGGACCACGCCCCCGACGCGCTGGCCATCCTCTCGCGCAATGTCTACGGCTGGTTCGAGAAGACCGCGCGTGGCGTCTATGCCCTGTCGGAGGATGGCCGGGCGGCGCTGGCGACGTGGAAGGACCACCTGCCGGCACCGCCGGCGCCGTGAGCACAGGTGATGCAGCCGGTCACCCGCCGCGGCAGAGCCGCGCGATGTCTGCGACCGTCAGGCGGATCGCTTCCTCCGACCGGGCAATCATCGTCCGGCCGCTGGTGCTCACGCAGTCCCAGCGCAGGTTGGCGCGGGAGGCGACGGCGCGGCGGTAGAGGCTTGCCAGCGTCTGGATGGAATCGGCCCGGATGCAGCCGGCAACGAGCCGGCGAAACCTGCTCTCCAGTGCCGGTGGCCGTCCGCAGGCCTTCAGGAAGACCTCGACGACCGCGTAGCTGTCGACCCGGCGGAGCAGTTCGGCGCGCTGGGGCTCGCTCAGAAGACCCAGGTGATAGGCGCCATGCGTCGGCCGCTGGGCGGAAGCGGGTTCCACGGTCTGGGCGGCTACGGGCAGCGCGCCGAGAGCAAGCGCGGAGAATACAAGTGCGGCGGCAAGGAGGACGGGTTGGATGAGGCGCATCGGCTGAGTCGGGTCGGAAAAGCCGGCAGAAGATTATCCGCGCGAACGGCTTTGGCAATGGACCTCGCACGGCCCGCTGCCGCTATCGCGTCGCCTCCGCCGCCTTTGGTCGTGCCGCCTCGATCAACTGCCCGAGCTCGACGAAATCGCGCTTGCGCGGCGAGGTCGCCCGCCAGGCGAGGCCGAGCACCCGGCTCGGCTCGGGATCGGTGAAGCGCATGACGTTGAGCGCGCCGGCGCGGGCTTCCACGTCGAGGCAGATTTCCGGCAGGAGCGTCAGGCCGAGGCCGTTGGCGACCATCTGCACCAGCGTCGTAAGCGAGGAGGCGCCGAACGTGTCGATGTTCTCGACCCGGCGCAAGCTGCAGAAGGTCAGCGCCTGGTCGCGCAGGCAATGGCCTTCCTCCAGCAGCAGCAGGCGGTCCTCCTTCAGGATCTCCGGCGTCGCGCGCACGCGGCTGTCGATGTGCCGGTCCGGCGGCAGCGCCAGCAGGAAGCGGTCCTCGAACAGGCGGATCGTCTCGATGTCGGGGTGCTCGACAGGCAGGGCGACGAGCAGCAGATCGAGCGCGCCGTCGACGAGTTCGCGGGTGAGCTGGCGCGTCTGCGTCTCGCGGATATGGACGTCGAGGTCAGGGAACCGTTCGCGCAGCAAGGGCAGGAAGCGCGGCAGCAAATAGGGCGCGACCGAGGGGATGACGCCGAACTGCAGCGTACCGGCGAACGCGCCGGTACGGTGATGGGCATAGTCGGTGAGGTCACGCGTGTCGGCGAGGATGCGCGCCGCGCGGCGGGCAATCTCGCGGCCCTCCTCGGTCAGCCGCACACCCGTGCGGCGGCGTTCGAGCAGCTGCAGGCGCAGCTCGCGCTCCAGATCCTGGATCTGCATGGAGAGCGCCGGCTGCGTCACGGAACAATGCTCGGCGGCCTTGCCGAAATGGCCGAGCCGCGCGACGGCGTCGAAATAGCGGAGCTGCTTGAGGGAAATCAGCCGATTGTCTCGCGATCAGATTTTCTGATTGAGACACGAGGATAATACGATTGGCCGTGATCGTGAAGCGCCGTCTAGAACGGTTCGACCCTGAACCCTTCGAGCAGCGCGGAGCACTCCGATGGCCGACAAACCGATCATGACCACGGCTGGCGGCGCGCCGGTCGGCGACAACCAGAATTCGCTGAGCGCGGGGCCGCGCGGACCGCTGCTGATGCAGGACTTCCACCTCCTGGAGAAGCTCGCCCACCAGAACCGCGAGCGCATTCCGGAGCGCACCGTCCACGCCAAGGGCTCGGGCGCCTATGGCAAGCTGACCGTCACGAACGACATTGCGCGCTTCACCAGGGCCGCGGCGCTGCAGCCGGGCGCGGTGACGGAGGCCTTCCTGCGCTTCTCGACGGTCGCCGGCGAGCGCGGCGCGGCGGATGCCGAGCGCGACGTGCGCGGCTTCGCGCTGCGCTTCTATACAGCTGAGGGCAACTGGGACGTCGTCGGCAACAACACGCCGGTCTTCTTCATCCGCGATCCGCTGAAGTTCCCCGACTTCATCCATACGCAGAAGCGCCATCCGCGCACCAACCTGCGCTCGCCGACGGCCATGTGGGACTTCTGGTCGCTGTCGCCGGAGAGCCTGCACCAGGTCACCATCCTGATGAGCGATCGCGGGCTGCCGCAGTCCTACCGCCATGTCGACGGCTTCGGCTCGCACACCTATTCGTTCATCAACGCTGCGAACGAGCGCTTCTGGGTGAAGTTCCACTTCAAGACGAAGCAGGGCATCCGCAACTGGACCAATGCCGAGGGCGCCGAAGTTATCGCCAATGATCGCGAGTCGGCCCAGCGCGACCTTTACGAGGCCATCGAGGCGGGCGACTTCCCGCGCTGGACCTTCTCCGTCCAGGTCATGCCGGAGTCCGAGGCGACCAGGCACTGGTACAACCCCTTCGACCTGACCAAGGTCTGGCCGCACGGCGACTATCCGCTGATCGAGGTTGGCGAGCTGGAGCTGAACCGCAACCCCGAGAACTATTTCGCCGAGGTCGAGCAGGCAGCGCTTGCACCCTCCAACATCGTTCCGGGCATCGGCCACTCGCCGGACAAAATGCTGCAGGCGCGCATCTTCTCCTATGCCGACGCCCATCGTTATCGGGTCGGCGTCAACCACCACCAGCTGCCGGTGAACCAGCCGCGCTGCCCCGTCCATCACTACCATGCCGACGGCGCCATGCGTCTCGCCGGCCATGCGAACCCGAACGCCTACTACCAGCCGAACACGATGGGCGGACCTGCGGACGACCCGCGCTTCCTCGAGCCGCCGCTGGCGCTCGACGGCGCGGCCGCCCGCTACAACCACCGCGACGGCAATGACGACTACCGCCAGCCCGGCGACCTGCTCCGGCTGATGACGCCGGACCAGCAGCGCCAGCTGATGGACAACATCGCAGCCTCCATGCAGGGCGTGCCGGTCGAGAACATCCGTCGGCAGGTGGTGCATTTCTTCCGCTGCGATCCCGACTACGGCATCGGCGTCGCCACCCGCATGGGCCTGTCGGTCAGCGACCTGCCGCAGGCTGTGGCCGCCGAATAGGCCGTTTTGCAGCCCCTTCATAGCCAACAAAGGATTGTCCAGATGGCACTTGCCCAGACCGCCCATTCCAACCGCGCCGACGCCGTTGGCGAAATCGTCACCGAGGCGACAGTCGTCGCGCTGAACACGGCGCTCGCCGATCGCGGCATCGGCGCCGAGCGGATCATCTCGATCCTACCGGTGGCCGCGCAGACGCTGGTCACCGCCACGCCCGCGCAGTTCCGCGTGCTCTACCGCGCGGCGTGATTGCCATCCGGACGGCTTGACGGCAGCGGCGGTGTCGGCCACGGCTCTGGCATGGTCGCTGCCGCCTCCGATGCCCTCTTCGAAACACGCCTTGCCGCTGCCGCCAGCGGCGTCGAGGCCACGCTCGCCACGATCCTGAATGGCGATGCGCGGACAGGCGAGATCGCCCGGCCGGCGCGCCTTCTGGCCGCCATGCGCCACGGAGTGCTGGCGGGCGGCAAGCGGTTCCGGCCATTCCTCGTCATCGAGAGTGCGGCGCTGTTTGGCGTCGCGTCGGAGGCTTCGATGCGCGCTGCCGCCGCCCTTGAGTTCGTCCATTGCTACTCGCTGGTCCATGACGACCTGCCGGCCATGGACGACGACGATGTCAGGCGTGGCAATCCGACCGTCCACAAGGCCTTCGACGAGGCGACTGCGATCCTCGCCGGCGATGCGCTCCTGACACTCGCCTTCGAGGTCATGGCGGCGCCAGAAACCCATGCCGACCCGGCCGTGCGGGCCGAACTCACCCTGCTGCTCGCCCGCGCCTCCGGGCTTGGCGGCATGGCCGGCGGGCAGATGCTCGACCTCGCGGCCGAGGGCCGGTTCGCCGGCGGCCGTCCGCTGCCGCTCGCAGAGCCCGACATTCGCCGGCTTCAGTCGATGAAGACGGGAGCGCTGATCCGGTTCGCCTGCGAGGCCGGAGCCGTGCTCGGTGGCGCTTGCCCCGCGGAACGTGCGGCGCTCGTTGCCTATGGCGAGATCGTCGGTCTCGCCTTCCAGATCGCCGACGATCTCATCGACCACGAGGGAGATGCGGCAAGCGCCGGCAAGGCGACAGGCAAGGATGCCGCACGCGGCAAGGGCACGCTCGTATCGCTCAACGGTACGACATGGGCGCGCGACGAACTGACGCGGCTCGTCAGCGATGCGGAAGCCCGTCTCTCGGGCGTCGGAGAAAGCGCCGATGTGCTGGCGGCAGCGGCTCGTTTCGTCGCGTTCCGCGCGGCCTGAGCGCGGATCGGCTTCAAGTCCTGTCGCCTTGACACGCCGGAACGGCGCGCGCGACGATCCTCGCCATCCTGGAATTTGCAGAGTGGGGAGTGGCCATGGGCTGGGCGTCGGTGCATTCGTGGATTCGTGGGCTGGCGGTTGTGGTCGCTGGTGCGGTCGTCGCCGTCGGCCTTGCCGTTCCGGCCGAGGCGCAGAAGCGGACCAACACGATCCGCTTCGCCTATGATCAGGTGCCCGAGAACGTCGATCCCTATTTCAACAATGTCCGTATCGGCGTGATCATCGCCCATCAGGTCTGGGACACGCTGATCTACCGCGACCCCCGGACCAACGAGTACAAGGGCCAGCTCGCGACCGCCTGGCGCTGGGTCAACGAGACGACGCTGGAGCTGGACCTCCGCCGCGGCGTGAAGTTCCACAATGGCGTCGAGTTCACCGCCGACGACGTGGTCTTCACTCTCAATTACGTTGCCAATCCGGCCAACCGCTCGATCACGCAGTCGAACGTCAACTGGATCGAGCGGGTGGAGAAGGTGGACAGCCACAAGGTCCGCATCCTCACCAAGCGGCCGTTCCCGGCAGCGATCGAGTATCTCGCCGGCCCGATCGTTATTCACCCCGCCGCCTATTACGAGCAGGTCGGACCGAAGGGCATGAACGAGAAGCCGGTCGGCTCCGGTCCCTACCGGATCGTCGAGCACCAGATCGGCCGCTCGGTGACGCTGGAGCGCAATCCCGACTATTTCCGCGACAGCCCGAAGCCGCAACCGACGATCCAGCGCATCGTCATCCGCTTCATCCCCGACCGCCAGACGCAGGTCGCCGAAATGCTGTCGGGCGGGCTCGATTTCGTCATGAACGTCGCGCCCGACCAGGCGCAGCAGATGCGGGCCGTGCCGACGCTGCAGATCGTCTCCGGCGGCACCATGCGCATCGTCTTCCTGAACCTGGCGACGACCGAGCGCTCGCCGGCCCCGCAGTTGCGCGATGTCAGGGTGCGCCGGGCTATCGCCCATGCCATCGACCGCCAGACCATGGCGACGCAACTGGTCGGCCCTGGCGCGGAGCTGATCAACGCGATCTGCTTCCCGACCCAGTTCGGTTGCGACGCGTCGAAGGCGACCGTCTACGACTACAACCCGGCCAAGGCGCGCCAGTTGCTCGCCGAGGCGGGTTTCCCGAACGGCTTCGAGCTGGAGTTCCACGCCTATCGCGAGCGCAACCAGTCGGAGGCGATGATCAACTACCTGCGTGCAGTGGGCATCCGTGCAACGCTGCGCTTCGGCCAGTATGCGGCGATGCGCGACCAGATCCGCTCGCACCGCGCGGCGATGGCGCACCAGACCTGGGGCTCGTTCTCGATCAACGACGTCTCGGCCGCGACGCCGGTCTATTACAAGGGCCTCGACGACGACATCTCGCGCGACCCGAAGGTGATCGAACTGCTGGAGCGCGGCGACACGGTGACCGATCCGCAGCTGCGCCTCGCCGCCTATCGCGAGGCCCATGCGATCATCACCGACCAGGCCTATTCGGTGCCGCTCTACAATCTCGTCACCTTCTATGCTGCGGCGAAGGATCTCGAATTCAACGCCTACCCGGACGAATTGCCCCGGTTCTGGGAAATGCGCTGGAAATGATGGCATGCTCCCGCGGCGGCGATCCGTCGCGGCGGGAGCTAACCCAAGGCGCATGACCTCATGCTGATCTATACGCTGAAGCGGCTGGCGCTCGCCGCCCTCGTCGCCTTCGCCGTGTCGGTGCTGGCTTTCGTGCTGGTCCGGCTGACCGGCGATGTGGCCATCGCCATCGCGGGCGAGGGCGCGCGCGCGGAGGACATCGCCGCCGTCCGCCAGCAATACGGGCTCGACCGACCGCTGGCCGTCCAGTACGTCGAGTGGCTCGGCCGCACCATCACCGGCGATTTCGGCCAGTCGCTCTATTTCAAGACGCCGGTGGTCGACCTCATCCGCGAGAAGATCGCCGCGACGATCATCCTCGCCGTCCTCTCCATCGCCTTTGCGCTGATCGTCTCGATCCCGCTCGGCGTGATGGCCGCGATCTGGCAGAATTCCTGGATCGACCGGCTCTGCCTCGGCATCGCGGTGGTCGGGCAGGCGCTGCCGAACTTCTTTTTCGCCCTCTGCCTCGTGATGGTCTTCTCGATCGGCCTCGGCTGGCTGCCGGTCTCGGGCGCGGAGACCTGGTGGCACTTCGTCATGCCGACGATTGCGCTCGGCTATTACGTGACGCCGCCCTTCATGCGTCTGGTCCGCGCCGGCATGGTCGACGTGCTGGCCTCGGACTATGTCCGCACCGCCCGCGCCAAGGGCCTTCCGCCGCATACGGTGGTGATCAAGCACGCGCTGCGCAACGCGCTGGTGCCGGTCGTCGCCCTGACCGCCGTCCAGCTCGGCTTCCTGCTCGGTGGCTCCATCGTGGTGGAGACGGTCTTCGCGCTCGATGGTCTTGGCTACCTCGCCTACCAGTCCATCGCGCAGAAGGACTTTCCGGTCATCCAGGCCGTGTTGATGCTGCTCTCGGTCAGCTATGTCGCGCTGACGCTCGGCGCCGACCTGGTCAATGCCTGGCTCGACCCCCGGATCAGGGTGGCGTGACATGACCGACGTCATCCGCGCCGATACGTTCGACGTTGCCGAGCCCTCGGCCGCAGCCAAGCTGTGGAAGCGCGTCAGGGGACACAAGGGCCTGCTCGCCGGCTCGCTGCTCTTCCTCGTCATCCTGGTCGTGGCGCTCACCGCGCCGCTCATCGCGCCGCACGACCCCTACGACCAGAACCTGACGAACCGACTGGTGCCGCCGATCTGGTACGAGCGCGGCACCTGGATCCATCCGTTCGGTACCGACAATCTCGGCCGCGACTATCTCTCGCGCATGCTCTACGGCGCGCAGATCTCGCTGCTGATCGGCGTCTCGGTCATGCTGATCTCGGGGACGATCGGCACGGCGCTGGGCCTTGCCGCCGGCTATTTCGGCGGCCGGATCGACATGGCGATCACCTTCCTCGTGACCACCCGCCTTGCCCTGCCGGTGGTGCTGGTGGCGCTGGCCGTCGTCGCCATGGTCGGCGGCACGCTGACCATCGTCATCGCGGTGCTGGGCCTGCTCAAATGGGACCGCTTCGCGGTGGTCATGCGCTCGGCAACGCAGCAGGTGCGCTCGCTCGACTACGTCGCGGCGGCCGAGGCGGCGGGCGCCTCGCGCCTGCGCATCATCCTCGGCGAGATCCTGCCGAACGTCGCGCCGCAGCTCATCGTGGTGGCGACGGTGGAGGCGGCCAGCGCCATCCTTCTGGAAGCGGCGCTCTCGTTCCTTGGCCTCGGCGTGCAGCCGCCGCTGCCGTCCTGGGGCCTTATGATCTCGGAGGCCAAGAATTTCATGTTCTTCTCGTTCTGGCTGATCGCCATTCCCGGCACGGCGCTGGCCCTTCTCGTGCTCGCCATCAACATGATGGGCGACGGCTTGCGCGACGTGACCGCGCCGGAGGGCCGCTCGTGAGCGAGATGGTGCTCGATGTCGGCGATCTCGTCGTCGACCTGCCGGTGGCCGCCGGCACGCTGCATGCGGTGCGCGGCATTTCCTTCTCCATCGCCAAGGGCGAGACGCTCTGCCTCGTCGGCGAATCCGGCTGCGGCAAGTCGATGACCGCCTTCGCGATCATGGATCTGCTGCCGCCGCGCGCGGTGAGAACAGCGAGCCGCCTGTCGCTCGCCGGCGAGGACCTTGTCGCCGCCGGTCCGCAGCGCTGGAACGCCCTGCGCGGCGACCGCATGGCGATGATCTTCCAGGAGCCGATGACGGCGCTGAACCCCGCCTACACGATCGGCGACCAACTGACCGAGCACCACCGCCTGCACAAGGGTTCGAGCGCCGCGGACGCGCGCGACCGCGCCGTTTTCCTGCTCGAGAAGGTCGGCATCGCCAATGCCGGCCAGCGGCTGACGCAATATCCTCATCAGCTCTCAGGCGGACTGCGCCAGCGCGTCATGATCGCCATGGCGCTGATGTGCGGGCCGGACCTGATCGTCGCCGACGAGCCGACCACCGCGCTCGACGTGACCATCCAGGCGCAGATCCTGCGGCTGCTGATGGACCTGCAGAAGGAGTTCGGCATTGCGCTGCTGCTGATCACCCATGATCTCGGCGTGGTGGCGCGCATGGCCGACCGGGTCGCGGTCATGTATGCCGGCGAGATCGTCGAGACGGGCACCTCGGCCGAGGTCTTCGGCCAGCCGAAACACCCCTATTCGCTCGGCCTGATGGACTGCATCCCGGTGCCGGGCCGCACCCTGCCCGGCGACAAGCTCGGCTCCATTCCCGGCGTCGTGCCCTCGCTGGTCGGCGATATCACCGGCTGCGCGTTCCGCACCCGCTGCCAGTTGGCGGACGCAGCCTGCGCCAGCACTGTGCCGATGCGCTCGGCCGGCGACCATGGCTGGGCCTGCCTGAAGGTCGCGGCATGAGCGCGCTCCTGACGATCTCCGGCGTGTCGCGCACCTTCGCGGTGAGCCAGGGCCTGTTCGCGCGGAAGAAGACGCTCCATGCGGTCAACGGCATCGACCTGACCGTCGAGAAGGGTGAGGTGCTCGGCATTGTCGGTGAGTCCGGCTGCGGCAAGTCGACCCTCGCCAAGATGGTGCTCGGCCTGCTGCCGGCGACGACGGGCACGATCGCGCTCGACGGCGCCGACATGCGCTCGCTCGACCGGAAGGCGGTGGCGCGGCGCATCCAGCCGGTCTTCCAGGACCCCTATTCCTCGCTCAATCCGCGCAAGACCGTGGCCTCCATCGTCGCCTTCCCGCTCGCCGTCCACGGCATCGGCACGGCCGAGGAGCGGCGCGCGGGGGCGCTCGCCATCCTCGACAAGGTCGGCTTGCCCAAGCGCTTCGCCGACCGCTACCCGAACCAGCTCTCCGGCGGCCAGCGCCAGCGCGTCGCCATCGCCCGAGCGCTGGTGATGAACCCGGAACTGGTCGTCTGCGACGAGCCGACCTCGGCGCTCGACGTGTCCGTGCAGTCGCAGATCCTCAACCTGCTGATGGACCTCAGGCGCGACCTCGGGCTCACCTATGTGTTCATCTCGCACAACCTCGCCGTGGTCGAGCACATCGCGACCCGCGTCGCGGTCATGTATCTCGGCCGCGTCGCGGAACTCTCCGACACGGCGAGCCTGTTCCGCGCGCCGCGCCACCCCTACACGCGCGCGCTGCTGGATTCCGTGCTGACGCCGGAACCGGGGCGCGGCATCCCCGAGACGGGGCTCGGCCTTGCCTTCCCCGATCCGCTCAACCCGCCCCCGGGCTGCGCCTTCCACCCGCGCTGCCCTCTCGCCTTCGGCCCCTGCGCCTCCGTCGCGCCGAAGCCGGTGACCGCGGAGGGCGGGCTCGTCGCATGCCACCTCCACGATCCCGACATGGCAAAACGGGCCGCGTGAGATAAGGTCCGCCCAGGCGGGAGAGGGCGCGGCCGTGAAGCGGTTCCTCAAATGGACGGCGGTCGGCGTCGCGTTGCTTGCCCTGCTTGCGGGCGGTCTCGTCGCCTATGTGCTGGCGGACCGGCCGGATATGTCGGCCATGCGATCGCTATTCCAGCCATCGGCATCGCGGACGGCACAGGGCGTGCGCGTCACCTATCTCGGGGTGGCGACGCTGCTGGTCGACGACGGCGAGACCGCTCTCATGACCGACGGGTTCTTTTCGCGGCCCGGCATCGTCGAGGTCGCCTTCGGCCGTGTCGCCCCTGATCCGGCGGTGATCGCCCGCAGCCTCGCCAGGGTCGGCGTCCGGCGTCTTGCCGCGGTCATTCCCGTCCATTCACACTACGACCACGCCATGGACTCGCCCGAGGTGGCACGCCTGACCGGCGCGCTGCTCGTCGGCTCTGAATCCACCGCCAATGTCGGACGGGGATGGAACCTGCCGGAGAACCAGATCCGGGTCGTCGCGCATGGCGAGGCCATGACCTTCGGCCGGTTCCGCGTGACGTTCCTCGCCAGCCGCCATGTGCCGACGCTGTTCACCGGGGGCACGATCGACGCGCCGCTGCGTCCGCCGGTTCGTGCCTCCGCTTATCGCGAGGGAACGAGCTGGGTCCTGCTAGTCGAGCACGACGGTCGAAGCCTGGTGATTGCCGGCAGCGCCGGCTTCGTCCCGGGGCTGCTGGCCGGCCGGCGCGCCGAAACGGTGTTCCTCGGCGTCGGCGGCCTCGGCCAGCAGGATCAGGCCTATATGGGCCGCTACTGGGACGAGATCGTCGGGACGGTCGGCGCGACGCGCGTTTTTCCGATCCACTGGGACGATTTCACCAAGCCACTCGACGAGCCGTTCCAGCCGCTGCCGCGCCGCCTCGACGGGTTCGACGCGTCGATGCGGTTCCTGCTCGAGCGCGCCCGCGCGACGACCACCGAGCTTCGGCTGATCGATGCCTTCGCAACGGTCGACCCCTTTGCGCCCCCGGCCCTCCAACGCTGAAGGCGCCGCCGACATGATGAGGATTCCATGACCCGTTCCACCGCCATCGCGGCCGCCCACCAGATGTTCGACGACGGGCGGCTGAAGGCGATCTTCGCCCGGCGCATCGTGATCCCGACCGAGAGCCAGAACCCCTCGCGCGCGCCGGATCTTGCCCGCTACCTCGCCGAGGAAATGCAGCCCTCGCTGGAGGCTCTCGGCTTCACCTGCCGGACACTGACCCATCCCAAGGCCAAGGGGCCGTTCCTGCTGGCCGAACGGATCGAGGACCCGGCGCTCGTCACCGTGCTCGGCTACGGCCACGGCGACGTCGTCGCGGGCATGGAGGGCCAGTGGCAGGAGGGTCGCGACCCCTGGACACTCGACGATACCGGCGAGCGCTGGTACGGCCGCGGCGTCGTCGACAACAAAGGCCAGCACGCGATCAATATCGAGGCGCTGCGTGCCGTCATCGAGACGCGCGGCAAGCTCGGCTTCAATGTCCGCTACCTCATCGAGATGGGCGAGGAGGTCGGCTCGGCTGGCCTGCACGACCTCGCGCGCGAGCATGGCCACCTGTTCAAGGCCGACATCCTGATCGGCTCGGACGGGCCGAGGCTGACCGCCGACCGGCCGACGCTCTGCCTCGGCTCGCGCGGCGGCTACCGCATCGACTTCGCGATCAACGCCCGCGAGGGCGGCCATCATTCCGGCAATTGGGGTGGGCTTCTGTCGAACCCGGCGGCCAGGCTCGCCCATGCCCTGTCGACGATCATCAGCCCGACGGGTCAGGTGCTGGTCCACGAACTTTTGCCAAAGGAACTGCCGGATTCGGTGCGCCGCGCGCTCGCCGACATCGAGCCGGCCAGCATTCCCGGCGGTCCGCAGATCGAGCCCTGGTGGGGCGAGGTTGGCTTCACGCCGGCCGAGAAGGTCTATGGCTGGAACACGTTCGAGATTCTCGCCTTCGGCGCCGGCGACATCGGCAATCCGCAGAACGCGGTGCCGCCTTCAGCGAAGGCCGTCTGCCAGATCAGGACCGTGGTCGGCTCCGATCCCGACGGCTTCGTTCCGGCGATCCGGCGCCATCTCGCGCGCCACGGCTTCTCCGACGTCGAGGTGACGAGCGGCCGCGATGCGTCCTTCAAGGCGACGCGCACCGATCCCGATCATCCCTGGGTGCAGTGGGCGGCCTCGTCCATCGCGCTCACCACCAACAAGAAGCCGGCCGTGATCCCCAATGCCGGTGGCTCGCTGCCGAACGACGTCTTCGCCGAGATCCTGGGCATGCCGACCATCTGGGTGCCGCACTCCTATCCGGGCTGCTCGCAGCACGCGCCCAACGAGCACATCCCGAGCGCCCTCGTGCGCGAGGCGATCGGCCTGATGGCCGGGCTCTACTGGGACCTTGGCGAGGGCACGCATCCGAAGGTGGAGCGGTGAGCATGATGCCTCGCATGGATGTCGCGGTCGTCGGCGGCGGCATGGTCGGACTCGCGACGGCGCTCGCCTGCATCGCGCGAGGAATGAGCGTCGCGCTGGTCGATCCCGGCGGCATCCGCAATGCGACGAGCTATGGCAATGCCGGCGTCATTTCGCGCGGTTCGCTGTTTCCGGTGGCGGCGCCCGGGCTCCTGAAGAAGCTGCCGCGCTATGCGCTCAACCGCGAGAATGCGATCCGTGTCGACTACGGTTCGCTGCTGAGCGTCGCGCCCTGGCTGCTCGCCTTCATCCGGCGCTGCAACGAGGCCTCGTGGCGCGAGGCTGCGGCGGCGCTCGATCCGCTCTGCGCGTCCTCCTACGACGAGCACTGGCGCGTCGCCGGCGAGATCGGCGCGCGGGACCTGATCATCCGCCGCGGCTGGATGAAGCTCTACCGCACCGAAGAAGCCTTTGCCGGCACGGCTCTCGAGCGGGAGATCCTCAGCCAGTACAAGGTCGGCTTCGAGGTGATCGACGGCGCGGAGCTGCCGCAGTTCGAGCCGGCGCTGAAGCGTCGCTTTGCCAGGGCCATCTGGCATACCGAGACCGGGTCGGTGCTTGATCCCGGCGGGCTCGTGCAGGCCTACGAGACGGCGGCGCGGGCACGCGGCGTGACATTCGTCCAGGCGAAGGCCGCAAACATTGTCGAGGATGGCGACGGGGCGAAAGTGCTGCTGGAAGGCGGCGGCGAGGTTCGCGCGACGACCGTGGTCGTGGCGACCGGGCCGGCGTCGCATGACCTGACCCGCGCCATGGGCTATCGCTTCCCGCTGGCCGCCGAGCGCGGCTATCACCGCCACTTCACTGACGCCGGCGAGCACAAGCTCACGCGACCGATCTACGACACCGGCGGCAGCTATATCGTCGCTCCGATGAATGCCGGCCTGAGGGTGCTGTCGGGCGTGGAGCTGGCGCGCCGGGATGCCCCGCCAAACCATGCGCAGATTGACGCGGTCGAGGCCGAAGCGCGCCAGACGCTGTCGGTCGGCGCGGCGGTCGAGCCCGGCCCCTGGCACGGTTCGCGTCCCTCGACGCCGGACGGGTTGCCGGTGATCGGCCGCGCACCGCGCCACCGGCATGTCGTCTTCGCCTTCGGCCACGGCCATATCGGCCTGTCGACCGGGCCGATCACGGGACGGGTGGTCAGCGAGTTGATCGCAGGCGTGCCGCCGTCGCTGCCGATCGCGCCGTTCCGGGCCGAGCGGTTCTGACGCCTCTCGGGTTCGCGGGCATCTGCCGCAATCGCAGGCCTGCAAATAATTGCATCAGGCCTGCAGCAGATCGCCATTGCGGCGGTATCGGGCGCGGCTAAACTCACGGCCAATGCGGGCGCCAAGGCCCGCGAGACCAGAGGCGTGAACCCATGTTGAACGGGACTTTTCTGAAGCGGATCGTGGCGGCCGCAGGGTTTGCCGTAGCCATGACGACGGGTGCGATGGCGCAGACCATCGAGTGGCGCGGCGGCTCCATCGGCGGCGGCTGGTACACCATCGTGTCGGGCGCGGCCAAGCTGCTCGAGGACAAGGTGCCGGGCCTCACCGTCAAGGCGGTCCCCGGCGGTGGTGCGGCCAATCCCGTGGCCGTCCAGCAGGGCCAGGCGCAGCTCGCCATGTCGATCGACATCTTCGCTGCCATGGCGGCGGGGGCGACCGGCACCTACCAGGGCCGCCCCGCGGCCGACAAGCTGCGCATGATCGGCCAGTCCTTCGGCGATACGCCCTATCATTTCATCCGCGCACCCGGCCAGACGATGGACATCGCGACGCTGTTCCGCGAGGGCCGCAACATCCGCTTCGGCGGCGCCAACAATGGCGCGACCGACGAGATCGCCCTGCGCTGGCTGCTCGCCGTCTATGGCCAGACCTATGACAGCCTGCGCGCGCGCGGCTGGCGCTTCCAGCTTGCCGCCTATGCCGATCTCGCTGGTGCCTATCGCGATGGCCAGCTCGACTACGCCTTCTTCGCGCTGGGCCTGCCGGGTTCGGCCGTGGTCGACATGGCGACCGGCCGCGACGGCGAACTCCTCGACATCCCGCAGGACGTGATGGACGCCTTCAAGCAGCGCCATGGCATGGGCTCGGGCGTGATCCCGGTCGGCACCTATCCGCGATACCAGGGCAATCGCGAGGTGAAGACCCTGGTGATGGCGACGACGCTCGTGACTTCGTCCGACGTCTCCGAGGACATCGTCTACCGGATCACCAAGGCGATCTGCGAGAGCGTCGCCGAACTGCCGCGCATCCACGGCTCGCTGAAGGACTATCGCTGCGAGACGGCGGTCGCCAACCGTCCCGTGCCGGTCCATCCGGGCGCGCTGCGCTACTACCGCGAGCGTGGCTGGGTCCAGAGCTGACCGGCCCGTATCGGCCGAAGGGGTCCGGGCAAACCGCCCGGACCTTTCTCTTTTTCTGACCGGGGATTGACGCGATGCGCGACCTGAAGGGTCCCGTCTTCTGGCTTGCCGCGACCGTTGCGGTCGCAGCCTCGCTGTTTCATCTCTGGACCGGCGGCTTCGGCTTCCTGGAGCCGCGCGAGCAGCGCTCCGTCCACCTGCTGCTTCTGCTGCCGCTGGCCTTCATCCTCTACCCGGCGACGGCGCATTCGCCGAAGGACCGGCCGAGCCTTGTCGACTGGCTGTTGTCCGGGCTGGCCATCCTGCCGAGCCTCTATTCGTTCAGCTGCGCGAATGGCGGGGCCTACTGCTCCTCGATCATCAACCTGCGCTTCGAAACGGTCGACCCGGTCTCGGCGATCGAACTGGTCATGGGCGTCATCGCGATCGTGCTGGTGCTCGAGGCGATGCGCCGCGCGGTGACCCCCATCCTCGCCGGGCTGGTGGCGACGGGCATCCTCTACCTGTTCGTTACCGAATACATGCCGGGCATCCTGCATTTCCGCGACATTCCGGCGTCGCAGATCGTCGAGACGATGTATCTGTTCAACTCGAACGGCATCTACGGCTCGATCACCGGCATCTCGGCAACGATGGTGGCGATGTTCATCATCTTCGGCGCCTTCATCGAGGGCTCCGGCGTCGGCATGCTGTTCCACAATCTCGGCATGAAGGTCGCCGGTCGGCAGTCGGGCGGCCCCGCCAAGGTGGAGGTGGTTTCCTCCGCCCTGTTCGGCACCATTTCCGGCTCGTCGGTGGCCAATGTCTTCGCCACGGGCTCGTTCACGATCCCGGCCATGATCAAACTCGGCTACCGACGGCATTTCGCTGCCGGCGTGGAGGCCGCCTCGTCGGTTGGCGGGCAGATCATGCCGCCGGTCATGGGGGCAGGCGCCTTCGTCATGGCCGAGATCACCAACATTCCGTACCAGACGATCGCCATCGGAGCGATCGCAGGCTCGCTGCTCTATTTCTTCATGATCCTGGTGAGCGTCCATTTCGAGGCGAAGCGCCTGCGGCTCACCGGCTGCGACCCCTCGGAAATCCCCACCTGGGCCTTCGTGCTGAAGGACTTCCACCTGCTCGTGCCGGTCTTCGTCATGGTCGGCGCCATGGCGCTCGGCTATTCGCCGTCCTTTGCCGCCTTCTGGGGGACCGTCTCGGTCTGGCCGGCCTCGTGGCTGCGGGCGCACACGCGGCTCTATCCGGCCGATGTCGTCAGGATGTTGGCGACCGGCGGGCGGAACATGGTGGTCGTCGCGCTCGCATGCGCGGGCGCGGGCATGTTCGTCGCGTGCCTGACGGTGACCGGCATGGTCATCTCGTTCTCGACCGTCGTCACCGGCCTTGCCGGCAACAACCTCTACCTGGCGGGTATCCTCATCGCGATCACGGTGCTGATCCTCGGCATGGGCGTGCCGACCACCGCCGCCTACATCATCGGTGCGGCTATCGGCGCGCCGATCCTGCAGCAGTTCGGCGTGCCGGTGCTGGCCGCCCACATGTTCGTCTTCTACTTCTCGATCCTCGCCGACGCGACGCCGCCGGTCTCGGTCGCCTCCTATGCTGCCGCATCCATCGCCCGGTGCAGTCCGATGGCGGCGGGCGTCGTCGCCTTCCGCCTCGCCATTGCCGGCTTCGTGGTCGGCTTCTCCTATCTGCATTCGAGCGCGCTGCTCCTGCAGGAGCCCTGGTCCGAGGTGATCGGCGAGTTTCTGGCCAACGCTGTCGGCCTGACCCTGCTGTCGGCCGGCTTCTTCGGCTATTTCCGTGCGCCGCTTCCCATGTGGCTGCGGCTGCCGCTGATCCCGCTGGGCATCGTCGCCACGCTGTTCGATCCCGTCCCCGTCTGGTGGCGGGTTGCCATCGTCACCGCAGTGGCCGTGGCGCTCTACCTGCTGCAGAAATCGGCCGCCGGCCGCGAGGACATCGTGCTCGCCGACGAGGCGGCGGCGCGCTCCGAGGCCCGGCTCGCCAACGGCCCCGCAACCTCATGACCATTGACCGCATGCAGGTACGGCTGACGCGCTGGCCGCTCCGGATGGCGCGCAAGCACGGCGTTGGCGATATCGCCGACACGCTGCCGGGCGTGGTCATCTCCCTTCACACGAAGGACGGCCTGACCGGCTGGGGCGAAGCTGCTCCCTGGTCGGTATTTTCCGGAACGGCGGAGGCGGCGGTCGCCGCCCTCGACGTCTATCTGCGTCCGCTGGTCATCGGCCGTTCGCCGGCTGCGGCCGCAGTCATCATGGCGGAGGCCGACCGCACCATCGTCGGCCATCCCGAAGCCAAGATGGCGCTCGACATGGCGCTCGCCGACCTGCGCGGCCAGGTGGCTGGCGTGCCGGTGGCGGACCTGCTCGGCGGCGTGTTCCGCGCCAGCATCCCGCTCTCGGTCTCCATCGCCAATCCCGACTTCGATGCCGATCTCGACTTCGCCCGCGCGCGCCTTGCCGAGGGCATCCGTCTGTTCAAGGTGAAGACCGGCTTCTCCACCCATGCCGAGGACCTCAGAAGGCTCGACCGTCTCGCGGCGATCCTTCCCGCCGATGCGTCCCTGCGCATCGACTACAACCAGGGCCTAGAGACGGTCGACGCCATCCGCACCCTGCGCGATGTCGAGGCGTACCGGCCGGCCTTCATCGAACAGCCGGTCGCCCGCGACCGGCGCGACGCCATGGCCGAGATCAGCCGCGCTCTCGACACGCCGATCCTCGCCGACGAGAGCGTCTTCTCGCCGGAGGAAGCGGTCGACTGCGTGCGGGCGCGCTTCGCCGACGCCATTTCGATCAAGCTGATGAAGGCAGGGAGTTTCGCCAAGGCCAAGGCCATCGCCGCCATCGCCGGCGCGGCGGGCATGCCCTGCTATGGCGGCACCATGTACGAGGCCGGCATCGCGCTCACCGCCGGTATCCATTTCGCGGCGTCGACGCCAGCCATGACGCTTGGCGCCGAGTACTACACGTCAGCCTTCGTGCTCGGCACGGAGATATTGCAGGAGCCGGTCAGGCTGGAAGCTGGTGCTTCGTGGCTGCCGAAGGGGCCGGGGCTCGGCATCGCCGTCGACGAGGCCGCGCTGAAGAGCGTGACGGTGGAGGCGCGGGGATAAGCCCCTACGCCACCGCCTCCCTCGATTTTTCGGCGCGCTTGCGATCGTTCGGGTCGAGGTGGGTCTTGCGCACGCGGATCGACTTCGGCGTCACCTCGACCAGCTCGTCGTCCTGGATCCAGGCCAGCGCCTTCTCCAGCGTCATGCGGATCGGCGGGGTGAGGCGAACCGCCTCGTCCTTCGAGGTCGTGCGGATGTTGGTGAGCTTCTTGCCCTTCAGCACGTTCACTTCGAGGTCGTTGTCACGGTTGTGGATGCCGATGATCATGCCGCGATAGATGCGAACGCCGGGGTCGATGATCATGGGGCCGCGGTCTTCGAGGTTCCACATGGCATAGGCGACCGCCTCGCCGATGTCGTTGGAGATCAGCACGCCGTTCACGCGGCTGGGGATCTCGCCTTTGTAAGGCTCGTAGGCCTTGAACAGGCGGTTCATGATCGCGGTGCCGCGCGTGTCGGTCAGAAGCTCCGACTGGTAGCCGATCAGGCCGCGGGTCGGGGCGTGGAAGACGAGCCGCAGGCGGTTGCCGCCGGAGGGCTTCATCTCGACCATCTCGGCGCGGCGCTCGCTCATCTTCTGCACGACGACGCCGGAATGCTCCTCGTCAACGTCGATCAGAACTTCTTCCACCGGCTCCAGCGTCTCGCCGTTGTCGCCCTTCTGGAAGACGACGCGCGGACGCGACACGGCGAGCTCGAAGCCTTCGCGGCGCATGGTCTCGATGAGGATGGCGAGCTGCAATTCGCCGCGCCCGGAGACGAAGAACGAGTCCTTGTCCGGGCTCTCCTCGATCTTCAGCGTGACGTTGCCCTCGGCCTCCTTGAGCAGGCGGTCGCGGATCATGCGGCTGGTGACCTTGTCGCCTTCGGTGCCGGCCAGCGGCGAATCGTTGACGATGAAGCCCATCATGACGGTCGGCGGGTCGATCGGCTGGGCCTGGATTGCGGTCTCCACCGAGGGGTCGCAGAACGTGTCGGCGACCGAGCCCTTGGACAGGCCGGCAATGGCGACGATGTCGCCGGGAATGCCCTCCTCGATCGGCTGACGCTCGATGCCGCGGAAGGCGAGAATCTTGGAAACGCGGCCGGTCTCGACCACCGATCCATCGCGGGCGAGAACCTTGATCGACTGGTTCGGCTTCACGGTGCCCGACGAGATGCGGCCGGTGATCATGCGGCCGAGGAAGGGGTTCGCCTCCAAGAGCGTGCCGAGCATGCGGAACGGGCCGTCGCCGATGTCGGGCTCCGGCACGTGGCGCAGCACGAGGTCGAACAGGGGCGCGAGGCCCTGGTCGATCGGCCCCTCAGGCTTCTCGGCCATCCAGCCCTCGCGGCCGGAGCCGTAGAGGATCGGGAAGTCGAGCTGCTCGTCGGTGGCGTCGAGGGCTGCGAACAGGTCGAAGACCTCGTTGATGACCTCGACGTGGCGGGCGTCCGGGCGGTCGATCTTGTTGATGGCGACGATCGGCTTCAGGCCGATCTTCAGCGCCTTGCCGACCACGAACTTGGTCTGCGGCATCGGGCCTTCGGCCGCGTCCACCAGAACGATGGCGCCGTCCACCATGGACAGGATGCGCTCGACCTCGCCGCCGAAATCGGCGTGGCCCGGCGTGTCGACGATGTTGATGCGCGTGTCCTTCCAGACGACCGATGTCGCCTTCGCGAGGATGGTGATGCCGCGCTCTTTCTCCAGGTCGTTGGAGTCCATGACGCGCTCGGCGACGCGCTGGTTCTCGCGGAACGAGCCGGACTGCTGGAGGAGCTTGTCGACGAGCGTGGTCTTGCCGTGGTCGACGTGGGCGATGATCGCGATGTTGCGCATAGACATGGGAGGGCGTCCGGTCGGCCAATACAAAAAGCGGGTCCCGGTTTCGAAACGCGGACCCGCATGAATTCGTGCTGCGGTGCATCTATAGGAGCCGGGCGACAAGCGCAACGGACAGCGCGGCGCGGCCAGCGCATCCCGGCCGGCAATTCCGGCTCTCGCATTTTGCGACAGCCTTGCAGATTGCGAGAGCCATTCGGGGAGAGCCGCCCCGGAGCGGCAGGCGCCGATCTCTATCGATAGTGTCTCGTGCTATCGCGGCAACCATATGTAGTCGACCAGAGGTGCGAGGCGGTGTGGCACCGACCGTGCAGAAATGATCCCGAACCGGCGTCAGGTATCTTGCGTTGCCGGCTCACTGGCTCGGACGGGAGGGGACCGCAATCTGCGACCCCTTGAGCGCGGTCTCCTCCCCTCCACTCCGGGCACCCCCCGAACCTCACCGTACGTAAATTGCCACTTGAGCAGGCGCGCCTGCTTGTGGCAATCTCACCTCCTTAGAACCGTTGTACTGTGGACACACGGATAACGGGGCAAGGGAGGGTTTTGTGGCTGACATCGAGAATGACGGTCCGGTTTCCGACAACTCTGCTCAGGACGCAGCGCCCGAGCTCAACCGGCGCCTCTTCTTCTTCAAGACGCTGCTCGGGGCGGCGACCATCGCCACGACCGCGACTGTAGCGACCTCGACGCCGGCCGAAGCGCAGCGCCTGCGCGTCACCGACAGCGACCCCTACGACCGCGAAGGCCGCGGGCGCGGCCGGTTCGTCCGCCGGCGCGGTACCGATGCCGATCCTTGGGACGCGGAAGGGCGTGGACGCACCCGCGTCATTCGCCGGCGCGTGCGCGTGACCGACAACGATCCGCGCGACGCGCGGGGCCGCGGCCGCGGCTGGTAGGTCAGACAGCCTCCGATCGGGGAATGCCATGACGCTGGCAGCGGACGCCTTCGCGCTGGCCTTCGGCTCGATGCCGGTGGACCAGGCCTTCGCGCTGCGCGAGGACGGCAAAGCCCGGCATTTCTCCGGCAGCGATCCCGGCCGCTTCTCCCGACTTCTTTCGACTGCGGATCTGGACGTCTTTCTGCGCACGGATGCGGCTCAGATTCCGCGTATCAGCCTCGCCGACAGCGGCCGCAGCGGCAGCGCCGGCGTGCCCGACGACCTGTTCACCTTTTCGGACGGCAAGATCGATCCGTCCCGGCTGTTCCCGCTGTTCGACGGCGGGGCGACGCTGGTGGTCTCCCAGTTTCATGAGCATCATCGACCGCTGGCCGATTTCTGTCGCGGGCTCGAAAAGCTGTTCCAGCACGCGGTGCAGGCGAACATCTACCTGACGCCACCGGGGGCGCAGGGCTTCCGTACCCATTTCGACACCCATGACGTTCTGGTGCTCCAGGTCTCCGGCGCCAAGCGCTGGCGCGTCTGGGACGACGCGATCGTACCGCAGGCGACGCGCCAGACGCGCTGGGATGCCAAGCTTCACAAGCACGATCCGGCCGGCGGCAAGGAAGTCATTCTCAAGGCCGGCGACGTGCTGTTCGTGCCGCGCGGCGTGCTGCACGACGCTTCCGTGCAGGAGGGCGGTGAGCCGTCGCTGCATGCAACCATCGGTCTGCTCGAACCGAGCTGGGCGGATGCCTTGCGGGCGGCCATCGATCAGATGGAGGCGCGGGACGCCGGCCTTCGGCAGTCGTTCCGCACGTGGCGCATCGGCGACGAGGCGGCGCGCGCGGGCCTCGTGGCTGCGGCACGGGAGCGGCTGTCGGTCATTGCCAGCGAAGAGGCCATGGACCTCATCGCCATGCAGTTTCTCCAGCAACTGGCCTCGGACCGCATGCCGATGTCGGGTCGCGGCCTGGTGACTCCAGCGCCGGGCCCCGATGACGCGCTGATCCTTGCCGATGCGGTCCACCATCACATCGTTCCCGTTGGCGAGGGCGCCGAGCTGCGCTGGGCTGGCGAGGCGGAGAAGCTGACCTCGGTGGAACTCGGCTGGCTGGAGCGGCTCGCCACCGGCGCAACACCTGGCTCGCTTGGCGGCGAGGCGGCGCTCGCCTTATGCCGGCGGCTCGTGAAGGTCGGCCTGCTCGAGCGCCGATAGAATCCTTCGGCCAAAGCGCAAGGCCTTACCGCTGCATTGCTCGTGACCGGCGCGGACGGTTCGCGGGGGTTGCGGACGGCCGGGCGCGGCGGCATTGTCCGCCCCGCGTATTCGCGCCCTTGCCGGGGCGGACCGGACTTGCGCCAGAGCCTGGCGCGCCCGCTGATCGTCGACAGGACCAGCGGACAGGCCGCGCGAAAACGCCTCGGCGCTCGTCGGAACGGCGACGCGACGATGTCCCGCGCGACGATGATCGCCCGACACCCTATCGCCCATGCTTCGGCCCTTCGCGAAGAGGCCGTGGAGATCAGACCATGACCCGGTCCGTTGGTCGCATTCTGACCATTGCCGTCATCCTGGCCGCCGGCGCTGCCGGCACCTGGTGGTTCCTCGGGCGGCCCCAGCCGCCGGCCGCCGCGCAGCCGGCTGGCGCTCCGCCGCCGCCGGAGGTAACCGTCATCGAGGTCAAGGCGGCGGACACGCCACTGCCGCTGCAATATGCCGGCAGGGTGGCGGGCTTCCGCGTCGTCGAGGTGCGCGCCCAGATCGGCGGCATCCTGCTGAAGCGCGACTATACGGAAGGTGCGGCCGTGAAAGTCGGCGACGTCCTGTTCCGCATCGATCCCAGACCCTACGAGGCGACGCTCGCGCGCGCCAACGCGCAGGTCGCGCAGGCGCAGGCCACGCTGAAGCTGGCGGAGGAGAATTTCGGTCGCGCGGAGCAACTGAACCAGCGCGGTATCGCGACACCGCGGCAGCTGGATGACGCGACCGCCGCGCGCGATCAGGCGCGCGCGAGCCTGCAGGCGGCCGAGGCCGACCTGTCGACCGCGCGGCTCAATCTCGAATATACGGTGGTGAAGGCGTCGGTGGCCGGGCCGACCAGTCTTGCCGCGCCGCCCGAGGGCACGCTGATCCAGGCGCAGCAGACGCTGCTGACCACCATCACCCAGCTGGACCCGGCCTATGTGAACTACTCGGCGACCGAACGGGAGCTGCGCGAGTTCCAGGAGATGGACCGCCAGCGCGACAAGCCGCTCGACTGGGAAACGGTCGGCGTGCAGATCCAGTTCGGCGACGGCACGACCTATGCCCGGCTCGGCCGTCCCGACACCTATTCGCGGACGGTCGATCCGCGCACCGGCACGATCCAGATCAGGGCGATCTTCCCGAATGCCGAGGGCGGCCTGCTGCCGGGCCAGTTCGTCCGCGTCAATCTGCAGGGCGTGACCATGCCGAAGGCGATGGTGATCCCGAAGCGGGCGATCAGCCAGGGGCCGCAGGGGCCGTTCGTCTATGTGGTCGACGGGCAGTCGAACGCGCAGGTGCGCCCGGTCAGGCTCGACCGCGAGCTGAACGATTCCTGGATCATCCGCGAGGGGCTCAAGGACGGCGACAGGATCGTCGTCGACGGCGTCATCCGGGTCAGGCCCGGCGGCCCGGTGCGGCCGGTGCCCGCCCCGCCGCCCGCTCCCCGGGCCGCCAACAGCGGGAGCCGCCCGTGATCTCGAAATTCTTCATCGACCGGCCGGTTTTCGCCACCGTCCTGTCCATCGTCATCGTGCTGGCAGGCCTCCTGTCGATGCGCGCGCTGCCGATCTCGCAATATCCGGAGATCGTGCCGCCGGACGTGGTGATCACCGCGAACTATCCCGGCGCCACTGCCGAGACGGTGGCCGCAACCGTGGCCGCTCCGCTGGAGCAGCAGATCAACGGCGTTGAGCGGATGATCTACATGCGCTCGACCTCGTCGGGCGCCGGCTCCATGAGCCTGACTGTCACCTTCCAGATCGGCACCAATCCCGACCAGGCCGCGATCAACGTCAACAACCGTGTCCAGCGCGCCCTGCCGTTGCTGCCGGCCGAAGTCACCCGCCAGGGCGTGACGGTGCAGAAGCGCTCGACCTCGATCCTCCAGGTCATCACGCTGACGTCTCCGGGCGCGCGCTACGACCCGATCTTCATGTCGAACTATGCGCTCATCAACATCATGGATGAGCTCCGCCGCATCCCGGGCGTCGGCGACGCGCAGCTGTTCGGCGCCTCGGACTATTCCATGCGTGTCTGGCTGCGCCCCGACAAAGTCGCCCAGTACGGCCTGACGCCGAGCGACATCGCCGCCGCCATCCGCGAGCAGAACTCGCAATATGCCGCCGGCCGGCTGTCGGAAGAGCCGATGAGCCAGGCTCAGGACTTCACCTATTCGGTGACGACGCCGGGGCGCCTGATCGACCCCGCGCAGTTCGAGAACATCATCATTCGCTCGGACGAGAACGGCGGCGCCCTCAGGCTGAAGGATGTCGCGCGGGTCGAGCTCGGCGCGCTCACCTACGGCTTCACCGGCACGTTCAACGGCTCGCCCACCGTGCCGCTCGGCGTGTTCCTGCAACCGGGCGCCAATGCGCTGCAGGTCGCCGCGGCGGTCAAGACCACGATGGACGGCATCGCTCGCCGGTTTCCGGAGGGCATGCGCTACGACATTCCGTTCAACACCACGCGCTTCGTCGAGGTGTCGATCGAGGAGGTCATCAAGACCTTCATCGAGGCGATCCTGCTCGTCACGCTGGTCGTGTTCGTCTTCCTGCAGAGCTTGCGCGCGACGATCATCCCCATCGTCGCCGTGCCGGTGTCGATCATCGGCACTTTCGCGGGCATGTACCTGCTCGGCTTCTCGATCAACCTCCTGACGCTGTTCGGCATGGTGCTCGCCATCGGCATCGTGGTCGACGATGCCATCGTCGTGCTCGAAAATGTCGAGCGCATCATGACGCAGGAGAAGAAATCGCCGCGCGAGGCGGCGGTCCAGGCGATGGAGGAGGTGTCCGGTCCGGTCATCGCCATCGTGCTGACGCTCTGCGCGGTGTTCATCCCGGTCTCGTTCCTCGGCGGGCTTGCGGGCGAGCTCTACCGGCAGTTCGCCGTGACCATCACGGTCTCGGTGGTCATTTCCGGCATCGTCGCCCTGACGCTGACGCCGGCGCTCTGTGCGCTGATCCTCAAGCCCGGCCATCACGAACCCTGGGCGCCGTTCCGCTGGTTCAACCGCGGCTTCGAATGGCTGACGCAGCGCTACACGGCGAGCGTGTCATTCTTCCTGAAGCGGGCGGCCCTCGGCGTCCTGGTCTTCGCCTGTCTGCTCGGCAGCATCTGGGCGCTGTTCCAGCGCGTGCCGTCCGGCCTCGTCCCGAACGAGGACCAGGGCTACGTGTTCCTCGTCACCGTGCTGCCGCCAGCGGCGTCGATCGCGCGGACGCGCGAAGTGACCTCCGTCGCCAGTACCGAGGTCGCGCGCAACCCGGCGGTCGCCAATGTCGTGACCTTCGCCGGCTTCGACTTCCTCTCGGGCGGCCAGAAGACCAATGCAGGCATCTCCTTCGTCACGCTGAAGGACTGGTCTGAGCGGCGGCAGGCATCCATGGACGCGCGCAATCTCGCTCCCCAGTTCATGGCGATCAACGGGAAGTTCCGGGACGGCATCGTCATCGGCTTCAACCCGCCGCCGATCCAGGGCATGAGCACGACGGGTGGTTTCGAACTCTACCTGCAGGATCGCACCGGTGGCTCGCTCGCCAACCTTGCCGATGCCGCCAACCGGGTCGTCCAGGCGGCCAGCCAGCGGCGCGAGCTGGCCGGCGTGCAGAACCTGTTTTCAACCTCCGTGCCGCAGTACCGGATCGACGTCGACATCGACAAGGCGAAGGCGATCGGCATCCCGATCGCGACCATCTTCGAAACGATGCAGTCGTCGTTCGGCAGCCTCTATGTGAACGACTTCTCGCTGTTCGGCCGCACCTATCGCGTCAGCCTCTCCTCCGAGGCCGATTTTCGCATGACGCCAGACGACCTGCGCCACGTCTTCGTGCGCTCCTCGACCGGCTCGATGGTGCCGCTCAACGAGTTGATGAGCGTCCAGCGCGTCATCGGGCCGGACCAGGTCGACCGGTTCAACATCTTCCCCTCCGCCAAGATCCTCGGGCAGCCGGCGCCGGGCTTTTCGTCGGGCCAGGCGATCGCCGCGATGCAGGAAGTCGTGCGCGCGACGCTGCCGCCGGAATACACGATCGGCTGGACCGGCTCGGCCTACCAGGAGCTGTCGACCGCCGGCACCGGCTACCAGGGCTTCCTGTTCGGCCTCGTCATGGTGTTCCTGATCCTCGCCGCGCAGTACGAGCGCTGGTCATTGCCGCTGGCGGTCATCACCGCCGTGCCCTTCGCGGTGTTCGGCGCTCTGGTCGCGGTCTGGCTGCGCGGCCTCGAGAACGATGTCTATTTCCAGATCGGGCTCGTGACGCTGATCGGCCTTGCCGCCAAGAACGCCATCCTGATCGTCGAGTTCGCCTCGCAGCGCTACCAGCAGGGCGCCGATGCCTATGAGGCGGCGATGGACGCGGCGCGGTTGCGGTTCCGGCCGATCATCATGACCTCGCTCGCCTTCATTCTCGGCGTGCTGCCGCTGGCGCGCTCGACCGGGGCGGGCTCGGCGAGCCGGCATTCGATCGGTACGGGCGTGATCGGCGGCATGCTGGCGGCAACCGTCATCGCCATCATCTTCGTGCCGCTGTTCTTCAAGCTTGTGACGCCGCGCAGGAAGTCCGTCGCCGCGCCGGAAAAGCCGATCGAGACCGCTGCGGAGTGACGGGAACGGGAGGGTGCCCTGGCGCCAAGTCAATTTTCCCATCATATGAAAATATACTTGACAGCGTGACGCTGGTCCGGTAGGTTTCAGGCATGTTCGACAACTGCGCCCGGCGGGGAAGACCCCGGCCGGGCGTCGTCGTTTCCGGCGCGACCTCGTGATCGACCCGATGGCGGAATGAGCGCCGGCTTAACCTCCCTTTAAGGTCGGCGGCGCATAGAACGAGCGTTGCCTTCCCTAAGGTCATGTCCGCCGTGCGTTTCGTTCCCGGCCAGTTGCGTTCGTCCACCACCATCGTCGTCGCCGACGATCAGGCCTTCTCGCGCCGGCTCATCCGGTCGGCGCTGAGCGGCCTTGGCAAGGTGGTCGAGTGCCGCACCGGTTTCGAGGCGATCGAGATGGTCGAGCAGCAGCGCCCGAGCCTCCTGGTTATCGGCTCGCGCCTGGTCGGGCTGGACGGGGCGGAGGTGACCCAGCTTCTCAGGCGCGCGAGGACCGGCGTCCAGTTTACGCCGGTGATCCTGGTCAGCGGCCGTACGACCCAGTCGTCGGTGCTCGGCGCGGTTACGGCGGGCGTCCACGAATTTGTCGCCCGTCCTTTCAGCATCAAGACGCTCAGGACGCGCGCCGAGGCGGTGCTGACCAGGCCGCGCCCCTTCGTGCGCACCCACATCTTCTTCGGCCCGGTGCCGCGCGCGAAGAAGGTTCGTGGTGACCTGCTGGGCGACAATGGCGACAGGGCGCTGGCCAGGATGATCTGCGGCGTGCGGCTGGAGCCGGCCAACGCGAGCACCTGCTATCTCGGGCCCGACTGCATCTGCCGGACCTATGTGTCGGGACTGGCTATGGAGCCGTCGCGGTTCGAGATCTGACGCCGCTCAGGCGACGCGAGGCTCGTCCGCAGCCGGGCGCAAGCGCTGGTCGACCCAGGCTTCGAAGGCCTCCGGGGGCATGGCCGGGGCGAACAGGTAGCCCTGCAGGACATGGCAGCGCAGTCCCTGGAGGAACCGGCGCTGCGCCTCCGTCTCCACCCCCTCGGCGACGACGGTCAGCCCGAGGCTGCGGCCGATGCGGACGACGGCGGAAGCCACTGCGCGGGCATTCTTGTCGGTTTCGAGATCGCGCATGAAGCTGCGGTCGAGCTTGATCTCCTCGATCGGCAGGGTCGAGATGGACGAGAGGCTGGAATAGCCGGTGCCGAAATCGTCGAGCGACAGGCGAACGCCGAGCCCGGCCACCGCCTCGATGGTGGCGACCGTCGCCGCGCAATTGTCCATCATCACGCCTTCGGTGATCTCGACCGTCAGCGCGCTGGGGACGAGGCCGACGCTGGCCGTCGCCTCGGCGATCAGGTCGGGCAGACGCCGGTTGCGGAAGTGCAGCGGCGACAGGTTGACCGAGACGGTCGGAATGTCGAAGCCGCGCTGCCGCCAGTCGGCCATCTGCCGACAGGCCTGGCGGATGGCCCATTCGCCGATGCCCTCGATCAGGCCACATTCCTCGGCGATCGCGATGAAGCGGGCTGGCGAGACGTCGCCGAAGGCCGGGTGCCGCCAGCGGGCCAGCGCCTCGACGCCGTGGATCGTACCGTTCTCGGCGTCGACCTGCGGCTGGTAGTGCAGTTCGAGCAGCCCCAGCGTCAGGGCCTCGCTCAAGGCCGCCGCCATGAGCAGCCGCTCCTGGGCGAGACGGTTCATCTCCGGCGAGAAGAAGCGATGCGTGCCGCGCCCCGCGCTCTTGGCCTCGTACATGGCCGTGTCGGCGTGCTTGAGCAGGGCCTCGCGGTCGCGGCCGTCCTCCGGGAAAAGGCTGATGCCGATGCTGGCCGAGACGGGCAGCGCCATGCCGTTGAGCTCGATCGGCTGGGCGAGCGCGGCGAGAATGCGGTCGGCGACCGCCGAGGCGCTGCCGGCCTCGCAGTCGTTGAGGATCACCACGAACTCGTCGCCGCCGAGCCGGCTGACGATGTCGCCCGCGCGCAGCTGGCGCTGCAGGCGGCGGGCGATCTCGATCAGCAGGGCGTCACCGGCCGAATGGCCGAGCGTGTCGTTGACATCCTTGAAGTTGTCGACATCGAGGAATAGCACGGCCATGGGTTGGTTCTCGTTGGCCGCGCGCGATGCACTGGTCGATCTCGCCGCCGAGCAGGGTGCGGTTCGGCAGGCCGGTCAGCGTGTCGTAATAGGCGAGCTGGGCGATATGGGCCTTGGCCTCGTGGCGCTCGATGGCGAGCGCGCAGAGATGGACGCAGGCCTCGACCAGCCGCTCGTGCCAGACGGAGGGCCCGCGCTTCTCGCGGAAATAGAAGGCGAAGGTGCCGGCGACCCGGCCGTCCTTGAGCTCGACGGGAGTCGACCAGCAGGCGGCGAGGCCCAATGGCAGCGCAAGTTCCTTGTAGGGCTCCCAGAGCGGATCGGTCGCGATGTCCTCGACCACCACCGGCTTGCCGAACCAGGCGGCCGTGCCGCAGGAGCCCGTCGTCGGCCCGATGGGGAGCCCCTCCAGCGCCTCGGAATAGTGGTCCGGCAGGCTGGGGCAGGCCAGCGGGCGGATCAGGCCCTCCTGGTCAACCCGCAGGATCGAGCAGACGACCCCGGGCGCGATGGCCTCCACCTGCCGGCAGATGAGCGAGGCGACTTCGGCAAGGCTCTGGTCCTTGGCCACCGCCTCCAGCACGGTCTGCTGGAGCACCTGGGTCTGGCGCGTCTCGGTGATATTGGCGATCACGGAGACGGCGTGGCGGAAGGCGCCGCTCGCGTCGAAGACGGGATTGACCGTGACCGAGACCCAGATCTCGCGATCGTCCTTGGCGTAGCTGATCGTCTCCAGCGTCACGCCGTGCGGATGACGCGCCACCCGGTTGAGACGCTCGACCACGCCGGGGTCGGAATGGCGGCCGGCGAGCAGCGTCACCGGAACCTGGCCGATCACCTCGTCGCGCTCGTAGCCGAACAGCTGGGTGAAGGCTGCGTTGCAATAGACCACCTTCTGGCGGTCGTCGGTGATGATGACGGCGCGGTCGGTCTCGTTGGCCACCAGCGAGAGAAGGTAGAGCTCCTCGCGCCGCTTCACGTCCTCGGTCACGTCCTTCACGAAGGCGGCGTAGTGGACCTCTTCGCCGACCCGGATGCGCGACAGCGACAGCGATCCGACGCGCTTGGTGCCGTCCGGACGGGTGATGGGGACCTCGACGATGGTGCCGACCAGCCGGTCGGAGCCGCCGGCCCGGTTGGCGTTGACGTAGCCGTCATGGTTGGGGCGGATGGCCTCCGGCACGAGCATCCGCACGTTGCGGCCAAGCACGTCGTCGCGACCAAGGCCCCAGAGCCGCTCGGCGGCGGCGTTGAAGAAGGAGACGTCGTTCCGGCCGTCGATGATCACGACCGCGTCGATCGACTGCTCAAGGGCCGGGATCAGGGCCCCCTGTGCCGTGCTGCTTCCGCGGTCTTCGACCATGAGCGCGTTCCCGGGCGGCGGCTGCGTGGTGGAGCAGGGAAGGCCCACAGCAGCCCTTTGGTCGATTATTGCAGCATGGTCGTAAATATTTTCAGCAAATCGAAAGATCGCTCGGGAAGGCCGAGCATCGCGCCGGCGATGGGTCAACGAATACGAAAAAGCGCTGATGGCGTTCTAGCGAATGCGTGCGCTGCGGCATGGCGTGCCGTCACCTGCCTGACCGGTGACTGGTGCCGCCGGCTTCACCATAGGACGAGCATTTGCTTGCCGCCGGCTGGAGGCCGACTTACCTGTGGCGGCGATCCGCGCCGTCGCGCGCGCAGGACATTCGCCCCCGTGTCGACCGACCGAACGCTGCCATCCGTTCTCGCGCAGTCCCCGATCGCCGGGCTGGACGGCCTGGTCAACGGCGCTCGCGCGGCGCTGTTCGTCGGCCTCTGGTGCACTGTCTGGATCGGCCTCGAGGCCTTCGGCAGCCTGTCCAGCAACGACCTGCTGGCGCTGACCACCGGCAACGACTTCTGGACCTACGTGCTGTTCGGCCTCGCCGCGAGCCTCGCCGTGATCGGCGCCTGGGCCCGGCGCCGGGCGTTCTGGACCGCATTCCTCGATCCGCTGCTGATCGCCCTCATCGGCTACATCGCGCTCAACGTGCTCGTCTCGGTCGACTTCTCGGCCTCGCTGCGGCGTTTCGTCCTGTCCTGCGCCGTGCTGATCGTCTCGGCGCTGGTCTGCCTGCTGCCGCGCGACCGCGACGAGTTCGCGAGGCTGATCGTCGGCACGGCCTTGTTCGTGGTCGCGCTGTCCTATGCCGGTGTGCTGCTGCTGCCCGAGCTCTCCGTCCATCAGGCGACGGACCTGATCGAGGAACGCCTCGCCGGCGACTGGCGCGGCGTGTTCGGCCACAAGAACATCGCCGGCGGCGTGTTCTCCTGCATGGTCTTCATCGGCATCTTCGCGGTGCGCGCCGGCCTGCCGGTGGCGGGCACGGCGCTGGCCGTCCTGTCGGCGATCTTCGTGATCATGACGGGGGCGAAGAGCTCGATCATCATCCTGGCGACCGTGCTCCTGCTCACCGCGCTCACGGCTGGCATCCGCTCGGTGGCCCTGCGCGCCATCATCACCTACCTGCCGCTGATCGGCCTGCTCACCATCGGCCTCGGCTCGGTGCTGAGCCCGGCGATCGGCGCGCTGGTCGCCGCCCTGCCGGTCGACGCCTCCTTCACCGGGCGCGCCGATGTCTGGGCCTTCGCCCTGGAGAAATTCGCGGAACGGCCCTGGACCGGCTTCGGCTTCCAGGCATTCTGGACGCAGGAGAGCACGCGGTTCGGCGTCGAGGACAGCACACAATGGGCGGGCAGCGCCGCCAACGGGCACAACAGCTTCCTCGACACGGCGCTCAACCTCGGCCTGATCGGCCTGGTGCTGACCATCGCCTATGTGGTGGTGCAGCCGTTCCGGGACGATGCCCGGGCGCGCCGGATCGGCGCCGACCCGGCGACCCGGACGCTGTGGCTGCAGCTCTGGATGTTCGGCATCTATCTCGGCTGCATGGAGAGCTTCTTCTTCCTGCGCGCCGATCCGATCTGGTTCACGCTTCTGGTGGCGGTCACCGGCATGCGCCTCACGGCCCGCTTGCCAGTCAGTTCCGCCGCGCCATGATCGCTCCCCTGGCGCCAGCTTCGGCGCCGAGGAGAGACGACACGATGGCCAGCGACGACATTCCGACAGTCGGGCTTGGCCTGCGGTGGGAGGATACCCCGGTCGGCTTCCGGTTCCGCACCATCGGCCGGACGGTCACCGAGGCCGACATCACCGCCTTCGTCGGGGTCACCGGCATGGTCGAGGTGCTGTTCACCAATCTCGACTACCTCGAGAAGGAATCGCTGTTCGCGGGCAAGCGGCTGGTGCCGGGCGCGCTGGTCTACTGCTTCGCCGAAGGGCTGCTCATGCAATCGGTCGTGCAGGGCGTGGGCTTGTCGTTCCTCGGCATGGACCTGAAGGTGGAGGCACCGACCTTCGCCGGCGACACGATCCACGTCGACTGCGAGGTCACCGAGGCGCGGGCGACGAGCAAGCCGGGCCGCGGCATCGTCAGGACGCTCAACCGCATCGTCAACCAGCGCGGCGAGACCGTGATGACCTATTCACCGGCGCGAATGGTGAAGGGCCGCGACTACGTTCGGGGGTGAGGCGCCGTAGCCGCTCGGCCGCTCGTGTCGTCTTGACCGGCGCCGGGCGACGCCCTAAAAGGCGCGCTCGCGGGCGGGGCTGTAGCTCAGATGGGAGAGCGCTGCAATCGCACTGCAGAGGTCGGGGGTTCGAATCCCCCTAGCTCCACCAGCCCGCACTGCCTGAGCCCGGTCGATTGACCGGGCTTTTATCTCGCGACTTCCGTGATTTAGCCCGGCGGATGGCAGGTGGGGCGTCTGCGAACGGACCGGGCGTGAGCCTTATACGGTCTGCGATACGCGCCATTCTCAGTGCGCGATTGGCCGTTTCCCAGATTGCGGCGCGCCAGTTGCAGGAGACGGTTTCGACGGAGGGCGCAGACCGGTTCGAACATTGAGCTGATAGCCGCCCAACGGCGCCATCGCGGCGTGATGCCGAACGCGCCGTCGCCTCTTTGAGGGGTTCAGGCTGACGCCAAGCCTACAAGCCGGTGCTGGTCCTTCCAAGTATTCGGCAGGTCACGTGCCAAATCCGACGCGGTGATCCCGGCCGGCCAGCGGTCCTCTAGCGCCGCTTCGATAAGCCTGGGCGAGACGAAGGCAAGGTTCAGCATAAACGCACGCCCCGAATGGACAGGCCATCACGCACAGCGATGGCCTCAAGATCAGGCACTCGCCCGCTCAACAAATCGTCCATCCAATTGCGCGAGCGGGCGATCGTCGCGAGCAATCGATCTCGCTGCTTCTCGCGCGACGGCGAGCCTTCGGGATCGCTGGTCGTTGCATTCACGATCGTCTTCGTCGGTCGGCAGGATGTCGGTTGCCATGGAACGGAGATCGTCTCCATTGACGCGTCGTCCGGCACGCGGTCCTGCTGTTGCAGATGATCGGCTTTGAGCACCAGCGTCAGATGGTTGGAATGAACCTCGGCACGTTCGATGGCGGCCCTGACCGATAAGCGGCGCTCCATCGCACTCTTTGGTTCGGAGGCCATCCTCGCCACGCACGCCGCGATCACCGCATCGTCGATCGCCGGCATCGATACGCGGCCGATTGGCCTGCTGCCGGTTTCGTGGACACCGAGATTGGGTGTTTCATGAAGCCGGAGGTGGAAGATGCAGCGAAGACGATTTGGGCGTGAGTTCAAGATCGAGGCGGTTCGCTTGATCAGGGACCGCGGTGTGAGCGTCGCGCAGGCGGCTCGGGATCTGGAGGTCCACGAGAACGTGCTGCGCAAATGGGTGAAGGAGCTTGCCGCCGATCCGGCCCATGCCTTTCCCGGGCAGGGTCAGATGAGGCCGGAGCAGCTTGAGATCGAGCGGCTGCGGCGTGAGGTGACCAAGCTCAAGGCGGAGCGCGACATCCTAAAAAAGGCCGCAGTCTACTTCGCGAGGGAAGCGATATGAGGTTCGCTTTCATCGCGAGGCACCGGAGCATCTGGCCGTTGGCATGGCTTTGCGAAGCGCTAAACGTCTCCCGCTCCGGGTTCCATGCTTGGTTGACGCGCTCGCCGAGCCAGCGCTCACGCGACGACGAGACGGTTGGCGGCAAGGTCTCTGCGAGCTTCAAGGCCAGCGACCGGACCTATGGCGCTCGCCGTGTCTGGCGTGATGTCCTGGCTGACGGCGTATCTTGCGGTCTGCACAAGATCGAGCGCCTGATGCGGTCGCAGGCCTTGCGGGCGCGTCCCAGGCGTCGCGGCCTGCCGAAGGATGCTGGTGATCGCCCGATTGCGGCCATCGCGGCCAATGTGCTCGATTGCCAGTTCACGGCGTCGCGGCCGAATCAGAGGCGGATCGCAGACTTTACCTACGTCTGGACGGCGGAAGGCTGGCTCTATGTGGCTGCCGTGATCGATCTCTTCTCGCGGCGTGTCGTCGGCTGGTCGATGAAGGCGGAAATGACGGCGGCGCTCGTGACAGACGCGCTGGTCATGGCGATCTGGCGCCGTGGCAAGCCGGACGCCCTGCTGCACCATTCGGATCAGGGCAGCCAATACACCAGCCAGCACTTCCAGGAACTGCTGGCCGAGAACGGTGTCACCTGCTCGATGAGCCGATCCGGCAATGTCTGGGACAACGCTGCCATGGAGAGCTTCTTCTCGTCGCTCAAGACCGAACGGATCAGGGGCAAGGTCTACCGGACGCGCGACGAGGCGCGGGCCGACGTGTTCGCCTACATCGAGAGGTTCTACAATGCCGTACGCCGACACTCGACCATCGGCTACGTCAGCCCGGTTGAGTTCGAGCGGAAGGTGGGATTTGCTTAACTACGCGTCCACAGAACCGGCAGCAGGCCAAGAGAAATTAGCCAGCTAATCGCTTCAGCACTCTCTTCGTCGGCCCAATCTTGGCCATGCTGCTGAGCAAACCAAACTACTTCGTTGGACAAAGCGTCACCCGTTGGCGCTGTGATCTGGAGCCGCTGAATATGGCCGCCCGATCGCTTCGGCAAAAATCAAGTATCCCGCGCGGTCCCAGTACCCTCAGCAGCCAGCGGGTTAGTCTTCCAAAAATGGGCGGCAACAATGACACAGGAGCCTCGCAGCTCATCGCACCTGAACCTCGAAAAGGATCACGAGCCACGGAAGATGATGACCGAGACGTCGAGGTCGATGCCGGTCCGATCGACGAGCCCGATGGGGGCGTGAACTGGACCTTGCGGAGCGTGTGCCATGACGAAGAAGCGCAAAAGCCGTGCAGTCGAGATCGACATGAGCAATCTTGATTTCGTCCCGCGGCCAAGCAGACGAAAATGCAGGCCGGCTACGATCGAAGAATATGCCGAACTTGAGTTTGAGCCGTGGCAGCGCGAACCGGGCATGGGCGCCAGTGAATTGATGCCTTCGATGGCATTGATGCGCGATCTCGGGGTTTCTGCGCGCCTAGCCTATGCTCTGATGCTCATGAGCAAGAGGGATATGAGCGAGGCGATCGAAAAAATGGGTGAAGATCTGGCTGACAGCCTGTTCGGAGGTATTCTGAATGCTGCGGAACGTTTCAAGGAAATTGCACAAATGTGTGAAGCAGCTGAGGCTCGCTTTCTTGTTGCGGGCAGCACCCTTGCCCTTCAGGAGGAAAGCCCACGCTCAAATTCCAGTCCAGCCGCCGGCGCATTCGACACGGAATCGATCCTGCGCCATGCGAAGGGAGGCATTGCATGAGCACAAACATGACGGTCGATCAGTTGGTCGCCGAGGCTCGGCGAAATAGAACAGGAGTTGCGTCTCCTGATTTGCTGGAACCAGAAAGTATCGACTTCGCGCTTCGCACTGCACTCGACTGCCTTCTAAACGGCATCGATTACGAACGCGATAGGGGAGGAGGAGGGGCGATCGCAGCGCGTATGCTGGCCAGCTTGGTGGTTTGCGCCGAAGAGATAGCTACGGCTCGAAAAGCCCATTGAGTCCCACGCCGAAAATGGTTGCCCCGACGACATTAGCCGTCGGGGCTCATCCCGAAGGGCAAAGCAGTGCGTGCCAGATCAATGGTGGCCACAGCCTAAAGGGTTGGACCGAGCTTGGGGCGTCACAAGCTACTGACGCGGTTCCAATGACTTGGCGATCAGCCATCTTCACATCGCGATATTGGGCGAGTGCAATCGCTTCCGCCCAATGCGGCAGAGCTCGGGAGGCGCTACGATGAACATCCCGAAAATCACCCTGGATGATCTGCAGTCCGATGCCCATCACCTGTATCATCTACTCGATGCTACGATAGACCTTCTGATGGAAATGCCATTCGAACGACATGGCGTGCGTGACCATCAGATTGATCGTATTGCTGCGCTTGCATGGATCGCTCGCGATGAGGCCGAGCGAATTGCGGGCGCTATCGACGCCAACTATCGGCATTTGAAAGGCGGTCAACGGCTGCCTGCGTAAACGCGCTAGAATCTGCAAGTTGCGCGCCGATCAAGAGAATCATGTCATCTGATGACATTGTGTGTCACAAATTGACTTTCCGGTGTCCGTCGGCTGAATGAGCTCCTGATCATTTTCAGGAGACGTCCATGAATGGCGCCGAAGCCCTCGTGGCCACGCTGGCCGCAGGCGGGATCGACACCTGCTTTGCGAATCCCGGGACATCCGAGATGCACCTGGTTGCCGCACTCGATAGGGGCAACGAGATCCGCTGCGTCCTGGGCCTGTTCGAAGGCGTCGTCACGGGCATGGCTGATGGCTACGCTCGCATGACAGGTCGGCCTGCCGCGACGCTGCTACATCTGGGACCGGGTCTTGGGAACGGCATCGCCAACCTTCACAACGCGCGCAAAGCCCGCTCCCCGATCGTCAACGTGGTCGGCGAACACGCCACCTTTCACCGCGGCTTCGACGCTCCGCTGACGTCGGATATCCAGGGACTTGCGCGACCGGTCTCGCACTGGGTTTCCACCAGCCAGTCCGCCCAGACGATCGGCGAAGACACGGCCAAGGCGATTGCTGAAGCGCGCGGCTATCCAGGCCAGATCTCGACGCTGATCGTTCCTGCAGACGCCGCGTGGGGGGAGGGGGCAGCGGTAGCGGCGGTCCCGCCGAGGCGTGGACCCGCTAGCCCCCATACGCCGGCGCTTGCAGAAGCCGCTGAGATTCTTTCAGGCCGCGTCAATGTGGCGCTGATGATCGGCGGCTCCGCATTGAGTGGTCCCGGACTGGAGCTGGCGGCGCGGATTGCCGCCCACACCGGAGCGAGGTTGCTGGGACCAACCAGCGCGGCTCGCGCGCGGGTGGGCGTGGGACTGCCGGTGGTCGAACGCATTCCCTATCCGATCGCATTGGCACGACAAACTCTGGCGGACGTCCGCCACGTCGTGCTCGTCGCGGTGGATGAGCCCGTTGCCTTCTTCGCCTACCCTGGTCAGCCCAGCCGTCCGCTGCCGAAGAATGCGACCGTGCATCAGGCTGTAACTGCCGAGGAAGATGCTCTCGAGGGCCTACAGGTGCTTGCCGATCTGGTCGAGGCAAAGTCCACGACTCTGCAATTGCAGACAGGGATGGAGGCAAGCCGCCCGCAAGGTGAACTGGATCTTGCGAAACTTGCAGAGCTTTTCGCAGCTGGTCTGCCAGAGGACGCCATCCTCGTCGACGAGTCGATCACATCAAGCTTCGTTCTGCTACCGCGGCTCAAGCGTGCCAAACCGCACGACTTTCTTCAGTTGACCGGTGGTGCCATCGGCATCGGCTTGCCGCTGGCCACGGGCGCTGCCGTCGCCGCACCCGGGCGAAAAGTCTTTTGCCTACAGGCCGACGGCAGCGGCATGTATACGCCGCAGGCCCTCTGGACCCAGGCCCGCGAACGGCTTGATGTGGTGACGGTCGTTCTGGCCAACTGCGCCTACGCGACTTTACGTGGCGAGTTCAAAAGCGTCGGCATCGACAATCCCGGCGCAAATGCGCTGACAATGCTCGATCTCGCCAATCCCGAGTTGCAGTGGGCCGACATGGCGAGAAGCATGGGTGTCGAGGCCCGGCGCGTCAGGACTGCCGAAGAATTCGCGGCGGTATTCGATGCGGCCAAGCGGCAGCGGGGACCGTTTCTGATCGAGGCGATGATCTAAGCGCTGGTCAGCCGGCGTCTTGCAGCTTTAGCGCTTTGCGCAAATAGGCGTCGCTGACCTGCAACTGCTGCAGGCGCGCCAGCTCGTCGATCAGGCACCATTACTCCTCGACGCGTCCGTCGGCGACGCAGCGGAAGATCGCGATCTCCTCAACCTCGATACGCAATCCGGTAGGCTCGATTCCCCAGTACATTCCTCTGTGGGTGCCGCGTGAGATATATCGGCTGGCAACCCTGTCGCCGGAGGCGAACACGTCGATCACCTCCTCGTGCCAGTCGGGGAACGCGGTGCGAATGCGGGTTACGCCAAGCCGGATGCCATCCAGGCCATGCCGGGTCGGTATCTCCGAACTAGGCGGCCAGTGCGCGACGAAGCTTTCAGCGTAGACGGCATCAATGGCGCTGACGTCACCGGTGTTCCAGATGTCGTGCAGGGTGCGAACGGTATCGATCGGCGACAGGCCGCGGCGCGAAGCGCTGGTCAAGGTCGAGCCTCAAATGAGCTTGCGGCGGATCTCGTCCGCCGCAGTGAGCAGGACGTCGAGGTAGCGAGGTTTGCCCTTGTCGATGAGTTGCGCGGTCACGTTGGTGATGCTCAGAGCTCCGGCCAGCGCACCGACGCGGTCGAAGACCGGCACACCGATAGCTGCAAGGCCCGGGACAAAGTCGTCGATCGCGAGCTCATAGCCGGCCATGTGGATGCGCTCTGCGGATTTCTGCAGAGCCTGCGGGTCGGTCTCAGTCTTGTCGGTTCGTGCGACAAGCGGCCGCCGCAGGGCCACGGCCCGTTCCTTGGCGGAGATGAACCCGAGCAATGCGCGGGGGCCGCCGCCGCAGTTGAGAGCTGTACGTGCGCCCACGGTAAACCAGGACACGTCGATGCTAGGCTGTGCGGCCCTGACGCGCTCGGTGCAGACCGCCATGCCGTCGTGATAGATCCAAAGGAACACCGTCGCCCGGCAGGTCTCGGCGATGTCGCTGAGGTAAGGCGCTGCTACCTCGCGCAACTCGCGTCCGACATGCACTGCCGAAGCAATTTCCAGAATGCCGGCGCTGAGGGTGTAGAGCGCGCTTCGCTCGTCGTGTTCGACCAGTCCGGCCAACATCAAGGTCTGCAGCAAGCGCCGCGTGGTGCCCATGTCGAGCTCCGCGGCACGGGCAAGTTCGGTCAGGGTCTGGCGCGGCTTGATCGGCGTGAATGACTTCAAAAGGGCAATGCCGCGGTCGAGTGCGCGAACGACCGGAACCCCTGGCTTGGTGGTCGGCACGATGTCCAGTGGAGCGCGGATTTCCTGCATCGAAAGCTCTCCCGATCGTGCGGAGGAATAGCACGAATACCTTGGTGTGAGAATGTCATAGAATGACATTAACTGTCACTATTTGACACTACCGCCCCTCTCGCTTAACGTCCAGCCGCGTCCATCAAACGACCTACAAAAAGGGGAAGGCACATGATGAACCGTCGGCAACTGACCATCTCTGCCGCTGCGTCCACCCTGGCCATGTCGCGCGTGTTTTCTCCGATGGAGGCGTTCGCACAGACGCCCAAGCGGGGCGGTACGGTGCATGTCGTCGTCCAGCCTGAGCCACCGATGCTGATGCAGGGGCTCAACCAGAACGGTCCGACCAACATGGTCGCTGGTAACATCTACGAGTCGCTGCTGCGCTATGACGACAAGCTTCAGCCTCAGCCCTCGCTCGCCCGCAGCTGGGAGATTTCGGCCGACGCCAAGGTCTACACTTTCAAGCTTCAGCAGGGCGTCACCTGGCACGACGGCAAGCCTTTCGCGGCCGACGATGTCGTGTTTTCGCTCGACAAGTTTTTGCGCGAGGTCCACCCGCGCTGGCGTCCGATCGCAAACGGTCAGGTCGACAAGATCGAGAAGGTCGACAACCTGACGGTTGCCATTCACCTGAAACAACCGTTCGGACCGCTCCTCCTGTCGCAGGAAGTGGCCTCGGCGCCGATGATCCCGAAGCATATTTATGACGGCACCGACTACCGCGCCAATTCGGCCAACAACACGCCGATCGGCACCGGACCCTTCAAGTTCAAGGAATGGCGCAAGGGCTCCTTCATCCACCTGGTGCGCAACGACACCTACTGGCAGGCGGGCAAGCCCTATCTGGACGAGATCTACTGGCAGATCATTCCCGACGCGGCTGCGCGTGCAGTGGCCTATGAAACCGGCAAGGTCGATGTTCTGACCGGCGGCTCGGTGGACGTCTTCGACGCGCCGCGCCTGGCCAAGCTGCCGAACACGGTCATGACCACCAAGGGCTGGGAGATGTTCGCGCCCCACGCCTGGATCGCGGTCAACCTTCGCAATGGCATTCTGGGGAGCAAACAGTTCCGCCAGGGTCTTATGCACGGCATCGACCGCGAGTTCGGCCGCGAGGTGGTTTGGGCTGGCCTCGGCAAGATCCCGACCGGCCCCATCTCGTCGAAGACCCGCTTCTATTCGGACGATGTCACCAAGTATCGTCACGATCCGCGCAAGGCCCGCGAGCTCATTCAGGCTTCCGGCTACAAGGGCGAAACCATCAAGTTGCTCGCCGTTCCGTATGGCGAGGTGTGGACGCGTTGGGCGGAAGCCGTGCGCCAGAACCTCCAGGAGGTCGGCGTGAAAATCCAAGTGGAGACCGCGGACGTCGCCGGCTGGACGCAGAAGAACTCGAACTGGGATTTCGATCTCAGCTTCAACTTCCTCTATCAGCTCGGTGATCCTGCCACCGGCGTGGCAAGGTCCTACGTCTCGAGCAACATTGCCAAGGGCAACCCCTTCGGCAACGTCGGCGGGTATTCAAACCCTGACGTTGACAAGCTGTTCGCCGATGCAGCCGTTGCATCGACCGACGCCGAACGTCAGCGGCTGTATACCCAGATGCAGAAGATCCTTGCGGACGAACTGCCGGTGTTGTGGATGCTGGAGATGGATTTTCCGACGATCCATCGCAGCAACATCAAGAACCTCGTCTCGAGCGGTATCGGCGTGAACGACGGCTTCCGCGACGCCTGGAAAGAGTGAGGCGGCATACTCTTTCCCACCTGGTCGGGCCCACGTGCCCGACCAGCCTTCCTGCATTCGTTGACTTCGCCAGAAGCGCCGGCGCCCGGTTTCGGGATGACCAGCCGCGTGCTCGGGGGAAGGCTGATTTTGCGCGCACCCGGCAAGCCGGGTTTTCGGACTAATGCCGATGAACCTCCTGCAATTCCTGTCAGGCCGACTGGTGAAGGGCATCCTGGTGCTCCTCGCCATCGCCGTTCTCAATTTCCTGCTGATCCGGGCTGCGCCTGGCGATCCTGCGCAGGTGATGGCCGGTGAGGCCGGTGCGGCGGACGCCCAGCTCCTCGAGCAGCTGCGTGCCCGATTTGGGCTCGACCAACCGTTCCTTACGCAGCTGTGGATTTATCTGAAGAGCTATCTGACCCTCGACCTCGGCTTCAGTTACCGCCAGCAGCAGCCGGTGCTTGATCTGATCCTTGACCGACTTCCAGCAACGCTCCTGCTGACCGGTGCGGCATTCCTGGTCTCTCTAATCGTCGGCACGGTGATGGGAGCTCTCGCCGCCCGTCGTGCGGGCCAGTGGACGGACAGCTTAATCACCGCCCTGGCCCTGATCTTTTACGCCACGCCGCTGTTCTGGATCGCACTGATGAGCCAGATCGTATTTTCGCTGAAGCTCGGCTGGGTGCCGAATGTCGGCTACGAAACGATCGGTGCCAACTACACCGGACTTGCGCGGGCGGCGGATATCGGTCGTCACCTGGTCCTACCCGCTATGACGCTCGGCCTGTTCTTCACCGCGCTCTATGCGCGCATGATGCGCGCTTCGATGTTGGAGGTCGCCGGCGCCGACTTCGTCAAGACGGCTCGTGCCAAGGGCGTGTCCCAACCCCGGGTGTGGCGCCGCCATGTCGCCCGCAACGCAATCCTTCCGGTCGTCACCTTGGCTGGTCTGCAGGCTGGCCAGTTGGTCGGTGGCGCCGTTCTCACCGAAACGGTGTTCGCCTGGCCCGGTATCGGCCGGTTGATGTTCGAAGCCCTGGTTCAGCGCGACTACTCGGTGCTGCTCGGTGTGTTCTTCATCTCCTCCGCCATGGTTGTCGGCTTCAACATCATCACGGACCTGGTCTACCGGATTGCCGATCCGCGCATTGAGGCGACGTCATGAGCTTCTTCCTCCGCTTTCTACGCAACCGCGGCGCCCTGATCGCGCTCGTCATCCTCCTCGCGGTCGTGGCGTTCGCACTCCTGGCACCGTACCTTTATCCGCAGTCGCCCTGGCGCATGGCCGGCCGCCCGTTCTTGGCCCCGTTTACGCTCGATCGCTTTCCTCTGGGAACCGATACGCTCGGTCGCGATATCGCAGCCGGGCTCGTCCACGGTGCGCGGATCTCGCTAATGATCGGTGTGGTGTCCACGCTTGTGGCTCTGCTCATCGGCGTGCCTCTTGGAGCGGTCGCCGGCTATGCCGGCGGCTTCGTCGATGACGTGCTGATGCGGTTCACCGAGTTCTTTCAGACCATTCCGTCGTTCGCGCTGGCGATCGTTCTGGTCGCCATCCTGCAACCTCAGCTGGGCTCGATCGTGCTGGCGATCGGCGTGGTCAGCTGGCCACCGGTCGCTCGCCTGGTGCGCGGCGAGGTCCTCTCGCTGAGAACACGCGAGTATGTGCAGGCGGCGATCATGATCGGCCAGTCGACGCCACGCATCATTTTCAGCCAGGTGCTTCCCAACACCGTCGCGCCCATCATTGTCATGGGCTCGCTGATGATCGGCTCGGCGATCCTGCTGGAGTCGTCGCTGTCGTTTCTCGGCCTTGGCGATCCGAACCTGATGAGCTGGGGCTACATGGTGGGCGCCGGCCGCACGCGCCTCCTCGATGCCTGGTGGATCAGCTTCTTCCCCGGCCTGGCCATTTTCCTCACCGTGCTGGCCCTCAACCTTGCAGGCGAAGGGCTGAACGATGCCCTCAACCCGCGCCTTGCCCGGGACCGCGAATAATGACTGACGCAACCCAAACGCCGGTGCTGGCGATTGACGGCCTCACCCTCGCCCTCCCGGCCCTCGCCGACCGCAAAAGCGCCGTCGACAACGTAAGCCTCACGATCCGCGCCGGCGAAACCCTCTGCATCGTGGGCGAATCCGGGTCCGGCAAGTCAATGATCGCCCATGCGGTCATGGGCCTTCTGCCGCAGGCAGTGAAGCCGGTCGCCGGAGCAATCAATCTCCTCGGACACGACCTCCTAACGCTGGATGAAACTGCCATGCAGGACGTCCGCGGGCGCGACATCGGCATGATCTTTCAGGAGCCGATGACCTCACTCAATCCGGTCATGCGGATCGAGGATCAGCTTTTCGAGACCTTCGAAGCGCACGGCCTGCTCGACAAGCCTGCGCGCAGGGCACGCGTTCTGGAGCTTCTGACGGAAGTGGGCCTGCCTGATCCTCCGCGACTGGCCAAGGCTTACCCCCACGAGCTCTCGGGCGGCCAGAGGCAGCGCGTGATGATCGCCATGGCGCTGGCTCTCGAGCCGAAACTGCTTATTGCCGACGAACCGACAACTGCTCTGGATGTGACCACCCAGGCGCAGATCCTCAAGCTCATCGATAACCTGCGCCACAAACACGGCACAGCCGTCCTATTCATCACCCATGACATGGGCGTGGTCGCCGAAATCGCCGACCGCATTGCCGTGCTCGAGAAGGGCATCTTGGTCGAAGAGGGCGAGGCCGATCAGGTGCTGGGCGCTCCGCGTCACGACTATACCAAGCGGCTTCTGACCGCGGTGCCGTGCCTGACCCCGCCCGACCGCGCACCGTTGCCGGACAGTGCACCGGTGCTGACCGTCGAGGGCCTGGGCAAGACCTATCGTAAGCGCGGCTTCTTCGGTGTCGCTCGTGAGGTCCACGCCGCGGATGACATTTCGTTCTCGCTGAAGCGCGGCGAGACGTTGGGTATTGTCGGCGAATCCGGCTCAGGAAAGTCCACTGTCGGGAGATGTTGCCTTCGGCTTATCGAACCCGACCGCGGCCGCATCGCGTTGGGCGACCTGGTCCTGTCTGAGCTGACGCCCAGCCAGCTGCGACGCCAGCGCAAGCGCATTCAAATGGTGTTTCAGGATCCGTTCGCTTCGCTGAACCCGCGCCACACCGTCGGCCGCATCATATCCGATGGGCCGGTCGCGCATGGCGTACCCCGCGAGGAGGCTCTGGCCAAGGCGCGCGAGCTGCTGCGCCTGGTAGGACTGCCCGAGCAGGCCATTGATCGCTATCCGCATGAGTTTTCAGGTGGCCAGCGTCAGCGCGTCGGCATCGCCCGTGCACTTGCTCTAGAGCCCGACGTGCTCGTTGCTGATGAAGCGGTTTCGGCACTGGACGTGTCCGTGCAGGCTCAAATCCTGAATCTCATCAAGGATGTGCAGACGCGGCTTGGTCTCGCAATCCTCTTCGTCACCCATGACCTGCGGGTGGCCGCACAGATCTGCGATCGCATCGCCGTGATGCAGCGCGGCAAGGTCGTTGAGGAAGGGCAGACCGCCGCGATCTTCGCCGCGCCGAAACACGAATACACCCGCCAGTTGCTCGCCGCCGTTCCCGGCGGGGCCCGCTTCGGCAGCTAAGCCAGCCCATCAGGATTTGGAGAAAACGATGGCCCTCGATCCCAAACTGCGTGATCAGATCCTCGCCTCAGTCGAGGCAGGTTTCGCCGAACAGATCGCGTTTACCCAGGACCTCATCCGCTTCCCCTCGGTGCGGGGCGCTGAGCACACGTGCCAGGATTTTGTGTTCCGCTCCCTGCGAGACCGCGGCTTTGCTATCGACCGCTTCGCAATGGACCGTGAGGCGATCGAGGCACACCCCGGCGGCAGCCCCTGGAGTGACGAGCATTCCGACGCGCCGATCGTTGTTGGCGTCCATCATCCCCGCAACGAGACGGGCCGTTCGCTGATCCTGCAGGCGCATGTCGACGTGGTGCCGGCTGGACCTGCGGATATGTGGACGCACAAAGCGTTCGACCCCGTGATCGAGGGTGATTGGCTGTATGGGCGCGGCGGTGCCGACATGAAGGCTGGACACGCCGCCAACCTCTACTGCTTGGATGCGCTGCGCCGTATCGGCCTGCAGCCGGCGGCCACTGTGTACGTGCAGTCCGTAGTCGAAGAGGAATCGACCGGCAACGGCGCCTTGATGACCCATCTGCGTGGCTACAAGGCCGACGCGGTTCTCATTCCCGAACCCGAAGAGGAGATGCTGGTCCGTGCCAACGTAGGCGTGCTGTGGTTCCAGGTCGAGGTGCGCGGTCTGCCTGTGCACGTCCGCGAAATGGCCAACGGTGCCAATGCCATTGATGCGGCTTACCGCGTCATCGGGGAGCTGCGGCAGCTCGAGACCGAGTGGAATACAGCCAAGGCTGGCCGCGAGCATTTCGCCGACATTGACCACCCGATCAATCTCAACGTCGGCCGTATCGAGGGCGGTGACTGGGCATCGTCAGTACCCTGCTGGTGCAAGATCGATTGCCGCATCGGCATCTACCCTGGCGTCGACGCGTCGACCGCTGCCAAGGAGATTGCCGATCGCGTGGCCGCCTTCGCTCGTTCGGATCGGTTCCTCAACAACAACCCTCCGCAGGTGACGTTCAACGGCTTCCATACCGAAGGCTATGTGCAGGCCCCGGGGACGGAGGCAGAGGCCATTCTCGGGCGCGCGCATCAAGCATCCACCGGCCAGCCCCTCAAGAGCTTCATGACGCCAGGATATCTCGATACCCGAGTCTATGCGCTCTACGACAAAATTCCGTCGCTCTGCTACGGCCCGATCTCGGAGAACATCCACGGCTTCGATGAACGCGTAAGCTTGGCTTCGCTCAAGCGCATCACGGGCACCATGGCGCTGTTCGTCGCCGAATGGTGCGGTGTTGAGCCGACCGCCCCCTGATCAGCCGGCCGTCGGACTATGATGCTGCTTCACGGAATGACTCGTGCAGAGGTGGACGACCTGGAGGCGAAGGACTTCGCCCTCGGCGGCCCGCCCACGCGCCCGCGCCATGCGGCAACACTCATTCTTATTGACGGCCGGGGCTCGAGAGCGCGGGTCCTTGTCGGCCGGCGGCACCGTGCGCATGCCTTCATGCCAACAAAGTTGGTTTTCCCAGGTGGTCGCTCCGACGCGTCCGATCGGAGAGTGATCTGCTCTTTGGAGCTCGATCCGCTCGCGGCCATGCGCATAGCTGGCGCTGGATCCCGTGCCTCTGTCGCCCTCGCGCGCGCAATCGGCATGTCGGCGATCCGTGAGGCTTTTGAAGAAGCCGGCATCCTGCTCGGCCGCGCTGGGTCATTCGCGAGCGCATTGCCCGCTTGGCAGGGCTTCGTAGCGCATTCTGTTGTCCCTGGATTGGACCGGCTGCGCCTCGTCGGCCGAGCTATCACACCGTCCGGCGGGCTCGCAGATTTGATGCGCGATTCCTGGCGGCGAACCGGGCTGACATCGCCCTGGAGCTTCCCGGCGGCGGCCCCTCCGGCGAGCTCGATGAACTCGCCTGGCTGCCGATCGAAGAGGCCAAGAAGGCAGATGTTCCGGCCATTACACGAACCATGCTGACCGAACTGCAGCAGCGTCTTGCCGACGATCCGGACCTCACGCCCGGCGTGCCTGCTCCCCTCTATCGGCTGCACCGTAACCGCTTCATCCGCGAATTGATCTGAAACACCTCTAGAAGGAACTTCGGCATGTCCAAGGCCACTACGAATGCTGAGCTGCTCGAGCGCCGTCAGTCCGCGGTTGCCCGCGGTGTCGGTCATGCGACGCCGATTTCTGCTGCGCGCGCCGAGAACTCAGAGCTCTGGGACGTCGAGGGTCGGCGCTATGTGGATTTTGCGGGCGGCATCGCCGTGCTGAACACGGGCCACCGTCATCCTCGGGTGATGGAAGCGGTCAAGGCACAGCTCGAGGCGTTTACCCACACTTCGTTCCAGGTCCTGCTCTACGAATCTTATGTTGAACTTTGCGAGCGCCTGAACGCGCTGGCGCCTATTGCGGGCCCCGCTAAGTCGGTTTTGTTTTCGACCGGGGCTGAGGCTACGGAAAATGCCGTAAAGATCGCACGCGCCGCTACAGGCCGCTCGGGCGTCATCGCCTTTACGGGCGGCTTCCACGGCCGCACGGTTCTGGCAATGAATCTCACCGGCAAGGTCAAGCCCTATAAGAAGGGCTTTGGCTCGGTCCAGCCTGAGATCTGGCACGTTCCGTTCCCGGCGGAGACGCTGGGCGTGACCGTCGAGGACGCGCTGCGTCATATCGAGTTCCTGTTCCGCGCCGACGTCGACCCGGAGCAGGTGGCCGCCATCATTCTCGAGCCGGTTCAGGGCGAGGGTGGCTTCCACCAGGCGCCGGCCGAGCTGATGAGCGCGCTCCGTGCCATCTGCGACAAGCACGGCATCCTGCTGATCGCCGATGAAGTTCAGACCGGTTTCGGCCGCACCGGCAAGATGTTCGCTATGGAGCATTACGACACGAAGCCGGATCTTATCTGCGTCGCAAAATCTCTCGCCGGCGGCTTCCCACTTTCCGGCGTCATCGGCCGTGCCGACATCATGGACATCGTCGGTCCGGGTGGTCTTGGCGGCACCTATGGCGGCAATCCTCTCGCCTGCGCAGCGGCACTCGCCGTCCTGGACGTGTTCGAAAAGGAACATCTGCTTGACCGCGCCAACGCCATTGGCGCCCGCATCAAGGATCGCCTTGCCGTCATTCAGCGTCGCAACGACCTTCTTCCCATTGCGGCTATTCGCGGGCCTGGCGCCATGGTCGCTTTCGACGTGGTGCGGGAGCGTGGCTCTGACGGGCCGGATGCCGAAAAGACGCAGCTGGTGACCAAGCGTGCCTATGAGAACGGCTTGATCCTTCTCTCCTGCGGCGTCCACGCCAACACGATCCGCCTGCTGATGCCACTTACCGCGTCGGATGAGGTGATCGATGAGGGCTTTGCCATCCTCGAGAAGGCCCTTGCGGCGTAAGCGCCGCCGGGCGCGATTGAAGGACAGCCAGGATGGACGAGCTCCAGAACAAGAGCCTGCTCAAGGAGCAGTGCCTCATCGGCGGCGGCTGGGTCGGCATTACCGTCGACCCGGTCACCGATCCCGCCACCGGCGCAACGCTGGCACGCGTTCCGCGCTTCGGGGCGGATGAAACCGTCCAGGCGGTCGAGGCTGCGCAACGGGCCTTTGCAATCTGGTCTCGCAAGACCGCAAAGGAGCGCGCTGCCGTTCTTCGCCGCTGGTTCGATCTGATGATCGCGAACAAGGCCGATCTTGCGCAAATCATGACCCGCGAGCAAGGTAAGCCTTACGCGGAGGCCGCAGGCGAGATCGACTACGCAGCTTCGTTCGTGGAGTTCTACGGCGAGGAAGCGAAGCGCATCTACGGCGAGACAATCCCCAGTCATCGGGCCGATGCCCGCATCATGGTGCTGCGTCAGCCGATTGGAGTGGTTGCCGCCATCACGCCGTGGAATTTTCCGGCCGCGATGATCACGCGGAAGGTTGCACCAGCCCTCGCCGCCGGATGTTCTGCCGTCATCAAGCCCGCCCCCGACACGCCTCTGACTGCGCTCGCACCGGCAACTCTGGCCGAAGAGGCGGGATTGCCCGCCGGCGTCCTAAACGTTGTGACCGGCTATGCCGCTGCAATCACCGGTGTCATGACGTCCCATCCGGCGGTCCGGTTCGTCGGCTTCACAGGTTCAACGGAGGTCGGCAAACTCTTGATGGGGCAGGCCGCCTGCACCGTCAAAAAGGTTGGCTTGGAGCTTGGCGGCAATTCGCCTTTCATCGTCTTCGACGATGCCGATCTCGATGCGGCAGTCGAGAGAACCATCCAGTCGAAGTTCCGCAACATGGGCCAGACCTGTGTGTGCGCCAATCGCATCTACGCGCAGGACGGGATCCATGACGCCTTCGTCGCGAAACTGTCCGCCAGGGTGGCCGGCCTCAAGGTCGGTAATGGCATGGATGCGGGGGTCCAGCAGGGCCCGCTGATCAACGCCAAGGCGGTCGACAAGGTCGAGCGGCATGTGTCGGATGCGGTCACGAAGGGCGCGAAGGTTGCCGTCGGCGGCAAGCGCCACGCTCTGGGTGGGACCTTCTACGAGCCCACGGTCCTTACGGGCCTGTCGCGTGAGATGCTGATCACTTCGGAAGAGACCTTCGGACCGGTCGCACCGGTCGATCGCTTTCGCGACGAGACCGATGTCATTGAGCAGGCTAACGCGACGCAGTATGGCTTGGCGGCTTACTTTTTCGCACAGAACCTCGGCCGCGTTTTCAGGGTCCTCGAGGCGCTCGAGTACGGCATGGTCGGCATCAATACTGGCCTCATAGCCACCGAGCTCGCTCCTTTTGGAGGGGTTAAAGAATCGGGCCTTGGCCGTGAGGGCTCGAGGCATGGCATCGATGAGTTCGTCGAAATTAAGTACGCACTGCTGGCCGGCATCTAACCGCGGCTCATCCGCAGGAGGAATCCATGCAATCAGACGCGGTCTTGCTGGCGCAAAAACTGATCCGCTTCCCCTCACTGAACCCGCCGGGTGACGAAAATGCGTGCGTCCAGTTTGTCGCCGATCACCTGTCCGGCATGGGCTTCAGCGTCGAGCAGTACGAGTTTGCTACCGGCCGTCCGTCGTTGATCGCGCGAAAGGCCGGCGCATCGAATGCCAAGCCTCTCGCGTTTACGGGCCACCTCGACGTGGTGCCCGTTGGCACTGCAGAGTGGACCTACCCGCCATTCGATGCCGTGATCGCTGATGGCATGCTGCACGGACGTGGATCCTGCGACATGAAATCAGGCGTTGCCGCCTTCATTGCGGCGGCGGCGAAGGTAGGTGAGGCGCGGCTCCAGCGCGGCCTCGTCTTTGTCATCACGGCTGGCGAGGAAACAGGATGCGAGGGCGCCTTTGATCTTGCCCGCCGCGGGGCGCTGGGAGAGGCGGAGCTACTGATCGTCGCCGAACCAACGTCCAACCGCCCGGTGGTCGCTCACAAGGGATCCTTGCGCGTCCGGGCCTCGGCCAAGGGCAGAACGGCTCATTCGTCCATGCCCGAAGAGGGCGACAACGCTATCTCCAAGATCGTGTCATGGATCTCCCGGCTTGAGGCGCACCGCTTCGAAAAGCGCCATCCGCTCCTGGGGCATACCACGGCGGTTACAACCACCATTCAAGGCGGACAGAACATCAACTCTGTTCCTGATGGCGCCAGCTTCACGGTCGATTTCAGGACGCTGCCTGATGATGACCATGTTGCGCTTGTCCAACTGCTGCAGCGCATTTTCGGACCGGAAGCCTCGATCGAGGTCGTGACAGATTTCAAGGGCTTCGCCACGGAGCCCGACAATGCCACGCTGGCACCGCTGTTCTCGATCCTGAACCGGAAATATGGAGCCGCTCCGAAGCCCTTGGGGGCGCCTTATTTCACCGACGCTTCGGCTCTTGTGCCAGGCTTTGCAAACGCCCCCACGGTAGTGATAGGTCCAGGGGAATCAGCTCAATGTCACAAGACCGACGAGCGTTGTCCCATTAGCGATATTGAGGATGCCGCCGACATCTACCGGCAGTTGATCCGAGCTATGTGTCTGTGACCCTTGTGGACCGCAATGGTTTGGAAACGATCCGATCGGCGTGGCTCATTGTGAGGCGTCGAATTCGACATGCAGGAGTTCCTGCGAAACCTCATCGCAAATCGCAGGATCCATCGCTTCCGCGACAAGGTCGCGCCAGAACCGCTCGAGCTGCGCGCGCGTGACGCCGAGGAGGACGGCGGGGCCGCCGCTACCGACCCCGTCGCCGTGCCACTTGCCGCCGTGGTCGATGATCACGAGAACGCCGAAGAAGCGGGCTTCGGGGTCGGCTTTTGGTTCAGGCCCAAGGAGATCGGGGCCGATCACGATGCGGGTGAACAGGCAGATTGAGTCCTCAGTAACCGTCCGCTCGCCGGTCTTCAGCGCGCGCGGAATGTCGCGTAGAATCTTGCAGTAGTCGCTCTCGCCGTAGAACTCGCCAGGCCGAAGCTCGGAGCGATGCATACAATCAGGATCGAAGACGGCCGGTGAGAACATCGGTTCATCGCCGATGTAGAGGCCAATGGCCATTTCGCCATTGCGGTCCCACTCGTACCCGTTGCTGAAGATTCTCCTCCAGCGTATCGAGAGCTTCAGCGGCGTTGCCGTCTCTTCACTCCGACTGTCGATCAAAATGGCCATGGGACACCTCGTCCCGCATCACGTGCGGGGACGTGCCCACTGGCGTCTGATTGCGTCAGGAAGTGGTCGAAAAATCAAAGCGCTTCGCCAATTCGTCAGCCAGTGCGGAATTGGTACCTGCGTTGCGAATTATCTCGAGGATATTCGGCAGCATCTTCAGACTGATCGAGTACCCGGCGAAGGCTTTCTCCCAGGCCTCGATTGCCATTTGCCGCTGACGCCGGCGCGAGAACATCCCCCATCAGCACAATGCGCCCCGAGCGTTTTCGTCGCTTAGGCGCATGCGAGCGGGGAGCGACGCATTGTGACGTGACCCCCCTGAAACTCCTCCAGGAATAGCTAGAGTCCGCCCCTCGAAAGGACGGACAGAATGAAGCGATCACGGTTCACGGAAGAGCAGATCATCGGGATCCTGCGCGAGCAGGAGACGGGTGTCCCGGTGGCGGACCTGTGCAGGAAGCACGGGCTGGGCTCGCCGACCTTCTACAAGTGGCAGGCCAAGTTCGGCGGCATGGACGTGTCGGATGCCCGGCGGCTGAAGGCGTTGGAAGACGAGAACGCCAAGCTGAAGCGGATGCTGGCGGACTCGATGTTGGACAACGTCGCGCTGAAGGATCTGCTGGGAAAAAAGTGGTGATGCCCGCCGCACATCGAGAAGCGGCGGCGCACCTGCAGTCGGCTTATGAGATGAGCGAGCGGCGGGCGTGCCGGGTGCTGGGCATCGATCGGACGAGCGTGCGCTATCAGGCGACACGACCGGACGATGGCGCCCTGCGCGATCGCTCGAAGACCTTGGCCCAGGAGCGTCGGCGGTTCGGCTATCGACGTCTGCACGTGATGCTCCGGCGCGAGGGGCATGCGGTCAACAGGAAGAGGATCCAACGGATCTACCGCGAGGAGAAGCTGACGGTGCGCCGGCGCGGCGGGCGCAAACGGGCGATGGGCGCGAGGCGTTCCGCTTGAGATTCCTCTGGTCGCGAACCAGCGCTGGTCGCTGGACTTCGTGTCCGATCAGATAACCGACGGGCGGTGCTTCCGCATCCTGACGGTGATCGACAACTGCTCGCGTTTTTGCCTCGGGCTCGTCGCTGACACCTCGCTGTCGGGCCGGCGGGTGGCGCGCGAGCTGGACGCCATCATCCTTCGACGCGGGCGACCCGAGACAATCATCAGCGACAACGGCACGGAATACACGTGCAACGCGATCCTGGCCTGGGCCGACGACGCCGGGGTGGGCTGGCACTACATCGCGCCGGGCAAGCCCCAGCAGAACGGCTTCAACGAGAGCTTCAACGGTCGTCTGCGCGACGAGCTGCTGAATGAGACGCTGTTCCGATCGCTGCCGCACGCCCGTGTCGTGCTTGAAGTCTGGCGGCGCGACTACAACGAATACCGGCCCCACTCGAAGCTGGGATGGCTGACGCTCGAGGCTTACGCCAAGGCGCTCACCGGACACATCGACCGGCCTGCTGCGCTGGTTGATGGCTGCGCTGGCCGGCCTCTTGCCAACCCCGCCAATCATGGCTCAGATCAACCAAGGACTCTCGTTATGGCTGGATGAGAAACGGGGGGCACGTCACCCGCGACGAGCGCGTCGAGCATGTCGCGGGCGCTGCGTCCGTCATGGGCCTGGCCTTCGGTCAGCTCCAGCGCGATCGGCAGGCCTTCAGCGTCGACCAGCGCATGGATCTTCATCGTCAGGCCGCCCCGCGAGCGACCCATGCAACCGGATCGGCCGTCTTTTTGGGCGTTGGCGTGATGATGCACGCGGATGCTGGAACTATCGATCATCTGGATATCGCCGTCGTAAGCCTTTGACACGGCGTCCAGAAGCCTGCCCCAGACGCCCGCCTTGCGCCAGCGGTTGACGCAAGTCGTGTGCGGCCCGTAGCGCTCGGGAATATCCGCCCAGGGCGCGCCCGTCCGCAGCCGCCAGAAGATGCCGTTCAAAACCCGCCGGTCATCCACCCGCGCAACGCCGCGCGGCTTGTTCGGCAATAGCGGCTGGATCACAGACCACTCGAAATCCGACAGATCAAAACGCGCCATCGTAGCCTCCCCCTCGGGGAGCACCGAATCAGCGTTCGATCCAAAAAGGGATCCGCTTTATGGGTCTATGACCTAGCCCTGGGCTTGACCGCCCCCATTTACATCGGCACGGACAGCGATAAGATTTCTAATGAAATATCATGGGACCGTCCGCATGAGGCCGGCCCGCTCCAGGGCGCGACGATTCCCCGATCTCGCCTTGGCGGAGCGTGAGTAAGCGATAATGAGCGAAGAACCCTTGGGCCCGGTCGGCGACACGATCATTTTTGAGAACGAGTTCGTGCGCGTTTGGGGATTGTCGCTGGACCCGGACGAGAGACAGTCCTGGCATGTCCACGAGCTCCCTTATCTCGTCATCCCGCTCACCGAGGGGAAGAACGAGATGCGCTGGAAGGACGGACGGGTTGTCCACACCAATGAATTCCCCGGGCAGGCGCTTTGGCGCATGCCCGGCGCGGCCCACGAGCTCGTTAACACCAGCGGATGGACCTATCGCAACATCCTCATCGAGTTGAAGGCGGCGGCCGGCGGAGCCTCGGCATGAGGTTCTATCCGGTTCCTTCGCGGCGGCAAGCCAAGTTGACTGCGATCCTCAAGGCCTTTGCGTTCTGTGGCAGCTTCGCCATGGGTCTGCTGGATGCAAGCGGGGCTGGCGCCCAGGGCTTCCCGTCTCGGACCGTGACCATCGTGTCGCCTTATCAGGCCGGCGGCACAAGCGACATCATCGCGCGTGTTGTCGCCCAGAAGCTCGGCGAGATCTGGCGCCAGACTGTCATCGTCGAGAACCGGCCAGGCGCCAATGGCGGCGTCGGCGTTGCCGCCGTGGCCCGCTCATCGCCTGACGGCCATACGCTGGTCGCGACAGCCTCCAGCGCGCTGGCGCTCAACCCACTCCTCTATCGCACGCTCGCCTATGATGTCGGACGCGATTTCGCGCCGGTAACGCGCACTGGGCTGGTCGCCAATGTCGCGGTCGTCAATCCGTCGGTTCCGGCGAAGACGGTGGGCGAACTGATCGCGCTGGCGAAGACCAAGCCCAGTGGCCTCAGCTATGCGTCCCAGGGCAATGGCTCGAACGGTCACCTGAACGGCGAGTTGTTCCGCCAGCTTGCCGGCGTCGACATGGTGCATGTGCCCTACCGAGGCAGTGCCCCTGCCGTCTCGGACCTTGTTGGCGGCCAGGTCCAGTTGATGTTCGACAACATGCCCTCCGTTCTGGAGCAGATTCGGGCCGGCAAGCTGCGCGCGCTTGCGGTCACCACGGCGAGCCGGTCGCCATTCCTGCCCGATGTGCCGACCATGGCTGAAGCGGGCCTTGCCGGTTTCGACACCAGCGCCTGGTTCGCGGTCATGGTGCCGAAGGCGACACCGGAGCCTATCCGCGCTGAGATCGAGCGCGCCATCGTTCAGGCTCTGAACGATCCGGCAAGCCGGGAGCGGCTCGCGAGCGTTGGCGTCAGCGTGGTTGCGGATGGCTCCGCGACGCTTGCCGATCTGATCGACCGCGAGGCAAAAGCCTGGCGCGAAGTGATTGAAAAGGCGCGAATTACGATCGATTGATGCGGCCCGCTCCCTGCATCGAGGAGGCTCCGGCTCGGGGTCTCCCATCTTTTTCGCTCGCCTGAAGATATCTCTTGAGAAATATCACAAATCGCGCAACAGTTTCGCCTTGTTCGGCAAGGCTGAGCGTCGCCATCGATGTACGCGTCCCATCAAGGGGGGTCAGAATGAAACTCTCGACAATCCGCGCCGTTGCGCTCGTTTTGTGCGCGGCGGCGTCCGCGACGATACCGGTGTCCTCCCAAGCGCAATCGCTCACGCCGGTGACGTTCACGCTCGACTTCCGGGCGTTGGGCCGCCACGCTGCATGGTTCGTGGCGCTGGAGAAGGGCTATTACCGCGAAGCCGGGCTGAACGTGACGATCATCCCTGGCCAAGGAACGGCCCAGGCGATCCAGGCGCTCGAATCCGGCGCCGTTCAGTTCGCCTTCTCGGATGTCGCGGGCCTCGTCGCCGCGCGCGCCAACAGCAACGCGACCGCCAAGATGGTGGCGGTGATCTATCAGAAGGCGCCCTACGCGATCTTTTCCTGGCGCAGCGGCGCGAACGTGACGACGCCCGCCCAGCTCGAAGGCCTTGAAATCGCCAGCGGCGCGGGCAGCTTCACGCAGAAGGTGATCGAGGCTTTCATGGCCGAGCGCGGCCTGAGACGGCCGGCGGTCTATACCAACGTCGATCCTGCCGCGCGTGTCGGCATGCTGGCGGCCAAGCGCATTCCCGCAATCGAGACCTTCGTCATGTCTCGCCCAGGCATCAACCGAGCCATCGGCGTCGACGAGACCAGCACCTTCCTGCTCGCCGATCATGGGCTGATGCTCTATTCCAACGGGATCCTGGTCCGTGAGGACTATCTGAAGGCCAATCCGGCGCTGGTGCGCGGCTTTGTCGCCGCGTCGCTGCGGGGTTGGCGCGACACCATCGCCAATCCGGGCGAAGCGGCCGACATCGTGGTGAGGTACAATCGGGGCCTGGAACGCGAGGTTGCCCTCGAGGAGGTCACGATCGTCAACAACCTGGTCGTCACGCCGCATGTCCGCCGGAACGGTCTCGGAATCATCGATCCGGAGCAGATGCGGCACAGCGTCGATCTCATCGGCAAGACCACCGGGGGCGCCACCGTGACCGCCGCGCAGGTCTATGACGCGAGTTTCCTTCCGCAGCCTCCCGTGATGCCGTGACGATGCACGGCAAGATCGAAGCGGCGGGCGCCACCCCGCGCGATGAACCCTTCGGCCTGATCAGCAACGTCGGCAAAGTTTTCGGCGGCGATGCGCGTGGCGCTGGCGGAATCGTCGCCGTCGAGAACGTCACCTACCGATTGGAGCAGGGGACGCTCGTCGCCCTCCTTGGCCCCAGCGGTTGCGGCAAGACCACCGTGTTGCGCATGGTCGCCGGCCTCACCAAGGCCACGTCTGGCCGGATCGAGATTCGTGGCCGCGAGGTCACCGAACCGCAGGATGATTTCGGCTTCGTTTTCCAGACACCGAACCTCCTGCCCTGGCGCACGGTGCTCAGCAACGTACTGTTCCCGATGGAGATCAAGCACCGCTCGGACCGCGCGGCTAAGGCGAGGGCGCTCGAGCTCCTGAGCCTCGTCGGGCTCGACGGCTTCGCCAAGAGCCGGCCGCACGAATTGTCAGGCGGCATGAAGCAGCGGGTGGCGCTCTGCCGCGCGCTCATCCACGCGCCCTCGCTCCTGCTGATGGACGAGCCCTTCGGCGCGCTGGACGAGCTCACCCGCATGGGCATGCACGATCTGCTGCTCGATATCCGCAGGGTAACGGGGACGACCGTGATGTTCGTCACCCACAGCATTTCGGAAGCGGTCTATCTCGCCGACGACATTCTCGTCTTCAGCAAGCGGCCGGGCCGGGTGATCGACCAAATCCGCATCGACACCCCCTACCCGCGCACGCAGGGTGTTCGCTACTCCCCCGAATTCAACGATCATCAGCGGCGTGCCAGCGCCGGCCTCGGAGTGCTGCACGGCCATGGATAAGGTGACCCGCTTCCTTTATCCCGCGATCGGCCTCGCCGGGCTGCTGCTCGCCTGGCACTTCTACGTCGTCTGGTTCAACGTGCCGATGGCGGTGCTGCCGAAGCCGATGGCCGTGTGGGATGCGGCGCTCAAGAACTGGGACCTGATCCTCACCGAGGGCAAGGTGACGCTGCTCGAAAGCGTCTATGGTTTCCTGCTAGCCTTCCTGCTCGGCGTGCCTCTGGCCGTGGCGATTTCCAGTTCGCGCGTGCTGAATCTGATGTTCTATCCGCTGCTGATCGCTACCCAATCGCTGCCAAAGGTGGCGTTGGCGCCGCTGCTGCTGGTCTGGCTCGGCACGGGAATCGAATCCAAGCTCGCCATGGCCTGGCTCGTCGCCTTCTTCCCCATTGTGGTCGACACGGCAACGGGCCTGCGCGGCACGCCAGCGGAAATGCTCGATCTCGCGACTTCGGTGCGCGCCAACGGCTGGCAGACTTTTTGGAAGATCCGGCTTCCCGCCGCGCTGCCCTTCGTCATCTCGGGCGCGAAGGTCGCGATCACGCTGGCCGTCATCGGCGCGGTGATCGGCGAATTCATCGGCTCCAGCGAAGGCCTGGGCAACCTTCTGCTGGTGGCGAATTCGCAGGTGAACACGGCGCTCGCCTTCGCCGCGCTCCTGGGGCTCGCCATGATCGGTATCGTGCTCTATGCGCTGGTCGCAGGCGTCGAAGTCGCGCTCAAACCGTGGTTCGGCGAGATGCGGCACGGCTGAGCCGCCCACATTTCGCGACTGGCTGAGACAATCATGGACACGATCGCCCTCGACGTTCACGCCCATCTCATCCCCGTGCGAGAGGCGGCTCTTCACACCTTCGCAGGCCTCGCCTGGGACGAGGCGACGCAAGCCTTCGCGGTCGATGGTCATGGTGTCGGATTGAAGGGCCTGTTCAACGCCCCGTCCTTGCTGGCTTGGATGACTGAGAACAAGGTCGCGCACGCCTGGGTCTCCGCGCCACCGCCCGTCTATCGGCCGGGCCTTCCCGCCGATGAGGCCGAACGCTGGGCCCGCGCGCTCAATGCAGGCCTCTTCGCTATCGCCGCCGCGCATGTCGACAAGCTCTCGCCTCTGTTCCACCTGCCGGTCGAGCATCCGGCGGTCGCCGCCGCCCTTGCCCGCGATTGGATCGCGCAGGGCCACAAGCGCTTCGCCATGGCGGCCGGCGGGCAGCGCCTCGTGCTGTCGGGACCGGCGTTCGATCCGCTATGGCGGACATTGGACGGCGCCGCGGCCTTCCTCTTTCTGCATCCAGGGGAGGGCTGCGATTCGCGCCACGATCCGTTCTACCTGCAGAACCTCATCGGCAATCCAAGCGAGACCGGAACCGCGGCCGCCCATCTCGTCTTCAGCGGCATTCCGGAACGCTACGCCGACATCCAGTTCTGTCTCGCCCATGCGGGCGGCACCACGGCGGCTGTGGCAGGACGATGGGAGCGGGGCTTCGCCACCAGCCGGCCTGGCCTCGACACGACGCGCGAACGGCCGGGCCGCGCGCTGAAGCGGTTCTGTGTCGACTGCATCGCCCACGATCCGGCTGCACTCAGGCTGGCGGCCGAGGTGTTCGGCGCCGATCGGATCGTCTTCGGCTCGGATTGGCCTTTCCCCATGGGCCTGCCGAAGCCCCATGAGCAGCTCGCCGGCGTTGACCCGGCGCTCAGGCGCGCCATCGTCTGCGACAACCCGAAACGGCTGATGGGCGAGCCCTGACCGGACCCGCCCGCCGCATTCTCAAGTAAACCTCTCGGTGGATCAGCCGATCCTCACGTCCGACGCGCCAACCAGATCGGCCGCGGCCATGCGGTTACGCAATTCGCCGATACCCTCGCCGCGCACGATCACTTCGTCCCCAGCCTTCAGGAATATCGGCGGCTCGCGGGCATTGCCGATACCACTCGGCGTGCCGGTCAGGATCACGTCGCCCGCGTGCAGCGTCATGCCGAACGAGATCTCGGCGATAAGCTCCTCGATTGGAAACGCCATTTGCGCCACGACCGCGTCCTGCATCGTCTGACCGTTGAGCTCGCATCGCAGCCGGATCTTCGGCACGTCCAGTTCGTCTGGTGTCACGATCACCGGCCCGAGCGGCATCGTGGCGTCGATGCTCTTGCCCTTCAGCCATTGGCCGCCATGCCGCCGCTGGAGGTCGCGCTGGGAAATGTCGTTGGCCAGGCAATAGCCGAAGACATGGTCAAGCGCCCGCGACTGGGGGATGCTTCGCCCGCCTTTGCCAATGATGACGACGAGTTCGGCCTCGTAGTCCCACTTCCGCGACAGCCGGTCGTCGAAGGCGATGGCGTCGTTCGGGCCGATCACCACATCCGGCGCCTTGGTGAAGAAGGTCGGGGCCTTGGGACGGTCGACGTCTTGGCCCTCCCGCTTGCCGCGGCTTTCCTCGAAATGGTCCCAGTAGTTCCAGCCGGTGCACAGCACGTCGCGCCGGAACCTGCGGATCGGCGCGGCGAGATCGGCGATGGCGAAGGCCACTCGCTCGCGCCCGGCCAATGCAAAACGGATCGCCGCTTCTCGGGTTGCGGCATCCGCCGCGATCAGGTTGACGAGATCGCCTGCCTCCTTGGCCAACAAGGCGATTGCCTCACCGGCGACGACGCCGACACGTTCGGCGCCGTCGAGCCGCACTGTCACGAAACGCATGGGAAATGCTCCAGCCCGTCACGCGTCCGGCAGGACGGCGATGGCGTTGATCTCGATGAGATAGTCGGGCGAGGTCATCTTGCAGATCTCGACCATGGTGGAGGCCGGCGCTATGCCGGTGAAATATTCGCGCCGAACCTTATGGATCGCGTCGAAATGCTCCATGTTCCGGACATAGACATCGACCCGGCAGATGTCGTCGAGCGTGCCGCCGGCCTCCTCGACTGCCGCCTTCAGGTTCTCGCAGACCTGACGGGTCTGTTCCGACACATCGCCGATGCCTGCGATCGAGCCGTCGGCCCTGCGCGAGGTCATGCCCGACAGGAAGACGAGCTTGCCGCGCGCCTCGATGACGGTGGCCTGCGAGAAATGGCCGTTGGGCTGACGTAGCTTGGCGCTGGTGATCTTCTGTTTCGGCATGGACGATCTCCGGGATCAGGATGGGAATGAGGTGGGAACGGCGACACCGAGCCGCGTCGCGGCCGTGCGCAGACCCGCGACCGTCGCCGACGCGAGACGGCATGTCCCGCCGCAATCGCGATGCGCGGCGGCGGCACGGTCGCCGGGCATGCGGACCGAGCCGGCGCCGGGCGCGAGTTTCGACGCACGCACCTTGTCGCCAAAGGCGGAAGCCGCGGCTTCGTAGTCGGCCAGCGGACGGAAGCCGGAAATGTCGATCGCGATGAACAGGTTGGCGCTGCCATAGGGCACCGCCATGTCGCCGTAGAGCGGCTGAACCTGGTCGCCAATGGCGCCGGACGACAGGCCCCCCGCCAGCAGGTCGACCATCACGGCGAGCCCGAAGCCCTTGGCGCCCGCCGCCGGCAGCAGCATGCCGCGGATCGCCTCGCCCGGATCGGTCGTGGGCACGCCCTCGGCATTGGTGGCCCAGCCGTCGGGGATTGCCTCGCCGCGCCCATCCGCCAGCCGGATCTTGCCCATGGCCCCGGCGCTCAAGGCAAGATCAAGGACGATGGGCTCCGGCCCGGCCGGTACGGCGATGGCCACCGGATTGTTGCCGACGATGCGCTCGGCGCCGCCGGGAGCGGGCATGAGCGGGCGTGTATTGGCCATGGCGATGCCGACGCAGCCGTTGAGCGCCATCGCGCGGGCGAAGCGCCCGGCAGCGCCGAGATGGAAGGCATTGCGGACGGCAACCACCGCCAGGCCGTGGGTCTTGGCCCGCTCGACCGCGATCGCGACCGCCTTTTCCGCGCTCACATGGCCGAAGCCGTTCTCGGCGTCGATGACGATCCGCGTGCCGGTGTCGGAGACGACGCGGCCTTCCGCGCCCGGCACGATGGAGCCGGCGGCGATCCGCTCCAGATACATCGACAGCAGCATGGTCCCGTGCGAGCCGAGGCCTTCGATATCCGCGTCGACCAGCGCATCCGCGACGATCTTGGCGTTGGCTGGCGGCGATCCGGCGGCGACCAGCAGGGCCTTCGCGAAAGCCACCAGATCGGCCGCCGGCAGTTCGTTGGCGCCGCTCATCGCGCGGCGCCTTCCGGACGGAAGGCCATCAGTGCGCGTCCTTCTCGTCGGAATACCAGGACGGTTTCTCGGGATAGTGCGGGCCGTCATACATCTCGACGACCACGGTGTCTTCGTGGGCGAGCGTCGGGCCGTGCACATTGCCTTTCGGATTGCAGTAGAAGCTGCCGGCCCTGAGCGTCACTCCGGTTGCCGTATATTCATAGTGGCCGGACAGGCAGAACATGAACTGGTTCGAGGCGTGGAGATGCGGCTCGGGTATGCTCGCACCCTTCTCGAACTTGATGAGGGCGATGGAGGCTCCCGTCGCCTCATTTCGCCACAACATCTTCTCGTGCACGCCCTTCAGCGACTTCTCGCGCCATGGCATCGAGGCGGTCTGGATTAAAATCTCGTCCAGCTTCGGTGCGCCCGCGGGGAGTTGCATTGTAGGCCCTTTCGTCATGGAAACAGCGTGCTTCGACGGCGTCGACGAACCACATGATATTTCACGTGATGTGTTTTGAAAAGGCCGGCACGCGATTATTGCGCCGAGGGCCGGCGCGAATGGCAGAAGCGCGCAAAGGTTCAGGCGTGACCGAAGGATCGGCGGGGCGCGGCCTGCTGAAGGTGCGTCACGCGCTCGCGCAGGCTCATCAGGTGTTCGCGCATCGCGGTGGCCGCCGCCTCGCCGTCGCGTGCGCGGATCGCGGCCAGAACACCGCGATGCTGGCGCTCGGAGGCGGCGGTGTCGAGCGTCTGCCACAGGTGCAGATACCAGGAGCGGGTCGAGCGCTCATGCAGAACCTTGGCGAAATCGCCGAGCACGTTGCTGCGCGATATTTCGCTGATCTTGACGTGGAACGCCCGGTCGCATTCGACGAAGGCATCGATCGCTCCGCCGCCATGATGGCCGTCGCTGTGATGGTCGAGGATCGCCTGAAGCGCCTCCACGTCCTTATCGGTGGCGTTGACGGCGGCCTTCCGCGCGATCTCGGTCTCGACCACCATGCGGGCATCCAGGATATCGATGATCTGGCCGATCGAATCGGGCTGGATGATCACGCCCTTGCGCGGCACGATGTCGACAAGGCCCTCGACCTGCAGGCGCTGGAGCGCCTGATGAACAGGCGTGCGCCCAAGTTTGAGCAGATCGCAGATAGCGCCCTCGTTGAGATACTGCCCTGGCAGGAAGTAGAGCGTGATGATCTTTTCCTTGATGGCCTCGTAGGCCTGCTCGGTCAGCGATCCTCTTTTCTTGCCTATGCCGATCGCTCGACCCTTCCGTGGCTCGTCCGCGGTTTTTCTTGTCGTCATTTTCGCCATGGCACCGAACCGGAAGGTATCCGACGAGCGCTGTCCACGTCAGGATCCTGATATGGGACGGCTATATCAGAACTGACAGGAAAGATGCGAGACGTCGAACCGGTTCGCGCTAGCCGAGGCGAGAACGTGAAGAGGTGCGATATCCGTTCCGAGCTGACCAGCTCGGATGTCGGGTCGCGGGATGAGGTGACGCGGATCGATTTTGAAGATCGCCCGGCCGGTTGTCGGTGCCCGGGGGACGGCATCGAACGGCGCTTGCCATCGCCTAGATCGGGACAGCGTGCGTCAGACGTTTGAACTCCGCGACAAAATCGATCGCGATCCTGGATAGCGGACGACGGATCGGCTGGAACATCGCGCATCTGTAAAAAAGTGTGGGCACGAAAGGCCTGACGACGAGGCCGAGTTTCTCGAAATGAGATCCGGTCGAAGCATCGACGATCGCGACGCCGACATTTTCCATGACAAGCGCACATGCCGTCCCGAAGAATTCGACATGGGCCGCTATCTTCAGGTGAGCCATCGCCTCGGCAAATGCGCGCTCGATCGCCTCGTGAAGGAAGTGATCGGAGTAAAGTGAGATGAACGGCACTCCGTCGAGCGCTTCGGGGGTCAGCACGTCAAAGCGCGCACTCGGATGGTTCTTCGGCAGCACGCAGACGCATTCGATTTCGAAGACTTCGATGATGGCCGCGGGGTTCTCGACGGGCAACTCGGCGAAGCCGATGTCGAAAGCATCGATGCGGCCGAGATCGCGTACGGTCGGCGAGGAGCGCGTGATGAAGCGCACAGTGCCGCCCGGCCAGCGCTTGAGAAGTTCCGCGATGATCGGCGGCAGGACATAGGTCGCAAGGCCGGGCTGGCTCGCCAGCGCCAAGGTGCCCGACTTCAGCCGCTTCAGGTCGCGGGCGACCTGAACGGTTCGCTCAAGGACGCTCAGCGTGCGGCGAACTTCCTCGAAGAACTGGGCGGCCTCCGGCGTCGCCTCCAGCTTCCCCTTGCGTCGCTTGAACAGCGACACCCCGAGTTCGTCTTCCAGCCGGGTGATGAGATTGCTGACAGCCGGCTGCAACTTGCTGAGAACGGCCGCCGCAGCCGTCATCGAGCCGGTTTCGATGACCGCTCGAAAGGCCTCCAGGTGCCGGGTGTCCATCGTGATCCTGAACGCCAGGGCTATCGAATACCGCGGACGCGGCGATCGCCGCCAAGGCCGGCGTGTTCGTGCTCATCTCGACCGACAAGGCGACCATGCCGGCGTCGATACTCGGTGCGACCAAGCGGATCGCCGAACTCTATACCCAATCCATCGATGCGGCGGCCAGCGGCACAAGACGCGGCTGGTCGCGGTACGCTTCGACAATGTGATCGGTACGGCCGGATCGGTCGTGCCCCGATTCCGCGCTCAGATCGAGGGGGGCGGCCCGGTGACGGTGACCAGTCCCGACATGGTCCGCTACTTCATGACGAAACGCGACGCGACCGACCTTCTGTGGACGCCCGCGCGGATCACCGCATCCCAAGTGTCGGGAACCCAGTCGGCGATCCTCGTCCTCAACATGGGCCAACCGGTTCGCATCGACGATCTCGCGCGCCGCATGATCAGGCTGGCGGGCTTCGAGCCGGACAGGGAAATGGCGGTCGTCTATACCGGCCAGCGGCCGGGGAGCGCCTGTCCGAAATCCTATTCGAGGATCACGAGCCGCAGTTCGACATCGGCGTCAGAGGAATCGTCGCCGCCCAGTCGCTGTCCGGCGTCAGCACCAACGAGACAGAATTGGCTTAACTGAGAGAGGAGGATTTCCGGCTCATCGGAGCCTTTCAAAGGGGCGAAGATGAGACAGAAATCCGGGACACAGAAACCGTCCGCATCGACGGCGGCGCCTGGCAACGCGCAACCATCCAGCCGCCGAACCTCGGCAAATACACCTGGGTGCGGTTCACGTTCCCCTGGGACGCCGCCGCGGGCACGCATGTCATTGAGACGCGGACAACCGACAATGCCGGCACGTCGCAGCCCGAGCAGATCCCGTTGAACACGCTGGGAATGGCGAACTGGTCGATCCCGAAGTTCAGGATCGAGGTCGTCTGAGCCGACCGAGGGCGGCCGGCATCGCCGGTCGTCCCGGTTCCTTCACTACCGCAAGACCGGGTATCGGTTCCGCATGTCGAGCCTTCGAAAGACCCACATCCTCGTCGCCCTTGCTGCGATCCTGTCGACACCTCTGTCCGCCCAGGAATCAGCGCAAGTCGCGCAGGGCAGGGCCCACTATGCCGAGCACTGCCAGATGTGCCACGGCGCCGATGGCAAGCAGGGCGACGGCTACCAGACGCCGATCTGGGGACCCGGCACCCAGATCGCGAAATTCGCCAACGCGCAGGGCCTGCTGGACTACATGCAGCTCATGCCCTTTAACGACCCTTCGCTGCTAGACGAGAACCAGAAGCTCGCGGTTGTCGCGTTCATGCTCTCCAATCATGGCGCCATGCGCCCCGCCGATACCCTTGATCGGAGCCAGGCGGGGGCGCTAGCCATCCGTTAGTCCATCAACGCTTGGCCGCGGTGGACCAAAGTCGCGATTGGTACACACGCCGTCGCAATGCCTGTCAGGTCCCCGCAGATAGCATTGAAAAAACAGGAGTTACTTGGAGTGACGTTTTCTCCTCCTAGCTCCACCAGCCTGCATTGATGAAGCCCGGTCCACCGACCGGGCTTTTGTCTTGTCTCGCCACTTCCGCCTGGGCCTCGCTCGATGTCTCTCGCATGGCGCAGATCTTACGTGTCCACGATCGTCTTCAGCGTCCCGTCCGATGTGGCCCGCGTGATCGCAGCCACGTCTAGCCGCCCGACCGTAATGGCTTCTGCCGCCGGTCCTGGATGCCGGACGATGAGGATGCGCTTCAGCAGCAACCTCAGCGCGTGCCAGTGGATGGCCGCCGTCACTTTCAACGTGAGCAGCGGATAGCTAGCGAACAGTCGCAGAAGCGCCCGGTCGGTCAGCGGCTCGCGGTTCCCCGACAGCGAGGCGAGCAGGATGACCCCATCCCGGTCCGACGCCCGGATTGCCACCGCAACACGCTCGCCCGGCGGGTCGACGCGGAAGGCGTAGTCCATGGCGAGCCCGAGGAAGGGCGACACGTGGAACGCCTTCTCGACCGATTGATGGAGACGCACGGCCTCGCTGCCTGCTCGCATCACGTAACGGTGCACCTCGCCGAACGTGTTGTGGACCTCGTACACCGTCGCGGCGAGCGAGCCGTCGCGGCGGTAGCAGAAGAACATGCTGAACGGATTGAAGGCATAGCCAAGGATGCGCGGCATGGTCAGCAGCCGAATCGGCCCGTCGGCACCATCGATTCCGACCTCATCCAAAACCTCGGCGACCTGCGCGCGCAGGGGCCTGCCCGAGCGGTCGCCAAAATCGGCGGCGCGGAACGAGAACAGGTTCCAGCGGCCGATCGAAAACAGTTTCAGCGAGCGGCCGAGATCATCGATCTCGTCAAGATCGAGAAGCATCCAGAACACGCGGTAGGCGAGCGAATGCGCGCGGGGTCTTAGCCGGCGGTGTATCACCCGGCCCGCATAAAGCGCGGAGGCGCGCGGCTTCATGCGGCGCCCGCGGGCAGTGCGGTTGGCCGGGCTGGAATCGGGACCGGCGCGAGCGTGATGCGGCTCGACTCATCGGGCACATGCCAGGGCCGTCTGACATCGCCGAGCTGCTCGGCGACCGCGAGGCCAGCCTGCAGTCCGTCCTCGTGAAAGCCCGCGCCGAAATGCGCTCCGCAGAACCATGTGCCGCGCACCCCCTGCAACATCCAGAGCTGCTCCTGCGCAGCGATGGCGGCAGCATCGAACAACGGATGCTCGTACATCTCCTCGCGCAGCACCGTTCCGGCCAGCGGCGGCCGCGGCGGGTTCAGCGTGACGAAGAACTGGTCGGCGGTGTCGAGGGTCTGCAGACGGTTCATCCAGTAGGTCACCGCGCAGGGGCCTCCGGGATCGCGCCGGTCGCCGAGATGGTTCCAGCTCGACCATGCCGCCCGCCGGCGCGGCATCAGGGTCTCGTCGCGATGGAGCACGGCGAGGTTCCGGCTATAGCGGAAAGCGCCAAGCAAGCGCCGCTCATCGGGCGTTGGATCGGCCAGCAGCGCCAATGCATCATTGGCATGGGTTGCGATGACGACATCATCGAAGCGGCGGCTCCAGCCCTCCGCGCTCTCCACGACGACCCCCGAGGCAAGACGCCGGATACCCGCGATCGCAGTGCCGGTGCGCACGTCGCCGCGGATCGCCGACCGGAGCTTTTCGACATAGACGCGACTGCCGCCATCGATCGACCGCCAGGCCGGCCGGCCAGAGAGTTTCAGGAGACCGTGATTGTCGTGGAAGCGGATGAAAGCGGTCGCCGGATAGGACAGGATTTCAGCGCAGGGCGCGGACCAGATTGCGGCCGCCATCGGCAGGAGATGGTCGTCGAGGAAGGCGCGGCCGTAACGCCCGGCCTTCAGGTAGTCGCCGAGCGAGATGGCCTGGTCGGCGAGCCCGGCGGCGTCGCGCGGCGCCTGTCGGTAGAAGCGCAGGAGATCCTGCAGCATCGACCAGAAGCGCGGGCTGACGATGTTGCGGCGCTGGGCGAACAGCCCGGCAAGGCCGGAGCCGCTATATTCCAGCCGGCCGCCGTCCAGAGACACAGCGAACGACATTTCGGTCGCGGTCGAGGGTACATCGAGATGAGCGAGCAGTGCCGAGAAGTTCGGGTAGGTCGCCTCGTTGAACACGATGAAGCCGGTGTCGATCGGAACCGTTCGCCCGCTTTGGTCCCCGATCTCGACTGTGTGGGCATGGCCGCCGATGCGTCCGGCGCGCTCGAACAGGGTTACATCGTGTTGCTGCGACAGCAGCCACGCCGCCGACAGCCCGGATATGCCACTGCCGACGACGGCGATCGCGCGACGCCTCTGATCCCAACCATTCATCAGTTTGCCTTTTCCAGCGTATCCGCCAGATAGCTACGTCGTGATCGCCCCTATGGTTCATTCCGCCCCTGTCGCACCCCGTTATTCCTGCTCACGGCGACTGATCCGCCGGCCGGGCCGGAACGTAGAGGCGGCATGTTGGTTGAACTCGCCACACGGTGCCGATCGAGCGATCCGTCCCGGGTCCCCGAATCCGCGCGTGTCGGATCGCAAAGACGCGCCGGTGCAGCCCTGATGGACGCCAATTCGCTGATCCGGTCGATCGCCCAGTCCGGTGACCGCAAGGCCTTTGCCGCACTGTTCGACCATTTCGCGCCGCGCGTGAAGGGCCTCCTCATGCGCCAGGGCACGCCACCGGACCTGGCCGAGGAACTGGCGCAGGAGACCCTCCTGATGGTCTGGCGCAAGGCCGCTCTGTTCGATTCATCGCGGGCCGGCGCCTCGACCTGGATCGTCGCCATCGCACGCAATCTCAGGATCGACGCCGCGCGCCGCGAGAAACGCTCGCGGCTGCCCGACGTCTTCGACCTTCTTGACGGGACGGAACCCGAACAGCCCGACCATCTCGTATCCGGCAGCGAGCGCGAGACGCGCGTCCGCGCAGCCCTTTCGATCCTGCCGGTCGATCAGTACCGGGCCATCGAGCTCGCTTTCATCGACGGCCTCAGCCATCAGGATGTCGCGACCCGCCTTGCCATCCCTCTCGGCACGGTCAAGTCGCGGCTCCGTCTCGCCATGGTCAAGCTCCGGAGCGTGCTGGAGGATCTGCGATGATCGAACCCAAGCGTCCATCCGACGAGGTTCTGGCAGAATTCACGGCGGGCCGGCTCGACGAAGGGCTGTCGCTCGTCGTTGCCGCTCATGTCGAGACGAACCGGCAGACCGCGCTGGATTTCGCCCTCATGCGGTCGGCGTCGGGCGTCCTGCTCGATACCGTCGAGCCAGAACCGATGGCCAGATCCGGCAAGGAAGCGGCGCTCGCTCTGCCCGCCATCGACGCCGCGCGGCCTGCGGAAGCGAGGCCGGTCGAGGGAGCGCTGCCGCGTGTCCTCGCGCCTTACCAGCTCGGCCGCTGGCAGCCGATCGGATGGGGCATTGCGCTGCGCCGCGTCGAGGTGCCCGGTGCCGAGGCGCGGGTGTTCATGCTGCGCGCCAGACCTGGCATCGCGCTTCCCGCCCACCGCCATACCGGGCGCGAATGGACCGCTATCCTCTCCGGTGCCTACGAGCACCAATATGGGCGCTACGAAGCCGGTTCCTTTGACGAAGCCGACGAGCGCCATACCCATGCGCCGCAGGTCGATCCAGTCGAGGGCTGCACCTGCATCGTGGCGCTGACCGGTGAGGTACGCTTCGAAAGCTGGCTCGGCCGGCTGATCCAGCCGCTGGTGCGGCTTTGACGATCGCGTCCTTCCTGACGCTGCTTGTCTTCGTCGCGACGGCTATGGCGGTCGCCATGACGCTTGCCTTCGCCGTCGAACGCCGCACCGGCAATTCCGGCTGGATTGATGTCGTCTGGACTTTCGGGCTCGGCGCGACCGGGGTCGCCGCGGCGCTGCTACCGTTCGGCGCCGGTCCCGTGGAGCGCCGGGTCATGGTCGCCGCTATGGTGTTCGCCTGGGCGATGCGTCTCGGCCTGCACATCGCCCGACGCACGACCCGGATCAAGGATGATCCGCGCTATGCCGAACTGCGCGCCGCATGGGGCGCCGATGCCAGCCGGCAGATGTTCAGCCTCCTGCAGATGCAGGCGTTGGCGAGCATCCCGCTAGCGCTTGGCATTGGGCTTGCCGCGCACCGTCCAGATGCCGGCCTCGGATGGCAGGATGCGGCCGGTCTCACCATCTTCGCCGCCGGCTTCGTCGGCGGCGCCACCGCTGACAGGCAGCTCCGCGTTTTTGTGCGCGACCCGGCGAATCGCGGACGCATCTGCGATGCGGGCCTCTGGGGCTATTCGCGCCATCCCAACTATTTCTTTGAATGCGTGCTCTGGGCGTCCTACGCCGTGATCGCCTTCTCCTTGGCCGGTTACCCCGTGGGGTTCGCAGCTCTGCTCGCCCCTGTCGCCATGACCGTTCTGCTGACCCGCATCTCCGGCATCCCGCCGCTGGAAGAGCACATGCTGCGCAAACACGGTTCGGCCTATGCCGACTATCAGGCGCGAACGAGCCCGTTCATTCCATCGCCTCCGCGGACGGCGAAGGTTTGACCTGATGGCCTTCGTTGAACGCCTGATCTCCTGGGGCGAGCGGATGCCCTTTCCGGACACCGTCTATCGCGCCGCCGTCGCAGCCCTCGTGGCGCGCACTGATCGGCAACTTTCTGTGAAAGCGCCGGAGGGCGATATGGCCTTCGCCGCCGATATGGCGCGCTACCCCATCGCAATCCACGCCGAGGCCGCCAACGCGCAACATTATGAATTGCCCGCTGCCTTCTTCGCCCGGATTCTCGGCCCCCGGCGCAAGTACTCCTCCTGCTTCTACGACCAGGCCGGCTCGACCCTCGCCGAGGCGGAGGACGCTGCGCTCGCGCTGACCGCCAGCCATGCCGGGCTCGTGGATGGCCAGCGCGTTCTCGAGCTTGGTTGTGGCTGGGGCTCGCTTTCGCTGTTCATGGCGGAACGTCTGCCCCGCGCATCGATCGTGGCGGTGTCAAACTCGCATTCGCAGCGCGCCTTCATCAAGGGCGAGGCTGCGCGCCGGGGCCTGGCCAACCTCGCGGTCGTGACCGCCGACATGAATGGTTTCGTGCCCGAAGGCCGTTTCGACCGCGTGGTCTCCGTGGAGATGTTCGAGCACATGGTCAACTGGCGCGCCCTGCTGGAGCGCATCCGGTCCTGGCTTCACGACGATGGCCGGCTGTTCCTGCACGTGTTCACGCACGCGGATGCCTCGTATCGTTTCGACCACGCCGACAGGACAGACTGGATCGCGCAGCACTTCTTCACCGGCGGCATCATGCCGAGCCAGCGCCTCCCGCGCGCCTTTCCGGACCTTTTCGCAGTGGAGGAGGAATGGCGCTGGTCCGGCGACCATTATCGCCGCACTGCCGAACACTGGCTGGCCAGTTTCGACCAGAACCGCGCAGCGATCGACGCGATCCTTATTAGCGTCTACGGCAAGGATGCGGCACTCTGGCGCCGGCGCTGGCGACTGTTCTTCCTCGCCACCTCAGGTCTGTTCGGCCACCGGGGCGGCACTCGCTGGGGCGTCGGGCACTACCGGCTGAAACCGGCCTAGTGCCCGCCCGCGCTGCTCTTATCTTCCCGCTGAACCGCGGCCTCAATCGCGCGTCAGATCCAGCCCCAGCCCGAGGCCGTCTTGAGCGCGAAATAGGCGGCCGCGCTCACCACGGCGACCGTCACCGTGCCGTAAGCGATGTCGGCGAGGGTAATCTGCAGCGTCCAGGCTTTTAGCGTCGCGAAGTTGGTGAGGTCGTAGGTCGCGTAGGCCAGCAGGCCGAGGAAGGCGCCGTTGCCGATGGCGAGTGCCGCCGAATCCGCACGGAAGCCCGGCATGACGGCGAAATAGACGATGCCGAGCGGGAAACCGAAATAGAAGAGGAGCGCTGGAACCCAGCGTAGCCTGTCGAGCATGAGGTCGCCAAGCGTCGGGCGATAGAGCGTGTTGGCCATAGCGGTGAGCCAGGCGGCGTCGATGATCCCGAAAACGATCAGCGAGACGACGTATCCGATCGCGTAAGCCATTCCGCGCCTCCGTGTGTGTCGTCAGGATACGCGGCAAGGGCAGTCTTGGTTCAGCCAGCCGACCGGCTGTATGACCGCAGCAGGATTCTTGATCCGCGCACGGCTGTGGGTCCGGGTATTCCGCGGGTTCTCCGTCAGCTCAGCCAAAGGCGTGAGCAACGATCGGAACCGGGCTCTATCGCTCCATGTTCCAGATCACCGGGAAGCCGAAGTCGATGACCCCCTTGAGCTCGGAACGCCAGACCGCCGGGCTGCGGAACTGTCCGGCGATCGGGAAGGTCGCGTCCTCGGTCGCAAGCTTCTGGAGTTCGGCGGCCAGCGCCTTGCGCCTGTCCGGGTCGCTCTCGGCCTCGAAGCGCTCGAGCACCGGGGTGATCCGCTGGTCGCAATAGCCCCAGGGCTGGTTGCCGGTGCAGTTGAAACCGATACCGAGGTTCGACAGGGGGTCCGACATGTCGAAGCCGGTATAGACGACGGGGATCACGCTCCAGCCGCCCTGGTCGAGGGGGTTGCGCTGGACCCAGCGCTGGGCGATGGCCGACCATTCGAGGCCCTGGACGTCGACGTTGAAGCCGGCGCGCTTCATGCGGTCGATGAGGACGCTGCCGTAGGGATTGAGCAGCGGGCTGTCGAGCGGATGGAGAAGGACGATCTTCTCGTTCTTGTAGCCGGCCTCGGCCAGGAGGGCCTTGGCCTTGTCGATGCTCGGGTTGCCGATGATGTCGCCGCCGGCATTGCTCTCGAACGGCGCGCCACACATCAGCATGGACGTGCAGTCCGGCCTGCCGAGATCGCCGCCGAAGCCGGCGCCGCTCAGCACCTCGGCGCGGTCGAGACACTGCTGTAGCGCCCGCCGCACGAGGACGTTGTCCATGGGTGCCTGGAAATGATTGATCGACACGGCATAGATCAGCTCGGCACGACCGCCGGCCTTGGCGAAGGTCAGGTTGCGGTCGCGCTGCATGCGCGGGATCAGGTCGACCGGGGCGTATTCGAGGTAGTCGACCTCGCCGCGGGTGAGGGCCGCGTAGCGCACCGCGATGTCCGGCAGGGTCAGCATCTCGACCCGGTTGAACTTCGGGATCTTGCCGCCGGCCAGGCCGTCGGCGGGCTCGTTGCGCGGCACATATTTCTCGTTCTTGCGGAAGCTGGCGCGATCGCCGGGCACCCACTCGTTGCGCAGGAAGACGAAGGGGCCGGAGCCGACGATCTCGGAGACCTGCTGGGTGGGCTGGGTTGCGCTGGCGATGCGGGCCGGCATGATCATGGGAACGTGCACCGACGGCTTGCCGAGCGCCTCGATCACGCCGCCGAATGGTCGCGACAGCCGCAGCTTGAAGCCCTTCGGTCCGTCCGGGACGAGCTCGGCGGTTGCCGCCATGAGCCGGCGGCCGATGGAGTCGCGGGCGCCCCACCGCTTGAGCGAGGCGATGACGTCTTCCGAGGTGACCGGCGCGCCATCATGGAAGGCAAGGCCGTCGCGCAGCCGGAAGGTCCAGGAGAGCCGGTCGGCGCTGACATCCCAGCCCTCGAGCATCTGCGGCCGGTAGCGCCCTGACCCATCCAGCGAGACCAGCGTGTCGAAGACCAGATAGCCGAAGTTGCGCGTGACGAAGGACGGGCTGGAAATCGGGTCGAGGTTCTGGAGCCCCACATTGACGACGAAGCGGAATGCCCGCTCCTGGGACTGCCCGAGGGCAAGGCGGGGCGCGCCGAGCGTGGCGAGCGCGGCTGTCAGGGTCTGTCGGCGGTTCAGCAGCATCACCAGCTCCTCAGATTACGGGTATCTGTGGGCGAGGATGTCAGCGGGCCCCGCAGGCGACCATTGATGATTCCTGAGGTCCGGCCTGCTTTGACAGGACGAGCGAAGTGCCTCTAACGTCTATACGATACAGGTATATTGACTAGCGATACGCTCATGCGCCGCGGCGGCTGGTGAGGTCCATGCCCAAAATGCTGGTGGTCAGGCGGTATGCCGGCGTGGCCCTCCTCATCGCCGAACGGATCGGCATCATGGGGAGAGGAAGCACGGCTCGCCGGCGCGCGTTCGGTGGGGCATTGCAGGGATGACCATCATGGCTGGACGCTTCGAAGGGCGTATCGCGGCAGTCACGGGGGCCGCCGGAGCCCTTGGCCGTGCCAGTGCGGTGGGCCTCGCCCGCGAGGGTGCGAGGCTCCTGCTCTTCGACCGCGATCCCGAGAGACTGCGGGCCACCGCCGCGCTGTGCGCCGGATCGGTGACGGTGCAGGGTGATGCGGCAAGCGCCGCGGACGTTGCGCGCGCCGCCGAGACGGCCAGGCGGGAGCTCGGGCCGGTGGAACTGCTGGTCGTCGCGGCCGGCATGGTCGGCCCCTCGAAGATCGCCATCGAGGTGGAGGAGGCCGAGTGGGACGAGGTCTTCGACGTCAACGTCAAGGGCTCGTGGCTCGCCGCCAAATATTTCATCCCGCAGATGCGCGAGATGGGTCGCGGCGCGGTCGTGCTGTTCTCCTCGACGGCGGGTCTGCAGGGCTCGCCGGTGCTCTCCGCCTATTCCGCCTCGAAGGGCGCCGTGACCCTGCTGACCAAGACCCTAGCGCTGAACCACGCGATCGAGAACATTCGCGTCAACTGCGTCTGCCCGGGGACCATCGACTCGCCGATGAACGACCGCGCCATCGCCGCGTCGGGCGATGCCGCCGCGCAGGCCGCCCGCGCGGCCTTCCAGAAATCCCGCCACCCGATGAACCGCCTCGGCACGCCCGACGAGGTGGCCGGCGCCGTCCTCTATCTGCTCAGCGATGCCGCCGGCTTTACCACGGGCGTCGCGCTGCCCGTCGACGGAGGCCGCCTTGCCTGATCTCGCGCGCTTCGCCAGCAAGGTCGCCATCGTCACCGGCGCCGCGCGCGGCATCGGCGAGAGCATCGCCGAACGGTTCGCGGCCGATGGCGCGCGCGTCCTGCTGGTCGACCTCCTGCCGGAGGTCGAGGCGACGGCCGCTCGCCTCGGCCAGCTTGCGCTGATCAAGAGCGTCACCGAGAGGGATGCCGGCCAGACCATCGTCGATGCCGCGATCGAGGCATTCGGCCGCATCGACATTCTCGTCAACAATGCCGGCATCGGCGGGTCGAAGCGGCTGGTGGATTCCGACGACGCGCTGATCGACCGCTTCCTCGATACGAACCTTGCCTCGGTGCTGCGGGTCACGCGCGCGGTGGTGCCGCACCTGCCGAAGCCGGGCGGCCGGATCGTCAACATCTCCTCGATCTTCGGCCTGACGGGTTATCCGGGCACGACCGCCTATGCGGTGGCGAAGGCGGGCGTCGCGCAGTTCACCCGGCAGCTTGCCGGTGAACTCGCGCCTGACGGGATCCTCGTCAATGCGGTCGCCCCCGGCCTGATCGCCACGCCGATGACATCAGGTCACCGGGATAACGCGCTCTACCAGCGTCTGATGGTCGAGGGCACGCCGGTCGAGCGTCTGGGCGAACCGAAGGACATTGCCGGTCCCGTGGCCTTCCTTGCCTCGGACGACGCGGCTTTCATCACCGGCGTGGTGCTGCCGGTCGATGGCGGATTCCTGGCCGCGCGCCACGGCAAGGTCTGAGCGAACAACGAGGAGACGAGACGATGCACGACATGAGCGTCCGCTGGCCGAACGGGGCGCGCTGCGCCGTGATGCTGACCTTCGACTTTGACGCGGAGACGCTGTGGACTTCGCGCGATCCCGACAACGTCAATCGTCCCGGCGTGCTGAGCCAGGGCCGCTACGGTTCCAAGGTGGGCGTGCCGAAAATCCTCGACACGCTGCGCGACGAGGGCATCAGGAGCACCTTCTTCGTTCCCGGCTGGACCGCGGAGAACCATACCGACCGGGTCGAGATGATCCTCAGGGACGGCCATGAGATCGGTCACCATTCCTATTCGCACAAGTGGGTGTCGGGCGACCCCGCGGCCGAAGTCGAGGAGATGGAGAAGGGGCTCGAGGCGCTGAAACGCACGGTCGGCGTCGTGCCGAAGGGCTACCGCTCGCCGGCCGGCGAGGTATCGACTGGATTGTTCAAGCTGCTGCAGAAGCACAACTTCCTCTACGATTCCTCGCTGATGGACGACATCAATCCCTACCGGCACGTCCTGCCGGACGGCTCGAAGGGGCCGGTGGAACTGCCCTGGCACTGGAGCCTCGACGACGCGCCCTTCGCGCTGTTCTCGGCCAAGACGCCGCGGCCGATCTTCACCAATGAGCACATGCTGTCGGTCTACAAGGAGGAGTTCCGCGAGATCTACCGGTGGGGCGGTCTGTTCGACATGATCTTCCACCCGCAGTTCGGCGGGCGGCCGAGCCGCATCGCCTTGATCCGCGAGCTGATCGCCTTCATCCGGACCTTTCCCGGCGTCTGGTTCGCCACCGGCGCGGAGGTCGCGGAGCATTGGGTCAAGGAATACGAGGGCGCCTGAACCGGGGTGCTGCGAGCAGCAGCTGTGACGCTTGTCCGTCCTACTGGACTTTGGCGCTGGCGATCTCGGCCGCCATCTCGTCCATGATCCAGGTGACGAAGGCCTCGATCTGTGGACGGGCGCGGTCTTCGCGGCGATAGACGACGCGGTGGGCGACGGCCGTGATGCCGAGCGGCCCGAAAGGCATGACCAGCTCGCCGGCGCGCAGCATGGCCGAGGCCTGGAGGTTCGATTCCAGCCCCAGTCCCAGTCCGTCGCGCGCCGCCATCAGGCCAAGGAAGGCGCGGTCGAAGGTCATGGCGCGGCGCGACAGCATGACATGCGGCGCATGGCGGGCCAGCCACTGGTCCCATTGCGCGACGCAACGCACCGAATGGATAAGCGGCACGGCGCTGATGTCCTCCGGGCGAGTCAGACGATGCTGCGCGACGAAGTCGGGGCTCGCCAGCGGCAGGATCGTTTCCTCGCAGAGCGCAACGCCTTCGCAGGCCTCGGGAACGGGCCGGTTGTACTGGATGTCGATCATGAAGCCGTCGTCGCCGAGCTTGGCGGGTTCGTGGCCGGCGAACAGGGTCAGGTCGATCTCCGGATGGCGCGCGCGGAACGAGGCGAGGCGCGGCACCAGCCAGAGCGTCGCAAGGCTCGGTGCCGAGTGCAGCATCAGCCGCTGGACGGCGCCTTCCGACGAGAAGCGGCTGGTCGCCACCGCGATGCGGGTGAAGCTCTCGCCCAGCGCATTGGCATAGGCGGCCGCGTCCTCGGTCGGCTGGACCGAGCGGTTCCGCCGCACGAACAGGGGCTTGCCCAGAATGTCCTCGAGCATGCGGATCTGGTGGCTGACCGCCGACGGCGTGACGTTCAGCTGCTCGGCCGCACGCGCGAACGTGCCTGTTTCCATCACGGCGGCGAAGGTCTGCAGGCATTTCAGGGGCGGCATTCCGCGGATCATCAGTGAAATCCCCTCATCGATTTCAGCAGTTTATTTCGTTTTCATGAATTTCACATCCTTGTTAGCGTCTTCCCAAGACACGTCGACGGCCCGGTCAACAGGGTCGCGGGGAGGAAGCCGAAGCGGCCGCGCGCGATGTGGCCCTTCATCAGTCGCGCCGCGCGATCCGCCGGCCGCGCCTGCCTTTCCGCGCCTTTCCAGTCCCCGACGGTCCCGGCGCCACCGGCGCCGCACCAGCGCTGTCAGAGGACGATCGTCGCATGAACCTTCATCGGATGCTTCTCGAACGGAAGGCGGCCGGCCGGCCGGTCACCGTCGGCCTCATTGGCGCCGGCAAGTTCGGGACCATGTTCGCCAGCCAGTGCCGGCTGACCGAGGGCATGCAGCTGGTCGCGGTCGCCGACCTCAATCCCGACCGCGCGCGATCGCAGCTCAAGGCTGGCTCCTGGCCGGCCGAGCAATATGCCGCCGCCTCCATCGACGACGCGCTGAAGACCGGCCGCACCGCCATTCTCGACGATGCCGACCTGCTGGTGACCCACCCGGCGATCGAGGTGATCATCGAGGCCACGGGTGACCCAGGCGCCGGCATCCGCTTCGCCCTGAAGGCGATCGAGAACGGCAAGCACATCGTCATGGTCAACGTGGAGGCCGACGCCGTCGCCGGCCCGATCCTGGCGCGCAAGGCGCGGGCGGCCGGCGTCGTCTACACGCTCGCCTGGGGCGACCAGCCGGCCCTCATCGCCGACCATGTCGACTGGGCACGCGCCTGCGGCTTCCGCGTGGTCGCGGCCGGCAAGGGCACGCGCTACCACCCGACCTACCACCAGTCCACGCCCGACACGGTGTGGAACATCCTCGACAAGTACATGAAGATCCGGGACCGGAATTCAATCAACCCGAAGATGTTCAACTCCTTCGTCGACGGCACGAAGTCGGGCATCGAGATGACTGCTGTGTGCAATGCCACCGGCCTCGAGGCGCAGTCGGAGGGGCTCTCATTCCCGCCGGCGACACGGTTCGAGCATGCCGAGATCTGTAAGCCGAAATCGGCGGGCGGCGTGCTGGAGAAGGCCGGCGTCACCGAGGTGACCTCGTCGGTCTATCGCGACGGCACCGACGTGCCGCACTCGCTGGTCATGGGCACCTATGTCGTGTTCGAGAGCGACAGCGCCTACACCCAGGAATGCTTCCGCGAGTACTCGATGCTGCCGGATGCCTCGGGCAAGTATTCCTGCCTTTATCGCCCTATCCACATGATCGGCCTCGAGCTCGGCTATTCGGTCGCCTCGGCCGCGCTGCGCAAGGAGCCGACCGGCGCGCCGATCTGCTTCAATTCCGACGTGGTGGCGACCGCCAAGCGCGATCTCGCGCCCGGCGAGATGCTGGACGGCGAGGGCGGTTTCTGCGTCTGGGGCAAGCAGACCCCGGCCGCCGCGTCGCTCGACCACGGCTACCTGCCGCTCGGTCTTGCCCACAATGTGAAGCTCAAAAACCCGATCAAGACCGGCCAGCGGTTGAAGTGGTCCGACGTCGAATACGACGCGAACAGCCTCGCCGTGAAGGTGCGGCGCGAGATGGAGGCGGCCTTCGCCAAGCCCAACGCCAGGGTGGCGTGAGCACGGCTTCCGCCGGTTGAGAACACCATGTCCGGTGCGAAGCCGGGCAAGGCGCCGAGAACGACGAGGCCGGAATGCCCGGCCCATCAGAACGAGACCGGCGAAGCCGGCATCCGCGGAAACGACCATCAGAGCCCGGCAAGCGGGCCGACCCTGAACCAGGAGGACGACCATGCCCATCGTCGACACGACACGTACATCCCGCCGCGCGGTTCTCGGCGGCCTTGCCGCCGGCACGGCGCTGGTCGCCATGCCCGCCGTGCTGCGTGCCCAGAAGCTCAGCTGGATCGGTGTGAACGCAGCCGCTCAGGGCGACTTCATCGGCCAGAGCCTTGATTTCTTCGCCAAGCGCGTCGGAGAGCTGACCCAGGGTCAGATCACGGTCACCACCCATCACGGGGGGTCCCTCGGTGGCGAACGCGAGCATATCGAGGCGGTGCAGCAGGGGGCCATCCAGGTTGCCGCCCCCGGACAGGGTGTCCTGGCCGGCGTTTACCGCCCGGCAGAGGTCTGGACCCACCCCTATCTGTTCAAGGATGTTGCCCATAAGGATCGTGTCTGGGACACGATCCGGGCCGAGTATCAGGACGACGTCGCCAAGAGCGCACGCATACGGCCGTTGGGCGCCATTCCGCGCATGCCGCGGCAGCTCTCTTCCAACCGGCTCGTGCGCGCGCCGGCTGACCTGAGAGGCCTCAAGATACGCGTGCCAGAGACGGCACTCTGGCGACGGACGTTCGAGCTCTTCGGCGCTTCGCCAACGCCCATGCCCTGGCCCGAAGTCTTCCAGGCGCTGAAATCGAAGGTCATTGACGGGCAGGAGAATCCGACGGCGCTGTCGTTCAATTCGGGCATCTTCGACGCCAACACCCATCTGGCGCTGACCGAGCACATGATGCAGGACAACTGCATCCTCGTGTCCCAGCCTACCTACCAAGCACTGGCGCCCGCCCTGCAGCAGGCGCTCGATCAAGCGGCGCGCGACATGGAAGCTCACATCCGACCCCGCGTCGTCGCAGAGGACACGGAAATTCTGGCCAAGGTGAAGGCGAAGGGCATCGTGGTCACGGAGGTCGACAAGGCCGCGTTCACTCACACCGTCAGAAGCCTGATCACCGAATTCCCCGCCGGGAAGCGGTGGGCGGACCGGATCGCCCAGGTCGCTTAACAGATCAACGGAGATTGCCCGTGGCTGGCCGGGTCCGGCCATGGCCATCCCCGCGACGCTCGCGCCCTGCAGACTGGCTGTGCGATGCGGCCGGCGGGGTGTTGGACGACTTTCGGCAAGGGCGCTATGGCCGCATTCATCAGCAAGCTTTCCAGCTGGGTCACCGAGGTCGCCAAGGTGTTCCTCGGTCTCTGGGTCGCTGCCATCGTGCTGATCACGCTGGCGGCGGTCTGGTGGCGCTACGTAATGAACTCGCCCATCGCCTGGATCGAGCAGGTGTCCAACATCCTGTTCATCTGGATCACCTTCGTCGGCGCGGCGGTGCTCTATCGGCAGAAGCTCCACATCGGCGTCGACATGTTCATCGAGATGCTGAAGGGGCGCGCCAAGGAGGTGATGTTCTGGGTCATCGAACTGGCGAACCTGCTCTTCATCGTCGTGCTGTTCATCTACAGCCTGAAACTGTCCATCGACGTGCTGCCCAACACCTATGGCGCGCTCGATATTTCGCCGGCTTGTTTCTATTTTTCGGCGCCCGTCGCCTGCGCGATGATGATGCTCTATTTCGTCGAGAAGATCGTCGATCCCTCGAAGCGGCGGCCGGAAGGCTCGGTGGGGGATTTCTGACATGGGCACGGTCCTGATCGGCGGCTTCTTCCTCCTCCTCGCGCTCTCCGTCCCCATCGGCTTCGCCATGGGGCTGGCGACGATGGCCGCCATCTGGGCGCATGGCGGGTTGCCGATGTCGCTGCTCGCCCAGCGCACGCTGGTGGGCGCCGACAGCTACGCCCTGCTGGCCATTCCCTTCTTCATCCTGGCCGGCAACCTGATGAACGGCGGCGGCATCACCGACCAGATCGTGCGCCTGGCCAATGCCATGGTCGGCCGCTTCCGCGGCGGCCTGGCGCTGACCTCGGTCATGGCGGCGATGATCTTTTCGGGACTGTCGGGATCGGCGGCGGCGGATGCCTCGGCGCTGGGCAAGGTGCTGATCCCCGCCATGAAGAAGCAGGGCTATGGCGGCGGGTTCGCGGCGGCGCTGATGGCCTCGGCCTGCGTCAACGGGCCGATCATCCCGCCCTCCATTCCGCTGGTCATCTACGGCCTGTCGGCGGCCAAGGGCGTGTCGATCATCGCGCTATTCCTCGGCGGCATCGTGCCCGGCGTCATGCTCGGCCTGGCCCTGATGGTGGCGGCCTATGTCATCGCCGTGAAGCGCAACTATCCGGTGTCGGAGGCCGTGCCGCTGCGCGAGATCCCGCGCCTCTTCGCGCCTGCCCTCTGGGCCCTGATGATGCCGGTCATCATCCTGATCGGTGTCACCGGCGGCGTCGTGACGGTCACCGAGAGCGCCACCATCGCGGTCGTCTATGCGGCCCTGGTCGGCTTCTTCATCTACCGCGAACTCAGCCTCAGGACGATCTGGCCGATCCTCGTGCAGACGGCGCTCGATACCGCGCTGGTCATGTTCATCATCGCCTTGTCGTCCGGCTTCGGCTGGCTACTCGCGGTCTCGGGCATCCCGCGGGCGGCGGCGGCCTGGATCGCGTCGGTCTCGTCCGATCCCACCATCATCCTCATGATGATCAATGTCTTCTTGCTCATCATAGGCATCTTCATGGAGCCGCTGCCGGCGCTCTTCATCCTCATTCCGGTGCTTGTTCCGGTGGTGCAGGCGGTCGGTATCGACCTCGTTCATTTCGGCCTGGTCATGGTGTTCAACCTGTGCCTCGGGCTGATCACGCCGCCGGTCGGGATCCTCCTCTATATCTGCGCCAATTTCGCCGGCGTGAAACTGGAGGAGGAAAGCCGAGAGCTCTGGCCGTTCCTGCTTGCAGGCCTCGTCGTGCTGGCCATCATTTCGTTCTTCCCCGCGACGGTGCTCTGGCTGCCGCGCGTTCTCGTTGGCTACACGGGTTGAGGCTTGCGACCATGAACAGATTGCAGGATCGCGTCGCGCTGGTCTTCGGCGCAGGCTCCGTCGGGCCGGGCTGGGGCAACGGCAAGGCGAGCGCGGTGGCCTATGCCCGGCAGGGAGCCAGGGTCGTCTGCGTCGACATCAATCGATCGGCGGCGGAAGAGACGGCGCAGATCATTGCCGGCGAGGGCGGCACGGCGGAAGCGCTCGCCTGCGACGTGACCAAGCTCCTGGAGGTGGAGGACGTCGTCGTCCGCACCACGGCCCTGTTCGGCGCCGTCGACATCCTTCACAACAATGTCGGCCACGCCAAGATGGGCGGCCCGCCGGACCTCACCGAGGATGAGTGGCGGCGCGAGATGGATCTCAACGTCACCGGCATGTTCCTCGCCTGCAAGGTGGTGATCCCGACGATGATCACGCGGGCCAGGGGCGTCATCACCAATATCTCATCCTCGGCCGGCATCCGCTATGTCGGCTATCCCTATACGAGCTACTACGCGGCCAAGGGTGCGGTGAACCAGTTCACGGTCGGCGTCGCACTGCAATATGCGCGCGCGGGCATCCGCTGCAACGCCATCCTGCCGGGGTTGATGGACACGCCGCTGATCTACCAGCAGATCACCGTGCAATACGCCTCGCCCGACGACATGGTGAAGGCCCGCCACGAGGCGGCGCCGATGGGGCGGATGGGCACCGGCTGGGATGTCGCCAACGCCGCGGTGTTCCTCGCCAGCGACGAGGCCAGCTACATCAACGCGGTCTGCCTGCCGGTGGACGGCGGCTTCACCGCCCGCTGCGCGTAAGGCTCCATGCCGCATTCGGCCCGAGACCCCATTGCGCGGTAATGTCGGGCAGTGGCAGTTTCATCGGATGAACACGAACAACCGCATGACGCCGGAAGCGGAAGCATCCGTCGGAGAAACGACCTATCGTCGGATCAGGACGGCGATCGTCTTCGGCACGCTGGCGCCCGGCCAGAAGTTGCGGCTCGATCGCCTGCGCGGCGAGTTCGGCACGAGCATCTCCACCCTGCGCGAACTGCTCAGCCGGCTGGCCTCGGAAGGCCTCGTCTCGGCCGAGGGGCAGAAGGGCTTCGAGGTTGCCGGGGTCTCGGCCAGCAATCTCGACGAACTCGCGGAAATGCGCCTGTTCCTGGAGCAGCACGCGCTCGAGCTGTCATTCGCGGCCTGCGATCTCGAATGGGAGGGTAGGGTGGTCGCGGCCCATCACAAGCTCGCGCGTATCGAACAACTGCTGATGGGCGGCGGGAGCGTCGATCCGACCGAGTGGAAGCGCTATGACCACGAGTTTCACCACAGCCTGATCTCGGCCTGCGGGTCGACCGAGCTGCTGGAGATCCACGGCGACATCTACGACAAGTATCTGCGCTACCAGATGGTGGTCGGCCTGTTCCGCGGGCAACCGGCCGCGCTGGAACATGCCGAGCTGCTCGCCTGCGCCCTCGACCGGCGGGCCGATCGGGCGAAGGAGGTGCTTGCCGTCCATATCCGGTCCTGCGTCGAGGCGATTGCCGCGCGCCGCGCGCTTTCCTGAGCTCCTCGCGATGACCCAGGACATTTTCGAGACCGCCGGCGAGAACGCCTACCGCCGCATCCGCGTCGACATCATCACCGGCCGGCTGCCGCCGGGCCAGAAGCTGAAGCTGGAACGGTTGCGCCGCGACTATGCGGCGAGCGTCAGCACGCTGCGCGAGACCCTCAACCGGCTGGTCTCGGAGAAGCTGGTCCTCGCCGAGGGACAGCGCGGCTTCGAGGTCATGCCCATCTCGGCGGCCAACCTGCGCGAGATCGCGGCGCTGCGCCAGCTCCTGGAGGGCCATGCGCTGCGCCAGTCCTTCGCCCAGGGCGATGTGGAGTGGGAGGCGCGCGTCATCGCGGCGCACCACAAGCTCGCGCAGATGGAGGCGAGCATGGCTGCCGGCGAGCGCGCCAATACCGACCTGTGGAAGCGCTATGACTGGCAGTTCCACCAGGCGCTGGTCTCGGCCTGCGGGTCGCAGGTGCTGATGCATGCCCACGCGGCGGTGTTCGAGCGCTACCTGCGCTACCAGATGATCGCGCTGAGCTATCGCGGCGCGATCGCGGCGGCCGAGCACCTGGCGATGAAGGAGGCAGCGCTACGCCGCGACGCCGACGCAGCCTTCACACTTCTGGGCCGGCACATCGCCGGGGGAGTCGAGCACGCGCTCGCGACTGGCGCCATTTCAGATGTCTAGGATGATTGCTTGAATATCTGATATAATCGGATATTACGGATGAAATGGCCGACGCGTGGCCCCTTGGATTTCCGTCATGCAGCAAATCCGGCTCGGCCTGATCGGCGACAAGATCGCCCGTTCGCGCTCTCCTGACCTCCATCGGCTGGCTGGCGAACTCTGCGGCCTCAATATTCGTTACGATCGGCTGATTCCGCCGGACCGGGGCGAGACCTTCGATGAGGTCTTCTCCTTTTGTAGCCGGTCGGGCTATCGCGGCATCAACGTCACCTATCCCTACAAGGAGATGGTGGTGCGCCATCTGGCGCCGCTGGAAGAGAGCCTCAGGCGGCTCGGCGCCTGTAATACGGTGGTCTTCCAGGATGACGGACCGACAGGGTCCAATACGGATTTCACCGGCTTCGCGGCCGCCTTCCGCAACCGCTTTCCGGGCTCGACGCCGGGCGTGGTCGCCATGGCCGGGGCAGGCGGCGTCGGCAAGGCCATCGCCTTCGCGCTGGCAGAGCTCGGCGCAACCGAACTGCGGCTCTGCGATCCGGACGTGGACAAGGCCTCTGCCCTCGCGGCGGCCCTTGGTTCGGTGGCGCAATCCATGGGCATCGTGATCGCGCCGGACATGGCAGCGGCGGCGGAGGGCGCCGATGGCGTCATCAATGCCACGCCGCTCGGCATGGACGGGGTCGGCGGCAATGCCGTCCCGAGCCATGCCCTGGTACGGCAGGACTGGGCCTTTGACGCCGTCTACACGCCGGAGGTGACGCCGTTCCTCGCGGAATGCCGCGCCAAGGACATCGCCATCCTGAGCGGCTTCGAGCTCTTCCTGTTCCAGGGCATCGACGCCTTCCGGATCTTCACTGGCGAGCATGTCGATCCCGATGACCTGCGCTTCCGCCTCGCCAAGACGGCGGAGCAGTCGGCCGCCGACCACGCGGCCTGAGCGCTGGCGCCGGGCAGTCTGCCTGCGGAAAGTATGAGATTATAGAAGATATCGGATATCTGAAAAAATACGTGTTGATCCGACAGCCAAATGATCCGATAATGCAGGCAGATGGCCGGTCCCGTTCGAGGATCGCCACAAGGGAGGACTGACATGACGACGATCGACAGGCGCACTCTTCTGGCTGCTGGCGCCGCCGTGGCCGCCGGTGGCAGCACGGCCGCCTTCGCGCAGGCCAAGCCCAATCTGCGCTTTTCGGCGGTGTTCTCCGAGCAGGATATCCGCTCCGAGATGGTCAAGCGTTTCGCCGAGGCCATCAAGAACGACTTCACGCTGCAGCCCTATTATGGCGGCACGCTGTTTCGGCAGGGCACCGAACTCGTCGCCATGCAGCGCAACAACCTGGAAATGGGCAACATCGCCCCCCAGGACGTCTCGAACCAGATTCCCGCCTGGTCGATCGTTACCTCCGCCTATCTGTTCAAGGACTCCGACCACCTGAAGCGCGTCTTCGCCAGCGATGTCGGCCGCGACCTCAAGAAACTAGCGGAGGACCAGCTCAACATCCGCATCCTCGGACCGACCTATTTCGGCGCCCGGCACGTGGGCCTTAAGCCGCGCACGCGCATCACCACGCCCGCCGACATGGCCGGCATCAAGCTGCGCATGCCCGGCGGCGACGCCTGGCAGTTCCTGGGACAGTCGCTGGGCGCGAACCCGACGCCGATGGCTTACGGCGAGGTCTATACCGGGCTCCAGTCCGGCGCGATCGACGGCCAGGACAACCCGCTGCCGAACGTCCAGAACATGAAGTTCTACGAGGTGATGTCGCAGATCGTGCTGACGTCCCATCTCGTCGGCTTCGACCTCCTGTGCATCACCAACCGCGCCTGGAACGCGATGAACGCGCAGCAGAAGGTGGCCTTCCAGGCGGCCGCAGACAGCGCCATCGACTGGAGCACGCAGGAGCACCTCAAGCGCGAGACCGAACTGCTCGACTTCTTCAAGAAGCAGGGCCTCGACGTCTACACCCCGAACGTCCAGGCGTTCCGCGAGTTCGCCCAGCGGCGCTATCTGGCATCCGACCTCGCCAAGTCCTGGCCGGCCGGAATGCTGGAGAAGATCAACGCGCTCTGAGGGCGTGGGCCAGACCGTTCTCATCCGCACTGGATAGCCAGGGGACAACAGTGAAGACCATGATCGCAACATGGGCGCCCTGGCTTTCCCGGCGCGCCGAGAACGTCGCTGCCCTCATGCTGGGCGGCATCTTCGCCGCCTTCCTCATCCAGATCGTGTTCCGGTATCTCCTGAACCTGCCGATCGGCTGGACCCATGAGATCAGCGTCATCCTGTGGCTGTGGCTGGTGCTCTGGGGGGCGGCCTTCGTCCTGAAAGAGCGCGAGGAAATCCGCTTCGACATCCTCTACGGCGCCTGCAGCCGGCGTGTCCGGCGCGTGATGGCGATCGTGACCTCGGTCGCCGTCGTCGCGCTCTACACCTTCTCGCTGCCGGCCATGGTGGACTACGTGACGTTCATGAAGGTGGAACGCACCGCCTACATGAAGATCCCGTTCTCGTGGGTCTATTCGATCTATCTCATCTTCGCGGTGGCGGCGATCGTTCGCTACCTCTGGCTCGGCTTCCAGGCGCTGCGCGGCGAGGACCCGCTGGACTACGACCCGACACAAGCAGGATCCGGCGTATGAGCATCGCCTTTCAATGCGCGGTCGGCGCCATCATCGCGCTGTCCTTGTTCGGGCTGCCCATCGGCCACGCCATGATCGCCGGGTCGATCCTCTATCTGGTGGTGGCCGGCCAGGATCTCAGCATTGCCGCCGAGCAGCTGCTCAACGGCATGTACACCAACTACATCATCATCGCGGTGCCGCTGTTCATCCTCGCCGCCGAGCTGATGAACATCGGCTCCATGACCGAACGGCTGCTGAAGTTCTGCGACGCGCTGGTCGGCCGGTTCCGCGGCGGCCTCGCTCAGGTCAACATCGTCCAGAGCGTCATCTTCGCGGGCATGTCGGGCTCGGCCATCGCCGACGCCGCCGGCACCGGCCGGATGATGCAGGCCATGATGACCAAGGACGGCAAATACCCGCCAAGCTTCGCCGCGGCGCTGACCGCAGTCTCGTCGGTGATCGGGCCGATCATCCCGCCGTCGATCCCGATGGTGCTCTATGCGCTCGTCTCGGATGCCTCGATCGGCTTCCTGTTCCTTGGTGGCGTCATCCCCGGCCTGATGATGGCGGCGAGCCAGATGGGTATCGTCGCGGCCACCGCAAAGAAGCGGAATTTTCCGGTGGAACCGCCGGTGCCCCTTCGCGAGCTGCCGCTGATCACCTTCCGCGCCCTGCCGGTGATCATGATGCCGGTGGTCCTGCTCGGCGGTATCTATGGCGGCGCGACGACGCCGACCGAAGCCGCCGCTGTTGCCGCCGCCTATGCGCTCCTCATCTCGGTGCTGCTGTATCGGAGCGTGTCGCTCGGCGCCTTCTACACATCGCTGGCCTACAGCGCCCGCACCACGGCCTCCATCGGCATGCTCATCGCCGGTGCGCTGGTCTTCAACTACGTCGTCACCGTCGAGAACATCCCGAACGCTTTGAGGGTGGTCCTGACGAGTTGGGAGCTGTCGCCGCTCACCTTCCTCCTGCTCGTCAACGTGCTGCTGCTGATCCTGGGATGCCTGCTGGAAGGCACCACGATCCTCCTGATCATCGTACCTGTCTTGATCCCGACGGCGAAGGCGCTTGGCATCGACATGGTGCATTTCGGCGTTGTCGTGGTGTTCAACATCATGCTGGGCTTGATCACGCCGCCCTACGGGCTGCTATTGTTCATCATGAAGCAGATCACCGGCGTGCCGCTCCGCGACCTGGTCCGCGAGTGCCTTCCTTTCCTGTGGGCCATGATCGGGGCGCTGGTGCTCATCACCATCTTCCCCTCGCTCGTGCTCTGGTTGCCGCGCTTGCTCGGCTACCAGGGCTAGCGCAGCTCGCTCGCGAGCCACGGCTTTTCTGTCCGGCGACAGTCAGGACCACTCATGACGCCCCGCATCACCATCCTCAACGGGCCAAACCTCAACCTTCTCGGCACGCGCGAACCGCACATCTACGGCAGCACGACGCTTGCCGAGGTGGAGGCGGCCTGCCGCGCGCGCGCGGCCGATCTCGGCGTGAACCTCGCGTTCCGCCAGAGCAATCACGAGGGGGTGCTGGTGGACTGGATCCAGGAGGCGCGCGGCACGGCCGACGCCATCGTCATCAACCCGGCCGCCTATTCGTTCCGCTCGGTGGCGCTGATCGACGCGATGAAGATCTTCGAGGGGCCGATCATCGAGCTGCATGTCTCGAACATTCATGCTCGCGACGAGTTGCATCGCCATTCGATCACGTCGAGCGCGGCGACGGCGGTCATCTGCGGCCTTGGCCCCCAAGGCTATGTGGTGGCGCTGGAGGCGGCGTTGGGCCTGGTCAGGCAGCGGCAGGGCTGAGCCGGTCGGGGCCGCCCGACGGCAGCCGGCAAATCTTCCGTGGCAGGGAACTTACAGATGGTCTGCGTGGTTTAAGCTCCACTCAACAAGGAGTTCCAACCATGAAGATCGCAGTCCTTGGCGCCCTCGGCGCCGTCCTGCTGCTCGCCACCCCGTCCTTTGCCCAGGATGTCCGCTTCCGGGCCGGCGAGGGCGGCGTCAGCATCCGCACAGATGACGGACGCGATGGTCGTCGCGACGACCGTCGCTGGCGCGATGACCGTCGTGGCGACTGGCGCGGGGATCGTCGTGGCGACTGGCGCGGGGACCGTGGTCCCGACCGCGTCATCATCCGCGATCGCCGTCCTGACCGCGTCGTCATCCGCGACCGCGGCTTCTGCCGCAACGTTACCATCCGCTCGGAGCGTCCGAACGGAACGGTCATCATCCGCCGCGAGCGCCGCTGCGGCTGATCCATCCACCTGAGCTCAAGGGGAGGGCGTTCGCACATCGTGCGGGCGCCCTTTTCACGTGCCTCGGCCTGACTAGGCGGTCTCGTCCTCGACGAAGCGCACGCCAAGCGAGCGGTCCGCCTTCCAGACGATGCGGCAATGGCGGTTGGCAGCACGGTTTTCCGCGAGCCGCAGGATGAACTCGTCGGGTATGTCGGCGAGGTCCTTGAGACCGAGCTTCGCGCCAGTCTCGGAAATATCCTGAATGACACAGGGGGTGCTGGTGCCGTCCACCAGACTTTCGATGGCCACCGGGTAGGCGACATCACGCCGCCGCGCGCGGCGCTTGTCCTTCTGGCCGAGCGCCTGTCCGGGGCGCCTGGATCGAAACGTGACGGTCATGGGTCCCGCGGCGGTTGAACGCCTCTCCGGGATAGCATCGAGACCTTACGGAAGGCTTGCAGGATGACGGCTTGCCGCGTTCAGCCGCCGGAGATGCGCTCGATGTCGGCGCCGCAGGCGGAGAGCTTGGTCTCAAGCCGCTCGAAGCCACGGTCGAGGTGATAGACGCGGTTGACGGTGGTTTCGCCCTGCGCGGCCAGCGCCGCGATCACCAGCGAGACCGAGGCGCGCAGGTCCGTCGCCATGACGGGTGCGCCCTTCAGCGTGTCGACGCCCTCGATCGTGGCGGTCTGGCCGTCGAGATGGATATGCGCGCCGAGCCGGGCCAGTTCCTGCACGTGCATGAAGCGGTTCTCGAAGATCGTCTCGGTGATGCGCGAGGTGCCTTTCGCGCGGGTCATGAGGCCCATGAACTGGGCCTGCAGGTCGGTGGGGAAGCCGGGGAACGGGTCGGTCGTCACCGAAACCGGCTGGATGCCGTGGCCGTTGCGCGCGACGCGGATGCCCTCGTTGGTGACGGTGATCTCGGCGCCGGCCCGGCCGAGCACGTCGAGGGCCGATTGCAGCAGTTCGGGACGGGCGCCCTCCAGCATGACGTCGCCGCCGGTCATGGCGACGCACATGGCATAGGTGCCGGTCTCGATCCGGTCGGCGACCACCGCGTGGTGCGCGCCCTTCAGCCGGGTCACGCCGGTCACTTCGATCACCGGCGTGCCGTGGCCCTTGATGCGCGCGCCCATCTTCACGAGGCAGTCGGCGAGATCGACGATCTCGGGCTCCTGCGCGGCATTGCGGATGACCGTGGTGCCGTCGGCAAGGGCCGCGGCCATCAGCGCGATGTGCGTGCCGCCGACCGTCACCTTGGCGAAGTCGATCTCGCCGCCCTTGAGGCCCTTGGGCGCCGAAACGACGGCATAGCCGGCATCGATGTCGATCACCGCGCCGAGGCGCTCCAGCGCCATCAGCAGCAGGTCGACCGGCCGGGTGCCGATGGCGCAGCCGCCCGGCAGCGAGACCTTGGCGCGGCCCATGCGGGCGAGCAGCGGCGCGATCACCCAGAAGCTGGCGCGCATGGTCGAGACCAGCTCGTAGGGCGCGGTCGTATCGACGATGGACCGGGCGTTGAGGCGCACGGTCTGGCCGGTGAGCACCTCGTCGCCGGAGCGCTTGCCGGCGATCGTGACGTCGACGCCGTGATTACCGAGGATGCGCGCGAGATTGTTGACGTCGGAGAGGCGCGGCACGTTGGTCAGCGTCAGTTCGTCCTCGGTCAGGAGCGAGGCGATCATCAGAGGCAGCGCGGCGTTCTTCGCACCCGAGATCGGGATCGTGCCGGTGAGCGGGCGGCCACCCTTGATGCGGATGCGGTCCATGCGGAACTCCTCGAAGGGCGCCGGAGAATGCGCGCCTGGCGGGCGCATCCTAGTCGGCCATGCCTGTCTCGACGGCAGATTCGGCGCATGCCGGGCCGCCCATCCGTCTAGCCGACCAATGGAGGCGAAACAAGGAACGCGCGGCGGCGGAGCCGGGGCAGCCTAGTCCTGGCCATCCTCGGCATCGTTGCGGCCGCGGGCCTGCTGCTTGCGGCGCTTCAGATTGGCCTTGAGCTGTGCCGCCAGCCGTTCGCGGCGCGCGTCGCCGGCAGATTTCCTGACGGTTCCGGCCTTTGCGCCGTCATTGGAGCGTTGTGCTGCGCTGTCGTCGTCCATGCCCGGAATTATCGGCTCTGGGCTCCGGGATTCAAGCCGTCGTCTCCGTCCGCCCGGTCAGGTCTTGCATCCGCCGGCACCCTGTGGCAGGGAAGCGCACCGCTTTTGCGGGGTGCTTCGCGCACCCGCTACGGCCTGCTGCGGTAGCTAAGTGGTAGAGCAGTCCCTTGGTAAGGGGGCGCTGTTTTCAGCCAACAGGCTGATATCGTTGAGTGTCGAGGTGAGGCCGTAAGGTTCGGGGTTGTTCAGCGGGTTAAATTCGCTGCCGTAGCTCAGTGGTAGAGCACTCCCTTGGTAAGGGAGAGGTCGACAGTTCAATCCTGTCCGGCAGCACCATTCCCCACCGCTCGTTCTCCTCCTCTCGCGATATCCAACGGCATCTCCGGCGCGGTCGCTCCCAGAGGTTCGTATGCATGTGTCCCGCCCGAAGTGGACCTTGGCGCTCTCCTACGGCGGCAGAAACTGAAGCGGGAATTTTCATACCCCTACCGCTATTGCAACGGCGTGTGTGAGCGAGTTCAGCGGCGATACTGCTCATCGGCTACCTGCTCCATCTGACCGGCTATTCTGCGAGGACCAGCCGGTAGATCAGGGTTCGTGATCGGCAACAGCACGGACCACGTCTTGGAGCCGGTGGGTGCAATCTGACGTTGCCCCCAGTTCTTATCCAGCCTTGAGTTCGTTCCGGCTGACGTTGCCCCTCTGGGATAATCCAGCTTGAAGTTCGTTCTGGCCCATCGAGAGGACCAGAACATGAGACGCAGCCGCTTCACGGAAGAGCAGATCATCGCGGTGCTGAAGGAGCACGAGGC